>PVMK01183960.1_pt1 | contig 202135 bp, 197 predicted proteins | sample 1853481 | NCBI WGS metagenome assembly PVMK01 (sample SAMN08533507, study PRJNA380276) | Marine sediment metagenome, whole genome shotgun sequencing project.
TGGGAGCAGAATGGAAACAGCCCCTTTCGCCGCTTCCAGCGCCTGTTGTTGCATTTGTGGTTGCTGTTGTTGCAATTGCTGTTGTTGTTTCATGTGCTGTTTTTGCAATTGCAACAACAGCAACCACAAATGCAACAACAGGCGCTGGAAGCGGCGAAAGGGGCTGTTTCCATTCTGCTCCCAGAAATTCAAAGAATCTGGGATGGATGGGGGTTTTCCAAAGAATTTGGTATTATTTCAAATGCTGTAGCGACTGGTAGTTTCGAGGACGTAGAGTCATTTTTATTTAATATTCGGCAATTCTGGATAGGCTCCTTATTGGAAAATTTGGAATTATCAGATAATCTTTCATTTAACAATAATTCATGGCAATGGAACAATAACCTTGGTGACGGAACACCATACGTGCATTTGAATGCACCAGAAAATGGGTATGTCAACCAAATCACGGCGTTGCTTTTTGGGAACGGCGCGGTCGCTTCCACGACGACTAACTTGGCAAAAAATAACATTTTTAGGTTTGCCCAATTGAATACAGTATTTTCCACGGATCAAAATGCTTTTAATGCATATATCGCGACTAATGCAGGTATGAGTAGAGGACAGGCATTTCAGAACGCGTACAAATCAACTTCTGGAGATGGGGTGCCCTGGACTTCCGGACAGCACGTCCTACGCTCCATATGTCCTTTATATAATAGTAAAGAATTAGTGCCCATTATAACAAAGTATCCTGGAGTGATCACTGGCGCTTTGCTCGGCGGCGCCGAGGCTTTCGTGAACCAACAATATTATCTATTGGAGTTTACTTCTGGCAACGCCTACTATATCCAAAAACAAGCGGCTGGGTTGCGCCAACAGTTCGGTGGGGCGAGCAAGAAACGTAGAAAGCGAAAAAAAACGCGCAAAAGAAAAAGGCGAAAATACAGAACAATCAAGAAAAAAAGAAGACATAAAAAGGTTAAATCTTTAAAACGAAGACGTAGAAGACGCAGAAAAACTCGTGGAAAATGATTTAGACTTTCATAATGCTTTATCTAAATAATATATTTCATGACAAATATATTATTCCGCCTCTCGCCATAGGATTAACAGAGGCATCCGTTGGACGCCATTTTATACTGCAAAAGCATTAATTCCTTAATTATTACGTCTTTTTAATTTTGAACTACGTCTTGACCGCCTTTTTAATTTTGAACTACGTCTTGACCGCCTTTTTAATTTTGAACTACGTCTTTTTCTTCTACCACCTCCCAAACCAAAAGTATTGGTGGATTGCTGTTGCTGCCCGAATTGCTGGTGCATTGCGTTTACCTCTTCATAAAATTTATCCAATTCGCAGCGAATATCGAGACTACGAAGGACGGGCATCGGTACATTGATTAATCGTACTCTTTCTTTCTTTTTTCTTCTTGTTTTTTGACTTTTTCTTTGGTCGTCAACACTATGACGCCTGGAGTCCGCAATACCTTTTTTATACTCGCTGGTCCTCGGGGATGTGAGTTTTATAGATGACATATATAATATCAAAATATAATATCAAAATATAATATTATCATAAAGCACTTAGAAAATCCAAAGCATAAATATATAAATGACAAGCAATACACTTTTAGATCAAAAGACATTATTACAAGATGGTGACGTATCAAAGGGTCAAGATGAATTGATTTTTGACCCTTTCAACCCAAATAATACCGAGATAACACAAAAACAAGTAGAAGCCATTTTAACTAAGTATGGAGTTCCTGATAAAGTACATAATTTCAATCTTTATAAGCGTGCTTTTATTCATAAATCATATGTTAAAAGACCTCACCTTGAAAATGAAGCGAATGGCGTAACCATTGTAGATCAACCGATAGATTGCATGCCTCTTAAAACAAAATCAAATGAGCGATTGGAGTTTCTAGGCGATGGTGTTCTAGAATGCATTACCAAATATTATTTGTACAGACGTTTTCCTAAAGGAAATGAAGGGTTTATGACTGAAAAGAAAATTGCTTTAGTCAAAAATGAATCTATTGGAAAAATGGTATATGAAATGGGTATTAATAAATGGTATATTTTATCAAAAAATGCGGAAGAAAAGAAAACAAGGACAAATCTTAAAAAATTGGGATGTTTATTCGAAGCCTTTCTAGGAGCTTTGTTTTTAGATTTCAACAAAATTACCATTAAAGATGATGATGATTGGTTTAAAAATGTATTTGTCACAGGTCCAGGATTCCAAATCGCTCAAATATTTGTTGAAAGTATTTTTGAACAACACGTAAATTGGACAGATCTGCTTCAAAACGATGACAATTATAAGAATATTCTACAAGTGCTTATTCAAAAAGAGTTCAAAACTACACCAGTATATGTTGAAATATCCCCACACGACGATGATGAAGGATATCATATGGGCGTTTATCTTTGTTTAGGACAAGATTCACATGGCTTATCGCATGCACAGTCAGTTCCTTTTTCTAAGTTCAAAAGTTTTGATAATATTCAAGATTATATTGAAGAAAACGACAGGGTTTATGTTTTTCTAGGCGAAAGCAGACATAAAATAAAAAAGAAAGCAGAACAAGCTGCTTGTAAAATTGGAATTAATCAAATTAATAAGAATAATTAATATTGGAATATCCTATATGATCAAAGTACCGATTTACCCATTTTTAACAGGAGGGTTAATAGTAGGTGGAGCCAAATTTGTGTCTGAGATAGCCAATCCTTTATGGGCATCACTATTAGGCGCTATACCAAATGATATGATAACACCATATTTTTTAGATACTGATGCGGACAAGAAAATTTATATAACAGGATATATTTTACAATCTATAATTTTTATATTTGTCATAGTATCTTTGTATCTACTACTTAGATTTACAAAGATAAATCCTGATTTACTTATATTATTAGCTATAATAACATGGTTCATTTGTAGTTTTTATTTAGTACGATCTACAAAATCATATATTGAACATTACTTTACAAAGAATAAATAAATCCTACCATTAATATAATGAAGGATTGGATTAGAGCTTTTTTTATAGGTGGCTTAATAATGGCTGGTCAAAAAATAGCAGCACAATTAATAGGTCCCGAATATGCAGCAATGGGTATTCCCACCGAATTTATAGCAGCGTTTTTTATGACAACAAGAAAAGATAAAATAGAATATTTTTGGGGAATGGTGTTAATATTAAGTGCTTTTATATTTGCATTAATGGTAACAGTTTGGTTATTATATAAAAATGAGTATAGTGGAAATACTATTACAACTATTTCACTTACTTTAAATATATTTTTCGCATTTTGTGCTATAAAACTATACTCAAGTTATCAATAATGTTATTATTTATTTAGCAAGAAAAATAAATAATAAATAAATGTGAATTTATAGTATATATGGACGAATTGTTTGGACAACTTGATTTATTAAAAAAACCTGTTCCAAAGAAAAAGAGCAAAATTGGGGTTAACATGCGCCGCAAAGGTACTGTAGAAGTAAATGTAAAAATAGTAGATAGCTCTGATGGTGACATAGATCGAAATACTTTGCTAGCAAAAGTGTATACCGCTGCGATTGTTAAAATACCTACACATAGATCAAAACCATTAGGACCAGCGGTAGAATTAGCTAATATTATTAATAGAAAACAATCAACACCGGATATAGAAACGAAACCAGTTAGTGTTCCGAGAGCGCGTGTTGTTAAAGTTAAACGAAAAAGGGGTAAAATAAAAATAGGTAAATCGATCAGAAAAGGAACAATAACCGGTCTTGCTCCTACTGTAATAAATATCAAAGGTACAAAAAAGAAGGCAAGAATTAAAAGAGATTTAGGCACAGTTGAATCCAGAGATCGAAGTGATGTTCCATCCGAATTAATTCAAATTGGAGATACAATTATTCAAGACAGATTACCGAAAGATCAAGCTCCTGTGAATATTAGAGCAAGCGCTTATTATATGAATAATAGAGAAATCTTTGTTAATTTTATTAATAGTTTATTCGAGCCTTATAGAGCAGCATTGATAGAAGAAAGTAAAGATATTTCGTGTGATAAACCTAAAGGATCTTTTAGTTTAATGACTCATCAGCAAATTGTTAGAGATTATATTAACATGTTTACACCATATCGAGGATTACTTTTATATCATGGTCTTGGTGCCGGTAAAACTTGCGCTTCTATTGGAATAGCAGAGGGATTGAAAACAACGCAACCAATTATTATTATGACACCTGCTTCACTACGTCAAAATTATATAAGCGAATTAACTGTGTGTGGAGATCCATTATATAGATTAAATCAATTCTGGGAATTTATACCAACAGGGGGAGACAGTAAAGTAACTAGAGTTTTATCGCAGGCGATGGGTCTATCCGAAGAGTATATTACAAAGAAAGGAGGAGCGTGGTTAGTAAACGTTAAGAAACCATCTAATTTTGAAGGGTTGTCAACGGCAAATAAACTAGCTTTGAATGATCAAATAGATAGGATGATCAAAACCAAATATATTTTTATAAATTACAATGGTTTGCGTAAAAGCGATAAAGTCTTGGGCGATTTAAAAGCTTTGTCAAAAACTAATAATCCCTTTGATAACAAGGTAGTTATTGTTGATGAAGCTCATAATTTTGTATCGAGAATTGTGAATAAAATTAAAAAGCCTACATCTTTATCTTATATGCTTTATGAATGGTTAATGTCTGCCGAAAATTGTCGCATTATATTTTTAACAGGAACGCCTATAATTAATTATCCCAATGAAATGGGCGTTATGTTTAATATGTTGCGCGGATACATAAAAACTTTTATATTCACTGTGAATGTACAAACAAGTGAAGTAGTTAATCAGCAAACTATTGAAAATATTTTTAAATCGTTCGCTCTACATGATTTTATCGAATATGATAATTCATCAAAAAGGATTGTAATAACGCGTAATCCTTTTGGTTTTGTAAATGAATCAAATGATGGTGTATATTCGGGAATAAAAAAAAATAAGGGTAATAATAAATGTGATAAAACTAAGAAAGGGAGAGATTGTAGTAGAGGATATTCTTGTGAAAATGTAGCTGGAGAGGGAGAAAAAGAAGATTTCAGATGTAGACCTTTGTCTGACTCCGCGTTTGTTAATATATGTAGAGATATCCTTAGAAAAAATGGTGTAGAGACTATATCGGTACAGGTAAAACTTAATAAAGCTTTACCGGACACATTAGATACATTTAACGCGATGTTTGTGAATCCGAAAACAGGTGAAATCAAAAATGAAAATCTTTTGCAAAGACGTATATTAGGGTTAACTTCCTATTTTAGAAGTGCACAGGAAGAGTTGATGCCAAGATTTAACATTGAAGAAGATTTTAGAGTTGTTGATATTGACATGTCTGATTATCAGTTCGGACTTTATGAAGAAGCTAGAAAAAATGAGCGTGTTTTAGAAAAAAGAAATGCTCAAAAAAGAAGAAGGGCAAAAGATGGTGGAGTATATGCAGATACCGTTTCTACTTATCGTATATTCAGTAGGGCATTTTGTAATTTTGTTTTTCCGCGAGATATAATTCGACCTATGAAACAAGAAGGTCAAGGATTACAACAAGCAATTCTTGATCCTGAATTAGACGAAGATGATATGGACGCAATATCGATTCAAGAAAAGATAGCAAAGGCTGATGGTCGGTTTGAAGCTGATGATGAAAGTGCATTGGAATCTATGAGCAGTCAATCTGTTGAAAATGCATATGGAGCTAGAATTAAACAAGCGCTGGTGGATTTAGAAGCAAGGGCTGGAGAGTTTTTAACACCAAAAAAATTAGAAATATATAGTCCAAAATTTCTTGAAGTTCTCAAAAATATTACTGGTAATGATAGAAAACTTCATCTTGTTTATTCTCAGTTCAGAACCTTAGAGGGTATTGGAATTTTTTCCATTGTATTAGAGGCAAATGGGTATACCAATTTCAAACTTAAGAAAGTTGGTGGAATCTGGAAATTAGATATTCCCGAAGAAAAACTGGATTTGCCCAAATATGCATTATTTACTGGTACAGAAACCGTGGAAGAAAAGGAGATATTAAGAAATATATACAATGGTACTTGGGATAAAATTCCTAGTGGTATAAGAGATTATTTGCTAACGAAATCTCCTAATAATAATCACGGTGAGATAATTAGTGTATTCATGATCACGAGTAGTGGAGCAGAAGGAATTACATTAAAAAACACACGCATGGTTCATATAATGGAACCATATTGGCATCCGGTTAGAGTTGAACAGGTTATTGGTAGAGCAAGACGTATATGTAGTCATAATAAATTGGAAGAAGATGAGCGTGATGTGAAAGTATTTATGTATTTAATGAAATTTACAGACGATCAGTTGATACCTGAAAGCGCGGGTGGAATGGCGCCAAAAGATTTATTGGAAAAAGATGTTAGTAAGCTTAATAAACAAATTCCTTTAACAAGCGACCAACATTTATTCGAAGTTTCAAATATAAAAGAATCTATTAATAAACAAATATTAGGAGCTATAAAAGGATCATCGATCGACTGCTCTCTACATTCAAGTGAAAAAGATCAGGTCGTATGCATGTCGTTTGGTTCAGTTAGTTCATCGCGATTTACAACAACGCCAGCATTAACAACCGAGGCTGAATATGATGTACAAGAGCGGCGAAATTTAAAGAAAATAGAATGGGAGGCTGAAATAGTAACTTTAGGCGGTATAAAATATGCTCTGAAACGCTTTAATACTAAACTACCAGCAAGGAAAGCGCCGGAAGGTGAATTATACGATTTACAAAGTTATAAAAGGGCTCAAGAAGTTGGGGGAGATCCAGTATTAGTTGGTTATCTAAGAATAGATCAAAAAAGCGGGAAACTTAAAAAAACTAGAGTCTAATAGCTTTCCCGGAGTCTTTTGGTTTTAATTGTTCTGAAATATTTTTAAGCTGTTCTAAAATTAATTTTTGATTATTAATCATATCTTTAAACATAGATTTATAATCACTATCTTGTGTTGTATCATTTTTCTTTAACTTTAATTTACTGAAAAAATCTACACCTTGTGGTGCCTCATTGCCTTTTTCAGAGGTTGTTTCTTGAAATCTCACCCTTTTTTGTCTTTGTAATTGAATGGCATCTAATTTAACATTGGAACTATGATCTATTTTAAGATTTACATTGCTTGGTTTAGAATTGGTTTCTCCTTTTAACCAAGCTTCAACATTTTTATTTTGCTGCTGACCTTGCATTATTTTTGCCAATTCTGCCTCTCGTTGTGACATATTATGATCGAAATCACTTTGTGACATTATGCTGTCAGCTTTTTTATCTGTAAAATCAATTTCTTTAGGTTTTTCTTTATTCATTAGATTATTAAAATCGGATTGTTTTTCTTTTAAACTTTTTTCAAATATTTTCATATTTATATTTTCATTTTTATTAGGATGAATTTCTCTTTGTTGTATAGATTGTTGTTCGGTCTGTGAAGGTGCAGACTGTTGTCGATTAGATTCTTGGATCATTTTACCTTTAATTATTTGAAATGTTTTTAAAATTTCTTTATTCATTAACATCAAGTTGCTCTTAAAATGGAATCTATTAGTATGTATTCTCTCCAATTCCTTTTTAAATATATCATGAAAATGTCTGGGATCTGCGAGTTGCAGTGGGTGATCTTTGAGTAAATTACGAAGTAATTCAATATTTTCTTGTGAAGTTATAGACATAATATAAAATACATGAATTGATTTTATGTATTTTATTTGGAATTAAAATATTCTTTTCGCAATTTGAGCATTAAGGAGTCGGGTACCCTTATTTTTTCAAATGTTGCGTGTGGCGTACCCTGTAACAATTGTACAAGAAAATACATAGAATACATACCACATTCACTATCACTATACTGATGCCTTTTTTTACTGACAATAATTTCATAATTTTCACCAAAATTTTCGCCCTGTTTTTTCACAAAGTTGCAAAATTTCTTAATACGCGAAGGTATATCATCGCCGTAACTATCAAAATAATAAATTTTATGAGATTTCAAATCAATAAAAACAGCAACCCAATGAGATCCTGATTGGTTATGTTTATCTAAATTAAATATTACACCTACTTTTGTAATACCACGTCTTTTCATTTGACCCAATGAAAATTTGCATAATTCTTCCCATACACATTCACCAAAAACCATATGCGTATCGTAATCTATAGGCGAAGGCCCTAAAAATTCAAAATGTTTATAGGCTTTTTCCCATTGCGCCATTACTTTTTGTATTTCTACCGTTGTTAACCATTCTTTAGGATTTTCTTTCCACTTAACAGGGCTATATGGTGCAAACATTTTACCCCATAATGATTTATCTATATCATTTTTAATACAATGATGTCTTAACCAACATGATTCTGTTGAACAAGTATCCTGCATATACAAACGTAATTTTTCCCATATCTCTCGCGGCGAGTTTGATTTTATAGGTTGATCATAATGTCTAGCATTCCATACTGTTTTAAGCTTATCTAATGCGGATGAAGTATAGCATGTATAGTCTAAAATATCTTTTTTATTTTTAGGAGAACATTTCATTGATTTAAATTTAGTTTGTTTTTTCACTGTTTTATGATGATGTTTTCCTTTTGAGTATTTTTTTTGAGTTTTTGGGGCAGGCATAGTTATATATAGCAGATATTATATCTTATTTTTGAATTTATCTGTTTTAATATTAATTTTTCTTTGTTGCGGAATTATCATTTTCTTATTTGTCTTTATTTTGGTCGATTTGATATTTATATGATCTGTAATTCTAGGTGCAGGTGGACCTTTTTTATTCATCATAAACTCATTGCTATTTTTAACAATATTTTTATCTATTTTTTTATTACTTTTTTTATCCTTATAATCTTTATAATCTTCTTGGATTATTTCTGCTTTATCTACAAATTTGAAATGTGCAATACAGGCAGAAGCATATTCCTCCCATATTTTATCTAAATCTCTATCCTTCTTCTTTCCTTTCAAATAGTTCTTAGTTAAAATAAAGATACGTTTTTTATAAAATTTTATATCATCTGGAGAGATACCCAGTCTTTTTTCAGTGGATATTTTATTTATTAAACAGGGGTTTGTTAAAAATTGTAAATCGTAAATATTTGCAGATGTATCCATTATTACATATAAATTTTATAATACCATATTATTAACGTAATTATAATCATATTAATTGCAGCATGATTTATATTTTCAATATTATTGATATCATATTTTGTATCGAATAATATATCCAATGTATCTATTCCATAATTTGTCTTAGTATCAGTATGATGTTTTGTGTGTTGATCGCATCCAAGTAAAATATAATTTATATTATGAACAGATGCGTATAATAAACCCCATAATAACAATACTGCCTTATTTAATTTAAATTTGAAATCTTTGATATTAATTGAAAAATTGTATCTTTGTGCGAATAAGATAAGAAATCCCCCTTCCATTAAAAAATTCTGGAAAAATTCCATAAATAAGTTTATGGGTTTTTTATTTATGCTTGTATCGTGATGTATTTTATCATGAAAATCACAAGTATAATAAATTAACATTTCCATTATTTGATTCAACATTTTATTAGATTTTATATAATTAATAATTGTATTATCTGCATTTTTATAAATTTGTAATAAATCATACGCGTGTGACAAATAATGAATATACCATCCAAGTAGCATTGCTATCAAAAAAGTAATATAAGCATTGATATATGAATTATTTTTTGAATTATAAAATGTTAGTACAAACACAGAAACTACCGATGTTATCCAAAATATTCCATTTTGTTTAATACTTTTCCATAAAATAGATGAGTTTTTAAATAAAGCATTCTTATTTTGCGTAGTAGAAATATTTTCTTTAATTTTCTTTACTCTATTACTTTTCTTAATTTTTATTATAGTATTTGACGGATCCTTGATCATTATAATAATATTATAAGAAATTTAATATAAAAATACGTATCATAATAAAAATGCTAATATTATGATAGTTTATGAATATTCCTAGAAACAAAACAGTGAGGAAAATATTAGTAAATGATTGTATTAATAATTTAAGAAAAACTGGTTTACCAGATGAAACACTTGGCTTTCTTTTAAAATCTCTACATTTTCATACTCCTTGGTATCATATGATTTATTTCATATTTCTACCAAAGCCATTTGCCTTACTGGCAATTATCCCTTTATTAAGTGCCCTGGTACTATTTCTATATTTAGATGGATGTTTCTTAACAATTGTTGAATATAAATTATGTAAAAATGACATGAATATTATTGACCCCTATATTCTTTTAGGAGGTGATGATATTACACCTACTACAAGATATTGGTATACTTTAGGAGTTGCTTCGATATATTTTACCATTGCTTTTTTAATTTTATATGTAAGAGGTTGTTTTAAATGGTCTATATTTTCAGATTTTAAAATAGAATTATAAATTTCTTATTTGAACACGTGTATAATTATTAAACAATTTATAACCAGTATTGCACATATTCGGGTTAAATGAATTAAATCTTTCTTCATTGAATAACAATTGATTTGTCATATAAACAGGTTTATTTGTATGTGTAAGATACCTATTATTATACATATCGCTGCTCGTACCTGGAAAATATTTAGCTTGTGGACACGCTTGTAATGGGAAAATCGTATTATGTAATCTAGTTTCTACATCGACATTCGCCTGATATCCATTAAATGGTAATGATGTACTTGGTGTAAACATAGTTTCTGTATTATAAATTGGTTTTTGTTGACACGGTACTGTAGCTGGTTTATGACAATCCAAAATGGGCATTTGAACATATCTTGTAGGAACAGATCTAATATCATACTGCATTTTAATTGGCGCTGCTGTTAAATTTCTGGAAAACATCCTGTCACTTAATTCCTGTGTTCTTTGCTTATTACAATAAAATACTCCTTTTACCACACCTTCCATTTAATATAGTACTAGATATTTTTATAATCAAAATACCTAAAGGAAATTAACAATAATATGATAAATGTGTGGTATCCTATCTGTCTTACGTTATAACGATTTCTCCTGTACAAAAATTGAGAATATAAAAGAAAATTTTGCAAAACATTCTGAAAGGGGGCCTGAACAATCTACATTTATAGAAGAGAATATTAATGAGCATATTCATTTATTAGGATTTCATAGATTAGCCATCAATGGATTTCAACAAGAAGATTCGATGCAACCTATTTATAAAAAAAATTGTATTTTGATTTGTAATGGTGAAATTTATAATTGGAAGGAGTTAGCTGAAAAGGCAGGTGTAGAATGTGAAACGGGTTCGGACTGTGAAATTATTATAGACATGTACAAAAAATATGGTATAGAGTATACGTTACAAATATTGGATGGCGTATTTGCATTTGTTTTGATTGATAAAGACACTGATACTGTTATGATAGCACGTGATCCTCTTGGTGTAAGACCATTATTTATATGGTTCCAAGATCTAAATATTTTTACTTCAATAGTAGTAGCTTCAGAGTTAAAATTAGGTATGGATATTATGAAGTGTCAACCTAGACCTTTTTTACCAGGTCATTATCTTAAAACTGAACTCTTTCCGGATAAGATATTATATGAAAATTTTAAAGACGCTACTATTCTAGATAATTTAATGAAGCCATACTATAATCTGAATATTGTACAGAATCCTTGCATAGATACAATGGATAAAACCTTTTCATTGGTCAGAGAGTCATTAATTCAGGCTGTGAGAAAAAGAGTTGACAATACGGATAGAGAAATTGCGTGTTTATTATCAGGAGGGTTAGATAGTAGTTTAATTTCGGCATTAGTATCTAGGGAGTTGGTAAATGTTCATGGGAAAGAGCCACAAGATTTACATACTTGGAGTATTGGGTTAGAAGGGTCTGAAGATTTAAAGTTTGCTAAAATAGTAGCCGAGCATATTCAATCAACGCATCATGAAATCAAATTAAGTGAAACCGAATTTCTTAAAGCCATTCCTACAGTTATTGAAACTATAGAGTCTAATGATACTACTAGTATTAGAGCTAGTGTTGGTAATTGGCTGATCTGTAAATATATCAAAGAAAATAGCAATGCAAAAGTAATTTTTAATGGAGATGGTAGTGATGAAGTTACTGGTGGTTATTTATATTTTCACGCCGCTCCGTCGCCATTAGAATTCGATCAAGAATGTAAACGTCTTTTGAAGGACATTCATTATTTTGATGTTTTGAGATCAGATAGATCTATATCTTCTCATGGATTAGAAGCACGGACACCATTTTTAGATAAGGGATTTATTCAAAGCTATTTGTCAATTCCAGATACATTGAGAGATCACGGACATAATAATCTTTGCGAAAAATTTATTTTAAGGAAAGCATTTGAAGATATGAATCTGTTGCCAAAAGAGGTTCTTTTTCGAACAAAAGAAGCGTTTAGCGATGGTGTTAGTAAATCTACAAGATCGTGGTTTGAAATAATTCAAGAATTTGCATCCTTAAAATTTAATGAATCTGATTTTAAGAAAGCTGAACAAAAATATTACGACAGTATTTTTTATGATCGATATGCTAATATAGATGACGCGTTGCAATCATCTCATCGCGAATTTCTATCTAAAGTCGTGCCTTATAAATGGATGCCCAAATTCGTAAATGCAACAGATTCTAGTGCAAGAACACTTAAATTATATAATTCGGTAAATAATAACAGTGTTGTGCCGAGAAGTGATAATTTAGAGCAGTGGCAAGTAGAAAATGCAATTATTACAAGTCTAGAGGAATAACTTATTATATTTAATTAAAATATAATGAGTGCTAATAAAAAGTATATTAGATGTTTTAAATGTAATGGTATCGGTTTACAAACTCGCGAAGATAAATATATATGTGCAAATTGTAATGATGAAAATAAAACATGTTATTTATGTGAAAATGTAAGTAAAATGTTATGGGAAACTTGTATAAAATGTCGTGGGTCTGGTCAAATAGAAATGTATCTGGGTCAAAAAAAAGTCGTGAGTAATACTATATGAAAATCATTGAAAACACATATACAGGTTTAAAATTGGTTATATTTATACTTTATATAGTTGTTGTGCTAGGTGTGTGGAAAGGCGCGCCTGGATATTTACATATTGTGGAAAATACTTTTAGTATTGTAATTGCACTGGCATTAATCTATTTTTTCAATCCATTTTTGAAAGAAAAAACTGTATGTACTAATTTGCATCGAAAGATTGCATTTTCAGCTGGTGTAGCTATTTTAATCCAAACATCTTTGTTTCAATATTTGAATCCTGTAAATAAAATTAATTTAAAATCAAATGTTAAAAAAATAGTTTAATATTCTTTCCTCGTTTTATTTTTCCTCCTTCGTTTCTTTTTATGTCTGGTATCATGGATATTAAGAAATTTATGAATATGTTTTTTAATATATCTCATTTGTTCAATATCTTTTTTACTAATTTTTGTTTTTTTAATGTGATATTTATGATAACCTGTCCCAGATGTTAAGTATTTATACATATATTCTTGAAATCTATTTTTGTATTTTTTTTTAATTAATTTGCCATATTTAGAGTCTAAATAACTATTGATCATTTTGTTAAATGGAATGCTATAGGTATAAGGATGTAGGTGTAGATAATGTATATGTGGATGCTTCATTTCTACATGCATTTGATCATCCAAAAATAAGAATTCCGTATTTGGATGATAACCTGTACATTTTAATAAATCTTTATGCGTCTTACTATGCGTTGTTCTACAATTATGTTTTTTATGTGGACGATAAGCAGTTATCACTTTATCAAAAATATTATACTTGAGTTTTCTCTCCAAATATCGCTTGATTATAAGAGTCCAAGATCTTGGTCCCATATTATTTGTATAAATTATTACCTTAACGCATTTATTTCTTTTTTTAATTTTACTAATTGTTTCAAGTGTATCAAGAATACCGGGTCTTAGTATTTGTGGCCATAAATCTAACAATTTATACAAATATTTATCACTTATATTTTTATCTACGATCATCTGAAGTCCATTTAAAAACATAGATACCTGTTCAAAATGACCAATTGTATCATCCAAATCAAATACTATTACTTTATTTATACATTTAGGCATATATATTAAAGAGAGAAGTTTAAATTATACAATGCCTAGAAAAGCCAATAAAAATAAAAAGAAAAAGAAATATAGAAAACAAACTATACCTAAAGCTATTCGCGAACAAACATGGTTACAAACATTTGGGAAATGCTATGAACATAAATGTTATATTAATTGGTGTGAAAATGAAGTTTCTGTATTTGATTTTCACGTAGGACATGATAAACCAGAAAGTAAAGGTGGAAATCTTGATGTTAGTAATTTAAAACCTATTTGCGCGCGTTGTAATTTATCTATGAGTAATAATTTTACCATTCAAGAATGGAACAAATTAAACGGTAAGAAAAAGACTTGTTGTTTTCCCTGGTTTTGTAAATAAAATATTTTATTATAGTATAATGCCAAGTAAGACTCGTAAACGCCGTAAATCTATGCCTTGGTCGGGTTGGGCAAAAATTTCACCAAAAGGACATGCGCGTACTGTTATGAAACGTAAATGTGGGAAAAAATGCTTTTTAGGACCAAAGAAAAGCTTTCCAATTTGCGCAAAGGGTACTTGTAAAGTTAATAAAAAAGGATTATATGCTGCATATGTTAGAGCTAGACAATGGGGAAAGAAACGGTCTTCTTACAAAGGTCGTTCTCGTCCTACTATGAGACAAAGTACTTATAAACGTGTTGCACGAAAAGCTAAATCTATGTTGAAAAGAAGAGGTGCTCTTCGTGGTGGCAAGAAACGCAAATCTCGTTCCCGTAAACGCAAGAGAAGTCGCAGACGCAGACGCAAATCTCGTTCCCGTAAACGCAAGAGAAGTCGCAGTCGTAGACGCAAATCAAGATCTCGTAAACGCAAAAGAAGTCGCAGTCGCAGACGCCGTTAATTATAAGAAATATAAATAATATCTTATAATTATAACTACATTTCAACAGGATAATTATCAAAACTCTTCATCGGAATCAGTTAGAATCTCTTCATGTACGACCTGACCTGATGGATGTATTCCAACAGCTATGGCACTTGCAGGATCTTGATGAGCCTCTTGTTCAAAATCATAATCATCGTCATCAATTTCCGAGTCATTTAAGACTTCATCTTCATCTGCAATTGACTGAGCGCTACCGAAAACAAATAATGGAGGCGCATATTCAACAGTTCTCCTCGATACCGATACAATTCTCCGCCCAAAAGTTGGATTTTTTTTAAAAAAATCACGCAAATCATCAATTACCAACTCTTTATTTAAATGCCTTATGGCAGGATTACAAGATAGTGTTGCCAATAAATGAAGTTTTAACATGGGTTTCAACTCTTTTACTACCTCTTTTTTTTTACATCAGATAAATCCATTGATAATCTTCTATTTCTAATTTTTCTTTTATGATACCCCAACATGTTAACACAATCAAGAAACAAAACATCGTGAGAGGATGAATCTATATGATTATTTATGGCTTCATCCATTAAATCCGGATACGCATTTACGCGGAACAATCTAATGTTCATGGAGACATTTATAAATTTTTGAATTACAATAGGTATGGAAAAATTCGCATTATCTTTCATACACATATAGAAATGAAATAAATGACCTTTACTAAAAGCCATATTAAGATATGGATTTCGTGGCATTGTGGGTTGAGGGGAAAAAGTAATACTCTGTGTCAAAGATTTTTTCCATATATTCAAAATATCTGTTAATCTAAATTCGTATATCATGCCATGATGCAAAATTTTGGCCTTTTGAAAACTGGGAAAACTTTTCAAAGAATTCATGTATAAATCTAAATCGATGGAAGCACTCTTTGCATGCTTCCATCTCCAAATTTTAACAAATTTTTTTAATCCCCAATATATAGATTGCATTTTACTAAATAATGAAAAATTATAACTCTTTTGTCCTTGACTCATAAAACAATTATCTAAAACCCCTTCTTTTAATTTTTGAAATTTACTAGAATCTTCGGTAATTGGTAGATAAATAAAATACCCTCCCATTGTAAATGTGGAAGTCCTACTAGCAGGGTCTCTATACTTATTTGTGACTGTTTTTGATATATATGTTAAAATATCCATATTAAGATATATATTCATTACGTTTTTAAGTCTTTTTTAAAATCCCGGATTGTAGTCATCGTCTACATTACCCATGTCAGTTGACTGAATCAAATCTGTATTATTGCTAATAGTAATATTTTGTGTAGAACAAACACCATCGCCATCTTCCATTGTTAACATATCATCAATATCCTTTTCCACTTCCAATTCTTTACTACCGGCAAGTTTGCCCATTTCATTAATATCAAGCATAACTTGAAAGAATCCAGTACCAAAATAACCTTCCTGACCACACATTACATTAGCTGAAATTCCTGTCATAAGATCCAGTTCACCATGTCGGGCTGCTCTCAAGAACATCTCAGGTGTTTCTTCAAATGAAGCCTTTGCAATTGGTCCAATATCATCGTTATTAATACCATGTCTAAATACGGATACCATTTTTTTTGTAGCACAAATTCTGTCGCACAGTAAAGATAAGTGATGATAATTAATATAACTTTCATCAAAAGCCTCCTGGACTTCTTTCAATATACACGCACGCGCTGCTTCAATTCCCAAAGTCCGATACACTTCTTGAATATTATTACTATATGCTCTAGTTGTATCAATGTCTTGTAGAGTAAGGATATCTGGTAGATTACTTCCAACCGTATCTAACACCCACGTATCTTCCTTTTTATAATTTCCCTCTGAAAATTTAAGTTGATTCACAGATTTTCTTAACAAGACTTTTGGGATTTTCTTAATTCCGCGAAGAATCACATTGTTCATTAGATTATGCTGTAAATTTTTAAGCTTGTAAATTTCATCGGATTGATCCAAAGATTTCTTTTTACTATTAGTAAGTGACTTATCCAAACGCGCTCTGAGAACTAATTTATCAGCATTAAAGTCGGAATAAATGCAAGAGATTTCACCTTTATAACTATGTTCAATCGCAAAATGAACATCATCCATATTAATATTTTTATCCAGCATGGATTCTTTATCCAAGATAAATCTTAAGATCCATTTGGATTTATCACTATTTTCTTCTACATCATCGCTACCGCTACACTCTTGAATGATTTTGGAAAATTCAACATATTCATCCATAAGCGGTTTATCTTCTTCAACCAATGTCTGTAAATCATCCGGATCAAAACAAATACTAACTGATGATGTAATATCTTTTAGACTAGTAAATTCAAGAGTATATTTAAGCTCCTGTGCTCTTACTCTATCAGTTTCCTCTTCTTGTTTGAGATAAACAGTTGTAGATGGCTGTTTTGGATTTTCAGATAGTGACAAGATTTCCTCAATTCTAGGAACACCTCGAGTAACATTAGATTTACTCGCTACACCAGCAAAATGAAATGTATTCAGGGTCATCTGTGTTGTGGGCTCGCCAATACTTTGAGCCGCTATCATTCCAACCATTTCGCCTGGATTGCACAATGCATTTTTGTATTCTGCATTAATTTTTGCACACAATAATTCCAACCCCTTTCTATTAAATCTACGAATAGCCAATAGATTCTTAGGAGACATATAGTAGAGATATGCTGCTTTGAATAATTCAGAAGGTTTGCCAAAATGAAGCGATTCCAATGTTGCAAAATTATCAAGAATTAGTCTATATGTCTCAAATGGTGTAATATTAACCATTGAATTATTTTGATAGTTTAATTGATTAGCAATATTATTAATAATACGTTTAAAATTTACTGGTATATGAATAGTTGATCCAGCGCTATTTTTGAATACATACTCCACTAATTGCGATCGAATTTCCAACATATAATCAACCATACTTTGCGTTTGTTCTTTTAATGCAACTGTTTGTTTTTTCATTCTTTTAATAGCTGTTTTGGTATAATTAGTTGTAACTACCTCATCTGAAACATCATCCGATGGGATTTGATAATGACTATAAATCTCTTCAACCGTCATGCTTGATAACGGAAGTGGGATATTTTCAACTTTAGTAGTATCTATATTATCATCGCCATATCTAAATTGGATAATTTTATTTTTATTATTTCTAACTGTTCCGTCATATGTGAATTTAAGGTCCTCCAATGCTTTAATAAGCCTTCTTTGGATATAGCCTGTTTGTGAAGTTTTTACAGCTGTATCAATAAGTCCAACACGTCCACCCATAGCATGGAAGAATAATTCTTCAGGAGTTAAACCCTGAATAAATGAACTTTCAACAAATCCCCGTGCTTCTGGAGAATCATCAAATTTTTTATAGTGAGGGAGTGTACGATTTGAAAACCCATATGGAATACGTTTTCCATCTACATTTTGCTGACCCAAACACGAAATCATTTGTGCAATGTTTAGATTTTTACCCTTACTGCCAGATCCTACCATAATTACAAATCTATTATCCTTTGACAAACTCTTCCTTCCAATCTTTCCCGCTTCATTAAGTGCCTGTGTAAGTTGAGCATTAACTCTAGTTTCAAATTCTAGCTCATTACTTTTTCCGGTATTATTTTCAAAAGCACCAATATGAGTTTCATTGATCAAATCAGCTACAACTTTCTTTTTATTTAAGATTGTATTTGCAATCTTTTGATTAGTTTCATTATTGGCAATTAAATCACTAATACCCACACTATATGAACTGAGTTTCATGTAATCCGTTACGATATTTTGTAGATTATCAATAAAATCCGCCGATGCTTGAAATCCATAATCATTAAATATTGATTGAATAAGCCCTTTTGAACCAGATCCAAGAGCATCCTTGTCCAATTGACCGTGTTTATACTTACCTGCCTTTATGTTAACTACATTTGTAATACCATCGCCATCCTGACCATTTTCAAATTTTGTACTCATTGGTGGTAAAATTTCAGACAATAAAGTAAATGAATCAATCACTTTTTTAGGATTTTTAAACAATTTAGGATTGACATCTCTTACACTCATTAGTAAGTTCATAGCTGTTCTCATATCAAAATCAATATTAGGCCTGGTTAATCTAAAACTACCCAATAAAGAATCTTGGAAAATTCCTACGATAGATTTATTATTTGCAGGACTGATGATTTGCCGGGGAAGTGCTGCTAAAAGACGCAATTCAGCCGCACTTTCATCATCTTGAGGACCATGAAGATTCATTTCATCGCCATCAAAATCAGCATTATAAGGCTTTGTAGCAGCAACATTAAGTCTAAATGTAGCACCAACGTGTAGTACCTTTACAATATGACACATCATTGACATCCTATGAAGTGTAGGTTGTCTATTAAATAATACCGGATCTCCGTCAAGTAGATGTCGATGCACAATATCGCCATTTAGTAATTCAATATTTTCTCTATCAGTATATCTTAGAGAGATTGAATCGCCGGATTTTCTTTCAAGAATCTTTGCACCCGGATAATTATCCGGCCCATTCAAAACCAAACGAGTCAAGAAATCTCTATTACGTTTATTGACAGTAACAGGAAATGTGATGTTCATTGCTACTTTTGTGGGAACTCCTAGTTCTCCAATGCTAATGTTTGGATCAGGAGTAATGACACTTCTTGCACTGAAATCAACACGTTTTCCCATTAGATTTCCTCTAACACGACCACCTTTACCAACCAAGCGCTCTTTGACAGACTTTAAAGCTCGCCCAGATCGCTGGGCTACAGAAGCAACCCCGGGAATTCTATTATCGATCATTGTAGCACAGTAATACTGCAAAACGGTATGCCAATCATCTATTACCTTTGATGTTGCGTTAGTTTGTAATTTATCTTGCAATGTTTTGTTTGCTTTAATAATATTAACAATAATATGTGAGATATCGTCTTCACTCCTTTGCTGAGCATCATGTTTTACGGAAGGACGAATCGCAGGCGGGGGAACTGCCAACACCTGACACACCATCCAATCTGGTCGTGAAAATGTAGGACTGAATCCCATAAAGGTTACATCTTCATCTGAAATTCTTCTGAAAATTTTGAGAACTATCTCCGGAGTTAACCTCATAGTGAGTTTCTCCTTAATATTACCATCATCGTCGGCAATACCATCAATATTAGCCCATTCCGCTATAATAGTAGCCAATCCTTCTTTTTGAATCTTTTTTGGTTGTTTACAACCGCATCCATCACATGTATCATCTCCACATCTTGCTATTTTACTAGCAATTGGAAAGACGTATAACCATCGATCACGTGCATTTTTTGTTTCCAAGATATGCTTATGTTTACTTTTAGACAGTAAAAGTTTGCTACATTTGATGCACACACATCTCAATATTTTAAGAATTGTATTAAGGTATTGAATATAAAATACGGGCCTTGCTAATTCCATATGACCAAAATATCCAGGAGTTTTCATATAATTTAATCCGTCAGTCGGGCAAATAAGTCCAGGATCTAGCACGCCCATTCTAGGGTCAAATAGACCACCAATCACAGGTTTGTTATTTACATAAGTATCCCTGGATACAATATTTGCTACAGAGCCTTTTCTTATTTCTTCAGGCGACAATAAACTAAATTGTAATCCTATAATTCTTGATGGATTCATTCTTGTATCAGTCATCTTTATATTAGTGGTAGAATATTTAGATTGTTTTCAATTTTATTATTATCTTTAGTTTTTGAATTTAATAAGTTTATTAAAAAAATAAATTGATATAGAAAATATTAAATAAATATCTTTATAATTCATACAATGCCATCTAAACAAGAAGACAAGGATCCGAAGGTTAAAACGCCTAAAAATCGCAGAAGCCGGCGTGGCAAAAAAAATAAAAATTACAAGATTAATAAGGACTCCGATAGTGATAGCGACTGGTTACCACCGACAGAACATCATTCAGATTCTGGAAGCGAAGAAATGCCAAATGAAGATATGAATCCTCGAGAATTGCAAAAATTTATTCAAAAGATATTCCCTTCTGAAGCAGGTAAAGAAAGACTTCGACAATTAGAAAAAATAGATAATATGATTGATAAAAAGAAAAAGACGAATGGTAAAAAAAAGAATTCAAAAAGTCCTACAAATAAAAAGAAATCCAACAAGAAAACATCGAAGAAAAAAAAAGAAGAACAAGAAGATGAAGAAACTAGTGAAGATGAAATAGATGATATTTTGATTTTGGATGATGATGAGGACGATGATGAGTATGATGAAGACGAAATCGAAGAAATGTTATCAAATAACATGAAGTTTAATATTATATTTACTGTTGGCGATATTAATAGGGAAGATGACCTTGATGAATACTACGAATATGAAGACGAAGACGAAGATGAAGACGAAGACGAAGATGAAGAAGATGATGAAGAATTAGAAGACGACGATGAAGATAAAGATGATAAAAAGGAAAAGAAGGAGTGGGATGAAAATTTTGATAAAATTATGAAAAAAATGGATAAGGAGATCACAAAACTTGAAGATGAAACATCGGAAAAGAAAAAGGAAAAAGAAAAGGGAAAAGAAAAGAGTAAAGTAGGTAAATTTAAAGTAAAGGATAAGGTACTAATTAAAGCTAAAGGGTGGGAAGAAGAATATCCAGGAATTATCACAAAAGTGTGTACTAGAAGTAGATATGATATTAAGCTAGATGACGATGAGTTAGAACAAAGGAAATGGAAACTGATTCATGCCAAATATATTAAGTTGAAAACCAAGGAAGAAGAAGAGTACACGGAAACTCTTGATGAATTGCGTGAATTAGTTAAACTTCGCAAAGGAAAGGGTAAAAAAGCAATGATGGCTCAATTAGATAAATTATCTAAAGCAAATGAAAGGAAAGAAAAAGAAAAGGCAAAAGAGAAAATAAAAAAGGAGCAAATGAAGAATGTAGGTAAACTAAGAAAGATGCTAAGAGAAAAAAATGTAATGAATGATTTTAAATATTTTAAAGAAATGAATGTGGATAATCAGCAAAAAATTTTGAGGAGACTAAAAGAAGTAAATCAATTTAGTAATGTAGATAAACCATATAGATTATCACTTTTAGAATCAGATATTCCTGTTCCTTTTAAAGCAGCCGCATTGAAAAAAATCAATGTTTTGAATTACATGGATCCAGGAAGTGGTGAATATTATAAAATCAAACAGTGGGTAGATACTTTCATGCGCATTCCTTTTGGAAAGCGTAATAATTTACCATTTCAAATTTCAGACGGTAGAGATAAATGTGGTGATTTTATGGAAGAAGCTAAAAATACACTAGATAAGTGCGTTTACGGATTGAATGATGCTAAAATGCAAATTATGCAATTTATCGGACAATGGATGGCGAATCCAAATGCGGTAGCACCTCCGATTGCTATTAAAGGTCCGCCCGGAACTGGTAAAACTACACTAATCAAAGAAGGGATTAGTAAAATTCTAAATAGGCCATTCGCATTTCTCGCATTAGGGGGTGCTACTGATAGTAGTTTCCTTGAAGGACATTCATATACATACGAGGGTAGTACGTGGGGTAAGATTGTTGATATCTTACTACAGAGCAAGACTATGAATCCAGTCATATATTTTGATGAGTTGGATAAAATCTCGGATACACCAAAAGGTGAAGAGATTACTGGAATTTTGACACATCTAACAGATACTACTCAAAATTCTCAATTTCATGATAAGTACTTTTCAAACATTGATTTTGATTTAAGCAAGGTCTTGTTTATATTTAGTTATAATGATGAAAAAAAGGTAAATCCTATTCTAAAAGATCGCATGTATAGAATTCATACAAAAGGATATGAAACCAAAGAAAAACTTATTATCGCACGTGATCATTTAATTCCAAAAATAGAGGAAAATATTAATTTTGAAAAAGGGCAAATTGTAATTCCAGATGATACACTAACATATATCATAAATGAATTTACAGAAAAAGAAAAGGGTGTTAGGAATTTGAAACGATGTCTAGAGATTCTATATACAAAAATTAATCTCTACACTCTAATGAAAAAGGATAGTAAAATGTTCGATGGAGAGGTGGTTCTACATATTGAGTTTCCTTATACAATTGCTGTTGAGACAGTAAAGAAACTAATTAAAAATACTGAAACAAATACTGTTCCGTTTGGTATGTATATTTAATGGATATATGTTCCGTTTGGTATATCTAAAAATTTAAACACATCATCAAAATATTTTTCTTTTGTATCTTGTGGAATAATTATATTTTTATCTATTTTAAAAAAGGGTGTGATCTCTTCTTGCTTTGTATTTAATTGATTAGGTTTATTATGTACCAATATAGGTATATAATTTCTATAACCACATTGTCGAAGCATTGCTGTAAACATGAATATATATATAATATACAAATTTATCTATCTATATATAAAATATGCCTAAAAACTCAAGAGTCGGAAGATGTGTTGGAAGATTAACACAAAAATATGGTTATGGAGGAGCAATAGGGATTTGTCAAAAATCTACTAAACAAAACTATATGACTGGGAAAAAAATGCGAAAACCAAAAAGAAAGGGGCGAAAAACCAAAAGAGCAAAGAAAAAATCACGTAGCAAAACTAGACGTAAATGGTCAAAAAAATATAAAAAAAGTATTAATTGTAGAAAGCCTAAAGGGTTTTCACAAAAACAATACTGTAAATATGGTAAAATACACAATTAAAGTTTATAATTATAATTTAATTGTATAATTAAGCAAATCGCAACGTCCTTCTTCCTTGAGCTTGAGCAATCTGAGCATAATATGCACGAAGAGCTGCTGCTCGAGCAGGAGTTACATAAATCATTTTAGGAGGTTGTCTTGCTTGTAGGGGTTTAAATCCCCGTCTTCCTAAACTAAATTGAGAGGAAGCACTGCTTCCGCCACCACCGCACGCTGAACAAGGCATTATATATAATGTATTTAAAAAAAAATAATTATTCTTATAAGATGACAAATAATTTGCCTACAGATTTTTTAATTAATATAAAAAATGAATATGATAGAGAAATAGAAACTCTAAATAATATAATTTCTATTAAACAAGATAGATTAAAAGAAATTAATCACATATTGGCAACTCAATGTAATCATGATTGGCAAACTGATTATGTAGATGTGGATGTTGAAAGAAGTGAAATAATAAAATATTGTAAAAACTGCAAGTTAAATTATGGTACAGTAACGTTGATAACATAATAAATTTGCTATTAAATAATTGTGATCTCTATTATTTTATTAAACGTTTCTTTTAACTTTTCTTTTAACTTTTCTTTTAACTTTTCTTTTATGTTTTTGCGTTTTACGTTTTTTTTCCTTTCTCTTCTTTTTAACTGTTCTTTTGTGCTTATGTTTGCGTGTTTTGCGTGTTTTGCGTGTTTTGTGTGTCTTGCGTGTCTTGCGTGTTTTGTGTGTTTTCTTTTGTTTACGTTTTATTGTATTCCTTCTTATCCCCCGCCCCACAACATAGTGTTGTGCCCGTATACATCTCGCACAAGCACCATAAGTCTCGCATGCCAAATCCTTACAATCCTTCTTTTCAAATTCACATACTGCCCCACACACCGCACCAATAGTAGCTCCTTGACCTGGCATACCACATATACATCCTGTAATAGCACCACACGCTGCGCCAACAATTGCTCCTTCGCCTCGACTAGAACAACAGTTATTGCAATCGTCACGATTCATTTCTTGGGGAGATGGCGGTTGTTGGTCTTTGTCACCATACCATATTTTTTCATTTAGTGACCATTTTTTAACAATTTTTGCATTTGGATGTTGGTCACGAAAATTTTTAATTTCCTTTTTTTTATCATTATCATCTTTCACTTGCTTGATGGGTCTCCGAGTCAGAGGACTGGTACCCTCGCTTTTTTCTATCCACGAGTATAAATGTCGCTTTTCGTAACTTGCTGGCTCCTGCACATCATCAATATTTATTATATGTACTGGATCCACTAAAAGTTCAAGACTAATTGGTCCTAAATGACCTTCATTAAGTGCTTTTTGATCTGCCTTTTTATCATCCGTACTAGTCATTAATATATAATTTGAATATATTTAAATTAATGAATGAATATTGCGTAATCTATAAGTTAACTTATAATACAGTATGTCTCACAACATAACGGTACACTAGTATGATAACATCCTTTTGAGTTGTTAAAACTATTTTTTTTTAGGTGACAATCCCGGCAAAATCCATTTTTCCAATCATGACGACGACAAGATCTACGTTGTGAGAATCTACCACTATGCATGACATATCTATCATTACATTTATCGCATATTGCATATTTTAGTTGTGGCGTATTATCAATCCAATAATAACTCATATAGTTATTATTTGATTATTCTTATATTTTTAAATCTATTTAAAATACCTCTGAACATGTTCTGTTTCCACCGCGCATATTAATATAATCTACCTGTTCTTTTGTGACACAAGCGCAACCATCTGCGGAACTTGTGGAGGAGAAGGGAGGAACACAGCATTCCGGTTTAAATTTAGTATCGGCAAAGAAAAACATCTCACCTGGAGGCAAAGGCAAAGCTGGTCCGTGATTAGCTTCCAAATTTGGAGCTATACTCTGTAAATGACGAGTATCATATGATCCTTTAACACCTGCTCCCATATTATATGAAGGGGATGCGCCCATTTCGGCAAAGCCCTCTTTTACATCTTTAATGCTAATTTTTGCACACGAACAAAGTACAAAACATCCTAAAGCGATACCTATAACCAAGCATAAAATAACTACAAAAGGTCTAAATTTCATTCCAAATAACTTCATTTCCATACTATACATATTTCATAGATAATATTTTAATTATTGTCTAGATTATCAACGCCATCCTTTCTCCACAGTATAGATTCCAATCCGCCATTATAATCAAAAAATATTGTTCCATTTATTCTAAAGAATTTACTATCCGTAATAATATGGTAAAGTTTTCGAGGTTTCTTCACTGGTATTCCGCCCATGTCCAAAGTAGATACGCATCCTCCTAAATCCTTAGAATACATTCTTAAATTAGAAGAGCCTATAAATTTAAATCCATTTATTTCGTACTCTTTCACTTTATCTACATCTTTTCCATTGATTTCTACAATTCCTAAAACTTGTTCGCCAAATCTTAGTTGATCATTTACTTGTATCTGTTTAATAGGTATTGATCTGCCATCATCTAATTCAATTAATGTATTTGGATGGAGACCACATTCTAAAAATTTATGAATATCCTTTAAATGAAATCTTTCTGGTAAAAGATCTTTCATTTCTTGACGTAGCATAACTATATCCATGTCGTCTACTTCATCCCAATCAAGAAATTTAATATTATCAATAATAATTCTTTTTGTTGTGGTATTTATACAATACACAAATGGTTTGTAATATTCTCCATATTTGATACTATTTGGATGTTTTTTAACTTTTATTACTCCTAATTCATCATCTAATAATGTATGATCACCTGTAACTATTATATTATTTAAAACATACATTTCTTGATTTTTTGATGTTGATTTAAAAGTAGCGGTTACTTTGCCTCCATCAATTAACGTATCCCCAATACAAATGTCTTTAATTTGTTTAATCTCTCCATTTTTAAGTTTAATTTCAGTATTTCCATCAAAACAAAAATTATTTATCTCGTTATTTGCAATGTTTGCAAAACTCTCTTTTTCATGAAATTGCGATCCTAATCTATTAACTGTATTTGTTTTTTGAATCACAAGGCTAGATACTTCAGCTGCTGGTATAAATACTGCGATTGTCATAATAACTAAAAGCATTATTACAGTGAAGGCTAAAAACCAAACAGAAGCCAATGCCCATCCTACAAATGGAAACCACAGTACGGCAAATGCAGATGCAAGATCTCCGATTCCTAAAAGTACCGCGATTACAATTATAGCTGTAACAATAGCAAGAAATGCTCCAATAAAAGATCTAGTACTTAAAAATGTCCCAATACCTGTATACATTGCTGTTGATAAAACGCCTTGAGATCGATTTAGTGCTGTTTTACTTTTTGCAAGCATGATGCGAAGCGGTACCATTACATTAAAAATCTTGCTAAACACACTTGAAAATATGCCACCAATTGATTTTCTAATATTACTAAAAAGACTTCTTGCACTATTCATGTCATTACCAATGGCACCTATTCCATCGGCTATTCCTTGTGTAGCAGCAGATTGTGCTGCGGATTCTACCTTAACAACATCTTTTAAAATATCGGTTAAACAATAATTCAAATTTTCAGCCGTATACGTCATCTTAGAAACACCGGATGGTGCATTAATTAATCCAGCAAAGGGTATAAATAATGGGTTACATCTTATCCCTGTCCAATTTTTTTTCAAATACTTTAAATTAGATAAAAAATAATTGTAGCCAAATAATCCACCAAATGTGGCCAAAATCAAACTTGTAATTATAACTGACCCGCCATATTTATCCATATATCCATCTTGTGCATAGGAATTCGTGAGGTGTTTTTTTAAAGAATTAGGTTCAGGTCTTCCTATGCCCGGTATTTTATTTATAATATTGCTTCCAAGGTCTTTTATACTTGTCATATATATAGTAACTGTATATTAAAGGTAAATTATTTTTGAAATTTTACCTTTAATCAAAGCATTAACTATATTTTTGTATTGTTTTAAGGGATCCAATTATAGGTCCCTTAATAATACTTTGTCCCATTAATTGTTGACCCTGCATCATATGCATCAAAACTGACATTACTCCGATTAATTTCATAATTAAATCTCTAAATCCTATTATAAATTTTTGCATTTCGATCAATACATTATTAAATACTCCAAAAACATTTGTAAATTGTCCGCCAATAGCTGGTCTTAACTTAGACTGTAAATCTCTGATTCCTGAAAATTGCCCAGACAAAGCACCAAGATTTTGCTGTAACCCCCCTGTGGCAGCGGCTAAAGGTGCTTGATGATAAGGCATTGTGGTTGATTGTAATTGTGCAACACATTGTGCAAAGTTATCGGCTGTATCGTGTCCAAAAAAACTAGCAAATGGTAAAATCATTGGATTACATCTATACTGAACCCAATTATTTTTGATATTATTAAATCCCACAATAAGAAAACTCACCAAAAAACATGCATAAAACGCTGCTATTATTAATACTGCTAAAAATATGTCACGAAATTTCATTAATATTAAAATATATTGTGATTTTAATATTAAGATCTTGGAGTAATTAATTATCTCTTTTTTCTGCGTTTGGAAGAACGTTTACGATTTCTCTTTTTTGTTCTTTTTGTTCTTCTTTTCCTTTTCATACTTTTACGTTTTCTTCGGGTACGACGTCTAGTTTTTTTGCGGCGGCGTTTTTTCCCTCCGTTCATGTTATTTAGACTTTCAATGAAAGAGCCCAATGCAGTAGTTCCACCTTGACGTTTTCGAGTTCCACCGCCCGATCCACTCCAAGAATCGCCCATGCTATCTAAAGAACCCGCGCATAACGTATTTGCCATTAATTGTTGTGCTGCTGCAATATTATCATTAGGGTTAGGAGACATTGCCGATGATGATCCTGCAGTGTATGTAGTTGTTGTTGTTGGTACTCCACTACATCCACAAGATTTCGACCCTCCTTTTTTGCGTCCACCCTTTTTCCTTTTTCTACGTTTGCCTCCTCTATTAGCACCAGCAGCTACTAACAAATTATGATGGTTTGAATTTATTTTATGAGTATTTCGTTGACCTGCTTTAACAGCAGATGACAAAAATGTGACGCTCGCTCCGGCTTTCGGTGGTTTATATGATGTAGTCATTCTAAAATATATCTATATAAAATTTTTAACATAAAGAAAAGTGATACATATATATCATAAATGAGTAATCTTAGTGACAAAGACCGATTAAATTTAAAGGAAATGGTTAAATCTTATGGAGCGGATGATAATACTACAAAAATACGCGATTTGAAACATAGTAGGCAGATCAGAGATAGTGTAGAAACGCTTCTTAAATTAAAAAGAAAGCATAGTCGCATGCAACAAACAAATAAAGCAATGTTTGAGAAGCTTATTATTTCTAAATGTAACTTTTTATGGAATAATTATACCAATATTTTCAATCGATTATTAAAAGATGAAATTAATGTTAATATATTATACAAATTTATTGATAAACTAAGAGAGATTGAAGAAGGCGTTACCGATCAACACACTGCCTCTGTAGAAGTTGGAAAGATCTTAAAAGAGATGTATATTGATAGTGCTCTACGAAAAGAAAAAAAATATGAGGCTGAAAACAATTCTAAAAAACCAAAGGAGAGAAAGGCTGTTAAAAATATTAGTTGGGCTAAATTTAAAACTGCTGGTTTGGGACAATAAAAGATAAATTGAAATCGTATAAAATCTTCATTCTAAATTTATTTATAATGAAGTTAGTAATAGTTGAATCTCCGGCAAAATGCAAAAAGATCGAAGGGTATTTAGGACCAGGATACAAATGTATTGCAAGTTTTGGTCATATTTATCAATTATCAGATGTAGAGAAACAAAATAATTATACCCCCAAATTTAAACTACTCTCAATGAAAGGTAAATATATTGCAAATCTAAGAACCCATATTAAAAAAGCCAGTGAAGTTATATTGGCAACAGATGACGATAGAGAGGGTGAGGCTATTGCGTGGCATATTTGTAGACTGGCAAAATTGCCAGTTAAAACTACTAAGCGAATCATATTTCATGAAATAACAAAACCTGCACTTCAGCAGGCAATTAGCAATCCTACCACAATAGATATGATGAAAGTAAACGCTCAACTTGGAAGACAAGTATTAGATAGGATGGTAGGATTTACAATATCACCTGTTCTTTGGAAACAATTCTTTCATGGTGGAAAAAACAAAAGTGGTCTATCGGCTGGTAGATGTCAAACACCTGCACTACGTCTTGTATATGAAAATCAACTAGATATTGATTCAGAACCAGGAAAGAAGGTATTTGAAACAATTGGATATTTTACCAAACATAACTTACAATTTAAATTAAATCACGATTTTGAAATTAATGATGACATTGAAGACTTTTTAGAAAATAGTGTAAATTTTGAACATAAACTATTAAAGCCAAAAAAACCTACACAAAGTACAAGAAAAGCTCCTATGCCATTTTCAACCTCATCCTTACAACAAAGAGCTTCTAATGAGTTACACTTTTCACCTAAACGAACGATGCAACTTGCTCAAAAATTATATGAGAATGGTCATATTACATACATGAGAACTGATAATAAAAAGTATAGTCCGGAATTTATTCAAAAAGCTAAACCATTTATCAAAAATCGGTGGAATGTTGATAATGAATATATTAGAGATAATATTAGTATTATAACGATAGGTAAAGCAAAAAAGAAAAAGAATGATACCGCACAAGAGGCACACGAGGCAATCAGACCTACAAAATTAACAACCGAAAATGTAACATTAGGGGATCCGGAAAATAGACTATATAAACTAATTTGGTCAAATACGGTTGAGAGTTGTATGAGCGATGCAACAATGGATATTGTAACTGCTGTTGTTACTGCACCATCTGAATATAAATATAAATATAAAGCTGAACAAGTGAATTTCCCCGGATGGATGATCGTTCGTGGTTATGAAAAAACAAATAAAATTTATAATTTAATTTCAAAGTTTAAAGCAAAGGGTGTTGAGTATAATAAAATTTATAGCAAACAGAATTTAAAAAATCTTAAAACACATTTTACCGAAGCTCGACTTGTTCAAATGCTCGAAAAAAGGGGAATTGGCCGACCATCGACGTTTTCAAGTTTGATATCTAAAATACAAGATAGAGAATATGTTAAAAAGGGTAATGTTGAAGGTAAACCTGTTGCATGTATTGATTATCAGCTTGTAAAGGAAGAATTGGATGAGATAGAGATCACCAGAACTTTTGGGAATGAAAAGGGGAAATTATTAATACAGCCTTTGGGAATTATGGTGATAGAGTTCCTATTAAAACAATTCGACTCTTTATTCGTATATGAATATACTGAAAAAATGGAAAAAGAATTGGATAGTATTTCACAAGGTAATCTAAATTGGCAGGACCTGTGTAAAAAATGCGATACAACTATGTCTTCACTAATGACTGAAATTAAGAATAATAAATCACATATTAAGATTGACGAACATCATGTTTATATGATTGGTAAATATGGTCCAGTTATAAAATATGAGAAAGACGGTGTTACCGAATTTAAAAATGTTAAAAAAGACCTTGATTTAGACAAACTTAAAAATGGTAAATATAAACTAGAAAATATAATTATTGAAAAACCTAAATTTGGAGGAAGAAATTTGGGATCTTTTAAAAGCAATGAGGTTATACTTAGAAAGGGTAAATTTGGTTTATATATGACGTGTGGTGGTAAAAATTATTCCCTTAAAGGTATTGATAAATCATTAGAAAGAATTAGACTTGAAGATGTTATTGATATACTTTTGGGTACAAAAAGTACAAACCCGAAAGTATTAAAAATGTTAAATGAAGATATGTCTGTTAGGAAAGGTAAATATGGTCCTTATTTGTTTTACAAGACAAAAACAATGTCTAAGCCACGCTTCTTTGGTATATATGAGATCTTTGGTGGGAACAAGGGTGATACTTTTGAATGGAAGAATAAATCTACTAGCGAACTTATTAATTTAGTAAAGAAAAATTGTCTAAAGTCGATATAATCCTGGCGTTCTAACTATTCTATTTCGAAGTTGTTCATCTCTTAACATATTAAACTCAATAGTAAATGATAAAGGTAAACATTTGAAATTTACCAATCTGCCATCATGATATCTAAATTTAAATTTAAGACGAGTCAATCTTTCTAATGGTGGTTCATAGTGAGAAATATTCATCAAGTATGAATTTCTAGAATCGTATACTTGTGAAAAAGAGGGATTAGGGACGGGTATTTTAGCAAATGCACTTTTTACTTTACCATGATAATCATTATTAAACAGTCCTGAAGTATTTTCAGAATATGGAGCAATTTCATCCATACTGTTATATCTATCTACTTCCATATATATCACATCATCGCCTAAGATATCTAAGTTACATACAGCATTTTCCCTCTGCCAGTCTCTAATAACTGCGCTGGGATCCGAAACGCCCGCAAGGTTGGCTTGTGGTGGTTGAAGATCATTAAGATCGACAATTTCGTTTTCATTAGTAACGCCTGTTAACCAATAATTATGTGGAGATATCGGTGTATATTCATAGTCGAAACCATATACCCCTCCTAATCCAATTGACCCTTCTGGAGCTTGTCGTGCTTTTGTTTTTCTAGATTCATATACTGCTTTTTTATATCCTAAATATGCAGGCAATCCCCATTTAGTGTAATTGTTAAAAAGGACATCTTGTGCAGGATTATCACATTTCAAATAATTATGTTTTACATTGAATAATAGGGTAAAGCTCTGTTTTTTATTTCCAAACCAAAAAGTATTACTAACTTCATTATATTTACAAACAAATGACTGATATGAAGTTCCTAATTCTGCTGCGGTGCGCGCATTCATTTTTGTTTGAATTTCTGTAGCTAAAGATTGTGGTGTGTAGGTACCTTCGTCAATACATATATCTAGATAAGGTTGTTGATAGCCAAATGGTTCTAAACTGAATGTTAATTTTGTATTTTGATATTCTTCGCTGAATACCCATTGATTTTTAGGAATTGAAATGGTATCAAGTCGCATTGACTGAACATTTTTAAGAGTTTCGGGTAATAATATTTCGAAATGATTTGAATCTGGCCATTTCTTAATATCTCGATCATAAGAATGAAATGAAATTAATTTACGATCTAAAACATATGTTTGCGCTCTTGGAATAAGAGGATGTGCTTGCATGGTATTTAAATTACTCATTTAATAAAATATAATATAATATTTTCAGATCTCTTTCGAAATATTTTAGTAAAATAAATAACACTATATAATATATTATGTCAAATAAAGAACAGAAAGAACAGAAATATGATACGCCGAATATGGAGTTGTCAGCATCTAGTAAAAAAGCTAAAAATAAAGTAATTACTGCAGCACAGACCTTTAACAAAAACAGTTGGTTGCAAATAAGTCAATGGTTAGTAATATTTAAAGTTTTCATATTAATTGGTGTAACTATATTTACGATTGGTCAATTCTCAGGAGTGTCAGATACAGATTTAGCAGCTTATATATGGTTTGCTTTTGCATTAATAATTACGTGGGTTCTTAGTTTAAAAATGGTTGCAAACAATAATAATTCTGAAATTGGGTTTTGGTCTGCCATAAGCAATGCGTCCGTAATGCTTCCAACTTTAGGGACACTTTTGCCTTTAGGTGTTTTAATTTATGTTCTTATAGCAGTAAGGCCAATATTACAAAATAACTTAGATAATCTTCCCAAACAATTTTTCTGGTTTAATAGATTAACATTCTTTTTAGTTGTAATGCAAATGTTTATATTGAGTAAATTTTATAATACACATTCAAATAATCAAAATTATAGAGGTATTTGGATAGCAGCCATGATATTATTCTCTGTACTTACAAGTGCAGCAGCAATCGAATTGTATGTGATAATTACAGCTTTTATAACGGATGGTTAATAATTAATTCTAAATAAATATTAAATTTAATTATTAAAAAAAAATCTAAAAGTCGTACCATAATTAGTGTCATCAGCCCAAATTCCTGATATTTTTAACAGTATTTTTGCATTATCTAATTTAATTGGCTCCAGTTTTTCTTCGCTAAAAATTTTAATATAGTTTTGATTTAACTGCTCCTCAATTCTACTCGTTGGTACTTTTGTATTTTGTGGTGCAATTTCCAAAAGCTGTTGTTCCACATTCTTAATAAATGAAATTATTTTTCTATTTGATACTTTATCGTAATGACATTTAATCTTATTAAAATATTTTTCTATTTTAACATTTTTAAGAGAAAAAGCAATAAATAGTCCATTTGATGTAAAATATGGATCAGAATAATATAATCTATAAAAATCGCCGCCACTTAAAATATTATTTTTAGTCTTATCTGAAAACATTATATATTCATTATGATATTGTTCTGGACTTATTACAAGAAGCATGTGTTAATAATATTTGATAGATAACATTTAAGTCATTCGCTCTCATTATTAAGTAGGGCTATAAAATGCAAAGTTATAATATTTTCGTTTGTTATATCTTTCATTGTTGTCATTAAATTAACCGCTTTATCACATTGTATTAGTGCTTTTTCAAGATTTGATACTTTAATATCAATATATTCTCTCCACAGATTAGTAATATTGGGGTGCGATTGTTCGTATATTTTCAATGCCGCTTTTATTTGCGTAATCTTTTCATCCATTATGATAATTGATTTTTTATTTTTATTAGTATTTAAGTAATAAAGATAAAATACATATTTTACCAAATGGTTAAATATTATGAAACGCGATTTGAAGAGTACATATTAACAAATAATAAGAAAAATTTACATCCTGAATTAAAAAACATAGAAAATTTGCATAGTAAAGGAAATATAAATGATCATAATATTATTTTTTATGGTCCATCTGGAACAGGTAAATATACACAAGTATTGAATTATATTAAAAGATTCAGCAATTCAAATTTAAAATACGAAAGAAAAATGAATATTAATATCCATAAAAAAAAGCAATATACTTTTAAGATAAGTGATATTCATTTTGAAATTGATATGGAACTTTTGGGTTGTAATGCCAAAGTATTATGGAATGAAATATACAAAGCTATACTTGATATATTATCAACACGACAATCGCATGATGGAATTATAGTTTGTAAAAATTTTCATAAAATTCATAATGAATTACTTGATGTATTTTATAGTTACATGCAATCATTATCTCATAAAAACATAACATTATCTTTTATTTTTATCTCAGAATCTATTAGTTTTATTCCAGATAATATTTTAAAAAGATGTAAGGTGTTACCGGTAAAAAGACCTACCAAATCGCAATATAAAAAATGTCTTGGTAATATTATAAATTCAAGTCTTGAGATCACTAAGATTACTAATATTAAAAATTTACGAAGTAATAATTACATTTTAATGGATTCAAATAAAAAAATTGTAAATAAGATAATAAATAATATTGAAAACTACAAAACAATTAATTATTTGGAATTCAGAGATAGATTGTATGATATTTTTATCTATCATTTAGATTTAAATGAATGTATATGGGAAATTATATATCATTTTATTGGAACAAATAAACTAAATGGAGAGAAAATTGAGAAAATACAAGCATTCCTATACAAGTTTCTTAAATTCTACAATAATAATTATAGACCTATTTATCATTTAGAAAGATTTATGTTTTATTTATGTAAGATCATACATGGATTTTAATAAGGCAATAAAAATACTGGATATAAAAAATAAATATTATACCGATAAAGAACTAAAACGTGCATATTATAAAAATGCTATTAAATGGCATCCTGATAAAAATGGTGGAAGTGAAAAAGCAGCGATGCATTTTAAAAAAATTAAAGAAGCATATGAATTTTTATCAGAGGATGGAATAGAACGTGAAGATATTGAAGATATGTCTTATTCTTCAATACTAAAGAAATGTATTTATTTTGTGATGCCCGATTTTCAATGGGATGATCTCTTTCTTGATTCAACACTTCAAACTGTATTTAAAGATTGTAAAAAAGCTAGTATTAAACTTTTTGAGAAATTATCAAAAGAAAAATCACTCGAAGTATATGAGTTTCTCTCCACGCATAGAGATATTTTAAATCTCGAGGATGAAATGTTAGCAAACATGTTAGAAATCATTAAAACAAAAACACAGCATGATAATATTGTAATTTTGAATCCTGATATAAATGATTTATTAAATGACAAAATTTATAAATTGGAAGTTAATGAATCAACGTTTTATGTACCTTTATGGCATAATGAAATAGTTTTTGATGATATTTCTGGAAACGATTTAATAGTTAAATGTATTCCAGAATTTGACAAACACATTTATATCGATAACATGAACCATTTACATATTAAAGAAGAACGATCCATTATTAAAATTTTAAATAAAGGTATTTTAAGTGTTGAGGTGGGGGGGAAAGTATTTGAATTTAAAGGCACAGAAATAAAAATTACAAAAAACCAAACACTTGTTTTAAATAATAAGGGTATTTTATTAGCAGATCATGATAACTTATATAATATTGATAAAAGAGGTGATATTTATATTCATTTAATATTGTCGGATAGATAAAAAATTTTATATAATATTTTATCTATTTAGTAAGCTTATGCACTTGACTTGGTTTTCTTGCGACGAACCACCTTTTTCTTTTTCTTAGGAGCAGGGGGCGTCTCTGGCTTTACCTCTTCCTCATCTTCTTCTTCATCGTCTTCCGCGGAATCATCGAAGTGTGGCAAGCTAGTTGAACTATCCTCTTCCTGTTCCTCTTTTTGCACACTTTCAAGCATTTCATCATCATCACTATCTGCTTCAAGATGGCAGACTCCTGTGCCAACAAGTCGAACCGGTGGTCGAACCTGTGCCTGTACAAGCTTCCAAGTGACTCCAAATCGACCTCCTGCCATCCATAGACCATTACAAGCAATAAGTCCCTTGATATATGATCGAGATGGAACCAAATCGACAGGTGTCTTATTGCCTTGTGGTCCTTCGCAACCATCCTTTGTTGGCAGGAATGTTGCCCTACTCTGTGTATCATAAAGCTCAAGGTTAAACTTGTTCTCCCAAAATGGTAGTTTCAGCTTCATACTTGGATTTCGACTGTAATCGGGCTCTCCCGAAATCTTATCCTTAGGATACTTCAGAATAGGATACATCATTGCCTCCGCGACTTCCTTACTCATCTTACTCTTTCCGAACCACTCCTTCGAATTCTTTACAGCATCATTTAGAAGCTTTTCTTGTAGACCCTTCATATTTTTACAGAACGTTGCTACGCTCGAAGATTTATCACTCTCAAATACCAAATTAGCATCGTATGATACACGTCCTGAACTTTCATCTACTCGTTCATTCACTCCCCAAGTAAACATCATCGGCGCACTAATAACTAGTGCCTGACCATTCAGTTGAATCTGAACTTTCTTACCTCCGCGCGAATCAACTGTCGCGGCCTTGTAAGTAACGTTATTTGCATTAAGGTGTTTGGCTTTTACGATCATTTCGGTGGCTTTACTCATTTTGTGTTTATGAGTTTAATATAGATGCTTTGTTTTAAATCAATTTTTTGAAATTTTTAAGTATTTGAGATATATTTCGCTATTCTACTATAATGAAGCAAATAAAAAAATATTTGAGACTTGCAATACCTACATATTTTTATAATATATATTATTTTCTTATTTAAATGCTGTATATATATAGCCTACATGCTTGTAGTTCAATAACTTATTATAAACAAAAATATAAACATTATAAAAAGATTTAAATTTAGGAATCTTATATATATAAGAATGATGAAATTATCACCAAAGACATTTTTAAAACTTCATTTATATGAGAATGTACCCACTCCTCCGCGTAAAAGAAAAAAGGTTTCAAGTGAAGACTTTATTATTCCTTCTTATCATGAGTGGAATTGTTTGATAGTAAGGAATTATAATGTATCTCAGTTAAAAGATATGGCAAGATACTATAAACAAAAAGTATCAGGTAATAAAAAAGAGTTGGTGAAAAGGATATATAATCATCTAAAATTTTCGTTTTATGCGATCAAAGTACAGAAAACATGGAGAGGATTTATGATTAAAAATTATAATAATCTTCACGGACCGGGAGTTTTCAAAAGAACCAAGTGTATAAATAATAGTGATTTTCTTTCTTTGAATGATATTAAAGATATATCACATAATCAGTTTTTCAGTTTTGAAGACAGTGGGTTTATTTATGGGTTTGACGCCAAATCGCTACACAACCTTATTATTAAAAATAAAACACCAACTAATCCATATAATAGAAAAGTAATTGATAATAAAACTATAAATAATTTCAATAAATTTTTACGATATGGGAAACTATTGAAGAAAAATACAGTAATTAGTTTACAAGATTCTACTAGCAATATGAGTATTGCAAAAAGAATTGAGTTGAATGCTCATACAATTTTTCATAAAATAGACGGACATGGACATATTACCGATGCCACATGGTTTTTAACATTGGATAGAGCACAATTAATAAAACTTACAAGAGAATTAGCTGATATTTGGAATTATAGGGCATCATTAACACCTCAAATTAAAATTGCTATTTGTCCACCACACGGCGACCCATTTTCAGGAATTAATATGCACTCGCTTGCTGGACAAAATATACAAACTCTTAAAATTAATATATTGAATATATTTGATAATATAATATCAAAAAGTCCTGAACGAACTAATCAATCACTTGGGGCATTTTATATTTTAGGATCACTTACATTGGTTAGCCAAAATGCTGCCAACGCACTTCCATGGTTGTACGAATCTGTTTTTTATTTACCAACCAATCAATAAAGTAAAATGTCTATTTTCATGCGTAATATTTAGGACTTTCAAACGACATAAGCTCTTGAAATAACAAATAAATAAATTGTTATATCAAACAACTTAAAAAGTACACGCATAAATAGATTATAAAATGGCAAAAGTTAAGGCAACCAAAGCGAAAGCTAAGAAGACTACTACTAAGTCTAAGAAATCCGTAGCGAAAGCTGCACCAAAGGCCGTCGAGAAAGTGGTCGCTGCTCCCGAGACCACTCCAGCTGTCCAGGCTGCACCTGTTGCTGAGGCAGCCCCAGCAGTTCCAACCCTTTCTGAGAGTTTCGGAGAGTTGTTAGGACAGTTGCAGGCACTTCGCAGTCAGCTCACTAGTGTCACTGGACAGGTTCGCGCTCTTCAGAAGCGTGCCGATCGTGAACTTAAGAATGCACATAAAGCAAGTAAAAAGCGTCAAAAGCGTACAGGAAATCGTGCTCCTAGCGGATTTGTGAAACCAACCAAGATCAGTTCTGAGCTTGCCAACTTTTTGGGAAAGCCAAAAGGAACTGAGATGGCTCGTACTGAGGTGACTCGTGAGATTAATAAGTATATTCGTGCGAATAAGCTTCAAGACAAGGACAATGGTCGCATTATCCTCGCTGATACTAAGTTGCGCAAGCTTCTTAAGCTTAAGAAAGACGATGAGCTCACATACTTCAATCTTCAGCGTTACATGAGTCCTCATTTCGCTAAGAATGTTAAGAAAGCTACTACTCAATAGATATATTCGATCATTGAATAATTAAAATTTAATAAAAAATTTAATTATTTTTATCATAGTAATTTAAATACTTAATTTACGAAAATAAATCCATTATTTGAAAGTATGTGTTTGAGTGATGGTTTATTTACTGCTCTATTCTTAATCAAACAGTATCTAATCTTATTAAGAATTTCTGAGGGGTCTTTATTGTATATATCAAATACATCTCTCACTTGATGATATTTTCGCAAAGCAATTTTATTAGTTAGATGTAACCAAGTCAGGAAATCCTGGTCATTTGGCTTTTGTTTATATCGCATGAACAGTTTGTAAAATGCAAAGATGTTTCTCCGACTATCATTGTAGTCTGTCCCTGAAAGAATGCATAACTGTTGAAACTCACCAAATTTCATCCCAACCGATTGAAGAATACTACCCAATGGATAAACAACCACTGTATGATTTAAAAGACTGATATATCTTAACACGCGAGGACATCCATATGCAAACAAATCTGTGTCCTCACTTAAACAAGCATATGCCGCTCCTTTAATAACAAGCGCTGAACACAATTCATCCGCTTCATTTGTGGCTGTTATATATTTGATACCATATGCATCCAATAGTTCTTTTACTTCATCTACATCACGATAAGTAAGTTTAACAAATTTTCTCCGCAAAATAGACATTTTCTCTTCCTCCTTTTCCCTCTCATCCGGTGGAAGTGATTCTACTTTTTTCATTATATTAAAATACTCATATTTAGCAGCATCTCTCTGCTCTTTTCTCTTCAAAATTGTATGTTCTTTGTTTTTCATGGATTTTCCATCGAAAACGAAGAGTGCTGAAATGTTATTCACGCGAAATAGTGTACAGAGTAAATATATATTTTCTATCAAAGCATCCATGGCCTTGAATCTGTATAAATAAATACTAGCATCGATGACTATCCTTTTTCCAGATAGATTTCGTAGAGACGTTTTATATGATCCATTTTCACGAAGATTGCGAAGAAATGTTGTTAGAAGATGAATTCCCATTATAAATATAAATTGTATAGTTATTTGTTGTATGATACTAGTTTCCAGTCTATTTTTATAATCAATTTTTTAAAAATCACATCAACTCTATGATTGTCATTCTCATAGTTCTAGCTAATGTTCTATCATCTTTTTCCGCTACCAAAGATTTATATTTTTTTAATATACTTTGAGCTACATCAAGTTCTTTGATAAAAGCGGGAGATTTATAATGACCTACAATAAATCTATAAAATCGCATTAGATTATCTTTTGATCTATAAAATGCCAAAATATTGTCATTATTCGTTTTACACCACTTCATAAATGGTACCGCATTAAACATTAATATGGCTTTGATAACATAATAAGCAAAAATATTTGTTTTTTCTTTGTATAAATATTTTCGAGCTCTATCGCTTAAATTATTTTTATCATGTAAATTTTTATAATGTAATCCCATGAAATCTAATACTTTTACACACTGAAATAAACAAAAAAACTGCTCAAAACCAACACAATATTCGGCATACAAATAAAATTCCTTTATACCACTACCTTTGGACATAAAATAAGAAGTAAATACGCAATTCATTATACTTGCCCAAAATTCCGTATAGGCTTCATACAAATTAAAATTGCTATTTATTGGAAAAATGGTTTTTATTTTATTATTCAATACTGTATTAGACATGGATGAAAAATCTAATCCTAATGAATGAAATGTTTCATGTATAAACACTTTAAATATTTCTTCTTTTCTAAACAAACAAATCTCTCCATTTGCCGTACAAGTAGTTGTAACTGCGGTATTTGCATGAGTTGATGATAAAACCGAAAATGGACTCCCAGGGATAACTTTCTTAATAGGTGTCATATAACAATATATCTTCAAAGTTTTACTGCATTTGGCCCTAGCGTAATTACTAACAAACTTTAACCACATGATCATTTTATAAACCAATTTATCAAATTTTACAAGTTGATTAAATTCACTTTCATTCATTAAATAAAAATTGATATTTATTGATCTACCCGCTACTTTACATTTGTAACTTAATGCCCCTTTTATGTTATGTTTGATGTAAGTTTTAATATTATCAGGAATATATGTACTACTTAATAATGTAGTATGATTTATTGATCTAAAATCTCTTACTTCTTTCAATGAAATTTTTATTTTATTACTTTTCCATTCTTTATCGGTAAATTTATCAGCAGCCTTTAACTCTGAATAAAAGTTTTTCATAATTCTATCAAAATCTCTCTGCTGTGGAGCATTTTTCTTTTTTACAAACTTTTCAAAATGATCCATCATCGCAACCATCATTTGTTCTGAGTCATTAGAAAATTTCATTGGAATTAATATATATAAATAGTATAATATTTATAAATAGTTATCAATAATATTATATTATTGATAATTAAATTACTCTAATACTTCTCTTATCTTCATGGTATCATAAAAGATAATTGGTGACTGTCCTCTTACAAAATGCTGTAATTTTGCATCTTTCGTTGCCATCAAAACTCTTTTAGCCTCATCTACCTGTTTATATTTTGCCATCTGTCCTCTGTACATCGCCCGCTCATTTTCTTTACTTGAAAAGAAATTTTCATCTATTTTTATTTTTTTTGATCTTATTTGTTTGCCCTTAAATTTCCCGGTCTTTCCTCCAGCACCCTTGGCCATTGCAGGGCTTTTGGATAATTCTGTATCCGAATCCAAGGAAAATGTATTGTAAAATTCAGGATTATTTTTTTTGAATTTTGAAGCATGATAAAAATGTTCTACACTTTTCCATCGCTTCCCATCTAAAGTAAAATCACCTTCAAAAAAATTAGATAAAACCTTCCTCCAATTTTTAATTCCCGCTAATTCAGAAAATCTCATTACTTCTTTTTTGGGTACTTTCTCTCCAGCACCTTTTCCAGGGTTCGAATCTCGTGACTTTGAATAAAATTGGAATACAATATCCTCATTAAACTTTACATCTTTCATGTTTTCCAATCCTTCGTCAAATTTTTCCTCTTTTGGTAATCCTATATCTTCAACCCCTGAATCTGTTTTTGGCTTAAGAATACCTTCATCTTTATTATTGTTTTTTGATTCATCCGGTGCGATTTCTCCCTTTATACTTGCTTTCAATGCCTTAAATTTAGGTATCAAATTATATATACCATCTTCCTTTTCCATACATTTTGTAACAATTAAATCCTTTATCGCATATGGTAATGTATTAAATGTAAAAATACGCTGATTTTTATACAAAATTAGTTTGTAGTGGTTCCCAGTATACGATAATATCACGTAATATTTAGGTTTGAATACACCCGCCGCTTCAATATCATCATCGACCATATTACCACACTGTAAAACATTTCCAAAATCGCCGTGATTAAAATTATATTCGGAGAGAATTATTAATTTTATATTTAAAGCCCTTTCCAATACATTTATTGCCCACGTTTCCGCCCAAAATTTACATGTTTGAACTTTTGCTTTAAATTTTTCGAGATTGTTAATGCCTTGCAACCAAAGATAATCTTGCATATTCTCACGGGCATATACATACTCTCTTTTAGCTCTTCTAAACTCTTTAATTGCTTTATTTGCCTCTGTGGTAAGTGCCTTTTTATCATCTCTATTAGTTGCTGTAGAAAATTGCACCTTTAATGCATCTAAATCATTTTTTATTTGCATCATTTTTTGCTTTGTTTTGGACATTTCAGAATTATACATATCATATTGCTCTTTAAAATCGTCAAAAACACTTTGCGTCGCATTTTTAGCAATGATTTCTCTTAATTGTTTTACTGTTATTGACTTATTTTCCTTATATGCATCACGTATAGTTGCAAATAAACAATCGCCACCGCCTTCATTGTCCAATATTTTATATTTACTGCTTTTTATGTACTGCTTGATCCATTCATCTTGTTTATTTAATTTATATTCTCCTCTTTCTTTCATGGCATCTTCCATTGAACCCTTATGCGCAGACAAATCATCTTTGTCATCGTCATCTTTTTCCTTTAATATTTCTTTCAAAACAGTGGTATCATTTGGACTGGTCCACGTATCCGTTTCCAACTCTTCTTCTTCAAAACCTACTACAGCAGGATCTTCCGTTTTACCTTCATTTGATTTAGTATCCGATGCATTTGGTTCTAATGTTTTTGTACCCAAAACCTTTTCAAGATGTTGTTGAGTAAAAAAAGAATAAAATAGAGGCAAGGGATTGGATAATAAACTTACATCAAAATCATCATCTTCATCTAATAATTGAGTATATTGCGAAGCCAAAAATTCATAAATTCCTATTTGTTCTACTATTGCATCGTCTTTAACAAGATATACTGGTATATATAAAATACCCTTATCTGCATAAGTATATCTTACATTCCCTAAAGCTACGCCAGCCATCATGCTTGGAAATAATTCTATATCAAACTGAACTGCGTCATATCCGAAATCATTTTCATCAACTGCATCTGTACCTATATAAGTAATACTATCATCTATTAATGACTTTACCATATATTTTAATCTAATATTAAAAATTTACTTAAGTATTTATCACTCTTTATTTCTTCTATACAAGACCATAATCTTTTACGCCTGTAAACTGTCTCAATATTTTCAGGATCCTTTTCAAAAATAACTATCTCTTCTACCAACTGATCCTTTCGTTTCTTCCGTTTACTAATATCATAATATGCAGCAATTCTTTCCAATTCCTTTTTAATATAATTAGTTTGATATTCAATCTCTAACGCAATATAATCATCCATTGCAACAGACGAGGTCATTTCCATTAAATCTACCTCTTTTACTAAATCTTCATACGTGACAATACTTTCATTTTTTTCCTCCTTACATTCTTCTTGGAGAGAAAAATGTATATTTTCTTCACTTTCTGACATATTATATAAATATAGTTATATATTTTTATATCATTCAATATATAACTATATTCAATATTCATCATCCAAATCCATAAATTTAAATGTGGTTTTACTACTAAGACTACAATGGTCACGCGATTTCATTGAGGCGGCATTGGATACAAAATTTTTAATTTCTAGAGCTTTTTCTTCATTATGAAGTTCAATAAATTTAAATCCTTCACTAATCATTACAACCAAATTTTCCACAATTTCATCCACCTCATTCTTTTTATTTTCTGAATCGATATAACTATGAAATTTATTTATCAAGATATCAATTAAATTAATCACCTTGTCAGGTGAAATCACCGTTTGTTTCATGAGATGAACAAAGAAGCTACTAAGAGCGCGTCGCTTACTGTTTTCCTTATTAATTGCGCAAAATTTATCATAATCTTCTTCAGCCTCTATGTGACGGATTGTATTAAACAACTCAAGAAAAGAATCTACGTTCTTTTGACAAATAGAATTCATAAGAGGAAATACTTCAATCATACCCCTATATGATTTCGCATATAGCTCTGCCCAAAACTTATTCATACTTCCTATCTCAAATATAGATTCACCTATTTTTAATAGATCCGATTCTGGAGGATTTGTATTTATAATTTCTTGCAATAGTGTTTTAATTTGTTTTTGTTTATCTTCATAATTTTTCGAAGTCATTTTATTGAACAGCGTTCGAAGATCATCTAACTGTTTTTCAATTCCATCATTGCTCTTTACACCTATTGTGGTTGTCGTTTTGAAATTACGCATTTCCTGCCAATCAACTTCCGTTATAGTGACTTTTTGTCTTCGCCTTTCTCTTCGAGGGTTATCATTATTTTTATTCTTAAATACAGGAGTCCTTTGATAAGTTGGCGCGCCTACGAGAGCAGCCAGTCGATTAATAGACTGAATTACAGTGGTAGATAAATAATTATCTTCTGGATTTATTCTATTATTAATTTTATTAAAATCGTCAAGTGTGAATTGATGATCTGCTAGTATTGATGTCATGATTTACTTTGAATACACAAGAAATGTTTATATCAATTTTTCAAATAGATTATACCTTCATTATAATGCACAAAAAATTGATTCAGATATTAGTTTATAGTATCCACTTAAACAAATCCTCATCTTAGTATATAGACATGGAAAGCAATTCAAACGAAAACAAAAGCGCAAATACATCTGGGCCCACAGAAATACAAAACTGGGATGACACACCTCTTATTAGAGATAAAATTTTACGTGGCATCTTTGCCAACGGGTTTGAACAACCCAGTCCCATTCAAAAGAAAGGGATTGTTCCTATGATTCAAACGGATAAAAATGGCAAACGTCGTGATATTATAGCTCAGGCACAATCAGGAACAGGAAAAACTGGGTGTTTCTCGGTGGGGGTACTTAATATCGTTAATCCTGAAGAACAAATTACACAAGGACTTATTCTTGCTCCAACACACGAGTTAGCAGGTCAAATTCGCGATGTAATTACTGCTCTCGGTAGATTTGATAATATGGTTGTTCAGCTACTTGTTGGCGGTACTTCTGTAGACGGCGATAGAGAAAAACTTGATAATAACCCACCTCATATTGTTGTTGGTACTCCTGGGCGAGTACACGATATGATTCGTAGAAAATATCTTAAGACTGAGAAAATGAAAATTATTGTATTGGATGAGGCTGATGAGATGCTCTCTCAAGGTTTTAAAGACCAAATTTATAAGATTTTCCAATATATGCCGTCAACAATTCAAATTGGACTATTTTCAGCTACAATGCCTCCTGAATGCGAGGATATGGCAGCAAAATTTATGGATAAACCCGTTAAAATTCTTGTCAAAGCGGAAGCTCTAACTCTTCAAGGTATTGCGCAATACTTTGTGCGACTCGATGGCGATGGACAAAAATATGCGGTTTTGAAAGATCTATTTGCAGGGCTTAGTGTTTCACAGGCTATTATTTATTGCAATAGTACTCGAAGAGTTGACGACCTTCATGAAGCTATGATTGCCGATGAGTATCCCGTGGCCAAGATTCATGGAAAAATGGATGAATCAGATAGAAAGGAAACAAATAAACAGTTCCGAGCTGGACAACACCGGGTTCTAGTTACATCAGATTTGTACGCACGTGGCATTGATGTTCAACAGGTTAGTATTGTAATTAACTTCGATGTTCCGAAAAGCGAACATACATATCTTCATAGAATTGGTCGATCAGGTAGATGGGGAAGAAAAGGTGTGGCAATTAACCTTGTTACAAAGCATGATGGGGCTAGACTGAAACACTTTGAAGAGTATTATAGCACTGTAATTAGTGAAATGCCATCAGATTGGACAGCACATATTAGCAACGTTTAAATTCGTAATCTACATTCTCTTATAATATTATTAAACTTTAATGTTAGAAGATCATCTTAATAAATCTTTTTCTTTGCCTATTGATTTTTGTTCAAATACTTATGATACTCCAAAAAATTTGTTTGAAGATTTAGAACTTATTGAAACGCATAAAGACGTATCAAATGTTTCATTATACGAACATTTATTAAATCCACAAACTCCTTTTGGATTTCTTACATTAGAAAAATGGAGTAAAAAATATACTACAAATACTGCTTTTTTAAAAGATACGCAAAAAATGTTGTTAAATAATAAACCAATCGATGATAAAAATTTAAACACTATTTCCAATGCATGGAAAAGCTATAAAGGTATTAAGGAAGATTCCGGTTTTATCGATAATTATCAATATATAAACTGGAAACCTTTGCAATTTCTTAATACATCTATTATTTTTCTAACAATTATTTCAATATATAGCATACTATCCCCGCTATTAAATTTATTAGCGCCTATTCTTCTTTTAGTTGTTCCATTTCTTATTATGAAGTTGAAAGGACTTACTGTATCATTCCAAAATTATATTGTTTTATTAATTGCCTCTTTGAAAAGACATAGTTTTGGCAAACTACTAACTGATTGGAGTACAATTCCTACTGGACAAAAAATGTATTTAATGGTAATGTTAGGAATGTATGTTTATAACATATATCAAAATGCTATTTCATGTTATCAGTTTTATAAAAATACATCCACAATTAATGACGATATCAAAAATATTAAAAACCTACTCGGATTTACAAGAGAAAGGGTTGGTCAACATATTGTTAAAATAGATAAACTTAAAACATATGAACCTTATCGTAACTATTTACAGGAAAAATTAGAAAATATTAATAATCTTTATAATTCTCTTAATAAAGTACCAATCGCTAGCTTTAATCCGCAGAAAATACCCTACATCGGATACACAATGAAAGAATATTATAAATTATATAATGATGAAAATATCCAAGATACTATTCTTTTCTCATTCGGATTTCATGGATATTTAGACAATATTGGAGAGATTTCAAATAAAATTAGAAGTAATGGAATTAACAAAATGAAATTCCTGAAAAAGAAAAATGCAGTTTTAAAATTTAAAGAAGCGCATTATCCTGTAATGCAACAACAAAAATCCGAATCTAAAAATATACCAAATGACATCGATCTTAAAACAAATAAACTTATAACAGGTCCTAATGCATCCGGTAAAACCAGTCTTCTGAAAACAACCATTACAAATATTCTATTATCTCAACAATTCGGATTCGGCTTCTTTAAGAAAGGATCCATGACACCTTTTGATCATATTCATTGTTATCTTAATATTCCTGATACATCCTCCAGAGATAGTTTATTCCAAGCAGAAGCTAGACGATGTCTTGAAATTTTAACTAAAATCAAAAATAATGAAGATAAAAAACATTTTTGCATATTTGATGAACTCTTTTCAGGAACAAACCCTTATGAAGCAATAAGTAGTGCGAAATCATATTTAACACATATTTCAAAATCTAAAAATATCAAATTTTTATTAACTACACATTTTATTACACTTTGTAAACAATTAGATGACAATTCACAGATTTCCAATGTTAACATGAAAACCTATATCAAAAATGAAATACCTATATATTATTATAAATTACAAAATGGAATATCCGAAATTAAAGGTGGAATTACTGTACTTAAGCAACTCGGATATCCACAAAATATTATTGATGAAACAAATAAGGCGATGGATAATTTTTAATGTTCGTTTGATTATAGTTTTAATAATATTTTAGAACTATAATATGTCACTACAGACTCTACTAATCAGCGTTTTGGTCACATGTGTTACAGTAGGCGCAACCTTTTTCTACTTTAGAAATCGAATGCAAAGAACGGAACAAAAAGTCGATCTTATGTTTAGTTTAATACAAGAACACGAAAATAATGCAAAATTACGACAACAGTTTCAACCAGCTGCAGTAATGCAGGCAGGTATGTCTAATAATATACCACAAGAACAATTTCAAAATGTACAAACTTCCGAAAATGAATTAATTAATATTTCTGATGATGATCAAGCAGATGATGATGACGATAGCGAATACGATAGCGATGATAGTGCAGAAGTAAGCGATAATGATGATGATGATAAACTAACAATTGATGAAGATAGTGCCGAAGAAAATTTAGAAGATACTGTAAAAACCATATCTTTATCTTTAGATGGAGCAGAAACAACCGCTTCCGAAGTTAAAATTGCAGATATACAAAATTTAGAAGAACATACGGTTGATGAAAATAAACAAGATATTATTAATAAAGTATTCGATCAACTCGAACAAGTAAATAATACCACAAGCGAATCATTGGAAATTACTGAGATTAATGACGATCTTGATGAAATTAATTTAAGTGATGTAGATGATGAAGACCCGGACGAGGAAGATCAAACTGATGCAACGACAATGGAGCAAGACGGTAATGAAGTAACTAATTATTCAAAATTAACTGCAAAAAAACTAAAAGAACTTGCAAAAGAAAAGGGATTAGAAGCAAAAGGTCTCAAAAAAAAAGAATTGATCGTGTTATTAAGCAGTTCTGAATAAATTTATTTCTAATAGTATTATATTATGAGCTGGGGAACTTGTTATAAAGCATCAAATAATATTCATGCGGGATTTCCCGCAATGATGAGTGAAGGTAATCTCTATACAGATTACGATAGCGCCTGTAAAATGAATAACGCCTTAAAAGGTAAATTAGGTATACAATCGAACTACCAATACAGACAATGGTTAATTAATAATGGAAAATCTGTAATGCAAAGCAATACTGTTGCTTCATGCGCGCAGTGTTGTGGATGTATGGAAAGCTTTAATCCTGTTCCTAATTCAGGTAAATATTTATTTAAAAGCTGTGCAGATAAAACACAACCTTTTGGATATGAAACTTCAGATTTGAAAAATCTTTACTTGTCTAGGGCAGATTTGCAAAGTAGATTATGCGCTCCTATTATGACACAAGATGAAATGTTGAAAATGGGGAGACCTAATTACAATTAGAATACTTATAAACAATTTAAGTATTGTAATAAAAATAATAATTCATTATACTAATAATGAACATAATCAGTATTGATGTAGGTATGAAAAATCTTGCTTATTGTATATTTGCAGTTAATGATAAAAACTATGATATTCTTGATTGGGGAGTTGAAGATTTATGCAATAGTGAAACTAAAAAGCAGTGTATGTTTATTACAAAAGGTAAACACTGTACAAGAGGATCAAAATATCATAAAAATGATAAATATTACTGCAAATGTCATGCAAAAAAGCAACAATATCAAATACCTACAAAAAATCTTAAAATGAAAAAATTAAAAAAAATGAAGGCAAAAGAGTTAAAAGAATTTTGTAACGTTAAACAGTATGTTTTACCAAAAAAATCTAAAAAACAAGACTATTTAGATGCTATATGCGAAGATCTTACAAAAAATTATTTTAACACTATAGAAACCGTTGATAGTAGATCTATAGATATTGTAACATATGGTACCCGTATCAAATTATTTTTTCAAAAAATAATGCTTAAATTCAATATAGATTGTTTATTAATTGAAAATCAGATCGGGCCTCTCGCTTTAAGAATGAAAATGTTACAGGGAATGATTATCCAACATTTTATCGAAGTTGATTGTAAAAACATTAAAGAAATCTCTCCTGCTAATAAATTAAAGGAATTTATTAAGAAAAAAACCACCTATAAAGAAAGAAAAAGGGTTAGTATTGAAATTACTAGAAAATTAATAAGTGAAAATGATATTTTACATACATGGATATCACATTTCGATACACATAAAAAAAAAGATGACCTTGCAGACTCATTTTTACAAGGCCTATGGTACATTAAAAATCATTGTTTGAAATAATTTTCATTATTTTTTAATAATTATAGTTTATTAATTGCGTCTTACTTAAAATTAAAAGTTCTTATTTAATCATAATGACTGATTCTGAAATTATTGACTTAGGAATTTCTAAAATATCTGATTCTCCAACTCTTGGCCCCAAACTTTCTGTTATGTCAAAAGATGATGGTGGAACTATCAAGCTTAATAATCTTCCTTCTCTAGATTCATCTACACCCAGCAGATCCGTAAATTTTGGACCAGGCGCTGAAATGTTAATGAATGCAGGTCGTGCTTCAAGACAAAATTCTCCCAAATCAGATATACAATTGTCTGAACTTAAGGGTCTTGATGATATATCAGAACCTAAAAGAAATCCCAAAGAAGTTAGAGCCAAAGCATTTGCTATGGGACCAATCGAACCTACCATTAAACTTAATATTTCCGAAACAGTAAATACTCCTCCACAGCCTATAAATTCTAGTGGTTTAGGAAATTCAACAGCACAAGAAGTTAAAAAGGAAGAAACATGGGATGGTTTTCAGAAATTCAATGAAATCCCGGTAGATCCAGTAAAACAAGTTCCTGAAACACCTGTATTGACACCCGAGCAAACATTGAAAGAAAAATTTGTATACATTAGAAAACTTGAGGCTTTAGACAAAAAAGGTGTGCAAATTAGTAAAAAATATTCAATGGACGATAGTTTAGACGAAATGAAAGGCGAATATGAAATGATCAAAAGCGAACAGCAAAAGAAAAATTCTTGCAAATTTCAGGGTAAAATGCTTATGGCATTTGTTTCTGGTATTGAATTTTTAAATGGAAAATTTGATCCCTTTGATATCAAACTTGATGGTTGGGGAGAAGCTGTCTCTGAAAATCTAGACGAATATGATGATGTATTTGCTGAACTACACGAGAAATATGGAGGCAAAGCAAAAATGGCACCAGAACTTAAATTGCTTTTTATGCTTGGTGGAAGTGCAGGAATGCTCCATATGACAAATACCATGTTCAAGTCCGCCATGCCTGGAATGGATGATATTATGAGACAAAATCCTGAGCTTATGCAACAATTTACCCAAGCAGCGGTTAATACAATGGGTCAACAAAATCCAGGATACGGTAGTTTTATGCAAAATATGATGCCTCCACGTGGTTCTCCACCTGGCCCTATGCAGATGAATCAACCTCCTAATAGACCAGATTTAAATATGGCTCGAGGAGGCGGCCGAAGAGCTGAATTTAATGATTCTGTTAATATGGAAGATCAGTATAGCAATGTTTCTCAAAAACAATCGAGTAGACGAGAGATGAAGGGTCCATCCGATATTAGTGATATTTTGGCAGGGGTTAAAACAAAAAAAGTGAATATCAAAAACTCTGATACTTCTAGTACAATTAGCGTTTCAGATTTACAAGATATGAAAGGTAATTTACCTAAAAAATCAAAGAGGAAACCTCGATCTGCTAGAAATACTGTCAGTTTAAATCTATAAATATTTAAATCCCATTTAATATTATATATTAAATGGCACAATGTTCAATATGGGATCCTAATCCAATGTGTTTAGGAAGCGGACAAACCGCGCTTGCAGAAGACGAACTAGCTAATTACAGGAAAAGAGCTGCATCTGAAAAGGTCGAAGATATTTTTATCGAAGAGGAAAAATGTGATAATTGGGAACCATATACCATGCATCCTAGTAATCCACAAGCAATCGCGGAGGGAAAGGATATAAATCATGCTCAGCATAATATTCCAAGATATTCTGGCCCAGGTACAAGATTTCGTTTTTTAATTATATCCGCTGGTCCACCCGGTTCGGGAAAAACAGCTGTTGTAAATCATATTAAAAAAGATCTTGCAATGCGTATCAATAAATCGGCCAATAATAGTGCATGGGAAAATCTAGGTCACGATCAAAATATTAAAATGGACCCTCAATTTCAGAATAAATATAAAGAGATTGAATATGAAGCAAAAAGTGAAAATAATGGGAACAAAATATTAGCCGATAATCCAAACATTTCTGAATATGCTTTGAAAATCAAAGACCTGTACCAAACTACAAAATCGGGAACCGATGGAGAAAAAAGGGAATCCAAAGAAGATAGAGCAATCGAATTAGCAACACAATTAATTGGAACTACTGATGGCAAAATACCAACAAAACAATATATTATAGATACACTAGAGCTAGAATTATTACAGAACGATACATATTTATATATACAAGTTTGTCTCTCGATTTATTTGGGAAAAAATATTAATTATGAAACAACTCTTAAAACGCCGAAATCAATAGAATTTTTAGCAGCCGTTGTTAATTTATTTAGTTTTAAGTGTACTCGATATAACTATATCATTATTTTAGGATTTCCAATTGTTCCTCATAATCAATTAGCTACAAGAATTAAAAAAAGATTTGATGATAGGTCAGATTTTAATGAAAGTGATCCGCTAAAAACATCAGATATTCAATTTATAGATCCTATTTTAGGATGCCAATTAGTAGATTCTTTACGATCAGCATATCTTACAATCGCAGGAATTATTCAAAGATGTACAGGTATAGAAACCGTTCGTACCGAAGGTAATTGTAAGGATATTGGTATAGATTATTTAATATTATATAATAATTCAGACGATGTTGATAAAGTACAAAAACTTTATGATGCGATTCCTATCAGTCAAAGATCATATACTTTATTATCACAGTCTTATAGAGATTCAGCATCTGCCCTACAAACTAAACAAAAAAATACAATAATCAAATTATTGATGAATAATTTAAATTGTTTAGAACGTGTGCAAAAAAGTGACGATGAAGAAAAAAAATGTTGTCCATCAAATCGCGATGATGACACAATGCCTATATGTGCGCCATTATCGCAGAATTCGGATAAAATGTGCGGATCTATGGAGTTTGCTGATATTGATAAAGATATCCTAACTATAGACTACAATAATGATTTCGAGCGTCTCATGTCTACTTTATCGCCCGCAGCTATAGAACAAAAAGAAAAAAAAGGAGAAAAAGAGAATCAGGGTGTAGACGGACCGGAGAAATATCATTATAAACCGGATTTCGGTGGTGGAAGACGAAAAACTCGACGTAAAAAAAGAAAAAGGAAAAGACAAACGCGACGCAAAAGACAAACGCGACGTAAAAGGAAAAATAAATAATAAATATATATTCTATACTTATGTCTGCAGAAAATTTTCAAATGAGTAATCCAAATTACTTAATGCAGGGCGGAATATCAACCGTTCCAATACCTTTTCGAGATATCGGCAATATTAAACGAGGAAGTGGACCAGTAAAAGATATGTGTTATGTATTACTTGAAAGAGATTACGAAATATCTCATGATGATGCTGTTCCACATCCTACAGAAGCAAATCCTGAAGATTATAAAGGTTGGAAAATAATAGGAAAGGGCGTTTTTAAAGGTTGGGCAGACTGGAACAAGGACGATGACGATGAAGCAAATTTCAGACACAAATTCGGAATTAATATCGAGCACGGAGCTTACAACGAGCAAAGAAATATATGGAATCCAAAATTAATAGATGAAAAAACAAAAAAAGAAATAGAAATAGGAAAAGATAAAGTAAGATTTGTAAGAAATTATAGAGCTAGGTATGGTCGTGGGAATGAGAGGGTCGCATATTATTCATCTACTAATAAAATAGAAAATAATCTATATTGGAAACAATGCATGCATGATATAACACGCGAACAAGCTGATGTAGGAAGGGCCAAAATGAACCAACTTGAAGCCTTATTGAACAAAGGTAAAAATACGAATTTTGAAAAATTAGGCGCCGCGGAACAAGGACTCATCGGCACCTTCGGCGTCGCCAACCACGGTGGATATAAAAGAAAGAAAAAAAGAAAAAGAAGAAAACCCAAGAAAAGAAAAACTCGTCGAAGAAAAAGAAAAACTCGTCGAAGAAAAAGAAAAACTCGTCGAAGAAAAAGAAAAACTAGAAAAAAATAAATAATAAGTTTAATTTTTAACTTTAATTCACATTCTTTCATATCCATCGCCATTTTGTATCCCCACCTCTTCTTCCGTAAGCTCTTGCTTTTCACATACAAATTCCTTGTCTTTTAATAGTATATAAATAGTAGGGATCGCCGCTAGTTCATCAAATACGCCTGATATAACAGCAATATCCATTTGTAGGATCGCCAATTGAAGAGTCAAAGCGTATCGTATCGCATTCAAAGTAAACATAACATTTGCCAATACCTGAAGTTCCATTCGCGTGAACCCTTCTATTTTTTTTTGATTTGGATTGTAAATATTAAATGTCAATATAGGCATACCTAATTCATTTATAAATACCTTGCAAATACGAAATATTAATATATACACCATTAAAATTCCGTAACGAGTCCATGTATTGATTTTTACTGATATTATTATCAAGTCTTTACTAGGTCCAAAACGATAATAAGTACTTTCTTTATTCGCAAGTAGTACCGTAGGTATTATTACTGATATCAATAATAATACCTGTCCGATTATGCATATTTTCAGCCTCTGCTTTGGTGTCATTTTGCGTATAATCTCAATATGTAAAAATTTAATTTGATTTCAATTTAACTATTATTGATAGCTTCTTTAACCTGTACTTCTTCTGATACTTGACGAATAATTCTATTTTTATTTTTTGTTTGTTCTTCAATGTTATTGCCACCCATGAGTCTTCGCACCATTATCATATACTCTTCCATCTTTCTTTCATTATCTAGATAATCGGGATTAGCAGTGGTCCATTCCTTCATACAAGCTATTTGTTTTCTAGTAATATTATCTATAGATTGATCGATTTTAGTATTATTCTCATCTTTAGCCCACGAATCTTCATCCTTTACATAAAATTGCAAGCGTTTGGTATCAGAACAATGAATAGGACGCTCTTTTGGATCAATATCAGTCAAATTTTTAACAAGAATATTACTGATACCCTTGACATATCCATGTTCTGTAGTATATTTTATATCTTCAAGAGATAACTTCACATTATTTACAAAATCAGTTAAATTCATGGCATTTTTACATTCTTCATTTAAAAACAAATTAATCGATATATTATTTGTATTATTACAATTGGTATTTGTGATATTATTTGCCTGTTGTTCTGCCAATTTTACAACACTTTCCATGAGTTTATTTTGTTGCTCCGTTTGTTTCTGAATAAACTCAAATAACATCTTTTCATTCAAGCCACCGCTTTCTTCTTTTACAACAACATTTTCGTTCATCATCTTACATTTCTTCTTATGTCTCCATAAAGTAGTCCTACTTTTAAAAGTTTTTGAACACATTTCACAATCATAATGAAGCGGTGTTTTATTAATCACTCTTTTTCGCTCGTTTTCTGTTTCATTTTGTTTCATTTTATGCCGTGTAGTGGAAAGATGTCTTTTAAAATTATATTTATCCCTACAAGTCTTGTCGCAAATTTTACATCTAAATTTCGCTCCCTCGTTTTCACTCGTTTTTTGTTTCATTTGTTTCATATATATGAAACAGAAAAAGGAGGAATTCCTAAACCCTTTTCGTTAAGCAAAAAAAGCGATGTAGGGGGTATTTTTTACTAATTGAAAATATCCCATTACAAGATTCAAGGACAATGTAAAAAGTGTAAAAAAATTCAATTATTTTCGAGAGCATGAAGTCATTTTGGACATTTTAAAAATGTCCATTTTTAGTTTTTCGCAAGAATGCTTTTTAAATTATTTTACACATACAGTGCTTTTTTTTCAGTGATTTGATTAGATAAAATTCATTGAATATATATAAACATAAAATTGAATATAGTAATAATGAATGTAATTATATCAAAACACAATATGTCATCTACAGAAGAAACACCAGTTTCATGCGATATCGTAAATACCAATGGTCTAGAATACCTTACAACTTTGGATAAAAATTCTATTGATCTTATTTTAACAGACCCCCCATATATCATATCACGGGATAGCGGCATGAATAAACATTATGAAACTGTAAAGAAAAATGAAGAAGATGATGTCAAATATGTTAAAAGTGCAGTTGATTGGGCAAAATATAAAGCTGAAAATAAATTAACTACCAATGAAGGTAGAGATAATTATTTGAAATATGGTACTGTTTATGGTAAGAAGTATTGCGTTAAAACTAAATTTGATAAATGGGACGAAGATTTTACCATTGAAGAGTTGGATAAAACCGTGGGACAGTATTATCAGAAATTGCGCAAGGGGGGTACATTGATACTTTGGTTTGATATTTATAAATTCGAAACTTTGAAAAAAATCATGGAAAAACATAAATTTAAACAAATACGAATTATTGAATGGGAAAAAACCAATCCACAACCTCGAAATAGTCAGGTAAACTATCTCACTAATGCCAAAGAATTTGCGATGTCAGCTGTTAAAGTTGGAAAACCTACATTCAATTCAAGTTATGATAAAGGAACTTATAAATATCCATTTCCGGGCGGAAAGAGTAGATGGCACGCAACGCAAAAAAGCCTTCCATTATTTGAAGAGTTGATCAGAAAACATTCCAATGAGGGGGATACAGTACTTGATACTTTTCTAGGATCAGGTACTACAGCAATTGCTTGTAAAAATACTAAAAGACATTTTAAAGGTTGCGAAGCATCTGAAGAATATTATAATAAGATGATGAAAACTATTGGTCACTAAAGATTTTAGTGGGATCATATCTAGGTATAATTAATTTACAAGGAGTATTCGGACGTCTCTCTTTAATCTTGGTATCCATGTGTTCTAAAATATTGTATCTTAAACTATCAATGTTTCCCCGCTCTATATATATGCTTTGCACTGTGTCAACTCCAGCAAAACTTGATTTTTTATAAAAAGTAACTTTATCAACTCGATCATCCGTAATTACAAATGCCATTTATATATAATATTTTATTTTATATAAATGGTTTTAGGCTTTATACTTTATGAAGCAGCTGATTTAGCCGTAAATACTGTCAAACTAACATATAACGGTGGACGCGCAGTATATTATTGGTGGTACTCTATGGAATACCCCGAAGTCCAACGTGAAATAAGAACAATTGAAGACGTTGAGGAATTAAATAAAAGATTGGAGAGATTGGAAAAACTATTAGAAGATAAAAAAGACTAACGTCTTCTTGTCCCCCGCTTTTTCCTTCTCTTTTTCCCCCGAGTATTCTTTTTCTTTTTTTTACGCGATTTAATAACTCTTTTACGCTTATTATGTCGCTTTCTTTTTGTTTTTTTATTACCTTCACCCAACCGATCCAATCGTCTTTGCAAGCTAGCAAGTTCATCATTATCATTTTTTTGTTTTAACTTTACATAATCGCTAACTTCATCAAGTAATAAATCTACATCACCTTCATTAACTGGAGCAACTCTTTCAAGACCTTCTATAAGCGCATCTTGAGCTTTGGTCATCTGAGCATCCTTTTCTTCAAACTGTCTGAAAAGACTATTAAGTTTCTTTTCAGAACATGTAATTTCGCCGGCATCATCTTTTGAACATCCTAAACCCATTATATATATATATAGATTTTATCTTCGTCTTCTAGTTTTTTTCTTTATACGCGCCTTACGTTTGATTCTGGTCTTGCGTTTTTTACCACGGCGCTTTCTTTTAGTCTTACGCTTACGCCTCCTTTTGGTTTTCTGCTTGCGCCTTTTTTTGTGTTTATACTTACGTCTTTTTGGACTTCCACCTCCTCCTCCTTCTTCCATATAATCACCTTCAACCGCATCAGTAGGCGCAAATTGGTGCAATGTCCCCATTGCGGCAGTTCCACTAGGACCACTGCTACCACTAACAGCAGTCCATATTCCTCCCGGAGCACATACGCCTGTTCTATTTCTTTGATTAGTGATCCACAATGTTAAACTTGTACAATTCATTGTTCCGGAAGTAATGGGTACTGTCTTATACACTCCGAATTCCTTTTGTTTCATTGTAAATGTAGTCATAAACTCAGGGTCACCCCCTTGTGATAATGTTTGGGCCCCTCTTATTATTTCCTGTAGTTTACTTTGGATAGCGGGGTCATATGCGCCTATCTTCCTAATATGCTGATGTTTTGTCATATCATAATCCAAACGTTGATCAAATTGTTGAGCCCTTTGCTCTGCTTCATCTGCACTATAAATACTGGTATCTGGACTATATATTAATAATGGCACAGCGGATCCGCTTCCAAAAGGATTTCCAGTTTCAGGTGCGTTTCTATAACCAGCGCCTATAGTAAATTTTTTTCCACCTTTTAAGATGACCAATATACTATGTGGCATGCGTGGAATATCTACGATTATCCATATACCTGGAGAAAATGCGTAATGGGCATTTGGTAGATTAAAAGCGCCAAAGTAACTCTGATCTTTTGATAGTTGATCGAATGCGGATCGATCTTCTTCTGTGAATTGAAGAACGGGGTCTAAGTCACGTTGTCCTTTAGGTACTATAGATTGGCTCCTGATTGACAATGGTCCAAAACACGTCAGATCAGTACTAGTACTACCATCAATGCCAATTATTGAACTTATACGAAGACCTTCGATTGCAGTAAGGGCTGCGCCTCCGCATTGAGGCTGTGTGCTAGTAAGAATATAAAGTTGTCTATATAATTGAGTTTCTATACCAGTTTTAGAAAAATGATCTTTTCCATGACTACTAATCTGATTTTGATTAATTTTTTTACCAGTCATATCGTATATATCCATACCATTTCCAGTATCAAAATAACCTAGTATTTCTTGACCAATATCTGAGTTATTATATAACCAAATAATAGCAGGTGCCCGTGGCGTAAGTCTCGTATTACCGCCCCCTGGTTGAGTAAGTCCGCTCATATCTATTTTTAAATTACTACTATTATGCTCTGTACCTGATGGATAACCCAACGCTGCCGATGGACCAGATGGTGTGTCCATTGTTGGAATAGAAGAATCGTGTACATGCATAACTTCTTGTAAGCCCCAATTTTTAATGCCATTCCAATCGGCCGATGTTAATTGTGTCAACGCACTTCCGCCGCCAGCTGCACTTTGAACACACCACTCTTCCCATCTTTTTAATAAGGCTTTACCTTGTGTTAGAAGTAACTCATGAGTGGTATTAAAAAAATCTAATTTTTCAGGTATACCAAAAAAAGTTACCTTACCACGATCACTACTATAACAACTCTCAAAAGGATATAAGTTTTGCAATAACCTAATAAATTTTCCACCTTCCTTTGGCTGAGTACTTGGAGTTAACGGGCTATCCTGTACATTATATTTACTTTCTATATATTTAGGACCACCTTTACATTCTGGTCTATTAACTTCATTTCCTTGAAATGAATTACTTGCTAAGGTACATGTATTCCATTGACTAGCATCTTTGTTAAATAATTTAATAGTATCGCCTTGTTTAAACAAAGTACACCTAAACTCGAAATAAATCAATGCTAATAAATTTGGATGTTGAAGTAAAGAATAGTCGCGCATTTCAGTCCGACCAGCTTTTGAATCGTGTGCTACTTGCCCTGCCAATTGCCGTTGTTGTTCCTCTTGTATTCCTCTTGTTGTGCCTGTGCATGCGGCACGCCCTGTAAATGCAAAAGGTCCGAGTTTGCTTTGGCTCCCGAGGTTGCATTGGCTTGTGCTTTCAGATCTTCTTGTAGAAGGTTTTTCAGTTTTAATTTTATATCGTTGGTTTTTGTATATCAATTTCCCTTCCTTGGTCATTTTCTTTAACAAACTTCCAAGTATTCCAATCGAAATGGAAATTCCCTTTTCGCGCTTTAAGTGTTTGGCTATTTCATTTGGCAATGATCCCTTTATATCCTTGAGAGATGCAATACTCTGTATTATCTGTTGTTGAGTTCCTTTTTGAACTTGTCTAACCATATCTATATAATATAAAAAGAATATTATACGGAAATAGTAAATTAAAACGCGTATTTACTAAATATTATCTATATTTTTTACGCGTTTTTCTTTTCCCTCCTATTCTAATGCTTGGGGTTCGCTTTAGCATTGCATTTTTTTGCCAGCGATTTTGAGCTTTTTTAATATCTTGTAGATTGGTCACAGTAATACCACGTCTATTTTCAGTTGGAATCATATGACCAATATAAATAAATGGACCACGTGCACCATTCCTATCTAAACTATGACCATCAAATCTAAAAATATTTACCGGTTTTTTATTTTTAATAGCATTAGACACTTGTTCATATTTATCATCTAAAATTTTTTTTATATATGTAATTATCGGCACCCGTTCACTGTCACGAAAACTTTGTTTTAGATTACCATTTAATACATTCAAAGGGTAAGAAACCTCTACTTTAGATGGAATTTTATTAGAAGTCAATATTTTTGATAAATTTTTTTCACTATTAGTTTCATACTTATAAATATCAGTAGGTCTATTATTTACCCGAGCATTTGCCAATATATTAAAATCGGCCATCAACTTTTTCATTGTAATAATTAAATTATCAGTAATTTTAGTTTTAGAATTGGTCATAAATTTTTCTCTTAAAGCCGCATTTTTAGTGTCATCATATGAGGTCATATCACCTACGCCACCGAATGATCTAAGAATATCCTTTATAGCTTCCAAATGGTGATTACAACCATCTGTTAAATAAACATTAGCACTGCTTATTTTTTTTGAAATACTATTTTCATATGCCTTACGCTGTTCAGGGGTCATGGCTGCCAATTTTTCTTTTTCTTTTTCTAACCTATCTTGTATTTTTTTTTCTTCTTTTTTAGCCTCTTCTTGTGTGATCATTTTACCATTTAATTTCACATCTACAATAACAACATTTGCTCCATCGAGAGGAACAATTATAAATTGGTATGGCATTCCAGTAAAATATTTTGAAATAGCTTTATATTCCTCTAAATATGGGTTATCAAATTTTAAAGCCAATGGTGTAAATCCACTAACTAAAAATCTTTTATCCATCGATGGAGAGGAAGATGCAGCGCTCGGCAAAGATAATATTTTATTTTTACTGAATAACATTTTAAATAGTTTATTTAACTCAGTATTAATTTTACTCCATGTTGGCATGTCTGGCCATCTTGATGCATCCAGTGGTTTGAACTTAGCATACGGTCCACCTGGTTGTACAGTATAAGGTATTTTTGGATAATCATTTATGTCAGCACCACCAAACATTGGCTTTGACGTTTGTTTTTCATAAAAACCTTGAATATTCTTGTTCTCTGGATTATTTTTCGGACCCCCCCATTTTGCAGCGGGTGCTCTGTCTCCTCTTGTTTGTGTAACAATTTCACCTATTTTTTTACTATATAAAAATTTATGACGATGTCCTGTTGAGTTAGTTTGAAACCTTATTATTACAGGAATATTTTCACCTTGTTTACTAGTTACAGGTTGTAATTTTCTGGTTTGATTTATAAGATCAGTAAATATCATACTACCGGAGTCTTCCATGGAAGACAAAAGTTCATCAACCAAACAATATCGATTGTTTTTATCCACCATGTTTTATCATTACAAACAACTCCGGAAGGCTGTTTAATATAGCATTTATCATTTGTAAATTTTCCTTCTATTTCATAGCATTTTCTCCGTCGTTCCACTGCACCACCTTGATCAATAGATAACATATTTTTCCACTTTAGTTCTATGGCTAAACTATTATTTAATGATTTCATTTTTTGCAATGCATCACCTTGTTCTCTTTTCAGCTTTTTTTTTAAAGGGGTATTAGCGGTATTGCTTGTAAGTTTATCTTCTATATTTCGAGCTTTTATACGCAATTTCATTATTTGATCATTAATATCGCTTATCTTAGCATCGACTTTCATTAATTTTTTATTATTTTTATATTTTTTACTTGTTTTTTTTAATCCCCGTTTCAACTTATTCCATTTATTACCTCCATATTTTCTTCTTGTTTTATGCATTAAATCTTATATACTAGATATAAAATATAATTAATAAATAAGTTTTGAGCGAAAAGCTTCTAACTGTCTTAAATGGTTAACCTTTCTATTTTTTTTTATTTTTTTCTAAAACTCGCTTAGCATTTTCAACCTCTTCGGATGTAACGTGTCCATCTTTATCATCATCCAATAATTCTTCGTAGTTTCTAAGATGTCCAGGTATAACGCAATAAGGACTTCTTTCATTAAATAAATGATCAGTAAGTATAACAAAAGCCCCTGTCATTGCAATTGAAATTAAAACATCTCGTGTACCCATCCAAATAATAGAAAAAATAAGCAATTGTCGAGCTATAGTATTTCTAAGGTAGGCTTCCTGAGATTTACTTAGTTTAATAGTGATATACTTAGATCCTATGTTTAACATGATCATAACAAACCCAGCAAAAAACTTACTTGTATTTATATTGTGAGCCACGCTTCTTAATATATTTAACATTACTATAATAAGAGAAGAAAATTAAAGCCACTTGCGACGAAATTGATTTATTTGATCAAAAATATCATCATTATAAGGTTTAATAGTTCTACGCATTATACGGAACATTTTATTTTTTTGCTTACGCGCCCATCTAGGAGTAAATCCTTCACTTTGCAATCCACTTTGTTTAAAAGCTATGAATGAAATACTAAAAGCTATAATACAAAAAGTTAATATAATTGCATTGGCATTTGTCATTATATTAACTTGTTATTAAAATTGATTATATCTATTTTGACCGGCCCCAGTGTATCCATTGCTGAATTTCATAGATTCGATGGTATTTTGATAGGCCTCTCTGTTTCTAAACCCTTCTGTAGTACGAATATCTGTAAATGATTCCTTATTACTTTGTTTTGCCTTTTCGTCTTCTAACATTGGTGAAGGAGTAATGCGAATTTTGCATTTACCCCCGCCTTCGCATGTTGTTTTCGCATATCCGCAAGAACCACCTTCTTGACATTTTCCTTTGAGGATATCGTCAACCTGCTTCTGAGCATTAGGTGGGACAGAAAAGGTAACGTGTTTCTTATCTTTTTTTCCTTTCTTTTTTTTATCTTTTTCCCCAGTCATACCTTCTATAGTTTCGTGCATCAGAATAATCATAATCAATGCAGCAAGTAAACCTGATGCCAAACCGTTATTTTTTGCAATTATACCAACTGCTATTATCATTATAGCTTTACCTAAAATACTATTAGCAGCTTCTGTTAACGCATGTGGTTTCTCATACATCAATACCAATAAAATGGCTCCTAGTGCAAGTTCCATGTAACCTTTCATTATATAAATAAAGGAATATATTTTTTATGAAAACTTAATTAAAATATTATCTCTTTTCTTTATAAGTATGTCAACATCTTTAGGCTTTTCAACATTTAGTGATATGGAAGAAACAAGAGCTCCTGCATTAAAAAAAAAGAAGGAGAGATTCAGAAATAAAACAATCAAAAAGAGAAATAGAAAAGTGGAAAATTTCCTAAACTCTATGGGAAAAGCTCGGACAGAATCTACCGCTAGAGCGGATACTGCAAAAGAGGAGGAGGATAACCGACCTGATGAATATTTGCTGGATAAATCTGAGATTGGAGAACCATATGTTAATCCCAATTATCAACCAGCGGCGGAAAATGCGGGTCGCGCAAAGACAACAGGAAATCTAACAGCTCCAACGTATGATGAAAAAGAATTAGAAGGCTTTGGACTTTTAAAAGAAGGGATTGATCAACAGCAAAAATATCATAATAATCAGCAACAGTATTATAATCAATATGTGCCAACTTATACCGGGACAGCAAATAACGTTCCATACTATTCACAATTGTCTGATAGTCAAAATCTATCTGGTCCAAAAGATGATTTGATGCGAAAATTAAATTATGTAGTACACATGCTTGAAGAACAAGCGGACGAAAAAACCGAAAATGTAACAGAAGAGCTTGTATTATATATGTTTTTAGGTGTATTTGTCATTTTTGTTGTAGATAGTTTTGCAAGAGCTGGTAAATACACTCGTTAATTGATAATAAGAACATTAGGTGAATAAAATGGTTTGTATGCAAAATTATAAAAATAGTAAGCCATTGGACATTTCCATTTAGGAACATCTCTATCCAGAACTGTTTTGATTAATTTTGTATTATATGATATATTTTCAATTATGATGATTGAAAATGTGTACTTTTTTTGAATTAAAACAATTGTATTCTGAAATGAATTCAAAAAAATATCTTCATATCCATTAGAACAGTATGATCCTAAACATTCTATACTATCTTCGCCGTCATATAAAGTATATGGGCGTCGATAAAAATAAACTCCACAAACATTATTCTTATCCATTAAAACACAAGGTATTATTAAGGAGTGTTGAACTAAATTTTTTAAATGAGACAAATCAGGAATTACAAATAAAGAAAAATGACGTTTGACTTCTTTAATGTAGTGGACAAGTATTTCAAAATTTTGCGTAGTTACTAGATGACAAGATATATTATTTGGTAATTGAAAATTAGGTTTATTCCATATTTTTGTTGAAAAAGCGTACGCATAGTAAGTGGTAATGGGTGTCATGAAGTTAACAGTACCTTCCCTTTTAAACATCATTATTGGATTTTTATTTTTTCGTCGATGGTTATAATAGTGCGTATAAATTTGTTTGGCGGCATATCCCTGTTTTCTTTTTGTTGAATGAATGCATAAGAAATCAACATAAGCAACAATAAGTTTTTTGTTATATATATGACCTGTTAATCTTCTTGAAGTCATGCAAGCAATTAATTTTTTGTTGTATTCGGTTTTGTTATCTCTTGGAGTTGGATAATAATCAAAATATAGTGATAAATAAGTTGGCGTGCTATGGCATTTGAAATATTCTAATACGCCAGTTCGAGGCGGATTATACTTAGCTTTTATATTATTCAAATATTGTGTTTTAATTAAAAAATAAAACAGTTCTTTTTTTTCAGTTGATGTTTTTTCGAATGTATCAAATTCGATTCGCCAATTATAATATTTGGTTTTTGGTGGTAAGCCGTGTTGTATAATTCCTGGAGGCCATATCCAATATTTTAGATTGTGAATATGAAATACAGGTTGAATTGACCAAAATTTGTATTTAACTTTGACGTATAAATATAATGTTAAAAATATAATACAAATAGATCCAAATATATATTTAATCATTATATTGACTAGTGATTAAATATATATTAGTTTAACTTATTGTGACAGTAAGTGTATTTTCTAATTTTTCAGGAACCAACTCTTTTATTTGTTTGTAATTAATTGTTTCTTCTTTTAACAAAAGTTCAGCAATGGATTTTATATATTTTTTATGCTTTTTTAATGTTTTTAAAACATAATCTTCAATCTCCGCCATTATTTGTTTACATTCTTCAAATGATTCTTCGCTTAAATTTCTTCCGACAGCTCCCATAACCTCTGGATTTAGGGGGCCGATATGTTTATTCATTCCCCAAGAACATGTATAATTATAAATTAAAGACGAAGCTTTTTCAATGTCATCTGCTGCTCCAGTAGATACATTATTGTAAATAATTTTTTCAGCGGTTCTTCCGCCAAGTAAAATGGCTATTCGAGATAATATTGTATTTTCTTTAAAAAGTTTTTTGTTTTCATTTTTTTGTTGACTAAATCCCAACGCTGCTTCACCTCTTGGTACAATACTAACTTTAATAGGATGTGTACAATCTTTTAATAGATATCCCATTAAAGCGTGCCCCGCCTCATGATGAGATACTCTCTCTCTTTCTTCTTTGGTCATTGTTCTTTCGCGTTTTTCTCGACCAATCATAATTTCATCAATTGCTTCTTGTAAATCTTCCTCTCTTAGCGTGGATAATAGTTGTTTTCCTTGAATTGCGTTTATTTTTGCTTGATTACAAATAGTGGCAATATCAGCGCCTGTTAATCCAGCGCCGCGCTCAGATAAGATTTCGAATGATAAATGCGTTGGTAGTTTTATATCTTCTAGGTATAATTTAAACATTTCTCTGCGTTCCTTGAAATTGGGCGCATCAAAATAAACTTTTTTATCGAATCTACCCGATCTGGTTAAAGCGGAATCTAATTTTTTGACAAGATTGGTGGCTGCAAATATAATTATATTAGTTGTTTCATCAAATCCATCCATCTCTACCAATAACTGATTTAATGTATTATCTCTCTCCGAATTATTATCAAACCCTCTTTTTTTACCGATGGCATCTATTTCATCTATAAAAATAATACATTTATCATGTTTCTTGGCTTTGGCGAAAAGCTTTCGAACTCGCGATGCGCCAACGCCCACATACATTTCTACAAATTCAGAACCCGACATACTTTCAATAGGAATATTCAAGTTATCAGCCATTGTTTTAACCAACAATGTCTTACCTGTACCCGGTGGACCAGCTAATAAAATACCTTTTGGAAGATTGACTTCCCATTCTTTATATTTTGATTTATTATTGATGAAATCCATATAGTATTTAATTTCTTCTTTTACACTTTCTAACCCGATTACTTTTTTAAGAGGATCATTCTCATTTTTGTCTTTTTTCTTTTTCTTTGATAACTTACCATCGCTAGCGTTGTTTACTATTTTTATTGCACAATAAAATAACCATAAATAAAATAACATGGTGCCAAATCCTAATTGTTCTGGAGGTGGCGCTGGTTCTACGGATGTACTATTACCCATTTACATGTTATTGTACTAGAACATTTAAATGAATTATTTAATCTTCTTCTATTGTATAGGATGAATAATAATAGTAAATTAAGCATCGAGAGATTTGCTACAGAACAAAAACGTATGGCTGATAAGTTAAAGAATGCTGAAGTTGGGTTGGAAGGTGCGTATAATACATTAGAAGATATAAATAGAGCGTATAGACATCAAGAAAATTCAAAACAAAGATTATTAGATCATATAAACAAATTAAAGCCAATGCATCAAATTGCAACTATTCATGGAATGAGAACAATAGGGTCTCCAACAGCAGATGCGGACAAAGCTATAATATTAGAAAGTATGGACCATTACTTAAATTTGCATAATAATGATTCGTTGTTAAGAGAGCTTGGGAAAAAGATACATACCTCTGGTAGAAATTTAGATGGGTCTATTAGTAACGAAGAAAGAATTATGAGAAATCAGGCACTAATATTTAAAAATAAAGATTATACGAGACATCAAAAAAGGGTGTCAACAAGACATCGAAATCGGAGAAGAATCGAAAATTTATCGCCTGTAGATGATAGGGATGGCGATGGTTCTAATAGAAGAAAAACTAAACGTAAAAAGCACAAAAGTAAAAAGCACAAAAGTAAAAAGCACAAAAGTAAAAAGCACAAACGTAAAAAGCACAAACGTAAGACTAAACGCGCAAAAACGCGACAAAGACGAAGAAGACGTACTAGAAAACGTTATTAACGCCTTTTCCTTGTCATCTTTGCAAATTGTACAGCATCGCATACAGCCGCATATCTTACTTTCTTTTTACGAATTTTACAGGTTTTATTTCTCTTAGCGAAAAATGTATTATTAAACATAATAAAATTTTTATTTGTTTTATTCTTTAAGATTTGTTTTTTAATAACAGACAATTCTTGATTACTATAAGATTTTTTATACCCTTTCTCTCCATGAATTCTTAAATAAGTGGTATCAGATGTTTTCGGAGGTATATGCGTTCCTGTTGGAAGATCTCCTAACCAGTATCGTTTTGTTGGTCTTTTTATAGAGGTTCCGCCTAAACACAATTTATATTTTTTCATCACTTTATAAACTTCTGGTACAAACCATGAATTATCTCTGAATTCAAATACTATTGATATTTTTGACTTAGGCAAATAGCTTGCCATATCTTTGACTCTTTGTAAATTTATTTCATTGTTTTTAAAAGAGGGAGGCAACTGAATTAATAAAGCTTTTAACTTATTTCCCAACGGTTTGATTCTATTCCAAAATACTTTCCATGCTTGTTTACAGTTTTTTAGTCTTTTCATATGAGTGATGTATTTTGATACTTTTATGGAAAAATAAAGATTGGGAGAGGTATTTTTCCATTTTTGTACTGTCTTTGCGCTGGGTAACTTATAAAAAGTGGAATTCATCTCAATACAATTCAGTCCGGGCATTTCCAACCACTGTTTTTGTGATACCATAAAGCCCGACGTACCTATAAACCATTGTTTACTCATATAAACTATGGTTCGAAAATTATAAATTTATTCGGGTTTATAAAGTACATATAAGTATTGATACTCATACTCTACCGGTGCCAGATCAATTTTGCTTTGAACAACAAATCCGGCATTTTTGGCTTCCTGTAAAATAGTTTTGATTTCTGGCATGTATAATCTATGAATTTGTTTACGAGATTTTTTATTAGGATCTGTAAATGTTTCTTCATAAACGGCTGTGTTATTTGCCTTATCTAAACCAAATTGAGCCTTATATTGATAATCATTAAAATTAATTACAGATGTTGTAGCGGTTTGATTTGCATATTTTTTAATTTTAAGACCACTAATGGGGTCAACAGAATTGAGAACAGGGTCAAACCTATTACGATCTACTAAATGAATGACTAAATAGCCTCCTGGTTTTAGCCATTCATAGCAATTTCTAAAGAAAAGATATTTTTCTTGGATGTAATACAATGTAAAATTCAAGCAGGTGATATGTGTGAAAGTATGAGCAGGATATATCATAACATTTGTAGCACTGCCCAATGTAAAATCCAAATTAGGATATTTTTGTTTAGCTACGGTTACCATTGCTGGAGAGCTATCTAAACCAACAGCTTTTAAATTTTTTTCAGTGAATTTTGCTACATGATCACCTGTACCAGATCCGACATCTAAAATTAAACTTTTTAATGTTGGTTGTGTTGAATTGATAATTTCACCAACTTCATATTCATTTTTGACTTTATCGAAAACGAGATCATCATATATTTTGGAATAAAATCCATCATATAATTTTGGACCATCAATCATTTTAAATTTTTCTGTTTGATTGATAAATCCTTCTTTGGTATTAAAGGATGCCTTAGATCCAATAAAGAATATAAGTAAAATAATTAAAACTAATAACAACTTACACCACCTTGAAGATTTATATATTGTTTTAATCAAACTCTTAGCCATTCTTATATGTATTATTGGAATATTTTTTATATTAAATGTATTTAATGAATGAAAATGAAATCAATGATAAAAGAAATAAAAAAGAATTCAAAGGAGTTACATTCTCCAAATTCAAAAAATCAGATGTCAAAAAAGAACTACTAAATAGTTTAAATAATGGAAGAATAGAACCCGCGTGTTATTGGAGTGCAGAATTTATATGCGCTGGACATTTTTTAGAGTTATGGGATAATATTATACTTTTTGCTACAAAACATATACATTTAGGAAATCCTAAATTATCTTTATATCTACAATTACGCTTTAATAATTTTAAAAACATACTTGTCGGTGGATATATTGACAATGAAATTAAAATGAGGAATAATAAAAAAATTAGAACTTTATTTGGTGAAATTATAAGTATTTTAGCATTATCTAATAAAAAACACACATTATCTAAAGTCAAAATTAGTAAAGACGACTTTCAATTACAAAATATTACTGATAAATTAAAGGCTGATAATATCAATTATGCCAATAGAATATACTTGAAAGATGATCCCAAAGAACTTTTTATAGCGCTTAATGAGTTTGCTTATAATTTGACAAATCGAAGAAATAAAACAGTAGATGCATGTTATTGGTTAGAATGGATTATGGAATTTGAAAATGTTTGTAAAAGGGAAAAAAGGATCAAGTTGACAGCGGCTTCTAGACATATAGCTCCAGTTGAAAATAAATTAAAAACTGATATTATTTGGATGATTTGGGAAATATTTTTATTGGAAGCCGAGAACAGAGGGGGTATAACAAAAAAAATCGTAATGGCATTATTAGAAATCTTTTGTATTAAGTACACATCGGGTACAAAAAGAAAAAGAAGATTTTTGATGTACAATGTAATTTCATTATTAACTGAACCCGTAGATTATAATATATCTATTTTTACTGAGGAAAAGAAGATTGATACGATAAAGAAAAAAATTAATATTATTTATAAACAGATCAAAAATAACGAGGTTCGACCAGATACAGATTATCTATTTAATAATTCATTTACAGGAGATGAAAGAAACTTAGAAAATACTATCAAGAAATTAGATCAAATGAATAACATTATGTATATTCCTAGGGATAAATAATTATTTAATTTGAATTTTATTCTATATAATATTCAACTATAATATAGATGGCAAGTACCAAAAAAGTCGCAAGAAAATCAAATTACCAGAGTGTGTCTAATGACACACCTGTAGTAATAAATACACTACAATTTGCCGATAAGAATAATCCTAGTAACAAAATATATTTGACCACGCCTGATGCCGGAACTATGCAAAATAACGGATATACTATTAAGTTACCAACTACACAAGGACAAGAAAATCAAATTCTTAAAAAAGATAAAAATGGTCATCTAGCATGGACGGATAAAGTAATAGGTGGTGGAAACTGGAGGACGTGGTTATTCACAAGAACTTTAAATAGCTCAGATGCAAAACGAATTTCGTTATCTACTAATTGGGCAGGGCAAGGAGGTGAAGAATGGGGTAAATCTACATCTTCCAACCCAGTATCCGTTAGAATAAAACTTTCTCATACAGATAATGATAATAATTCAGTCAAAGATTGGTTAGAAAATCAACCTTATGGAGACTCAACGCATAAAGGAATAATAAATTTAGTTGCAACACATAACCCTTCAAAAAGATTAACAGGTAAGGTTACAAAATTTGAAACAAGTTCTGAATTTCATTTTATAACAATAGATATTGTCGATTTTAATCCGATTGAACATGATCAGGGTATAGCTGATTTGGTTGAAGTTATTCTAAGTTATACACCGCCGGGTAATAAAGGCGAAACAGGCGCTCAGGGAACGCAGGGTTCAACAGGCACTCAAGGTAGTCAAGGGATACAAGGAATACAAGGAATACAAGGTACGCAAGGCCCGGCGGTTGACGGAGGAGGTGTATTGCCATATGAACCTTATAATTTACACACTACGTTATCAGTTAGAAATTTAAACAATAAAATTATTTATGAACAATTTTTTGCCCCCACAACAGGGAATTATACTAATATGGTTTTATTTACAACTACAGCTGCCGCAAATTATGTTTGGTCAGGTGTTGTAGGAGTAGCTATTTATAATAATAATGAAGGAAACCCAGGTACACCTGGAAGTATTATTTATCAAAAAATGGTAGAAATAACATCACAAATAGTTAATAATAAACATATTGATCTAGAATTTGAATCGCCTGTTCCTTTGGAAGCGCATAAAAAATACTGGGCAGCAATTACTTCGAAAAGCGATAATGATATTACTGTATTCTATCCCGTACATGAAGATTATAGAGCAAATAATCGTATAGTTGTAAAAGGAGATTTACCTGTTTCTAAATCTTTTCCTTCAAGTGCAAGCTACAGTTCGGCTCTTTCAGATGATGCTTTTTGGTTTAGAATATATAATCCAAATAGCGCAGTAGGTAAGGGAATTCAAGGCGCTACTGGTGCTATTGGAGCACAGGGAATTCAAGGCGTACAAGGAGCGCGTGGTACACAAGGTTCAACAGGCTCGCGTGGAGCACAAGGAATTACGGGTACTCAAGGTGCAACAGGGACTCAAGGTGCAACAGGTACACAAGGGATACAAGGTGTACAAGGAACGCAAGGTATACAAGGAATTCAAGGTGTACAAGGAACACAAGGTACACAGGGAATACAAGGTAATGAAGGACTAACGTGTAAAAAGTGGGAGATAGAAGTAACATCATCAATAACAACGACTACATATAATTATGATGATTGTTCATGCACACCAGTAAACCAAAATATAACTGTATTAGCGTCTAAAGATGCTGGTACTCCATCCGCATTTTCTGGAAACCAGGAATATCCTGTTGTTCAATTATATAACTTAGGTAGCAGAACTGGTGTATGTACGCTAAATTTTAAAGCATTTTCAATGCCAGATAGATTTATAATTTATTATAACAAGCGTGTATTTGATAGCGGATATAGAGGCAATAATGACCAATATGGATTAGGGAAAGTATTAAGAAGTGATTTTACTAATTCTTTAAATGGAAAAGTAGATCCAATTACTGGAAAAACATATCCATTTGAAGATCCGGTAAATCATGAAAGTGATAATTTTCCAAAAATAGCTGGTCCTGGAGAAGGATCATTAACATTCTATAAAAATTTTTCTAATATAGGATGCGCCGAGGTCAAAGTTTATGCTCCCATGCCCACTACCGCATGGGAGATAAACTTAGGTACACCAGGTGATGAACCACTTATCGGAACAAGCAATTGTAGTGTTAAAATTTGTAGTACATCAGTACCGCAAAAAGTTGGCTCTGGAAATGCAACTATTAATTGTTTGGGTGTTTGTTCAGGTGAAGATGGTACGCCAGGGTTACAAGGAACACAAGGGACACAAGGAGTGCAAGGAACACTAGGAACACAAGGAACACAAGGGATACAAGGTATACAAGGAACGCAAGGAATTCAAGGGATACAAGGTGTACAAGGAACGCAAGGAACACAAGGAACACAAGGAACACAAGGGCAACAGGGTGATGTAGGAAGAGATGGTAACTTTGGCGGAGCTACATTTGATTATACTTTTAAAACAGGATATACGGCATTGCTAGTTGGTAATAATGGTCATTTAAAACTTCAACAAACAGTACAAAAGAACAGTAAACAAATACAGATACATAGAAATAATGATGAAACTAATACAATTGATGATTTTATGGAAACGCTAAAATCTGTAACTTCTCTTATTAAGGGTTTTATAAGAATAACAAGTAAATTTGATTCAACAAAATTTTTACTTTTTGAAATAACCACCATTCAAAATGTTAGTAGTATTTATTGGCAGCTAACTACAGATATTCTTGCCAATTCAGAAGACTCTCCATTTATAAATAGCGATGATGTTCTTGTAAGTTTTATTACTAATGGCGATCGTGGTGATAAAGGAAGTCAAGGTTCTACAGGCACTCAGGGTTCAACCGGTACACAGGGAACTAATGGAGTTACAGGTTTGCAGGGTATACAAGGAAGAATAGGAAATATTGGATTACAGGGAATACAAGGTACTAAAGGTGAAAAAGGCGTCGTTGGTGCACAAGGTGCAACTGGTACTCAAGGCGCAACTGGTACACAGGGGACTGAAGGAATGAACGGCATTCATGGAAACTCTTTCAGATGGCAAATGAAAAATAATAGCAATCCGGCTGAAAGTTATCATTCGGTAGGTGGTATGACTTCTCAGTCAGGTAGCAGTCAGCTGGTAAAATATGGCAATGATGGATTTTTCAGCTTTAATGATACAGATTATGATGGTACTAAAATAGCTACGATACCTGGTTCTACAGGTGGTAGCACCACGTCTTATAGTGCAACCGGTTGGTTTGGAGAATTAGCTGTAGGCGATTTATTAATTGTTAGAAGTGACTCTGATCCAAATGATGCTGCTGTAATGTCAGTTAGAGAAATACCACTTTTTTATGCTTCATATTATGGTAAATATATTCAAGTAAAATGGACACCTGTTTCTGGCTCATTAGGTCCACAATATTTTACTCATAATAAAATATATCATTTTGGGTATGTAAAAAATGGAACACAGGGAACCAACGGAGTTACAGGTTCGCAGGGTATACAAGGAAGAATAGGAAATGTAGGTTTACAAGGAATACAAGGAACTAAGGGTGAAAAAGGCGAGGTTGGTACTCAAGGTACAACTGGTACTCAAGGTTCTACAGGTACTCAAGGTTCTACAGGCACTCAAGGATCAACCGGTACACAGGGAACTAATGGAGTTACAGGTTCGCAAGGTATACAAGGAAGAATAGGAAATATAGGATTACAGGGAATACAAGGTACTAAAAGTGAAAAGGGCGAGGTTGGCGCACAAGGAACAAAGGGAGTAGCCGGAACCGCCAGTTCTGGTCTCACTGTAGGAACCGTTGCTGAATATCCCATTGACGACGCAAACGCAGACCCCTCCACTCCTGCCACGGTGCCTTTCGCTAATTCTACCGACTTCTTATCTGGAGATCTTTATACGTTGGAAACGTTCAATAGTGAGAAAGTTGTGAATATAAACGGAAATGCAAACACGCAAATTACCTTCACGATGACGGCTGACTCGCGTGCTAACTGGGATTTTCATATCGTAGCATGGATTGATTGGTACAATGATTCCGGATGGAAAGAGATAACTGGATCGCGTATGTCAATATTTATGATACGGAATGAGAACGCGGTTTCGAGTAATATGTTTTCGACTCAAACCGTTCTTTGTTACCTTCCAATGAGCACCAATAACAAACTGCGCGTGCGAGCATACAAAAAACATACTTCTAGTGATGTATGGGTCGTTAATGGGAGCCCAGGATCCACCACATTGAAGGTCCATGATCTTGTCGGCGGCGATACGGGACCACAAGGACCTATCGGATCAGTCGGATTACAGGGAATACAAGGAACTAAAGGTGAAAAGGGCGTGGTTGGTACTCAAGGTTCAACAGGTACACAAGGTTCTACAGGCACGCAGGGTGCAACAGGCACTGCTGGGAGTCACGGTACATCATCCAATGCTTCAACATGGATACCAGACTTAACTGGTACAACAATGGCAAAGGGTAGGTTTAGAATGAGAACTGATGACGACAATACCGATTTTTTTGCAAGCGCCACTGTATTTTGGATTGCCACGTTTGATAATTATGCAGTCAATATGAAAAATTGGTTCGTTGGTATGAGTAAGGGCGATCAGTTTTTTGTTCGAAAAAAATCAAATGCCGCATCTTTTGCATTATATACTATAACCGGAATTGATGGGGAACTCGTAGATCCAGGAGACAATCATTATCGAATATCAGTGAATTATGTATCAGGAAACTTGATACTTCAAGAAGGACTAGAGCATGATATAGGTTACGTTATTAAAGGCGATCAAGGTACTCAAGGCGCTCAGGGAAAAACAGGAAATATAGGCGGACAAGGAATAACAGGTGCTCAAGGAGCGACGGGACAGACAGGTTCACAGGGAACTAATGGAGTTACAGGTTCGCAGGGTATACAAGGAAGAATAGGAAATATAGGGTTACAGGGGATACAAGGTACTAAAGGTTCCACAGGTTCTCAGGGAAAAACAGGAAATATAGGCATTCAAGGAATAACTGGGGCTCAGGGAGCAACCGGTCAGACAGGTTCACAGGGAACGAATGGTGTTACCGGTTCACAAGGTATACAAGGAAGAATAGGAAATATAGGATTACAGGGCATACAAGGGCCTAAAGGTGAAAGGGGTCTAGTTGGCGCACAAGGTTCAACAGGTACACAAGGTGCAACTGGCACTCAAGGCGCTACAGGCGCTCAAGGTTCAACAGGTTCACAGGGAACCAATGGTGTTACCGGTTCACAAGGTATACAAGGAAGAATAGGAAATATAGGATTTCAAGGAATAACGGGTGCTAGAGGTGAAAAAGGCATTATTGGTACACAAGGTTCAACAGGTACACAAGGTGCAACTGGCACTCAAGGCGCTACAGGCACTCAAGGTTCAACAGGTTCTCAGGGAAAAACAGGAAATATAGGCATTCAAGGAATAACGGGTACTCAAGGAGCAACAGGGCAGACAGGTTCACAGGGAACCAATGGTGTTACCGGTTCACAAGGTATACAAGGAAGAATAGGAAATATAGGATTACAAGGGACTAAGGGTGAAAAAGGACAAAAGGGTGTTACGGGTTCACAGGGTACTAATGGTCAGAAGGGAGAAAGAGGCGTCAATGGTCTTAGTATTCAAGGATCAACAGGAACACAAGGATCAACAGGAACACAAGGATCAACAGGAACAAAGGGACAAAAGGGTGTCGGAAATAGTAATGCTGGTACATTAGATGGGTATGATTCAACGAGATTTTTTAGAAGAGAGGGTACTGTAAGAGGCTCAACAGTTGGCCCTGGATGGGTTACCATTGCTAAAAATGGAAGTGGTAGATATGCTGGAGAAATTTTATTCACTGATGCAGATTCCGGAGACCATGCATTTATAAGAATTCATTGGTTAAGGAGCTATGCTGATAGTAATTTTACTGTTATTAATTGTGGAGGACACGGAAATAGAATAACAGGTATACGCGTTTTATACCAAACAAGCGATGATACTTATGGAGCCAAATATTTACAAGTTTATGTAACAGTATCTTCAAGTTATGATGTTAATATATTTCGAATGGGTGATGATGCCCATTTTAATAATCATACAGTTGTAACGCCTGTAGTACAAAATAGTATATCTGGATATTTACTTCATGGATCTCAACTTACAGGATTAGAATTATTTGGGTTTGCAACGGATGAGGGTATAAGTGCTGGTGGAGGGTATTGGGCTGGTAATACACAAGTTATAAATTCATTAGGAGTATGGGTTGGTCCAAATACTGGATTGAAAGGCGAAAAAGGACAAAAAGGTGTTACTGGGACACAAGGTTCTACAGGACAAAAGGGTATTAATGGCTTAAGTATACAAGGAACAACTGGGACACAAGGCAAAACTGGATCGGGCGGCGCTCAAGGTTCCACCGGATCAGGTGGCGCTCAAGGTTCTAGTGGTTCAAATGGTATCAGTGTAAAAGGTCAAAAAGGTGAACGAGGATCGGGTGGCGCACAAGGTTCTACTGGATCAGGCGGCGCTCAAGGTTCCACCGGATCAGGCGGCGCTCAAGGTTCTAGTGGTTCCAATGGTATCAGTGTAAAAGGTCAAAAAGGTGAACGAGGATCGGGTGGCGCACAAGGTTCTACCGGATCGGGTGGCGCACAAGGTTCTACTGGATCAGGCGGCTCTCAAGGTTCTACCGGATCAGGTGGTGCACAAGGTTCTAGTGGTTCAAATGGTAGCAGTGTAAAGGGTCAAAAAGGTGAACGTGGTTCAGGCGGTGCACAAGGTAGTACAGGGTCTGGCGGCGCTCAAGGTTCTAGTGGATCGCAGGGTTCTAGTGGTACAGGGACTAAAGGACAAAAAGGACAGTCTGGTGCCAGTTCTACGAAATTTAATCATCTTACCGTAGGTTCATCTTTGACGGAACATTTTTCGGATGGTGAAATTCGTGCAGTAGGAAATCTTATAGCGTATTATTCAGATGCTAGATTGAAAAATTTTCATGGTCGTATAACTGAACCATTGAATAAAATAGAAAAACTAAACGGTTACTATTTTACAGAGAATGAAGTCGCAAAATCATTAGGATATAATAATGATGAAATGCAAGTGGGAGTTTCTGCACAAGAAGTGGAAGCAGTTATGCCAGAAGTTATAAAAGATGCTCCTATTGATCCCAAATACAAAACAGTACAATACGAAAAATTAATACCTTTATTAATAGAAAGTATAAAAGAACTATCGAATCAAGTGAAGGAACTTAAAAAAGAAAATGAAGAAATAAAAAAGAATTTGTAAAATATAATCTGGCATTATTATAATATGTCAACTGCATTACCAACATCAGGTCCAGTTAATTTTGGAGAAATAAGAGAATATATAGGATTGATTGACAAAGTGCATCTTTCCAATGCAACAACACCGTTTAGTTTAAGACAAATTTTTTTTTCACCACGAGATACTACAAATCTTAATACTTACTCATATTTTGCAGCATCCTCCCTACGAGGATGTAGATTTGCAGCGTATACAAATTACACTAGAAGTTTTTTAGCAAGCAGTGCATTAGCCAATAAAATAGATGGCGACTTAACATTATATTTGGGTTTAAGTAATCCGTCTCAAAACTCAGGGTATGGTCAAAGCGGTTTATTATATACTAGAAATCGAGGTTTACCAATTAAATTAGATATTCAAGCAACATCTGGAAATTTGTTTAGTTTAAGTTTAGATACATATTCTAATACAACTAACACTTATAATTCGTATTTTTGTGGTTCACAAGGTGGGAGTAGATTTATTGTAACAAATAATATTCATCAAATCAGATTATATACCGATCGAAATTCGCAAAGTGAATTCCTTATAAGAATCATTCCTATGTTAGATGGTAAAAATGAAGGAAGAGGCGAACATACAATTATGATGTCATTAGTTTATATTGATAAAGAACCATCATCCTCATCATTTGGATTTGGATTTCGTCGTTAATGGTCATATAATAATCTTAAAATATATTATATGACTAGTTTGCCATTTAATGTTGATGAAACTCCGTATGAAATGTTTATTGATATAAGTTATGTTCATGTTATAAAAAATACAACGATACACTGTATCACGAAAGACGTTTTATTAGACTGTTTAAATAGTATCAGTACCATTGAAAATTCTAATTTATATGATTACTATTTATTTGGAAAGCTTAATACTTCTTGTCCTTTTCCTACGTGGGATATTGATTTAGCCTTAGTAAATTCAACAACAGATCCTACAGTGCTTTTAAATGTTATGAAAAATATAAAAGAAATGGGGTTAACAAAAAATATTAATTTTGATTTGAAATATTTAACAGATATTAATATAATTGCAAATGGATATAATAATCCTGATAGTTCTTATAATATAGTTGAAAAATCTATAGCTTATGATTTATCAGCGAATGAGTATGTTTTGTTTGATAATACGAAAACAAATAAAATAACTGATAAGAGAATGGAAATTTTTACAGATTTTGTTTATCATGCACCATTAATAGTTAAGAAAAAAGGAGAAAATGCTCTTACGAATGAAGCCGTACAATTTATTAATAATAGTATATTACCCAGTTCGACTTTAATGGGTTCAGGTAAATTTGAATCACGTCAATTAAGACGTGGAAAAGAAGAAAAAACAGAAAATGTTTAATTTATGAACGAAACTAATATATATCTTTCACCTCCTGTAATAGATAACCCTTCGTGATAGTGTGTTATTCTTCCAGGATGTATTATCAATGAGCCGATATCTTTATTATTTACAGTTTTATCTTGACGTATAAATCTACAACCACCCCCTTCAAAACTATTATTTAAACAAAGATTAACAGTATATGCCGATGAGTCATGATGTGGCTTTAGTTCTTTTTGAATATTAAGATCATATTTAACAACAAAACTTATATTTATGTTTTTAGTACTATAGTAATATGTATCCCACATAATCTTGCTAATATAATTATCAACAATAAACTTCCATACTTCTTCTAATCCTATTTCGTTTAAATGAATATCTTGTGTTGGATGATTTTCAGTATTACCAATCCTTTTATCATAATAACTTTTTCCTCCTTGAGACCAATTATCATTTAATTTCGCAACATTTAAAATTTCATTACAAAAATCTTCAGTAAAGATATCTATTTTTAAAATATTATCTCCTAGTTCTTTTATTTCGCGATTTTTGCGAAAACTTTCTTTGAGATATTTATTTTCCCATTCTTGAATATTGTTTCTAAAAGAATACAAGTCTATTGCTTCATTATAATAACCAAAGTGTTCATTATTTAAAAGCCACAAGAAATAATTGCTTTTTCTCATATTATAACAAAATGCCATATCGACGCCATCACCTTTATCTAGGTTTTGAATAAATAAATCGTTTCTGAAGTGATTTTTATGTATTAATAATGCAAACCAAATATAAGGTACATTCCAACAACCTTGTCTATCTCTATTCACCAATTCAATATAATCTTCTGATCTTTTATAGAAATTTCTATTATCAATATCTCCCCAAAAATTCGATAAAAGAGCATTTTTACATTTTAATAAAGGAGCTATAACTGATTTTTTTTCTTTTAACAAACTTTTTATTGTATTTTTATTTTCAAAAACAGCGTGCGAATTTACATAAAACACGTATTCGCCGTTATACTGTTTAACAGTGTCTTCAAGTGTTTTAAATAATGTATTGTCCGATTTTATACATATAAATTTTTCATTTATTTTAGTTATATTCTTATGCGCATCTTTGTATACATACACATAAGTGATTAAATCTTTTGGGTAATCTAAATTTAATATAGACTCTATAGTTGTATATGAAAAATTTGGGAAATCTTCATAAATGATTATTATTTTGGGAAGGACATTTAAATTATTTATACATTTATAACCATATGTACTATTCCAACCCGCAACACAATAGTTTGATAACCTATTTAATCTATGTTTTATTGTAGCAGGGCCATTTCCATGTATAAAGGATGGTCGGTGACCTTTAACAGTAATACAAGACTTATTAAATTCCACGTTTATACCGTGTTCACCATTTAAACAAACAAATATATAATTATAGTAATCTAAAACAATTTTATTATCTATTTGGAGAGATTCTAAAAATCGATGAGTGTAATATAACTGATCATCATCATTATTGTTAATAGGTAACTCGGTTATTTTCTTTAGATCGTCTGACCAACCTACAAAATTTCCGGAGTTTAAATATTTATTTTCTACATCTATTGTGGGATATTTATCCATTAAATTAGTATCTGGCCAACAAGAACACTCTGCACCGAAAACAATTTTACCATTATAATACATCTTATATGCATCTAATAATTCAGTAACATGATTATTTGCAATAACATCATAACTATCGGTAAATACAATTAATGTATTTTTTTCTAAGGTAGATAAATATTGTTTTAGAAAATTAATTTTTTGACCACCTCCTGTACCAGCAGCCATATCCCCTCCTTTCCATGATGTATCTAATCCTAGTACTATCGGATTATATCCATATCTTTTACATGATTGTCGGTATCTTTTAACGCAGTCATTTTCTTCAGTACCTACCGTTAAAAGAGTAACCTCATTCGTATAAACTGGAACAGGATCTGAAAAGTAAGTCCCACTGTCTGAAAAGGCATTATTTTTTGGCTTTACTATAGAAGGGTTTATTGCCCAATATTTTGTATCAAATGGTATTATCTCATTTAAACCATATATTGCTTTTTTTCCAAACATCCATGGTATATATTCATCTACCGGAAAGATTTTGTCTTCGTATACATTTGATTCGATTTGTTTTTCATTTCTAAGATATTTTGCACCATTTTTAGATAAAATATACCCAATTGTCCAATAACTTGATTCTGATTTTACTATATTAATATTATCTGAAAGATTCAAATATTCTATTTTACTTTTATCTACATTATATTCTTTTACATCGCTCATTTTTTTTCTACCCAAATACATGAAATGAAAATTAACTTTTCCTTCATAGCTTGCTAATTTACAAAATTCATTTTCATTTGCGATTACAAAGTCATCTTCCAATACTATAGCCGATTCTTCTGTTGATTCCTCTATTTTTTCCCAAACCAAATTATGAGATAATGCGCACCCTACCTCTCCACGCGTTAAATGTAAATGCGACCATGGATCTCTCCATTTTTCATAAATATTATACTCTTTTAACATATAACCATCAATCGCATCAATTATAGTATAGTTCGTAATATTTAACTTTTCAAATATTGTTTTGATTTTTATACGATTTTCTATTTCTGTTTTAAGACTTATTATATAAATTTTCATTATGTATTTTATAATTTTAACTTTTTAAATAAATAATAACTTAAAATTTTGAATCTATTTATTGCATAATGTCAGAAACAAATACTGAACACTCAACTAATACTACCCCCACAGTAAACTTGTTAAATTTACCCGTAACCAATGAGAATGAGGCTTTAAATGTCATGGTCGGATTTTTAGGTTTGGCTCAAAAAAGAGGGTGTTTCGCCATCAATGAGGCCGCTAAAATCTATGAATGTGTCAAACTTTTCCAAAAGCCTGTTTCGAATACCGGCTCAAATTAGTACATCTCCCATCAAATGGAAATAATAACTGATAAGTTTTAGCTTTTTGTATGTTATCACATAATATATCATACAATTCCCAATATATAACCCTAGTGCGTGCATGGTCAGGTCTGCCCGAATCATCATAATAGCAACACGTTGAACAAGGGATCACCCTATCGCTTAACATTCCCGATGGCATGATATTATTTTTATTTAAGATTTTTCCCAATGGTAAATTACCATTTAATGCAATGGTTTTATATATTTTATCTACGGAAAGTGAGGGTCTTCTATAAGAAGGCCTACTAGAACCCCAATCACTTGCTAGTTCACGCATCTTTACTAATCTATATTTAATAATCAAAGGATCTTCGCGTATTTTAGCTTTAAGTTTTGCAATAAATGTTATCAATTCTTTATTTAGAAATATAGCATCATTTCCACAAAGAGTCCAAATAATTCTACAAACATCTAATGGTAATAATTTCATATATTCTATTTATATATAATATATGAATAATTGTACGATTTCCGTGTATCTAGCTTATGGTATGGCTGCGTATGTAATTGCTTCTATTTATTACATGGTAACAACACGATTTGTTGGAACACCTTTCAGAGACTCTTTGACTGCAAAACAGATTATTATTAAAAAAAAATCAGCAGGTGTTAGAAGAAATATATTTTATCAAGGAATCGCTGCGGCAATTGTAAGTTTGGCTATATTCAAACCATTTCATAAATGCGGTTAATCAAACTATTGATATTTTTTTATTTAAACAATTGGATATGATGGTTGTGTAGCGATTCCACAATTGTTATCTCGATTTCTTGACATATAAATATACCCATCGTCGCCCCAAGATTCTCCCCAACTATTTTTAACAATCCAATAGTCGGTACCATTTGTTGTTGTTCCATAACCAACAACAAGTACCCCATGATCTAACATTGTGCTAGAGCAACTCGGGTCATAATATACTCCTTTTTTATAAAATTGGAATTGAGGACTGGATGCATCAATGGCGACTGAAATAGGACCAATCGCAGCAACTGCTTCTTTTAACCCCGTTTCACCACCTTTAACATCTTTAAAACTTGAGAAGGTAGCTACAATCTTACTTTTATTGAATTTACATGGATCATCTTGGGCAATATATGGATACTCTGTTTCACTTTCAATGCCACCAGCACCAATTACATACTGAAATGCCCCATCCATTAACCCTCCATTACATCCCTGATCTGTACCATTGACATCACAATCAACAATTTGAGATTCACTAAGTGGAACTAAATTGCCAGTTTTAAGAGCGTGTTGCCCTTCCATCGACCCAGTGGCCGAAAAGCTCCAACAAGACCCACATTGCTGTTGATTTTTAATAGCTGTCACCACGCCTTTTTTTCGCCAGTCAACTGTTTTTGGAACTCCCAGTAGTGCTTTTTTTTCAGTTGGTTCTGGAAATTCTTTATTAGCTAGTTGATAATTCAAATCTTTTCTAGTCGCCCATTGCGACCAGTGTTTGTCCGCAAATTCGTTTAATTCTAATTTAAAACCGTGGTCTTCAGAATTATGTTTATTCACAAGATCACGATTTGATAACCAATTATTATAGCTGTGCGTGAGATTATGATTGTCTCCCCATTGTTGAAATTTATTATACGTGTTTGTCCAAGAATCAAATTCTCGGAGATCACTGAAAATATTAGGATGAGATGAATGATAACAACGCAAACTTCCTATAGAAGCAATCATAAAACAAAAACTATAGAGCATATTCATTATGAATATTAATGAATATAATCCTTTATACTTATTTAATAAATAATTACCGTCTTCCTTTTCTTTTTCTCTTAGTTCCCCGTTTCTTTTTCCCTTTTCTATTGATTTTCCTCTTTGGTCTGCGTTTTCTTTTCTTTGTACCGTGCATTTTCTTTCCATATCTTTTCTTTGTTCCATGTCTTTTCTTTTTATGAGATTTTCGGGTTTTATGCTTTTTATTTCTTCCAGCATCATAATCTTCACCCCATTGCTCCCTCATCATTTCTTCCAATTCTTCAGCAACTTCATCTTCATCCTGTGCTGTGAGAGCCGTATTTCTACCAAGCATTTCGCCCACATCTGCTGATTTATGTTCTCTTCCGTCATCTTCAACCTCCATATCACCTATAAGCCTTGCCATAATTTCTTCGCTACCACGCATCGCATCATCAACCTGTTCTTGATTGTATATTCCTCGACTATCTGCAAATACCGGGGATGAATTTGCCCGAACGCGCCCTCTTTGCTGAGGAAATTCAGTTTGTGGCATATCTTGCATATAATTTGGCGAGTTTGTACCATCGAATTCACCTTCCGAAATAGGCGAACTATCTATAAATCCTGATGGGACATCATAAGCGCCTACATAATTTTCCCTTAAACGATATGGATCCATTGGTCCTGGATATATTTCTTTAATTGTACCAAGTGGCGATTCTAGAAGGGTTGCTAATTCTGTGACTTTTTGTGCATTTTCTGTAACAAGATTTCCTAATTTTTCCATTTCTTTGGTTTCGGCGTCGGAAATGTGGTCTTGCTGCATGATTCGATTGCGTATTTGCATTACTCTATTTGCGTGTCGATCTAAGCGCTCGTGTACGTTTTGCAAACTTGCGTTAGAGTCGAGATATTTTGCTACGGTACCTTGTTCCATTACATATGGTTTTCTAGCTGGCGGCGGCGAAGGTCTTTTTTTTCTAGTTCCACGATTACGTTGAGCGACATTTTGAGAAGACCTATACACTTTTTTTGTTTTAGCTAACCGCCTCTCGCGTTCTTTTTGATATCTGATCAAATCCGCCTTCTCTTTTTTTTCTTGTGCAACAGTTTTTTTTATATTTTTCTCTATTTCACTTAAAGTTTTTTTTACTCTTTTTAATTCTTTCGATGTAGGATTTGACGCCATTATATATTACTTGGAGATTATTTTACTATCGATATCTGTTAATTCTAATGTTTTAATATTATCCAAACTCTCGACATGTTTCAAAGAAACAATGCTATTTATCCGCTCTCGTTGTTCCTGTTTAAATCGACTATTCTCTTTTTTAACGCAGCTTTTTAATATTTTTAGCATTATTCTACCAATGCTATTATTAATTACCTGAAATATTTTAATAATTCCACCAGTCACACCTATAATTTCTAAATAACTTTCGACATTAATAGTTTTATATAACCAATAATCTGAAAGAACTCCGACAAATAAACTATTGGTAATAATTAGTACCCATATTAATATAGTTTGAAATTTCTTTTTAATTTTCGGATCAACGTCATAATTTGGTAATTTTTTTTCGTCTATAAATAAATCTTCATAGAAAAGAGGCTTTGATGCAGTGACATATACCAGAATTGGAAAGTTCCAAAATATTATAAAAAAGGCTACTGATATAATAAAAGGGAAGTAATAAAATTCTCTAAATTCTTCAAAAAAAGCCAATGAAGATATCCCAACAAAAGGTAAAAAATATCGTTTGCATTTTACTTTACGACATTCCTCCTTACTACATTTTATTTTACCAGTTTCATCAATGCAAATACAGCACCATGATAAACACATTTCTTAATTTAAAATTAAAAAATGAGTTTAAATCGTTTAATATTATTCATTACCTTCAACTATCTCGGTAATAAATTAGTATTTGATAACCTTTTGTAAAGTTGAAATAGGTTTCATATTGTTCTGCAAAACGCCATTGTGTATTTTTATTCAGTTTACTTTTCCAATTAAATTTTTCTAATCTACTGTAACTTTCACCATCGAAACCATAGTCAATACCGTTAATAGTAATATAAGCCGAAAAATGAATTTTACTTGTATTTCTTAAAACCGCGGCATCTAATTTATAAGAGTATTTATTTCCATTGTTATCTTTGAATTCTAATTTTTTTGGTGTTTTGAATTTTCCAGAGGGCGTATCTTGTACTTCTACAAAAATTACTTTTGGAATAAAATCGCCTATTATTGAAGCGTTTAATATTAGTTTATTTAGTTGTTTTTCAGTTGGAGGATTATCTGATGCCATATAGAAATTTAACCATCCAATAGGTCCTTTCGTATATGATATATCGCCTTCATGCCAGCCTATATGACCATCCTTTATATCTATAATTTTTCTGTAAATTGTAGAGTAAAATGTCAAAGGATTGGAGGCCTTTTTAGTTTTCACGATTCTACTATTTGGCAGAGCTCTATGAAATTGTCGAATTATATCATTTGTATCCATAAGTTCGGCATATCTTGCTGGATCACCTTCTGATTTACTTCTCAATGAAGCATCTATCATTTTGTTCAATAAAAATGCCGGTTTTTTCATGGCAGTTGGTATACTTTTTCCATTACCAGGTATTATTCCCGTAATACATGTTTGTCTGAACCATCTATTAAATCTACGACCTCCGTCACTTATAAACCACGACATGAAAAATGAATTCATCCAACAATTTGATTGGTGTTGAGCAGGTGCTATTATTAACTTTGCTGAAACTGGTTTGGTTGTATTTAAATTTTTTAACATGATTTCCTTTGCTCTCTTAGTTTTCCATCCAAAACATTTTGTACCTTTTGCCGTCGTTGCCATCACGCCTCCATTGGGACAATCATAAACGTTACCTTTAGGTGTCACACTTTTTAAACTCATTAATTGTTTATTAATGCTAGGAGAATATTGAACTTTCCCTTTTTTTTGTTCTCTTCTTAATTCTTTCGCCAATTTGGGAGTATTATTTTCAATAACAGACGTCTCCTTCTTTAAAACAGGTTTCCTTTTACTAGAAGTATTGTTTTTTGGAACGCATTTTCCGGTTACAGAATCTTTTTTAGTTCCGTTTGGACAACGTTTTCTTTTAGCTTTACTAGGTGACTTTTTTTTAGTTGTTTTTTTTACTGTTTTTCGTTTTATTTTTTTAGGTTTGGTTTTCTGAGTGTATTTTTTTAACATCTTGTCACTGAAAGTATAGCAAAATTTGTCTTTGGGATTTTTGATATATCCCTTTTTGCACCTTCCTTTATGAGGTCCATAGCGGGTAATCCAATCGGTGCGGAGGCCAGCTTTCCATTTTTGATTTATTTCTTCTACAAATTTAGTTTTAAAATATAAGGGACCTTTGTGTTTTTCCAAAAAGGATAATTTCTTTTTCTTTTTCCTTTTCTTAACAACTTTTGGTTTTTTCTTTTTAACTGTGATTCTTACTTTGGCTTTTTTTTTCTTTATTTTTATCTTTACAGTCTTTCTACATTCGCACCTTGATTTAACTAATTTATCATTATTATTACACTTTGGAGAGTAGTATTGATTCATTTATATATATATATTCTAAATATTTAATATTGCTATTTTGTATATGGACGAAGTAATAACAGGAACACCAAACTCATTAAGCGCAGATAGTTTAAGACCATCTCGCTCATTATCTATAAAGCCACCACTAGCTTCATCTGATAGTGAATGGGGTACATGGAATATAATTACAATTATTCTTATAGTGGTTGTTTTGGCTTTGTTAGGATTAAATATATTTTCATATTTAGCAAAAGGCACCGATGTAATAGGTGATTTCATTGCTAAATTTTCTTCGCATGCACCTAAAACTGCAGCAAAGGTTATAGATACCAGTATTGTGGGTACTCAAGTAGCAGCAGACGTCGCGGCTGGGACAGTAAAAGATGCAGGAGATGTTTTATCTAGAGAACTAAATTTAAAAAGGAAAGATTTGTGGGAATCGCGAGATTCAGGCGTGAGAAAATCAATTGAAAATCGAGAGATGCATGGTATTAATAAATTTCCTCAACATGAACCTAATAAATCTTATAAAGAAAGTTCGGGAGATAACAAAATTCAAGAAAAACATAAACCTGGATATTGTTATATAGGAACAGATCGCGGATATCGCTCTTGCATTAAAGTAAATAGCAAAGATGATTGTGAATCTAAGAAAATTTTCCCATCAATGAATATTTGTATTAATCCTTCATTGAGACAATAAGTTGATACTATATTTTAATATATTATCAATTAAGTGATTATTGTGTTGGCCACATACTTGAGGTTGGCGTCTCGCCTTGCTCAAAATACCATTGCAATGACAAATAAGGAGGTGTTGCTGTTTTTGTAACCTTGGTTGAAAGATCGGGACCATCTCTAACAATTTGCATTATATCTGTTCCGCTAAGAGCATAATCATGGTACCATAAATCAGACAAGTTTCCAGAGAATCCACCGTTAAGATTTACAAATACATCTCCATAATTTTGTTTAGGAACGCTATCAAAGGTATGACGGAGAGCGACGTCGCCGTTAATAAATACATCCATAATATTTCCTTTAACACGAATAGCCACATTTACCCATTTATGCATTGGTAAATCAGTAACCTCAACCTCTTCAAGAATATTTTTGAATGTATTCATAACTACGATTAAAGAATTTCTAGTAGGATGAATATAGAGACCTGGTCCATTATTAGGAAATGCGGTTTGATCTGAATTTAATTGCTCGGTTCCTTTGTGGAAAATATGTTTTCGTTGACCCGATTTATATACTAAATCATCTACATAGATCCACACAGTCCAAGTGAATTCTAAACCATCTCTTTGATTAATGGAACGCATTACGGGGATAGAATTAGGATTACTTGGATCTTGTGGAATTACAAGTAATTTTTTAGCGTCTTTCATTCCAGAAGTAAGATGTGGTGAAGGTGTTGGTTCAAACAACCAAGTCAAAAAACTGACACCACCGCGTAATAACAGAATAAACACGATAATTACTAAAATTAAAAAAACAACCTTTGAAACAAGTGTATTCGATTTTAGAAAATCACTTATTCCGGAAAGAGCTCTTCGCCCAGTTCCTAAAACTTCGTTTCCTGTTTGTTGTGCTCGATTCATAGCTATATATAATAGCAAATAAATTATATATCGAATTTATTCATTACTTTATTATCTTTCAAGAATTCTATACGAAGTCTATATTTATTAATAAGACCAGTAAACCAATTGGTTCCTCCGGGACCTTCTCTATATATAGCATAAGCCTCTCGAGGATTTACAGCTCTCGAGAAATATTGGAAGTTAGAAATATATCCTTCAAATCCTCCACCAGGAGATACTACTAAAGGACTTCCTGATGACATTTTTGGTACACCTGGGAGTACGCAAGTTCTAACCAATTTACCGTCTAAATACATATCTAAAGAACGGTTATTGAGCGTGACAATAATGTTTGCCCAGGCCTGAAGGGGAACATTTTCTAAAGTACACGTGTGATTTACAGCCTGCGTTGAGTCTTTACTAGCGTATGTTCCTAAAGTAATATCTACATTATTCATCATTGCTCCTAAACTTAATTCAGGAGCTGGAACGCTACCATCTTGCCCGCGGCCAAAAATAATCTTCTTTTCGCCAATTCTGTAATTCCAATTAGAAATGTATACCCAAATAGAATATGTGTAATCTGCGGATGCACCGTGGGGTATATTGTCGCCTGTTAATATGACTGTTTTTCGCGCATCGTGTTGACCCAATAGATAACTTCTGGAACTGTCACCAAATATCCATATGTAAAGTAAGTAAATTACGAGGATGATAACTACACCTATTACAATGTTTTTCAAGTTCATGATATAATATAGGCGAAGAAATTATCTAAACAATTGGCGGATTTTTATATTTTAAATTTTTATATAAACTTTGAATTTTACTCAAAGATAATGGTTTTGGAAAATATACTACGCTACATACTCCTCCACTTAAACCGTTATTTGATCCAACTGTAATTTCATCATATGACATTATTGGAACTATATTATTTGTCGAAGATACTAAACCTCCATTTATAAAAATATCTAAAGTTCCGCCATCATAATTAATAATTATGTTATTCCATTTTTGAAGTTTAAAATTTTTTGTAGTATACACTACATTATCTTTGTCTAAACCATTACTCATTATAATTCTTAGTGTATTTGTAGATGGGTTAAATTGTATTTTAGGTTTATTTGCATAATCCAATATATTCGTGAATTTACTACTAGATTTTCTAAAACTTGGCGGTTGATCATGGATAAATATCCATGCTGAAATTGAATAATTATAATTAAAAGCTCCTACACCAGATCCTATATCTTCGTAATTTCCGATCACTTTTTTAGTATTTAAATAAATCGGATCTTTCAAAAGTATTTTTGTTTTTAACATATTTTCGCGGCTTTTTCTACTATCTCCTAGATTCTTAGATTCAGCAGTTTGTATCTGAATTTGATTTCTCAAGTCAATAACGATGGGCGCATTTACTTGCACGTATGTGATTGCTGCCTCAAGAGATAAAGTCTTTGAAAACATGTTCTCAAAAAATCCTAATTTTTGTTTATTTTTAACAGATCTATATCCTCTTGATTCTAAATATGTTTTTAGATTTTTTACCATTTTTGGATCATATAAATTACCAGCTAATATAACCTCCCAATCTACAGATACACCATCCATTATGTTAGATAACTGATTCTCATTTCTTATTATAGATTTATCGTGTGCCTCACTCTCTTGTTGTATCATTAAATCATCCGTTTTTGTAACCGAATGTATAAATATATAATTTTTGATTATTGGAATTAAAAAGTATAACCCAACTCCTATTATTTCAGCTAGTAAAATAATCCATGCTACATACGGTGTCTCTTTTATTTGTTCCCATATATAATTTGTGAAATATAAAACAGTACAAGGTATAATAAATATAATATGATAAAGCAACTTGAAGAAATTATTATTCATTATTTTGCTCAGTAGCCATGCATTCTTAGTAACAGCATTGAATATTGCAAATATTAATGCAAGAACGACAATAATTTCTATTAACACAGTTAATGTAATAGATAAAAATGAAAAGGTTTTTATTAAATATAAAGCTAGCGTGGTTAGTCCTAAAACTATAGCAATGCTTAATATTGATTTGTATAATGGTACAGTTTCTGAAAATGTCCATTTCATTTGGGAAAATGTGCTATCTTTATAAGGATATGGATTAGCATCATTGTTTTCTTTTATGAATAAAGAAATAACTCCTAATGCAATAAATGCACCACCCAATATTAGAATGATATTACTATATGTTGACCACTCTTTTAATACTGAATTATCTTTGTATAAAAATGTAAAAAAATAGGATAAAAAAAGATAGACAATCAATATTGTAATTGCAAGGGTTTTGAAATTAGTTATCCATGACCATACAATTCTAAAAAATGTCGAAATATATCCAAAAGTAGTTCGGAAGAATATCATAATGCTATTAAGAAGATTATATCGTAAATCAGAAGCTTGCTCACTAACATTTCTTCCAGGCACAGAAGGATAAATAAAATCATATAACTTCATAGAACTAGCAATTATTGCAATAATTAATGGAACATATAATGTAATTGCCAATAAATTCTTAATAACTGTGTCTTGATAACCAGATTTAGTCATAATATATTATCAGGTTATTTAAAAATATTAAAGAACCTAATTAATTTATAAATTACTTTGCATAGTTTTTGTAGCGTGACATTCGGTACATAATGCTACTAAATTAGAAACGTGATTTGATCCACCATATCTTAAATCTACTTTATGATCAACCTGAAATGTTGCTTTAAGTTGTTCTTCACAGTGTTTGCACCTCCAGTCTTGTTGAGCAGCTACATATTTTTTTTTAGTCTCGCTTACAGAGCGTTTAGAAGAGCTTCCGCCCGAATTTAACATTCTTTTCATTTGGGGTGTAACAGCGTTGTTTATAGAAGCCGTATTATTAAGTTGATCCATATCGCCTTTTACACTAGCAAAATCAAAAATAGGTGTTAACATATCTGTTGTATTACGATCAATGGGCATATATTTAATAATACTATTCGCGTGTTTAAACATGCCTTTTGACCCTTCTGGGTTTTTTTTGATAAATAAGTATAATGATAGACCTACAAATGCATATGTTGCCATTTGTACATACTTTTTATTTATATGAAACATCTTTGTATACTTACCATCATAATATGTATTTACAACTAAAAATATCGTAATTCCTATTATAAAGAGTCCTATTCTCATTATATTTTATGAAGAAAATTATTTGGATGACTTCTTAAGAAGATATAAAATAAGTAAAATAATAAATAAGACAGTACCAATCATAATATACTGTTTTCGAGATTTGTATTTTTCTCGATTTAGTACTTCCTTTGGTTTATACGAATCATAATATTTTTCTAAACTATCAAAAAAGTCTTCTTGTTCCCAGTCCATTTCAGCATGTAATTTATTAATTATAAAGTGTACCCATTTCATAAAAGATTCGCGCGACTCTAAATAAGGAGTTACCGGATATTTGTCTAACAGCTTTGCAAACTTATTTCCTATAGGTTTTTGAGGAAGAAACAATGGTAGATTCTGAATTGTATCATAATACTTTTTTTTTGTAACATCATTGGGATGTTGTGGATACATAACTGATATGGTCTGTAATGTAAATTTAAAATGAGGCATCCATATCTCTGGATCGAGAGGCATTATATATGAAATAGACATAAAAACTAATGTTTATAAACATATAACAATATGAATCGACAAAAAACAACATATAATTTTTGTAATAATTGTACAAAACAGGGACATTTATTTAATCAATGTAAAATGCCCATAACAAGTATAGGAATAGTGGCTTTTAAAAAAGAAAGCAATGTGCTAAAATATTTAATGATTTGTAGAAAGGATAGTTTGGGTTATATAGAATTTTTAAGAGGAAAATATCCATTGTATAACAAAGAGTATATCCAAACACTTATTGATGAAATGACGGTGCACGAAAAAGAAAAACTTATATCCAATAGTTTTGAAGAACTATGGAAGGGTTTATGGGGTGATTTTATTGGAATTCAGTATAGAGGTGAAGAAAAACATGCAAAAGAAAAGTTTACGCAAATTCAAAGAGGAATACAAATTTATAGCGAAGGAACATACGATTTAGTTAGTTTAGTTAAAGAAAGTTTAACACAATGGTATACTCCAGAGTGGGGATTTCCAAAAGGACGAAGAAATTATCAAGAAACAGATATAACTTGCGCCTATCGTGAGTTTAATGAAGAGACAGGGTACATGAAGGATGATTTGGATATGATTACCAACATTCAACCGTTTGAAGAAATATTTATTGGTTCCAATTATAAATCATATAAACATAAATATTATTTGGCGGAGCTTATATCCAATAATGTATCAACGTCCAATTTTCAAAGGAGCGAGGTAAGTGATATGAAATGGTTCACTTTAGATGAATGTTTATCTACTATTAGACCCTATAATTTAGAAAAATTACAGGTAATTAAAGATATCAATAATGTTTTAGAAAGATATAGATTAATCTCATAATATATTAACTGATGTCATCGGAAAAAAAAAGCCAGCTGTAAAAATTAAAAAGAAAGGGAGGGTAAAAATTAAACAAAAAAAAATAGTTGTAAAAACATGCACACAACTTAAAGAAGAATTTAAGGATATCAAAACAATTGATATGGATAATCCAGACCAGCGTAATTTTCTTAAATGTATGTCAGATGATAATAGAAATCAATTGGGTGACGAATCAAAAAAATTCCCGTATCTATATCCTTCTCTAGACGATCCAAATTTTAATGTCAAAATTGCAACAAAGAAGGAATTTTATGATAATCGTTATGAAGAAAAAACACGTGATGAGTTCGATAATATTAAGGAAGTCGCGCAAAAATTATGCGACAATACAGAATTTGAATTGGATCCGCATCAGATGTTTGTGAGGAATTATATGTCATTTCAGACCCCTTATAATGGACTATTACTATTTCATGGATTAGGTACAGGGAAAACTTGTTCATCAATTTCTGTATGTGAAGAGATGCGTACCTACTTAAAACAATTGGGTATAACAAAAAGAATAATTATTGTTGCATCACCTGCTGTTCAGGAAAATTTTAAAATTCAACTTTTTGATGAAAGAAAATTAAAAGAGGTTAATGGTTTATGGAATATTAAAGCGTGTACTGGTAATAAATTCATTAAGGAGATAAATCCCATGAATATGAAAGGTCTTTCTCGTCATAGAGTGGTAAGGCAAGTTAAAAGAATCATATCTCAGTCTTATCATTTTCAAGGATATATTGAATTTTCGAATTATATTTCTCGAGTTATGCAAAAAACAGTAGGTAGAGGAGATAGCTCTGATTTAATTAGAAGAAAACAAAGACGGTCGCTTCAGAAAGAATTCTCTAATCGTATGCTTGTTATTGATGAAGTTCATAATTTGCGAATTACTGGGGAAGGAACAGTGAAACCTAGTTCCGAAAATCTTTTGACTCTTGTAACAAATGCTAATAATTTAAAATTATTATTGTTGTCGGCTACTCCAATGTTTAATGATTACCAAGAAATAATTTGGCTATTAAATTTACTGAATTTGAATGACAAGAGATATCCAATCACTTTAAGGGAAGTATTTGATTCAAAGGGTACGTTTGTTCAAAATACAGAGGGACAGGAAATAGGAAAAGAGTTATTAATTCAAAAAATGATGGGGTATATTTCATATGTTCGAGGAAATAATCCTTTCACATTTCCATATAGTATATATCCTTTAGAAGCGGGAAATCCTACATCATATTTAGGAATGTTACGGGATAAAAGTTGGACATACCCTGCTAAACAACTTAATGGGAAAGTGATTATTGATCCTATACAAGTATTAGATTTATCAATTATTAATATAGGAAGTTATCAAAAAAAAGGATATGATTTTGTTTTAGATTCTCTCCGAAAAATTAAACCAATATTAAATGATCCAAATAAAGGTTTGCTTTTTACACTTTTGGAGCCTCCGTTACAGGCACTGAATATGATATACCCTCATTCAGATTTAGCCAGTGATGATGCCGATGATGATCTATATCAATATTTATATGGGAAAAAAGGATTGGATAGAACCATGATGTATGACGAATCAACAAAATCGGATTTCACATATAAAGATATAACAATTCAAAATTTTGGTAGAATATTTTCTCCTTCTGAAATTGGGAAATACAGTGCAAAAATAGCTGCTATTTGTAATTCTATTAGAAAATCTAAAGGTATTATTTTTGTATACTCGCAATACATTGATGGAGGCGGCGTCCCCTTTGCTTTAGCTCTAGAAGAAATGGGAATTACAAGATACGGGGGGAGATCACTGTTTAAAACTTCGCCAACAAAACCAATAGATGCTTTGACATTAAAATCAGAAAATGTAAGGTTTCCTGCAAAATATATAATGATAACTGGTGATAAAAATTTAACACCTGATGTTAAAACCGAACTTAAAGCAATCACTAGTCCAAACAACATAAATGGCGAAATAATTAAGGTAGTTATTGTATCGCGCGCTGGTTCAGAGGGATTGGATTTCAAGAATATTAGACAAACACATATTTTAGATCCATGGTATAATTTGAATAGACAAGAACAGATCGTGGGTAGATCGGTTAGAAACTTTTCCCATTGCGCATTACCTTTTGATCAGAGAAATGTGGAGATTTATTTGTATGGTACGAAGTTGAATAATAATATAGAAGCCGCGGATATGTATATATATAGATTAGCGGAGAGAAAGGCTAAGAAAATTGCCGAGATTGTACGTTTATTAAAAGAAAATGCGGTAGATTGTTTACTAAACAGAAAGGGTCAAAATTTCTCAGAAGAAAATGTAAATAAAATTATAAGCCAAAAATTATCATCCGGGTCAACAATACAGTATAGATTAGGAGACAAAAGAGGAAGTTTTATGTGTGATTTTATGGATTGTAATTATAGATGTAATACTGCAGTTCAAGATATAGAAGAAGTAGATACTACAACCTATAACGAAAATTTTATAATTATGAATATGGATAAGATTCTTCAGCGTATTAGATTATTATTCAAAGAGTATTATATTTTTGATAGACAATCACTAGTTGCTTTGCTAACTCAAATTAAAAATTATCCTTTGGATCAAATTTATACTGCGTTAAATTATTTAGTTACAGAAAAAAATGAGTATTTAACAGATATGCTTGGAAGATTAGGACATTTGGTAAATATTGGAAATTATTACATGTTTCAACCTTTAGAACTGGGATCCAAACCTATTACACGCTTTGATCGCGTTCAGCCATTGGATTATAAACGTAAAAAAATAGTGTTTAAACTTCCAGATAATATTCCTTCATATATCAATACTGGTGATGAAAAAAAGGTTATTCAGGAGGATAGTCAAATAATGGAAAAGGTAGTTTCAGTTTATCAACAAATGCAAATTGTTGAATTTATAACTAGCATTGATAAAGAAAATTGGATAAAAGCTGCTGCGTGGGCCATTAATAATTTGGAGCGGTATAATAATATTGAAAGAGGAACATTATTAAAACTTGCAATGCATCATTATATTGATACATTAAAATTCAAAGAAAAGGTTGAATTATTAAATATTATTTATACAAAAGAAGATAAGAGCGATGTGGAGGAGATTGTTATGTCTTACTTTGAACAGTTCATCATACGAAGTAGTAAATATGTTGGTATTGTTTTAGCAGATTTTTCCAAACCCAGTTCTCATGAGTTGTACACGATACTAGCTTATATTGATGGTACATGGAAATCAAGTAAAGTGGCTGTAGGCGCGGGAGGATTGGCCGCTGAGATGTTTAAGAAGTTACAAATAAAAGATATTTCTACAATAAATGATATTATTGGGTTTATGACCATTTTTAAAAGACAACAAGTGGTTTTTAAAACAAAAGATATTAGATTAAGTAGCAAAGGAAGGACAAATAAAGGACAACGTTGTGATAGGGGCGAAGGTAAAGGTACAATTATTGCTAGAATAAATTCATTGTTATCAACAGGTGTAACGCCTATTAAATATAAAATGAAAAAGAGCACGGTTTTATCTATTTATGGAAATACAAATATTGGTCAAAGAATACGAGTAGAGAGAAGAACTAAAGAAGTAAAAATAAGTTCATTGCAGTTATGCGTTGAATCAGAACTAATATTTCGTTACTATGATGAAATTAATCAAGACAATAAAAAATGGTTTTTTAACACGATAGAAGCAATGATAAATAATATAATTAATTTGGGTAAATAAATTGAATTAATAGTTAAAGATATTATATATCTAGTATATAATGTCGGGTATACAAGGAACAGTACAATCTTCTAATACGAAAAAACCTTTTGCAAAAAAAAGACGAGGAGTTGGTATTTACATGCAAAATATTCTTACTAGAAAAGTTAGATTACCCTTTACATCGGTAGGAAGTAATTTAGTAGAGAATATTTCACTTGATCTATCGAATCGTATTGAAGGGAAGTGTGTTCAAGAAGGTTTCATAAAACCCAATTCAATTAGAATTGTCAATTATTCCGCTGGTATTATAAATGGGAAATTTGTTACATTTACTGTTGTATTTGAATGTTTGGTATGTCGTCCCGTTGAAGGGATGAAATTTAAATCAGTTATTAAAAATATAACTAAGGCAGGTGTTAGATGTGAAACAATTGAAGATCCTTCGCCGGTAGTTGTATTTATAGCACGAGACCATCATTTCAAATCGAAAGAGTTTTCGCAGCTTAAACTAGAAGATTCTATTACAGTAAAGGTTATTGGAATCCGATATGAATTAAATGATCCTTATATCTCTGTAATTGCGGAATATGTTCATCCAAGAAAAATAAGGGTTAAAGCAAAAAACCAACCTGTTAAAATATTAATTAATCCTAAAAAATAAATACTTAAATTCTATATTTTATCTATTATAAATGAACGATTTGACAACACTACGTGATAGTATAGAAAAATTGGAAAAAATCCACCAAGTGCATATTTTGAAAATTTTTAATAAATATAATATTGAGTTTACTGAAAACACAAATGGTATTTTTGTAAACATGACTATTTTGAATACAGATGCTATTAATGATATTAAATCTTATATTGATTACGTTAAATTGCAACAAAAGCAATTGGAAAAAGTTGAAGCTGAAAAGGATGCTTATAAAAAAGAGTTTTATAAAGATAATAAAGCGGTCGCTTCATACAATCAATAATATGAAAAATACACCCACTTTTAATCCGAAATCTTTACATCATTATATGTTTACCAAAAAGCATATGATGAAATTATACATTGATGAACAATTAAAACACATCAAAAAACAACAACCAAAAACGGAGGGGAAGAAAATTGTATCAGAAAATGAGTGTCAAACGTTTATTGTTCCTCAAGTTAAAGATAAACTGTTTTGGTGCTATTATATTTTAATGAACGGTTCTATTAATTATTTATTATTGGATACAAAAAAATTTAAAGAAGAAAAAGAGCAAAAAATTAATTTGGTAGAAAAATTAAGATCAAATAAAGAGCTCCTTAAAAAATATAAATGGAAAAGAAATTCTATAGAAACAGATTTAGTTTATAGTGATGAGATTTCTATCGAAACTTTTATGTGTATATGTGCTATATCTAATATTAATGTTTCGATTGTTAAAAATCGGTGTTTATATACCTTGGAAGAAGAATTTGACGGAGATTGTCAAATTGTAGAACATCGTCCTATCGGATTTGGTTGTTATTTACTAGATAAAACTGAAATGGATATAAAATATAATGATTTTTGTACTTCATTTTGGAAGGTCGAAAATATTAAAAAACCATTGTCTGCAATATCCTCTTACAAGATAGCTTCTTTACATGATATTTGTAATAAATTAAAATTACCACTAAAAAATATAGACGGAAAGAAGTTAAAGAAAAAGGATTTATACGAATCAATAAAGTCAAATATATAAAATTGAATTAAACAGAAAAATATAGGTTTAATATATATAAATGTCTAACGATAGTCCTACCCCTAATGAATTATTAGAATCATATATCTCAATCTACATGCGATCCGATAATAAACGTTCGCAAGAGATAGAGGCAGTATTTGGAAATAGGATAAGTCGGATTGATTTTGAAAATGTTATATCGAAGCTGAAATCTCTAGGATTTAATAATTTTGAGAGTGAAGGTTCGTATCATTTGAATATTCAAAATCAGTTTATCGATAAGAGAACTGGTAAAACGACAATAGGTAATATTAGAACTACTATTTCTGGAATTAGTGCCATACAAGAATATTGTAAAACCAATGCATTTAATTTAGATGACCCTCCGCGTAATATTTCATTTATGCAAAAGGTAGCCAAAATTCATGCAGATAAACGTCTCGCCCCAATTATATATAAAGATTTTGGATTTAAAATTAATTATAAAGAAGAAAAAATATTAAAACCATCATTCGGAATTGTTCGAGAATTATTACAATCATGGAATCAGGAAAAAAAAATATTTCGCCTGATTAAGCGATTTACTTTTAAAAGTGCTCGTTTTCCAAATATTAAAGTAGATTGTAGCATTGTGCGTTCATCGAAAAGAGTTGGTAAACGATTAATTCCGGAATATAGAATTGAGAGTTCAGATGTTTTCAAAAATCCTGAACAGTATGAGATTGAAATAGAAATGGACTATAACTCTTCTTCAATGGCGGTTGATCCAGAAGCGAAAGCTACATTAATGAAGCAAATTAGAACTGGAATCAAATATGTACTATCAGGACTTCAGCAGACAAACTTTCCCGTTAGTATCGGTGAGCAGAATGCTGCTTTAGAAAATTATATGAAAATTTTGTACAAGGGATCTTCTCCCGATAGGCGTGTAAGAAATCGTGATTTTGTTGGTCCTTCGTCTATTTCATTGGAACGTCCAAACATAGCACCTTTGCAGGACGACTCTATAGTTCCCAATATTAGGATGCCTTATACAGTAACAGAAAAAGCTGATGGAATTAGAAAGCTTTTGTTTGTAAATGAAAAAGGAAGGATTTATTTAATTGATGTAAATATGAAGATACAATTCACAGGTGTAGTTAGTAAAAATAAAGAATTTGTCAATACAATTTTAGATGGCGAACATGTACTTCATGATAAATTCGGTGCATTTATTAATAAATATTTGGCATTTGACGTATACTATATTAAAACTAAAGATGTAAGAGGTAAACCATTTTATATAAGTATAGATGGCGCAGATGAAATGGAAAAAATGACGGGTAGATTGGTTGATTTGAAGAGAGTTATAAAGGGGTTAAATCCTACACCATTAATTGGTGCTAAATTACCATTAACTATTGATGCTAAAACATTTCACACCGCTTCTGATGGACCTACGATGTTTAAAAACTGTGAAACTATTCTTTCTAGAGTAGCAGACGATCTATTTGAATATGAAACTGATGGGTTAATATTTACTCCAGCGGATAAAGGAGTGGGAAGCTCCACTGTTGGCGAAGATATTGAACCAGTAAAAAGAACGTGGGATAGATCATTTAAATGGAAACCTCCCGAATATAATACGATTGATTTTCTAGTAACTACCCAAAAAACCGAAACAGGACAAGATGTTCTAGGCAATATATTTCAAAATGGCAATAATTTAACTGGAGCAAATAGTATTACACAATATAAAACGTTAATTTTACGTGTAGGATTTGACGAACGAAAACATGGATATATAAATCCTTGTGAAGACGTTATTCAAGATCATTTACCTAAGAAATCAAATCGTGAGGAAAATAGCCAATATAAGCCCGTACCGTTTTATCCCAGTAATCCATCGCCAGCATATCCAGCATATCTTGCAAATATAGTACTACAAGATCGTGGATCAAATAAAGTTATGCTTACAGAAGATAATATGGGAGTTATTGAGGATGAGACTATAGTTGAATGTAAATATGATCCGACCAAGCCAAAATTTTGGCAATGGGTGCCTATTCGGGTTAGATTAGATAAAACATCGGATTATAGGTCTGGTGGAAGAAATTATGGAAATGCTTATCACGTTGCGCAAAGTGTGTGGAATTCAATACATAACCCTGTAACAGAAGATATGATTACTACAGGTAAAGGAATACCTGATTTGATTGCTGATGATGATGTTTATTATAACAGAAAAGCTCAAGGTACAATTACCAGATCACTAAGAGACTTTCATAATTTATTTGTAAAGCGTCAATTAATACTTGCAGCTTCAAATAGAGGAGGTACATTAATTGATATGAGTGTTGGCAAAGGCGGCGACTTTCCGAAATGGATAGCCGCCAAGTTGTCATTTGTATTTGGGCTAGATATAAGTCGAGATAATATTGAAAACAAAATTAATGGAACGTGTGCTAGATTCTTGAATTATAGAAAACAATTTAGATCCATGCCATATGCATTGTTCGTTCAAGCAAATTCTGCATTGAATATTAGATCAACTGTGGCGTGCAATACAGATAAAGGAAAGGAGATCACAAGAGCTGTATTTGGAGACGGACCAAAAGATTCCAAGAAGCTTGGGAAAGGAGTATTTCGTCAATATGGCAAAGGTGAAGAAGGATTTGATGTAGTTTCAAATCAGTTTTCAATTCACTACTTCTTCAAAGATATTGAAACATTAACAGGATTTCTCCGAAATGTAAGCGAGTGTTGTAAAGTAGGTGGATATTTTATAGGTACTAGCTACGATGGAAGAGCTGTATTTAGAAAATTGGAAGGTAAAAAAATAGGAGAGAGTATATTCATAAATAATAAGGGCGTGAAAATGTGGGAAATTAAAAAACAATATGATGGAGATGAATTTTCAAATAATATTTCATCTTTAGGTTATCGGGTGGATGTGTATCAGGAATCGATTAATAAAACATTTCCAGAATATCTAGTTAACTATGAATATTTAACACAGATCTTGGAAAATTATGGCTTCGTCTTGCTTGAAAGAGAGGAAGCGCGTTCTATAGGATTACCCGAATCAATAGGAAATTTTGATCAGTTATTCTATGAGATGGAATCTCAAATTAAACACCGCCGTTTGAGATCTTCCGATGTACAATCGGCACCTGACATGACTTCAGACGAAAAGAAGATATCTTTCTTGAATAAATATTTTATATTTAAAAAAGTAAGAGAAGTAAATGCAGAAGAGGTAAGCAGGGTATTAACCGGTTCAAGCATTGCTCAAGTAGATTTAGAAGAAAAGGAAACAACTATGGTTGATAAGCCATTAATTAAGAAAAAACCTGTTGTAAGAAAAAAGAAAAATAAACTCAAAATAGGAGTTCAAAAACAGAAAGTTTTAGAGCAAAAGACAGATGATTCAGTAGAAGAAGAGGTCGCCGTGGCTCCTGCACCTGGAAAACCTAAGCCTGTTATTAAAATTAAAAAAAGAAAGACAAAGGTCAAAGTTAAAGCGCAAAAAGTTGTTATTAAAGGTAAACGAAAGGCAAAAATCAAAAAAAAATAGAAAAAGACGAAGATTAGATGCTTAAATTGATATAAACAGTGGATGATATATCATAATAATAATATGACTTATCATCAAGTGCCCAGTATAAATCTTTTTATTAGACCAGAACATATAAAGTTAACGTTCAGAAAACATGAGGAATATACTAATTATATCAGTCTAACTCTTGCCCAATATTTAAATAAGGTTAAAAAACGAATTAATAAATATCCAGAAGAATGGGATAATATAAAAAGAATCACCAATAGTTATGAATATATACATACAATAATACCACATTCTAAACATTCTATTAGTAAAATTAAACCTTTATCTAGAGCATTTTTTAAATTAATAGAAATGTGTAATACATTTGATTTGTTTAATGAAGGGTCAGAATCAATAAATTCGTTCCATTTAGCTGAAGGGCCCGGTGGATTTATAGAAGCAGCTACTTATTTGAGATATAATACAAATGATAAATATTATGGCATGACATTAATAGATCAAGAGAATGACAATGTTCCTGGTTGGAATAAAAGTATACTTTTTTTAAAAAAAAATAAAAATGTAATAATTGAAAATGGAATTGATGGAACTGGAGACTTATATTCTCATCAAAATTTTAAACATTGTTATGATTCTCATAAAAATTCAATGGATTTTATAACTGCCGACGGGGGTTTTGATTTTTCGGTTGATTTCAATAAACAGGAAGCTATGGCTCTTAGATTAATTTTTACAGAAGTTATGTATGCTGTGATAATGCAAAAAAAGGGTGGAAATTTTGTTTTAAAAATGTTTGATACGTTCCTCAAAAGTTCAATTGATATTATTTTTATGCTATCTTCATTGTATTCTGAAGTATATATTACAAAACCAGATACAAGTAGAACTGCTAACTCTGAACGATACATTGTTTGTAAGGGTTTTAAATTAGATGATTCTTCTTATTTATTTGATAAATTATATCATACGTTAATCATGTTAAACAATTCTCAAATAGATGATCTTACCATTGAATCTATTATTGATGTGCATCTTCCTTATAAATTTAAAATATCTATAGCCGAGGTAAATTCCATTCTAGGCAATCAACAGATTGATAATATATTAACTACAATGCGTTTTATTGAAAATAAAGAAAGAAAGGGTGAAAAAATTAATATAATAAGAACTGGTAATATACAAAAATGCGTGGCGTGGTGTATTAAAAATAAAATACCATATAATAAAACAGCAAATACAGGTAATATATTTATGACTAATAGAAAAATGAAACCCTCCATAAATAAAACCTTATAAAATTGAACTTAAAAATTAATATTGTTTTTTATAGCATAAAGAACAATATGGCATCATTAATCAAACAACAAGTTTCAGCTATTTTCAATCATTTCATCAAACAAAATACTCATCGAGGTCGAGTGGGACAGGATGGGGCTACTTCAGGTACGATAATTATTAATGAAAAAGCGGTTGATTATCTAGTAGTATATGATGGTCACGGTAATGGAAAAAACAGAGATGTAACGGTGAATTATCTTCGCGGACTAGACTGGTCATCTCTTTTGGTATCCGGTAACTTTTATTTGACATTATCTGAAAATTTAAAGAAGCTAGATACTTCCGGAGGCGGTTCAACACTTTCAGTTTGTTTAATATATGATTCACACTTTGAAACGTTTTGGATCGGGGATTCTACTATACGAATTTATGATGAAAAAGAGGAGATATGGCGTTCAAAAGATCACAATGAAAAAAATCCTGACGAGGTTACTCGAATGAGTGAAATGGGAATAGAAATACTAAAAAAATATAAACGAGGTTCTAATAATGGTCAGACTATTTATACATTAAAAACATTGAGTGGAGATACGTTGGATATGACACAAGGTGCCTTGTTTGACTACGGATCGATAGATACTATAAACATGTCTCACGCTTTAGGACATAATAACTGTACAGGAGACTTCATCTCACACGCTTCAGTTCCTAGAGAAGAAGGGAAAAAATACAAAGTTATCGCTGGCACAGATGGCTTGTGGGAACTTATCCATGACGAAGCTCATAATGAGTTCTTGATAGATAGAAAAAATCAGTCTGAGGCTGTAGTAAAATTCGCTGACACTCTTTGGACCAAAGATTGGAATTATAATGGATCTAAAACAACGTTTCCGCAGTGGAATATTGATGATGTGGCTGTAGCCATTTGGTCAGATTAAGGTATAGAATTGTCATTAAATATATAATAAATAATATTAAATATAAAAATTCAAATTACAAAAATGAACATTTTGTCTGTAATCAGAACAACTCCATTTATGTTTTTTTATTATAAATTAAATGATGAATTAGAAAATATACAAACCAAAAAATTAGCATTAAACAGTACCTCTTTATTTCACGCTTCTTCAAGCGTTTTGCTAGGTTTAAATTATTTATTAAAATCGGGTTCTCCTAGTTTAATACAAATGAATACAGGAGGATACTTGTTATTTGATGTATATTATATGATAAAAGCTGGTAAATTTGATTTATTGAGATTGATGTATTTATATCATCACATTGCTATTTATCCTTACATGTTTTTATCGCCAACAAAATATTATTGGCCACAAGTAATATTTTATGCTGAATTATCAAATATACCTAATTATATTGTTTATTATAGTTTAAAACAAGATGAAGAAAAAAAATTAGGGAAAGGTTATAAATCATTGCGAACAAAATCACTTTTGAAAATACAAGTATATTTTTATGCATTTTTTAGAATATTTGTATTAGGATATTATGGTATTTCAGAATTAAATCATGGTGGTAAAACTCCTTTTACTATTTATTTAATATCAATATTATATATATTTGGTTTAATTTGGTTTGGTGCTATGGTAAAACAAAATTGTAAATAACTTAAAATATATTATATAGTATTTCTTTATATGGATAATAAATCTAAAACTAAATTATTTATAATAACTATATTACTAGATCTATTTTTACTTTTTGCCATTATAAAATACACTATATCCGCTACCGGTCTACTTTGGATAGCAAGTGTTTTTGTTTGTCATTTGTTGTTTTATATTGCTTTATACAATGAAAATAGATATATTTTAAATGTATTACATTATTTTATTTTTATTCTTCCTTCTTTTGCAATATTTATAAATAATATTTGTATAAGAATAATATCTCTTTTACTGTTGATTTTAATACAAATATTATGGATAAAAGAAAAAAGGTGTATATTAAATGAAGACGATTATAAATTTGGATACGGAAATGAATTAAATTATTATTTAGTTGTTTATACTCCGATTTTGGCATTAAGTATTGGAACTTTATATAATAGTCAACCAATTTAGAGTTATTACAGCGATATAGATTAAACTCGTAGATTAATTAAAACTTCTCATTCTTTAAATTAATCCATACCTGTTCGTTCACTGATATTGCCAATAATCCTTTAATTCTTCTATTAATTTCTGGAAAAGGAATATTAATTTCCATGCGTTCACCTTCGCTTATATACTCTTTAAACTTTGCATATAACTTTTTTATAGGATCGTATGTGGTATTTAAATTAAAACTGCTCAATTTTGAAATTATTACTTTTACCTCATTTTGCCGTTCTTCTTTTGTTCGGTAAACAATCTCTTTTTTTTGCCTTTTAGGCTTATCTTTCTTTTTTCCCATATAGTTAAATTACTCGAAAAAATCTTAAGTAATTTAACTAATTAATGATGACGACGATGAGTAATGTCTATTATACTCACCAGCTCTGCGGCTACCTAATCTATTGCGATTTCTTTCTCTGACATTATTTCTAGTAGCTTCTTGGTTTAAAGAAGGCAATCGGGACCTACGATTATTGTATCTATTAGACCCTCTTATATATCCATTTGATCCTCTAACTCTCATATTATTATTAACTATATTATATCTATTTCTTATTTCTCTTCTTTGTTGCGCGACTGCTCTACTAGCCCTGCGACCATTAACGTGCCTTCTACATACAGGACAATGTGGTCTAGTTGATAACCATCTGTTAATACAGTTTTCATGAAAATGATGATTGCATCCCAATGTCCTCTTATCATTATCTTCTACAATTTCTAAACAAATAGTACACATTACTACACTTCTTGCCAATTGTGGCAAATGTGGCAATTGCCTTCTCATTGAATGCGTTGGTGATGTTTGAATATTTCTACGTGCAACTATTTCATTTGGTATGTTTGTGGGAGATCCTGTTGGGGATGCAATACTTGGCATATTTAAATGAGCTATATTTGCCCTTCTCGCTAATCGCGCCTGCGCACCCGACATCATTTTAACCATGTCGCGTAGTTTAAATTTATAAGAAGCTTGAAAGGCTCTTTCAAATAGATTACCTTCAGCGGTATTGTCCGTAAGTCTAGTAATAGAAAAATAATAATTACCTTTTGGTAACCATTGGCCATTTAAGTCATAAATGTCTTCTGGCGAGCTGATACTTGTTTTTATCGGATAAGACATAAGTATATAACTGTACTAAATTTTAAATGATATTTAATTTAAATATCTTATTGGAAGTATACGTTTGTCAAGTCTATTTTCATATAAAAAATTGATATTATATAATCATTAGTAAGTATATTCTTATTAAAACATGAATTCAATAAAGTATCGAAAATTGTATCTAACACAAAATTGGGGGGAGAATAATTTCATAATGATTAAAGAAAAAATTAACGTACCGCGATGCCTTCCTTGTCCTTATTCTGTAAATTTTCAAACAGTCCATCCGAAAGTTTTATCTGGGGAGGCGTATTGGATTACTCATAATGAATTATGTATTGGATATTATTCATCCATAGATCCAGATGTATTTCGACCTATATTTTCATATTCACGGCAAAGATTACTGGATAAGGTTCATCATGGAAAAAAAGAGGACGATGAAGATTACGATGAAGAAGATAATTATAGCATTATTGATCCAAATTTAAGATATGCTAGAAAAAAATATTTAGTAGCAATTGATGAACACGTTATTTGTTTAGATAATAAAAAAATACCAATGGATTGTGTTAAGATAATTTTATCATTTATTAGTAATAAATTATAAATCTACGGCAACTGAATTTTAAATGATATTTGACTTAAATATCTAATTAGTGAAGCTACAATATTTTTTGTGAATAATGTCTTTCTTTTTTCTAGAACTACCTCAAACGCATCGTCTTCTACATCGCATCTTTTTTCAAGCAAACACGTCCCAACCATTTTATCATAACAAGTATCAAAATTCATAAATGCAAGTTTGACGAAAGCATTTAGATTACCGCTTTTTAAAAGATCTCTAGTAGAGTTAACAGATATCGTACCCCACGTTTCATTAATCTCTCGTTTTGTATCGAATGTTTCGCCCAAACTATGCAAAATAATTTGAGGGTATGCAAAACATATACCGTGATGATCTCCTGCTTGCAAGTTAACACCTAAGTATGTGTTTGTTTTGGTATCATTCCATTTTATGTTTATCTTCTCATCATTATAATCTTTCAATGTATTCCAATAATTAATTAGATCTGATATTAATACCAATTCCGTAGGCTTGTCAAATTCTACTACGTGTGTTCTCTTACTACTAATAATTCGTCTGAAAATATCCGTGTCACTCATATCGCGCCCGTGTGAATTAATATAATATGCTTCATATTTTTCATCATTGGGTGTTAAAATAAGGCATGTACTGTGTGTGCTGTATTCTAAATCAGGTCTTTTTGTTTTTGTATTTCGCGTTTCTATAACACAATAAGACTCCAGTGCAAACATTATAAATATCACTTTTTTTTCGGATATACAATGTTGAATATTTTCATAGAGATATTCATAATAGTGACTGTATTCTCCTTCATCTTTTCCGAAACGACCACACGCTATATCTCGTAGTATATCTTTTTCGACACTTTTATTTTTTTTGGGCATGATTTCTTTTAAATCTAGTGGAACTTGTAAAATTATCAAATCTTCTTCCATTGATTTGCAAAATACCTTGTCACGTGCGAGATTACACGCTAAATGGGCGGGTGTATCTGTAGATATGTTATTTGCTTTTATTTGCGCTGCCTTTTTTAAATAAGAGGAAAGTTTATAATGCTTTCCTCTTAGTTCATTTCTAGCTTCAGATAAGGTTTTGGTTTTATTCATTGTGATTGCTATTAAATGGTTATGTGTTAAATGTAATTAATTACTTAATATAATTATTTAAATCTTTTCAATTTATTAGGGTCGCAATTATGTCTAGTATTACATCGGAAATTACATCTTTGCGGTAATGTTTGTAATGCTCTACACGAGGGTTTTTCTTCAGGCATCTTACATCTTTGAGGTAATCCATTGAATGTTAAACTTTTTCCCAAGCATACACCACTTAAATTAGCTTTATATGTTGGATATGTGTTTCTATACAGCGATCCCGGATAGGATCCATTAGAAGCTCCACCAAATCCATTTACACTATTAACATGATTATCAAAAGACATAGATCCTCTATTCGTATTTTTAGCGCTAGTCTTATTTGTACCGTTTTGACCGGTCACAAGTTTTCTTGTAGATTGTGCTTTTAACTGTGTTTGATATTTCAATCTATTTATTCTCGATCCACCTGATACACCCCCCTGGCTTGAAAATCTAGGGTTACTTCTTTTATATACTGCCTTGCAATTATTATTCGTTGCTTCACAAACCGTATAACCTTTTTTGGCGCAAATTATATTTCCTGACTTATCCATTTGTTGAGAACAATTCATAACAGTGCAATCTAATCCTAGGATATTATTACATGAAAGGTCACAATTACCAGAACAATCCTTATTTCCTTGATTATAAGAGGGATCACTATTTACTCTTGCGTTTGAACACCCTGTTAAAAATTCTGAATTAGATGACTCTTTTATAGATGAATTGGAGAGATAATTAAATGCCAGATTATTAAACCCTCTACAACGGCGTTCTAGATATTGCTTAGAAGAGTAGTTATATTTATCATTCATCCATCCATTACGATTTTGTATATGTGGTTTTGTTTGCGAATACCCACATAGCTTGGTATTTGTAGATTTTGATTTATTTACTATTAAATTACCCTGATCGTCAATTCCAATAACATTATCAAATCTGAAGGTGCCGCATGTTTTTGCATAGTTATCCTTATAGACAGTATTGGTTGGAAGTTTCTTATACACATCGGTGGCACTAACAATAGAACGGGTACAATCTAATTGTTTTCTATAACCTAGTATAGGATTCCTATTTTGTGAACTTAAGCAGCATTTATATTGTTCACTTTTTTTAATAGTAACAGCAAAGTTAGGTTTAATATCTGTCAACAACATACCATCCGTTGCCACTCCCATAGACCATAGTAATGCACCATCTTGTTTGTATAAATCGGTAGAATATTCGTTTAATAAATTACCATTTGTATACATAAAATACCATTTTGCTGTATTAGAAGAAGGATAGTTGTGTCCAATACCCCAGTATCTACCTTGGTTCCCCGGTGGGTGCGGCTGTAACGGGGGTGAAGAAATATCACCTTTATTAACCCCCAAATATAAATTTTTATCTTTATTATAATAAACTGGAGAGGTGTTTAAATCAGATACCAATACATATACACCGTCTATAATCATGTCTGGGTCTCGGGTAGTGGGACCAAAAATGGATATTGTTATATTTTCTGGGACATAAGTCACTGTCCCACAATTATCATACTGACATGCAATTGTTTTATTGCAGCATATTGACTGTTTAAGATTGTTATTTACATTTACATACGCCGACTGTAGGGGTGTTGAATTCATGGTGTTAAATATAGGATTTCCATCTGGACGATGTGTTCGGGTTCTTCTTCTTTTTGCCCTTAACATTTATATTTAGGTTAGAAAATAGAAATGTTATTTTAGACTTTAATTACGACAACGATAATGTAAACTGTTGTCCAGCTGGCAATGGTTGGTTAGTTGGAGTACTACCTGTGAAATTAAATGGACACGGAGAACAATTCCATATAGGAGAAGGAGGAAAACTATTGTTTGTATAAGTAAACAATGTTACCTGTTCTGGCGCTGTCAATGGATTTGTAACAGGAAAAGGAACATTAAAAGTGGGTGGCCCAATTGTTAATGGGGTTGTAGTCCAAGTTCCACCTGTTAATACACAACAATCACCAGTAAGTTTTGTAAGAAGAATATTATTAGGTTGAGGGTTATTGGTACCTCTTACTATAATTTGACAACCTCCTCCAAATGCTCCTTGCGGTGTTGTCACGTTGGAAGGTACGAAATAAATAATTTCATTATTATTATAGGTAGGATTAAATAGGTTAACTGCGCCTGATGGAAGTAAGTGACGCGGGAAAACATCACCTCCGAGTGACCCGGGTGTCAGATCACTAAATGAGTATTTGTTGTATCCTGCATATCCACCTATGACAATATTCCCATTTCTAGCAAATCTTTTCCATTTTCCTGAATATATCCATTCTGGCTCTGCTGGTTCATCAGGTATTACTATTACTGGATCATCGCCCGGTATAGGATCATTGGTTGCGTCACTAGATCCTTCTTCTTCAGGGGGACATGGTAGAAGATATTTATTAGTATCCTGTGCTAAAACGTCCATTGAAAATCCATTTGGACACAATTTAGTGTCGCACACTTTTTTTGGACATTCGCATCCGGGCGCCCGTCTAGTGACTGTATCTCTTTGATATAAACCATATGTACCCTCAGATCTTGGATTCCAATTAGATTTTCCATGATTTGGTCTCGTAGATCTTCTCTTATTAGTCAATTGTGGTATACCAAAAGGTTGTTGACGATATTTATTACCACACACAATTTCACGATGTCTTCCATTAAACATCCATCCTGTAAATCGTGGTTTACCTGCGAAATAAGGACCGTTCCCATTGCCATTAATATCACATCTTCTACCCTTCCTACATTTGCTATTTGCTGCCTTAATAGTATCCAATTTTAGTCTCTCCAAACGTCCACCAGAAGTTACAGCTCCCTGTACTTTAAATTTATTATTGTTAGGTTTCCAAACTGTTAATGCATTCTTTGGAGGTTTTACATTTGCGGTATTAATTTTTAGTAGTCCAATAGCACTTGCATTACCATTAGAAATGTTATTACCATTTTGTCCTTTTACTTCTACTCCATTAATATTTTCTATAGTATTTTTACAATTATTTAACTTAATATTCATTTTCACCGTTTGCCCTAGAATACTCCAAACTGATGATTCTATGGACCCTATTGGCTGCCCATCAAAATAAATAATATTACCTTTGTCGAAAAATGGATTTTTTGTAATAGGATCTGATACCACATTTACATAGTAAAATATTGTTTGTTGATTGCACGGGCCCGACGTGATACAATGTAAACAAGAATTGCCACCGCTTTTTCTATATAGAGATTTTTCACAACATGGTTTTGTCCCACCAAAACAAGCACTTCCATAAGGACAAGCGGATCCTGGCGCGCCTTGTAACCTAAGGTTTCTCTCCAATCCTCTTTCATAAGTATTCATTGCACGATTTTTGTTGTATTGAGAGTAACTAAAAGAATAGGGTTTTTGCCAGCCGGTGTCTGTAGGACAAAGCAGGCGTTTATGTTTTTTTCCGGATCGTTTATCCTTATATTCAACACAAAATTGTTGTTTAGGTTGCATGCCTGATCGGATACGTCTATCATAACACACTCTGGTATCTTGTTGACAAGAAATAGCATAGGAATCTTTATACACATCATTAGTGGCTTCTTTAGAAACACAAAGATTTTTTTTAAATTTGGGGTTAAATGTAAAAGGCTGATATTGGTATAAACTGCCATCTGCGCGGTACAAATATATTTGACTATTTGATTGATTGAGAATTAACTGGTGTATTTTTTTTTCAATTGTATTGTCATTTTTAAATGAAAATCTTAGTTGAGGACCTTGTGAAGAATAACCAAAATCAGTTACGGTGCCAAAAAATGTACCATTTTTTAAATAAACATATTCACCTCTCATTGGCATAGGTGTTTGGAATTTAATATTAGTTGGTAAACTTAATTCAATATAAGAGGGACCAAGGCACCCTTTATAACAATTGTTATTACCTTTATTACTTCTACAACAACATGCTAAAGTCTTTCTATATCCAGCTATTGGTGCTCTATAAGGGGCGCCAACTTTAGAACTACCCAATACCTTATAGGATTCGTGTTCAACACTTACAGATGGATCTAAGTTTTTAATACCGGTCCATACGCCTCCAATAAAATTTCCTCCATTAGGATTTTTGAAAAATAATCCAGTTGTTTTTTGAGGTGTATTTATAAATCGTTCTTTTAAAACACAAGAGTTTCCGCTTGATCTAACAATAATTCTAACATTTATAGGAAATGCACCGGAACAATCATGTGCATTAATCTCACCTAAGGGAATACAAGCATTGGAATTGGGAAACAAAATATCTTCAATGATACCAATTTCTTCTATATATGAAGGGGTTGGTGGAGGTGTATTTTGTGGGTCAATATATCCCATAAATATTTTATTGCCTGGCGCCAATACAGTTCCATAATCAAAGCCGTATGTACTTTTAAATTTCCATAATTTGAAATTTATATTTTGAATTAAAAAAGTAGTTCCTACAGCATTGTGTACCACATCCGCAATAGTACAGGAACAACTGTTTAATTTGTTACCATTTGAATCTACTAAATCAGATTTACGTCCTTTATTACGGGAATCAAACCGAGAATTATGATTTTCGTATTTATTTACTAAACCTGTACTATTAAATGTGTTATAAATTCTAGATCCATCCGAATTATATATTTTTGTTCGACTATTTATCATTTTAAAACTTGCCATTTATATTAACAAAAGAAAAAATAGGAGTGATATATAATGAGTATTATAATATACATTTTAATTATTATTTTTGGATTTTTGTTAATAAATCATATATTTGAACATTGTTTAAAATCAATAGAAGGGTTAACAGGAAAAAATATTAATTCTTTAGCAGATGCAAAAACAATAATAGGAAAATCTGGCCGTTCGCTTGCTAAATTAAAAAAAAATTTAAATAAAACTCTTGAAAGAAGCAAAGAATTATTATCCAAAATTAGTTCAGCAGGCACTACGAAAAGCATGAATAAAGCAGCTGGTAATCATAAATCTATCCAGTCTCTAAGTTTAAAACCTAAAGCACCCGATTGTGAAGGATTTCAAAATCAAAAAACATTAAATAAACTACAAGCATACACAACTACCCATGCTACTACATTGGGAGCATTAGATGATATTATATCAGATATTAATGCGAATATTAAAAAAACAAAAAAAGATTTACCAAAGAAAAAATAAGGAATACATATATAATGAATTTTTACATATGTATTTTTATATCTTTTATATTTACTGTTTTGATATTGAGGTACTTTTTTAATTCATCACAGGAAGGATTAACCAATAAAAAAGGAAAAGGCACTGGCCGAACAAAAAGAAGAAGTACAGCAGAAAGAAGACCAAGAAGAAAGAGCAAAGGCGATATCTACTTTAAATTCAAGTATTAATGCAAATAAAAAAAAATAAACTCTTTAAAGAAAACGGATACAGACTTGAATAATCAACTAGATGATTTAGAAAAAAAAGTTGATTGCGTCACGAAAGGTAATAATTCTCATGCCGACGCTGCCAAATCAAAAGCCACACAATTAGAAAATCAAAAGAAAAATGCTACCAATTTTTCTACAAATTTTTCTCCACCCTAAACAGCATCTTCAATTTCAAATCTTCTCGCTTCAATATAATTTAAAGGATTATTTTGAAATGATAGTATACGTTCACCTATATTTCGCACATTCATTTTTTTGATATTTCGATTATGACATCGACTATAGAAAAACAAATTATGGACTTGTATCATAGAAGTTATTGGTCCCCAATATGCAATTACTGTAACATCTCTGGATAGTTTTGCAATCATCAGGATAAATAAAAAGCTAATAACTATAAAACCTGACCATATTAATTTAGGAAATATTCTATAATAATAAACTGATTTTCTTTTAATATTCAAGTGTATTTTAATCAACAAAACTAAAAATGCGATACTTGACCATGAAAAAGCACATAATCCTTGATAATAAGACCACGCGAGCCATTCGTTATTTTTAATTACATAAAATAAATGAAGTGATTCTAATTGAAAAACTTTTATACTTGCAAATTTTGTAACACTATCGAATGTCCATAAAAATCCACCTAAAACCCATCCCAAAAGAGCTCCAATTGATAATTCGCCGCAAATGCCAAATCCATCATATACCTTATATGTTTCCAATGGATGAATACGTTCTATTAAATAATGGGTTCTACATATTTCACATCTTAGTGCGCTATCCCGTCCGATTGTTTGTATTCTCCATTTTTGTAAGCAAGATTCGTGTATCCATTTTGAACTTCCATCACAAGAACACGGACTTATTAGTTGTTCTTCCACACCATCTTCAAAGCAAATTCTGCACTCTGCCATAATGTATATTATATGTATATTTTAATATACTTATTATATAATAATGACAACTACTGGAAGTTCATTTTTTAATAAAGCAGCATCCGATCCGTCATCCTTAGGTGAAAAGTTTACTGGTCCAAATTATGTATATAGTAAATGGATTAAATCACCAACAGAAATGGGAATGAATGGAGGTGGATCTTTGGATGATTTGGCGGATAACGTATCCGGTCTAATGAATTACATGACAGTTTTAACAGAAGGTGGTGGTCCAGCTCTTAAAACCGGAGGACAAAATTTAGGAGATAGATATTTTTTAAGTACTGGTGGAAAATGCCAAGATTCGCAAGGAAATTCTGTCACTCGGTCCCTTTACATTGATAATGTACCAGATGGTGGCGCGCCAGCTTTAAAAAAAATGGGAATGGGCGATAGTGCATTCAACGGATTAATCCCTGGTTTATTAAATGATGTAATGACATTGAATCCTGTACAATTATTCGGAGCCTTTATGAGTGGAAGCACGCCTAACTGTACTAATATTCATATGAAAACAGTTGATGCAAGTAATAAAGATGGTACTGGTAGCGGATTTGTTGTAAATAGCGAAATCAAGAATATGAATCCGTGCGCTTTTGTCAATGGAAAAAATCCTATTACCGGCGATAGTTGTGAAACAAAAGAATCTTTTGTTAATGCAAATATAAAGATGGGAAAATCACGTGATTTAATTGTATCGACATTTTCAAAAAGACGACCTTTAGCCGATTTGTATACTGCTACTGTAGGAGGGTTATTTGTATTTTTACTCTACAAAATGCTTTATAGAAGTAATTAGAATTATTATATAAAAATCTAATTACCTACTCTTGGCAACGTGAACTCAATAAAATAGGGTTGAAGTGGTTTCAATATATATTCAATAATAAGTGGTAATGTCGCAAAAGTCACTACAATACTAAACCATGGTTGCACTGAATATTTATTACCACCCACAAATCCACTCGTGGCAAATACACTACTTTGTTTTGCTTTCTTATTGGGACCACCTGTTATTTTTGCCATTTGATCTTTAGACAGAGGATTTTTAACTTTACCAGGTTTTTTGTCAGATTGTTTAACCGTTTCGGTGGTATCAAGGGTTGATGCGACTAAACCACTAATAGGAGCAGTTATAGCTGTCAAACTGATTCCACCACGAATACTATTATAAATTAGCATTATAAGAGCTAAAATAAATATACCCCAATAGATATAACTTGTATATTTTTTAACAGTTTTCGAAGCATCGCTGTTATCATTATAAAATGTACTCATCCTATTAGCAACTGCTCTTTTACTTTTTTCATCTGCGATTTGTTTTTGATCAGATGAAATATTTTTTTTATAATAGTCAATTAAATCCTTAATTCTTTTTTGATATATTGCCTGCGATCTTAGTACACCAATATTTTTATCGATTGATGCTATATCTACTGTATAATCTTTTGTAATTTTATCAATTGTTAAATTAGCTGCATTTAAAGCTTTTTTATCATGATTTTTTTGATAATAATCTGATCCCCTATTTGCCATCGGTAATCCAGCTGCTTTTTTTTCTATTTTATCACTCGCATCTTGAAATTTTTTTGTGGCATTGACAAGACCTGCTAAAGTAGATTGTAATTGATCTTGACAATTAAGTATTTTATTCATATCTGCTTTGGTAATTTTAGGTTTATCTGACATATCAGTTGTATAATATATAGAAATTAATAAATATTTTGGTGTGTTATCAAAATATTTAATTATATGGTGCAAAGCTTTCAGTTGCTGCAATTCCCTTTTTCTTACCGTTTCCTGTTGATGCAGCTGTTAAATCTTTATTAAAATCTTTTGTAACTCCCTTGTATGCTTTATCTACATCCTTATATGCTTTACCTACATCCTTTTTAACTTTATCGTATGCTTTACCTGCATCTTTTTCTGCACGGTGAAATTCACTCTTAGCTTGCTTATAACCACGCTCAAAGAATTTCTTATCTACTTCCCATACACTAGGTTGATGACCACCTGGTGTTTTTTCGGACCATTCAAATTGGTTCCAATTCATTGGATTTCTGTAATAGTTCCACCAAATACGTTTAATAGTCAAAAATACTGCGACTGCTATTGATAAAACAATAAGACTATTTCCAACAGTATTCCATCCCATTCCATTAAGGTATACGCCTCCTAAAATAAATAAACTACAAAATGCGATTGTTTTAAAAATACTGGCATGTGAAGAAAATCGATTATATTCATAATTAGTAATTTCAACCATTCTGTGTTTATTTGTTCTTGAATTAATAAGATCTTGTGTCTGTTTTTCGATATTTTTAAGTTGGTCCTCTGCCACCATTAACATTGCAATCTGATCTTGTAAGGCAGTTCTATCCCCTGATAAAGTGCATTGCGTGGTTGATGAAACATATGATAATTGTTGCAGTAATCTAATACGAGCATCTTGTACAGATTTCAATTGTGTCATTAAAGCATCCATTTGTGACTGATTTTTAATCTTACCAGTACTCATATCTGTATCCTTTTTCATTTCATTTAATATATTGACTTCTTGTTTTTGTAACTCTTCTATATCTTGAATAATTTTTGGCTTGCCCTTAGAATCGCCCCCGAATGGCATCAAAGAAGCGCATTGACCAGCAAGAGTATTTTTTTTCTTATTTTGATTTGTGGAATTTGGATCTGGGTTTTTTTTATTAGGATCCTTTTTCGGATTAACATTGCCTGAATTATCATAACAGGTTCCCACTGATTGTCCCCGATATTTAACTGATTCGGTTCCTAAACTGCACTGCATGGCAGGATGGATGCATAGATTCTGTTTTTTGTCATATGTGTAGAAATGTTTGCCATTTTGGGTTGGACAGGTTTTCGGTAATCTCATATTATATATAATATGATATCATAAAAAATTATATTAATTACTGGATTTTAACTTTTTAATTACAAGAAACATTCCAGAAATTGCTAAAATAAACCAAATATAATAACTAATATTAGCACTCTGCGATTTAAAATTGACATCTTCATACATACCCATTAATTGATTTCGTTTTTTTTCTGTTATTTGATACTGATCATATACCTTTTTATATTTTTGCATATCTCTTAATAACTTTCTACCCACGGCCGATTGTTCTAGTTTTGTTTTATTTATTTCAGTATTTGTTTTCGTTACAATATCTCCCATAACTTTTGTTTTAAAACTCATAACTTTATTAAGTACCATAAATTTCAAAATATCAATATATAAATTTGCATATGGTACATTTTTACATTCATCCACTAGTTCACTAGGACTGGGTAGTTTCGTATATCCTTTTGGTATTTGTAAACCTAAACCATTACCAACTGTTTTGAGTGCTGTTTTTGGCAATTCTCCACCTGGCGGAAGAGGCAAAACACATTTTCTACCTAAATTAGGTTCCTCTTTCGACGTCCAAAATTCGAACCATGGATCTGCATTGTATGTTTTGCACGATGCTTTGTTTGGAGTTACATCTCCAAATTGAACCATTCCATTCGGACAATTATCTGGTTCGCCTCCATCTTCTCCACATTGTAGCCATGGGGTATCGCCATTCCCCGGATCTTTCCATTGATTAAATGCTTTTACACCCTTCTTTGGACGCGGTTTTGGTTTTAAACCTGGTATCCAAGCATTGGGATTGTGAAAAAATGATTGTTTATTTCCAGACTCTATTATATTTTTAGGATAGCATAGATCATTACAAGATACACTTGGGTGGTCACTATCCATATAAATCTTGGTACCATCAATGCACTCACAATAACCAGATTGATCTGGTTTAATTTCAATATCACATCCATATCTACCATTTTTTTTATCATCCGCCGTGCCTATATTTGTTTGGTTGTTTAAATCTATCGTCGTGCCTATTAAACTATTATCATCCAATAAACCAACATTTCCATCTTTTCCAACAACATAATTTTGTCCATAAAACCCAGACCTCCCTTGTTTGGTATTGGTAAAACTCTTACAATATTGTTTATGACCTGCGAAGGATTTAGAAGCGGTAACATTACTACCTGGTTTATAATTTGGATCCGCTATACCCATAGCGCATCCTGTTTTAAATATTTTAGCCCATTGTTGTTCTAATTTTTTAAGATTTCCATCAATGGTTTCTGGAGAACTATCTGCACTAATCATTTGTATTACTAAAGGATCGTTTCCTAATTCGTCATGTAATGATTTAAATATATTAGTCGTTGATGCTAATAATGTTCTTACTCCGTCAGGGTTAACTGCAATCATTTGATCCAATGTTTGTGCGGCATCTTTTGACTGAGATTTTGTTTGTCCCCAAGTTCCTGTACGTACAGTTGATGCTACCGGATCACTGCCTAATAAATTATTAATAGCCTTTCTTGTTTTTAGATCGGCATCATTAACTATTTCCTCACCCGCTCCTTTTGGAGCTTTCTGTTTGCTGTCAACTCGCTTTTTCCCCCAACCAACCGGACCGTATGACCCCATTTGTGCAGGATCAAGGGGTATTCCCAAAAAATCATCACGATTTGTTATGACCTGTCCGTCTGAAGTAACACTACCGACAGAATATTTTTGTAAATTATTTGAAAACCCTTCTTTTGTACTGCTTTTGTATTGACTTAATTTACCATTCCCTACTCCTGGTGGTGGAGTAGTAGTTGCTAAATGTTCCATGCCTTGTTTTGTTTGTGCTAGAAAAAGAAGATAATAATATTTGACAACTTGATTTAAATCATCGAATGGCGTAGTGAAACCAAATTTACCAATTAACTTTTCATAATATTCAAGTGCATTCATTTTTCCCAGTTTGAAAGTTTCTAATTCTGCAGCATTTAGATCAGCACCCGAGTATTTTGCATATTTGGAATTATTTAAATTGTCAACTGCTGACTGCAGTGCTTCTGGACCAGATTCCCCTCCTTTTGTAAATTTTATAAGAGCCATCATAGCAATTACATCACCAACAGTTTCGGGTTTTTTTAGTGTTCCCAACCTTTTTATAGTTGCATTCATAATTGTTTTAGCCGGAGGTTCGCCCGGAGGAGCGTTTTTTAAAGCTTCATAGATAAGTGCACCATATATACCAGCAAATATAGCAAGGCCTGCTGCCGCGGCAGCATCCGCTAGCAACAATACTCCTACCCCCAATGCTCCAATACCAAATCCCGCTGCGGTACCTGCTCCAACTCCAAATCCTACTCCTAACCCTCCAAAAGCCAAGCCTCCAAAACCTAATCCTGCTTCTCCAACGCCACTGGCAAAAGCTAATCCAATCGCAACAGCCGCCGCCGCAGCCGCTAGAATTTCCATTGCATCTAAGAAGACCGCCCAAAACGGAAGAGGCGCTGGTGGTGGTGGTTTATTACCTCTATATGTAGTTGACGCTGATGCAAATTTACCAATTCCACAACCATAAAGACACGCATTTAAAGCGTCATCCGCTTTATTTTTACGACATGATTCTACACAATCCTGATATTCTTTCGGTTTATTTTTAATCTCTGTTATAACTTTATCTTTTTGTCTTTGCCAACTCTGCATGGTTTTATCATAAGATTGTTGCATTCCTATTAATTCTTGAATTTCTTTGTCATTCTGATTAACTACCGCTTGTTGAAAAGTTGAACCTGTCATATTTGCAAAGCCTTCTTTCATTAACTCCTTACTACGCACACGAACACTTTTTTTCATTTTACTTCTACGCCTTAATAAAGCCTGACCTTGTTTTAATTCCGGATCTGATATTAAAGATTGATTATCGATATTTCTTTTCATATTAAAACCATCATTCATAATTGATGTGTAACTCATTTATCTATATATTATAGATAAAAAAGTAATATATTTATTTACTTAGTTGATGAACCGTTAAAACACCTAAAGTAGTAGCTGCGATAAACCAAACTATGTAATGTAAATAAGCTGCGTCCAACTCATTTTGTCTATCTTCTTGTTGACCAACTAAACTATTAGTTTGACCAATTAAGCCATCATAACTCTGCTTTCTTTTCATTATCATATCTAATTTTTGCTTTAAATCAGATCTCTGAACACCTCTGTATTTATTCAATTGAGTGTTTGTATTATTAGTACTATATGTTTGTTTTACTAATATATTAGCTTGTCGCATTATCTGCGAATTAAGTTTTTTTATTTTGCTTTGTAGTTCTTTAAATTTGGGTGAATTCATTTTTTGAGCGTGTGAATGTCTTTGCGCCGTTTGTAATTCTTTAATTAATGCTTCATATTTACGTTCCATTTTAGACAATACTTTAAGTTCCTTATTATCTAAACTTGGAAGTTGGCTATTATTTTCTAAAGGTTCTTTAATTGATCCCAACCCGGCGCCGGTTGTTTGTTCCATTAAAGCTAAATGCGAATAAACAGGATTTTCAATTGCACTCTGCATTTTATTAAATCTAGCACCTTGCATTAAAGAAGCCCCTCCTAAATTATTATCTACCGTTTTTTGAGTTGAAAAAAGTTTCGATAAAAAATCTGTCATGTCTTATAATGTAATGATAGAAAATGTATTTTTATAAATTAGTTTATTTTTGAAAATGTCTATATATAATAACACTTGTTCCCAAAACAGCAGCTACGTAATAAGCTGCCATCATATAATTATCTCGCGAGGTTTTTCTAATATATTTTTCTCTAGGTACCGCTGCTTGTTGCGTACCGATAGTTTGATTTAACAAGGTGTTTTCAATATCCACTTCCGCTTTTAATAAATCTAAGTATTCATCTAAACTTTCAATTGTTTTATTATTTTGTATAATATTTGAATTTACCTGACTATATAAATTAAAAGTTTTTGCCCAAGTATCATTTAATTGATTTTGGCTCGAACCACTTGTATTTTTATTACCTTCTAAATATTGTTGCTTCAGTTCTTCTCTATAATTATCAATTGAAATTAAAAATTTATTCTTCAATGACCATAATGTATTCTCAAATTGATTAATTGCAATCCCGCTAGTTTCCATCTTATAATATAATTATATTAAATCAATAACATAATCTATAATATTTAGCAGTAATTGCAGTTGGCGATGGTCTAATAATTTCCACTACTTGCTTAGGTCTCATACCAATAGCCTGTGCCACTGGATCAAAACGAGATATCTCCGGGAATTGTTTGTCATCTGTAATATAGTATTTTTTCTTGATTTTATCTTTATCTTCTTCTGACAAAACAGTGTGGTCGGGTACATCGGTATGTTTCAAAACATTAAATAAATAGTCATTCAAATTATAAATATTTATAAATTTTTTGTCATTGGTGTACACTTGACTAATGATAGATTTAAGTCCATCATTTACCTTATATTGTTGAACAATAATAAGTTCATCATTCGAATCTAAAATTTGTTCAAGATCAAACAAATCATCAATATAATCATAAATTTGAGCTCCATTGGATTTAATTTTTCCACTCATATGATATTTGATAAATACTTTTTTTCCAGTTTCTGCATTTGTCAGTAACATATCTAATTGATCATTTTTCCATAAGTTGTAAATTTCAGTTACACTGAAATCTTTGTAATCGGTAATATCAAATCCTCTTTTCTCACTTAATTGGTCTAATATAATCGCTCTTGAGCGAAAGATTTTCGAAACTACAGGACTATAACTAGCGCTTTGCGACATGATTGTATACTATATACACTTAATTTTAAATATAAATCAATTTATTTAAAATTAATAATTATCCTATTTTTTTTATATCATCATCGCCTCCTTCCATATTTTCATCACCACTGTTTGTCTCTTCTTCATTTTGTGGTGCTAATAAATCCAACCCTCCGTTAAAATCTTCTTTAATTGTAATGCGCATTCTTGGCGGATCCCCTCCTTCTGATGATATTTCGCCTCCTCCTTGCATATCATGTTGTGGTAAAGTAGTAATCTTTTCGTCACTCTGATCGTCGCCAACTTCAACATCAACTTCAGTCTGCGGTTCAACTAGGACTGTTGGGTAAAAATCCTAAATCCTTCGCTTCAACTTGAAAAGCAATAGGATTTTCACTCGATCTTATTGTAGCTTTGTCAGTTTCCATATCCATAGTTACTAATGTATATGTAGCAGGCATGGTTGACTTATTATATTTTTCTGGATCTAATAATTTAACCTCTTCGCCAATATTAAGCAATTGTAAAATCGAAGATTGTTTTTTTTGTGACTGTTCTATTCCTGGCGATGGTGCCGTTGATATAGTACGTAATAAATTGGCATCTACTACTAGCGCCGGACTAGGACCTTCATTATTAATATTAACCATTGATCCATCAGGTAAAACATATGTAACTGTATAAAGATCATCTCTTACCAGTTGATTGACTCTTATTTGTGAACCTGATTTGATTTCTTCGCCATTAACAGATTCAAACATATAAGGATTATCATTGGAAATGGTGATTGGACCATTTTCAGTTGTTTTTGTAAAAACGAGTTTATTTGGGGATACGTTCTGAACAGTATAAATGGTATCTGCAAATCTAACTTTATCGTTAATTGCAAATGATTTTACTGGGTTGGGTGACTGTATAAATTCTATCTCATCGGCCTCTTTCATTTCCAGACCCTCTATCTCGTTATTTAAAACATATAACCCATCTTCGTCTGGTCCTTGTTCAACCGTCCATATTGCATCGCTTCCTTTGATTTTAACCTTTTGTTTTTCAACTTGTATCTGAGGTGAAGGTTGTTGAATATTACTTTTAAGGCGTAAATTATTTTCTATTGTAAATGTTTTTCCAGTATTTAAGTCTCTAACGGTATAAGAATCTACAAAGCCACTTGTATCAATCGTGGTTACCATAAGCGGTCTATTAGGATTTCCATCTAAATAGTATGTTGAGCCTATTAAAATTTGCACTTGGTCAAATGGATTTTGCATTTGATATTCAGAGAATACCCCGGGTACGGTTGGATCAGCTGGAAACCCAGTATCTACTTGACCACTCCAATCTTCAAACAGGGGCGAGTCCTGTGTTTGCTCCTCGACAATCGATCTATCCATCTCAATATCTTTATAAGCTGTATTATCTTTTACCAATTTCTTATTAGTCGCTTCTGCGACTTCTTCCAAGTTATTTAATCCGGTTAGTTTAACAATATTGCTTTCTTTCATGGCTGTTAATTCATCAATATTATCAGCAGTTATTAATCTCATCTGAACATTCATAGCTTGCAATTCTTGATATAATAGTTTAAATGCGTAAGGTACCTTAACTATTGAAAAGTCTCTTCCATATTTACTTACGGGGACAATATTTAATCCGCCTTCCAAATTCTCGGTAAATTGTAATGGTCCATCTGTCATAGGGCTTAAAAATATATTACGACTCTCGTTGTAAACCGCAATTGTACCACTCTGATTGCATATTGCCATATAATACTTATCCCCGCGTTCCATCATTGATTCATACATAAAATTGGTCATTCCATGTGCCAATATCGCATCTCTGTCCATTTCTCCTATTCTTAAACCTCCGTTATTTGCTCGTCCCTGTACTGTTTGTCGGGTAAGAACCGTTCTCGGTCCTCTGGCGCGATAATTAATTTTATCTTTGACCATATGCTTTAATCTTAAATAAAATGTGGGTCCGAAATAAATTTCAGTTTCCAATTGTTCGCCTGTCATACCATTATACATAATTTCATTTCCCGTAGAATGAAACCCATTTTGGGTTAAAATAGACCCAAATTCTTTCTCTTTTGGTCCCACATTATTGAATGCTGTGCAATCTCCCGATGATCCATTCAAAACACACGCTTTACCTATCAATACCTCTACTAAATGACCAATGGTCATACGCGATGGAAGTGCGTGCGGATTTACAATAATATCAGGTCTAATACCCTTATCATTATAGGGCATATCTTGTTCTTCTAACACTATTCCAATTGTACCCTTTTGTCCTGCCCGAGAACAAAATTTATCGCCAATTGCCGGGATTCTATCATGTCTAATTCTTATTTTTGCCAATTTTCTTCCATTCTCGGTTGTTGTAAGGAAAGATTTATCAACATATCCTAATTGTCCCTTTTTTGGGTGCAACAGATTCGTCAACATAAACCTCATCCGAAGACATGCTTTTAGTTGCTTTACCTATTAAAATAGTTTTATCATTCACTTCAGAGTTTTCTTTAATTAATCCCGATCTAGGGTCTAATTGACTATAATCATATCCCATCTTTAAACCAACTACCTCATTATTTTCAATATTCATAAATTCACTTGAAATTTCTTTATTGGCAACCTTTGTTTCTTCTTCTTCTGATTCATATACATTAAAATAGGTTGTTCGAAATAACCCCCTATCTAATGCCGACTTATTCATAATAACACCATCTTCAACATTATATCCCGTATAACACATAATTGCAACAATGGCATTAACTCCATATGGATGTTTATTTTTTGTAATAGGTGTATAATATCGACTTCTAACAATTGGTGTTTGTCCATAATTAAGCAAAATCGCCGATTTATCCAATCTATTTTGATAATTTGTATGAAACATTGAAACTGCTTGTTTACTTTGGCCACACGAGAACGCATTACGGGGATAAGGGTTTGTGGAAGGAAAAATAACTTGATTTGCCATCATACTTAAAATTACAGAAGGATGAATTTCTTTATGTGTGATTTTACTTTTAATGAAAGTATCTTTTTTCTGACTATATGATGCTAACATTACACCTTCCATTTCTTGCGTGTCTAAATATTCAACAATTGCCATTGAGTCTACCAAATCAATAGATTTACTATATAAATCGCTTATTTTGTAAATTTTTTCATTTGAAATTTTAACGTCTATCTTTCTCTTACCTGTACCTAGTACACATTCTTTCCAAGATATATCTCCATCAGATAATCTCTCCAAAATATTTCCTTTTTCATAACTTAATTCATCTCCAACTACATGAAGTAATGGATGCAAAGGTCTACCGGCATCAGTTTGGATATATATTTCATTTCTCTTAATATTCCAACTAATACTAATATATATACTAAATAATCCATTGCGCCTGTAAAGAATAAGACGGTTTTTCATTTCTAATGGCGTTATTGTCACTCCAACCCAAGCACCATTAATAAAGATTTTACTTGCATTTGATAAGTAATTTAATTTACACTCTTCTAATAATTGCATGTTAAACCCTTCTTGTCTAAGATACTCAATAAATGGATATCCGGATATTCTTTTGGTAATATTTGTAAGTATAGAAATATGCTTATGTAGACCGATATTTCCACCATCGGGCGAATGAATAGGGCATAAAATTCCCCATTGTGTACTATTAAGTAAACGTGGTCCTACTATTTTGGCACCATCTGCTGTGATCGGGGTATTTGTTTTTCTAAGTTGTGCTGTCGTGGAAAAAAATGATAATCTACTCAAGTCTTGTAACACTCCTGGCTTTTTAGTATGAGCTTCAGATCCCCAATCTCCTTTAAATGCTCTAGCAAATCCTGCTTCTGTTATTCTATTTCTAAAAATAATAGACTGGTTATCCATAATTAATCGAATAAAATCGCGGTTTTGATAACTTGAAGCGCTTTTTTTAACAGCATAAAAATATTCCTTATCCATCTGTAAAAAGATATCTTTTTGTTGCAATGTGTAATATTCTCTGAAAAGATCATAAATTAAAGTTCCCGAAATCTCAATTCTTTTATAAAGATAACTATCACGATCAGTTGGTTTTTCTTCTCCATGAGATACAGAAAGAATTCTCTTAACAATATATCCCAGATAAAGAGCTTTTTGTGTAAAATTTAACTCGCCTATATGAGGTAAAAAATAAATCATCAAAATTTGCATAGCGTGTTCTAGCGTTTTACCTTTAGTAAGAGATGCAATATATTTTAAAGCTGCCTGTTGTGTAAATACTAAACCTGCGTCATGAATTGATGGTCTTAATGCTTCCATATAATGCGCGTATCTTTCAATATCCAATAGACAGTATTCTATAATACTTTTATCTGATATAACGCCCAACGCTCTCATTACAATAAATAATGGCACGGGTTTTCTTACATTTGGAATAGAAACAACTAATTGACCATTTGAAGACATTGGTTGTTCTTTTATCATTTTCACAGCTAGAGTTCTCATAGGTTTAGATGCGTCTTCTGATACTGATCGAATTTTTGCTGAAAACGACACCATATCATTTATATCTTTTTGAATTAAAAGTACATTATCGGCGAACTTTTCTTGAGAAACTATTACTTTTTCTTTGCCATCAATGATAAAGTAGCCTCCCGGATCATTAGGATCTTCGCCCATATTTTTTCTGACTTGGGGTGCCATTCCATTTAAAATACATAAATCGGATTGTATCATTATGGGAAATTTGCCCATATAAATTTTTTCTAATGTTACACTTTGCGTTTCAATAACATGTTTGTTTGAACCATCGTTTTTTGGAATATATAATGTAAATTCAATTTCAACATCATAATGAATCGTGAATGAATAATTAAAATTCCGTAATCTTGCTTCATTGGGATACATTAGTTTATTCTCTCCATTTTCATCATAAATAACAGGTTTACCATAATAAATCCTTGTACCATCCTTTCCTCCGATATAAAGTTTTGCATTGTATTTATACTCTTCAATATTTAATGTCTTGGTCGGGCCATTCCCTTCAGCATTTTTCCAGCGCTTATCTAGTTGCTCATCATTTTCATCAGAGAAAAATTCCTTCATTTCGTCAAATGTAATTGGTAATGATCTGCCATTAGGCAATGAATATCCAACATGTTTTGTTTCTTTATCTATTGTAATTCTTTCTTGATTTTTAAATAAATGTATTGGGTTTTTTTCTTTTAAGAGTTGTGGTAATCCATTTTTAAAAAAATCATTATAAGATTCTAAATGATGATTTATTAAAAATGATGGATTATCTTTAAAATAAAGATTCAACAATTTCCATGAGACTGGATTAAAACTCATTCTATTATATCTTATGTTTATATTTTTAAAGAGTTTTTAACTAGAAAAGATTATTATTATATTAATAATATTCTTATCTCATATTAGCCAATAATAACAATGCAATAATAACAAACATTAAAAGAAATGGTAAAAGCACTAAAAACCAAGAAATGCCTCCATATCCATATTTACAGAGTTGATTAAGTAAAAATGTCCATACCAATACATATATAGCTTTAAATACAAAGAAAATCATATTATGATGTTCTAAAGGCACCGTATATCTACCAACAGTATATGTGTTTGGTGATGAATAATTTTGCATCAATAATGCTAAAATACTTACTACAGATAGCATTAGATAAAGTTGAGATGGTGTACATAATGAATTATACATTTTTGAGAGTTGTTTCATTATATACATAGTAAAGATAACTTTATCAGTATTAGTTGTAACCCGCTTTGAATTTAGATGCTTGAGCAGACCCATCCTGAATATAATCTTGCATTGCTATAGTACCTGCCGTCATTTTAACTGGATTATTAATAGGTTGTCCCGATGTATAGTTGGTCATTGGCGGTTGATTTGTACTTCCATATCCATTATATTGACTATACAAACTACCTACAACATTGCCAGCTTTAAAAAATACATCTCTTACATCTGTACCTCCTGGAATTGATTCGACAACATCAGAAAGACCTCCTCCTCGATGACGACGACGTCTTCTATGTTTTCTGCTTTTACGTTTATGAGTTTTACGTTTCTTATGTTTTCTTTTTCTTTTCTTTGTGCGTCTTTTTCCACCAGATTGTTTTTGAGGATTAGTTGATTCCGGGGCCTTCATAACCTTATTGTTTTTTTGATAATAGTATTGTTGATCACCTCCTTTTGTTGCTACCTTGGTAATACCCGGAGATGGGACAAGAACAGGTCCATTCGGTGGGTAAGCATTTGTAGGTGAAAAAGTTGCAGGTGTCAAAATCATATTTCCTGCGCCCGAATAACCTCCCCTGTGTCTAGATCTGCGGCGCTTTCTTTTTACGCGTGTGCGTCTCTTGTGAGATTTTCTACTCTTGTGAGATTTTCTACGTTTGTGTTTTAAAGTACGTCTTCTTTTTCTTTTTCCTCCAGATAAACTATTTCTACGCATATATATATTTATAATATATTTATTCGATATCAACATGTGTTAACATATGTCTCCGACAACATATTCTTGTTAGTCCTAAACTATCCAATACAACGCCTTCTGGAGTTTTTTCTGCATAATTGTTTGTTAAATAAACTACTTTATCTGGGTCCTGTTCTTTATCTAGTTTCATTTTCCTAACTTCTCTTGTATAAAACAAGTACTTGTTTGCCAAAACTTTGCCGCATGTAAAACATTTCACTGGAATAATCATTGTTCTTTGATTTATATAAGATAATAAATATATAAATCAATTTTTCTAAATATTAAATTTCTAAACCATTGAAAAATGTTTTAACATATTTATCCGCATTAAATGTAGCTCCTAAATCATTTCCCGCAACACATTTTTCTTCCATATTTCCATCTTCATCTTCTTTGCTATGAGTCCAAACACAGCTGTTAGACATATTGCACGTTTCGGAATCTAACAAGGAATTACACATTTCATGACATTCATACGGATCCCTTTTACATGTTTCATCAAATGCTTTTGCTCCATTTGTTTTTGGATCAAATAATAAACTTTCCGCAAAGGGATTTTCAAAAGTTTCTACAGTAGCTACTTTTACTAAATGATGTTTTGATTTATGGATATGGATATTATTTGTAACCATATAAATTGTTATTAAACAAAATACTAAAACCATAAGTAATATCTGTAAAAAATATTTTTCCATGAATGCTATACTACCTTTAAAGAAATTAGCCATTATATATATAATTACATATTAATCTCTACAGTTTTATAACCTTGTGTTGTTTTTACGCGACGATGCACGGTATCGTTTCTTGTAAATTTATCGTGACATTTTTTACAAACTGCCATAAGATTAGCTTTATGATTTTTATGAAATGTTCCAATAAATCCTTCTTTATTTGCTAATTTTTGCGGATTCATATGGTGCATATCTTGCGCCTTTTTATTGCAAATCTCGCAATTACCTTTCGTTTTTTTAGAATTATATTGTGTAGATTTTCTAGATAAAATAACATTATTACCCGGATTATCGGAGCACCGCAATCCGTTTGCTAGATCCAAAAACTCTTTAGGCATTGCGAGTGATTTACAAACTTCTAAACCGTATAATCTAGTTCCAGATCCATTTTGCAGTTTTCGATTGTAAATTAATGAATCCGTCCCGGGATCATATTCAACTACCATATGTTTCATAACTAAACGATCCAATTTTAAAATATCTTCTTTATCAGTTAGTTCATGAAAATGAGTAGCAAAAATAAATGAGGCATTTCTCTCATGTAACCACGCCAAACCCGCTCTAATAATATATAAGGCAGATGATGTCTCCGTGCCAGAACATAATTCATCCCCCAAAACTAAACTAGAATCATTTGCACCTCTAAGAATGCTTCCCAATTCACTCATTTCAACCGCAAAGGAACTCAATCCTTTAAAAATATCATCATTGCCTAATATTCTAGTAAATATTGAAGTATATGGCTTAAATCGAAAATCACTACAAGGTACAAAAAATCCCGCTTGAGCTAACACAATGGTCATTCCTACTGCCCGAATCAAACTTGACTTACCTACCGCATTCGTTCCAAATAATAAAATACCGGTATCATCTAATCCAATTGTAACATCATTTGGTACATAAATTTCCTTATCTTGAAGATGTTCAATTAATGGATGTCTGATATCCTTGGCATCAAAGAATGATTGATCCGCGCTATCGTCTATTGTTGGTTTGCAATAGTTATAAATTTTCGATACATGAACTCGTGCCAATAGAAAATCCAATCTAACCAAATAATCAATGATCACCTTAAATTCATTTTTTAATTCCAAAAAGGATTGGATATAATCTTTATAAACACTCTTTAATACTTCTTTAAAATTAGACTTTTTACTCATAATCTCTCCATATAATTGATTTAACTGAGGCGAATCCAATCTGATATTGTTTCCTGTTGCCGAAGAATTTGTTATTGCCGCCTGATCGAATAGAAAATTTTCGGTATTATCAAAACATTTGTATGTTAGAGATTTTTTCATGGAGTGTTTGTTTAACTTTTTCCAACGTGTTTTAGTAGTGATTAAAAACTGTCCACTTTTTTCTGTTTGATGAACCTTGACCTTTTCTTTGATTTTTTTTGAATTTTCAGGAATTAAACAATCTAAAAACCGCCGAATTGCTTCTAACCTATTTATCTTTTCCATATATTCATATTCGGCATCATCTAGTCTTTTTTTCTCCTGTAAATTTCTAATAAAAATATTCTGATCGAAATCACAGCATGATATTGTTGAAGCTATCGACAGGTTTATTGATTTATCCATTTTCATTTTCACCATTTGTGTAGAATTGGAGAGATTTGGTGAATTTAAATAGTCTTTTAAGGTATTATCAGCATTTGTTATTTTATGAATTTGAGAAACTATATTTAAATTATCATATAACATAGACAAATCTGATGGTGCAACTTTGCCCAAAATTATCTTACGAAATAATCTTTCAAAATCAGTAATGCCTCCTAATAACGAGTAAATTTCATTATATTCTACATTTTTTAATATATATTCTTGAATAGCATACTCCTTTTTCAAATACGTATGATCGGTAACGGGATTTAATAACTTATGATACAACCATCTTTTACCCATAGAAGTTTTGCATTTATTTACCAAAGATTCCAAAGATGATAATTTACCTCTGCGCCCGGTGCTAATAATATTAAGCTGTCTTAATGAGTGATTTCCTAATCTAAGGCGTTCATCAATATTTATAAACGTAGGTATTTTTAATTGTTTTACAAGATCATTATTATGAAAATCCAGAAAATTTAATAAAAATACAAGAGCTTGAGTTGAAAAATTTCGTTCTCTTAATTTATACGTATCATAAAATAAGTCATAATCAGGTATATCATAAAATCGAGTAAGTTCTGCCTCGTGATAAGTTTCTTTTTGACAGTTTTTAATAGCAGTTGTCCATTCACTATTCTCATCATTCATTGAAAGTAAATGAATAAGACTGCTATCGATGTCGGCAAATGAAATTATATCATTGATTTGAGAATCTGTACAGTTATGAATTATTGTAAGTTCATTGGGTTTATAACTACAATAAAATCTCTCCAATTCATCAAATGTTGTAGGACAATGAAAATATTCTTCCTGATTCTGAAATGTCATAACGTCTCCAGATATGATATCAATACAAGCGATTCCACAACACACTCTAGGTTTTTTATTCAACATGGTTTTATCATACATTTCAATCCAGACAGTCATTATTTTGTTTGATAGTTGGTTTTGAGTTAGATCAAAATTGGTTCCTGGTGAAAATATACCATATTCTTTCCTTATTTTTGGATTTGTAGGTTCTTGTATCCATACCGGAACCGTATATCCCGCTTCATTCAACTTTTTAATATATTTATCCAATTGTATCTCTGGAAATCCGGACATATAAACGGGCATTCCTTCGTGTTTTGATTTTTTATTTGCAATTCTCATTTCACACACTTGTGAAAATTCAACAATTCTATTATTTGAAAATGTTCCATTTTTTTTACAACAATAAACCTCAAAAAATGAACCACACTGCATCAAAAACATTGTCTTTGGTCCATATCTCTTAATATATTCATTTTCATGCTTTATATAATCGGCAATTAATGTCATTTATATAAAGATCTAAAATGTATTTAATATCATTTGATTAATTAAAAGTCTCGTCATTTAAGTAATTGTGTAGTAGGTTATCTGGATTTTTATTATAGATATTACCCGCTAGGAACGAATCTTCATAAATTTTTCTCAACACAGATTCGGGTGCAGCAGATCCAATTTTAATTAAATTATGTTTTCTCAGATAATTTTTGATCTCTGATAAACATTTTTTTCGTAATACTTCGTGTTCTTTGCGTATTAATTTTCGTGTTTTACCAGATTTAACTAAAACACCCACATTTGCATTCTTTTTATTTTTACCTAGTTTATAAATTTTAATTGTTTTTTTAACTGAAACTAACCTTTGAATAGGCTTTGCTTTCTTAGGAGTTGCCATACGTTTTTTAAGTTTTGCCAGTTTATCTTCACGAGTATTATCTTTTTTTGGCTTGGGGTTAGAAAATAACGTTTCTTTTGGCAATGAAATTTTTTCACGTACCTTTAATGTTTTTTTGTATTGCGAATACGTAGGTTTAGTTCCATTTTTCAAACAGCCATATGGTGGTGCGGTTGAAATTTTTGTCTGTACAGGTGCCGGAGATATATTTGTTTCAATTGGTTCTGGTGTCTTCCGAGTACGTTTCCTTTTTTTCTTTTTCCGTTCTTTTTCTTTTTTATTTCCAATAATTTTTTCTAAATAATCAATTTGGTTATTAAAATCCTTTGTAAATTTTTCCTGCGCCTCTTCATCTTTTTTCACTGCAATAGTTGATTTATCATCGTCTATTTTTTGTTTTTGATGTTCTTTAATCTTTGCCATTAGTTTTTTTTTGATATCATTTGGTTTTATCGAAAGTCTGAGGTCTTGTCTCTTCGCTTTTTTATCTCTCTTTTTTCTCGTTTTTCCTTTTCCACTTAACTTAAAAAAATCAGGATTAATTTGTATGGTTTTTCTAGCACTCATAATAATAAAATAATTTATAAAAAAGATGAGTAATAAACGGATTTATATGTACATATGTTGCATAAAATTCCCATTTCCATCTTTACGATCTTTAACTTCATTATTATCGATAAACATGTTGAATCCTTTATTTATATCTTTAATAGTCAAAACTCGTTTTTCATCTTGTGCCTTACAAAAAACGCGCCTTCCGTGGGCTATTTTAGTCTTGGCAAGCAGTGTTTCAATATCCCGTCCAAAATATTTAAAATATTCCATTTTTTCTTCAAACCAACTATCTGGGACATCTTTTTTTAAAGACCATCCGATTTCCTTTACTTTTTTTTGAAATATTAAATTTAATTCTGGCGCTTTATAATCATCAGTATGGAATCTCCATGGAAATCGGGAATTTAATCCTTGATTATAAGAGAAAAAACATTTGTTTAAATCATCCTCGTATCCTGCTATAATTACCATTAATTTATCTTTATGATCACTTAATCCTTCACAAAGAGTATCAATACATTCTTTTGCAAAACTGTCTCTTTTTTCTCTATTACCTAAAGCATACGCTTCATCAATGAAAAGTACACCTCCTAAACAATCGGCTATCACGTCACGAGTTTTCATCGCAGTTTGTCCTAAATAACCTGCTATAAGATCCGCTCTTGTAACTTTTCTAAATTTATTATTTTTTAATACACCGATGCATGAAAATATTTTGCCCATTATCTTAGCAATCTCCGTTTTACCTGTTCCAGGTGGACCATAAATAACGGTATGCATAAAATCATTATCCTTGTGTAATTCCTGAGAGAAAAATATAACTTGGTCAATAATTGAATCTTTCAATTTATGCATTCCTATCATATTATTTAATTCACAAAGAGGATTTTTAATATCATGCATAGCTTTCATATTAATATTATACTCTACATCGACTTTTAAAGGATAATCTTCTATTAATTTTAAAATATCACTTAATCCATTAATTTCTCTTTCAATGACAACTTTGGTTTTTTTTATACTCAAAGGAGGGGGTACAGTGGGTGGTAGGGAAGGAAATATCTTTTTATCTATATTAGTCGATGGAGGTGACCATTTTTTATCCCACCCCTTCCAACTTTCATTTGGAGTCCAATTTACACTATTACCTTTGTTATTACCAACGTTCCATGAATTAGGCCTTCGCCCTTGAATAAATAATGAACCAAATTTATTAGGCGGTTGAGGCGGAGGAGGGGGTGGAAATTGCGTACCTGTATGTTTCAAAATCCGTTTTGGCTTAATTACCGACTTAACATCATTTGATGAGGTATCTTTGTAGATTAAATTGTATTTATTTTGAATTTGACGTATAATTTCATTTATATCCGTTTTACTTACATTTTCATTTTTAGGTTTTTTAAATGGTACCAAAGAAAGATTTTTTGTATTATCATTGCGTGTTTTAAATGTTTTATCTAAACTAGCTGTTATAATTTTTTTATAATTATCGCTTTTTGTTTTATCATTTTCTTCCCTATTTTTCCTTAATTCATTTAAAACACTATTAATCTTCATTGTGAATAATACAGTATTACTATTTATATCTGTTTTTATATTATCAGATTCTTCTTTATTATTTAAATCATTATTTTCTTTCTTAGAATCTTGTAGGGGTGGAAAAATCGGGTTTTTAATAGAATTTTTACTAGTATCAAATGTTATAATTAGATTTATATTCTTATTATTGCTTGGGTCTCTATTTTTATTAGGATTTTTTGGATTACTCATATATATAATCGAAATATTATTTTGATTACAATTTTAATTACTATTTAAAGATAAATTGAAATATAAATTAATTCATAATGTCTTTGGAAACCATGTCAAATAATAGGAATATCGACAGCGAATTATCGTGGAAGATTATAGAAACTTATTTTAAGGGACAGCATTTGGGCAGGTGCATCCGTCATCAACTTGAATCTTATAATGATTTTACTAGAACACAAATACAAAAAACGATCGACATGTTTAATCCTGTAACTATTCATTCTGAGCAGGATTTTGACCCGGATAGTCAAAAATATAAGCTTGAACTTATTATAACATTCACTAATTTTCATATTTATAGGCCTCAAATTCATGAAAATAACGGAGCTACTAAAATTATGTATCCTCAGGAGGCGCGAATGCGAAATTTTACATACGCTTCTGCCATGACATTAGATTTGGATATTAAAATCATACATAGATCAGGGGAAAATCTTCAACAATGCGAAACTCATTACAAAAAACTGTCAAAGATTCATATCGGAAAATTACCTATTATGGTAAAATCAGCAATTTGTGTTTTGACTCAAAATTCTCATTTAAATGCGGATATAACCGGAGAATGTCGATTTGATGCAGGTGGATATTTTATTATCAATGGTTCAGAGAAAACTGTCATTGCCCAAGAAAGAGCTGCTGAAAATCGTGTGATGTGTTTTAATATTAAGAAAAATAATAATAAATGGTCTTGGGCTGCCGAAATTAAATCTATCCCCGATTTCAAATGCATTTCGCCAAAACAAATCAAAGTAGTAATTTGTACTAAGAATAATGGTTTTGGTCATCCAATACAAATACAAATTCCTCGCATTAAACAACCTATCCCATTGTTTATTCTATTTCGAGCATTGGGCATTATTGAAGATGAAAAAATATGCTCCTTTATTATTTTAAACATTAAATCAAAAAAGATGAAAAAGATGTTGTATGCTTTAAAAGCGTCAATTATAGAAGCAAACCAATATATAACGCAAGAAGATTGTTTAAATTATATTGTATCGTATGCGATGTATACTCCAATTAATATGGATAAAGAAACAGGGGAAAGAAAGAAAAAAGAATTTACTGTCAATGTTCTTGATAATGACTTGTTCCCGCATTGTCCAACTGAAAAACAAAAAATCTATTTTCTAGGATATATGACAAATAAACTACTTTCAACAAGTTTTGGTTGGAGGAAAATTGATGATCGAGATTCTTATTTGAATAAACGCATTGATTTAACTGGTACACTTTTGAATAATTTATTCAGAAATTATTTTAATAAGTTGGTCAAAGACATGTCAAAGCAAATTGTTAGAGAAATCAATAATGGTTCATGGAGATCTACTGAAAATTTCTTGAATATTATTAATCGTACTAATATCTACAAGATTGTGAAATCAACAACAATTGAAAATGGAATCAAGAGAGCGCTTGCCACTGGTGATTTTGGTGTCAAAAATTCAAATTCAAATAAAGTAGGAGTTGCTCAGGTATTGAATAGGCTAACATATGTTTCAAGTCTTTCACATTTAAGGCGAGTTAACACGCCAATTGATAAAAGTGGAAAGTTGATCCCCCCAAGAAAGTTACACGGTACATCATGGGGATATTTGTGTCCAGCGGAGACGCCAGAAGGCGCCCCTGTAGGTGTTGTAAAAAATTTATCATATCTAGCACATATGACAATTCGATCAAATAGTAAGCCCATATATGATATTGTTGAATCAAGAGTCCATCCAATAGACGATTGCGAACCAAATGAATTATATGATCAAGTTAAAGTATTAATTAATGGAGCATGGATAGGTATTACAGATAAACCCGTAGAACTCTACAAATTCCTCAAAGAAAAGAAATCTGATGGCATTTTAAACATTTATACAGGTATTGTATTTGATTGTGTATCGCAAGAAATTAGAATATGCAATGATGCTGGTAGGCCAACAAGACCACTTCTTCGTGTTAAAAATAACAATCTTCTAATTGATGAAAAAATCAAAGAAAAAATCTTTTCAGGAGACTTAAAATGGAATGATTTTATGTTGAATCATGAGATACCTGATTCGATAATTGAGTATTTAGATCCAGAAGAACAAAATTATTCAATGGTTGCAATGACGCCAAGAAAAATGCTTGATGATTTTGAAGATAAATTCAAATATAACTTTACACATTGCGAGATACATCCGAGTACTATATTCGGTATTCTAGCTTCGTGTATCCCATTTCCAGAACATAACCAGTCTCCAAGAAATACATATCAGTGTGCTATGGGTAAACAAGCAATGGGTATGTATGCTACAAACTTTGATAATCGAATGGATAAAACTGCATATATTTTACATTATTCAATGCGACCTCTAGTAGATACTAGATTAATGAATTTTGTGAAATTAAATTTGATTCCATCGGGAACTATGGTTAATGTTGCAATAATGACCTATTCCGGTTATAATCAGGAAGATAGTATTATATTCAATCAAGCAGCTTTAGATAGAGGATTATTTTGCGCCACTATTTATCATTCTGATAAAGATGAGGACAAGAAAATTCATGGAGATGAAGAGATTAGATGTAAACCGGATGCTTCAAAGACTAAAGGAATGAAATTTGGAAATTATAATAAGTTAAATAATAAAGGCGTGATTCCTGAAAATACACTTGTTGAAAACAAAGATATCATACTTGGTAAAGTGATTCCAATTAAAGCAAATCGCAATGATCATACTAAGGTGATAAAATATCAAGATCATAGCAAAGCTCATAGAACTCACGAGGAGTGTTATATTGATAAAAATTATGTTCATCGAAACGGAGATGGTTATACCTTTGCAAAGGTTAGAATTAGAACTAGACGTAAACCGACAATTGGGGATAAATTTTCGTCGAGGCATGGTCAAAAGGGTACTATAGGCGTAGTGTTACCTGAAGCTGATATGCCCTTTGGCGAAGATGGTATTCGACCAGATATCATTATAAACCCCCACGCCATTCCTTCTCGAATGACAATTGGTCAATTAAAGGAAACCCTTTTGGGAATGGTTCTACTTGAACTAGGACTCTTTGGAGATGGAACAAGTTTTAATGATTTCCCCATATCCGATATATGTAAATTATTGGCAAAACAAGGTTATGAAAGTCGTGGTAATAAAATATTGATTAATGGTCAAACAGGTGAACAGTTAGAAACAGATATATTCATAGGTCCAGCGTTTTATCAAAGATTAAAGCATATGGTTAATGATAAGCAACACGCTCGAGGATCAGGACCAATGGTTGTACTTACAAGACAGCCCGCGGAAGGTAGATCGCGTGAGGGTGGTTTGCGTTATGGTGAAATGGAACGTGATTGTATGGTATCGCATGGATGCAGTCGCTTTACTAAAGGCAGATTGTATGATTCATCGGATAAATTTCATGTATATGCTTGTAAATCCTGTGGATTATTTGCCGTGTTTAATGATGAAAAGAATATTCACCAGTGTAGAACTTGTGGTAATAGAACCGGCTTTTCAAGGATTAATATTCCATACGCATTCAAATTGCTATCACAAGAGCTAATTACAATGAATATTGCTCCAAGGGTAATTACAGAATAATTAGCATAAAATATTTAGAAAAAGTCTCACTATTTTATTAATGAAGAAGAGTTTAGAAAGATTTTTTAACGATAATCTAAAACCCGCGCGGAAAGGTTTTAGAGATAATTTTCCATTTCAAAAAAGATTGGATGAATCTACTAGGATAAGAGAAAAATATCCAGAAAGAATTCCTATTATTTGTGAAAAATGGGGAAATGATGATGATGTTCCTGATATAGATAGAAAAAAATATTTAGTACCCAATGATTTATCAATCGCTAATTTTATGTATGTAATTCGAAAAAGATTAAAACTATCCTCTGATAAAGGAATTTATCTGTTTGTAAATGATCATGTTATGCCTACCACTTCTGCACTTTTGTCTCAATATTATGAAGAATATAAAGATGACGATGGTTTTTTATATATATCTTATAGCGGGGAGTCCACATTTGGATAGAAAATTATATTTAGTAAATATATAAATGTCAAACTGTAAATTTGATCCAAAATGTAGATATAGTACTACCCAAAAATGTTGTTTAAAAACCTTGCACCCTCTTTTCGGAATTAAAGGAGCTGCAACAAATAAAGGCTGTGGTATCAGACTGCGTGAACTAAACAGCGCAAGAAAGCCCGCGCCTACCAAATTAAAAGGTAGTCAGGTAGCAAGGGAAAATAATATTAGACGACGCGTTGCAGTTATTAAGCAAAATAAGAAATGCATGCCAGATGGGCAAAAATTTAAAGGAGAAGAGTGTAATGAAGTTTATGCATATGGACCAGTATTCGGATTAGCTAAGAAACCAAGATACGGTGGCAAATGTAATAATATCTATTCCGCTAATGGAGGATCGAGTTCTGATGTTACAAAATGGAGACGGTTGTACGGCGGTTCGAGACAGTTATTTAATACTGCTTCATGCAAATACGCGTGCAATCAAAAAATATCTGGTGCTAAATTATTGAAGTTTTAATTACTATAATACTTATTATAAATTATCTATTAAATAATATATAATGAACAAATTTGTAGCAGAATTTTTAGGCACTTTCTTTTTCCTGTATGTTATTATGGCAACTGGGTCAGCTATTCCAATTGGATTAGCTTTAGCAGTGGCAATTATGGTATTGGGTAAATTCTCAGGAGGAAACTTTAACCCAGCAGTTTCTGTTATGATGGTTGCTGCGGGTAAATTGCCATCTGAAGATCTACTCCCATATATCATTGCCCAAGTGGCCGGAGGTTTAGCAGCTTTAGAATTATACAAAAGGGTAAAAGCATAGATATATATCTAGATTTCTTTCTAATCTAATTATATATTAAAATGAGTGATAATCGAATATTACCTAAAAATTTTTGGACAGAACATCAATATAATGTAGGCATGAATGATGGTAAAGAAATTAAATGTTATGGTCACCGCATCACTGATAAAAAAATGATGGATGATTTATTACGTAAATCATTAAATGCTATTAAAAATACTGCAATAGGAAATACAAATATACTTGAAAATGAAATTGCATTAAAATCTACATCACCTCAACCAAGCGACCTTACAAAAGAAACACTATCAGTCGATCCTAGAGATACTATGAACAAAGTAGAAAATCTCAAGACAATCATCAATACCGCAAGAGTTCAAGCAGATGAAGGAACCCAAAAAATGGCGTCTAAATTGCCACCTGTGCCAGCTGTATCGACTGTGCCAGCTGTATCGACTGTGCCAGCTGTATCGACAGTACCAGCTGTATCGACAGTACCAGCTGTATCACCTACAACATCGTCCGCGACAACACTATCAAAAAATCCTCAACCCACGGTACAACCCGCTTCAGAGTCTATGACACCAATTACTACACAACAACATTTAGAAAAGGCTATAGCAGCTGCCGGCGATGCTGCTAAATCTGCTGCTGCTGCTGCTACTTCTACTTTAAACGCTGCGCAAAATACTGCGAAAGATGGTATTGCAAAGCTTAAAACAACTGGTGATCAAGCGTCAACAACTTTAAAGCAGGCGGTGAATAACATACAAACTAGAGCGGGAGAGTTCTTGAGTAATCTTGGAAAAGGGATGGTACAAAAAGGAGGGAGGAAAACTAAACGCAGAAGAAGGCGAAGAAAACGTAAAACAAAACATAAACGTAAAAAGAAAAGATCAACTCGTAAAAGGAAAAAACGTACTAGAAGACGAAGATAAAAATAATTTGAATTTTTTAAACAATTCATATTATTTAGAGACCATTGGGTTGTATATCCATATCATCTACTAGATCGTGAGCATGATATAACTTATATCCCTTCCAACCAAGTCGAGTTGGCTTACCAAGTTCTTTCTCAAGGAACTCATATAATTCTTTACCAGTTGGTACTTTACCACCATACAATTCACTAAACCATTCCTGAAACTCATTAAGAACATCACGTTTCTTAATCTTTGATCCATCTAATTTCACAATACGCTCTTTTAAGAATCCTGTAAAATAATCCTGTTGCGCTTTATATTTTTGAGTAGGAGCAAGTACTGCATCACAGTCAGTAACGAGACCATCCGTCTTAAACAGAATTTCAACCAACATGCTTGTGAAGATAGGAATCCATCTTTTAAATTTTTTATCAATATTTCTATCAACCTTAAATTCCAAATCTTCAAGTTTATCTGAAGGGTTGTCCACAAACTTAGATGCAAAATTACAAACTCTGATTCTACGCCAAGTACCATCATCGGCACTTTGAATATCAAACAAATGATTCGTACACACCGCTAATGTAAACTGTGGAATAAAAGTAACAGTGTCTTTAAATAGTGCTCGACCTTGAATAGGGTCACCACCTGTAAGCTCTTTCATAATACCCTCATTCATCTTTGTGTTTTTCGAAGGCTCCTGCATTACTGCGTATCGAAGTCCTTTTAATTGAGCAACTTCAGGTGAAACACCTCCAATACTACCTCTTTTCTGTGTAATTAAAGCCAGCGGAACAGATCCCTTATACTCTCCTAAGACTAATCCCATCAGTTCTACCAATTTTGATTTACCATTTCTACCGCATCCAGTATAAATATGAAAGGTCTGATTTCGATTATCTCCAATCAATACACTCGCCAAATGTTCCCACATATATCTATTCAAACTAGGATCTGGAAATAATTGCTCCATAAATTCAGTAATTTCACTCCTGATCTCAACATGCTCGTCATCCTCTGGATTATATTCAATATAATTTGTATTTGTACACAACGATAAATAATCATCAGATCTACTTTCACGAAATTCTTTTTTCCCCATATCCAATACTCCATTCTTAAAACTTAGAAGATCCGTGTTTTTATCCAAAAGATTAATGAAATTACCATCAAAGAAGCATTCACAGCACTCTCTCATAATATTTTGTTTCCATGAAGTTTTCTTTAGTTTTAATGCCATTTTAGATAAAGCCGTATTTTTCAGTCTAAGCTCTTTAACTTTCTCGCCACCCGCATCATCTGCCGTATTAATAAGATGGACATATGCATGTATTTTCTTTGCATATAATTTATTGATTCTAGTTGATAAAGCTTGTCTCAAAGTAGTTCCACAATCGATCTCTTTCCACTTACCTCCTTTATACTCATACCAAATCTTATTTTTGATATTTGTACATTTATATTTACCTTCAAACATCACATATACCAATCTGGCCACATCATACTCATTGGGCTCTTCACATTCAACAGTCTTGTTTAAATGATAATCAACGCATTCGTTTTTGATTTTATCATAATCATCAGGACAACATTCTCTAGCCCAATATCTTAAGCTACCAAGGGTTAATGCACCATTTCCACCGTGCTCGTGCCACATCTTATAACAATCATTATCTACCCAATTAAATTTGTCACTTTTTGCCGAAAATTTAAGCCAAATAGGATATAATAATGGAGAAACAGTTTTAAGTGCCCAACCTACCTCCATCCATTTATCGTAAGGTTCGTAATAGTTTTCATTAAGCATATTAACCATATCATGTGCCATAATTATATCATATTCATCATTGGTTTTAGCCATTTGTAAAATTTGATCCACGACAGCATTACATTTTTGCTCACTATCGATGGTTTCAAATATTCCCATTGAAAATAGCTGATTATTGTTTCCCCCACCAGAATTCATCTTGATTTTTGCCTTTCGTTTCCCTTTAATAACTTTCCATTTTTTAACCAATTCTTGAGCTGAATCTGTCAAAACTGCCTGTTTTAAATCTAAATTTCTAGCGCTGACATCTTTCAATACTTTTAATGCGCCATTTTTCATATTTATCGGAAAATCTTCAAATTCTAAATCATCATCCTCATCAATATTAATTGCATATATTTTTCTAATTTTGTATGCCTCATTTCCTGGCTTTTTTGAACCAAATACTTGCCATTTATTGATTCCACTAGGAATCTTACTATCCACCAAAGAATCATAATCATTAATCAAGGGAAGATCTTCAAAGATATTATCAATATCTTTTAATACTTTGTCTCTAATTGCCATTTGAATAGCATATGGAACACATATATCAATAACAATATGAATGCCATCTTTTGTATATTCATCATTTGTTGTATTCGCATTATCTTTTTCAAATATAAAGACACGCGGCGCTTCTTCATAAGTATCATGATTCCACTCCATAAAAGTTCTAATTTTTTCAATAAATAATTCAACTAAATCAATTATATGCTCATCGGTATGTTGTCTCTCATCTATATCATTATTATACCGTTCATCTATATCTATTAGCATGGGCCCCGCATTTTTCCTTTGCGATTCAGTTAAATAACTTGGATTTCCATCTACAAATACATTTTTGTGATACAATTTCCAAAAATCATCCATCGCCTCATCGGGAATACTAAATTTTCCACCATATATTCCCATGGATGCATTGCCTATTTTTGTGTGGGTAATTTCCTTACCATCCTTATGTTTATGTAATGCAAGAAATCCATTTAATGTTATCGGATAATTACTCATTGTTTTTGGTATATATACCCGGACATTTTTTTATATCAATTTATTTTTAACGTTCATAATTAGTATTTGGGGGGAGTTTTTAATAATATATTACTACATAAATCAGTTGATCATATTTAATATTTTAGTATAAACATTTAAATATTTCTAAACATATAATTTAAAATGAAAAACAAAAACAAGGTTATCTCAAAAAATAGTACAAAACGTCTTCTTCTTGATGTAGCAGATATTATGCGAAATCCATTGTGTGAACAGGGAATTCACTATATTCATGATGAGGGTAATATGTTCAAAGGTACGGCTATGATTATTGGCCCTTCAGATACGCCATATGCGCACGGATTTTATTTTTTTAAGTTTAAATTTCCAAAAGAATATCCATTCAGGCCTCCAACATTGACATATTGTACAAATGATGGCGTTACTAGATTCAATCCTAATTTATATCGTAGTGGAAAGGTTTGCGTTTCTATTTTAAACACATGGAAAGGGGATCAATGGACATCCTGTCAAACTATAAGAAGTATTCTTCTTACTTTAGTTACATTACTAAATGAGAATCCACTAACTAATGAGCCTGGATTTTCACCTACTCATCGATGTTGTTTACCATACAAGAGAATGGTAGAATATAAAAATTATTCGGTTGCGATCCTAGGAATGTTGAATAAGGGATCGCTACAAACAAAATTTTCAGCATACCATCCTATTCTTAAAAAGTATTTCTTGGAGAATAAAAATAAAATTATGGAGAGATTAACTGAACTAGCGGACAATGAAGAAATGAAGAATCTAGAAGATAGAATATCAGTATATAATATGTCTGCAAAGTATGATTATGCGGATTTAAAGATCAAATTTGAAGAAGAAATTCAAGCATTACATTAATTAAACAAAAATTGAAATAAATATAAAATATATATTTATCTCATAAGAACCATGCACTTTTGTACAGTATGTCAAAACATGTATTACATTCGATTAACAGGAGAAAATAAAGATCAACTAATATACTATTGCAGAAAATGTGGACACGAAGACGATGAACTAATTGCATCATTGGAAAACGTCTGCGTTTCTCAAACACAACTTAAAGCATCTGTTAGTTCCTACGAACATATTATCAATAAATATACCAAACTTGATCCTACTTTACCTCATATAAATAATATTAAATGTCCCAATTCTGCTTGTACGTCAAATGCATCAAATGAAGAAAAAAAGGATGACGATAGCTCTTCAAATAAAGCAGATATTCTATACCTTCGATATGATGATACCAATATGAAATTTGTATATCTGTGTACAGAATGCAATACTGTATGGAAAAGTGCGGATGATAAATAAATTGATTAATATATTGTAATAAAAATAATATCATATTACACTATATTAGATGTCTCAACCCGATGAACCCGAATTTCCAGATAATGAAGAAATTATTATGCCAGGCGATGAAGAGCTAGCACAGCAGTATACATACCCTGAAAATATAGATTTGATTGACGACGATAGTGATGATGATTTAACCTACGAAAGGTCTTCTACTCCTACTGAAGATGCTGTTGATGATGATGATGATGTTGATGATGCAGATGATGCAGATGATGTTGTTGATGGTGATGATGCTGAAGATAATTTAACGGATAATCAGGTCATGAAACAAACACCGCTTCCATCCGGTATTAATCCCGCTTTATACGAAGATGAAGAAGATAAAACTGATGAAGAAAATGAAGATTCTGATGACGAAGATAATCTTAAAAAACTAGAAAGAGATATAGATAATGATAAACTCATTGAAAGTCATCCTGAAATTATACAAAATAATTATAATGAAATTTTAGCATTGTGTAATATTGTTAGAAACGATAAAGGTATTATTGTAGATGATTTACATCGTACATACCCATTTATTAGCAAATATGAATATGCTAGAATTGTAGGCATTCGAGCTAAACAAATCAATAATGGCGCTGATCCATTTATTAAAGTAGCGCGCGGTGTTATTGATGGTTTTACTATTGCAAAGCTTGAAATGAACGCCAAGAAAGTACCATTTATAATAGCAAGGCCATTACCTAATGGTAGTAGAGAATATTGGAAAGTACAGGATCTAGAAATGATTCACTTTTAAATTATCGTTTTAAATATGCTCTATTTCTAGCTAAATAAGAAAATAATTGTCTTTTTGATTGATTAGGGTGGGCATTTTTAAATAATCTCCCAGATTGTCTTACAGTAGTTAAGGGAAATTGAATATTCTGATATTTACTTGTTGTTCTAGGAAGACAACTTCCATTTTTCCAGCAACCTTTTAAAACAGGGTTTCTTCTCCCAACCGATATGACAGGAAATAATTTTGTATTAGTATTTGATTGATTCCATCTCCCAGATTGATTCCTAGGATATGAAATATCACCTAATCCGCCGCCTCTAGAATTCTTTGTAACAAATATTTGTTGTCCTTGTTTATTTGTATAAAAATTAAACTGACCATGACAACAATTATTTTTATTGGATGAATAATAAGGATTTGTTAAATTTTGAAAATAGTAGGGTGTATTATAAATATTTGGTTTTTCACACTCAATAACGCCATTTTTGATATACTGTAAATCACAACATTTACAACAGTCACCACAAGTACCATTACAAGCAATAGGCTTTGGACAACAATTAGAAATATCTATACATACAGTTGTATCCCATTTACAATTTGACGTAGACATTATATATATATATCAAATATTATCTAGTTTCCCATTGTTGCAACTTATTACAATATTGACCATTAACGGTATCAATAGTTGTTGTTACCGGTGGATCACTAGGAACAGTATAATATTTACATCCAATGGGAGGTCCTTCCCCCCCATAATATAAATTATCAACCTCCTTTTCATTTAATTGGGATATTTTTTCCCATGTTAAATCGGCATTTGGTTGTTTTCTACAATTGGATTTAATGTTTAAATTATCTATATTTACTGTATCTTGATTTTGTATCTTCCCATTTCTAACAACTAATTTATATTTATTATTTGTAGAATTGGTAACTACGCGGTTTTGGTATTGATCAGTACCTTGTTGTAATTTAAACCTTTTCCAATTTACTTTACGCCATCTACCTCCACCGGGAGTTGCTACTTTAAGCTGTTGAACATTACGCATTACTTTGGAATGATGTGCATTTGAAGGAGCTAGAACATTATGTGAAGGGGTATTCATTCTTGGACAGGAAGGTTTTTTAAAATTTAAACAACCATGCCACCTAGGCTTTGGATGTTTTCGCACAATACCACAGCAATTACAATCATTTTTAAAATTTAACATTGTAATAAAAATATATTATTTTTTTAATATAATAACAATATATTTAACAACGCCATCGATTGGCACACGATAAACAACAAACAAATGTGGTTTCTGGTTCATCTGCCGACCTTGTTTGCATTGTATAATACGTGCATTTTCTATTTTTGCATTTCCAGCATTGAAATTCGTCCGTTGCTATAGTATCATCAATTTTGCCAGCATTGTTGTCTCTTTCGATTTTAGCATCTACTAAACGTTGCCATTTTTCAGGATACATTTGATGATGTCGCATAAATGCTAATTCGTGTGGTTGAAATTCGAGTTTTTTTAATCTTTTTAATAATGTGGCGTTACCGACTGTACCCTTTTTATTCAAATTATTATAAATACTCTTAAATTTATCGATATAAAGAATGGTAAAGTATTTATTTTCCCATTTTCGGACTACCTTTTTATCTTTTGCAATCTTAATTGCATAATTATATATACCCTTCTCCAAATTTTCTGTTATTTTTTTCTTTCGGATAAGCTTATTCAATCTCTTACGTATATTCTCTCTGAATTTATCTGGATTGTTTATGGTTGACATGGTTACTTATGTTTTTAAAGTGATCTGTTTCTAAATCAATTTATTTACAAACAAACGTTTAGAAATAAATTAAGTATTAGTTATAATGCAACCAATACCAATATTAGGTTTATTGCCATATTTATACTTAATATATCGGTATAAAAGTTATAGAGCATGGATAATATTTATGAACGGTATATGCTATCATTATAATGATAAAAATGTAACTCTTAGATATTATGACATTCTATGTAATGCTTTAATCGGTTATTATAGTTTCCGTACAACACTTCAATCCACATATATGGCCGGTTATATTGGAAGCATTTCTTTTTTATTCAATAATTTATTATTTTATAAATCTCAAATTAATGAAAGAAACTCGTATATTGTCCATGTATTATTTACCCAATGGCCTATTTGTTATCTTTTATTTAATGAATTAAATTGTAAATTAATATGAATATTCTTCTTCAGATAATTCAGATGTTGGATCATCATCACTCAATTCATCTTCATCATCATCATCATCCTCATTTAGTTCTTCCTCGTCAGTTTCACCTCCATATTTCGCATCATCATCATCCTCATCTTCATCTCCACTCTCAGTATCTTCACAACTTTCTTCTTCGCTCGGACAAACAAAATCTTCATCTTCTTCTTCATCATCAACGATGAATCCGTCTTCTTTGGAATACCCTTCTTTTGTTTTAAAATGTTCGGGTATCACCTCTTCTTCGCTTTCCTCTTCTTCGCATAAATCATCAAATCCTCCAAATAATTTTTCATAAACCTTTAACCATATTTCCTTGCTAATATCACATACTTCATCATCTTTTGGTATTTCATTATTATGCATGATAATTAAAAGATTGCCAAAATATAAATCTTTATCAATAGGGGGAGGAAGATCATATTTATTTTCACTATTTGCTCTTCCAGTATCTTTTGAATAAACTGATACCCACTTATTTTCATATTTCCATGTATGCCGTTTTTCAAAATCAGTTGCTTTTCTAAATTTACATTTTTTATATAATTCTTGCAAATTTACATTTTTAATTGTTTCTGTTTTTACAGTTCCTGCTTTGGTTATCAATACTACCTTTGTCATTTTGTATATCCATTTCGGAAATGGTTTAAATAGTTTCTCTGAAATAATAATAATAGATGAGATATTATCCAAATGAAAGTATTGATCTTAGAGATATGAAACGTAAATTAAATGATTATAGTTGTAATGAAGAATCTGATAAAATATTATTGACGCAATATGGAATGTTTAAATATGTAAAAAATGTACTCATGGTATCAAAATTTAATTTGATGGAAGAAGGGAATATGTCAATAAAAAAATATATAAATAACGTTGATTTTATAATAACGCCTAATAAATGGGGTAAAACTGACAAAAGATATCAACTACCCTTTGTTAATGAAATAATACAATTAAAAACCTATAGTTTCTCTCCAAGAAAAGGTTCAAATTTCAAATTTGTTGTAGAGGAATCATCGAACGGAGCAGTAGATTATTATTTCATGAGTCCCGAATCTTATGACAATCATTCTTTAAAAGAAGACATTGGTTCGTTCTTAGATAAACTTAAGTAATCTATTTAGTATATAATGTTGTTGTGGATTTTTCAACAAATCGTAATTTCATTGGTTGTAATTGTGTTAATACATTCTATTTATAGATTTTTGCAAAATAATTTGACTACACCAAAAGTAAGAGATTTAGTCAATAAACCAACTAAAAGATACGAAGAAATATATAAAACTTTTGAATCAGATGAAATAACATCTAAAGAGGAAATAAAAAAACCATCAGATACTTCCATGAAAAATGAATTGCAAAATTATTTGAAGGAATTATCTTCAAAAAGTACACCAATGGCAACAGATGTAGATCAAAAAACATCTCAACCTAGTATACCCGAGGCAATGTCTTTTAGTGACAATTTTACAAATGCATATCAAACTTTATAAACAATATAAAGAATCATCGATACTTATTATAATAATGAGACTGACATCAAATGATCTAAATTATATAATGGGTGATTTTCCTAATATTAAACTTTCTTATGTTAAAAATATTCATAAGAAAGTTTCTTCAGCTAATATTTTTTTAGCAATTCCAAAAGGTGGAAAATACTTTGCCTGGTTTAGAAATTTTAAAAAGTATTCAGTGTGTGTTTTTTTGGAAATTGATAACAAAAAAAATTCAATTAAGGGGATTACCATTAAACCTTGCTGTTTCAAAGATGATTTATGCAGTGGATTAGGAACACTTGTATATGGTACCACGGTATACTCTAATAGACAGCCATTTTTCTTTGTAGAGGATATTTTTTATTATAAGGGACAAGATTTATCACGCTCCAATCAACTTGAACGACTTAATATAATTTCACAATTAATGAATCAAAATATAAAACAGACGGTATTGAATAAAAGTAATGTTATTTTTGGAGTTCCTATCATGACCAAAAAGCGTAATTCGATGGATAAATTAATTCAAGATTTACCATATGATTTATACTGTATTCAACATAGATATTTTAAGAAACATATGAATTTTCTTAATGAGCGAATTAAGATTAATACAATCTACAAGAAAGTGTTTATGGTTAAAGCGGAAATAGCGTGTGATATCTATTCTTTATATTTTAATACACTAAACTCTGAACTAGAAAAGTACTCAACCGCGTTTATCGCAAATTATAAAACAAGTGTATGGATGAATTCATTATTTAGAACAATTAAAGAAAATGATAATTTAGATTATCTCGAAGAAAGCGATGATGAAGAAGAGTTTGAAGACATTAGTTTAGATAAATTTGTAGATACAAATAAAAAAATAAAAATACTATGCGTTTACAATTCTAAGTTCAAAAGTTGGATGCCTCTTGAACCTTTAGAAAAAGGAGATATTTGTAGTAAACAGGATATTATGATAATCGAAAAAAAAATAGATATTAATATATATATAACATGGATTCATTAGTTAATAAAACAAATGCACATACTGGAGGATTTTTATCATCAAACGAAGGACCAGTTGGAGGATGTACTGGAAAAGGATTTGGTGTAAATGGATGTGGTATAAAGATGTATCACGGTTTAGTTGGTCAAAGTGGAGGAAAGAAGAGACGCAGATCTTTAAAGAAGAAGCGTCGAAGAAAAAAGAAACGTAAAACAAGAAAACGCAAAACAAAAAATAAAAGGCGAAAAAGAAGACATAGAGGTGGTGCTACTACGAATTTTCTTGCTCCTAGAGAAGGACTTAGAGCATTCGCTACTCGAGGCGGTAATGGAAGTAGGGGACTCTCTGTAGCAGAAAAAAGAACATTACGTGGTGGAAGCACCACACACTACCGCAAATCACATCCGCACAATCATCATCATGATCGTGATCATCATCATATGATGTTTGGTGGTGGTGTAGGTTACGGCATGACATCTAAAAATGCAAGCGTGCAAGCTGCATCAGGTGTACCAGCAGGTACGGGTCAGGGTTATCATTTATCAGCAGGAACATCTGTTACAGGATATAAAAATTGCGGATTAATTCCCAATTTCAAACTAGGAGCTGGACGTAACTTCAAAGGTCCGGCAGATATTCAATCAGGAGCAGGAAAATCGGTTGCAGCATATAATCAATATAATTCGGCTGGTTACGGTTATCTAAAACCTACTCTTAAAGGAAATGCAGATATAGCAGGTTATCACGCACCCATCACCTCAACTTCAAAATCTCAAAGATGCGGAACGGGAGGAAAGAAAAAGAAAAAGGGCGGGACGCGTAAAAGAAAAGGAGGTAGCATTAATGCGCTATTAAGTCCGTTTAAATTGGCATATGATGGTGTTGCTGGTGGTATTCATAAGGGTGCCAATAAAATGCACTCATTAGCAATGTTTTCTGATAAAGCCGGGGGTAGCGGCTGTTCAAAGAGAAAACATAAAAAGAAAAGCAAAGGTAAAAAGAGAGGACGTCGCGGAGGCCGTAAAACACAAAAAGGTGGATATGCGCAATATGGTAGTAATACGCCATTAACAAGAACATTAGAGTTACCTGCAGGAGCACAAGGTGGTTCGTGGGAGGGACAGTTGGCCAGCCCACCAACCTATACAGCTGGTAATTTTTGTCAAGATAATTATAATCACTTTACTGGAAAAGGTAGTCCTTCGCCAGTCTTAGATCAGGCAGCTCCTGCCGGTAAAACTATGTCATTGTTATAAGAGACATTTTCCGTTTAATAATGAACTATATGGTTCGGTATTAACTTTCATTTTTTTAGATTTTTTACGAGCCGGTACTAATTCCCAATTATCATCTTTATACCCTTCGACATCCGTCATTGATATAGTAAATTTTTGCGTATTATACCATCTACGCCTTTTATCCCAGTGTCTCTTAAATATATCATGTTGATCAATAAAATCAATTACTAGCTTTTCACCAGTTTTTCGTAAAATTCTTCCAACAGCCTGACGAACATCTTTTTTAGGTGTTGACATTACAATAGTAGTCAGTGTTTTAATATCTAACGCTTCCTCCGCCATTTTATATGTAGCGACAACTATATTTTTACCTTCAGTAATTTTCAAATCCTTTTCCTTCATGCCCCCAATATAATAACCAACCGTAGCAAATCCTCGATGTTTAATAGCATCATGAATATAAGTTAATTGTGTTTTCCGGTGTCCTATAATCATTATCTGCTGTTTATTATTTTTAGTCCAAATATCCTTTACAACGGATAAAATAAATTCGGTCCTATGGGAATATTCACATATTTTACCTATCATTTTTACATAATCTGGTTGACCTCTATAATTGCGCAAATTTCTACTAAAATCAGGATCATCATTTATATAATTAATAGCTTTTACCTTAACATTTTCTTGAGGACCGCGTTTCCAGCAAGCTTCTACATTCCCTATAAACATTTTAAATACCTTACTTAAACCATCTTGTCTATTCATAGTAGCACTTAATCCAAGCATATATTTAGTAACAGCCTTGAATAATACTCTACTAAAAACCTCTGCCGATATATGGTGAACTTCGTCAAAAATCGTAAACCCGAAATCTAAGAACAGGGTTTGATCATAATCTTTCATAGATAATGACTGTAACATACCTATTACAACATCTTTATTTTCAACATCAATTATAGGACCTTGTATTCGTCCAATTTTAGCAGCGGGCATAAACTGTTCTAATCGTTCTTTCCATTGTCTCAACAAGAAATCTTTATGTACAATAATCAGGGTCTTTTTTTTTAATTGCGCTATTAACCAAATCGCCATACATGTTTTACCTGCTCCACAATCCGCTTCAATCAACCCACCTCCCTTATTTTTGGCAGCTTTTAACCATTTCTTAACAATTGGCTTTTGATAATCTCTTAAACCTCCTTCAAATGGGATATTTATATCGACACCATCGGGGGTAATACTAGCTTCTGGATCTCCATAGTTTTCCAATCCATAAAATTTTGGAAGATACATCTTTCGTTTGCTCTCTCTATATACTGCAAATGCGGGTGGAGATGCTAGTGAACTTTTAGGAACAAACGGTTTCACTGTCAATTCCTTTCTTATCAAATTTATATCATCAATTTCCAAATACTCTTTTAATATTGTATAACCTTTAGGTCCTAGATAGGTTGTAATTTCATTCATTATTGTATTTTGACGTTCCCTTTTTATATACATTTCAATTTCCTTCAAATAAAAAATATAATTATATGATATATGAAAAATTTACTAAATATACCAAAGAGTCATAGACACTATTACATACTATCTCTTGTTCTCATTCTTTTTATTATTTTTCCCATTGATATTCCAAGAGAACTAGGCGCTTTAGTTGATTCAGTCCTTGGTAAAATTGTTATTGTTGTAATGGTTTTGAATTTATTTATGGCACATCCTGTTGTAGGAGCAATTGGCGCAGTTGCTGGTTATGAATTAGTTAAACGTTCAGCCGGTCAAGCAGGTGCTCATTCAACGGTTATGAGTAAATTTATTCCTAGTGAAAAAGCAAAAACTTCTAATTTGAATATGTATAATCAATTCCCTGTTACTGTTGAGGAGATTGTAATTAAAAGCAAACTTCCTTACTCATTCAACCTTTCAAATCCCGCTGATAATGCGAGTTATAAACCAATTCAAGAAGACATGCATTCTGCTACAGCCATATAATAAAATAAATATATTTTAAAATAATTATATATTTATTTTTATTTTTTTTTCAAACCTGAATCTGAAAGCGGGACCGGATTATCTGCCATTGGAGCATCGCCTTCATTGTTTGAAAAACACATCATTGCAATAGCTGCAATTACAATAATAATTATAAAACTTACTAACATGGTTATTACCCAGGCAGGAATTCCTTTATCGGGAATTAGTGATGCTCTTACTGATGACGTTCCTCCATCATCATCCATTCCTGTTATAGCCTCGCAATCATTAAAAATATAATAACTACTATCTTTTGAATCTGGACCCTGGGAGCCTATTGGATTTTTCATCAAAACCACGTCTTTATTTGCAGCACCTCCTATAGATTGAGCTTTTGTATAAGAAATGGGATCTATTAAAGTTTTTAGTGTTTTAAGATCGCTGGAATTTATTGTAGCAGTACTATCTAAACCAAAAACAATAATATTTACCTTACCACTACACGGTTTATATGGATAAGATCCAACATAGTAATAAAATGGTGATGATGGAACCACATCATTTAGAGACCATTGTCTAACATTTACAGTTTGAGGAGATTTATCTTCATTTGAGATATTTGGAATTATTTTGGAAAAAAAACTATTCGATGCACCTTTACCGTCTTTTGCTATGACAGGAATGCAAACTAATAAAGAATCGCCCATTGGATTTTTATGCTGAATAACCACCTCAGCTGCCGTTTGCTGTCCTCCAAAAAGATGAAATGATGGTTGATATATACGGACATCTGTTACTGTGACATCAATTGAATTAAATTTTACTGTATTTTTGCCATCTACTTGAATCTCTAAATAATCTCCCATGTTTGAAATAATTGCAGAACTATTTGGATTATATTGAAAACTATATGAACAATCTTCTCGACAAATTTCTTTTGTATTTTTAATATTTATAGGATTTGATGAACAACTCATTTAATATAATACTACAATAAAAAAATATCCATTTTATGTATATATATGAAACTTTCTAGAAACAAATTACATAAGATATTAAAAAAAAGATTTGAAACTAAGAAGAAGTATCGAAAAAAAAAGAAACAAAAAGGGAAGATAAAAAGAAGTTTTAGAGAAAACAAACTAAATCTAAAGAAAAATACCCTGAAATATCATTCGCAAAAAGGCGGTCTCACCTCCGCCGCTGAAAAAAAAATATTTAAAAACAAAAAAAAACTAGTAAAAATATATTGACAATGGCCAGATATTCATGCAACTCCAAAAAGGATGGTACTGGTACCAATATCATTCAAAAAATATTGTATATCCAACTTCTTATTCTTAATTGGAGAAAGCTTTATTTATCTGGCGCCAATTGCTATATCGTTCCATATTCAAGACAAGATAATTCAGGGTATATGAAATTATTTGGACAGTACGCAAATCAACCACCACTTAAGAAATTAACGACTTTCAGCCAAAAAGCAGTATTAAATTCTTCATTTTCGTGTCCATATCCCAGTTCCAAGAATAAGGTATTTTGGTCTCCTTTACATAATATGGCTTGTCAAATATTAGGTTATTTTGTCATACCCGATTGGGTGCTTTGCCGAAAATGTCAGATAATCTACAAAGGCGCAATTTTCTTGAGCTGTTTAAAAGCGAACTTGGAAAAGAAGATATAATTATTTTTGGACCAAATCAAATTGTCCCAGGAAAGTCACATTTAGTGGGAGCAAATTACTGGAATAAGGAAGAAGAATTAGAGAGTTGGAAAGAAATATGTAAATACATTATCACTCCGGATAGTGATACAACCGTAAGCACCTTTTTATGGATGCAAAATACATGGGGATATAAATATGGAGGCAGTATTGATATAGATTGTAATTTGCAATGGGACGAAGAGGAAGAGGAATGGGACGAAGAGAAAGATTGTGAACCGTCACAATCGCGATTAGCAAATATATCTCAAAAGAAAGAAAATATGACAGAAAGAAAAATGGAAATATGGGGTCAAATAATGACAGCCAATGCGATAAGTCAAGTAGCCTGTCTGAATAACGTACCTAATGAACAAAATAAAGGTTTGTCGAAAGACACAGAGGTCAAGATGAAAACCGAGGTAAGCAAAATCAAAAAGAGACTGGAGAAGGAGAAGGAGATAATGGAAAAGATATATAAGGAACAGATGGAAGAAATGGGTCGTCAGGATTTTTTTAATAAATCGAACAATAAAATTAGGCCAAGGAATAGCATGATAAGTCGCGGTTTGCAAACGGCCAAAGTAGCATGTATGAAGATTAATACCATATTTAATACGTGTACAACTAGTAAAGGGGATAACATTATGTCTCTCCCATATGTGGCACTTACAAATATGTATTTTTGGGCACCAACAGATAAAATGTTAAACTATTGGTGGCAAAAAGAAACTTTATTATTTGTACCTTTACTAGAAGGTTCAAACGACGAAGCCAAATTAGACGGTGATATTCCAATACCAAAAAATTGGAAGGATGCTGGGGAAAAAAATTTAACACAAACATTACCTGAAAAAGTCAAGCAATTAATATTAAGACGTGTCAATGGTATTATGATTAGAACAAATATAAATGAAGCATCACGAACGAAAGAAGAAAGAAAAATAAAGAAAGAAGATAAAGAAGCATTTCAAAAAGAATATAAAATTCGAATGAAAAAATCAGCAGAAATAAAAACAAGGCTAATGCAAGAATGTCAAACGAATTATATCAGAGCACAAATATCAAAAAAAATATTATTAAAAAAATTTAATGCTTGTCGCAGTATGTCGATATTATTAGCTAAGGAACAACATGCAGAAACACTGATTGCAAATAGAGAGCGAGAAAGATTTAACAGAGTATTTAAAGGAAAATCTGAATTATTGATTGAAGATACCATATCCGAAATATTACAGACCCGTCAGGATCAATTGGCTTTTAATACCAGATTTGAAAGTGTGAGAAGAAATACATTTTTATTAGAAACACGAGGACAAGATGCTGCGAAACAATATGTATATGATCCTATTAAAATGGGCGATTGGGTTAAATTACAAATATTATCTGCGCATCAATTAATGCTTGAATGTTGGTCTATGCCACTTGATGCAAAACAAGAAGGCGAAAATACAATATTATATGGAATTAAATCTGCAGATTTACGGAACCCTTTCAAAAAAAAACAAGACAAGAATACATTCAAAATTGGCGATACGGTAGAATATTTGGAGAAAGTCAAAATGTTGGATTATGTAAATGGTAAGCGCAAAATCACATATCAAAGATGTAAAATAATTCAAGTTGACGATGTTGAAAACACGTCAGAAAAAAGATATGATATTCAATTCGAAGAAAGTACAGCATTACAACCAAACCTAGACTATATACCCAAGAGTTCTCCATTATGGATTAAGTTCAAATTATTATTACTTTATATGAGTGGATTATCGTCATTTTTAAGAGACGAATATAAACCCTTATTTGCAGAACACGAAAGTGATACAACCACTGACGAGAAGCCTTTATCAAAAAAAGAGGGAGATAAAGAAGAGGAGCCAAACCTATTACAACTATTTAATAAGTATAAGGCTCTATCTAATGGTAAGAACAAATCGTTAAATCTGACCGAGATGAGAGTTAGACTATGTAAATTGTGGTTGTTATTTAGTGCAGTAACAGGTTGGTGTAATTATAAAGATCTTTTTGGGGTTGATGAACTCAAAAAATTTAAAGTAGAAAATGATCGAGTTATTTTAGTGCGAAAAAAGAGACCACCTAGTGGCGCCGAGTGTATACGTGAAAGAATCGCTAAAGGGGCAAAGTGTAAGATATCATGTGGATGGGCAAAATTAATCATTGCGCAATCAAAAGACGGACAAGATTTAAAATTAAACTGGTTGGGTCAATGGATGGAAAAATCAGCAAGAAAAAATACAAAAGATGCTGTTTGTAAAAGAGCACCCCTATCAGGAGGCGACTGCTATGACGATCAAAAGATGCCTGAAAAATTGGAATATTGGCCACGGCCACAGACGATAGAGAGTAAGGATGAAGATGAATATGTCCCCGGCGCACCAATTACACTTGCGAAGAAAGCTACCAATCTGTCGAATATCGATCAGGATATCGATCCAATGGATTACGCGGGGGGTGGTAAATGCGATATTAGAGATCTGTTACTAAGAGTTAAAATACCTGCTGGAGATAATATGGATTATTCATCGACCAAGGTCAATCTAAATATGGAAAAAATAGCTACCAAATATACTGAAAAAGCCATGAATGAATTTGCTAAAAATTTTAAAATTACTGAATATATGTTGAAGTCGAAAAAATGTGAAGGAGAAAACCCACTAGGTATAAATTGTAGACCTATTGCGGCACCATATAAAAATGAAGAAATTATAAAATGGATAGAAGATAATAGAAATCGGAGAAGTGCAGAAGAGTGCAAAAAAGAGCAAGAAAAATCCTCAGGCCCAAAAATATGGGCAGATGGCAGACCTGATTCATTAACAGAAGGCGCAGCAAACGCGGCAAAAAATGCAGCGGCAGCGGCAAAAAAGGCAGCTAAAGGCACAGCAAAAGTGGTAGGAACGGCGGCAACAAAGGCAGCGGCAGCAGCAAAAAAGGCAGCTAAAGACACTGCAGAAGGGAGTCGGAAATCAATTTCGCGATCCGAATAGTGCACTTCGCCAAGGGGTATCCAATGCAGCAGAAAAGGTAGGAACGGCTGCAAAATTTGCGCATAGACAGATTACCGATCCGAACAGTGGGCTGCGAAAGGGATTAAGCAACTTGCGCAAGACAATGAAAAGGTATAAAAAAAAACGAAGGCGTAAAACAAGACGTTTATTAGATGGTCACAGATATCAAGGAGATGATTGCGATGATGAATGTCAAAAACGTATGGCGCAACAGCAATTTATTTCTATACTAATACAACCAACGCCTGGTATAAAACCTGGTTATACAGTTTCGTTAATACAAGAGCCTAGTGGACCATTGGCAGCACAGGCTGTGGCAATGTTAGCGCGTTCGGCAGCGAGACAATCGAATAGTACAGGTACTGGTCAAGAAAACCAACCTCCGACTGTACCGACAGTACCGACAGTACCGGCAATACCTATAGATCCAGACACACCTATAGATGCACAGATAGCTATAGCTACACCTATTGGAAAAATGGTTCCTGCTTTCGAATAATTTAATTAAGTATAAATACAAATATTTAATTAAAAACTTAATGTTCTATGTCTCGGACTACTCGATAAAGTTGGTTTATTTATTTCAGTCTTAAAATCAATTAAGGTAAAAATAATACTATCAATCTTTAAACATAATTTATTACCATCAGAATCCTTATCGCAATCACTATATGTTTTTTTAAGATTGTAAAGCCCTGGAATTATTTTACTTACAAGTTCTATCATGCTATTGCATACAGTTGAATTATTTGTCCACCCTTTATGCTTATCTGCTTTCAATTCATCACAAAATTTAAAGAAATTACTAAAGTCAGTATCTATATCTGTGAATGTTTTGGTACGATCCTCATTCCACCACCATCTAGATAATTTTTGACTATATCCATTTTTTTGCACATAATATTTATTATCGTATTTTCCCAATTTATCACATTCCTGAATATCAGCCAATGGGCTAAATAATGCATTATATTTTTCATATTTTTCAATAAAAATTTTATTTGGTTGCACGATCATTCTAAAGGTCGTTCCAAGAGATAATTTACTTAACATGCCTACTATATATAGGAAATATATTATATAAAAGGGATATACCGAGGCTGATTATTTTCATAAATTGTAACTTTAAAAGCATCATTATAACCCTCTACATAAACAGTATCCCCGTTAAAAAGTTCATCGCATCCATATTCATTCGTACAGCTTTTACCACTCCGGCTAACCGGTAACTTTATACTATTATTTTTATCACTCATTGTGTAATACTGCCATTTATTTCTATTAGTATGTAAAGCTCTTCCCATCAATGGAAGCATTGTTTCTTTACCATTTACTCTTGTTAATAGTCCTGTTTGGGAATAATTTGTGTCGTATCCTCTAGTTCTTATATTAATAGGAATCCCTCTGGGATCACTACTATCTGGTGGAAAAAATGTGTTATTTTTTAATGGCGCAACAAATGGGTTTAAAAGTATATTTCCGGGATGATTACTAAATCCTTTATTAAATTTCGGAAAAAATCCTCTATCAACTACTTTTTCCTGAATAATAATTGGTTGGGTTGAACTCTGTTGACTTTGACGAGACTTTGTATGATACATGTATAATCCTACTAATCCTAAAATGCATATTAAAAATATTACCGTCATATTTTCAATACATAAAACACCTGGTGGACAACGTTTACTCATCTATATATATTTGCAAACTTTATTTCTTATTACCGCCGGGAATAAATCTTTCCATCATGGGAGCAAATCGCTCTACCATTCCTAACATTCCTGATCCTTCTAGTTTCGTCATTAACCCTTCTGCTGTTTTTAACATTGGTTCTAATTGTCTAATTTGTTCAGCTAAATTATCTTGTGTCATTGCATTGCCTTTTCCCCCACTTTTCATAATTCCCTGGAGAGAATTAAACTGCTTTTCTAATGAACTAGCATAATCGGTTTGTTCACCTCCGGTAACTTCATCTTCTTCAGATTCATTAGCTGCCTCTGCAATATCACCATCTTTTTTGTCTAAAATCGCAACTGCCTTTTCTTCTACCTCCATTGCCTCTTGTTCATTTATATTTTTTGATTCTTTTTCTCTATCCTTTCTGTTCTCTTTCCCCTTCGGTGGTGATTCGAACCCTTCTTTTTCGGTCCATGCCCATTCGCTTCTCATTGGGCCTCTTAATAATACTGCCCCCAATATTGCTGCACTTAAAATAACGATCATATTTCTACTAAAGTAATGCGTCAAAGCGCCTATGGCAACCATTAAAGTAAGAGATTCATAATCATGCATTGCTAGATATCCTAAAACATTAGTAATAGCAAAAAATAGTAAAACATATAAGACATATTTATTCGTTAGCACATTAAAAGCCATTATATTATATATAATTTATATAAAATAATAATTATGGATTAATTATTTTTTGCCTTTGCAATTTTTTCCCGTTTGTATCTTTTTTACATTTGTATCTTCTTTTCTGTTTCTGCATTTTCGATCATTGAAGTTTTTTTCTTTTCATCCCCCTCATGGCCTTCAAATCCTTCTTTAACACGTCCGCATCCAAAGACAACATTGGCTACGAAAAGACCGCAAAGGATATCCAGTGAACGGTTCTTAGTAAACATGTTAGCAAGATAGGTAGTAATTCCAAAAATAACGACGCATTCGGTTGATCCCAAACTAACGTATCCCAAAACATTAATAACCATAAGCACTAAAGCTACATAGTAAAGAACTTTGCTCTTAAGAATTTTATCGAGTTTCATTATACTATATTTCAATAAAAAAAATTGATTAAACCTATTCGTGAATATTACCTAAAGCATCCATGACAACTCAATTCGAATTAGCACACTGTGAACTATATCATCCACATATACACGGTGAAGTTTATAATGAAGATCAACCTTATGATACACCTTTTCATGATAAAGATTATATTTATTCATCATACCTATATCACGGCAATATTACATTAGATGAATTTTATGACGATGACTATATTATTGATATAGGACATTATCCAAATCCCCCACATCCATTTGTCCGTAATTGGGATCAGGCAATTAAACCATACTCTATGCAAATTGTCAAAAGAATAGATCATGGATATTATGCATTATGTATTGTGAAAACGATTTGGCTAAAAATAATACAGCGAAAATGGAAAAGATATTATCATTCCATGTTAGCTAAAAGAAAAAATCCTAGAAATCTAATGTATCGTCAAATTACAGGCAAATGGAAAAATTAACGTCGGTGTCTTCTACGTTTTCCGCGCCTCTTTTTTCTTTTTCTACGCGTATCTTTTTTAGACGGCTTTTTAACTCTCCTAGACATTCGCTGACTTAAACGTTTCTCTGCTGCTAAACTCGCGCGTTTTGTATATTTGTAACCGCCGTATAACGGCGAACTAGAAGAATTAACATTGCACCCACATCCTCCTCTCAATCTACGCGTTCCTTTTCTTCTCCCACCTTTTTTTACTCGTTTGGTTCGTGATTTGCAATTTCCCATTTATACATTAATATTAGATTTTTTATTAATAGTTGATTTTACTTGCTTTATAGCCAGTCTTATTTTTTTTTAATTTGTTCATTATCAGTACTTTTAAGACTTTCTTCTAAATAGGTGACAATATTATTTACTTCTTTTTCTTCATCGCCAATTTCTTCCAATAAATGTTTCATATATGAATTTCTAGACGAACTCGCTTTTTCTTTTATATTATCTACTTCATCACACACCTTATTCATGGCGATATTTAATTGTTGAAGGAGCGCATCTCTTTCTGCAAGACTCATTTATATATCATTATCATTAAATTTTTAATTAATAATTTAATTAGATAATACTTGTTTCTAAAAGAATTTCCGCAATTAAAAATTTATAAAATAATCCATGTAGTACATATTTTTTTTAAAAAATATTTAAATATTGAGTGATATTATTTAGGATGTCAAAAAATGTTAACGAACCTCTTCTTTCCGAAAACCCAAATCGCTACGTAATGTTCCCATTGCAAGACCATGATATCTGGTCTCTATACAAAAAAATGTTTGATTGTATGTGGCGAGCCGAAGAAATCGATTTATCCAAAGATTTGATTCATTGGAAAACATTGAATTCAAATGAGCAACATTTTATCAAAATGGTTTTGGCTTTTTTTGCGGCATCAGATGGTATTGTATTAGAGAATCTAGGAATGCGTTTCTTATCTGAGGTTCAACTTCCTGAGGCAAGAGCTGCCTATGGATTTCAACTTATGATGGAGAACGTGCATTCAGAAACATACTCCTTATTAATCGATAGTTATATTAAAGATGCTACCGAGAAAAAGAAATTATTTGAAGCAATCGATAATTTTCCTTGTATTAAAAAAAAGGCAGATTGGTCTATTAAATGGATCAATGATAAAAGATCCAGTTTTGCTGCAAGATTGGTCGCCTTTGCTTGCGTAGAAGGTATTTTCTTTTCTGGTTCATTTTGTAGTATATTTTGGCTTAAGAAACGAGGTCTGATGCCTGGTCTCACGTTCAGTAATGAGCTAATTTCAAGAGATGAAGGCATGCATACAGACCTAGCCGTTATGTTGTTTAATAAATTAAATAAGAAACTAAATAAGCAAAAGATCAAAGAAATTGTCAAAGAGGCAGTCGCTATTGAGAAAGAATTTATTTGTGATGCATTGCCTTGTAAATTAATAGGAATGAATAGTAAACTCATGAAACAATATATTGAATTTGTCGCTGACCGGCTTTTGACACAATTAGGTTGTACTAAGGAGTATAAATCTGCAAATCCTTTTGATTTCATGGAAATGATATCGCTTGAAGGTAAAACCAACTTTTTTGAAAAGAGAGTGGGTGATTATAGTCTAGTATCTGATACAAAGAGCGAAGCGGTATTTGATATGTCTAATATCGAATTCTAATGACTAGTAATGATTTATCTAGTTTAATAAAGGAAATGTTTAATTAGTAAAAATAATAAAAGTAAAATAACTATTATACTTTAAATGACCACGCTATTTGAAAGGACACCAGGAAGTATAATTTATTCCTGTATAAATTATACTGAACGAACTGAAAACATTACAATAAAAAAAAATGAATCTACTATTATAATAGATCCAATTTGTATAGATTTATTCTCAAAAGGTTGTGAAGGAGATAAAATACTGGCCTTGAAAATCAAAGAGCCCAACTTTTCTTATGATAGAGAAAAGTCAAGAAACGGAATATTTACTTTTGCAAAAACAGCGGTAACAGCTAATGGTATAATAATTACAACTCATGATTATTATTTTAATGGTCATTGTTTTAAATGTTCAAATTTTAAATGGAATAGAAAAAGTGCACTACAATACAGAAAATATTTAGAATCTAAATCAAAAAGATATAATAAAGTAATTACAATAGCTCAATTATGGGGGAACGGTGCGTGGCATTTTCCTATAGAGTGTTTAACAGCTCTCAAAAATTTTTATACATTTAAAGATGTATACCTACATATTAATAAAAAAAGTAAATTTTGTATGAATTGGATAAAATTTTTAAATGTGCCAATTAAAGAAGAAAATATTATTGATGGGGACATTTTTGCAAATGTACTTATTGTACCAGAAATAGCTGGATGCGGTTCTATAACAGATAACCAAACTAAATGGTTAAAAAATATGATACTTAATAGAATAAATTTTAATAATGAACATAATCTATTAATATTAATAAAAAGAAATTACAAGCGTCAAGTTAATAACCACGACGAAGTAGTAAAACTTTGTAATAATTATTGCAATGAAAATAAACTAAAATTATATATACATGATGATTCTAAATTACCAGATTTAAAAACACAATTTAATTTTTTTAATAAAGCAAAATTAGTGATAGGACCACACGGAGCGGGCGGAGTTAACTTACTTTCTTGTAAACCCAATACAACTTTTATAGAATTTTTGTTCACTGAAAATATCAATTCTTGCTATATAAAACTAGCGAGTCAACTCGATATTAATTATTATGGAATTCCTTATTATAGAAGTGGGGTAGATATTGGCATATTAAAAAAATATTTATCGCAAGTAAAAATTTAAGTCTGTTTGATTAGTTATAATAATTTAAAACAAGTATTTTATATCATATATATGAAAATTCTTGTTTACGGGAGTAAAGGTTGGATTGGTCAACAGTTTATGAAAATAGTAGAATCATATAACGTAGTAGAAGGAAGTTCTAGGTTGAATGATGTAGAGGCTATAAAAAAAGAATTAAGCGATAATACTCCGACTAATGTTTTTTGTTTTGTTGGTAGAACCCATGGTAAAATTGGAGAGAAAGTCTTCACAACAATTGATTATTTGGAAGAACCTGGTAAACTTGTTGATAATATAAGAGATAATTTATTTGCTCCAGTAAATCTTGCAAAAATATGTAACGATATGAATATTCATTTAACATATCTAGGAACGGGATGTATATTTAAGTATGATGAAAATCATCCATTTGGTCAAGAGATTAATGGATTTACGGAAGAATCTGATCCCAACTTTTATGGATCAAAGTATTCTATTGTTAAAGGGTTTACAGATCAAATAATAAATCTCTTTCCTAACGTCTTAAATCTGAGAATACGTATGCCAATTACTGATATTCCAAATCCTAGGAATTTTATTACTAAAATTGCTACTTATGATAAAATTTGTAGTATACCAAATTCAATGACCGTTTTGCCTGAACTTTTACCCATGGCACTAGAACTAGCAAAGCAAAATCATACAGGTACATTAAATTTAACAAACCCAGGTTTAATTAGTCATAATGAAATTCTTGAAATGTATAAAGAAATAGTTGACCCTGAATTTAAATGGAAAAATTTTACTCAAGAAGAACAAGCAGAGATATTGGCAGCTGACAGATCGAATAATTTTCTAGATACTAGTAAACTTCGGTCATTATTTCCAAATGTTAAACATATCAAAGAAAGTGTACGAGAAATGCTTATTGAATATATAAAACATGATTTTCCTAAGAAACCAATTTATACTGAAACAGATTTTGAAAATAGAAAGGAAACTACACTTCTTATTACAGGAGGTTGTGGATTTATAGGATCTAACTTTATTAATTTAATAATGGAAAGATATGACAAAATTAATTTAATTAATTTCGACGCAATGTATTATTGTGCAAATGAAACAAATATTGATATAAAATGGAGAGAATCCGAGAGGTATGTTTTAGTAAAGGGAAATTTATGCTCAATGGATCTAGTTAAACACGTATTAGACATGCACAAACCTACTCATATTATTCATTTTGCTGCACAATCGCACGTCCAAAATTCATTTTCTGATGCTCTGCAATATACTAACGATAATATTGTTGGTACTCATACATTATTAGAGGCTTCACGTCTGTATGGCAAAATTCAAAAATTTATTCATGTTTCTACAGATGAAGTTTATGGAGAATCTATGATATCAGTTGGTGAAAAACATAAAACAGAACATTCGATTTTATGTCCAACAAATCCTTACGCTGCTACAAAAGCAGGCGCTGAACTTATTGCCCAGTCGTATAATCATTCTTTTAATATGCCTATTGTTATAACTAGAGGTAATAATGTATATGGCCCTAATCAATATCCTGAAAAGGTAATTCCACGATTTATTCAACAATTAAAAAATAAACAAAAAGTTACTATTCAGGGCGATGGAAGTTGCGTAAGAGCGTTTTTACACTCTTATGACACTGCAACTGCTTTTCAGTGTATATTAGAAAGGGGTAAGATTGGTGAAATTTATAATATCGGCTGCGATGAAGATATGGAGTATTCTATTATGGAGGTAGCAAGAATTTTAATAAAAGCTATTCACAATACAGAAGACTACGATAAATGGATTAGTTATATAGAAGACCGTCCTTTCAATGATCAAAGATATTATATAAGTAATCTGAAGTTAAAGGAGTTGGGTTGGAAGGTTACAGTAAGTTTCGATGAAGGGATTAAAATGTTAGTACATTAAAATGATATTACTTTGGATGAGAGGAGATCCTTTGACTAATGTTGGAGATATTATCACTCCATATTTGTATAGAAAGCTACAAAATCAAGAACCTACGCACATGAGTGAGTATTTTGATACAAATGAAGATGTGATATATGGAGCAGGTAGCATACTATCTAATTTTACTACTAAACCTAATGTAATAATTTGGGGATCTGGGGTAATGACTGATAAAGAAAATTTAAATAATGTAAGAAAAATATTAGCAGTAAGAGGGCCAATAACAAGAAAACTTTTTTTAGATAAAAAAATAAACTGTCCCGAAATATACGGAGATCCTGCATTATGTTTACCGAGAGTATATTCAAAGCAATTAACCAATGAATATAAATTGGGTATTATTCCTCATTTTGTAGATTATGATGTTATTTTTAATTTATTTAAAAATAATAATGAAATAAACATCATTAGTGTAAGATTAAAGCCAGAGTCATTTATTGATGAAGTATGTAAATGTGAAAAAATAGTATCTACATCATTACATGGGTTAATTATATCACACGCTTATTCTATCCCAGCCATTGCTATTAAAATTGACGATAAATTACATGGTGATGGAACCAAATTTATTGATTATAAATTATCGATAGGTTTAGATGATCAACATATAAAAGAGATTAATATTGATAATAAAGATATCAACTTTTTATTAGATTTAGTTGATAGTGAACCACAACCAAAATTCCCTATAAATACAGATAAATTATGGGAATATTGTCCATTTAGATAATTAAATTCTGTTAAATTAAAACTTTTTTAAATAGAAAATATGGAAATTCATCTCTTAATTTTATATTATTACTATTATATTTATCTACAAATCCACTTTTATTATATTTTGTATTTATTATTTCATATTTTTTTTGAATAATTCAGTTTCTGTAAATATATATTTTGAATTATAAATACAAAGATAACCATTTTTTTTCTAGTAATTTATCTATTAAATTTAAAGTATCTTTGAAAGTTTGAAACGGATATTCTCCTTCTAAACCTTGTCCGTACCAATTACATAAAACAGACATTGCAAATATTAAATCAAATTTTTCAGTTATTTTATTTACATTACTAATATATTCAATATTTTCAAATTTATTACTTTCTTTATTTTTATTTATAATATCTTCACTAATATCTAATCCTGTTATTTTACTATCAGAAAAATATACTTCATGTAATGTATTGCACTCTAGACCTGTAGAACATCCAAATGATAATATTTTATTTGGATTAGGTATAATAGATGAAACTTCTTTAAATATTTCTGGATACCTATCATATTTAGTAGCGTGTGATTTCTGATTTTGTATCATTATAGTTAAATATAAATAATATATTTATATTTATATTTATATTTATATATGGATATATTATTAGATATTGGATATACTAAAAACGATAAATATTATATATTAGTAGAAAAATTAAAAAGCTATTTAGAAAAAAAAATATTATTTTAAATATTACATTTGAACAGTATTTATATTGTTGGACGTGGCTTGTACCATATTGTATTATTTTAAATCCTGGTAGCGTTGTCTATAATAATAAACATCTGGATAGAGGTGATAGTTCAAGCACAGAAATTTCAAATACAAGTGTAGTTATGAAATTTTTAAGTAAGACAAGTAAATTTATCAATATTTTGAATGAGGATAATATAGATATAAATAATTTTAGACCTCAAAACAAAATTCTTCGTTGTTGTAATTATATGAGATATAAAGATAAATTAATAGATAGTGATTTATTAGGAACAACCCATGGAATAGATGATGATTTACTATGGGTTTATTTAGAAAGGAACGATTTTAATAGTATAAAAGAAACTTTTTCAACTTCAGCTTTGAAGTGGAATGACGAAAGAATATGTTGTTTAGAACAAAGCAATATACTTAATAAAATATTTTTTCATAATAATGGAAAACAGTATATAGAAAATTATATAAAAAAATATAATAAAAATAATAAAAAAATTTATTTGGTTTGTTTAGATTGGGAAGGGGGTCATTTAATAAATATAGAATTTATAAAAATGTTAAAACATATTAGTAAAACACATCATATTTTCATATCATATCATCCCTGTGCACATCATAATAAGTCCTGGTATGATGATTGGTTATTAAATAATAAAAATTTAAAAGAGTGCAATCTAAATAGAAATCATATAACTTTGATTGATTATGATGAATTAATTGCATGTAGTTATTTATTCCCATATCTTGATGGAATATTCACAGTATGGGGCGCAATAAGTATATCTGCACTTAGATATCCTAATCTAGCACAAATGTATTTTATATGGGATGTAGATACCAATCAGAATTCAACATCTGGGGGATTAAAAAATTACTCTACTAAATTAGCAAAAAATAAAAAGTTTTTTGATGATAATAATATTACTAAAAATATTTTATTTTTCTCAAATGCGTTTGAAAAAGTTAATAAAATTGATAGTAAAGTATTAATTGAAGCATTTAACAATTCAATAAAAAAAAAGAAGATTTTACAAGAATTCAAGAAAGAAAAAGATTATACGAATTATATAGAGGTAACTTAGATGGATATGAAGAAATCAGAAATATAATAATAATATTAAAAAATCATTATAATTGTGATGATATTATTGAATACTTAAGACCATATTATAACGAATTACCAATTATTTATAATTCATTAAATTATTTTTAAATATAATAGACAACACAAAAATTTTTTGTTATGCTTTAATCGTACTTCAAAAATATATTAAAATAAAAACTAGTTATTTACTATATTTCGGTATTACTACATAATATATCATGTATTTTATTATTCATAATATTTTCTATATTAATCTTATCATAATTTTTATTATATAAAAATAGAAAATTATTCGAAAGTAGTTCGGCACAAAATTTAATGTTTTCTATACTCAGAAAAATCCAATGGAGAGAAATAAATAATTTTATTTCTTTGTTATTACGTAAAACTTTATCGATTAAATCTTTAAGTATTATAAATTCCCCTCCCTCTATATCCATTTTTATTAATGATACATTTGAAATATATTCATCACCTAATTTTTCTACTAGTTTATCTATATTAATACAAGGACGTTCCACTATATCCTGAAGCACATAATCAGAATTTTTAAACCTATTATCAGGTATAGCTTTTTTTTTCGAAGCATAATTTTCAGTATTTACTAGGATAGTACTTTCTGCATTTCCTAAATTCCCATTTCCACCAAAACTACAAACACCATTATAATCTGTGAGAACAAAAGGAATAATATCTATGTTATTACATTTATTAATTTTAATGTTACCCTGTAAGGCTAATAATGCTTTTGGGTCACCTTCAATTGCTTTGACATTTCTATAAAAATAATTAGCATAAATAGACATAAATCCATACCACGCACCGATATCGATAAAATATTTATTTTTATTTGAAAATTTTTTTATTACATTTAATGTATCAACCTCATATTTTTCAATATTATCCCACCATTCCGGAAATCTTTTAAAATATGTACACGTTTTTTCATCATATATAACAGGAACTTCATTATTTAATAATCGCTTGTTTTTAGAATTCATATATAAATTATTTTTATATTTTAATTAATTTCTAAACTAATTTATTTCTAAAATATAATTTTTAATGTATCTTTCCATCTTAAATGTTTTAAAGCTTTTTGATAACCACTTTCGCGAATTTTATTATATTCTTCGTCATTTTTGAGAATTTCAGGTATTAATTTAATAAAATTTTCAACATTATCTATTTTAATATAATCTTTACCGGGAACTAGTAAGGGAGTTAAATCTGTTTCACAAATCATTAATCCCTTGCATGCTAATATTTGAGGACAGCGTTCAGACATATAATTTCGTTTTTCTCCATTAATTATTTCGTTTAGACTATCGCCTACTGGTGAAATATTTAAGTTAATTTTACTATTTGAAAATACCTTATTACAATCACCATATTTAATAAAACCTTTATATGCTCTAGGATAAAGTGTTTTAAAACTTTCAGGACCATAAAAATGAAAATTAATATCTTTTCTTGAATAAATAGCATCAACAATATGTTTTCTACATATTTTAGTTCCCTTCCACAAATTTAAATCTTCATATAAGTTGGTACAAATAATACTAACATCACACGCATATTCTTTATTTTCATTATAAAAACTAGTGCTTTCATGGTGACCAGGATAAAAATGTTTAATAGGTATATTATTTCTATTATATTTTTGCAAGTGATTTATAAGTTTAGAATTTACAACTAATATTTTATTAAAAAAAGGCAAGGCTTCTACGCATTTCCTAAATGAACTTATATGTTCTTTATGATCAGTTTCTATAATTGCCGATGGGTCCCAATTTAATTGAATAAACTTACACGAAGTTTGATTTTTTATTTTAGCGAGATTTTCAACCGAAAGTTGAGGAGTATTATGCCACCATAAACATATATCAGGTTTAATATCTGGAGAATCATTAACATATTCAGAATATTTTTTTTTCAAATTTTCATAAGATAATGAATTTCCATTTAAAACATTTATTAAATCATCTATAGAATATTTCTTATGTATCATCGTCATTAAAGGAAAAAACGACATTTCATGTCCTAAATCAATGATGCCTTTTGCACCAGCTAGGTAACCATCAGCGTAACCATAATAACCAGCTAATAATATTTTCATTTTAATTTAATTATATTTTAATATGAAAATATTAACACATCTCTATAATATGGGAAATCTAGTTTCATTTCGGATTTAAACTACATATTTTTTCAGAGAATGATTTAATATCATGGAGATTATCAAGATATTGTTTTGTTTCTGAAATAATTTTATTTGTATCTGAAATATTAGATATTATATACAGAATCTTATTATATAAATCATTCATATTAAAATGTGCCTGAGCCGTTGTATCAGTACAATCTCGTACTCTATCAAATTTTAGCCAACTTTTTATCAACCATCCATTTTTATTATTATGAATTATTTCATTATGAGGAGCTGTGTCCAGGGATAATACTGGAGTATTCATATAACAAGATTCGTAAAATCCCAACCCCAAACCCTCATGTTTTGAAATCTGCAAAGATACATGATGTTCTTGATAAAGTTGTAAAATATCTGAATATGTTAAATGTTTTTGAATTATATTTATATTTGAAATATTAGTATAAGGTTTTAAACTAACAGGACACTGTTTGTAATCAGTAAAATTCCCTTGAACTACAACAGTCAAAATAAAATTGGTATTTCCCTGTTTTTCTAATTTTTGAAAAGTATCAAGGATTTCAATTGTTCGTTTCCTAGTAAAACCATTCAATCCCGTTAAATGTAAAAATTTCACAATTTTATCATCGCCAATCAAATTTATCATATTTTGTGGATAGTTAACTAATTGTGTACCCGTATATGCAAACCCCAAATATTCAACATTGTCCAATTGAAAGTTTTTAAAATACTCTTCCGTAGATCGGTTATTAATGAGAATTTTATCAAAAACTTTACATCTAGGTATTTCCCTATTAAATATACATTCTATATTAGGAATTCCGTATATGGGAATAGAAAATCGGGATTTAACATGTGAAGCGATTTCAAAAACATTATTATTAAGTTCCGGAATTATCAGACAGCTAATATTGAATGTTTCAATAAAATAATCAATTTCAGATAACATTACATTAAATCTATTGTTAGGCGATTTATAAATTTGTTCTATATCCCATTCCGAAGTGTCTGCTATTCTACTATTTTTAGAATCTTTAGAATTTAAAGGATGAGAAGATAAAATAGCTGTCGGGATACCGTTTTTCTCTAAAATTTCTCTATATATTCTAGACTGTATTCCCAAACCCTGATCGCACCACGGTGTAAATATACCAACGCGCTTTGGTATTATAATATTATATATATTTTCAAAATGGGCGAGTATGTTCATGTTTTTTATGTATTCGCTCTGTGCATCTATAACCGTATTATAGAACTCTCTATTTTCCAGTAATTTTATTGATTTATTGTAAGTGTCGGCATTATAAGTATTCATTTTTAATAAATTTTTACCAGTCAAATAATTCAGGTTACCTTTATTAGAAAATATTACGGCAATTTTGTTTTGAAATGCTTCATAAACAACTCTACAGAATGTTTCATCCAATTGAGTAGGGCAAACAATTATTTTCGTTTTATTGTAAATATCTTTAATGTTATTGGTTCTTCCCATTAATATATTTTCTTTATGCGAGGCTAGATTCATAGCTGATTTTATAGCTGAAGCTGTAGGAGGATCATTTTCACTATTAATTGCTATAAAATATTTTTCTGGATTTTTCTTAATTAACTCTGCAAATAACATACCCCCTTTTTTATTATGACAATTAATTATTGTTATATACTTACAATCAAAACTATTTATAGAATCATCTTTTTTTGATCTATTATTCATGGGTAAGGTTGGTAAAATATTAGTATCAGATATCTGAATATTATATTTTTTCTCAATAACATCTTTCATAAAATGAGATGCAAAAAAGTAATTAGTTGCATTATTAATAATACTTGTAAAATTAGGATTTGGGGCGTGTGAATCTATATTTTTTAAAATATCACTAGTTCCGTAAGTCGGATTAATCTGTAATATTTCTTCCCAATAACACCAAATTGTTATAACTGGTATATTTAATTTTTTTCCTATTTTTGTTACGGAATTATGACCTTTGCCAGAATGTAAAATACTTGCAAGATTTGGAAGTTCCTTTAATTGATTTTCTAATGAATTTTCTATAGAGTCTATTTTAATAAATGTAATATTTGGGGTATCTACAGGCAAAGTATTATTCCATTCATTAATATAAAACCATACTATTTTTACACCTTTATCAACACAATATAAACAAAGATCATAAAGAAACTCTTCTCCTCCGCCCCCTGGGTAACTAAAAAAATTAACAAATCCAAAAATCTTGACTTTCTCAATATCAGCCTTAGATTTCAGCATCTCTTTTGTCTTTCGTTGCTCTTCATATTTTTGTTGGTGTTTCTGCCTTATTTGATATTGTAATCGTCTATTATATTGATATTTAATATAATTATTTTTAATCTGTTGTTGGTGTTTATACAGTTTTTTTATTTTTTGATGTTGACTAGTCACTTGCATTACACCGCCTTTCTTATTTAAGCTTTTAAACATTTTATAATATAAAAATACTTTATATCTTTTTTTTATACTTAAATCTTGATTATACATAATAACAGTTAATTCATGGCAAATATATAGATTTAAATATTGAGTATTATTTGTTATTATGGCCGCATATATTTCAATTACTTCTATATTTCAGAGACAGGATACTCTTTTTAAATGTCTACAAACGGTGTCAAATCTCGAGACAAAACCAGCAAAATGTTTTATTTATTTATCAGAAGAGCCTTACCTATTGGATCAAGGGTTCAAAAATAAAGAAATTACTAATGATAATTTAAAACAAATATTACAAAACAACTTATTCGAGGTAAAATGGGTAAAAAATACAGGACCGTATAGAAAACTAATACCCCTTTTAAAGGAAAAATGGCATGAAAATTGTATTATACTTACATTTGACGATGACGTCGTGCTTCATAAAAATATATTATCCTTTTATATTGCTGATTTTCAAAAATATAGTTGCTGTGTTTCTTACAGGGGATTTTGTACAAATATTAACAGGATAGATAATTTTAAATACAGTCACGATAAAACAGATCGTAGAACACGTAGTAAATATAATTTTGCTAATAGCGGCGTTGGCATGGTTACTCATCCGTCATTTTTTCACAAAACTAATACATTGGTTTTAAATGAAGATATTTTTCTGAAACTATGTCCAACTGCGGATGATATATGGTATTATGTTTGTAGAATACTAAATAATATTCCAACTGTCATATGTCAATACGAGAATAGGTTATTTCAATTAACATATGATCCTAAAACTGCTTTATTTGCAAATTATAATATACGTAAAAACACAACAACATTAAACAATGTAGTTGAATTTCTAAGGAACAAAGAGTTTAAACTTTAAGATTTCTATAGTTATTTTTATAATAATTATACATATCTAAACATCCCGATCTACGTTTATGCATCTCTTCTGGATAGATTTTTCTTAAAATAGTGTCTATATTATTAATCTCCGATTCTCTTATTCTTAAAATACATGAATCCCATAATTTATTTTCAGGTAATTCTAGTGTATCTGCAAGTAAAACTGGAATTGAACCTGCGCCTAATGCTTCCCAAAATCGAATTGAATTGGGTCCTGATCCAGAGGGACACAAAGTAAACTTTGATTTCAGCAACAATTCGTTGTATGCGTATGTTTTTTGTTTATGGTCCATATTTTCATTTAATTCCCCCTTATGATTTTGCTTATGATTATAAACAACGCAATTAAAATGCCAATCACCTGTATTTTTAATATATACATCTTCTTTATTTCTAGATTGTAGATTAAATATTTTGGCTCTTATATCTGTTAAATAATTTGCTGGTTGATATCCACCCGCAAATGAGTAAAGTATTGGTCTGGCGCATTTCATTAGATTTGTTTCCCTAATTAAAGCATTACGATTAGAATCTGCAACATTAACAGCATATAATGGACACGGTAAAATTTTAATACCATTTATTTCATTCTCGCCTATTATTTTATGAGAAGAATATATTGTTTTCAGGTCAATCATCTTCCAAAAGTTAATTAACTTTTTAAAATGTACATGTTGACAGCATGTATAAGTAGGTTGGGGGTTATACTGCTTTACGAGATTATAAACTTGATTCAAAGGAATATTTTTATCAATTATAGTTGCCCAGGGCAATGCAAGATAATTTGGATCGTTTTTGTTTTGTTCATAAAAAGCTTTTTCGGTAATAACGGGATATTGCCAAAATAATAATGATGCTGTAGCCATTTATAAAAACAATTAACGGTGTCTTTACATTATTTTTCTAATACTTGATTAGTGGTTTCTATATTAGATATATTGATCCATTCATTATTCATATATAAACTTATCATATCTTTACTTTCTTTCAGCGAATCTAGTGTATACAAACCAAACCAAAGTTTCATGTATTTTCCTGCCGAAATTACAGATTTATTGGATGAATGGAGAAAATCAAGTATAAAAAAACTATATGGGGTTTCTCCAATAAATGTCATATCAAACTCACCTAATCTTGCCCCTAGTCCAGAAACATAATTATTTATAGTTGAAACAAAATCTCCATCTGGATCACAACTGGGAACATCTGAATAAACAAAAGAACAGTTTTTAAATAAGGGTCTTCCATAAAAATCAATCTTTTTATCTATTTGTTGTTTTATCAACTGATAGTGTTTTGATATGATCAGTATTTTTTTATCTTGAATCTTGTCACACCATATTTCCTTATTAATATAATCACCTAGATTTAAAACAGCATTGTGTATTATAGCTCTATTCGACTTTCTTGCAATATCAATCAGTCCTCTATGAATTACAGGACCAACATTGGGAGCTATATTAAAAGGATTATTGGGATCCGATAATGAATAACAAGCTATGTCACCTGGTCCATAATGAAATGAACCTGGTGAATTATATATACAATCCATGTATTTTAAAGCAAATAACTGTATCTTTTGAATATTATCAAGTGACATCCCTTGCGATTTCAAAAGTTGAAGACTAGATTGCATATTAGATACACTTAGTTTTTGTCTATGCTCATTATTGTCTTCACCTGCCTTACAAAATTCTTTAAATAAATGCACTATATTAGCCCCATGAACTGTCACAAGAGGTAAGCAAAAGGGCATATGAGCCTCATTTGCATAATCTATGAGATCTAATAAATTTTTCATATCTTTGCCTTCTACAAAATTTGTTTCTTTATTGCTATATGTCGCAAAATCCGTACCTGTACGTTTGGTCCAATAATCCAACGGCCATTTTTCAGTATCCTGTCCCGGATTTAAATGAGGAACTATAAACAGATGTGGTCTAGATATCGTGGGTTTATTCATATAGTCCCTAATCTGTGTCTGATGATTATGGAAACATTTGATCAAAAAAGGATCATTTTTAACATTATACCCTAGTAAATTAAAAAGAAAAGCTACTTTATTATCACACCCTCCAATACCATATTTAATATTGAAAATTTTTCTTTTCTCCTTAGGTACATTAAATTTACTATGAAAAATCCATACGTCTTGACTATCACTACGAGGTCCGAATAGTTTACATTTTAATAAATTTTTATCAGTGTACTCAAATCTTAATTGAGCATAGACTGTTTTTTGATTGTTTATTCCACTAACATATAGATTGCTCATGGTATTATTAAAAAATATATCTGCATTGCAAGTTACAATATAACCTTTCAACTTCATTTTATCTACTAATTCAAAAATATCTGAAAATCTTATTCTACGCTTAATATTTACTTGAACTATCTTGTCACTTTTAACCCCCAGTTCCTCATAAGTATATACCCTTTCATTTGGAAGTATAATTTTAGATATATTATTATTTGCAACATTGAATTTTAAACATTGTTGAATCTCATTATGACGCTGTTTATTTCCATGTACAAAAAACTGATATATCAGTATTATGGGTTGAGGACTTCGTGTGGTCTTTACAGTTGAATCACTTCTTTTAAAAGCTAACATTTAAAAGTATATTATACGATATTTTTAAATGATTTAAAATGCCATTCCGCCAAATCCTTTTTTTTTACCGAAAGTTCCCGCCGTTCCTCGTTTTGGTCCTTTCACATAAAAAGGTCTATTTAATCTTTGCATAGTACGCGCATCTACCTTTCTTGCGCCTTTAACAAATGGTGATGTTAAATTTTCCCCGGTATGAAAAGATGTTATATTAACTTCAATAAATAAATTATCCATTTCATTAGGATTCATTCTTATATTGCGCAAACTTCTAATTCCGTCTTGACCTCTATCCGCGCGACCCTTATGTTCAATATGAGGATTTACTAATCTATCCCAACCATGCCATAATCCTATAATATTATTGTTATCTTTTTCAATATTTACAAATTCTGGTCGAATTACTCTCTTTTTATTTTGTTCAGCTCTTCTCAAAATTATATTATCTTCTAAACCCCAAGTCCAAATATTTGGAAACCCATTTATATGTTCAAAATCCCAGGCTTTGATAGCAAAAATACCCCCCAATGCTCTATGATATCCGTAAAAGTGATTGACAATGTTCCTCTGTGTTTGATACGAAAATTGCCCTTTATGCCAAGGTATATTATCTATATCATGAAATACTAATGTTATATCTTTATAATTAGTGGGATACATATTTTTAACATATATAAAACCTAAATTTTTCATAGCGCCTCTATTAAAAGGTCGATTATCACGCTGATGGATAAATAATACTTTACAATTTAGATCTTCTAGTATATGTGGCATAATTTTCATAAAAGCAGAACGTTGGGGCGCTCTATCTCTGTAAGGGACAATTAAGACAATATCAGGTACTTTATTGACTACTGGAGTTGGTTTATTTTGTTTAATTTCTTCAATAGTTTCAACTATGGTCTCATTAACAACTATTTCTTTTATCGGTAATTTCTCATTTTTTGGTAATTTCTCCTTTATCGGTAATTCTTCCTTTTTTAATAAATCACTGACTAACTTTTCTAACGATGTAATCTTCTTTTTTAAATCTTCATCGACTGCTTTTTCCTGATCTATTATATTCTCCACAACCACGGGTTCCTCTTTAACAGCGACAGGTTCCTCTTCTACGACAACAGGTTCCTCTGCTACGACAATAGGTTCCTCTTCTACAGCCGTATGTTCTTCTTCTACGACAACGGGTTCTTCTTCTACAGCCGTGTGTTCTTCTTCTACGACAACAGGTTTCTCTTTGACAACGACAGGTTCCTCTGCTACGGCAACAGGTTCTTCTTCTACAGCCGTATGTTCTTCTTCTACGACAACAGGTTCCTCTTTGACAACAATAGGTTCCTCTTCTGCGACAACAGGTTCCTCTTCTACGACAACAGGTTCTTCTTCGGTTATAAAAATATCAGACTGTTCATTAAGTTTATTAGAAACAAAATCATTAACAACTTTACTTAATAAACCATCTACATAATGATTAATCTCATTGGAATCTTCAGAACTCATTTATAATATAAGATATTAATTATAATATAAATAAACTAGTCGCTATATTTGTTCAAAATTGCAGACGGAATTAATTTATCTTCCACATGAATCTTATTTAATTTTTTATAACATTTATTAATAGTTACTTCACTAATTTCACTAATTTTATTTACTGATCTTTTACTTATGTTTAATTTGCAAGTCTGAGCTACAAAATATATAATACCCGCTGCCACAGAATGTGGTGTATTTTCAGGTATTTTATTATTTTTTTGAATTCGACCTGCCACAAATAAACATACATTTGTTAATTCTTTATTAATCCCTAATTTACTACAATAACGTTCTATAAATGATATAGGAGTAGTTTTATGAAAATGCGTCTTGTCATTGTTCTCCATGTTTTTCTCTATTTGATTTACTAAATGTACTGCATTTTTACAACCTTTTGTAGCAGATGTATTGTCTAAATTAAAGATAGTTGCGATCTCCTTTGCTGTGCGAGGATAATTATGAATTCTACTTGCAATATAGATTGAAGCAGCAATCACGCCATCACGGTTACATCCTCTAAATGTTTTCATCTCAGAGATTTTCTTATGATATCTTAATGCCTCATCGATGATAATTTTGGGAATTCCTGATTGCTTTGATAATGTTGTAATTTTTTGAAATTCATCATATTGTGACTTTTCTTTATATGGCATAGATTGCCATTCCGTATATCTCCTAATTTTTCGCATTTCATAACTTGAGTTCCCGGGACACATCACCTTGCAACCATAAGAGGATTCTTTAAGTAATGGATTAATTGGCATACCACAACGTGTTGGATCAGTTTGATGATTATCATCTGCTCCATAATACCTCCATTCGGCAGACTGATCTAAATTATCCTTATAAATAATCCCACATTTAGGATTTGTACACGTGAGGAATCTTTCTTCATATGCGACTGTATAATTGCATTGATCGCAATGAGTACGACATCCCAACTTTTGTTTAGTATATAAACATTCCATAGACTCTTCAGAAACACCTATCATATTATCAAATTTATCCCATAAATCTGATTGAGTTTTTTTCCGCTTCTTTTTTTGTGTTTGTTTTAAATTCGATTTCATTAAAGTTAATTTACATATCTAATGAGTTGTTTTTAATTCAATTTTATAATATATATATTTATCATATATGGGATTAGGACAATCGAAGGAAAAAAATAAATTTGATGAAGATTTAAAGCCGGTTGATATGATAGATATTATTGCAACCAAATATATTTTAACACAAAATTTTCAAGACATGAAAAAATTAGGGCAAAAAGAATATTGCGATAAATTGGTTATTTTAACATCCGATATTATCAAAAAATTTATGAATGAAAAAGAGATAGAATATTTAGCACGACGTGTTGACCGGGGCGATTATTATAATAGAATGGTTAAAAAAAAAGTTATGTATCTCGATACAAATGAATTAGATCCAAAATCTAAACAAAGATTTTCCAAAAAAGAATTGGAAGATTTTAAGAAAAAAGAAGAAGATGAACTAGGAAAACACCTTATAAAAGAATACCAAAGACGGAAACAAGGATCAAGAGATTATGATTATGGATATGACGATAATGGTATGAGAGGTGGTAATATGTTAACTGATTTAATATATGGTAGAGATCTAGATATTAGAAGAGATCCTTATAGAAAACAAAGATTGCCTGGTAGACGTGAAATGCCTAAAAAAAATAAAAAAAGCATTCTAAATGAACTTGACGTAAGGAACAAAGATGAAAAAGATAGAATGTGTAAAGGTATTGCTAAATTCTATATATCAATTGCTCATTTATATGCAGCAATTGTAAAAACTATAAATCCAGTATATGTTTATCAGGATGGAAAAGGAAAAAGACACGCCTTGTCTATTCAAAATAGACATAAAATACCTAGAGGTGTAACTCCTAAATTAACAGAAATAAATTTATGCTCTAAAAGAATTAATGCTCTAAAACCAGGGGATGCAGAAGGTAAAATTGGCATAAATATATCAAAAACCTGTAACTTAAATAGTAAAAAACAAACCATTACTATGGAAAATGAATGGAGACCATCCAAATGGCCGACTAGCGACAGCGATAGAGTTAGAGTACTTACAAGATCTTTAGGTCAAGAACCAGGTATACCCGAATTACAGCAATTATATTGGGATAAATATGACTATGTTAAGGGTAATTTTGTTGAAGGCGTAATGAACTCAGGAGGCGATGCCGTTAAAGACTATGATAAAGATTTAAAAGAATTTTATACTGTATTTACCGGAAAAAAAGATTTTGATCAATGGAATGCAGATGGACAAAAACAATTTACAGATATACCATTAACCGCATATCATAATTCAGAATTATGCGAAGGTGAAGATGCTCCATGGAAACAAACATATGCTGGTAAAGGCGGTTTATTTACCTCATATGCCAATCATATAAAAAAAATGATTAAAAGTGCACAGGGTACACAAGATGAATTAATGGAAGTTCTTAAAGAATTATTTGTTATTCAAACAGCGCCGAATAAGGAAAAAACAGAAATAGTAACTCTAAATCCAAAACTCAATGACGAATCTTTAAATAAAATAATTGCAAAAACCAGGAAAATAATTGTAAAATTATACATTTCTTGCGAAAAAGATTTCAAAGATGGTTTAGATATATTTGAAGGAATATTGAGTGAAAGAATTATTAAAAATGCCGTGGTAAAAAAAAATACGATGAATGCGTTACAAGATAAATTAATATCACAGCCCGCTGATTCTAAAACAACGAATCAGATTAAAAATGCATTATTAGATTTATTTAGCTAACTTCTTTTTTTTCTACATTAATTATATAATGGGAAAAACACGTAGAGTCAGAGGAGGCAGACGCCGTAAAAGTCGCAGAGGTGGGCGTATGCGCACTCGTGCTAGTTTAAAACGTGCACGAATGAGCTACAGACGTAGAAGAAAGGCTAGTCCATGCAGAGGAAAAGGTCCAGCTGTATGCCGATCCAAACCCGGATGCAAATATGCGTCAGGAAGAAAACGTTCTTACTGCCGCAAGTCTAAAGCTACACGCCGACGCAGGTAAATAATAAATAAATAGTTTAGTTAAATTACTTATTTATTAATCAATTCATCCTTCATTTCTATAGTAGTACTTATCTCTTTTTTAATAGAATCGCAATTCTTCATACGAATTATTTCATTCTCTCCGCCCATAACCGAGTGAATCATGGAATGCCATTCCATTAACAGTTCATCGTCATTTAAATAGTTGGGATTTTGTTCTTCCCAAGCTTTGATATTTTTAATTTGCATGACAGCTATATTCTCAATAGAACTATTGATTTTCTGATGCGATCTGTCCTTTTCCCATTTATTTTCATCTTTTACATAAAATTGCAATCGCTTCTTATCTGAACAATGAATTGGTCTTTGCGTCGGTTCCATATCTTGAAGTTGTTTTACAAATATATTGCTTATTCCTTTTACAAAACCATGATTTTTAGTGTACATCAAATCTTCCAATGAAATAGTTAGATTTTCAACGAAATCGGTTATATTCATAGCATCCTTGCATTTTTCATTTAAATAAACATTGATAGATAATTTATTATTATAAGTATTGCCTATTTTTGGTATTATATTTTTGAATGTTTCCATTTGTTCAAGATTTTTCTTATTGTCTTCTTTTTGCGTTTCAATAAAAGCTTTCATAGTCGTATTTAAATTAATGGCAGATTCATGCATTTGTTCGAAAATCTTAGTTCGCAGTTCTGTAATTTCATTTCTTAGATCTTTATTTTCAACTTCCACTTTTTGTGTTTTCGATTTGCATTTTTTCTGATGCTTACACAGGCCAGATTTGTATTTATATTTTTTACCACACGACTCACATAAAAAAAGGGGTTTTTGGATAACATTTTTACTGCAATTTGGGATAACAGAATACCCCTTTTCTTCTATCATTTTCTTTGAATGTTTTATGGTAAGAACGTGTCTATTATAATCTTTTTTATTGCTAGATATAAAGTTACAAGTTTTACAATTATATATTTTCCTAACTTTCTTTATTTTAATATTTTTTGGGGTTTTCATGTACTTATATATGGATAATAAAAAAAACCCCTTAAATATTTTTATTATCTTTCATAATCAATGTTTGTTTGTTGAAAAATTGATCTTAATTAAAATTGGTATATGGTTGTTAATATACCATGTCATCATTATGTCAACATTCAATCTCGAATGATATTCGAGATAATACAATGTCCGAAAGAGAGATATCAATGAAAAAAATGTACGAAGCCAAGATAAAAGAATTAGAGAAGAAGTATCAAGAGGAGATTACAAAGAAAGGCGATATGAAAAAGCCTAGAAAAATAAAAACACTCGATCCTGTCAATACTTTAACTATAAAAGAAATAAAAGGAAAAAAAAAGTACTTCAAAAAAAATCGCCCGGAACAATATGATGTAGCTGTTAAAGTTGTCAATAAAATCATACAAGCAGAAGCCTCTGAAGAAAGCAAAAAGGTCCGTATGATAATTGTAGCTGAGGAAAAAAGTGGAAAAAGAGAAATTAGTGAGATAATATCTATATTGTTACAATATATACATAATCGGGTACCCGAAAAAAAAATGGATAAAGTCGCCAAAGCTATTATTAAAAATGTGTATCTCACCACACTTCATGTATGCGGACTTAATCGAAAATCGTGCGATGAACAATATGAGGAACTTCGCCAGTTGGGAATTTATGCTCAGCCAATCAGTAAGAAAACCGGTGGAGAAGATTATATAAATGATTTTAATAAACAAAAAGGTAAAAAAACTGGAGTAATTATTCTTGATGAATTGGATTATGCAAGTGCTGTAAAATCGAAAATGGAAATATATATTCGTGAACCAAATTCTCATATTATAGCGATGTCTTCAACGCCTTGGGAAGCCACTAAAACTAATTGGTGTCAAGATGATGATGTAATTTATTTTAACCCTTCTAATAAATATTGTGGCGGTGCGTGGTTTTGTGAAAATGATTTGGTACATAATCCAACATCATTTATTATAGATAATAAATTTTCACTTCAAGCTATGGAAATTATGACTAATATTAGAAAAAATAAAGAAAGAGAATCAGAAAGAAATGTCGTTGTAGTAAGATTACCTTCCAAGGGTGAAAATACAACAACATATGCACTTTACAAAAGTAATACAAAAAATAATAGAATGGTTACTCAAACAATTGAAGATGTTGAGGTGAATATACACGAATCATTTATAGACGCTACAATACAAAAAACCCTTGATGATGTTATTAGATTACACAATCACAAATCATCCAAAGAACATATACATGTAATTTATCTTTGTGGAAAATATAGCCGTTCAGCAGAGTTACCTCCTTATGTAAAATCCAAACTTTATGCTTGGTATGATAATCGTAATTGCACCAAATCTTTCTTGCAAACACTCTCGCAAGCGGTTGGACGTGTAAAACATTATAAAACACCTGAATATCCTGAAGGACATCATATTCATTTATATTGCGATAAGCAAGTTGTTGAATATTGGATAGATCCTAAAAAAGGTGAAAAGGAAATTAAAAAAATATCTTCAAGGATAAAATCAACAAAGGCGCCAACAAAAAATTATGATTATAAAGAATTTGAAACTTTTGAATACGCAAATGCGTTTAAAAAAGAGAAATTTGGCGGAGTGTTCGATCAAACAGCTTTTAGTGCTAGGGAAAAGTGTAGCAAAACTGGTAGAATCAAAAATAATATAAGAGGAGAGTGGAAGATAATCAATTGGCCCGATGAGGAACATTATTCTTATGGGTTGAGTGGATCCGGTTATAGCAGTGGTGATTGTAGATTATTGGTTTCATATGATGGAATAATTCCAAAATTCACTGTTATTTGGAATAAAGAAGATCGCTGTACTGGAGAAAGCAAAAGGGATAATTATAAACATAAACCATCGAAATTGAATGCATATGCAAAATAATCTTCAAAAATAACTTTTAATACAAATTTCAATGATTATACAAAATTTTTGCTTGTGACCATAAGCTTGGTCCGTTATCCACCTGTTTTTAGCAATTTAAGGTAATGAGTTGGTAACAACTTAAAAAAAAGCACTGCTAATTATGCTTTGGGGTTTTTTTTTGTTATCCATTATTTTACCCCAAAAAATGAGTTTCAGTTGGTAAGGCGTTTTTTGAAGATTTTTATTTTTGTAACCATATACAATAATAAAAAGTAAAAGTACTGAAAAGTGAAAAACGTGTTTTTTGGGGTTTTTTGTTATCCATTTTTTGGATAATGAAAAAAACCCCAAAACTTGCGTTTCATGACACAAAAAATTGTTGTAGTACTTAAAAAAAAGCACTGAGTATTTATCGATCTAGAAGTTTGAAGGGTAATGTAAAAAGTGTAAAATAATTGACTAATTCTTTTCGCCCATGAGCCATTTTGGACATTTTTGAAATGTCCAAATCCGAAAATTCAAGAATAATTTTTCGCAAATAAGTTACACTTTTATTTCTTATATTAAAAACTTAAATATATAATTTTCAATATAAAGAAACTAATTAATTGGTTTTGTCTTGGATTTTCTTTAATAAAGCATTGTTGTAAATCAAATTACCAGTTGGTTTATAGCTTGAGATTTGTTTATAATCCTTCTTTTGATTTTCGACGCCGACTTTGACATCAGTATTATTAAACATTAACGAATTCATGTCACCTGGCGTTGTAGTCTTTTTACTATCGTCATTCTTAGATTTGACTAAGTTTCCAAATCCGTCTACATTAACACCGTACTGTTTCTTAATGTCCATGCGTTTTGCTTTATCATAGTAATGTGCCCAAGATATAAATAATAAATTAGGATGAGTATAAGCTACGCTGAATCCATTATCTTTTAGTTTGTCTATAATATATGCTATACAAGCTGCAACATCATATCTTGGTGTGCCTACTATAAATTCAGGTACCACAAAAAATGTAAATTGTTCTGCACAACGTTGACGCGAGGTGATTTTAATTTTTGTATGAACCCTGTTTAGAATTTTACGAAATACCTTTAATTTTAATTGATCTACTTCTCTCTTTCTTTGATATAGATCATCTATATTGATTTTATCAGAATAATCATCTTCCATTAGTTTAAAAGAAGAAAAAAAAGGTTAAAAAAGAACGATAAAAATATTATAATGACAGTAAAACATATAGTTATATCTGGAGCAGCCTATAATGGCATTGATCTTGTAGGTATAATTACCGAACTATTTGACAAAGAATATTTTAAACGTGATGATATTAAATCTGTATATGGATCAAGTGCTGGAGCAATTGTACTAGCAATATGGATGTTAAGTATAGAAAAAGATGTATTATTTGATTTTATTATTAGAAAGCCATGGAATAAAATATATAGCTTCAAAGCTGAGATGTTTCTAGAATTATTCAATAATAAAGGAATGTTAGATGATAAATTAATACATGAAATAATGATTCCATTACTTAAATCCAAAGATTTATCACCAGATATTACATTATTTGATTTTTACAAACATACTGATATCAAATTTACTATTTATACAACCCATTTTAATACATGGAAAGGTAAATCGTTGACCAGTGATTCGCATCCCGATTTAAAACTTATAGATGCGCTTTATATGTCATCAGCCATGCCTGTAATATTTAAACCAATAATCATGGATGGTGAAATATATGTAGATGGAGCGGTTACCAAACACTACCCAATTAAATCGGCATTGGATGATGGATGCAAAAAACATGAAATATTGGGTATTAAAATATGTAGACCAGATGAGCATTCCGTTTGTGAGTCTACAAACTTTGTACAGTATATAGGATCTATGATGAATAACATGATTGGCGCAATATCAGCTTTAGAAGATATTGATATACCTCATTGCATTCGACATTCGGCGCCTAGGATGGGATCTGAAATAGAAGCTGTATTATCAGATCCAAATAAAAGAAAGGAATTATTAGAGCGTGGTGCTAAAACTGTAACGGAATATTTAAAGAGCAGTGTTGAGGAACTCAGTAACTGAGTCTTGTGTAGGATTTGCGTCGTATTCGATAACCTGATCTCCCTTTACTAAATAAATAGTAGGATATCCATCAATACTAACATTGTGTCTTTTCTCAAATTCATTCATTTTATCCTCTTCTTTCTCTCCATTTACTTCATGAAAGTGGACAATGATACCGTTAATAGGTTTTCCATCATATAATCTTTTAACTTTATCAATAATCGGTTTTGATTTTTTTGAATGAGGACACCATTCAGTATAGAAAAAATAAAAATCAGCTTTTTTGATTTCATCATCTTTCTTTACAAACTCTTTATTTGGTACAAAACTAGGATCCAATTTTGGTGAAATATAATAGTTATAAACATAAAGTGCTATAGTAATAAATACCGCGCTTAAAAATAACACTACAAGAAATTTTTTATTAGTAAGCATTTGTGAAACACTAGCTTTCAAATTATCAAGCATTTATATTATAAAATAATAGAAAGAAGAAATATTTAACGAATATACCTAAAGAATGAAATACAAAATATATAATCAATCATGTTTGTTAGGAATTATAAAGGTAAAATAATCGAATTTAATTGGAGAGATTACTCTAATGAAAAAGATATGTATAGCGCGTTGTGGAAAATTATGTATAATGTGGAGTTAACGAGTCCAAGTTCAACAAATCAAGATATAATAAATTATATTCAAGAATAATCTTATTAGTTTTAATTATTTTCTAAAATTAATATAATAGTATGGCTAAAACAAGACGAAAAGGAAGATCAAAGAAAAAAAACAAAAAGAAAAAAACATATACAAAAAAACATTATAGTAGCGCTGATGGCATGCTAACTAGTGTATGGGGTCCACCTTTATGGCATTATTTACACGTTATGTCATTTAATTATCCTGTAAAACCTACGCCTAATGATAAAAAGTATTATAGAAATTTTATTTGTAATTTGCGAAATGTATTACCTTGTAGGTATTGTAGAATAAATTTAAGAAAAAATTTGAAAATGTTACCTTTAACAAATGCTGATCTGAAGAATAGAGATAAATTTTCCAGATGGGTATTTAAATTACACGAATTAATAAATACAATGTTGGGAAAGGATTCAGGATTAAAATTTTGCGATGTTAGAGAAAGGTATGAGCATTTTAGATCTCGTTGCACGCAGGAAGATAAGGTAGTATCAAATAAAGAAATCAAAGAACATTTGCGTAAAACTGAGAAGAAAGAGAAAGGATGTACAGAACCGTTATATGGAAAAAAATCACAGTGTATTCTTAAAATAGTCCCTCAAAGTAAAAAAAATAAAACATTTCAAATGGACAAGAAATGTATCAAAAGACGCACGATTAAAAAAAGAAATTGATTTCGTGGATTAATATATACATGAAATCATTTACAATGGAGCAAATTACAGAATTATGCGAGGTTAGTGGAAATTATATTGTAGTATCAAATAATAAAGTATATAATCTATCTACTTTTTTGAATAGACATCCCGGTGGAAAGTTTGTAATTAAATCAAAAAATGGCGAAGATGTCACTAGACATTTCAAAATGCATAGTGAACGTGGTCAAAAAATGTGGAAAGACTATCAAATAGGTATTATATCTAGCGGAGGATGTTGTAATTTTACCTAAAAGCAGCAAAGGTATTTAACATTGGTAGAGGTAATTCGGATTTATTTCTAGAATCGTAGTTAGGAACTTTTTTACAGGTGAAAGAGGGTTCTGGACACCTGGCACAAGGTGGACACGCAGGGCACGGTGTTGGTCTTGGACAAGCTGCCGAATCAGGGCATTTAGGACAAACAGGGGGTACAATTTCTGATTTAAGAATATACATGTCTTCTTCGCCTTCAGCAATTTCGTGTCTTTTGATTCCTCTCATTCCTTCTACTGTATGAGATCCTAAACTAACTAGGATAACCAAACCTAATAATATAAATAAAACATGCGATAATTTCACTTTCATTATATAATCATCAAAGAAAAGATTTCTTCAAAGGTTATATAAATGCCGAAAAAAACCTGGACAGATCCGTTAGAGCAACTATTAATAACATGGGCAGAAAAGGCCTCTGGATATGCGTGGTTGCATCAAAAAAGTTCCATGGTATTTAAGAAAAAAAATCTTTGTTTATCCATTCCTGCTTCGATATTCGGCTATGTTGCAGGAATCAGTGTATTACTTTCAAATGATGTATTTAGCGATTGCTCTCACATATCAAATGCTCCAGTTGTGAGAGCCTTAATAGGGATTACCGCAATCTCAGCTGGCATATTATCAAATTTCCAAGAAATGTTTACATTTAAAGAAGAAGCTGAAAAACATCGAATTGCCTCATTGCGATTTTTGTCTTTTTTTAGAGAACTTAGTTGTGAACTTAGTTTAGATCCTAAATATCGATCTGCGCCAATGGATTATATCACATTAAAACGATTTGAATTTGACAAAATCTTAGAACAATCACCAGATATTCCCGAATGTATTATTTCACAATTTAATGATAAATTTAAAAACTTATCTATTCATAAACCGGATGCAGTAATCGGGTTACAAACCATATTACCATTTGGTAAACAGTATAGAGTTGAACTTAAACGTTCATTAAGTATTCGAGACAAAATTTTGTTATTGAGGTGTTTTAATAGTTGGAAAAAGGGGTCTCATATAAAACACCGGAGACCTCGCAAAGTATCCGATGATGTATTGATAGAAGTAGCTAATTCAAGAACTTCAAATATGGATTTAGTTGAGGTTGAAAATGGAAATGTTATGCTTACGGAGAGAAATGCTGAACATTTACTATTACATGGCACGCTTAGTGAACAAAAGCGATTTGTACAAAATCAAAATATCAAAATTAAACAAAACCCTTTAGAAAGTGACTCTGCCACAGATTTAGGTTCGGGTGACAGTGAAGAAACCAAAGAATAATCTCTTGGTATTATATATATATGCCAGCATTAACACATGGAAGAGTTAAAAATGGATTTAATTTATTTCCAAGGACTATCAAGTATGCACAGCCTAGTTGTAATAAAGAGCAAACACCACAACAAAAAGCAGCACAAGAAGAGAGAGAAAAGCAGGGATATAATAAACTAGCAGAATATGATCCAAATGGAAATCGTGTTTGCGAAAATGCACAAAGAGGATTATGTTGTGGTAGCGCTATCCAACCACGTAATTTAGGCCCAGGTCATTTGTTTCGTAACCGAGTTCCAACCAAACCTTGTAATAGAAAACACGCTAGCAATGTGGTTACGGGTCGCTCCTTCGCAGCTAAAAGAGCAATTGCCCGACGTTCTGCCAATTGTAATACATCTCCTAGAAGACCGGGTACGGTTACTTTTACCGTGTATGCTCAGCCAGAGGATCTATATAGTATTGGTACAAACCCTTATTTATTAGATTTCGCCTCACTTTCGCCAAGTGGACCGCCTCCAATCGGGAGTTCTTGTAATTTTATTAAAATACGAGATTATACCATAAAACAAAAAACACAAGCACAAGGAGGAGCGCCACGATATTACGATATTACAGCGAATTACGATTTAATTTATAATACAATCGTCACAAACAACTCTGGAACTAATTTTAAAATACAAAAATCGGATAATATAATTTCTAAACCCGTATTTTGGACTCTCCTACCAAAAAGTTCTATAACAATAAATCAATCAAATATAATAGCCAATGTATCGGCGTCAGTTTCCGGCAACAACGATACTGAGGACAGTTTCAACATAACACTACCTACCAATGCTTCAACAAATTGTTGTTGTTTATTACCAACTGTTACTTATTCCGGTCCTAGAAATGCCTATAGAATGTCTTGTTCCGGTGGTCCAGCAAAACGTACATTATTGCAACCGTGCACGAATCCAACATATAGTCAACTGCAAATAAATTGATAAATAAATTAAAAATATTTCTATTCATCATATGAACAGACATATTAGAAGAATGTTAAAACGATTTCACTTTAAAGACACTTTAGAAGTGGGTATTGACGAAGCTGGTAGAGGCCCTTTGTTTGGCAGAGTTTATGTTGGAGCTGTAATACTTCCTCCAGATGAAAACTATGATCACTCATTAATGCGTGATAGTAAAAAATTAAATGAAACGCAACGATTAGAAGCATACGAGTATATCAAGAACTATGCAATTGACTGGGCTAGTTATTGGATGTCCGCAGAAGATATTGACAAACATAATGTATTTCAAGCAACGCATAAATCAATGCATAAAGCATTGGATAAATTATTGGTTCGACCCGAACAAATATTAGTAGATGGAGATAAATTCTATGCATATAGAGACGATAACGAAATAGTACCACATATGTGTATAGTCGGTGGTGATAATAAGTATAGTGCTATAGCAGCTGCATCCATCGTTGCGAAAGTTGAACATGATCAATATATTGAAGATATGTGTAATAGATATCCCAATCTAGATAAATTTTACGATTTGAGAAGCAATAAGGGCTATGGAACAAAAAAACATATGGAAGGGATAGAAAAGCACGGTATCTCAGCCTGGCATCGTAAAAGCTTTGGTATATGCAGAAAATATGCAGAAAATTGAATGTGAAACCGCATTTTATATATAGGTAACTAACCAATCGCAGACTAGATAATAATACATACTGTAATATAATACCACGTATATATAATGCAACAGAATACATGCGATTCCAATGGAATTCAGTATATTTTCGGATACTTTGCTACGGGAAGGGATGATGATACGCCTAGGTGGTATTTTCCTAGACACCGATTTCAATTTGCAGACCCAAATACAAGATCCCCGATGGGTCAGTTTATTACTTCAAATTGGTTCGGTAGAGAAGCTCCTATCGGCGAGAAGCGCGAATACCTCGTTGTTGGTATTAGAGGAAACTTTTCATATAACAATATTACTTGTCTAGTTAATGGAGCTTTAATGTCGCGGGGACACAATCGTTTGACTGAACTAGAGCGAAATCAGGGTATTGTTAAAAAAGAATATTTTGTTATTCCCGGAGGCGTTACAAGAATGCTTTATGAGAATACAACTATCGGTCATACTACTCTCAATAACATTTCAAATAATATGACGTTGACCCTATCTATACGATCTTTGGAGAATTCACTCTTGGTATCGCTTCCAAGTTTTGAAATTATCCCATCCAATGAATCGGAACTAGAAATATAGAGACAATTTAAGTATAAAATTGAAATAAATAAAATTCTTTTTTGTTTCTATTAAACAATACAATGGTAGAATTTCTTCTAGTAGACGGTAGCTATTATAGCTTTTATAGATATTTTGCTTTACTCAATTGGTGGAAGCATAGTCATCCCGATGAAGAGTTACCGGATCCTTCGCAAAATGAGGATTTTGTAACACGATTTCGCGCAGTATTCATTAAAAAAATTAAAGAGTTTATTAAAAAGTTGAAAATGAAAGATCCTGTTATTATTGTTGGTCTTGATTGTCCAAGAACTGATATTTGGAGGAATGAATTATTTGATAGTTATAAAGCAAATAGAGTATATGATGATAAATTTATGGGCGGGTCAATATTTAAGATGGTTCATAAAGAGGAATTATTTCGACAAGCAGGTGCGAATATGACAATTCGTCATCCGCATTTGGAAGCTGATGACTGTCTGGCCTTAACTACCAAAAATATATTAGGATTAATACCGCATGCTAAGATCACTATTATTACAAGTGATATGGATTACCTACAGCTAGCGTGTGACAATATCCGTTTGGTAAATTTAAAATATAAAGATTTAACTGATAGTAAAAATTGTTTCAAAAATAAAGATAAGGATTTATTTTGCAAGATAGTAATGGGCGACAAGAGTGACGCTATTCCGTCTATATTTAAAAAATGCGGTATCAAAACAGCTGCCAAATGTTATGAGGATAAAGAGTATTTTCATAACAGATTGAAACAAGAAGATGCGTATGAACGCTACGAGTTGAATAAAAAATTAATTGACTTTCGTGAAATTCCTCAAAAGCTCGTGGATGAATTTAATTCTGGAAAATATACTACCAATTATACATAACCTTCAAATGATACGGCCAATGTAAAAACAATCCAAAATGGTGCAATAGTGAGGTCCAATTGTGCAATAATGGCAACAATCAAAGCTAAAATTCCTTTTTTAATGGCATCTTTAATGCGCTTACCATTAAGGTCATTGCCCGAGGTATGTATCATGTAACTACTAAAAATGATAACAATCGCTAAATTAATTACCCAAGATGCGTTAGTAAAAAGTTTTTTAAGAAGTTTTAATTTGCCTTGTTGATAAGCTTTATATAGTGTAATAACAACAACTAACAAAATTCCAAATAATTTATTATTCAATAATTCTAATATCATATGAAATATATTCAGATAAAAATTGAAATCAAACTATTACTATTGTTTTAAATCATATAACCATGCCAACTAGATCCGGAAAGACCTATCGCAAAATACAGAAATGTATTGACTGTTCAGACTTTTATCAAATGATTAATAAAAATAAATGTAGTTATTGTACTATTCATAAACCTCCTTCAAGTATTAAAAGAAAAATTATGATAAAAGAAGCATATGAATTAGCAATCACAACAGCAATAAATACAGAAAAAAATGCTGGCGAAATGAAACTATTAAAAATAATTTCTAGAAAAAAAAACGACGTGTTGCTATTTAAAGCATTTAAAGCCTTAGACGAATGTAAAACTGACGGATTAATATATTTACTCGCAAAGGATGCATTACCTATATATTTAGAAAACCCTACGGTTCAACGAGGACATATAGTAGCATCACGTGTATTTGATTGGTGGAACATTAAAAGTAGTGAATTTGAGTGGCCGGGATATTGTAGTTGTTATTATGGTAATTTTAATGAACCTCTTGAAACATACTTTATGGATAGTAAAAGGCCATTGCGCTTACCACACCGAATGCTGTTAACTAGTGTAACAGCTTCGCTATTATCTGGATAGATTTGTGTAAAATTGAATATAATTAAAAAATTACTTTTTATTATAATCAACTCAATAATGAAAATACTAACATTTGATGTAGAGACAACCGGATTGCCAGATGGCAGACCAACAACTGAACAAACACATCGATGGCCATTTATAGTACAGTTTTCCTGGATGGTATATGATGCTTCTAAGAATAAGGTGATTAACGTGGAAGATCATGTAGTGAAGCTACCCAAAGGACCGGAGGGAAGACAATTAGGCATTTGTCCAGAGAGTACGGCGATTCATGGGATAACAAATAAAATAATGCTAAGAGAAGGGAAAAATATTTGTCATGTAATAAATATGTTTATGAGAGATGTGCGAAAATGCAAGATTTTGGTGGCGCATAATTTAAAATTTGATAAAAGTATGGTTATAGTGGAACAGAATCGGATTGGATATAAACGCACACTTGAAAAACAACGCAAAGTAGAGTATTGTACAATGTTAAAGGGTAAAGTTGCTTGTAATATTCGAAAAATGAATGATTATACGGGTAAGATGCAATACAAGTATCCTAAACTAATTGAATTGCATGAAAAGTTGTTTAATAGTCAACCAAATAATTTGCACAACTCTTTGATTGATATATTGGTGTGTTTCCGTTGTTTTGGAAAACTTTATTGGAATGTGGATATATTGACTAAAAACCGTCAGCTAAATGAGTTGTATTCGGAGTTGTGTTAGTTGTATTGGTATGTATTAGAGGCTACTACTAAGTAGACTTCAGCAGTTACCATATCCGCCGAGCGAGTCAAGGAAAATATTAATATAATATTTGATTAAGTGATATTATACTAATTTATTTATTGTGAAGGTAAACATCCTAAAAAATTATGTGCTTTATTTTTTCTACTTATAACATTTGTTACGACTCCTCCATGGTGATCGTCTGTCGTTGATACACCGCAACATTTCCCGGAAGCTAACGGGCAATAATATATTCTCTGAGTATATGCTGCATCACTTTCATCGCCGTATATAAATGATGGGATTTCAGATGTGTTTGGGCCTGCTAGCTTAATTTGTTCACCATTAAAATCTTTTCCCAATATATTTTCTATGTCACTAATTTGATTGGATGTCAATAGGTCACCCTTTAACGATATGGTCATTACAATATCAGTGTTACCTGGCCTTTTATCAACATCGCCAACACCACAAGTATCATTAATTGGTACAACGTTATTATATATTGTTTCGAAGCCGTTGTAGTCAGTGCAATTAAAAGGACCGTTGGGTAAGGATCCCACGCTTGTTAAGTCTGTGCAGCCAGGATTCCAGTTATTTTTTATACCCGTCCTCGCAGTTTTGAAGAAGTATTTGTTAGTGGATGGTACAGTGGGGTATATTGTCATTTGGAGGTCGGTACGGAATGAAAGGTAATTTTTGGTTTGTGTATACATATTACACAAAGTGTCGCCACAATGTGGATCTGATGGATCAGCTTCTATTGCCCATTTGAGATTAATGCAAGCATCTCCACCATCACCAAATGCAACAACGACAGATGTAGGGCTTAATTTTAATCTTATACCAAAACCATTATCATATAACACGCTTTTATCATGAACAGTTACCAATCCAACGATATGTTTTCTTAGGTTCCCTTTAATCTTAAAAGCTAAGTTTTTGTTATTAACACTTAATATAGCCTTTTTAACAGCTGGTGGCGCATTGTCATAATAGGTGTTACCAGGTTCTAAATGTTGAATAGGGTTTAGTAGTGTATCATGAACATCGCCTAAATCTGATTTTAATGTTTCTTTTGTACCCACTAACGCTGGAATATACCCATTTGGATCTGCTAAGGCGGAGAAATACTTGAAAATAATATCAAATGCGGCATCAAGTGTTAATTCCGTAGCACACGTATTGCCACACGCAAACCTGGGCGTTGACTTATGTCCCACTCCGGAATTAAATGATTGTCCGCGTGGTGCTTTTGCTACACATCTTCCTGAATTCCACTTCCAGAGAACTCCGTGATAATATACAGGACCACAGTATTTTTGATTGCATTGTGCTCGTCTTCCGATGTACCTACTTAAGTATCCTTGTCTGCCCACTTTAGATGGACAACCTGACATTTTAAGTCCTATTTGATTGGTATTCACGGAACCAATACGTTGTCTAGCTCTTCCATAATATTTAACCATTTATATTATAGAAGGAAAAAATAATCAGGGTTCAAATTTTATTAACTTAAAATTAGTCACTATACCATCAATTTTAAATCTTTGCATATATTTTAATTCATCTTCATTTTTCATTGTATACGTAAAAATAAAGATACCTCTCTTTTTACAGTAATCTATCATTTCTTTATCTAATGCACTGTAGTGTAAACAAAGAAAATGAATGTGTGGAATTATCTCTTTTAAAACCGTTTCGGAGAGAATATTATCGGTTATAAAGCCTCTTCTAAGTTCTGGCATTTTCTGTTCTAACAAATCTAGGTGTTTTTGATTAAAACTAAATGCTATCATATTAGATACGTCAATATTCCATGTTCTTAAAAATGCAAATAAATGATACGCAGTTTTAATACCGCCCTTCAAATCAAAATAAAGTTCCTTGCTTTTATAAGGAAACGCGTCAAAAAAGTTTTTCAAAGTTAATATTCCTCTCTTTTTTTTTAAAATTTCTTTCAAAGATAATTCAGAAACAGGCGTACCTGATATCATGACATCGTGGTAAATAATTAATTCACCAGTTTTACATGCTTGTATATCAACTTCAATCATATTAAAATTCCTATCATACGCTGCCCTAAAAGACTTATATGAATTATCGGGATATTTGCCGGAATATCCACGATGCGCAATAGATGTAATATGATTATCTACGAAGAATTTCATATTACATAGTAGTAAGAAGTTATTTTAAGCCGAGCACATAATACATCCCTCGTCATCTTCATCGGTTGTAGTTTTAGCATTTGGATCAATGGTAAACTGTTGTGGTGCAGCCTTTGCTTTTGTTCTAAGATAGTAGAGACCGGTTTTTAATCCTTGTTTAAAAGCAAAGAAGTGCATGGCTGTTAATTTATTATAACTAGGCTCTTTCATCCATAAGTTCATACTCATACTTTGATCAATGAATGGTGCTCTATCCGCAGCCATATTAATAATATTTTTCATAGGCATTTCCCATACTATTTTATACTTTTCCTTCAAACATTTTGGTAAACTTTTAATATTTTGTACTGAACCATTATACGCGATAATACCATTCTTGACTTCTTCGGTCCACATATCCAATTCAACCAATTCCTCCAGTAGATGTTTATTAACTATGACAAATTCTCCGGCAATAGTTCGTCTAACATATATATTACTTGTATAAGGCTCAAAGCATTCATTGTTCCCCAATATCTGTGAGGTCGAAGCAGTTGGCATTGGTGCCACCAATAATGAGTTCCGCATACCATTAACTACCACATCCTGTCTTAGTTTAGCCCAGTCATACCTATCACTATATACAACATTTTCCCATAAATCGGGAGATAATTTGCCTTGCGAGGCAGGCGATCCCACGAATGTACTGTAAGAGTTTTCCTCTTTTGCAATTTCCATACTAGCTTCGACAGCTGCGTGATATATGGTTTCGAAAATTTCTCTATTGGTTTTCTTTGCCAAATCACTTTCAAAAGGCAAATCCATTATCATAAACACATCAGCCAAACCTTGTACACCCAAACCAATGGGTCTATGCTTTGAATTACTAGTTTTAGTTTTTGGGGTAGGATAAAAGTTAATATCTATAACTCGATTAAGATTACGCGTAACTACCTTTGTAACTTGGTGTAGTTTTTCATGGTCAAAAACATTTCTTAATATATCCAATAGTTCGATATATCCACCAATGTATTCATCATCAATAATAATTTGTGGGAAGGTTTTAACTTCTTGATTGTATTTAGCTGTGATATACTGTTTGCAAGTTTCGCGTTGGCCAATTGTTGAACACTCGTCTATAATAATATCATCCGCTGTGATTCTTTGTGAAACAAGCCTCTTAGCCAACTTACAATAATCACATTCAGGTTTGGTAAATATACGGACAGTTTTGAATTTCTTATGTGTCGTTTTTACAAAGTTGGGCAGACCCAAACTAGCTAGATTACATACGGCAGTTTCATCCGGATCAGAATATTCTACAATTTCAGTGCATAGATTGCTAGATTTTATTGTGCCAAGATTTTTTTGATTTGATTTTTTATTACACGCATCTTTATACAGCATATACGGTGTCCCCGTTTCAATCTGACTATCTAAAATTTTAAACCAAATATCTCGGGCTTGAACAGACTCACCCTTTCCTTCGGATTCATATTTTGTATATAAAGTTTCAAATTCATCTCCATATACATCACTTAATCCCTTGCATTCGTCAGGACACATCAATGTCCATTTACCATCAGTGGTTACTCTTTTCATGAATAGATCGGGTATCCACAAAGCATAAAACAAATCTCTTCCTCTTTGCTCTTCATCACCGTGATTTTTTTTCATTTCTAAAAATTCACGTATATCTTTATGCCACGGTTCCAAATAAATTGCAAAAGATCCATTACGCTTACCACCTCCTTGGTCAACATACCTAGCTGTATTGTTGAAAACTCTCAACATGGGAACTATGCCATTAGAGGTGCCATTAGTGCCTCTAATATGACTACCGGAAGCCCTGACATTGTGTATATGTAATCCGATCCCGCCAGCCCATTTACTAATTTTAGCACAATCGGTAAGAGTCTCATAAATACCTGCAATACTATCATCTTTCATAGACAAAAGATAACAAGAACTCATTTGTTGTCGTGGAGTTCCCGCGTTGAAAAGAGTAGGCGTGGCGTGTGTAAAATATTTTTCCGACATCAGATCGTAAGTTTCCTTTACTCTTTTCAAATCTTTTCCGTGAATAGCCACACTAACTCGCATCCACATATGCTGTGGTCTTTCCAAAATACGTTTGCCGATTCTAAGCATATAAGCTCTTTCCACGTTTTAAATCCAAAATAATCCATAAGATAGTCTCTATTAAAATCAAAATATGACTGTATTTCGTGGGAATGCTCTGAAACAATGTCGTACATTTCTTTGCTTACTAAAGGAGAATGTTTATCATGAATATCTTTAAAATTATATAAATCCGAAACAACTTTTAAAAAGGAGGCGTCGGTATTTTTGTGGTGATTAGAAACCAATATACGACTAGCTAATTTACCATAATCTGGATGCGTAGTAATAAGTGACGCACATTGCTGTGCTGTAAGTTCATCTATTTCTTTGGTTGAAATCCCATCATATAATCGATCAATTATTTTTTGTACCAATGAAGTATAATTGATTTTCAGGTTTATTTTCCCAGTTTCCTTATCATTTCCCAGTACTGTAACGCGCTTTAAAATTTTATCGAAAGAAAATATTTCTTTTTCACCATTTCTTTTAATGACATGATCCTGATAACTCATCGTATACAAATATAAATATTATAATTTTAAATAGTTGTAATTATAATATATTTTCAAGTACTAAGGAAAATATAATATAAATAATATTTATATGAAAGGACTTTTGTTAAATTGTACTGTGATATTGGCATTGCTTTTAGGAATACTAATTGTATTAGGAGGAAATAAAGAGGGGTTTTTATCATCAGGTTCATATCCAGCATCAGTAAATAATCCAATGATGGTTGATAGTAAATACCCTTATAGAACACCCTGGAGGTTTATCTGATGAAAATTATAGTGAACAATGGAAATTATATCCTGTTTGGTCTGTTGGATCATACAAGCAAAAAACCAATAATATCAAATATTGGCCTCAACCATGCAATGGGACAGCTGCACCGGCTGATGTATGTGGGTGGTTTATATAAAAAAATTATACCAGAAGACCGCTGCACACCTCCTCCTCAGAGAAATTGCCGAAGAGTAAACTATTATTGCAATTAATTCGAATTTAATACAGGAGTATTAATTTTGAGTACTAGTTTTGGCGGATCAAGATCTAATGGTGGTGGTGGTGGAAAACAGGTTGTATATCCCTCTACCAAGGGTGATATGATAGGAGGTTTCTTCTTTCTTTTTTTAGGTTTTCGATGAGAATATCCCGAAACCCTTTCTTTTTCAATAATCTTCCAAAGATCTTTGAAATGTGGTGTGGCCATATTAAACCAATCTTTATTGTATGGTACTGTGACGCAAGAATAGTTTTCCAATCGCCAATAGGTATTTTGAATCCAAGTAAGAGTAGATTCATTATCTAAAAGATCATCATACCATTGTTCGAAAACAGTTTCATTACAATTCCATGGAGCATATCTATATATTGGTTTATTTCCATCGTGGAAACATACGATTATTCCTTTTGGTTTACCATCTTTAGTTTTATTGAAAGTCCCGTCTTCTCTGTATTCCTCTTCGGTTTTATATTCTTTAAACACAGTTTCAAGAAAGTCGCAAGTATGTAACCCAGTAACATGCATTTGAAACTGCATTTGAATCCAATAATCTCTTTTAGGAGTTCCTGTTAATTTACGACTGACTGGATTTTTAATTTCCAGCAGATATCCAAATCGATCGCTTGATCTTTTAATATTGATACCATCAGGAGAGGCTCCGAATTCTGAGTTTTTTTCATCGGGAATACATCCAAACTCTTCTATTTCAGTGTTAAATTTGTCTTCATAAAATATAGTAGATATAGGGTTCAAATTTGTGACCGTGATGAGTTGCTGATTTCACATTAACTTTACTATATTTAGCTTTGTCAATTGGTTTGCATTTAGAATAAATCAATTCATTTTTTTTAGCATCTGAATCAAGAGCTTTCCACGCTGAACTAGCGGTTAAGCGAGTCCATCTAAAATCGAACCATTCGGGTGTATTTTGTTCGGGCTGCGGCATTGATCTAAGATTTTGTATTTGGGCTTGTATATCTCTTTTGCTTTCAGGAGTGGTGATA
>PVMK01170170.1_pt1 | contig 199901 bp, 176 predicted proteins | sample 1853481 | NCBI WGS metagenome assembly PVMK01 (sample SAMN08533507, study PRJNA380276) | Marine sediment metagenome, whole genome shotgun sequencing project.
TCCATCGGGGCGGAGTCACGCAGCAGCCTGCCATGCTGGCGATCGTATCCCCCTTGATAACAAAAGACACCGGTCCGAAAATTTCTTCCCGGTATATATCCCGCGCCTCTTCGGTGACTTCCAGTACCAGGGGTGACGCAGTGCGTGCATTGGGAAAATCCGCGTAGTCCATCGGGGCGGAGTCACGCAGCAGCCTGCCATGCTGGCCCGCGAGGCCGCGATAGCGCTCGATGGCGGCCAGGATCATATCATCCACCAGGGTGCCACACAGCACCTGGGGGTTTTCCACATATTTCTCTACCCCCGCCACGATGGCGGCGGCAACCTCGTCAAAACTGACGCGCACGCCCGCCGCCAGGATACCGTCTGCCGGGATATGGATATTCTGTACGCTGGTACACATTTGCGCGGAGGCCTGGCACAGGGAATGGGCGATGGCCGAGGCCATGGCCTGCAGGTTGTCGGTGGACTCGATCACCACCGAGTTACAGCCGGCTGTCTCGGTGTACACGAGTTTTTCGCTGCAGTTCTGTTCTATCCACTGGCCAAAACGCGGGCTGCCGGTGAAATCCACAATGGCCGTGTCCGGGTGCTCCAGCAGTGCCATGGTGGCGGGCTCTTCCCGGGTATCGGCCACCATCGTCACCAGGTTAGGGTCAAAGCCCGCCTCCGCCAGTACCTCCCGGCACACCGTTGTCACCATGGCCACCGGCAGGATCGCACCGGGGTGGGGCTTGAATACCACCGGGTTACCTGTAGCCAGGCTGGCGCACAGGGCAGGATAGCCATTCCACAGGGGAAAGGTGGCACAGCAGATCACCACACCCACACCCCTGGGCATCAGGTAATACTGCTTCTCCAGCCTGGCCGCACCGCCCTTGCCGAATTGCCGTTCCCAGTGAGCAGTCGCCGGCACATCAGCCATCGCCTTGTGGGCGTATGCCAGGGCTTCCAGTCCCCGGTCCAGAGCGTTGGCGCCACTGCCGGCAAAGGCCATGATGTAACTCTGGCCGCTGGTATGCATGGTGGCGTGGGCGTTTTCAAACAACTGCCCGGCGCAACGGTCCAGTATTTCGAGGCAGACACCGATGCGGGTTTCAGCAGATGACTTGCGCCAGGCCGGCATGCCCCGGACAAGCTCCGGATAGAGCGCGGCGACATCCACTTTGGGATAACTGACCCCCAGGGGTTGCCCTGTGTAGGGTGACACCTCGGCGCCGGTGCGGCCGATTTCCGCCGGCTGTTGCAAGGGATAGTCCTCGCCCAGCATGGCCTCAAAGCGAGCCTTGCCCGCCCGGGGTTTTTCATCGCCGTGAATCTTGCTACTGGGACTTTCCGGGTAGGCCGTCCAGGAGTAGCGCTTTTCACAGGCATCGATCGCCTTGTCCAGGGTATCCCGGTGTTTCGCAAACAGGTCAGTCATATACTGTTAACGAAAGAGATCTTCACCGCGAGCCCAAATGGCATGGAAGCCATAGGGTACACGGTGGGGCATTTGTACCCGGGCGACCGGCCCGGCAGGTACGTCGGTAGCATCGAACACCAGGCATTCAGACTTCCAGGTATTGCTGTCCGTCACCATGGTGATAACATAGCCATCGTCTTCCCCGGAGCTACGATCCGCCCCCGGCTTAGGCGCAAATACCGCCTCGCTGCCAAAAACACCCGGGCCGTAATCCCACTGCCCAGATTGCCCCGTGTCATTGTTGTACTTCACCAGGCCGGTGAAGCGCAGGGTGTGCCCCCCCTCGTGCAGCAGGGGAATGCGCTGGTGGTAGGAGTACTTGCTCTTGACGCCGTGGAAGACCGGGTTGGACTTGTTGAATTCCGTATTGAGATCGTCGATATCACCCTCACGCACCTCGCCCGTCCTGAGATTGAAGCGCCAGCGGTAAGCATTGGCTTCGAGGCGCATATAGGCCAGCATATGCGCCAGCTCACCCTCACCGGGCTGGGCGTCGGGCATGGGGTTCAAAGAACGGCAGCCATCCATCACCACCCAGTCACCCTCTTCCCAGCAATTGGTCACGTGCAGAATGTAACAGGACTCGCATTCGAACCAGCGAACCTCACTGCCCTGCCCCATGCGGGGAATAATGCCAAAACGAGTCGGGATATTTTCATGGAAGGTCAATACCCGCAGCTTGTGCTGCCGCAGCACGTTCATATCGTGGAAAAACGGCAGGTCGTGGAGAATGGCGTAGTTGGTGGTAAAACCGATGTCGTGAGGCAGTCGCGGACCAGGCAGGTCAATCGCCACCTCATGCTGCAGTTTACCGCTGGCATCCGCAACACCGTAGGTCATGAACGGTGGCTCGTCACCGTAGTCAAAGAACAGCAGTTCGCCTGTGCTCCAGTCTACCTTCGAGTGGGCGGACATGCGCAGCTTGTCCCGACCTTCCAGATTGTAGTAGCCCTTGGTCCCCAGCGTCTGGCTGTCCAGTCTGTAGGGATGACCCGCGTTATACCACAGGGCCATGATATCGCCGGCATACCAGAACACATCCGTGTTAGAGGTATCCTTGATACCGAATTCGGACACGCTGTAATCAAATGGGCCCATCACCCCGGGTGAGACGGATCTCCCATCTGCCAGCTCCTGGGTCAGCGCCACGGTCTGGGTATAGCGGTTGCGGTAATTGACTTTGCCATCACGAAAATATACCCCTCGCACCATACCGTCACCATCGAAGGGGTGGTAACGATTCTTGGGCTCGTACACAGGATTGGGGCCATTGCGAAAATAAGCACCGACCAGATCTGCCGGCAATTCCCCAATGACCTCGAGATTGTCTGCTGAAATCTCCTCGGTGGTTGGTGCGTAAACGCCGTGCAAATAAGGGTTATCGTGATCGTAGATCCACTGGGGGGCATCATCGAAGTGAGTGACGCCACCGATGCAACGCTCCGTTGCAGGATATTCACGTTCTGTTTCCGCTAGTGCCATGGTCTCTGTACTCCAAGGGCATGCTCAACCCACCGCAGTTAATTCGCTAGATTATAGTACTAAGGTATGTTTATGCAAGTATCGATCGGCAGCAACGCCCCTCTTCTTAATTATACTTGCGTAATAAGACCTATTTCCTATAATGCTGAATTGCCGAGTCCGTTAGAGAGGCCGATCAAATGAAACTCAGTGTCGTCACTCCCCTGTGGCAGGATCGCCCGGCCAGCGAGAATATTGAAGTTGCCACACACGCTGACCGGCTCGGATTCCCGGAACTGTGGATAGGTGAAATGGCGACCTACGATGCCTTCGCTTTTGCCACCGCAGCGGGACTCAAAACCTCGCAAATAGCGCTCACCATAGGTCCCCTGGCGGTTTCCGTGCGCACACCCCTGACCATGGCCATGGGCACTGCTTCCGTGGCAGACCTCACCGAACGCCAGACCAATCTGGCGCTTGGGACATCCAGCACGGTAGTCGTGGAGGAGTGGCACGGAAAGGAGCGCGAGCGCACCGCCCGGCACCTGTCCGAAACGGCCCGGATAGTGCGCGGCCTGCTGGACGGCGAGAAGATGACGTTTGAGGGCGAACTGGCAAGCTGCAAGGGTTATCGCCTGCGCCTCGATGCTCCCCGGAGCACCCTTACAATCGCTGCTTTCGGCCCGGCCGCCGTACGTGCGGCGGCACGCCACTCTAACCGCATGCTGCTTAATATGGTGACACCCCAGAGCCTGTCCAGTCTGCGCGGACAGCTGGAAAAAGCCGCCGCCGAGGCGGGGCGGTCGGCGCCAAAACTGGCTGTCTGGCTCACCTGCGCGGTGGATCCAAAGCGCGAAGCTATGGACCAGTTGCTGCGGGCCGTGGTGGGCTATCTCGCCGCTCCAGGTTATTCCGAGATGATCAGTGACGCGGGCTTTGCCGAACTGGTGGCGTTTGCCCGCACCCGGCCACACCCGAAGGAAATGCTCGCCGTCATGCCGGACCAGTTGATTTCCGCTATCGGTCTGGTGGGTTCGGAAGCCACGATAACCGAGCGCCTCGAAGAATACCGCGCGGCCGGCGCGGACGAGGTCTGCCTGGTACCGGCCACCGCGGGCGACCCCGGCGGCCTCAGAACCCTGGAAATTATGAGCAAGCTCCAGCACAGGCTCGCCGGCAACTGTTTAAATCAATCCACGAACGGGAGAATATGAGGGCGTGACTAAACTCATTACCCGGGCCAGCTCCCTCAACAGAGCACTGGACCAGATTGGGGACAAATGGTGCCTCCTTATCCTCCAGGAGGTCTTCTGGGGTATCAATTCCTTCAACGAGATGATGTCGGCCACCGGTGTTTCCCGTAGCGTTCTGTCCAATCGTCTCATATGGCTGCAGACGGTGGACTGCCTGCGCAAAGCGGCGGATGGCGGCGGCAAGCGGCTGAATTATCACCTGACACCCAAGTCCCTCGACTTATATGAAAACGCCCTGATGGCGACCGTCTGGGAGCGACGTTTTTTCAAAACGCCGGCGCTTGACGAGGTTGCCCTGCTACACCACAGGTGTGGTCACACCTTCAGCCCGCAGCTGCGCTGCCGCAGTTGCGAGGGTGAGATAAAGGCAGGCGAGGTGCAGTACAAACCCGGACCCGGTGTGACCCGGGATGAACGGGACAAAAAAATCAGGCGTCGCTCGTCAATCCCGGTGCAGGATGTACCCTGCAGCCACAGCTTGTACAAAAACCTGATCAACCTGGTTGGTGATCGCTGGACGGCCAACGTCATCGCTCTGTCTTTTCATGGACTCACCCGTTTTGATCAGTTCCACCAGGAACTCCCGGTGGCCACTAATATTCTCGCCGACCGGCTCAGGTTTCTGGTGGAGGAAGGGGTATTCGAGCAGGCTAGTTATCAGGAGCGCCCTCCCCGCTATGATTACAAGCTCACGGAAAAGGGTGAGGACCTGTACCCCTGGTTTCTCACCCTGCTGCAGTGGGGGGACAAATGGTGTGATCCCGAGGGTCGGGGCAAACCCATGCGGCTGATTCACACACGCTGCGCACGGACTCTGCATGGGCAGGTGGTTTGCAGTGAATGCAAAGAGGTGTTGAAAGCCCGCGAGGTGCAGTTCAACCTGGGACAATGGAGCGAGGTTTGACATGCACACCACACCGCAAGCACGCATAGACGAATTGACCGCCCGGGGCGACTGGGGCAATGACACCCTGCACGACCTCCTGGCCCAACAGGTCGCGCGCAATCCACAGAGGCTCGCGGTGGCAGATCAACCCAACCGGGCCGCACTTACCGGCGACCCTCCCCGGCGACTCAGCTTCCAGGAACTGGATCAGGCCAGCGACGCGCTGGCGGCGAACTTACTTGATTTCGGTATAGAAACAGGCAGCAAGGTGATGGTTCAGCTGCCCAACATCAGCGAACTGGTCGTGTGCTACTTCGCTGTCAGCAAGCTGGGGGCCGTCATCTCCCCGGTGCCGGTTCAGTACGGCAGCCACGAACTGCAGAGCCTGGCTGGTGCACTGGACCCGAATGCACTCATCAGCATCGTTGCCTTTCGGGGTGAGGCGCTGGCCGACAGGGCAGCGGCCGCCCTGCCGCAAACACCGGTACTGGCGTTTGGCCGGGAACTGACTATCGATGCGCCGGATGAATCCTCACGTCAGCGATTAATCGAGTATCGCCAGACTGCCAACGACGACGCCAATCGCATCATCACCGTCTGCTGGACTTCAGGCACCACCGGCACCCCGAAGGGCGTACCCCGCTCCCACAATATGTGGATGGCTACCGCGCGCACCTCTGCCGATGCCGGTGATTACCGCGAGGGAGAGATCCTGCTGAACCCGTTTCCACTGGTGAACATGGCCGCACTGGGGGGCTTTCTCTACGCCTCCGCCATGCTGGGCTGCTCCCTGGTACTGCATCACCCCCTGGACCCCACCCTGTTCCTGCAACAGATGCAGGACGAAAAGATCAACTTCACTATCGCTCCCCCCGCCCTGCTTAACCAGTTGGCCAAGAACCCCGATTTGTGGGGGCAGTTTGATTTCAGTGCACTGCGTGCGGTGGGTTCCGGCTCAGCGCCACTGTCGCCTGACATGATCGACACGCTGGAAAACAAATACGGCAAACCGGTGATTAACTACTACGGCTCCAACGAGGGCATCAGCCTGTTTTCCACCCCGTCCTGTGCCGCGGAACCGGAGGTTCGCGCCTCCATGTTTCCCCGCTATGGTGTCGAGGGCATGCCCTTCGACTGCATCACGCAGAAGATAGTGCGCTCCAAGGTGATAGACCCCGACACCGGTGAGGACATCACTGAACCAGGCCGAGCCGGAGAGTTGTGTTTCGGCGGCGCAACCGTGTTCGACGGTTACCTGGGCACTGCCGGGGATGATGTGTTCACCACTGACGGCTACTTCCGCACGGGCGACCTGGTGGAAATTTGTGGTACCCCCCCCAACTATTACCGCATTGTTGGGCGTTGCAAAGACATTATTAATCGCGGCGGTATGAAAATCTCCCCCAGCGAGATCGATACCCTGCTGGAGGGTTTTCCCGGCCTGGCGGAAGTGGCGGTCTGCCCTTATCCCGACGACAAACTGGGCGAAAAAATCTGCGCCTGCGTGGTGCCCATGGCGGGCGGGGAGCCCCCGACGCTGGAGGCGCTTTGCGAGTTCCTTCTACAGCGGGGGATCGCCAGGTTCAAACTGCCCGAGCGCATCGAAGTCATGGCAACCCTACCGCGCAATCCCATGAACAAGATAGTGCGCACGACCCTTCAAGACGCCATTTCATAACAGGACAGCAACTCATGAGCCATATTTATATTCTCGGTGGCAGCCAGACTGATTTCGCCCGCAACTGGGCCCGCGAGGGTCTGGAGATCTACGATATGTTCGCCGAGGCCCTGCGCAGTGGAATCGAATCTGCAAACATCGAACCCGCCCAGATCGAGGTGGGGCACGTGGGCAACTTCGTCGGCGACCTGTTCGCCGGCCAGGGCCTTATCAATGGCTTCTTCGGCCAGGTGTACCCGGAACTGGCCGCCATTCCAACGTCCCGCCATGAGGCCGCCTGCGCCTCGGGATCTATTGCGATTCTTTGTGCCATGCGCGACATCGAGGCTGGACATTACAACGTGGCCTGCGTACTGGGGCTGGAACTGATGCGCAACGTCGACGGTAAAACCGGCGCCGGATACCTGGGCGCGGCACGCTGGCTGGGCCACGAGGCCGACACTTGTGATTATCCCTGGCCGCAAATGTTTGACCGCATTATCCGCGAATACGACAAACGCTATGGTGTAAACAGCGATCACCTCAACGCCATCGCCCAGATCAATTTCGGCAACGCCAAACACAACCCCAACGCCCAGACCCGGGGCTGGAATTTCCCCGAAGGCTGCTTTTCCAATAATGATGCACTTAACCCCGTGATCGACGGGGCTGTGCGCAAAATGGACTGTGGCCAAATCACCGACGGCGCCGCCTGTATCGTACTGGCCGGTGAGAAGGCCGCAAGGAAGCACGCGGCGAAGCTTGGCCTGAAACTAGCGGACATACCGCGCATCAAGGGTTGGGGGCATCGCTCCGCCCCCATCCTGCTGGAGACCAAGTTACAGCTGTCACAGAATGAACCACTGCTGTTCCCCCATGCCAAAGCCACGCTGGACGAAGCCTGGCAGCGCGCAGGCTTCAAACAGCTAACGGAACTGGACGGTCTGGAAACCCACGACTGCTTCAGCGTAACCGAGTACATGGCCATAGATCACAGCGGACTTACCGCTCCCGGTGAAAGCTGGAAGGCCGTGGAAGACGGCCGGATTGCCAAAGGCGGCGATTTCCCCATTAACGCCAGTGGCGGACTAATCGGCCTGGGGCATCCGGTCGGTGCCACCGGTGTGCGCATGGTGCTGGATTGCGCCAGGCAGGTTAGTGGCGACGCCGGCGACTACCAGATACCTGGCGCCGAGAATATGATCACCTTTAACGTCGGCGGCAGCACCACCACCTGTGCCAGCTTCGTGGTGGGCGTTGGGGCATGACTGAACGAATGAAAAACGTTTTTATTTACGACGCCATCCGCAGTCCTCGCACTAAAGTCAAAGACAACGGCGTCGTCATCGCACAGGGTCACCCTTTTAGCGCCACCGTATTCGAGAGCGTCTAGCTGCGCGAAGCCATAATCGCTCGTAAAGCCTCCGCCTGGTCGGCCAGGACACTCTGGGTTACTTCCCGACTTTTCACCAGCTCAAACCATTCGCTCATGCCATCGACCTCGGCGAGGATGTCCCAGTCGTAACTTGCCTGCATCAAGGTGCTCGCCAGGTTAAGGCAATGAAACAAGTAAATATCGGCCGCTGAAAATTCGCCGAATACATAGGGTGACGGTGAGAACCGTGAGCCAAGAGCTTGCAGGCCTCGCTCCACTGCCGGTTTCACTGAGTACGCCGTTCGCCGTGTCTACGGCGGGTATCTTGCCCATGGGACTGATAGCCAGATAGTCCGCTTCCTGATTGGGAGGGGTCTTCACCATTTCGAACGGGAGGCCCTCCTCCAACAGGATTTGCTTGATAATGTTCCCGTAGTTGCTGACATCAATGCTGTACAATTTCATCATATGCTCCTTTTGAAAGATGGTGATTATTCGATGCCGCCGGTTTCAGGCGCGGGTCGGGCCCGTTGGTTGTATAGCAGAGCCCGGATTCTTGCTTTGTCTTCATCGGAAAGTTTCGAATAATCCTGGGTCAGGTCACTGCCCACTGCCATGCCACGTTGCACGGCGGGACGTTCGCTCAATTCTTCAAACCAGCGCTTGAAATACTTGAATTCGTTAATGTCGATGCCCTGGGCTTCCCAGCCCACGGTCCACGGGTAGCTGGCCATATCGGCTATGGTGTATTCGTCTCCAGCCAGGTAGCGCCGGTCGTACAGACGGTTATTCATTACGCCGTACAGCCGATGCACCTCGTCATCGAAGCGCCGGCGGGCGTAGCTCTGGTCACCCTGGTCGTCACCCAGCCGTGCAAAGTGCCCTCTTTCACCGGATTTGGGTCCCTGGTTGGCCATCTGCCACATGACCCATTGAGTCACTTCCCACTTCTCGCGTTCGTTTCGACCGCCAAACTGCCCGGTTTTTTCTGCGAGATACATCATGCAGGCGCCCGATTCAAACACGGACAGCGGGGCGCCACCGTCAGTCGGTTGCTGGTCAACGATGGCTGGCATGCGGTTATTGGGGCTGATATCGAGAAAGTGCTTCTCGAACTGACCACCGGTGCCGATGCTGCAATACACGACGTTGTAGTCGATCCCGCATTCCTCAAGTTGAATCGTGACTTTTTTGCCGTTCGGGGTGGGCCAGTAATGGACGTCGATCATGATATAGAACCTCTTGTGATTCTTATCCACTGATAGGATAGTTCGTAATTGTCAGCCAAACAACGCCCTGACACCCAGGAAAAGTACAGAAGGCGCCAGCAGGCATCCGTTCGAAAGTGATCGCCGGCAAAGTGCACCTTTCGCCATGCGCCCTTACAGCCGACCCCACCTTACAGCGATAACCACAACCGCAGCAGGTGACGGCGTAACGCCGGGTCTTCAAAATCTTCGTACTCGGTCCTGGCGTGCAAGATGGTATGGTTGGACAGCAGCTGGATATCGCCGGGCTGGAGGTCCATATCCAGGTACATGCCCGGCTCGGATGCGATGGCCTCATAGGTATCCAGAAGATCTTGCTCAACTGCCGTCAGTGCGGGGATATCCGCGTGGCGAACCACTGAGCGGAAATAATCGGCGTGGTAAAAAGTGCGCAGCTTGCCGCCGCTATAGCAACACGGCTGGATGGGCAGGCTGCTGCCCGCTTCGTTGATTTCCTTGTCGCGAATATCCAGTTGGAGAGGCTCGAACAGGCGCGGCACCAGATCCGGCCTGCGCTTTAACAACTCGTTGAATACAGCCACCGAACTGGCTATGCGGCTGCGACCGCCCGATTTGGCTTTGTGCAAACACAACAGGCCGACCACATCCGCCGCGTCGCAGTGATAGTCGATATTGGCGGCGGTCTTGTACAGACGCACCGTGGCATCCTCGCGGGCGGCGTCGGTATCGATCACATGACCCAACAGGTGACCGTCCGGGTTTTGCTCCCCCGGGCGCCCCACATGCAGCCCAAAGCACCAGAAGAACAGCTCTGCCTCCTGTTGGCGCCAACGCTCTACCGGGACTCCCCTGATTACCTGGAAGCCAACACCCTCAGCCAGGGCCTCGCGCCACTGGATGAACCTGGGGGCCAGTGTTGGTAGCGGAAAGTCAGCGGCCGTCAAATCTTTGATCGGTATATCCAGTGCACTGGCCGCAGCAACGGCCGCCAGCACCTCGTCCACTTCTTCTGATGACAGGTAGTAGGCCATTTCTTCCAATGACGGTAGCTCTTTGGCCTGCCATGCTGCCGCACAAAGAACAGGCTCAGATACAGGCCCCTCATGAGGGCGATCAAAATAGTGGAGAGTCTGCTCGATAAAGGAAAAGTATGCGCTGCTGTTCATTACCCTGCTTCTTACAGATTGTTTAATTCGGCTTTCAATACTATCTGCGCACCGCCGCTGCCAGCTGACACCCAGTCACTGAAGTGCTCCTCAATCGCCTGGCGTTTTAACTTCATGGTTGGGGTTAACAACCCGTTCTCGATAGTCCAGTCAGCGGCGGTGACAAAGACCTGCGCCACCCGCTCGAAGGGAGGCAGTTCCTCGTTAATTGCAGCCAGCGCGCTCTCCAGCCTGGCAGTCAGTTCTTCGCGACCCTGCCCCTGCCCTACTTCCGACAAGTTGGTCAACAGCAGGGGCTGGTCTTTGCCATGCCCGAATATCAGCAACTGGCCCAATTCATCCACCGCGCCGAAACGGTCTTCAAGCGGGGTGGGTTTGATAAACTTGCCCTTGGTAGTCTTGAACACCTCGCTGATACGGCCGGTGACCCAGAGATTACCGTGCTCGTCAAAGCGGCCGCTGTCGCCGGTGTGATACCAGCCGTCGATCAATACCTCGGCGGTTTTTTCCGGGTTTTTATAATAGCCCTTCATCAGTCCGTCACATTTAAAACAGATCTCGCCGTTATCATTCAACCTGACATTGCCTTCCACGTAAGTGGTGCCGACACAGCCGGGTTGCGCGGGTTGGTCGGCATGCAGGATACAACCGTCGCAAAAGGTTTCCGTCATACCGTAACCATCGCGCAGGTCCATGCCCATATCGATATACCACTGCTGAATATCCCTGGGACAGGGCGCCGAGCCGGTAAAAATAAAGCGGGCCTGATCCAGCCCCAGTTGCTCGCGCACCATCAACTTTTCGGCTTCACCAAAGCCGGCCTGCACCTCGGCTGGAACCATGGCGTCAACGCCAGCCTTGAATTTGGCCCACAACCGCGGCACAGAGAAGAAAAAGGTCGGCTTGACCGAACTCAACTCAGCCACAAAGGTTGCCAGTCCCTCGGAGAAGGAGACTGTGGCATTGCTGTACAGCGCGCTCATCTCAATCACAATGCGCTCGGCGGCATGGGCGAGCGGCAGGTAGGAGAAGTAGCGGCTACGCTCCGGGCCGTCCTGAAGAAATACCTTTACCAGTTCCGGTATAACCTTGCCGGGTGTGCTGTGGGCATGCATCACACCCTTGGGCTTGCCGGTGGTGCCCGAGGTGTAGAGAATGGTAAAAATCGATTCCGGATCCGGGATCGGGGACTCAGCAAAGGGCCCGGTGTCAGCCACTATCGATTCGAGATCGTTATCACAGCGGGCACGGCAGCCGTGAATGCCAACCCGTAACATGGACTCTGGCAGCATCTCATCCGCCTGCGCCGCCATATCAAAATCCCCGAGAAAAATCATGCGGGTTTCGCTGTGCTCGAGAATGTACTGGGTGGTTGCGACATCCTGTCCCGGGTAGAGGGGCACACTGATATGGCCGCTCAGCATAATAGCCAAATCCACCACGAACCAGTCGGCACAGTTGGCGGCGAAGAGTGCAATGCTGCTGCCTGGCGGAAAGTCCTGAGCACGAATAAAACTCGCCAGGCGCCGCACCCGATCCGCCACTTCAGACCAGGTATATTCCCGCCATTGCTGGTCGATGGGCTGACGCAAAAACACCTGCTCCGGTGTCGTGGCTTCCCAGTGGTAAAACATCTCCAGGGGTACTTTTACGGCTTCAGGCATCATCGCTCTCCTTTTATATCCTGATGGTAATATGCCACCATCTCCCCCTTTTCGCCAGATGGCTTATACTATGCCCTCGACACCCCAGTAAACCACCCGCCAAGGCCGCACTATTGACAACAACAAACTCCGACAGAACCTGGGTCTTCGGCTATGGCTCGCTGATCTACAAAGTTGATTTCCCCTATATCGAAAAAGAGCCCGCCAGCATCCGCGGCTGGCAACGCCGCTTCTGGCAGGGATCACATGACCACCGCGGCACCCCCTGTTCGCCTGGCAGAGTGGTGACCCTCATCCCCGCACCCGGTGCGGTATGTCGCGGCATGGCGTACCTGATTGATCACGACGTGTTTGAGCATCTGGATCATCGGGAGAAAAACGGTTATGAGCGCCACCCGCTCCGTGTCACCCTGGATGAATCCTCGCAGGTCGTTGACGGCCTGATCTACGTTGCCACCAAGGATAATCATGCCTACCTGGGGCCTGCCGAATTGCACGAGGTAGCCTCCCACATCTCACGCTCCTCCGGACCCAGTGGCAGCAATACAGATTACGTCTTGCAACTGGCGCACGCGCTACGACAACTGGGAGACCACGACCCACATGTGTATGCCCTGGAGGCATTGCTCACGGATTGATTGGCCAGCGCGAACAAAATGTACGGAAAGTCCCGCTATGTAGAATTGAGCACGCGAACTGGCTTACATCACAGGGACAGTGGACCAGGAACTCCTTTTCCGAAATGAATACCTTGCCGACGATGAACCAGGTCCGAGGCTGAAGGCTGCCGCTCAACGCTTCAAAGAACGCACGGAAGCCTGTGCTCCTGCACGCCCTCAAACGCAGTAACGACCTGTCCTGCGAGATCGCCTCATACGCCGTCGTCGTCGACGCCAAAGACGACGCGGCGATCGCTTTCTATCAGCACTTCAATTTCCTGCAATTCCCCGGCACTCCGAACCGACTTTACCTGCCCATGAAACAGGTTGCCAAGCTGTTCTGACCGCCAAATAGCCTGGTGCCCACTACCCCAACATATGAGTTTTTTGACCACACGGGCAGGACCGCCGTGCGGGTGCACCTAGCCGCGCTGAGCCATCATCGCTTGCAAGGCATCCGCCTGGTCGGCCAGAACACGCTGCGTTACTTCCCGATTTTTCACTAGCTCGAACCATTCACTCATGCCATCGACTTCGGCGAGGATGTCCCAGTCGTAACTTGCCTGCATTAAGGTGCTCGCCAGGTTAAGGCAATGAAACAAATAAATATCGGCAACTGAAAACTCACCGAACACATAGGGTGACGGTGAAAATCGTGAAGCAAGAGCCTGCAGGCCTCGCTCGACTGCCGGTTTCACTTCAGCGTAGGCGGACTCATTGCGCGGGGCACCAAATAAAACTTCGGGCAATTGTCGCCGTGCCTGTTGCTCAATGTACAAGTCCACCAGGCTGTACAGCTCTTCATGTTGAGCCTTGTTATATGCTTCGGTAGGAAAAAGCGTGCTTTCAGGGTGTGAAGCGTCGATATAGCTCAGAATTGCGCGGGTTTCACTGAGTACGCCGCTCGCCGTTTCTACCGCGGGTATCTTGCCCATGGGACTGATAGTCAAGTAGTCCCCTTCCTGATTGGGTGGGGTTTTCACCATTTCGAACGGAAAGCCCTCCTCCAACAGGATTTGCTTGATAATGTTACCGTAGTTGCTGACATCAATGCTGTACAATTTCATCATAAGCTCCTTTTGAAAGATGGTGGTTATTCACCATACATTTTACAGTTTCCAAGTGTAAGGCCATTGAAGAATTAAATGTTGACTCTTTCAGCTGATACCGTGGTATAAATCTGGCTTACCTTTAGGCGCATTTATATGAGGAGCGATATATGAAACCCCTGCCCATTCTGTATTTATGGATCCTGTCAGCCGTCAGTGTCCAGGCGGGTGATCTGAGTGTGGGCGATCCCGCCCCGGATTTTACCTTGCAGGGCTCGGATGGCGGCACCTACACCCTCTCGGACTATAAGGGTAAGCAGGCAGTAGTGATCGCCTGGTTTCCAAGGGCCTATACCAGTGGTTGTACGGTGGAATGCAAATCCCTGGCTGAGAATGGGCATCTGATCCGCAAGTACGACGTCACCTACTTCATGGCCAGTGTGGATCCTTTGGAGGACAATATTGGATTTGCCGAGGAAACCAAGGCTGATTTTCCACTGTTGAGCGACCCCTCCAAATCAGTCGCCAAGGCCTATGGCGTATTGCACTTTCTGGGTTATGCCAAGCGCCATACCATTTATATAGGTGATGATGGCATCGTGCTGAAAATCGACACCTCAGTAAATCCCAAGACCTCGGCTGAGGATATGGCGGCGACTCTGGGTGAACTCGGGGTGGCCAAACGGAATAAGGAGTCCAGCTCATGAGTATAGAAGTTAATGGCATTGCCCACATACAGATGACCGTCAATAACATCGAGGAGTGTCTGCCCTTCTGGGAAAAGCTGTGTCATTTCCTCGAGATGAAAACGCTTATCAAAAATGACACGACCCTTTATTGCATAGGTAGTCGCACGGGTATTTTGATCAGGGAAGCGCCGCAAGACAAAAAGAATATCGCCTTTGATCAGGACACCAGTGGCTTACATCACTTTTGCTTCAGGGCTCGCAGCAACGAGGACGTTGATGCAATTTATGAATTCATAAAAACCGAATTGAACCCGACCTTTATACATGGTCCTGAAGACGGCTCACACTTTGCACCTGGATACTATTCAATATTATTTGAAGACCCGGATGGCATCAGGGTTGAGTTTAACTATGTGCCTGGCAAGGGGCATTTTGGCGATAAAGGACGCCTGGGACAGAAGGGACCGGGACCGTCAGAAGACTACAGCGATAAAGGGCTTTAGATAAGCGGGTTAACTTTCAGATTTGATAGCTTTGACCCATCCGCCGGGTATTGATGAAGCATACGACACCGTGGTCAGCTATCGCATAATTAATGCCCGTCCGGGAAAGACTGCCCTGTGTAATTTACCGCATTTTCGGATGCTACCAGTTATAAACCAGGAGGATACTATGCGACTTTGGAACGGTTGGGGCGACGAAAAAAACAATCTGGACTTTGAGTTGAGCGCTTCATCCTGCGCCTTTATTGAGCAGCGCATTGGCAAGTCCTCCCCCCTTGTGGATGCCACCCTGGAAGAGGCCGTGAGTAAGGTGCCACCCTCGCGCTCACCCGAACATAGATTGATCAACACCGACGCGGAAGTTCGCTTACGGCACTGCCGCGGGCAAAGCATTCCCGACTGGCTGGCGATGCGTAGCGGCGATTTTGGTACCTTCCCGGACGGTGTTGCCTTTCCTGAATCCAGCGAAGACGTCCAGGAAATCCTGATGTTTGCCCAGGACAACGACCTGATTGTGATCCCCTATGGCGGCGGCACCTCTGTCTGTGGCCACATTACGCCGGAAGCCGGCGATAAGCCGGTGATCACCGTTGCCATGAGCCGCATGAACAAGTTGATGGCGCTGGATAAAGAGAGCCAGATCGCCACCTTTGGTGCCGGCACCCTGGGGCCGGATGTGGAAGCGCAATTAGCTAAAGAGGGCTTTACCCTGGGCCACTATCCCCAGTCCTGGGAGCTGTCCACCGTGGGCGGCTGGGTGGCCAGCCGCTCCAGCGGGCAACAATCCCTGCGTTATGGGCGCATCGAGAAAATGTTTGCCGGCGGTCGCATAGAGACCCTCCAGGGCACGCTGGATATCCCCACCTTTCCCGCCTCCTCCGCGGGCCCGGACATAAGAGAAATGTTTATGGGCAGTGAAGGCCGCATGGGCATTATTACCGAGGTCAAGGTTCGAGTCACACCCATTGCCGAGCATGAGCGTTTTTACGTGGTCTTTTTCCCCAGCTGGGAGTCCGGCATGCAAGCAACCCGGGAAATTATCCAAAGTGGCATGCAGCTGTCCATGATGCGTTTGAGCAATGCCATCGAAACCACAACTCACCTGAAATTGGCAGGGCATGAGCGGGGGGTTAAATTGTTGGAAAAATACCTGAAGATGCGCGGCGTCGGCGAAGGCAAAACCATGTTTACTTTTGGCACCACGGGATCCAGGGAGCAATGCAGATCTGCGTTAAAACTGACCCGTAAGCTCATAAGCAAGTACCGGGGTGTTTATACCGGTTCCTATATGGGAAAACAATGGGAACACAGCCGCTTTCGTGCGCCCTACCTGCGCCACGGTTTATGGGATGTAGGCGTGATTGTAGACACCATGGAGACATGCCTGGACTGGTCCAGCGTACCGGCAGCCGTGGTAGATATGGAAACCGATATTGCCAATGCATTAAGTGCTGAGAAAGAAGAGGTACATGTTTTCACTCACCTGTCACATTTCTACGGTCAAGGATGTAGCGTTTATAGCACCTATATTTTCCGCGCTGGCGGTGACTATGAGGAAACCATGGAGCGCTGGAAGAAGCTCAAGGCAGCCGGTGCTGAGGCCATCGTGCGCCATGGCGGCACCATCAGCCACCAGCATGGGGTAGGTAAAGACCACGCGCCTTACCTGCCGGCGGAAAAGGGGGAGTTGGGCATTAAAGCCATTAAAGAATTGTGCCACATGTTCGATCCCGATGGTCGCATGAACCCGGGTAAACTGGTTCCATGAATTCCTTTTGTGCTCCTTAACCTTCATCACCTTCACCACGACAGAGAAAACGATGGACAGTAAACAGACCTCTTTCACCGATCGAAAAGCACTTTGGCAACAACTCAAGCAAGAACCAGATAGCCACTGGGACGTGATCATCGTCGGTGGCGGCATTATCGGCGCCGGCGTATTACGCGAAGCCACGCGGGGCGGCCTCAAAGCCCTGCTTATCGAGCAGCGGGACTTTGCCTGGGGCACCTCCAGCCGGTCTTCCAAAATGATCCACGGTGGCCTGCGTTATCTCGCTCAAGGTGACCTTAAACTCACACGGCACTCCGTACAGGAGCGTGAGCGCTTGTTAAAAGAAGCGCCCGGATTGGTTGAACGTATAGGCTATTACTTCCTGCTGCGGAAAGGGCAATTTCCCGGGCGTTTCGCCATGGGCTTGGTGCTCACAGTTTACGACAAGCTGGCAGGTATTAAAGATCACCGCTATGTTGATAAAAAAGCCGTTATTCAGCAATTTCCTGGCGTCCAGAGCCGGGATCTGAAAGGCGCATGCTATTACACAGATACTGCCGTTGATGATGCCCGCCTGGTTCTGAGAGTGTTGCAGGAAGCCATCCAGGCTGGCGGCCGTGTACTGAACTATGTGCAGGCAAAAAATTTGATCAAGAACTCTTCAGTTGATGGCAGCGAGGGAGGACAGGTTAGCGGCGTTGTTGTTGAAGATGTTGCCTCTCTTAAGGGAGAAGAAAGTGGCGAAACACTTGAGCTTTACGCGCCAGTTGTTATCAACGCCACCGGAGCCTGGGCCGACCGCCTGCGCAGTGAAGTCATCGATGAGAAACGCATACGTCCCTTGCGCGGCAGCCATTTGGTATTCCCCCGCGAAAAACTGCCTGTTGACGCCTCATTGACCCTGTTCCATCCCGAAGATAAAAGACCTGTTTTTGTATTTCCCTGGGAAGGGGCCACCCTGGTCGGCACCACTGATTTCGATCATCAGGAGAATCTGGATAATGAAGCGAGCATCACCAATGAGGAAGTAGAATACCTGATGAAAATTCTAGCTCTCTATTACCCGAACTCTGGGCTGGGGCGTGAGGATGTTATCTCCAGTTTTTCCGGCATACGCCCCGTTATTGGCTCGGACACAAATACAGACCCGTCAAAAGAGCGCCGTGATCATGCTGTTTGGGCAAACAAAGGACTGGTGACGGTGAGCGGTGGCAAACTGACCACTTTCCGTTTGATTGCCATAGACGCCCTTAACGCCGCCCGGGCCTGGCTGAAAGACGTGGAACCCAAAGAAAGCGAAGACCATGTATTCTCTACACCTGATACACAAGCGCCCAGGGGAAGCTGGTTGAGTCGCATAAATGGACGTTACGGCAGTAATGCCGAGCACCTGCTTGCCCAGGCCGATAAGGGAGAGCAGGATTTAATCAAAGAGACACAGTTTTGCCTGGCCGAGTGCCGCTGGGCGGCCAAACATGAGTCGGTAGTGCACCTGGACGACCTGCTCCTGCGGCGCACCCGTTTGGGCCTATTACTGAAAAACGGCGCCGAAGAGCTATTTCCAAAGCTGGAGAAGATTTTCCAGAAGGAGCTTGGCTGGGACGCGACAAAATGGCAAAACGAAGTGTCGCGATACCAGGGTATTTTGCAACAGCACTATAGCCTGCCACCAGTATAGAGATAAGGATGAGCCAGAATAAGCCCTATGTACTCGCCATCGATAACGGCACACAGAGTGTTCGTGCATTAATCTTTGATCTGGACGGTCAACTGGTAGCGAAAAGTAAGGTGGATATTGACCCTTATTTTTCCACCGAACCCGGCTGGGCCGAGCAGGAACCCGACTACTACTGGGCCATGTTGTGCCAGGCCTGCCAGGAACTGTGGCCGCAGCTGGACTTCCCTAAATCGCAGATTAAAGCCGTGGCATTAACCACTCTGCGCGCGACCATGGTCAATGTCGATGGTGAAGGTAAGCCACTGCGCCCGGCATTTGTCTGGCTGGATCAGCGGGAACAGGCCGAACTGGATGCGATGAATCCGGCGTGGGAATTACTGTTTACCCTGGCGGGTGAAAAGCAGGCGGTAAAGTATTTTCGCTCTCAAGCAGAGGCCAACTGGATTAAACACCAGCAGCCGGAAATCTGGCAACAAACCCATAAATATTTATTGCTGTCCGGCTTTCACACGCATAAGTTGACTGGTGAGTATGTCGACTCCGTGTCCAGCCAGGTCGGCTACCTGCCCTTTGACTTTAAGCGTCACGACTGGTGTCGTCGCCGGGATTGGAAGTGGCAGGCACTTCCTATTCGACCGGACATGCTGCCCAGACTCGTCCCCAGCGGCTCTGAACTGGGCAAGATTACCGAGCAGGCATCATTGCAGACGGGTATTCCCGCCGGCTTACCTCTAATCTCTGCCGGCGCGGATAAAGCCTGTGAAGTGTTGGGCTCCGGCTGCCTCACCCCGGAAACGGGCAGCCTCAGCTATGGCACAACTGCCACCTACAACACCACCAACAGCAAGTATGTTGAGGCCATCCGTCACATACCGCCCTACCCCGCTGCCATGCCCAATACCTACAACACCGAGGTAATCGTGCAAAGAGGGTACTGGATGGTGAGCTGGTTCAAAAAGGAGTTCGGCTTACGCGAGGTGCAACTGGCCAGCGAAAAAGGTGTTGAGACAGAAGTCCTGTTTGACGATCTACTCAAGCAGGTTCCCGCCGGCTGTATGGGGCTGATGGTGCAGCCTTACTGGAACCCGGGCATACGCACGCCCGGGCCGGAGGCAAAGGGCGCAATGATTGGTTTTGGTGACATCCACACCCGCGCCCACATCTACCGCGCCATTATTGAAGGCATTGCCTACGCCCTGCGCGAGGGCAAGGAGCTGTCAGAGAAAAAGACAGGCGTTAAGATAACAAGCCTTAAAGTGTCGGGCGGAGGCTCGCAGAGTGATGAGGCCATGCAAATTACCGCGGATATATTCGGCATAACAGCCGAGCGTCCCCACACGTTTGAAACCTCCGGCCTGGGCGCAGCCATCAATGCGGCTGTTGGCGTGGGCCTCTACCCCAACTACAAGGCAGCGCTGGACCAAATGACTCATGAAGGCGATAAATTCACGCCCATTGCCAAAAACCAACGCCTCTATGACCAGCTCTATCAAGAAGTTTACAGAAAAATGTATGGCAGCCTCAGCCCTTTATATAAAGCCATACGCAGGATTACCGGGTATCCAAAATAGCACGCGACCGCTCCCCACTGTTGATAGAGGCCACCACTTCGCTCATCTTTTTATAGGGCTTCACACAGAATACCGGGCCAAACAGCGCAGAAACTCGACAACATCGCCGGCGTCACGAACCATCTTTGCCGCCCGAAGTAACGGTTAAACATTTCCCATCTCCGGCGGTTCAACCAGAGAACCCGGCGATATACTTTTCGAATTGCGTCCGGCATACAAAGGTCAACCAAACTGAGCCAAAAGGCACCAGGGTCAGCATGGCGACCACGCCCGGCACCATCCACTGTGTTGGCACACTGGCAGCTGGCTCCGCCGCCCCATAGAGCATCAAACCCACTGCAAGTACTGCAAACAGCAGCGACAAGAGAGTTACCGTAAGGTGTGCAACCCCGTAGTGGGCGAGTATTATGTAGCCCCTGATCATTTGCCTGTCTGTTTTGTCAAAATCCGGGACACGTTTCCTGAATTCAAGAAACAATCCCAACAATTCGCCACGTCGTCGGGGCTCAATGGAAAAGAGGTAGGTCATGGCATTAAGGGCAAATACGATTTCAAGTACACTGTTGTAATTGACAATTGGATTCACGATCGTGGTCCTCGGTTGTTGGATGCAGCTAATTTGCATAAATCCAAAAATGCGACAGGACCATCCATTTAAACAGATGAATATTTTGACGACAAGAGGATTACCTGAAGCTGCCTGTCAACCCATTTGGCACCAGTCGGCCTATTCTCTAAAAGACAGTTTCCTGCCAGTCGCTTATCCTGTTTAGGCTTCGGAACCTCCCTGGGACAGGTATCTATTGAGGAAACCTGGTCTCCAAAGAATCGTTCGAGAAGCGCCTGGCCGCATCGATTTGCAGGGCCGACAAATTATACGGTAGTGGTGGCTGCAGCCGCTGGAGGCGTCGCTACATGAACTGATTGGCCAGAGCCAGGCGATGCTGCCTGAGGGCCTGAAAAATATCAAAGTGAGCAAAGCGCCTTATAAAAAGCGCCGATCGGGTAAAACTCCGAAGAAGGCCGTGGCCACCCGAGGTGGTAAACGCAAAATTCGCCAGGGACGGCGGGAATAAATGCTAGGCGCTCAGGCCACCCGGGTTCTGCATATTTTTCAGAAGTTTTCCACACTGCTGTCAGGCCGTCAAAATAGGAATGAAATGTTGGTGTACCCCCTTTATTGGTGTCCCTGCCGCTGCAAATACATCCGCAATAACGCCGGACTTATGTTCTGTAGTCGTTCACGGGCAACAATTTCATCCGCGCTGACCTGGCGGCACTGCAAAAGAGCGATCATTGCCTGGCTTGCGGGCTGCTCCAATGCGGGGATAATGTGCAGGTGGCGCAGTAGACCGGGCTGCCTGGCCAAAACAAAAGCAGGGAAGTAGTCGTTGGGCCAGGCATCATTGAACTCCCAAAAGCTGTCCCACAACTCAGCCACCGGGCTTTGCCCCCGTGCTTCGATGGCCTGTTCCGCGTCTTCACTAAAGCGTTCCATCATTACACACCAGGTCAGCAGTGCGGCCTCCCTACGCTGTAAGGCAGCGCGGGTAATGGCCAGTCGCTCCAGCAGCACCGGCTGTTGATAGAGGGCCGGGGCGTGCTCCAGGCAATCATTGAGTTGTGGCCAGTCGGGAATCTGTAACAGTGCGTAGCTGCGATGCAGTTGGGGTTTGCCTGGATCAAAAGCCTGTCCATCGAGGTTGTCGGCCAGGCGGTACCAGGCGAGCGCCAAGTAGTCGCGTGCTCCTTGCCCCAACACTTCTTGAGACAGTGGCAACACCTCCTGTTGCAGGCCCTGCAGTTCAGCTTCCAGTGCCTCGCTGCCATGGATCTGTTGATTGGCCTGCATATGCTGGCCATAGTTGACCAGGTCCTGATAAGCGCCGAGGTGGGGGTGTTGGCTGTTCAGACTGACCAGTTGCTGCAACTGCTGCCGAGCCTGATCAAACTGGCGCCCCGCCAGGGCTTCGCGCAGCCGGTTTTCCGCCACCACGGCTGAGTTGTCCATGAACAGGTCCCGCTGGGGCAGGTCTTGAGAGCGCAACCATTGACGCGTTAGCGCGTCATGGTGTTCGCGCCTGCCGCTGGCCTGCAACAGGCCACCGCGTTCATCCCAGCGATAAAAATCCTGGTCTTCCCCGTTTAACTCCAGGGCGCGACAGTGGGTTTCGGCGGCTCTCATCAGTTCGGCCAGGGCCTCCGACTCCAACTGTATCTCCGGCTCCAGTGTCTCGAGACGAGCATAGCGCCAATCTTCGTAGGCCGCGTAGTAAAGCAGGTTTTCAGACAGCAACCAGTCGATCAGGCAGAATTTACCCTGTTGGCTTAGTTGTTGGTCGATAATGGCGATGGTGAGCATGGTCTGGGTTATTCCTCCTCCCACAGGACCAGGAGTTCGTCAAGTTTTAGCGAGAACTGTTCAGCGCTGAGCTGACCCTGGTGACTGATATGCTGGCCCAGCAGCGCTTTGCGCTGCTGCAATCGGGCAATCTTTTCTTCAATACTGTTTTGTACAATCAGCTTGTAGGCAAATACCGGTTTGTCCTGGCCAATGCGGTGAGCGCGATCAGTAGCCTGCTGCTCGGCGGCCTGGTTCCACCAGGGGTCGTAGTGAATCACGGTATCGGCGCGAGTCAGGTTCAAGCCCACGCCTCCGGCCTTCAAGCTGATCAAAAATACCGGAGCACGACCCTGCTGAAAAGTGTCTACTAACATCTGTCGTTGCCGACTTTGACCTGTCAACATCAGATAGTCGATGCTCAGATTTTCGAGATCTTCGGCCAGCAGCTCCAGCATTTGGGTAAATTGTGAGAATACCAGTATGGCGCGCTTTTCTGCCACCAACTCCTCAATCATCCCTATGCAGTGTTCGCGTTTGGCTGAGGCGATCTCCGGTTGATTCAACAGAGCCGGATCGCAGCAGGCCTGGCGTAGCTTTAGCAAGCCGTTAAGCAGCATTACCTGCTGCTGGGCGCCGCTGTCGGTCTGTTCCAGCGACGTTCGCAGATCCTGCCAACTTTGTTGCTTGAGCCGCTGGTAAAAGTCGCGTTGCTCGTCGCCCAGATTGATGGTTTGTTCGATCACCGTTTTAGCGGGCAGATCGGCGGCCACCTGATCCTTGTTGCGGCGAAGGATAAACGGCGCTATGCGCTCCAGCAGTTGTTGCATTCGCCGGCTATCGCCGTGGCGCTCGATCGGCTGTCTATATTGCTGCTTAAATTCGCGCTCAGTGCCCAAACAACCGGGCATCAGAAAGTCCAATATCGACCAAAGCTCGCCCAGATGGTTTTCTACCGGCGTGCCAGACAGGCACAGCCGCTGTGAACAACTTAGCTGTACCAGGGCGCGTCGTACTCGCGTGCGTGGGTTTTTGATCTGCTGCGCCTCATCCAGGATCAGCCAACTCAGTGGTTGATCGCACCAATAATGCAAATCATTCACCAGCAGTGCGTAACTGGTGATCAGAAGCTGGTAGTTACCAAGATCTTCCCAGTGCCGGTGACGCTGGGGGCCGTGGATGACCAATGTTTTAAGCTGTGGCACGAAACGAGCAGCCTCGCTGGCCCAGTTATGTAGGAGGCTGGTGGGTACAATGATCAGCGCTGGTTGTCGCAGTTGCCCGGCTTGCTGCTCCAGGCAGAGGTGAGCCAGGGTCTGCAGGGTTTTACCCAAACCCATATCATCGGCCAATAGCCCGTTGACCCGGTGTTGCTTTAAGTGTTGTAGCCAGCATACCCCAAGCCATTGGTAGGGGCGCAGTTCAGCATTTAACGCCCGGGGGCGACTGTTAATCACTGCCGGGTTGTTGTAAAGACTATTAACCTGTTCCAGTAACGCCAGTTCTCCCCGCCAGTCAGTGTTCTGGGGCAACAGTTGTTGCAGGCTATGCAGACGGTTGAGTTGGCTTTTGGGTAGTCGGTGACGGCCCGGCTCCAGCAGGTCACACAATTCCTCACTGAGGCTGCCCAGGGTATCGGCATCCATTAACAGCAGGCGGCTGTCGGCAAGCACCAGAACCGGGTTTTGCTGTTCGCAACGCTGTTGCCGCAGTTGGCGTAACAGCTGCAACAGGTCCAGCCGCTCACCATCCACCTGCAGATGTATGGCCAGTTCCCACTCCTTCCCCTGCTGGCTCAGCTCGACCTGCCAACGCTCGGGTTGAACATAGTGGTAGCGGAAGCCGGGTTGAATCTGGATATCACAGCCAATTTCAGCGAGGGCGGCTCTTGTCTCAAGCAGCAGTTGCTGCCAGCTCTGCGCCTGCTCAGCTCGCCACTGCCGGCCGCCGGGCAAGGGGGTAAAGCCCTGTAACAATGGCATCACAGCCTGTAGACAGTCTTCTTCATCAGGCAGATGGCGCCGAAATTCCAACAGGACCTCACCGGTCCAGAAAGAAAGATGGTCGAATTCGGCATCCGCCTCAATCAGACAGCAGAGTTCAGGGGCGTGGTAGCGAAAACAGAGCTGAAGCCTTTCAGGCATACCGTCACCGGCCTTCAGGCAACGAAGCCGTGGACTAAGCTGCGACTGGCAGCGGCGGAATGGGAGTGACCGTGGCAATGGCAGGCCAACCGCTTGCCAGTCACTGCCGTGCCGCTCAAGAAATAGGTCGACATCGCTGACTGGCAGAGGGAATTGTCGATGGAACTGTCTTAACGCGCGCTGACCAAGAGGGCTTACTCCGGGAGAAATAAGACCGGTATCCACCTGCCATACAAACGGGAGAGCGCTGTCATCGGGGCACAGAAATACCATGCTGCTTGACTGTTCACAGTGCCAGCGAGGCAGTTGGCTGCCATCACTATCAATCAGCCAAGAGGCCCCGACCGCTATATTCGGCCCCTGGTGCAACAACTGCCACCCCTCGTTTTGGTTGCCGATAAAACAGCGCTTACTACCCAGTAGCTGCCGCATAAACCCCAAAGTATTGTGATCGGACAGATCACCAGAACTGCTCTCCAGCCAGGCTGGCGCACTGTCTAGCAAGGCCTGTAATAGCCTCTGATCGGAATCATCGATAAAGGGTGGGGGCTGTTGCAGGTGCTGGCGATGAATGGTGTAGGCTCTTCCCGGCTCGGTCAATCGCCCCTCCTGGAGCTTTGCCAGGATCAGGGACAAATTGGCTCGCTGCATTCGATCATCGATAGACAGCAGATAGCAAAGACTGAAGGGCTTTTCCGTCTCATTTTGCTGTCGTAGAGAGGACAAAAAACTCATGGGTTGCCGGGTGGATCAGGGGCCGCGAGTATAGCAGAGTATAGGACCTTTACCTCGTCATGACGCGGTCACGCCGAGAACCTCCCGCTGATGGTTTTACTCACTGTGGACAATCCAACTCCCTGACTTCTTTGCTCCAACACGGCTAATAAGACTGTTTTCTTTCAGGTACTTTATCCGGCGCTCAATTGTCCGCACTGATTTGTCTAGCGAGGCTATGTTATTGGGGGTTTGACTCACTGTGTTATTCGAGCAATCTTTTATTAAACATGATATATACTAAAATTACAAGATATTACCTTTTATAATCAATAGCCTAGCGTCCATTTCTCAACAAGTCATCACATCAAATTTTTAGCCAGGGCAAGGAGTTTTCTGGTCCTGTGTAAGTAGGACTTTGAAGAAAGCCAGTTGTGATTCTCAAATGCACTCGCGTAATCTCTACGGTGGCCTCAAAGTTGGGCCCGGCCGCCGAAGGAGAATAAAAAACTGACTCTTCCATCTGATACCGTATTATAAATCTGCCTTTCCTTCAGGCGCAATCAATTGAGGAACGATATATGAGAACCCTGTCCATTCTGTGTTTATGGATCCTGTCAGCCGTCAGTGTCCAGGCGGGTGATCTGAGTGTGAGCGATCCCGCACCGGATTTTACATTGCAGGGCTCCGATGGCGGCACCTACACTCTCTCGGACTATAAGGGTAAGCAGGCGGTGGTGATCGCCTGGTTCCCAAAGGCATATACCAGCGGCTGTACGGTGGAATGCAAATCCCTGGCTGAGAACGGGCATCTGATCCGCAAGTATGACGTCACCTACTTCATGGCCAGTGTGGATGACTTGGAGGACAATGTGGGATTTGCCGAGGATATGGCGGCGACGCTGGGTGAACTCGGGGTGGCCAGGAGGAATAAGGAGTCCAGCTCATGAGCATAGAAGTTAATGGCATTGCCCACATACAGATGACAGTCAATAACATCGAAGAGTGCCTGCCCTTCTGGGAAAAGCTGTGTCATTTTCTCGAGATGAAAACGCTTATCAAAAATGACACCACCCTTTATTGCATTTATACACGGCCCCGAAGACGGCTCACACTTCGCACCGGGGTACTATTCAATGTTATTTGAAGACCCGGATGGCATCAGGGTCGAGTTTAACTACGTGCCCGGCAAGGGGCATTTTGGCGATAAAGGTCGCCTGGGACAGGAAGGAGCAGGGCCGTCAGAAGACTACAGCGATAAAGGGCTTTAGCCAGGTGGGACATTCCCGGTTCGCGGCAACACGTACAGAAATAGTTGAGCACTGCTACCTGTCCCTACCAAAAACAGAATCCGTCACTCAATTTCTACGCAGAACACAGAGTCGGTTCAGGAAATGAGGCGAAACTGGCTCAGCCTGGATATAGCTCTTCCGGATTGCAAAAAATATATTAGCGTAATTTACCATACGCCGCGCAGGCCGCTCTGAGAGTGGCTCTCATTCAAGAGCAGGGTGCTGTCCGTCGAATCAATCAGGCCGTACGGTGTTTTTGGTAGGGACAGGCGACATCGGCGGCGGTTGTATGAACTCGTGCCCAGACTCCAATCCAAACGACTATTTGTCAGGCAATTTATTTTCTCGGTACTGTGCAGGGCTGATACCGGCCCATTTCTTGAAGGCTCGACTGAAGGCTGCCGGTTCAGTAAAGCCGGTACGCTCGGCGATGTCGGCTATGAGTAGTTCCGGGGTGGACAGTAGTTCCAATGCCAGATCACGGCGGACCATATCCTTGATTTTCTGGTAAGAAGTGCCCTCTTCGCTAAGGCGCCGGCGGACCACCTGGGGACTCAGTTGAAGGCTGGTGCAGATGGATTCAAATGCGGGGAAACGCATCTGTTCTTCCAGTTCGCGCCGCAATTCTGTCTTTATCTGTGACTGAACACTGGTCTCCCGCCCGGGCACGTACAAAAGATCAGCAGGTGAGTCCCGCAGCCAGTTATTCAAATCCGTTTTGTTGCGAATAATCGGTTTTTTCAGGTATTTCCTGCTGAAGCTGAAGCCACTACGGGGCTGCTCAAACTCGACGTCGCACTGAAAAAATTCCTCATAAAAATAGCCATGTGGCGGCGACGGGTAAGAAAAAAAGGCTTTTTGTAACTGAATGTTTTCGTTAATCGCCCAACTTGGGAAGCGGTGCCATACCACAGCCATAAATTCCATCAAAAAGTGGGTTGGGTCCTGTTCTCCCGTATAGACTCCAGGGAGTACAGACAAATTATCCCCCTCTATGACCGTCTCAATACCTGCAGATCCCGGGGCAAGATAGGACAAGATACGCTCGCCTTTGCGTAGGAGTTCGCCGAGAGTGTCGGCGGCAAGCATAAATTCACAGGCCAGGGCCCAGGTGCCAATTCTCAGTGGGGCGGGATCTATACCAAAGGTTTCATCGTTGGTTTCCTGCCACATTTTCTTTACCAGGGCTGTCACATACCGGTTGTCAATCCACTGGTCTTCAACCTCTGATAATTCTGGCGCAATACCCGTTTCGGACAGAATGCGGTCCACATCCAGCCCAAGTCGTCGCGCCTGCCGAATCAGTACCGCAATGTAGTGTGTTGTCGTTTGTGACATGGTTGCCCGGTGACTGACTGTATTGATCAGCTTCAGTCACGAGGATAGTACAAACTGGCAAGTTATAAAGCAATAACCTGCCGGGTAAACCCGCCTGCGCCCTGGCGGTTCCCGAGGTTTATCAAGTGCTCCTGAGGTTGGTCGCGGTGACGCCTTTGGAATGCCTCAAAACGCGATAAGCACCTCACCGACAGGGGCTTGCTTACCCGTGAACATATTGGTTAAGCGAACCGGGTACTTTGATCATTCATCGTACACGCCTCTTGCGACACAATTCACGTCGCTACAAACGCAACCCCCTGGACACAGGGCAAGGACGCGGACTAGCGACCGGACATTTACCCGAGGGAAAGACTATGACAGATACCACCGATATCCCCCAATACCCACTCATCATCAATGGAGAACAGCGCGAGCCGCTGAGCGGCCAGTACATGGACGTCGTGAACCCGGCTTCCGGCCAGGTTGTCGCTCGTGCGGCGATGGGCGGAAAAACCGATCTTGACGAGGCCGTCACTGCTGCGCGTTCGGCATTTGAAGACAGTAGCTGGCGCAAAATGCCACCAGCTGAGCGCTCCACCCTGCTATATCGCTGCGCCCAACTGATTATGGCGAACGCTCAGGAGTTGACGGAACTGGAGGTAAGCGCTTCGGGGGGCACGATCACCCGTATCAAAGGTCTGGACATCCCCGCCATGTGCGATCTGTTCATGGTGCTGGCTGAAGAGGTGAAAGAGTACCCATTTGTTGAGAACTTGCCGCCACGCATACTGCCGGAAATGTGCCATACGCAAGTATGGAAGCAGCCAATAGGTGTTTGCGGCCTGATCACCGCCTGGAATTTCCCCCTGCTGTTGCTTACCCTGAAAGTGGCACCGGCCCTGGCGGCCGGTAATACCATCGTGGTTAAACCCTCAGAAGCGACACCCACGTCCACTATACGACTTGTGGAAATTCTGCAGGAAATCCTGCCGCCAGGAGTACTCAATGTAGTCAATGGCGACGGCCCGTCAGTGGGTGAGCCAATGAGCATGCACCCGGGTATAGACAAGGTGTCCTTTACCGGATCAACGGCCGTCGGCAAGCGGGTACAAGCCAACTGTGCGGCAAGCGTTAAGCGCTGCACCCTCGAATTAGGCGGAAAGGGTCCGGGCATTGTCCTGCCGGATGCCGATCTCGATATGGTCGCCCAGGGTGCTCTGTTCGGCGTATACATGAATGCCGGCCAGGCCTGCGAATCAGGTACGCGTCTGCTGGTGCATGAAGACGTCTACGATAGCTTACTGGAGAAGCTCGCGCAGCGCTCCGCCGAGGTTATTGTCGGCGACCCCATGGACCCGGCCACAGGTATGGGACCCATGTCCTCCGAAGCACACTTCAATAAGGTGCTGGGATATATAGCCTCGGGCATCGATGAAGGTGCCCGCGTTCTATGTGGTGGCAAGCAGGCGGAAGTCGCCGGCTGCGAGGGCGGTTTCTTCGTGCAGCCCACGGTGCTGGTCGATATGAACAACCAGATGAAAGCGGCTCGTGAAGAGATCTTCGGGCCGGTACTCGCGGTTATCAAATTTTCAACCGAACAGGAAGCCATTGCCCTGGCCAATGACACAGACTACGGTCTTTCGGCTGGTGTGTGGACGCAGGACCTGGTCAAGGCACAACAAATAGCGGCGGATTTAAACGCCGGGTCGGTATGGATTAACGACTGGCATATGATGCGCACCGATGCACCGTTCGGCGGTTTCCGCCAGAGCGGTCATGGCCGCGAATTTGGCAAATACAGTATCGATAGCTACGTGGAAACCAAGTCCGTATCCATGGCGTTCGAAACCTCACCGGGGAAGAAAAACCTACACCGTATCGTCCACACCCAGATGGCGTGAAAGCTGCAAGCGCAGCTCAAGGAGAAACAACTATGTCCAGCACCGGTTATTTTCAATACAACATGCGCACAGTCGTACACAACGCCTGGGGCGGCATTATCCGCATACCTGCACTGCTACAGGGCCTGGGTGCGCGTCGCGTACTACTGATCAGCGATACTGGCCTGAAAAATGTCGGAATCGTAGACAGGGTCGCCGCTACATTTGACACGATGCACTCAGGCACCATGCCTGTTCTCGCAGGCATCTACACCGATATCGAGCCGGATGCCGGCAGCGAATCGATTAACCGATGTACCGAATATGCGCGCCATGTCGCCGCAGATGCCATTTTGGCCGTCGGAGGCGGCAGCGTGATCGATGCGTCCAAGGCGGTAAAGTATGCCCTGCATCACCAGATCCTGAATATCGGCGATGCTTTGAATGCGGGGTTGAAACTGGAAGCCTGGCCCAAGGCGCAGCACATGGGCATCCCTCACATCACAGTGCCCACCACCGCAGGAACGGGTGCAGAAGGCAGTAACGGTGCTGTAATTCACAATGATGAGACAGGCGTCAAGGGCGGAATTGTGGCCCCTTATCTGGATGCTGACATGTGCGTCCTGGACGCCCAACTCACGGTGGGCCTGCCAGCGAGCCTGACCGCTGCAACCGGCATGGATGCCATGACCCACGCCCTGGAGGGAATCGCCTCACCGATGGCCAACCTGTTTTCCGATGCTCACTGTATGACATCGGCGCAGACCATCGAACGCTATTTACCGCGTGCAGTTGCCGATGGCAAGGATCAGGAAGCCCGTAGCCAGATGCTGGCGGCAGCCTGCATGGCGGTAAATGGCTACCTGGCGGCATTCAATGCCACGCCTGTACACAACTTCGCCCATGCCTTCGGCGCCATGTATCACATCCCTCACGGTGACGCCAACGCCGCCTTGCTGCCGATTGTTATGGAGAGCCTGTTTGATTTCTATGTGCCCAATGCCGGGCGTCTGGCCCAGGCTCTGAATATGGCCACAAACGGCAGGGGCGGTGCTGACCTGCTGCACGAGGTAATTGCGAAAATACGCGACCTGCAGGCACAGATTGGTTGTGCAACCGACTTCAAACGCTGGAACGTCAAAGCCGAGGATATGGAACAGATCATTTTGGCCGTGTCTTCGGACCCGGTAGCCGTGTTGTACCCGCTGCCGCCCGAGAAAATACAGGAAATCGCTCTCAAGGTGATTGGTTAACAAATAATCTGATAAGGAATCCATAGCATGTTCAATTTTGCGCAGTCTCAGTCTCCCCTGGATATGTTCTATCATTGGGAGGCTAAAAAACCCGACGAGGTCTACCTGAGGCAGCCCGTCGATCAGGAGTGGCGAGACTACACCTGGGCAGAGGTGGGGAATCAGGCGCGCCGGGTTGCCACCGCGTTGCAGTCCATGGGGCTGGGGTCTGGTGATCGGGTTTGCTTCCTGTCCAAAAACTGCGCCCACTGGTTGATCGCCGATCTGGCCGTGATGATGAGCGGCTGCGCCAGTGCGCCGGCATTCACCAGCATGACGGCCGAAGATGTCCTTTACATACTCGAGCACAGTGAGTCCAAAGTATTATTTGTCGGCCAGACTGATAACTGGGAGACGGTCAGGGCGGTGATACCCGATCATGTCAAAGTGATCGCCCTGCCGTTTGCGGAGGTTCCAGGGGCTGACTACCGCTGGGATGATCTGCTTGCCGATTACACGCCCCTGCCGGGTAATCCCGCGCGCGACGGCGGTGATGAAATAACGACTATCTATACATCCGGCTCAACCGGCCTGCCCAAGGGTGTGGTCTACTGCTTTACTGCCGCTGGCCATATCGTCCGTAACCTGGGGCACAGCTTCCGTATGGCCGAGGAGGATCGCTTCATTTCCTACCTGCCACTGGCCCATGGATTCGAGCGCGCGGCAGTTGGTTTTATGAGCATGTACGCAGGTTGCACGGTGGGGTTCAATGAAAGCCAGGCCACCTTCGCAGCAGACATGCGCGAGGTTCGACCCACTGTATTTCAGTGCGTACCGCGGCTGTGGACAAAGTTTCAGGAAGGCGTATTGGCCACCTTCGGCGGCCAGGACAGCCTGAACGCGTTACTGTCCGATCCGGCTGCGGCGGAGTCGACCAAAAGCAGAATTAAACAAGCCCTGGGCCTCGATGCGGGACGCATCCTGATGACCGGGTCGGCACCGACTCCTATGCCGCTGCACACCTGGTACGACGCGCTGGATATGCCATTGTGCGAACTCTACGGTCAGTCGGAAATTCTCTCAGGCACCTGTAACCTCCCCTGGGACCGTAAGCCCGGCACACTCGGCAAACCGACCCACAACACCGAAATCAAGATTACCGATGCGGGTGAAATTCTGATCAAGGCCGAAGCGGTCATGAGCGGCTACCTGCACGAGCCGGAAAAAACGGCCGAAACCCTCATCGACGGCTGGGTACATACCGGCGACAAGGGTGAGATTGACGAAGACGGATTCCTGAAAATTACGGGTCGGGTAAAGGAGATTTTCAAGACCGCGAAGGGCAAGTACGTCGCCCCGCTGCCGATTGAGTCTCTGTTCGTTTCCGACCCAAACCTTGACCAGGTATGCCTGATGGGAGACGGGCTTGTACAGACTGTCCTGCTGGTACAACTGTCGGCCGAGGGCAAGGCGACCGATGCGAGCAGCGTGGATGAACAGTTGCTGCAACGTGTTCAGGCGATGAACGCCGACCTGGACAGTCATGCCAGAATCGGCGCCGTGCTGATAACGCAGGACGAGTGGAGTTCGGCCAACGGCCTGGTCACCCACACCCTGAAAATCAAGCGCAGCGCCCTTGAAAAGCGCTACCGTTCCCTGGCGGAAGGCGCCTTTGACCTGGGTGCTTCTGCAAAAGTGCCCCTGGTGATCTGGGAATCAAAAGGTGAACTCAACGCACGCCCGCGGGCGTAACTGCAGTGCGATACTACCCTTTAGAGCAAAGTAGCTGAGGCGACATGGAAAACCTGTCAGATATCGTATCTCGCGTGGTGAATGCTGACTATGGCCATTCGCGGCATGTCATGCCCGAGCAGCCCTGGTGGGACAACCTGGAGAGTAATTTTCACAAGTTCCCCGATGACTTCGAACTGGACCTGCGTACCAAATTACTTGTGGACTTCACGGCTTACGCAGACCTGGGTGCTCGTGCCCTGGCAGGGAGCCTGCTGGCCACGCTGTGTATGCCATTGACGTTCAATCCCCTGCGGAAATTCAAGGACCAGGAAGAAATCGGCTGGTATCAGGAGATGGCGGATTCCGCCGATACCAACCAATTCTTCCAGCGCCCCGCCGGCGGTGTAGACATTCGCGAAACCCCGCCACGCTGGTTTCACTTCCAGCCTGAAGATGGCGAATGCAGGGGACTGGCTTTCGATAGCCCCTTCCAGCCGGTGAACGACAATCTCAGGCAACGCTATTTGCGTCACACCCGCAACCTGGTTGCGCGCGCCCAGCACTGGCGCCACCACAGCGGCCCCCGCCCCACACTCTGTGTCATTCACGGATTTATGGCCGACCCCTATTGGGTGAACAGTAAACTCCTGGAACTGCGCTGGTTCTACGAGCACGGTTACGACATATTGCTGTATACCCTGCCCTTCCACGGCAAGCGGCAGGACCGTCTCTCGCCTTTCAGCGGCCACGGTTATTTTTCCGGTGGCTTGTGTCACCTCAACGAGGCGGTGGCGCATTCAGTCCACGACTTCAGAATATTCCTCGATTACCTGGACTCGCGGGGCGTGGAACAGTACGGGGTAACCGGTATCAGCCTCGGTGGCTATACCTCGGCGATACTTGCTGCGGTTGAAGATCGCCTGGCATTCGCCATCCCCAATGTCCCGGTGGTCAGCATTGTGGATCTCTTGCTGCAGTGGGCTCCCGCCAGTTGGGTGGCAAAAAGCCTGATGAGATTGACCGGCTTGAGCATACGGGAGGCCCGACACCAGCTGGCGGTGCATTGCCCCCTGACCTACCGACCCAGGCTCCCCAGGGAAAGGCTGATGATTGTCGGCGGCGCCGGCGACCGCCTCGCCCCGCCCAAGCATGCGCGCCTGCTCTGGGACCACTGGGGTCGCTGCCGGATCCACTGGTTCCCGGGCAACCATCTTATCCACCTCGACCAGGGTAAGTACCTGAACGAAATGCTCGCATTCATGCGTGGAATCGATTTTCGTTGAACATCAACTCGCCGTCATGATTTCGAGTTGTGTGCAGTAATTCGGGATGTCGCTGGCGAGGTCGTGGCCGAAGCCAAAGGCTGCTATGCCGTTAGAATCATGGAACATTCATGACGGAGCATATTAATGCATCTTAGGGGAACGCCACTGCTCACAGATTCGTGCAGCAGTACCACTCGAATTGACAGAGAGGTCCGAGCCTGAGGCATCCAAGTCAGCGGCGCATGCCTCTAAACTGCACCGACCTCACGCAGTTGCGCAACAGCAGCGGAATCCAGTCCCAGCGCCTGCAGGATCTCGTCACTGTGTTCACCGGCTCGCGGCGGCACACCGACGGAAGGTTCACTGCGACTGAATTTGGGAGCGGGTGCCGGCTGCACGACGCCATCGATATCGAGGAAGGTGCCACGCGCCACGTTATGCGGGTGCTGCGGAGCCTCGCTGAAGTTGAGCACGGGGCCAAAACAGACGTCAGTACCCTCCAGCAGATCACACCACTGTTGCCGTGTCTTGCCCAGGAACAGGTTTTTCAGTTCCCGCTTGCCACTGGGCCACTGGGTAGTATCCCACTGGTTGGCGAAGATCGGGTTGTCTGTCAGTTCAAGGCGCTCTACCAGTTCCTGATAGAACTGGGGCTCCAGGGCACAGACCGTCACATATTTTCCATCGGCGCATTCGTAGGTATCGTGCCAGGGCGAGCCCCAGTCAGCCCAGCCCCTACCCGGTTCGTTTTGGACCTGCCCCGTGTTGTGCATCATCCACAACAGGCTGGAAATATAGGCGGAGCCATCGGTGATGGCGCTGTCGATGACCTGCCCTTCTCCGGTTCGCTGGGCGTGAATCACGGCGCTGAGAATGCCGAACAGCAGTACCATAGTCCCGCCCCCCAGGTCACCGACCAGGGTAAGCGGTGCTGTGGGTGGCCGTTCTTCATTGCCGCCGTACCATAGGGCGCCGGACAGGGCGATGTAATTGGGATCGTGCCCCGCGGCCTGGGACAGCGGGCCGGTCTGTCCCCAGCCCGTCATGCGGCCGTAGACCAGTCGCGAATTGCGCTCTATACAGACCTCCGGTCCCAGACCCAGGCGCTCCATAACACCGGGACGGAAGCCCTCGATAAAGACATCCGCCTGCGCCACCAGCTTGAGTACCAGCTCAATTGCATCCGGGTTTTTGAGATCCAGGGCGATGGACTTCTTGCCGCGGTTGAAAAATGCTTGTTTGCTCTCGTCGCCGATGATACCCGCGGTGTTGGCGTTAGGCACCTTGCGTTCCACCAGGACGACTTCCGCACCCATGTCCGCCAGCATCATGCCGGCGCAAGGGCCGGGGCCGATGCCCGCTATCTCAACTACCTTGATTCCCGCCAGTGGGCCCATAATTCGCCACTCCTTTCCAGTTTTGTATCTCGGCGCGTGTTAGTTCAGAGGGATCAGCTTACGCCAATACACTGCGGCTGATCAGTTCTTTCATGACTTCACTGGCGCCGCCGTAAATACGCTGCACCCGCGCGTCGACAAAGGCCCGGGATACACCGTATTCGCGCATATAACCGTAACCGCCATGCAGTTGCAGGCAGGTATCCGCGACCCGGCCCTGCATCTCCGTGCAGGACACCTTGGCCATACTCACGGTAGCCACATCCAGCTCGCCCTTCATAAACAGATCCATGCACTCATTTACGAAGGAACGGTGAATACGCGCATCGGTGGCGACTTCGGCCAACTTGAACCGGGTGTTCTGCAAGTCGGCCAGGGGTGCGCCAAACACCTGGCGTTCCTTGACATATTCCACTGTTGCGGCCAGTACGCCCTCCGCCGCCGCCACGGCGCCGATGGCCAGGGACAGGCGCTCGCGCTGCAACTCGCCCATCAACACGGCAAAACCCTTGTCGAGTTCGCCCAGAATAGCGCTGGCCGGTACCCGGACATCCTCAAAAAACAGCTCTGAGGTATCGCTGGCGTGCAGCCCGATCTTTTCCAGGTTGCGGCCCCGCTGGAACCCCGGAGTGTCGGCGTCCACCAGAAACAGCGTCGTCCCCTTGGCACCGGATACTTCCAGGTTGGTACGGGCGACGACCACCACTACATCGCAGTGCTGGCCGTTGGTGATGAAGGTCTTGGAGCCATTGATGACATAGTCGTCGCCATCGCGTTTGGCCGTGGTGCGCACACCCTGCAGGTCACTGCCCGCCCCGGGCTCGGTCATCGCCACCGCGCCGATACATGCCCCCGAGACCATAGCGGGCAAGTATTTCTGTTTCTGCTCCTCGGTGCCATTGTTCAGCACGTAATGGGAAACGATGTCGGAATGCACCATCATGGGACCACCAACACCGGCGCAATTGGCCCGGCTGAACGCCTCTGCGATAACCATGGAGAAGCGGTAATCAACACCAAAGCCACCGTATTCTTCCGGAATATCAACTGCCAGCAAACCCTGCTCGCCGAGCTTGTTCCACAGCGCGCGGGGGAAAATTTCATCCTTCTCCCACTGCTCGTAGTGGGGCTGCACCTCCGATTCGACGAAACGGTTTACATTTTCGCGAAACAATTCCAGTTCTTCGTTCATCTCAATTCCTCCATTGACGTACGGAGGCAGCGCGTTTTGCCGCAACTGCCCCGTCACTAGTTATTGACTACAGCGCAATCAGCGCCTCTCCCACCAGGGTCTGTTCACCGTCGGCCTTGACCGCCTGAATTTCGCAGCGCGCCAGGGTCTCCCCGTCCTGCTCGATCAGCTCGACCACTTTGCCGGAGCAGGTGATCACGTCCTGCAAGTGGGTAATCGCGGTAAAGCGATTACTGAACTTGCGCAATTTCGCCTGGGGCTGCCAGTCGGTCAGCATACGACCCAGGTACGCCATGGACAACATGCCGTGGGCAAACACATCGGGCATGCCCGCCTTTTTGGCGAAATCAGAATCGATGTGAATGGGATTATGATCTCCCGAGGCGCCCGCATACAGAGCCAGTGTAAAGCGACTGATCGGGGGCAGTTCCAGCGCCGGGATCTCGGTACCTACTTGAATATTGGACATTCTGTGTCACTCCTGTTAATTGCGGTAGACCAGGGTATTGCGGGCCTGCGCCACGAGATCGCCGTCCTGGTTGCTGTAACTTGATTCCATGACCACGAATTCCAGCGCCCCGCCCTTCTTGTCGAAAATATCGGAGATACGCGATGTCACCGTGATGCGATCGCCCGCGCAGATCGGCGCGTGGTATTCAAACTCCTGGCTGCCGTGCAGGATGCGGGCTATGTCGAGGTTCAGCATCCCCACCACCGGCAACAGTTCCGGTCCGTCCATATCCAGAGCGAAGGGGATAGTGGGCGGCGCGGGCAGCGCCCGGTACCCCGCTTCCACTGCCGCGGACTCGTCGGTATAAATGGGGTTGGTCTCCCCTATCGCCTTGGCAAAGAATCTGAGGCGGCCTTTTTCCACATCGACGGTAAAGGACGGGAACTGGTGACCTATAAAGTTTTTGTCCAGCATGATTACGCTCCTCTGTACATGGTGACGACAACCGCGCCGCCCAGGCCAAGGTTGTGCTGTAAGGCGACCTTCGCCCCCGGCACCTGGCGCTGACCGGCATTGCCGCGCAATTGGTTAACCAGCTCAAAACACTGGGCCAGGCCCGTGGCGCCAATGGGATGCCCCTTGGACATCAGGCCACCTGAGGGGTTGACCACAAATTGGCCGCCGTAGGTGTTATTACCGGCATCCACAAAGGCTGTCGCCTCGCCTTCACCACACAGGCCCAGGCCCTCGTAAGTGATGACCTCGTTGGTGGTGAAGCAGTCGTGTAATTCGATCACATCGACCTCTTCCGGGCCGATGCCAGTCTGCTGGTAAACGCTCTCAGAGGCGCGACGCGTCATATCCGCCCCCACCAGGTTGATGGGGTTGTCCCACGTGGCCGGGGTATCCGTGGCCATGGCCTGGCCGACGATTTCGATCGCGCCTTCAATACCATGCCGCTTTGCAAAATCCTCGCTGCAGATAATCGCCGCACCGGCCCCACAGGTGGGGGGACAGCACATCAGCCGCGTCAGGTAATCCATGTACAGGGGGGGCGCGGACATGACCTCTTCCACCGTCAACTCATTGGTGAACAGGGCGAAGGGATTGGCCATCGCGTGGTTGCGGGTCTTCACCGCCACCTTGGCGAACAGGTCCGCCGAGGCGCCGTATTTTTCCATGTAATGGTGACCGGCGGCGCCGAAACAGCGCAGGGCCAGGGGGGCATCGGGATAGCCCTTGTCATTCAGTACCGTGAGGAAGTTCTCGAAGGGCGACTCCCGGTCATCCCAGTGCGAACCCAGTGCGCCCGGCTGCATCTCCTCGAAGCCGAAAGCCAGCGCACATTCCACCGCGCCGCTCTGCACCGCCTGGCGAGCCAGGAAAATCGCGGTGGAGCCGGAGGAACAGTTATTGTTCACGTTGACCACCGGGATACCGGTCATGAACGCGTCATACATCGCGTGCTGGCCGCAGGTGGAATCACCGTAGATATAACTGCCGTAGGCCTGCTCGATCAGTTGCGGATCAATACCCGCTTCGGCCACAGCCCCCTTGATAGCGGTTGAGGCCATTTCCCGGTAGGGTTTTTGCCGACCGGGTTTGGCGAATTTTATCATGTCTACGCCAGCGACAAATACTTTACTCATGATCTCTCTCCTGTTTACATCTCGACGCCAATGTTGGCAAATACCGGGGCAAACGTGTCCTGCACGGTCGTGGGATGCTCGGCGTCGGTAAAATCACCAATTTTGTCCCAGGCCGCATCCAGTGCTTCTGCGGTCAGTTCCTGGTTCGGGTCGAAACAGGCGCCGCGGCTACGCTCCCAGCGCAGCTTGGTCACCCAGCCGGCGCCCACTTCAAACAGGGAGCCATTCTCCTCACTCTGCTCGGAACACAGCTTTACCACCAGCGGTGTCACAAATTCCGGCTTGAGGGCTTCCACCACCTCTTTGGGCAGAATGGTCTCGGTCAGTCGGGATCCCGCCACCGGGGCAATGACATTGGCCTTGATCCCTTTCCTGGCACCTTCAATCGCCAGTGTGTTGGTAAGGCCGATCAAACCCCGCTTGGCAAAAGAATAGTTGGCCTGGCCAAAATTGCCATAGATGCCGGCAGCGGAAGCCGTGTTGATGATACGGCCGTAGCCCTGTTCCAGCATGATAGGCCAGGCCGCCTTGGTCACCTTGTAGGCACCCAGGGCGTGCACCCGGTAAACCAGGTCCCAATCCTCATCGGTCATCTTGGCAAAGCTGCTGTCACGCAGGATACCGGCGTTGTTCACCACCACATCTACCCGGTCAAAGTTGTCCATGGCGGTGCGGATGATACTTTCCCCGTTCTCCACCGAGTCGTAATTGGCCACTGCCTCGCCACCGGCGGCCAGGATTTCAGCCACCACCTGGTCAGCGGCCTCGCTGCTCCGGCCTTCGCCGTGGCCACCGCCACCCAGGTCGTTTACCACTACCTTGGCGCCCCGCGCCGCAAAGCCCAGGGCGTGGGAGCGGCCCAGGCCGGCACCCGCGCCGGTCACCACTACTACTCTGTCGTCAAATCTTAATGTCTGTGTCATCGGTCCATCTCCGTTCTATTGCTGTGAAGTTGAGTCCAGTATGCGCCAGGTCCCGACCGGATAGAATGACCGGATTGCTCCGTCGACTTAACCAAAATTGTTCTCGAAACCGCTCGCCCCAAGGGGTGGCTTGTAAAACCTAACTTAAGTGTGGGGTGCCATTCGTATGCAGGCTCGCTAAATCGGGAAGGCCTGCTAATCTGTATGCAATGACATACAGCGGGAGATCAGGCATGAATTCCACACACATCACGCGGGTATCTGTGGCTTTGCTTCTTGCGGCAACGGCCACATTCGGCGAAGACCTCACCGTCACCACCGATAGCGGGACGCTGACCACGAGTGAAGCCAGCCACAACAGCCCTGACTATTCGCCCTTCGTTGATCGCAACATCCCGGACAGGATTTTTTGGGGCGACACACACCTGCACACATCCCTGTCGGTGGATGCCGGCTTCTTCGGCAACAAACTGGGGCCCGAGCAGGCCTACAAATTCGCCCGCGGTGAAGAAGTGACAGCCAGCCGGGGCGAGCGCGTCAAGCTCATTCGTCCACTGGACTTTCTCGTGATCGCCGACCATGCGGTCTACTATGGCCTGCCCGTACAGCTCGCCACAAGCGACCCTGTGCTGCTCGCTGACCCCACAGGCAAACGCTGGCATAAACTCTATAACGGCACCCAGGAAGAGGCCATGCAGGCGTTCTACGAAGTGCTTCAGTCCGCCAGCAAGGGCGAGTTGTTGATAAAGAACCCCGCCGCCCTGCGCAGCGTCTGGGAGCGTACCGTTGAGACCTCCGAGCAGTACAACGAGCCGGGTGTGTTCACCGCCATTCACGGTTGGGAATGGTCGACCGCGACCAACGGTAACAACCTGCACCGCGTGGTGATGTTGCGAGACGATGCTGAGCGTGCCAATCAAATTGTGCCCTTTTCCCTGGCCGACTCGGAGGACGCGGAAGACCTGTGGGCTTTTATGCAGGACTACGAAAAAAATACGGGCGGACAGATTCTGGCCATCCCCCACAACGGTAACTGGTCCAATGGCCAGATGTTCAAGCTCCAACGGGTCAACGGCAAATCACTTAACGCGGACTATGCCCGCGCGCGACAGCGCTGGGAACCGGTCTACGAGGTCACCCAGATCAAGGGCGACGGTGAAACCCACCCACTGCTGTCAACCGATGACGAATTTGCCGATTTTGGCACATGGGACAAAGGCAACATCGGCGGCATGCAAAAGAAAACCGAAGACATGCTGCCCTTCGAATATGCCCGCTCTGCACTGCGATTGGGCCTGGAGCAGGAAGCCAAACTCGATGTGAACCCCTTTAAGTTCGGTATGATCGGCGCCACGGACGCCCATACCTCGCTGGCCACCTCACGGGAAGATAACTTCTTCGGCAAGAATCCGGGGAGCGAACCGGCGAAATCGCGCTGGGACCACATTTTTATGAAGGGCCAGACTGGAGAAGATACCACCTATTACAACTGGGAGACCCTGGCCTCGGGCCTGGCCGGCGTGTGGGCCCGCGAAAATACCCGGGCCGCCATCTGGGACGCATTCAAGCGTCGCGAAGTCTACGCCACCAGCGGGTCTCGTATCCGGGTGCGGGTATTTGGCGGCTGGGATTTCAGAGCGGACGAGGTTGAGCGGCAGGACTTTGCCGATCGCGGCTATCGGGGCGGTGTGCCCATGGGCGGCGATCTCAGTAATGCGCCCAGTGGTAAGGCGCCCAGTTTCATGGTGCGCGCCCTGCGCGATCCGGACAACGCCAACCTCGACAGAATTCAGATGATCAAAGGGCTGGCTGGACAAAAAAGGCGAGAGCCACGAACGCATTTATGACATCGCCTGTGCCGACGACCGTGCGATCAGCAAGGGTCGCTGCGACAAGCCGGTGGGAAGCACTGTCGACCTCGCCAAGGCGAGCTATACCAACACTATAGGAGACCCGCTACTGACCGCACACTGGGTAGACCCCGACTTCGACGCCGGACAGCGCGCCTTCTACTACGTGCGGGTACTGGAAATTCCCAAACCCAGCTGGCTTGCCTATGACGCCAGGTATTACCAGATCAAGATGCCCGAGAATATCCCCATGACCGTGCGGGACCGCGCCTATACATCGCCGATTTGGTATACACCATGACGCCACGTAGTACCATCATGCGTGATTACATCGACAGCATTTTATGTACCTACAATGCCTTGCCACGCTACACTACTGACTCCACGTGGGAAAAATCCAATAGTATGGGAGAGCGTGGCCATGTCAGAACTATCCTGTAAAAGAGCTGTATTGGTCGGTGCTAATCAACCCATCGAGATATGGCAATATCCCATGGACAAGCCCGGCCAGGGCGAAGTTTTGCTTAAGAACGCAATGTCGGGAATCTGCGGTACCGACGTACACCTGTTTAAGGGAGAGGTGCCATTGCCGGGCCCCATAGTCCTCGGTCATGAGGGGATAGGTCTTGTTAAAGAAGTAGGCGCCGGGGTGACGACTGATTTTGCAGGAACCCCGATCTCAACGGGCGACCGGGTGTATTACGTGCCGATCATGCCCTGTAATCGATGCTACTACTGCACAGTACAGAAAGACGCTACCAATTGTGAGAGCATAATGCAGGCGCTATTCACCCCCGCTGACCATTCTCCTGTCTGTACACACAGCGAGTACACTCGACTCCCCTCCTCGGTACCTTTTTATCGAATCCCCGACGAAACCCCCTCCGAAGCGGTTATTGCGTTTGGCTGCGCTCTGCCCACCATACTGCAGGGGCTGGAAAGAATTGGCGGGGTGAAATCAGGCCAGACTGTTGTGGTCCAGGGACTGGGCCCGGTAGGGCAGTCTGCGACCATGATGGCATCCATATCGGGTGCCAGCAAAATCATCACTATTGATGGGAACCCCGGTCGTTTGTCAGCAGCGGCTAACTTTGGCGCCACCCATGCAGTTGATTTCTCCGATTTTCCTGCGGTTGAATCCCGGGTGGAGCGCATCAAAGAACTGACTGACGGCAGGGGCGCCGATCTCGTCATTGAAGCAGCTGGCGTTATTGAAGCCTTCTCCGAAGGGATTCAATTGGTCGCGAAAGGCGGCACCTATCTGGTATGTGGGCTGTGGTCAGCGCCAGGGAGCGTTTCCGTTGAGCCCAGAATGATCAACAACATGAATATGCAGATACAGGGCACCTCGTTGTACGAAGGCAGGCATATAGCCCAGGCCGTCAATGTGGCCACAACCAATTACGAAAAATACCCCATGTCAGGGGCAATTACTCATCAATTTTCCTTGGATGACATGCAAGAAGCGCTGGACTCCGTGGCCAGAGGTGAGCCTGTCAAAGCGATAATTGCTTTCTAATACCCCCTGAATGTCCCGGGTGAGCCAAGCGCGCCGCCGCACCATAGGCCCGGTGCCCGTTAGGTACCGGGCAGGGTTTCGCCACCTGATCAAACCATTGCCGCCGGAACTTTGCCCGATAGCACATGATTTCCGTCCGATGGCTATCAACGTCGGCCGGCAGTCTCTAGCCGATCTGATCAAACGCTTCCAGGTGCGGCGACGCCATCTCTTCAAAGAAGTGTGATGGCGTCCATGGCCAGGTTGCAGGTACGCCGTCTTTGTCCAGGTACCAGCTGTTGCATCCGGTAGCCCAGATTGATTTTTTTGCGGCCGCGCAGCGCGTGTGTTCAAAAGCGGCTGTTGCACTGGCGCTGGCGCTAATTTCGCGGCAATTTCCGGCGCGGATTTGTCCGATCAGCTGCAGAATGTAGGAGACCTGTGATTCGGCAATCTGGATTAAGGAAAAATTACCAACCGGACCATTCGGGCCGTTCAGCATGAAGAAATTCGGAAACTCCGGAATTGAAATCGACAGATACGCGACCGGATGATCGCCCCATACATCATCGAGGTCAATACCGCCGCGCCCGCGGACGGTGGTCGGACGGATGAATTTGTTGGCATGAAAGCCAGTAGCCATAACGAGTACGTCGAGCTCGTGTAGTTTGTCATCTTCGGTTCGGATACCGCCGGGTTCAATGCATTTGATGCCGGAGGTTACGACTTCCGCATTCGGATGCTGAATCGCATCGTAAAAATCCTGTGAGAAAATCAGACGTTTGCAGGCAGCGCGATAATCCGGGCGCAACTTTTCACGTAATTCGGGATCGTGCACGCTATCTTCGAGATTGGCCAGGCAAGCAGCTTCAATTTCCTTCATATCGCGCGAATCGGCATCGATAACGGCATTGGCAAAAATCTGATACTCCGTATCAAGTTGGGTACGCACTGCTTCGAGTGCTTCCCCATCCGCACGTAAAGCGGCTTTTTCTTCTTCGGTATATTCGACGTTATCCATCGGCATTACCCACTGCGCTGTGCGCTGAAACAGATCTAAATGGCTCACCTTATCAACCAACGCGGTGGTAATCTGAATCGCAGTCGAACCGGTTCCAACGACGCCCACCCGCTTGCCTGCGAGTTCGACACTGTGGTCCCAGCGCGCACTGTGAAAACAGGCGCCGCCAAAACTGTCCAGGCCGGGGATATCGGCCATTTTTGGATGATGCAAAACGCCGGTAGCCGCCATGATGACTTCAGCTTCATCTTCGCGCCCGGTTGAAGTGCGAATTTTCCATTTGCCGTCTTCGAATTCGCAATGTGGAACACCTTCATTGAAGCGAATCTTCTCGATAACGTTGTATTTTTCAGCAACCCGTTCGAAGTAGGCCTGAATTTCCGGTCCTGGCGCAAAGGTATGGCTCCAGTCGGGATTCGGTTCGAATGAATAGGTATACAAATGCGCCGGCACGTCGCAGGCGAGACCCGGGTAAGTATTCTCGCGCCAGGTGCCACCGAGGCGGTCGGATTTTTCGTAAATGACAAAGTTTTCGTAGCCGTATTGGCGCAACCTGATAGCGCTGACAATACCGGCCATGCCGGCGCCGATGATAATGACGCGGACGTCATTTGTGGAATTCGTGTTTGTCATCTCTGAATATCTCCGTTATTTGATCCGGTATCCGAGCCACTCATCAGCCCCAGTCAGTTACTCAGCATAGTCTCTCATCACTGAAAACGCCTACAATAGGACGAAAAATAATTTTTTAGGTACAGAAACCCCTATCCCCAACATCAGCAATTCGACGCTTATTCCGGGGTACAGTAATTCGTCTCGATTTTGAGTGCCTGAAGGCTAGGGAAAAATCTTTTAGAATCAGTCGGTTGTGCGCCATGAGGCGCTGTTTTACTGGCGGCTGAAGGTTCCGCCCAGCAAGCGAGGACCCACCGCACCTGGTATCGAGTCTTGGGCGGGAATAGTGGATTGAAACAAGCCGGACAGCTTATCAAACAAACCTGTAATCCAGCGCGCAATCGTCAGTGACCACGAGAAATACAAAACAGGCCTCAGGAATATCCGGAGAAATCGAGTTCGGCCAGGTAGCGATGTAAGGCCTCGTCTATGGCCGTCATCACAACGTCGTTGACGGTTGCTCCGCTGGACCTGGCCAGTTTCTTGATGAGCGGCAGCGACAGTTCGCAATTGGCGTACCGGCGCGCAGTCCAGCAGCGGGGTGTCGAGAAAGGAGACCATCTCATACAGTTGGGCCATCGTTCCCGGACCCGGTACAGCCATGTGACGCACGTGGTAGGAAAGGTCGGGCTCGACTGTATCCCAACTGGCCACGCCGTCGCTTATCCACTTGATCTTCTGGTTGAAGGGTGCCGCCACCTCGCCGCTGCGGAACGCCTCGACAATATCAGTTACGAAGCTGTCCGAACAATTCTTCGGCAATTCAAACAGCTCGAAACCGGCCATGTGCATGGGGCGGGCCTGGTTTTCCATCACGAAGAAGGCCAGATCCATGGGTTGGAGTTTGCTCACGCTATTTTCTCCTCGGAATTGTCTTGTGTTTGCTGTTTAGCGGCATCGATCAGTATTTGCAGTTCTTCCATGAAATAGTTAAACAATACCCAGCCGTCGGGGACTGCTTTCTTGTCGGCGAGAATGCACAGGTTGGCGTTCCCGCAATAGCTCCACAGGGTCATATTCAACGACGATCCTTCAAAAACCTGTCCAGTGGAAAACCAGTTGTCCAGCCGCGTGCGGTTCAGGTACAACGGGGCGCGCGGGCCGGGTACGTTGGACAAAATGACATTACCCATCATGCCCGTGGCACCGGCGTTTCGGCGTACAATCCAATGCAGGCATTTAATCAACCGCGGCGGTAACAGCGCCACAATGGTGCCCAGATCCGCACCCTTGCTGGCCGCCGCGTGCACCTTCATGTCATTGGCCGAGCGATGACTGGCCATCAGTCGCTCCACAGGATCGCTTATCTCGGCATGCAGCCAGCTGTAGTCGGCGGTGGCGAAGTTGCCGAGTCCCGCCATCTCGAGCGGCCGCTCCTGTGACAGAGGCGTGCCCGCGACCAGGGGTTCAGTCGGGTCGTAATCTGCCTCCTTCAGGTATCGTCGCAACGCCCCTGCACTGCAGCTCAGAAAAACATCATTGATGGTGACGCCGAAAGCCTTGCCGGCGCCCTTGATGTCCGCCAGGGGGAAGGAATCGCACACAAACGTACGGCCGTGACCCAGCACGGTATTGATCGGCGTTTTTTTCATCATGCCGGCATTGGGATGGGGTGCTTGCCCTGATTTGCGGACAGCCGAGTCCAGTTTGCGCTTCTTTATCAGGCCCGAGACTGCCTTGGGCAGGTAATAGAACATGACTTTGGGCCAGTCCCGGATATCCAGGAGCAGGCGCTTGAACCACGACGGGCTGGCAGGCGGCTGCCACTCCGCGCCGGGGCCTGGCGGCTCTGCCCCCAACTCCGTGCTGAAAAATTGCTGCAGTATGTGGGAGGCAGCGGCGCCATCGGCATAGGCGTGATGAATAATGGTCACCTGCGCGATTTTTCCACCCTCCAGACCCTCTATCACCCAGCACTTCCACAACGGACGGCTGCGGTCCAGTTGGTCGGCGTAGAGAGACGAAATCAGCTCACAGAGCGCTTTCTGGTCTCCCGGTGCCGGACACGCGACATGTTTCAGGTGGTGGTCGATTTTGAAGTCGGGATCGTCCATCCACATCGGATGATTGAAGCCCAGCGGCGAGGGTGCAAGTTTCCAACGGAAAACCGGCGAAACGTGCAGCCGCGTCAGGATTGCCGAACGGTACTGCTCAAAAGACCAACCACCGGGTTCCCCGGATGGATCGAGGATTCCGATTTTCAGCGTATGCTGATAGGAGCGCGGCGTCTCAGCTGCGAGCAAAAATGCGTCCGCTCCGTTCATTCGAAACATAATTTTCCCCCTGGTGATAGTGGAGTGTTGAGTTGCCGCGCATTTTATCTGTGGCAGCGGATGGCGTACCTGTACTTAAGTCGGGTTTTCACAACTGCACGTGGAATGCCTGGCGAATTGAAAACATCAATCTAAATCTATTGGTGTTTGAATTCAGTCATGGCATTTCTATGCTAAGGCGTATACCAAATCGGCGAAGTGTAGGCCCGCTCCTGATGTGTCATAGGCACTTCTTCAGGCATTTCTACCTCATAATGATTCGAGTCGTAGGCTTGCCAGGTCGGTGTAGGGATCTCCAGCACCCGCACGTAATATACGGCGCTTTGGCTGGCATTAAAATCGGGGTCGGCCCAATGGGCGACCAATTGAGAATCGCCAATGCTATTGCGATAAGTCGCCTCCGTGACATTTACGGTCGAACCGACAGGGGTTCTGGCGCGGCCATCCCTCCCGATTTTGCGACCACCGGAAACAGCCACATCGTAGATTTTTTCGTGGCGCTCGCCCTTGTCATCTACCCATCCTTTGATTACTTGTACACGATCAAGGTTGGCGCCGTCCGGGTCTTTCACCGCTTGAATCAGAAATTTTGGCGCCTCACCTTTCGGTGCACTGGAAAGATCGCCACCCATCGGAACTCCATGACTATAGGCGTGTGCCGCAAATTCGGGTCGCGTTGTATCAGCCGTTTGATAATCCCAGCCAGCGAAAAAACGCACCTTGATACGCGTGCCTGTAGTGGCATAGGTCTCTTTACGTTGCATGGCATCGAACAGGGCTTCACGGGTATTATCTTCGGCCCAAACAGCTGTCAGCCCCGAGCCAACTTCCTGCCATGTCATCAGATCGTATTCTTCTTTGATCGGCGATGGAATAAGTACCTCCTCGTACCGCGTGGCATGCGGCTCAGATGACGGAAATTTCCCCCAGTAATTTTCTTCACGCGTGGTTGCAAGTCCGGTGTGTGCATCGGTGCTGCCGATCATGCCAAACTTAAAGGGGTTCACACCCAATTTCTGTTGCTGTTGCAGCCCCACTTGCAGGGCTGTTCGGGCGTATTCGTATTGCAGCATGTCGTCATCCTTCTCCCCCACAAAAGGATTCACATCCCATGTGCCGTAATCGGCAAATTCATCGGTAGTGGAAAGTTTAGGATGAGCTTCCCCGTCACCCTTGATTTGGGTGACTTCGTAAAGCGGTTCCCAGCGCATCCTGTCGATGGCGTACTGTTCATCGATGGGTTCGCCATTTCTTCGTTCGACTGAAAACATTTGACCATTGGACATATTGCCGTTGTGGGGGATAGCCAGTACCTCCCCGGCCGTTTTGTCCTCATAGCCCGCCATAAATTGCCACAAATCCTCGGGGATCCATAGAATCGAACGCCGTAAATGGCAATATTTGACCTACCTTGTCCCTTCCATCTCTAAAAACAACCACACGATGCAGGTTCGAGGCATCGGGCATTGATGTCCACTCATAGCCAATGAGAGCCGTGAATACGCCTGGATTATTGAATGCTTCGGCAGCGTCTATTTCCCCTGCTCCAGGCCGAACTCATGATTTTGTCACTGTTGATTACATCCTTTCCGGCGATAGCGTACTGTATCCATTCCAAATAGGCCTCCTTGCCTTTACCCGCCTGATCCAGGTCGTACCATTTTCTCCCATATTTGGTTGCCAATAGATCGGGGTCTGCTTCCCAGAGCATTGGAGGGAGACCCAGGTTTGTGCCGTGATCTGCCACCATTAGAAAATCAAGCGGTCTGATCAGTTTTGCGGGTTGCCCGGAGCTGGTGATGACCTGTTCACCACTGGCGAAACGATAGGCATCCTCAGGTGACAGTGTATTGCCGACCAAACCGGCATCGACAGAGTAGGATGAATGCAAATGAAGATCGCCAAAATACACATCTTTTGGATAGTCGTCATTTACATAGGGGGAGTAGTCTCCCGAAGTTACTGCCCGGGTCCCTGTGTTCCTGCGCGTATGCCCAGGAAACAGTAAGCAAGGAAATTGATAGTGCTATTAAGTGCTTTTTCACTTTAGCTCCTGTTGGTTTTTCGACTTTCATCATCGTAGTCTGCCCGTTTTTTATCAACTACAGCCGTCAATACCACCGTCAACGATGTACTCGGCACCGGTCAGGAAGTTAGCGGCATCGGAGGCCAAAAAGCCGACCATCATAGCAACATCTTGCGGGGTTCCGTACACGCCTAAGGGCGTCATGCTGAGGCCCACGGCATGGGCCTCTTCGATACTGTTAAGGCTCAAACGCTCCTTCAGTATTTCTTTTACCTGGTCGCCCATGTCGGTTTGGATCAGACCCGGATGAACGGTATTAACCCGCACGTTGTGCGGCCCCAGGTCGGCAGCCATGGACGTTGACATCAGGCGCACCGCACCTTTAGAACAGGCATAAGCCGACAGCGTCTTGGGGCCAGACAAACCGGCCAGCGAGGACATATTGATAATCGATGGTCGGCTCTCGGGGGGTGGCATGCTTCTTCATTAACACGGCAGCATACTTGCAGCCCAGGAAGACTCCCTCGACATTGATTTTCTGCATCAGCTGGAACTGTTCCAGTGTGGTATCTTCAACGGATTTGCTAAACAAAATACCGGCATTATTGACCATGACATCCAGGCGACCATAGGTCTTCTCAACCGTGGCAATTGCAGCCTGCCATTCGCTCTCGCTGCCAACATCCAATTTAACAAAGCTGGCAGTGGCACCCTTATCCTGCAGTGCAGCAGCCAGTTTCTCGCCCTGCTCTACATCGCGATCGCTAATGACAACTGCTGCGCCCATCTCGCTCAAGGCGCGTACAACTTCCGCGCCAATACCCTGGGCGCCGCCGGTTACCAGGGCAACCTTATTGTCCAGCTTGAATTTCTCGGGGTAAGTACTCATTCGGTTTTCTCTCTCTATAAATATTAATGGTTAGTAATAACAGCTTTTAGGGTGTCGGCCGTGTTGATCTGGGCCTCGAAAGCATCGCTGGCGTTATCCAGTGAGAAGCGATGGGAAATCAACGGCAACCGGTCAATCTTGCCCGATGCCATCAGCGCCATACACTCCCTGAAGTCATCCATCTGGTAGGCCAGAACCCCTTTCATGGTGACATTTTTGGTGACGAGCTGGTTAAGATCCAGTTTAGATGTATCTTCGTAAAGCGCTATTAATATGATGCGGCCATTGTCCGGACTGATCACTTCCAGTGCCTGGTTGACGGTAATGTCGATACCGGCACAATCGATCACGACATTGACGTGGGCAGTGGTTTTGCTGTTGTAAAGCACGGGGGTTTCGCCGGTTGCCGCTTTCATTTCGGCGACCAGGTCTTCCTGTCCAACGTTGATAGTGCGGTCGGCACCAAATTCCTTCGCCATGTCCAGGCGCTTTTCGGACAGGTCACTGATAATGACCTCACACTCGGGGTAGAGGGCCTTGAGGATCTGCACGCAACCCAAACCGATCATGCCCGCGCCCAGAATCAATACACGCTCGCCCGGTTGCGGGTCGGCACGACGTACCGCGCTCAGAGAGACGGTCAAGGGCTCGATGGTGGCCGCCTCCTCGTAGGAAATGTTATCGGGGATTTTAAACACCGCGTGCTCGCCAAAGTTGGAATCATCAACCACGCAATACTCGGAATAGGCACCCAGGGTAATACCGGCGACGCGATCGCCCACCGCGATGCCCTCCAGTTCCAGATTAGGCGCCATCTCGGTGACCTCACCCGAGAACTCATGGCCGAACAGGTAACCACCTCCGGTCGGAATGCTCATTTCCTTGAACGCGCCGGTTTTATAAGTGTGCACATCGGTACCACAAACACCCACGGCCCTGACATTGATCATTACGCCGTTATCGCCGACCTCGGGTCTGGGCACATCAACAACCTGCACATCGCGAACATCAAAAAAAACAGCACCTTTCATCGTAGTCATAACATACTTTCCTCTAGAACTTTGGTTGGGGGAGTTACTCTATGCCAACCATTGTATCCAGACCGTTTCCATTTGGGTCCCCCCCTAATGGGTGGGCGGGTGATACTGCGTCAGGAAGTTGAGTAGCAGCCGGTTAATATGTTCAGGGCGATCCAGCATCATCCAGTGTGATGCGCCATCAACTCGTTCATATCGCCAGTCGGACTCGACATAACGACCCGAGGCGACCATCTGCTCTTCCAAGATATAATTATCGCCATCACTCCACAATCCCAGCGTGGGAATCCCTGACACCAGATGGCTTTGCTCGAGGGCCGCGACATTGGCTCGATACCAGTTGATACCAGCAGTCAGTGCGCCTTCACGGGACAGGTCGGCAATATAGTGTTCCGTTTCACTGTGGTAGCGGGTCCACTGGCGAAACAGCTGCCAGTCATCAACCGAGAATGCCATTTCTGGAATGGCTTCGGCCTGGAAGAAAAGCATGTACCAACTCATTTCTTTCTGGCGGATATCGCTACAGATGAAGTAGTTCTGCGGGGCGCCGACCGACATGGGCACGAAACAGGTGAAGCGTTCGGGTGCCTCGTCAACCAGGTGCCAGCTGATGCCAGCGCCCCAGTCGTGGGCAATCAGTGCCACCTGGTCCAGTTGCAGCGCATCGAGGATGGCCAGGGTATCGGCGACAATTTCCTTTATCAGGTAGTTATCAACGCCAGCGGGCTTGTCGGACAGGCCAAAACCCCGGTGGTCCGGGGCAATCACGCGGTAGCCCGCCTCGACCAGAGCCGGAATCTGCTTGCGCCAGAGGTAATTGGAGTCGGGAAAGCCGTGCATCAACAGCACCGGCCTGCCTTCACCCTCATCCAACACGTTCAGGCTTACGCCGTCGCGAACGATGGTCTTGCCATGACTATTCACCACCGGTCAAATCCAGAATACTGTGCTGGCCATCCCACTCGGCGGCAGCGTGTTCGATCGCCCCGACGAAATCGTTGAAACTGGCGTCACGCAGGTTGGATACCTCAAACATCGACCCGCCCGGGCCTTCTTTCGTGTCGTAATAGACAAACAGACCGCCCATTTCGGGCATGCTACCCTCCATCACCGGGACATAACCGGCGGCGGCGAACTCTGCCTTACGCGGTGCCATTTCAGCGGTAGTCACCCAGGACGAAAAATGCTGCAGGCCCTCTCTGCCCTGATCGATAAAGTCCTTGTACACACTGGGCTGGTCGTCGTGCTGCTGGATCAGTTCAATCTGCAACTCGCCCGAGTTGGCCAGGGCAATCGTCAGCGTGGGTGCGTCACAGGCTTTCCCGCGATAGCGATAGTCCGAAAATGTGATGTCTTTCAGGATCAGAAACGGGCCTATGCCCAGGGTTTTGGTCCAGTATTCAATGGACTCGTCAATGTCTTTGACTACGTAGCCCAGCTGGGCAATCTTTCCGAATGTCTTGCTCATAACTTTTTCCTCTGATTAATTACTGATGTAAGGCCTGACCGCAGGCATCAAGCACAGCTTCGTGCATGGCCTCGGACAAGGTCGGGTGGGCAAAAACTGTATGCACCAATTCCTGCTCGGTCGCCTCCAGCGATTGGGCAATACCAAAGCCCTGGATCTGCTCGGTGACTTCCGGGCCGATCATGTGGGCGCCCAGCAGTTCGCCGCTCTGGGTATCGAAGATGGTTTTCACAAAGCCTTCACCCTCGGCAATCGCCAGTGCTTTACCGTTACCCTGATAATTAAAGCGACCCACCTTGATCGAACGGCCAGCGGCTTTCGCCTGGGCTTCGGTCATGCCGACACTGGCCACCTGAGGGCGGCAGTAGGTACAACCGGGTACCTGGTTTTTATCCAACGGGTGGACGCCATCGAGGCCGACCAGTTTTTCCACACAGATAACCCCCTCGTGGCTGGCTTTGTGAGCCAAACACGGTGGCCCCGCCACATCGCCGATGGCGTAAACGCCCACGGCATTGGTGCGACAGTAGGCATCGGTCTTGATAAAGCTGCGGTCGGTTTCGACCCCGATCTCTTCCAAGCCAATATTTTCGATATTACCCACAATACCGGCCGAAACGATGATACGGTCAAAGGTGATGGTCTCGGTGCTGCCATCTTTACCGGCAAGCGTCACGGTCACGTCATCTTCACTCTTATCGACAGACTCCACCTTGGTTGAAGTTTTGATGGTCATACCACGCTTCTCAAACTGCTTGCGGGCAAAGCTGGAGATTTCGGCGTCTTCCGCCGGCATGATGGTGTCCATCACTTCCACGATGGTCACGTCCACACCCAGGTCGTGATAGAGGCTTGAGAATTCCACCCCGATCGCACCAGAGCCGACCACTAAAAGCTTGTTAGGCAGCGCTTCCGGCACCATGGCTTCGAAGTAGGTCCAGATCAGTTTTTGATCCGGCTCCAAGCCTGGTAATGTACGCGGACGCGCACCGGTGGCAAGAATAATATGGTCGGCTTTGTAGGCCGTTTCACCCTTCTCGCCGGCTACAGACAAAGAGCCTTTACCGGTCAGTTTGGCGGTACCGTCGATCACGGTAATACCATTTTTCTGCATCAGGTAAGCGATACCACCGGTCAGTTTGGCCGACACATCGCGGCTGTGCTTAACCAGCCGTTTAATGTCGAAGTTCACTTCACCGATGGTAAAACCAAAGTCTACCGCGTGCGCCAGGGTGTGTGCCACCTCGGCGCCCTTGAGGAGTGCCTTGGTGGGGATACAACCCCAGTTGAGGCAGATTCCGCCCAGATGCTGTTTTTCTACCAGTGCGGTGTTGAGGCCGAGCTGGGCGGCGCGGATGGCGGCAACATAGCCACCGGGTCCGCCACCTACAATAATTACATCAAATGAATTTGACATAGAAATCACCTTTTATGCCAACATTAATGATGGATTTTCAATGTACTTCTTCACTAATTGCATAAATTGAGCTGCAACTGCACCATCAATTACACGGTGATCAGAAGATAAATTAAGTGTCATAACAGTTGCAATAGCCAATTGACCATTTTCAACAACAGCGCGTTTTTCACCACCACCAACAGCAAGGATTGCGCCTTGTGGCGGATTGATGATGGCATCAAATTGTTTAACACCGAACATACCCAGGTTGGAAATAGTAAATGTTCCACCCTGGAATTCTTCTGGTTTCAATGTACTTGCTTTCGCTTTTGTCGCTAGAGATCGAACGTCTGCAGAAATTTCTGATAATGATTTGTTATTTGCTTCTTTAACAATTGGCGTAATTAAACCATTATCAATCGCTACCGCTATCGAAATATCGGCGTTTTTAAAGCTCTTAATGGTGTTTGTTTCAGAATTAAATTGAACATTAACATCGGGTGATTGCGATAATGCAGATGCACACGCTTTCACAACGAAATCATTAACTGAAATATTAACCGCTGGATTTGCTGCGTTGATTTCCTTACGCAAACCAAGCATGGTATCTAATTTCACATCGACACTGACTCTAAAGTGCGGCGCATCCAATTTAGATTCTTTTAAACGTGATGCAATCGTAGTGCGCATGCCATTCATTGTATTTTCAACAAATTCTGGTTGTTGTAATTCAGCAGAAATTGCGCCCGTATGAATTGCAGCTTCAGTCACTAGCGCTCCGTTAAGCAACGCATTGGCGGCTTCAATATCAGCCTTACACACGCGACCACGGGTACCCGATGAACGACAATCATGGAGGTTAATATCCAACTCTTTAGCCAAGCGGCGAGCAACTGGGGTTGCGGCAATTTGGCTATCGTCGGCTTCACTACGCTGGCCACTGTTGTCAGTGACAGTAACAGGGGCAGGAGCAGCAACTTGACCACCGGCAGCCACAATCGCGGCTTCCACGTCATCACGGGAAATGCGACCTTCACGGCCAGTGCCCTCGACGTTGTTCAGGTTAACACTCAGCTCTTCGGCAAAACGACGAGCGTGACGAGTCGCATTACAGTCGCAATCATCATCACCTTGTAACAGTGCAGCGGGGACCGTACTACCACTACCGCTCTTGACTGCTGTAGGTTGTGCTGCCGCTGTCTCAGTAACAACCTGAGTGGCGGTAGCGTCCGCTGGAGCTGCATCATCGCTACCAGCACCATCGTCAAAAGCAGCAATAAAGGCATCAATTTCGGTGTCGGCCACACTTGGGTCGGCAACAATCCCGACTAACGCACCCACCGGCAAGGTAGCACCATCCGTAGCGACCTTACGGCGTAAGGTACCATCCATAGACGCTTCCAGTACGTTAACAATTTTGCTGGTCTCAATCTCAACGATCTCATCACCCTTGCTAAAAGTATCTCCCTCGTTAATCAACCACTGTCCCATAGTGCCCTCTTCCATCGAGAGCCCCCATTTGGGCATCGTTAATGCTTCAATAGCACTCATCACTTACCCCCTACGGCTGTTTTAGAAGCAGAACCGCCCACGTTCAGTACACGGCGTACGGCGTCTTCGATACGGTCTTCACTGGGGATCCAAGCTTGTTCTAAAGGAAAGGCAAAGGGAACGGGGGTATGAGGCGGCGTCACTAACTCTACTTGAGCTTTAAGTGAGTTGAAGCCTTTGGTTGCCACTAACGCAGCCAGGTCGTGACCAAAACCACAGCGAGCACTTGATTCATCAACAATAACAACACGACCAGTATGCGCTACACTTTCTAAGATGCTTTCTTCATCTAAAGGAGAAATAGTACGAGGATCGATAACTTCTACACTAATACCTTCTTCTTTCAATTTATCGGCAACGGCGTTTGCTTTATGAACCATCCAGCCTAATGCAATGATGGTGACATCATCACCTTCACGCGTGAAGTTTGCCACACCAAAAGGAATGGTGTATTGCTCATCGGGAACTTCGCCAGGAATATCGTAAAGCGCTTTGTGTTCACAGAACATGACAGGGTCATCATCACGCATCGCCTGTGTTAATAAACCTTTAGCATCATATGGATTACTGGGCACAACAACTTTTAAACCCGGTGTCGATGCAAAAACATGATACGGAGATTGAGAATGCTGAGCTGCACCACAAAAACCTGAACCAATCATACCGCGAACAACTAATGGCGTACGGGTTTTACCACCAAACATATAACGAGATTTAGCCGCTTGGTTGTATAACATATCAAAACAGACACCAAAAAAGTCCATAAACATTAATTCAGCAACAGGACGTAGCCCTGTTGTGGCTGCACCGACTGCCATACCCATAATGGCTGATTCAGAGATCGGCGTATCAATAACACGCTCTCGGCCAAATTGTTGGAAAAGCCCAGCGGTTACACCTAATACACCACCAGAACAACCTTCAGTACCGTCACTTTCAACACCACCAGCAATATCTATTCCTATTAGAACAACGTTTTCATCGCGTTCCATTTCTTGCTTTAAAGCATCATTTATCGCTTCACGAATCGTTTTAACCGTCATAATAATTATCCTAATTTAGTAATTGATGTAAACGTCTTTTAAAACGCTCTCAATTGGAGCCACTGGTGCTGCTTTAGCTTCAACAACGGCTTCTTCAATTAATTGTGCAACGTCTGCATCAATGGCATCTAATTCAGCTTCATCAATTAACCCTGACTCTGTTATTTTAGCGCGCAAGAGTTTTAAGCAATCTTTGTTTTCACGCGAATCTTCAATTTCTTCTTTAGAGCGGTACAACATAGGATCACCTTCAAAGTGACCGTAATAACGTATGGTGACGGCCTCAATCGCTGTAGGACCTTCACCACGTCTTGCTCTTGCAACGGCTTCTTTAACCGCCTCATAAACCGCTTCAACATCTAAGCCGTCAACTTTAACTGCGGGCATACCAAAGCCTTCAGCACGACGACGGATATCACGACCACCCACGGTATAGTCATGGATAGAAAACTCAGAAAAACCATTATTTTCAAACATGAAAATCATGGGTAACTTCAAGACTACTGCCATGTTCATGGCTTCAAACACTAACCCTTGATTAGAGCCACCGTCACCGGTGAAAGATAATGCAACACCGTTATTTTTCTTGGTTTTAGCCGTTAATGCCGCACCAATCGCTAATGGTGGACCACCACCCACAATACCGTTGGCACCTAACATCCCTTTTGAAAGGTCGGCGATGTGCATGGAGCCACCTTTACCACCGTTAGTGCCGGTTTCCTTGCCGTAAATTTCAGCCATCATCGATTTGATGTTGACGCCTTTAGCAATAGTATGCCCATGACCACGATGAGTTGATGCAATGAAGTCTGTATCTTGTAAGTTCATACAAGCACCGACCGCAATGGCCTCTTCACCTGCGTATAAATGAATAAAGCCTGGGATATCGCCTGAGGTATTTTCTTCGTGAATTCTTACTTCAAAATCTCGTATTTCGCGCATCTTGCGGTATGCCCGCAGCAGCTCTTCTTGGGTCAGTGACATCGGTTACTCCTACTGAATGTTGAGGCCAGGATCATGGAGCCTGGGCTTGACCAGCTACACGCTCCAGATCATGGGCATAGATTAGGCAAAAGTAGTGCGGGGGGTAACCACCCGGTTGGGGGGGTAAGGGCGGGAAAATATGCTGGGGCTATTCTTGCGTGCTTGGTTATACTAGGACAGACGGAATGAGCGACTACGAGGATAATGATGCCCAGGCAAGGATCGAACGACTCCCCTGCGGGTACGTTGGGCGAGGTCACCAGAAGCCTGCCCCTGGTTACCACCAAACTGGGGCCGCCGCGTTTCCCCACCACCCCGCTCATTCGTCAACGCTTACTGGCGCGACTGAAGTCCATCGACGGTTACAAACTGGTGGTACTGAAGGCGGCGGCAGGCTTTGGCAAGACCGCCCTCCTTGCCCACTGGTACATGTTGGAGAGCCAGGCAGGAAGAAGGGTCGCCTGGTTAAGCCTGGACGAAGGCGATAATCATCCTGGCCGATTTGCACAGTACCTGATTGCGTCTCTGGAGGAAGTACATGCCAACTGGAGTCCCAGATTCCAGCAGCTGATTCAATCCGAGGACCCGGTACCGGAGACCGTCCTATACCACGACCTGATAAACGAACTGGCATCCTCGAAGCACGATCTTTACCTGGTGATAGACGATTACCACTGCATACACCATCAACAGATACACGACGATCTGAATTTTGTGCTCTCCCGTGCCCCGGATAACTTTCATTTACTGCTGGGCACTCGCGAGGCCCCTCCCCTCCTTTTGGAAAATCTGCGGTCTCAGGGCCAGTTGCATGAAATAGCTGACGACGACCTGCGTTTCACGCTGGAGGAGGCGCGCGCTTACTTTGCAGAGAATACCGGCCTGGAGCTGGACACGGCCGACCTGCAACACTTACTGCAGTTGACAGAGGGATGGGCCGCCGGTATTCAGTTGACCTCGCTGTCGCCAACAATAAAGTCCGCACCCAGCGAGACCTTGACTTCGCTCAGCACCGGCAGCCGCGCTATCAGCCGCTATCTGCAGGAAATCATCTTCGATCAACTGGATGAGGAGACGCTGTTTTTCCTCATGCAGACCTCGATTCTCGAACGCCTTTGCGGCCCATTGTGCGAGGCGGTAACCGCTACCGACAATGGCCGGGAAGCGCTGGAGCGCCTGGAGGCTAGGAAGCTGTTTCTTTATGCACTGGATGATACCGGCGAATGGTACCGCTACCACAACCTGTTTGCCAACGCGCTGCGCCTCAAGCTGCGGCGGGAGAAACGGCTTGACAAAAACGAGTTGCACCGACGCGCCAGCCACTGGTTCAGCGACAATGGCTACTGGGGGGAGGCCATTCGCCATGCGCTCGCCGCCGACGAAATACACAGTACCCTGCCGGCTGCGGAGCAAAGTGCCGAGGCGCTGGCTGAGGAGGGCGACGTGGATACGCTGGTTGACTGGCTCAACCGGCTGCCAGCAGAGATCGGTCACATCGGAAGAAACTGCCAGTTCGCCCTGATCTATGGCCTGATCCACCGCTTCCAGCTTGAAGAAGCCCAACAGCTGATCGATCAACTCGATAGTGTAATAACGGATGACAGCCAGGGGGAAGACAGGCGAGTCTTGGTCGAAACACAGCTGCTAAAGGCGATCAGCTGTGCAGCTGCCGACGACAGCGCGGCGGCCATGGCATTGTGTGAGCCGTTACTCGCCGAACTCCCGCTTCACAGTAAATGGATGACCGGACTGGCCTGTAATCTGGGTAGTTGGTGCTACATAATGGAGAGTCGCTATGAAAAAATGGATGAGATTCTGCGTTACTCGCCATTTAGCGACCAGTCCGAGAACCAGTTATTTATCACAGTATATCGCCGTTTTCTGAAGGGCCTGCGATATCTGCGCCAGGCCCAGCTGGATCAAGCCCTTACGCTTATCAGTGAAGCTCTTGATTTTGCCGAAAAACATGCCGGTCCCGAGTCAACCGCGGCGGTATCCGCTGCACCGTTTCTGACAGAAATCTATTATGAACGCAATGAATGGGAGCAGATAGATATACTGCTGACCCCACGCGCGCACCTGATAGACCGGCTTGCGATGGTTGACGGGCGGTTGCGTAGTTACGTGGCATTCACCCGTGAAGCCCTGTTCCTGAATGACCCGCACCGGGCGGAAGAACTGATTGAACACGGCCTGCAACAAGCGGTGCAGCATCGTTGGCACCGATTGCAGGCAGCCCTGCTGCATGAACAGGTTCGCTTTCATTTGAGCCAGGGCGACAGCGATCGCGCCGACACCGCCTTGCAGCAACTGGATGGCCTGTGGCGGCAACTGCATACTGACAAACACTGCACCCTGGGTGAAATCAACCACTATTTGCTCATGGCCAGGGCACGCACGCTCACCGCGACCGGACAAAGTACTGAGATTGCCGCCCTGCTGACACCCCTGCTGACCGAGCAGGAGCAATTGGGCAATAGGATGCTGGCAATACGCCTTCGTATTCTACTGGCGCTCGCGCAATTCACAGCAGATGAAACCTCTACCGCATTGAACACCTTGCTACCGGCACTGCTTGTTGCCGAACAGCAGGGGATTTTACGCAGTTTTGTGGATGAGGGCGAACCCATGCGCCGCTTGCTGCGCGCAGCGCTTGGTCACGATGCTGACGTCCACCTGCCACAAACCTTTATCGACACCTTACTGACAAATTTCAACGCTCCGGCGCCCGACGAACAGCAGGATAAAAACCGTATCTCGGTACTCCAAAATGCCATCTTGCATCAGCTCAGCAGGCGCGAGCAGGATACCCTGTCAATGGCCGCGAAAGGACAGTCCAACAAAGTCATCGCCCGGTCGCTGGACATCTCTCCCGAGACAGTCAAATGGCATCTTAAAAACATCTACATCAAACTGGATGTCAGCGGCCGCGTTCAGGCCATCGGCAAGGCACAGGAGCTGCGCTTGCTGCATTAGCTTTTCAATCAGCAAGCGGCCATAAACTGCCGAATCAACCCGGGCCATTTTTCCAGATCGGCATAGCGCTCAGCGACCACCAGCCTGGAATCGGGCAATACCCCATGCAACGCATTGGCGGTGACCAGGGGATGTGCCCTGTCATCCGACCACGCCAGTATGAGTACAGGCATGTTCAGCGAGCTTAAGGCCGTCAGCTCCGGCAGGTCGGTCTGGGCAGCGCCGCGAAAAACACTGTTCAGGGCCTTGCGGCTCTGGGCGCTGATGCCAATGGACATGGCGTGGGCGGCATCCGGTTCCCCTTCAAGCAACCAGGGCGGTAACATGTCAGCCAGTCGAGAGCCCATGAGGCGGGCTAACAGCTTGCCGCCGAACAGACCACCAACACGCGCCAGCTTGCGGTAAACGGCGGCCTGTTCTGCCCGAGTTTCCCAGGCGGTGGGCGGGCACATCAGCACCAGCCCCTTAACGCGTTCCGGTGCCTGTAGCGCGGCGTATACGGCTGTCGCGCAACCCATGGACTGTCCCCCGGCGATGAAGCGGTCTGTAGCGCAAATATCCGCTACACCGAGCATATCCCGAGCCATTTCCGGCCACTGGTACTCCACGGGGCGGGACGATGCGGACGAGTGGCCATGGCCGCGCGCGTCGTAACGAATCAGCTTGTAACCCCGGGGAAACTGGTCCCACCGAAACATGTCCAGCGCGTCCTCCGTGGCCATACTGGATGTCAGTCCATGGGCCCACAGTAGCGCACTGCCCTCGCCCTTGACGCGGGTGTGTATATCAACATCCCTTATAGGGTTGAAATTTCTCATAACGTTCTCAGAATCGAATAAAAAATGACGGATTACCCCATCGGGCAATCCGCCTTGTTGATCATAGCAGGCCCCCTATGAAGGGGCCTGTATTTCTCGCGTTATCGAATCCCGGTACGAGCCATGCTCTGGGGACTCCAGAATTTAACGGATTTTTGCTCGCCGACTTTTGGTAGCACGGGCCATCTACTGTGCACAAAACCCCGCATCAATTAACAGCTCAGAGCCAGTCATCATGCGCGAGGCATCTGAGGCCAGATACAGCGCTGCGGCGGCAATATCTCGCGCCTCGGCCAACTGGCCCAATGGGTGTTGCGCTATGAGACTCTGCTCAGCTTCAACAGCCGTCACCCCATGTACTTTGGCAATGTCTTCGAACAGCTGTGATGCCATATCGGTCTTAACAATACAGGGATGAACCGAGTTGACCCGGATTGGCTGCTGGGTTTGTGCGCATTCCATGGCCAGGGATTTTGTCAACAGGCGTACCGCTCCCTTGGATGCGTTATAAGCCGCCACGAAGGGCTGGCCCACCATGCCAGCCACGGAAGACAAATTGATGATAGAGGCGCGATCACCTGCACTGGCGGATTTTGACATCAGCGGCATCGCGTGCTTACAGCCGAGAAATACCCCGTCGACATTAACCTCTTGCACTTTGCGAAACATCGCCAGGGAAGTCTCCTGCGTAGATTCTGCATAGAACATTCCCGCATTATTGACCAACACATGCAGACCGCCAAAACGCGTCTCTGTCGCCATGATCGCCGCCTGCCAGTCAGTCTCACTGGTGACATCCAGCGACAAAAACAGGGCGCGTTCACCCAGTTCATCGGCGAGCGCCTGGCCTTGCTCGACATCAAGATCAGATATCACGACACTGGCACCGACGGAATAGAAGGCTTTAGCCACCTCAGCCCCGATACCATTGGCGGCACCGGTAATCAGGGCGACCTTTCCCTCCAGCTCATATAGCGACAAGTAATTTCTCATAGTATTCTCCCAGGTTAACTCCAAGTAAGCGGACTGTGTAGCGACTTACGCGTTACGCACTCCATTGTCCAAAAAACGATAACGCGCGATTTCAGGAATAAGGGCCAACTGCATATCACACGCAGCCGACTATCCATTTTGTAACAACTCCGGCAATGCCTGAATCGCATCATCCACGGCCTTTTTTGCCGCCTGACAAACGCCTGAGAAGGCGATAAAGCCATGCATGCAGGCAGGATAATGCCGCTGCACCAGCGAGCAATTTTGCTCCTTGAGCGCCGCGGCATAGCTCTGTCCCTCATCCATCAAGGGGTCATGGCCCACGGTGAGGAGAAAGGTAGGTGGCAACCCTGCCAGTGATTCGGTGAGTAGCGGACTGGCGACAGGATTATTTCGCTCATCCGCATGATTGAGATAGTGCTCTCGAAAATAGTGCATTAAATCCTGTGTCAGCAGCATACCCTCCGTACAGCGCTGGTAAGATTCTGTTTCACAACGTAAATCCAGCATAGGATAAAACAGCCACTGGTACGCAGGCATAATCAGCGGTATGCTGGCAAGCGCCGGCTTCAACTGCTGCAGGCAGATTGAGGTCGCCAGATAGGCGCCCGCGCTGTCTCCGCCGACACCGGTTCGCGCTATATCCACATTGAGTTCCGCGGCATTCTCACACACCCAGTTCCAGGCACTGATGGCATCCTCCACCGGTACAGGAAACTTGAACTCGGGCGCACGGCGGTAATCCACCGACAACACCACTTGCCCGGATTGCCTGGCGACATAACGACAAAAGATATCGTGACTTGCCACGCTGCCGGTAACACAACCGCCGCCGTGAAAATAAACCACAGCCGGCTGGGGCTGGAACGAGCGAGCTTGCAGTGGATAATAGGCGCGCACTTTAATCCTTACGGCGCCCTCCGCCACACCGCTTGACACAACAGGCACGCGATAGTCCTGCACCCTGGCCATCTTTTCCTTGTCAGGACTAAATGGCTTTTCTATGCACCAGTGCAATGGGCGAAAAACACCTGGCCGAAACCGCTGCAAGGGAGGAAATCGCTCAGCCATGCGTATAAACCTGGCTTGCGCGGGCGTCAGTTCCTCGCTGGCTGGGTGGGCCGGCGCCCATTGACCCCTCCAGAGTTTACGACAGATGCGTTGTACCAATTTTAATAACATCTCAGACCATCTCCTCAAACAGTGTACTGGTGCTAAACACCCGGCCGGACTGCATGTGTCGTCCAACCGGGTGAGCGATAGAGATCAAGCTTGCGCATACGCCAGCTTCAGGTTCACTGCACTCTCGACCTCTGAGTCATCAGTCCTGAAACTTGCAGTCGCAAAATCCGCCATCTCCGGCGCCGCCATTTCCCGCTTCCATTGCTGCCAGGAATAGGGCCAGGACAGAGGATCACCGTCCGCGTCCAGATACCAGCTCTGGCAACCCGACGTCCACACCGTATCGCCCATGGCGTCTTTCAGGCGTTTGTTGAAGCGCTCCAGCGCACCTTGAGTACAGGCCACTTCATCGTACTCACCGTCACGCCAGCGTTCGATCAGCTGGATAACATAGGGCACCTGGACTTCGCTCATGGCAATCACCGAGAAATTACCGATCGGCGTATTGGGCCCCAGCATCAGGAAAAAGTTGGGGTGCTCCGGCAATAATACGGAGCGGTAGGCTCTGACTTTTTTCTTCCAGGTATCTTCGATATGGACGCCGTCTTGCCCGGTCATATTCAGTGGACGCATATAGGCAACGGGATCGAAGCCCGTGGCCACAATCAGCACATCCAGATCGTGGTGACTGCCATCGGCGGTACGAATGCCTTTTTCGGTAATACAGTCGATACCATCAGTCACCAGATCGACATTGGGGCGTTGCATCGCATCGTAAAAGCTGCCACTCATGACCAGGCGTTTACAACCGACCTTGTAATCAGGGGTCAATTTTTTTCGCAGCTGGCGATCTTTTACGCTCAACCGCAAATTAAGCTTGCAGGCGAGGCTGAGGATGGCATGAGCCAATTTGTTGCCCACCAGGGCCTTGGAGAATATTTGCTCAAATACCGTGCCGTAGACTTTTTTGGCCAGCTCTATACGCAAGGGGATTATCGCGACATTTTTGCTTTATCTTTTCGCTAAAATCCCTGTTGGGTGTCGGTGCTATCCACTGCGGTGTGCGCTGAAACACGGTTAAGTTCTCGTGCAAGCTTGGGCAGTTCAGTAATGACCTGGGATGCTGTGGAACCCGTACCGATAATGCCGACACGCTTGCCTTGCAGTTCTACGCTGTGATCCCACTCGGCGGTATGGAACATGGCGCCCTGGAACGTCTCCTGGCCGTCAAAATGCGGTTTGGCAGGGTGATGCAGGATGCCCGTTGCGCTGATCAGAAAGTCGGCAGTCAGTGTGTGGTTTTTGCTGGTTTTAATGGTCCACTTGCCGCGATGGTAGGTGGCATCGGTGACGGCTTCATTGAAGCGTACCTTCTCGGTAACGCCGTACTTGCGACTGACCTTTTCAAAATACGCCTGAATTTCGGCGCCTTCCGCATAGCGTTTACTCCACTCGGGATTGGGCTCAAACGAATAGGTGTACAAGTGCGCGGGCACATCGCAGGCAACGCCGGGGTAGGTATTCTCGCGCCAGGTGCCACCGATATTCTCTTTCTTCTCGATAATGGTGATGTCGGTAACGCCGGCTTCACGCAGTTTAATCGTCATCAGGATGCCCGTCATTCCGGCACCAATAATCACCACAGAAGGGTTACGTTTCTTTTGCACACTCATTGTCAACTCCAGGGGAATCCGCTTTAAAAAGTTGAGCTTATTCTGCCTGGAGTCAGCCAGTGTTTTGTGGTCATATGGCGCCAACTACCGGTCAGATGACGCCACACCGCGTGGTGATCGATACCCGAGTAAATCCCTGACTTTCGTATAGGGTGCAGCACCTGGTCTATCCACTATCCTGTGCCCGAATTCATCTAAAGAGGGCTGGGACATATCATCTCGGCTGGAACACAAGGTCGCCCCACCCTATTGCAACAACCACTGACTTTAAACTCCCCTGGAGGAGACATCATGAACAAGACATCACCCTGGGCGCAAAGAGCCGGCGTCACATTACTACTTTGCCAGATGGCGAGCGCCGGGTTCAGCGCAGAGGAAGACGCGAATGTACCGTCTAAAAATGCCTGGCTGACGGACAGTGTCTACCCGACATCACATCACAACCCGGCGCAGACCGACACCTCGACCATCGCCGGGCCACTGCTCAGCCAGACACTGAACACTGGTGACGTCAAAACGATTCCTGTTACCTTTGTATCAAACCCGACCGTGAAACATATCGGTACAGATCGTATTGTTTTCGTGAGTAGCGTCAACGGCATCGCCAAAGTATTTGCAACCGGAGAGGCATTTGATCTGATATCCTTTCTACCCTTCCCAGGCTTTGAAGACGTCTCCCGGGAGGCGTCATCCACAGCCATTGCCGCAGTGGTGAAAAAGGTCGACGAGGCCAGGCGCGCACATGACGACGCGGCGATCCTTGCGCTTTCTGAGGAAATGGATGATCTGGGTTTCAATTTCAAGACGGTAGCCAACGGCGTCTATACCATGATAGACAAAGATCATAATCACTATTCCGTTTACGGCGGCGTAAATGTCCTGAAATCGACCGATGATGGCCGTGTCGACACACCACTTCGCGTCGTCAAAACCGTAGACATCACCGACGTATTGCCGGCGGATGTCGCCAGCGGCATCACCCGCATTCTTGGCGTTGGTATGACCTACGATGGCAATATCGCCATCGCCGCGCCGGGCATCGTCGCCCTGCTGGACCGGGACCTCAACATGATGGGCTATGTTACGTTCCCCGGCGAGTTGGTGGACAACAGTATCGCCATCGACGAATCCGGCATCTACGTGGTCTCATCGGAGAATATGTACAAGGTAGTGTGGACCGGCGAAAAACTCTCTTTCGAGGAAGCGGACGGGGGCTGGGTAAGTCCATACGACACCATGGATGGAGCAAAAGCACTGGCTCTGGGCGCCCTGTCACGGGGAAGTGGCACGACGCCCGCCCTGATGGGCTTTGGAGACGATGAGGACAAATTGGTGCTGATAGCGGACGCGGACGAAAACGGCACCAAGCTCGTCGCTTTCTGGCGCGATAAAATTCCCGCGGATTTTGAGCAGAAACCCGGAACAAAGTCCCGCCGCATTGCCGACCAGATACGCATCGACGTCAGTTATCTCACCATCGAACCGTCACCTGTGGTGATGGGCTACGGCACGGTGCTGCTCAACGCCACACTGCCCGAGCCCTCTCCCACACGGGGAGACATCTTCGGTAACGCAATGACGGCGGGCGTCACACGAATTGCACCGCGGGGCATCCAGAAATTTAACTGGAACCCGGTAGAGAATAAATTTGAGAAGTCCTGGACCAACCTGACGGTCGATAATACCGACGTGATGGTGCCCCATGTCTCTGCAAAGTCCAGGGTACTCTATGCCGCCAACAAAGTCGGACTTCGGTACGAGTATGTGGGACTGGACTGGGAGACAGGAGAGCTCAAGGGCCGTTGGACATTTCCCACCGACAGCGCCCTTTACAACACCTGGGGTGGGATTGGCTATTTCCTGGAAGATGGCGATCTTATCACCGGTGGATTTTTCGCCGCAAAGCGAGTGAATTTCGAAAACCCTTTATCAGCTAAAGAAACTGGAGGTAAGTGATGAAACAGACAACAACATTATTGCAGGGCAAAGTGGCCCTGGTGACCGGGGCCGCCGGTGGCATTGGCGCGGCCTGTGTACGCGCCCTGGCCCAGGCCGGCGCCAAAGTCCTGGCAACCGACCTTGATGGCGAGGCCTGTGAGGCTGTTGCCGTTAGCCTGCGGGCACAAGAGCTTGAGGTCATCTCGATGCAGCAGGATGTCTGCGACGAGGTGCGCTGGCAGGACGTGGTCGCCACCAGCCTGCGGGATCTCGGGGGACTTGATATTCTGGTCAACAATGCCGGGATCTATGTGGGCGGCACCCTGGAAAGCAACTCCCTGGACGATGTTAACCGTGTGTACAAGATCAATGTCGGCTCCATCTTCCTCGGCATGAAATATGCCGTACAGGCGATGAAGCCCGAAGGCGCCGGCGGCAAGGGCGGCTCCATCATCAACCTGTCCTCCGTTGCCGGCCTGGTTGGCGTCCCGGGGCACACTGCCTATGGTGCCACCAAGGGCGCGGTACGCCTTTACACCAAGCACGCCGCAGTGGAGTTTGGCGCGTTGGGCTATGGCATCAGGGTCAACTCGGTGCACCCGGGGTTGATCGATACCGATATGGGGTCGGCAGTGTTTCAGGATTTCGTCGACATCGGCCTGGCAGCCGATATCGAGGAGGCAAAGGAATACGTGGTCAATATGACTGCATTGGGCAGGCTGGGTACTGCCGAGGATGTGGCCGGTATGGTTCTGTTCCTGGCCTCCGACGCATCGAGCTATGTCACCGGTGCCGAATTTGTCGTCGATGGCGGCCTGACTGCCAAGTGACTCAAACCATGGGCAACCCCATGCGGCGCTCAGCAAGCTGCGCGCCGCGGCTTGGCTCGGCCCCTCATCCATCAAGGGATCACGGCCCACGGTGAAGAGAAAGGTAGGTGGCAACCCCGCCAGTGATTCGGTGAGTAATGTCGAGGTTATTCTGCCTTGAGTACGCCAGCGTTTTGTGGTCATATGACGCCAGGTACCGGTCAGATGACGCCACGCCGCGTGGTAATCGAGAGAGGCCTCAGACGTTATGGACTTCCAGCCCCGCGACCCCATTATCTATAGCCGCGTGATTACCGTCGCCGCCAGTCGCAATGCCTCTGACACCAGGCGCATACTCGAAGGCACCAGCATAAACAAACAGAGCTTAAAACAACTGGATGCGGGCGTTACCGTCGATGATTACAGACGGCTATTACACAATGCCAAGGCAGTATCGGGCCGGCAGACGATTCTGCTGGAGGCTGGCGTAGGCATCCCCCTGGCGGCGCACGGTGTGCTGGGCAATGCGGTTAGCTGCAGCCCCGACCGCATGACGGTGCTCGATCTGGTGAAGCGCTTCATCAAGTTACGCGGTATTTTTAGCGACTTTCATATTCAAAAGTCAGCTACCAAAACCCGGTGCCGTATTGAAATTGATCCGGTATTGGGCGAAGAAAAAGACAGCGCGCTGGATTTTATGCTCGCGATTTTGATGGATACCGTGATGTTCCGGGGGCTGCTTCCCATGTCGACAGCAAGAATACAGTTGATGCGGTCCAAACCCCCTGAGCACGCATATTACCAGCAGATTCTGGGTGCCAGGATCACCTATGACCAAGCGGAAGACTGCGTCATTTTCGACACCAGGGAGCTGGAACTGCCCCTGCCCGCCTACGATCAGGACCAATTCGAGCTTGCCGTCAGAAAATGCAAGATGCTATTGGTGGACAAAGTCAAACTTGATTCTACCCGGGAAGGCACAGAACTCGTTTTTGAGAGGTCGCCCGGCATACTCTGGAGCCTCAATCAGGTCGCGGCGAGATTAAATATTTCAGCCAGAACACTGCAACGACGGCTGGGCAATGAAGGGACAAATTATCAGCAGGTACTGGATGATTGGCTCAGACAACTGGCAGCCCAATACCTGGTGGCAGAAAAACTATCCGTTGAAGCCACCGCCACTTTGCTGGGTTACAACGACGAAGCCAATTTCCGCCGGGCCTTTAAGCGCTGGCACGGCTGCTCTCCTCAGGTACACAGGCGCCAGTTGCAGGCCGTCAACGTATCACCAGGCGATCCATAACAGTGCTCATCGCAACCATAGAGAACGCCCCAGATATTGGTGTCAAACGTTTTTTCCCAGTCCTCGTAGCTGCCCTGGTCAATGGAGTGCAGGCGAACGATGCCGGCCAGTTGTATTGCCGGTGCCCGGCCCAGGCCGGAACCGGCGCCGGTGATCACGACGACTTTGTTGGAAAATACTGACTTACTGTTAACTACGTTTCTCCTTAGCTGATCAAGCCGGGTAATCCGGTACTGAGTAATCGTCCGTGGTCGCCACGTAGTCGAGGAAATAGTCGATGGCGGCGGGGTTTTTCAGTGAATCGCGGCTCGCCGCTTTTTCCAGTGGCCAGCCCAGCAGCAGTTTGCGCACCGGGACTTCCAGTTTCTTGCCGGTCAGGGTGTAGGGTACCTCCTGTACAGCGTAAAACTTGTCGGGTATATGCCGGGGCGAACAGTTCTCGCGCAGCTCGGCGCTGATCCGTGCCTTGAGGTCATCATTGAGTTCACTACCCTCGGCCAGCTGCAGAAACATGGGCATGAAGAACTTGCCGCCGGGCAGTTCGATGCACACCACCAGGCTGTCCATCACTTCCGGGAGTTTTTCCACGGTGCGATACAGTTCCGAAGTACCTATGCGCACGCCGAAGCGGTTCAGGGTCGAATCCGACCGCCCGTAAATATAACAGCCACCCCGCTCGTTGATCTTGATGAAATCACCGTGACGCCAGACGCCCGGGAACTCATTGAAATACGCGTCCTTGTAACGCTCGTCATCCGGGTCGTTGAGGAAGTAGATGGGCATGGAAGGGAACGGCTTTTTGCACACCAGTTCGCCCACCTCCCCGACCAGGGATTCTCCCTCGTCGCTCCAGGAATCCACGTCCATACCGAGGGCGCGCGCCTGGATTTCTCCCGCGTACACCGGCAGTGTGGGCGAGGCGACCACGAAGCCCCCCACGATCTCGGTACCACCGCTCTGCGAGGTAAGCCACAGGTCCTCGCTGACATTGCGGTAGAACCATTCGAATGTTTCCGGGGTGGACGGTGCGCCACCGACCAGGACCGAATTCATGCGTGACAGGTCATACTTCTTGCCCGGCTCCACGCCGTGATTCTGCATCGTTTGTACATAGGTCGGGCTGGCCCCAAAGAAGGTGGTACCGGTGTCCTCGGCCATCTTCCACAGCACATCCAATTGCGGATAGGCGGGGTTACCGTCATAAAGTACGCCGGCACAACCGGTCAGCAGCATCGTCACCTGTAGATTGAACATGACCCAGCCGGTGGTCGTATAGAAGAAGCTGGTATCGCCCGGTTTCAGGTTCATGTGGAATACCATGCACTTCATCATTTCCATCAGCGCGCCCACGTGACTGTGCACAATCGCCTTGGGCAAACCGGTGGTGCCGGAAGAGAACAGCACCCACAGCGGGTGGTCGTGCGCGACACGCTCGAATTTGAAGTTGTCGCGACCGGGGTCTTCGCCCTGCAACAGACTGGCGAACAGTACGGCATCGACTGGCGCGGTAGTATCCTCTTCGTCAAGGTACGGCAGGTAAACCACCTGTTCCAGCGAATCCTGCAACGCATCGACAATGGCTTTAACTTCATCGCGACGGTCAAATGGCTTACCGCCAAACTGGTAGCCGTCGGCAACAAACAACCATTTGGGCTTGATCTGGGTAAAACGATCGAGAATGGTTTTACGGCCGAATTCCGGTGCGGCATTGGACCACACACAACCGATACTCATGGTCGCCAGCATGGCGACGACGGTTTCGGCAATATTGGGCATCAGGCAGCAGACTGCGTCGCCGGGCTTGAGGCCGCTGGCGCGCATCCTGGTGGCCAGGATACGCACCTGGGAGCCAAGTTGCGTCCAGCTCATTTCCGCCTGGGGGCGGATTTCTGACAGGTGGTAAAGGGCTACCGCGCCCTCTCGCTCATTACGCAGGATATGCTCGGCCACATTCACCCTGGAATCGATAAACCAGCGGCGGCCGGGACCCATTTCCAGGCTGTCAACCACCTTGCTGTAGGGGGTATCGGACAGGATTTCAAAGTAATCCCACAGGGAGGCCCAGAAATCTTCCACATGATCCACCGACCACTGCCACAGGGCCTGGTAGTCGGCAACATCAACAATACCCTTCTCGTTCAACCAGCTAATATACTGGCCGACATTGGAATTATTTGCGAACTCCTCCTTCGGTGTCCACAACAACTGACCTTCAGTAACCGCCATGCTCTCTCTCCAAAATAATTTTCTGTTGTACGTGTTGAGATACCGCCTTAATGGCAAGGCACTTAATTCAAAGAAAAACAGCTACTCCTGCTCCACAAGTAGGGTCGAATTCATTCGGCCCTACGGTGGTAAAGTATGTGCCGTTCGCCTTAACGGTTATCTTCGATTTGCTTCGCACTGTTCCAGTTCTGCCCAAAGCCGGCCTGCACATCCAGCAGTGCGGTGATTTTCTTCCACTTCCAGACGCCATCGACGCGGACGTACTCTTCCTTGTAGCGCCCCGCGATAAAACCACTGCCTTCCAGGCCCGTCGGGTTGCCGCTGCGAAAATCAGCGGGGCAGTCGATATACCAGATTCCGGTAGCCGTATCGCCATCGATATCAATCACCTCGTTAGTCACGCGGTGCTGGCACCAACTCAGGAATGCGGGTACGCCCTGGGCGTAAAATGCGCCGACAGCTTCTTTCCCTTCGGCCAACGGCAGGCCGGTAAAGTCGGCGACAATATCTTCTGTAAATCGGCTCAGTGTCTCTTCACTGGCGCCGGCATCCCCGGCAACCGCGCGATCCACGCAATGGCAGTAGTAGTAGTGTTTGAGACGGCGAATTGCCTCCAGATCTTCCAAATATTGAATACGTGCTTCCAGGTCATTCATGTTCTTTATCCTCTGTTTGATTTGCGCCGGCGTTGGGCCGGGCGCGCTAATACCCCGTGTATCATTGGCACGGCCTTGTCGGACGATAGATTACGAGCGCTGTCCACCCCTCAGGGTAGCCAGGCGCTCGAGCACCAGTTCCGGTTGCAGGTCCGCGGGAACTTCCGCGTAAACAAAGTTCGGGGTGTTCCACTCCGCCACGCCTGATTCCCAGAAGGAAGGCGCCTGCACTATGCCGGTGGTACTGGCTTGTACCGAGTCGGCGATCACGTACTGCAGGTGATCGTCGGGATCAGACACATCGGCACCAGCCACCTGCATGCCCATGGCCCAGTGGTAGTGACGAGCGACATTGATAACCGGGGAATACAGGTCCAGCAGTTCCGGGTTGATCGCGGTGCCCAGCGGCAACTGTACCAGCACGCCCGCCACCGCCAGGCCGCTGAAGGCGCGCAGGAAATCCGCCAGGTAAACCGACACGCTGTCGATGTCGATCTCGGTCAACTCCACAGGCTCGGCGCCATTGGCGCTGTTGTTGGCCCAGTTAATCAACTCCCCGTTGGGCGGCAGTACCAGTACCACCGGCTGGGAGAGTGAATCGCACAGGGCGCCGACGATCTCGCGAATGACCTGGCGCTGGGCATCCATACCCAGCAGTCGCTTAATGGCAAAGCGCACGCGCTTCTTGCCACTCATCTGGGTCAGCGCAGCCGGGTTGGCTGCCAGCCAGGCACGCAAAAAACGGCCCATGTGCACCGGGGCGACATCGGCTTTCAGCAGGCTCTGCAACTGGCCATAGCTGCTGACGAATTCCGTGGGATTGGTCCAGGGAAACGGCTTGCCGTTGCGAACAACCTCGGCGCCATAGGCTTCTGCTTCCAGCCACACCAGGGGTTTGTTTGCGGTGACGCCTTGTTGGATCGCATCGAGTAATTGATTTGCCATGCTCTAACTCCTCTCTCTGACACACACAATCAAGCTGTATTGACTGTGAGTGCGGTCTTTGTTGTCAGCTGTTCACTGACCTGATGGTTTATTGGGCCCTGGATGCTTTCAATTCAGCCAGTTCAGCTTTAACTTGCGCCAGTTCCACCTCAGTGGGGTCCGGCAGCATGATCGGCGGCAACTGGCCAGGCAGGCCTTTACCGTAAGGACCAGCATACAACTCCTCAGAATCGTTCCAGCTACCGTAGAATGGAACCGCGTTGGGTGGCTCGTCCTTAACGTGCTCGGCAACAAACTCATCCCAGCTCTGGCCGCGGGCAATTCGAGCCTGACGTTCGGCCTGACGGGCAGCTTCGGTCGCCTCGATATCTACAACCAGGGTTTGTTCGTTGTACACCAGTTTGTAGAGATCGCGGGCAGTTTCGTGACTCACCAGCCCGTCTTCGAGATCCGCTATGGTCATCGCCGGGTCACGCTCAAGGACATCCCCATAACCGCCTCCGGCACCCTGGCTTTGCATAAATAACTCACCTTCGCCGTACAGCTCAAAAGGCACAGCCATCTTCACGGCTTCGTAGCTAACACCTTCAATTTTTTGCTCGTTCATCAAGGTGAACATATCAGCGTCCCAGAGGTCCGGCCGTTCCTTGAACTCTGCAAACAGATTCTTACCGCGAATACGGCAGACGGCGTAGGTAGGGCACGCATATCCGCCAAACAGACCCACAGTGCTCGGAAAGTAGGAACCACCTGTGATGCTCTGAAAACCGAAGGGCTGCTCGCCAAAACGCATCAGACCAAACTGATAAGCGGCGCCACCCCGATACTTACCGAAACCGACGTTATCCGGCCAGATTTTTTTCGACAGTGCATAGATAAAAGGAAGGCCTTCTTCGGCATTTTCCGCTTCACCAATATCGGTTTTGGCACCGAAGTTAGGCGCGAGGCTGTGCTCTCCATCGGCATCACAACGAGCACCACCGGCCATACCATTGAGATCGCCACACATGTTACCCACCGAATCGTGATGCTGATTGATACCGCCGTAGATAATCGACTGTGGTTGGTTAAACCAGCCCGCCTTGGTCCTGGCGTAACGCTGCGGTGCGCCAAAATAAAATTTGCTAAAGGCGATTTCTGTAGCTGTAATGCCTTTAAAGGCCGGCTGCATGCACAGCGCTACGGGCACGGCAGCGCTGGAATCAAGCAGGCTGCCCGGGTCAGTCACAAATTCAAATTGATCTATGACCGCCTGGGCACAAGGCAGGTCCGGCCAGACGTGGTGGGCCAGCGCAATGGCCACCGCCAGGGTTTGGGTACTCAACAAGCTGTTGATCGGGCGATTATACAACTCCGGCGCACTGCCGCGCATATCGACAGTAATCCGGTCGCCTTTGACAGTGAAGTTGTAGTTGCACTTCAGCATCGCCATTTCACGCATGGTGTCATCGCAAAATAGTGTCACGCGCATGGTCCCGTCGGGCAGTGCGGCAATACGGCTGCGAGCCTCCTGTTGCATATATTCCACATTACTACGCAGAAAAGCCACCAGGGTGTCGTCACTGTACTGGGCAATCTGCTCATGGAAACGCCGCTCCATGCGCTTACAGGCCGCCAGGCGCGCCTTGAAATCAGCCATAATGATTTGGGGCTCTCGCGAGTTGTTCTGCACCAGAGTCGCCAGATCAGTTTTAATTTTGTAGTTCTCAACCAACTTGAAGGGAGAACCGCGAAAGCCTTCGTCCCATGGCGTCTCAATCGTTGGCCCCATGCCACCGGGCACTTTGGCGCCGATCTCACCTTCATGCATGGCACAACAAGTCCATGCGACAAGTTCATCACAGTGAAAAATAGGCATGAACAGATGTTGATCAGGGCTGTGAATACCACCGTAGTGGCAATCGTTAATAAGAAAGCCGTCTCCCGGCTTGATACCCACAGTGGGGTCATTCTTGAAATATTTGAGAATAAAACGCAGGGTGTAGTGCAAGCTCACCGTAAAACCGGCTACGCCATAGGTGGAACCCAGGGACAGATCACCGCCTGCGGTAAAGTACCCGGTGGACATATCACCACACTGCGCCGCTGGCGTAGCCACGGTCATCTCGGCAATGCCGTAGGTTTCATCCAGTGCCGACTGCAGATTGGCGCGCACCTCGGCCATCAGGTGAGCGTCCACGCCATCACGCAGAGCCTCCTCTTCCCTCGCACTGCGCTCGCTGACATGGTGATTACGCTGGATCTCCTGATCAGGGGCCAGGAAACTAATGTTGTCATTCAGGAACTTGTCTACCAGTGCCTGTTCGGCTGATGTATTTACATTGCTCATAGTTCTATACCTGTTTCTGTTTGCTTCAATAACCAGACCGCACCCTGCTCAGCGGACTCAAATCGCCAGCCCGGCTCAACCAGATACGTGGTTGAACCCGGGTTTACCACCGCAGGACCCTCAATCACGACTCCGCTCTGCAATGCCCGGGCGTCATAGATCGGTGTTTCCTGTGCACCGTCGACCCCCACAAAGTGGCACTGACGATAGGCAACCGGTTCAGGTGTAGCGATCTTTTCGGTCGGCGGATTCATGTCTTCAAATTTCACTGCCGGCAATTCAACCCAGCTGACAACACGGACGGTACCCACCCAGACGCCGGATTCCGGCGACACAATATCTTCGCCGTAACGTTCGCCGAAGTCCGTGTTCATACGTTCAATCAGCTCGATAACATCCGTGGTGCTTTCCAGACGCGTCTTGGGTGCGACGATACTGACCTCCATTTTCTGGATGGAATAGCGCATATCCAGCTCAACCCGGAACTTGATATCCTTCTCATTGATACCCTGACGCTGCAGGTCTGCGCGCCCCTTGCTTTCCAGTTCTTCTACTATGCTGTTGAAGCTGTTGAAATCCTTGAAGATCGTCTGCAGATTCTTGTGGAAAAACGCAAAGGACACATTTTTTTCATGAATGTGCATCTGGTTCAGGCCGGCGCCCCCGCAGGCGGCGAAAACCGAGCTGTAGGGAGGCGCCAGAACTTTGCTGATACCAGCGCGCTCGGCGATACCACACCCGTGCAGCGGCCCATTACCGCCGTAAGCAAGAAATACAAAATCCCGCGCCCTGTAGCCCTGTCGATTCAGTTCCTGGGTCAACCCGGCAGCCATCGCGGCATCGGTGCCAGATTTTATCAACTTGGCAGCTTCGATCTCTTCGATATCCAGTTCATCGCAAATATCTTCCAGCGCCTGATAAGTACGGCGCATATTCAGCTTGATGTGGCCGCTGGCGTAGTTCTCCACATCCAGGTAGCCCAGCAACAAGTCAGCATCGGTAACCGTTGGGTTCATACCACCGCGATCGTAGGCGGCCGGACCGGGATCAGAACCGGCAGAGGCCGGCCCCACCTTCACGGTTTCAAAAACGTGGTCGTATTTTGCGATCGAGCCGCCACCGGCACCCAGGGTCACCAGGTGCACCATCGGTACGGTAACCAACCAGCGATCAACAACGGGGTTGAAGTCGTAATGCTTCTCGCCACCTTCGGTAATGATACCGATATCGAAGGAGGTACCGCCCATATCGCCACAGACGATATTGGGCATGTCGGTCTGCGTAGACAGCTCCTGGGCCGCGTGAATTCCGGCTACCGGACCAGAGTGCACGGTTTGCAATGCATCGGTTGAATTCAACTGCGCCATACCACCGGAGTTATGTACCAGCAACATTGGCTTGGTGTAGCCATTCTCCCGCAGGTTTTGCTCCAGCGAGCTCATGGCGTAATACATGGTGGAGTGCAGGTAGGCATCGACAATCGATGAGGACGCACGCACATACTCACCCTTGCGGCCCACCACCTGGTGCGACAGGATCATGGGAATAGCGCCCAGCATTTCCGGTGGATACTCGTCTTCAAAAAGTTCCTGAAGACGCAGCTCGTGCTCCGGGTTTTCCACCGAGTTAGTCATGACGACTACGATGACCTGGACGCCCTGGTCCACCAGTTCACGCATGGCGCCACGAGCTTGCTCTTCCTGCAAATCAATCAGAACGTTACCGCGATAGTCGACGCGTTCCTTCACTCCGCGGATGTACTTGATAGGTACCAGGGGATCCGGGCGCGTGGCGCGACTCAAATCCCTCACTTCCTCATCGGGCAGGCCTTCGGCATAGCCACGGCCACGTGAGAGGGGTACCGTACTCTCAAAGCCCTGGGTAACCAGCAAGCCAACGCGAGGACCCGTGCGTTCGATCAGGGCGTTGGTGCCCAGCGTAGTGGCGTAACGCACCGAATCCACTTCCGCCAGCAGGGTTTCCCGGCTGACCTGCAATTGATCGCAGGCGTGGTCTATCGCCTCGTTGAATCCCACTGCCAGGTTCTGGTGGGTAGTCAGAGCCTTGGTCTCGATAAACTGCTCTCCCCAACACACGAAACAGTCGGTAAACGTACCGCCAATATCAACAGCTACACGTTTCATCTTACTTCTCCTTTCCATGACTCTGATCACAGGAGCCGCCGTGATCGTGTGCTCCGCCGCGCAAGGCAATCGTTGTATCCACGCCTTCCCCTGCATCGGTAACCGGCGCCAGACCCTGCATCTTCTCTTTCAGTGAGTCGATATCCAGTTCAAAGTCGTGCAGCGGCATATGACCGGGTACCGTATACTCCACATCCATCATGGTGCCGCAGCCGGGGCAGTAGAATTCATAAATGGCGCAGACCTTCGGGTCAGGCGAAAACGTAAGTTCGTATTTTTCAGGATCCAGCTTGGGACGGTGAATTTCCTGCGGATTGCGCTTGTAGATTTTGGTGAATTTCTTGTAGTTCTCACGCGCATTACCGAGCTCGTGATCACATACCCGGCACTCCCAGGTTTCTTTATCCAGGTCGATTTGTACATATTCCGTGGCAATATATTTCATGATCGCAGCCTCACTTGATCTTGTTGAACAGCAAGTCGCCGTTCACGGTGAATTGGTATGACCAGCCGGGCAACACCTTGCAGGTCCAGAAGTCCTCTTCAATAACCGCGGGGCCGACACCGCAGGCACCCGCCGTCTGGTTTTCAACCTTGATGACCGGCAAATCCTGGGTGGAACCGTCGGCGTTAAGCAGAACGCGGTTGCTGTCAACGCGAGCGTCGTGTTGCTCTATCTCTCTCTTTTCGGGTAGCTCGGCGCGGTTAACCGCTTTTACCGCCCTGAAACCGGCGATCACTTGGGCGGCTGCCCCCACATCGGCGGGCAGCGCTGGCGTGTTGGCATCGATGACAAGCTCTGCGCCACTCACGCGCAGCCAGGCCTGCAATTCACACTCCGCCAGTTCAAAACCCTCAGAGAACATATCGCGACCCACGCGGGTCCTCAGTTCCGCCATGGCGGCTTCGAGGCCGGCGCTGTCATTCGAGGCCAGCTTCAGCTCGCTCATATGGGCAATATCGGAAAAGCCGATACCGTGCGCGGAGAACACCGCCGACAGTCGCGGTACCAGCACGGTGTCCAGGCCCGCGGCATCAGCCACAGCCAGCACAGCCATGGGGCCACCGCCACCAAAGGCGCACAGTACGGTGTCTTTGGACAGCTCGGTGTAATCCGCCAGGCCATCGGCAATATCCTGCGCCCAGGCCTTGAGCATGGCGTGAATCGCCCGCTCAACACTGATACCCATGGGGCCGGCGATGTTATCGGCAATCACCCCGCGGGAGCGCTCGGCATCCAGCTTCATTTCGCCGCCGAAATAGGTCTTCGGATCCAGCAGGCCCATCAGTAACAGGGCATCGGTAATTGTGGCCTCTTTGCCGCCCATGCCGAAACAGGCCGGCCCGGGGGCGCCGCCCACGGAGTCCGGGCCGACGGTGATGGCGCCATTGTTCACCCGAAATATGGAACCACCGCCGACACCAGAAGAGACAATGTCACACAGGGGGAAGGAACACTCGATACCCTCGACTTCACCATACTCGGAGGCCACCACAACGCCGTTTTCCACCAGGCCGATATCGGTGGTGGTGCCACCCACATCCATGGTCAGTAGACGCGCAAAGTCGTAGTAGTCAGCGTAGGCTTTAGCGGAATCCATGCCCGCGCGTGGGCCGGAAGAGTAGGTTTTGAGGGCTACGGTCTTGGCCACACGCCCGGCGTAGCCGTCATTGCGGTAGATCAGCAGGGGGTTGCGGGTACGGTACTCACGCAGCTTGTTCTCGGCGTTGTACAGGAAGCGCTCCATCGCCGGATGCAGGAAGGCATTGTTGATCGCGGTCCAGGCCCGACGGGTGGCCGACGGGTCGCTGGACAGGTTGCCGGCATACAGTATCGGGACGGCGCCCAGCAAATGGCGGGGAAACAACTCCAGGCTGACATGGCGGAAGCGCGCCTCTTCTGCGTGGTGGTTGTCACCCGCACACACCACCACGATGCGGTTGGAGCCCGCGGAGGACAATCGGTTCACGGCCACTGCCAGCTTCTCGCGGTAGGCCGCATCGTCCAGTCCATTGCCCAGCATCTCTACACGTTCGCCGACAATGGTGTCAAATAGCTCCTTTTTCTCCGGAGTATCACACATTTCAGCGATGTCGACGAATTCGTCAATAATCAGGCCCAGGCGTGGGCCCTTGCGCTCCACCAGGGCGTTGGTGCCCTGGGTGGTGGAGTACCTAATATGATCGGTACTTTGCAGCAGTGCGCCCAGGTCGTCTTCACCGTAGATCACGCCGGAGACCTTCTTCAGTCCCTCGTAGAAACATTTGGACAGGTCGTAGGGGGTGGTAATGGTCTTGGTGTGATAGGACTTGTCGCCGTCAAGCACCCAGATATCCGTCAGGGTGCCGCCGTTATCGATGTTGATGAGTTTTCCCATGATTTCGCTCTATCCTTACTTGTGCCGTCAGTGATTGTTACTTTATCCCGTCGGGCCGGGCGTTATACCTAACCAAAGTCAGGGATTTAGGCGGCGGTGAACCCACCGTCGATGACCAGTTCCGCGCCGGTGACATAGGCCGCCTCATCCGAGGCCAGGTAGACGCAGCCGTGGGCGATATCGTCCGGGTTACCCAGTTGCCCCAGGGGGATGCGCGATATCTTCATCTCCTGGTATTCCTCCATCCACTGCTCATCTGCGGCCGCAAAAGCCTGTTCCACCAAAGGCGTCAGGATGTAGCCGGGATGTACGGAATTGACCCGGATGTTGTATTTTTGTGACGCACAGTGCAGGGCTGCGGACTTGGTCATCAAACGCACCGAGCCCTTGCCGGCATTGTAGGAAACGGCCTTGGGGTCGCCGACCAGGCCATCGATGGAGGAGATATTGACGATACTGCCGCCACCATTCTCTTTCATGATGGCAATCGCTCTCTGCATGCCCATGAACACACCGTGAACATTGACCGCCTCTTCCCGTTTCCAGTCTTCCAGGCTGGTATCCTCAATCGTCCCGGGCAGAACGATGCCGGCGTTGTTTACCAGTACATCGAATCTCCCGTAGCGGGACATGAGCTGTTGCACCGCCTCGTCCCAGCTCTGCTCACTGGCCGCGTCGTGTTCAAGGGCAAAGGCCCTGCCACCGCTGGCTTCTATAGCGGCGGCCACTTCCCTGGCACTGTCCAGGTTGATATCCGACACGCAGACTGCAGCGCCATTGGCGGCAAACTGCAGACAGATAGCTCTTCCGATGCCAGCCTCGCCACCGGTGACCAAGGCAATCTTGTTTTCTAAACGTAATGGCATGTCCAAGCCCTCATTCGATGAATTTTCGAAAATACATAGTAATGAAAGGCAGGTGGGCAGCGCCCTGTACAAAAGTTAGGGATTTACTCTAAGATGTGATTCCGATTTTCCCGGGGATTGAATCAGCCGTCCAGATGCCAGCGAATACCATCAAATTACAACCACCCGAAGCGCCGGTGAATTGCCTGGTGCGCAGCAAGCTGATGGAACATTTGCGCCAGCGGGAGCGCAGCAAACTGGTGATTCTCCAGGCCCCGGCGGGCTATGGAAAAACCACACTGATGAGCCAGTACTACCACGATCTCAGGCGTCGCGGGAAAACAGCGGCCTGGTTATCCCTGAATAAGTCGGACAATGATGTCGTTACCTTTATCAACCTGGTGGTGGAAAGCTGCAATTACGCCAAAAGCAGTTCCCTGCCCGGGGACAGCGAGGCGGTTTCATCCGAGCCTCAGGCCGACTCCGCAAGTTTCTGGCGCTGGGCCATCAATGCCTTCGATGACAGTAATATGCCGGATTACCTGTTCATCGATGAATTTGAACTGATCAACGACTCCACCATCCTCGAAACCATCTCGGCCGCACTCATTCGCATGCCGGGCGATCGGCAACTGATCCTGGGTTCACGCAGGTTGCCGGAGTTTTCCTATTCAAAGCTGCAGTTGAATGACGAGGTCACGATTCTGAGCCAGGAGGATCTCCGGTTCGATGAGAGTGAGTGCAGTCGGTTCTTTCTCGACAACAAACGGATCAACATCTCGACGGACGAAATTGACAGGATCCGTGCTAACACTGATGGTTGGCCGGCCGCGTTACAGATCAGCCGGTTGCTTCTGGGAAAGTCCCCAGACATGGCTGGCGCCCTGGACCGTCTGGACCAGGACCAGCTGTTTTCCGACTATGTCGTGGAGAATATACTGGCCGGCCAGGACCAGGACATCCGCGAATTCCTGTTGAAAACCTGCGTGCTTGACGATCTCGATCCCGCTGTTTGCCAGCACCTGAGTGGCATGGCAAACGCAGGTGACATTCTAGCGACCCTGACCCGCACCGGCCTGTTCACGCAACGCCGGGCCGAGCGCGACCACTACCACTACCACAAACTGTTTTCGGGCACCCTGCGTCAGTTACTGGTGGAGACCCAGCCCGAGCTGGCACGCCTGCAACACCGCAAGGCCAGCGAATGGCTGCTGGCCCACCAGCAACCGCGGCGCGCGGCAGAGCACGCCCTTGCGGCCAGGGACACCGAAGCGGCGGCGGCGATCATCGAGGAGAACGCCCTCGCGGCGATTTATCAATCGGAACTGGCACCGGTATTACGCTGGTCAGCCTCCATCCCGGAACAGCTGAAAGCCAGCTTGCCCAACCTGCAATCAGCCTGCGCCTGGGCCCATGTCCTCACCCGTAACGGTGAAGCGGCAGAGGACGCACTGGGCAACCTGAGACGGATCGTGGACAAAGGCGACACATCTGTGGATATCCTGCTGCGTTCCATGCCAATCGTCGCCACCACCCAGGTGCTGAACGATCAGTTCGATGGACTGGAAGAATCCATCGAAGCCTATTTGCTGGACTTGCCGGAGGACGCCATTTTCGAACGCCAGGGGGTAAACAATGTCCTGAGCTATGCACACCTCACCCATAATCATTTCGAGTCCGCCCGCAGCATCGCCCTGGCGGTGCAATCCACCCCTCCCACCGACCGTTCAAGGTATACCCTGTCTTACAGCCACATCATGCTGGCCATGCAGCAGGTGATCCAGGGGGAATTGCGCCAGGCGCGTCTGACCCTGGACGCCGCCAGAGAACTGACCAACGCCGAGGATTTTGTCGACACGGTGGCCAGAACCATCCCTATCCCCATACTCGCTGAACTGTTATACGAAGAGAACCACACCCAGGAGGCGAAGTCTCTGCTGGAGCAGGCACTACCGTTTATTCGCAACCAGGTGATTACCGACCACCTGATATCGGCCTTTTCCAACCTGTCCCGTATTTACAGCCTGGAAAACCAGCATCACCTGGCATTCAAAATCCTGGAAGATCTCGAGCGCCAGGGCTACAGCGATCGCCTGCCGCGCCTGATCGCCACCGCGCGCTGTGAACTGGCGCGACTGCATCAGATGCAGGGCAATCTCGAGCGAGCGGTGGATATCTATCAGTCCATCGAGGCGGAGGGGATATCCACCCGTATACAGGGACGCCATTTTCACCCGGCGGATATTGAAGCGGACGATATTACCCGGATACGCCTGCATATCGGCTGTGGCGAATTGTCCGACGCCCGCGCGCGGCTGAAGCGGGCCCTGGATGAGACCCACTCGCAGCGGGTTTACCGTCGTTTGAAACTGCAGATCATGTCCAGTCTCTGCCATCAGGCCGAAACTGAGCAGGAAGCTGCCTGCCAGGATTTACTGCAGGCCCTGCAATCCTCCATGGACGAACCCTTCGTCAGGATTTTCCTGGATGAAGGAGAAGCTGTGATCCAGTTGCTGCGGCAACTGAAAAAACACCTTAACACCTCAGCGCCAATACAGGACAAAGCTGCCGTCATCGGGCGGATTGATGATTTGTTGCATCAGGCCGGCAAGGCGGAACCCGCCACCACGCCGGCAGAGCAGGAACTGGTGGAACCTCTGACCAAACGGGAGCTGGAGATGCTGCAGATGATCGCTGACGGCAATTCCAACAAGGAAATCGCCAGCGATCTGTTTGTCACGGAAGGCACTGTTAAGTGGCATCTGGGTAATATCTATTCGAAGATGGGTGTCAAGCGACGCGCTCAGGCCATCGCCAGTGGCAGGCAGCTTGGCATCATCAGTTGAAGCCTGCTGGACGGGGACCCCGCCCCGGGTGTACAGGTCGCAATTGTGAATGGGCCAGGTTATTCGGCTGCGCATACTTTTCTGTTGCTTGCGACAAAACCAATCAGGGTTCGGTAGAGAACCCAGCGATATACTTTTCGAACGGAGTCCGGCATACAAAGGTCAACCAGACTGAGCCGAAAGGCACCAGGGTCAGCATGGCGACCAGTCGTTTATATTGTTGCATGGTCCTTGGCTTATTGAAAACGTAGGCTTTTGAGAAGCCTCGCCTCGCGGGACTGACAGGGTACAGAACCAGGTCTTTTGCATTCTCAGAAACATGTCTTGAAATACTATTCTCAATACACTAGTGTTTCAACGAGTTTTGATAATAGAGCCAGTTATGAAGCCATCTGATGCCTTACGGGTAAATCGCGCCGCCATCCGGCGCGTGGTCGCGGCGCACCACGCTAGCAATGTGCGAGTGTTTGGCTCAGTCGTGCAGGGCGAGGACACTGACGACAGCGATCTGGACCTGTTGATTGACCCTTCTCCAGACACGACGCTTATCGACATTGGCGCTATCCGCCATGAGTTACGAAAAATACTCGGCGTACCGGTGGACGTACTGACGCCGATGGCGTTGCCTGATACCTTCCGGGAGGCCGTGCTGGCTGAAGCCGTACCCGTATGAAGAAAGAAGCGGATCGTCTGCTCGGTTATCTAGCGCACATTCTGCAAGCAATTGAGCGCATCCAGAGTATACCAAGGAAACCGATGAGGCGGCCTTCCTGCAGAACGAGATGGCACAAGATGCAGTGATCCGCAATCTCGAAGTGATCGGTGAGGCGAGTCGCAATATTGAAAGACGCTACCCTGAATTTGCCGAGGCCCATCCCGAACATACACGGCGCAAAGTGCCCCGTGGACAAATGGCCTCAGCTCCCCCACTGAACTCCGCCAGCATAAACGGCAGGCCCTCTTCCATGGGCAACTCTCGCAGAGTTTCCGGTAGCAGTCGCACCTCGGCATCGGGATAGGCCGTATGCCAGCCGGTGAACGCCACATTGTCGTAGAGCTGATCATTGGAGTCCCAGCCCAGAACCACATCGCAGAACCCCAGGCCACTCTTCAGCGCTGATTCAAACTTGTCACGGTTAATATATTTTCCGCGCAGTATGCCACCCACATCAAAGACACCCACTTTGATGTTTTTGACCCCTCTCTCGTCGAAGTCTGCGAATAGCGCCTGGTGATCTGTCATCGCCACTAAACCTCCCTGGCGTAGTTTAATTCGAAATTACGGTACTTGAGCAGGCGCCGATCAAACGAAAGGCCGGCGCCCGCAGGATAATACTCCCACCAGTTCACTATCGCGCCCTGCGCCTGGCCAGCCAGCGCCAAATCGCCCCATCTGGAAATTCGTTGCCGGTGACCACGTATTCCAGCGCTTTGGGGTTATGCCGAATCCAGCTCATTACCTGCCGTGTGCCCGCGCGGGCGGTGAACAGGATTCGATCGCCCCGCTGCAACGGCAATTCCGGGTCGGGCAGCAGGTAATTCTCCCCTCCCCGATCGAGTAATAGCGCAATGCAACTCAGCCCCTGTTGCCGGTCAGTGGGTGCGCGCTGCAGGTGGCTGACGCGAATCTCTTCGCCTCTGTCCACCGCGGCATACACCGCCCCTGCATGCTTCGGGTCAATTACGAAGGACCAGGTCTCAGGGGTCACCCCACCGCACAGTGTCTCAATACGCTGGCGCAATTCATAGGCATCCTCCTCGCTGCCGGCACGCAATAGCCGCAGGAAACGGCTTAACAGGGGCGTGGTGAGCAGTGGCAGAATACGCCAGACAATGATGCGGCTGGGCTCCATAATCAGATCGAGATCGGCGGCCCGAAAAATATCGGTGTCGGCGCGACGATCCTGCCGCGCCACCAGGTACAGGTCCGGGTTGAGCTCGCGTGCGGTCATTATCGCCGACAGGGTATTGGTATCGGAGTCGGTACCCACAATAATACCCACTGCATCACGCACGCCGGCGTCTAGCAATGGCCCGGCTTCGGTGCCGCGCCCGACAATGGCGCCTTCGGGCGCCTTTTCTGCCTTGCGTTCGATCACCTGAATACTATTGCCCACGGCCTCCAGATAGCGTGCTGAGGAACTACCGAAGCGGCCATAACCGCAAATGATCCACTTGCCGCGCGGGGGAGTTACCGGCGGATGCAGGGTGCGCTGTGGCAGACTGATCAGCCAGGCATGCAGCAGATGTACGCTGGGTGTGCGCTGGGTCATGGCCAGGTGCTCGCCGAATACCTCATAGGCGTTGATGATCTGGTCGGTGTTGAAGGAGTCGAGATTGTCCACCGCCTCCTGAATGCCGGCCCGGGCAATGACCGGAATCCCGGGCCGCAGCAGCTTGACGCTGACGGCGATCTTTACATTGGCGGCATCACTGTCGGTGATGGCGACCACCCCCCGGCATAATTCATTGTGCAGCCCGGCCTCCACCAGGTGCTGGGTGACCGCGGCATCGGCGCAGAACGCGGGAATATCAATGCCCAGGTTTTCCAGCAGCAGGGAATCGATACAGGCCTGGTGCTGATCCAGCACGACCGGCTGCAGGTTGCGATATGCCATTGCACGCACCAGCAGGCTACCGGTTTCGCCGTAGCCACAAATGATGGTGAAGGGCTGGCTGATCTTGCGCACACTCCGGATAAATCTCGCCTCCGTGGTTGCGCGGGTAAACGCCGGGTCCTGCGTAAGGCTGAAGATCCGGCCGATGGCATATAACCAGCCAATTACCGTGAAGAATATACAGAACGACACCCACAGGCGCTGCCCGGCGGTGAATGCATGGGGGATTTCACCAAAACCGATGGTGGAGCCCATGAAGCTAACGAAGTAGAAGGCGTGGAAAAAATCGAAGCGCCAGGGGTTGCCCGCCTCATCCACCCCGGGAATCAGCACCAGGCCGATGACGGAAATGGAATACGTCGATATCAGAACAATCAACGGCGCTCGCATGCGCCGGAAGAACAGGAAAAAGACTTTGGAGAAAGCGCTGTCCATGACCGATGGCCGCCTGCGGCCTTACCGCCGCAAGGCGGCCGTCTCAATAATCAGCAGCACACTGGACGCGAAGTTGGCCATCAGAGCGCCACCGGCGAGCGATACCACGCTGGACATGATTTCCGCATCCGTGCCACCTTGCACATGGGTGGCTATGGCCCAGACGAAAGCCGCCATCAGCAATTGCAGGTCTGCCACCAGACTGGTGGCCAGCAGCACTGCCCCCATGTGGCTGCGATCACCGAATTTCAGCACCGTGGCGATCAGGCTGACCACGATCGCGGCGTACAACTCGTAGGGGTGGTGATGCGTCGGATCATCCATATCGCCAATCACAAAACCGAAGTTCAGGGTCAGTGCGAGTAACACGAAGAAACCAAAGACGACCTTTTCGAGATTCATTTTTCTACCTTCAGGTATCGGACGTTATCTATCAGGCTATGCAGTATATTAGATCAGATGGCCAGTGTCGTAAAAAGCTGCCCCTCCTGGAGATACGAGTTTCGGTGGCAAGTCCCCGACACTACAACGAACGGCAGCCCTACCCGAATAGTGTGAAGTATGTCATCAGCGGTAACGGAGAGGAAATAGATAGCGCAGTGGTGCTGAGGAGGCAGAGCTTAAAAGATAGTGCACTTTTCAGGGGTACTATAGGCCACTCTTCCGACCTCCCACTCGCCGTTGGTCAATAGCTCCCCACTATCGGCGCTACGCACTTCAGACGTTCCGTCGGCTTCAAATTTTATTTGTAGTACCTGTCGCCTATGGATTGGGTACTTTATGTCAAGAAGGTCGCCAGGGCATGCGGGGCTGTAGTTGGTGCGTTGCGCATCGATTATAAATGTGCCGCTACCGGGCTCGACAATCCCGGAAAACTCATAGGTTACATGGCACTCGGTGAAACCATCGAACTCCTGATTGGTATAGTTGTAGGTTGTTTCCGTGCCACTGACCAGCCCAGTGATGTCGTCAAACGCGATCTCCCCTACCGTGTATTGGGTCGTAGCTGAGAAGGCGTAACTGTTATCTGTGTCGCAGACCCTGAACGCAGCTACGCTATTCACCCATGGGAGGATGAAAATCAGAGCTGGGATAATGTAGTTGCGCTTGACCATGGTTGCCCACTCACAATAAAACAGGCGTGAAAAACCCCTACTTGAATACATACTCCGTATTTATCCGCTTGTCCAGAGGCAATATGGTGAGAACGCGAATGCCACTTGAGTTTCTTGTCAAGATATACTGATGGGCCACGACTAGCAGTGCTCCGCTGGCCAGTTGAACGCCTACGGGGGCGCAAGCCTGTTGCAGTAGTGAGGAAAATCAATGGCTTATATCATCAGTAAGGACGCTGAATCGCTGCTCCACCGGATCAAGCACTTTATGCAGTCCCACGTGTACCCCCTTGAATTGCAATGGGAATCCCTATTGGAACAGCAACAAAGTCGCTGGGATCCGCTGCCCGCAGTCGAATCCTTGAAGCAGCTCGCCCGGTCCGAAGGCCTGTGGAATTTGTTTATGCCCGGCGCAGGATATCGGCGCACGGGCGTTCAAGGAAAAGAAAATACCCGAGTGGCCTAATCACGGATTGTAAGAACTAATAGCAGCGCCCTGCAGGCCCGGTGATTATTAGAACCGAAACATAAGGCCGACATTGGCCTGTACCTGGCTGTACGTATCGGAGCTTATCCTGATGGTACAGCCGCCACTACAAAAGCCAGAGCTGTTGCCGTTAAAAAATGTTGGTATCCAGCGTATGTCCAGGCGCAATAACAGGTTCTCGGTGATCTTGTAATTCGTTCCACCGGCAATCTGGGCAGAAAATTTGGTGAGGTCTTTTAAAGTAGAGTCTTTGGGGTTGAAAAAACCGGCTCCCACTCCGGCAAGGACAAATGGTTCGAGTCTGCCGTCGGGGTAATAGCTCATGGCCGTAAAGTGCACATGAGTGACATCGATATCCCGGTCGGCCAGACCCGCATTATCCTGAAACTCGCTCTGCGCGTGGCTGACGTAAAAGCCTATGCGCTGGTTCTGGTTGTCGTTGAACACAAAGTCCACCGCCAGGCTGAAAGCGACGCTGTCATCCAGTTCAACGTCATCTCCAGGCTCCCCCGTACTTGGGTCTATTTCCGGGGGCTGCTTCTCAAAGGTATTGATCTCAAAGTCGGTATTAAACTGGTACCCGGCCAGCAGGGTTATGTCTGTTGCCATGGAAGGTAAGCCGTAAGCGAGAAGTGCAAACAGGGTAATCAGTCGGGCCACAATCAGGTCCTTTGGGAAATATGCGCGCCACTTTAACCCAGAAATCGCGATTGGGTGTGAAAAACGGTGCCGTAGCCGCATCAAACAATGCTGAGCCGGTATGGATGGCATTGCCGACAGCGCCGCCTGACACCCGTCGGGCTACAGCGGATGTAAAATGACCGGCAGGTCCGTGTAGCCCATAACAAAGTTGGAATGCACTCTCACCGGCTCACCGCTCACTTCGATGCGCTGGAAACGCTTGAGTAGTTCTTCCCACAACACCCGCAACTGCATTTCCGCCAGGCGATTGCCCAGGCAGCGGTGGATGCCGGAGCCGAACGAGGTATGAAAACGCGGATTGGCCCGGTCAATGATGAAATCGTCCGGGTTCTCGATGGCCTCCGGGTCGCGGTTGCCGGAGACATACCACATCACCACCCTCTCCCCCTTTCTGATGGTTTTACCGCCAAGTTCTACATCCTCGGTGGCTACACGGCGCATATGCGCCAGGGGGGTCTGCCAGCGAATGACTTCAGATACCATGCCCGGTATCAGGGACTGATTCGCTTTTAACTTGGCGAATTCAAGCGGATTGTCGTGCAGGGCAAGCACCCCGCCACTCATGGAATTGCGGGTGGTGTCGTTACCACCGACGATCAGCAGTATCAGGTTGCCGAGGTATTCCTGCGGATCCATGTCCTGGGTGGCGGGGCTGTGAGCCATCAGCGAGATCAAATCCGACTTGGGCGGAGCCGCCGCACGCTCTTGCCACAACTGCTGAAAGAATGGCAGGCACTCCTCCATCAGGATTGCCTCTCGCTCCTGTTCCGTTCTGTCCCCACCCACCTGCGGGCCGGAGACGGCAACATCCGACCAGTAGGTTAGCTTGCTGCGCTGTTCGAAGGGAAAATCAAACAGGGTGGCCAACATCCTGGTGGTGAGTTCAATCGAAACCCGGTCCACCCAGTTGAATTTCTCTCCCACCGGCAGTGAGTCCAGCACTTTAACTACCCGTTCGCGAATAAGCCCTTCCATCTCCGCCAGGCGCTGCGGCATCACCGCCGGCATAACGGCCTTGCGCTGATCATCATGCTTTGGTGGATCCATGGCGATAAACATGGGAGTTTCGAAATCGGTCTCGGGTACCCCGATGCCAATCGCCGGCTCTGAAGAAAAAATATCGTGGTGCGTATCCACAAAAACGATGTCAGCGAATTTGGTGATGCACCAGTAGGGGCCGAACTCTCCGCCCTCGACAAAATGGACAGGGTCCTCCTCCCGCAGGCGTTTGAAATAACCCCAGTGGGCCTGTGTTTCATAAAGGTGAGGCTCAGCCGGGTCGATATCCGCAATATCGAGACTGTAAGGATCGGCAATATCGTTTGCTGGCGTGTTCATGTCCAAGCTACCCCGCCTTATGGTTCTTCTTATTTAAATCGTACGACAATAATAGCCCAATACTAGAAAACAGCCACATTAGTCGGGCCGGCGTCGCTACGCCGGTGCCAATCAGAAACAGCGGCCGACGCAAGCACTATTCTATATATGACTTCATATATACCATATAACATATTGTATTATATGATTTTAATAGTATTTATTGTCATCCAGCGAGTCTGACAGCCATCAGCAAGCCCGAATCGAACTTTTTATCATCCGGCTAATCTATACATCAGTGTTTGACCCCTCGTCACACGGCGTTACACTTACCCATTGCGCTTTACTCAGGTATTAATATTTTGAACGCACTCAGTCACATCAAGGCCATTATCCGCCTGGCCCTCCCCGCCGCCCTGCTGGGCGTTCTGTCCCTCCCCAGTTGGGCCCTGATCGAATACAGCGACAGCCAGCGGGAAACCATCGTAGAGATGATAGAGCGGCTGGAGGAGCGCCACTACTCGAAGCTCGAGTACGACGACACGCTCTCTTCGCAGCACCTGGACAGTTATATCGACAGCCTCGACAGGGGCAAGATGTTCTTCACCGCCGCGGACCTGGCGGAGTTCGAGCAATATCGTACGGTGATGGACGAGCAGTTGGCAGAAGGCAAGCTGGATGCCGGATTTGATATCTTCAACCGGTTTCAGCAGCGCCTGCAGGCTCGCCTGGAAAGCTTGTTGACGAATCTCCCCGAGGCCGTGGCGGCCATGGATTTCACTATTGATGAAAGCTACCCGCTGGATGTGGAGGAACGGGAGTGGGCCAAGTCCGAGGCGGAACTGGATGATCGCTGGCGCAAGACACTCAAAAACCAGGTGCTGGGCCTGAAACTGGCGGACAAGGCCGCAGATGAGATCGTTCCCACCCTGGAGAAACGCTACAAAAACCAGCTCAAGCGAGTGCGGCAGTACAACAACCAGGACGTGTTCCAGATCTACGCAAATTCTCTCACTGAGCTTTACGATCCGCATACCAATTACCTCTCCCCACGGCGCTCGGAAAACTTCAATATCAATATGAGCCTGTCTCTGGAGGGCATCGGCGCCGTACTGCAACTGGAGGACGAGTACACCAAAGTGGCGCGCCTGGTGGCCAAAGGCCCGGCGGATAAACAGGGTGAACTGCACCCCTCGGACCGCATTGTCGGGGTAGGCCAGGGAGAAGATGGTGAGCTCGAGGATGTGATTGGCTGGCGTCTGGATGAAGTGGTAGAACTGATCCGCGGCCCGAAGGACTCGATTGTGCGCCTGGAAGTGATACCGGCCAAGGCAAAATCCACCGACCAACGCAAGGTCATTACCATCGTGCGCAACAAGGTGAAACTGGAGGAGCAATCCGCACAGAAGAAAGTGCTGGAAATACCCGACGGCGACAAAATCATTAAAGTCGGGGTCATTGATATTCCCGCCTTCTATATAGACTTTGACGCCATGCGTCGGGGTGACAAGGAGTACAAGAGCACCACCCGCGATGTGAAAAAATTACTGCAGGAACTGCAGGACGAGGGTGTTGAGGGTATTGTCATAGACCTGCGCAACAATGGCGGAGGTTCACTGCAGGAAGCCAATGAACTCACCGGCCTGTTTATCGAATATGGCCCTACCGTGCAAATTCGCCATTCCTCACGCCGCGTCTGGCGTGATGGCAAACGCCTGAAAAGCCCCTACTATGAGGGTCCCCTGGTGGTACTCATCAATCGCCTGAGCGCATCTGCCTCGGAGATTTTCGCCGGTGCTATCCAGGACTACCAGCGCGGCATTATCGTGGGAGACCGCTCCTTTGGGAAAGGCACGGTACAGACACTCATCCCTCTCACCGAGGGGCAATTGAAAATCACTGAAAGCAAGTTTTACCGTATCTCTGGTGGCAGCACGCAACACAAGGGTGTGATGCCGGATGTGGCTTTTCCGACGATTTATGACACTGAGGAAATCGGTGAAAGCGCCCTGGATCACGCCCTCAACTGGGACCAGATCAATCAGGTGCGTCATCACCAGTACAATGATTTAAGCACGGTACTGCCCCACGTAACCACCCTGTTCCAGGAGCGCAGCGAGCACAACCCGGACTTCATCTACCTGGAGGACCAGATCGACCTGGCCCAGCAAACCCGGGCGATCAAGGAACTGCCCCTCAACGAAGAGGTGCGCATTGCCCTGCGCGATAGCCAGGAAGAAAAAGCCCTGAATATCGAGAACAAACTGCGCCTGGCCACGGGCGAGGAGCTTCTGACCTCACTGGACGATGACGAAGAGGAAGTGGATGAAGACGCGGAGGCCTCCGATACAGACAGCGAAGCCGAAGCCGATGCCGATGCAGACAGCGACCCTGATGCGGCAGTGGCTTCTGCCGAGGAGGAAGAGGACGAAGAGGAGGAAGCAAAGGATGTGCTTCTCACCGAGGCCGGCAGCGTACTGGTGGACGCCCTGCTGTTAAAACAGCAGCGGTATGCGGTGCATAGCCGAAAAGCCGCTGAGTAGATTAACCGGGGACAGACCACGGTTTAAGAAAAATTGGGGATTAACCTGGGAAAATTGAGTGGGTACCCGGTTTTCTTAAACCGTGGTCTGTCCCCAATTCCCAAACCAGGCCAAATCCTCGTGCAGGCGCACCACGTCACCCACTATGATCAAGGTGGGCGCTGTGGGCCGCTCCCGCTCCACCACATCAACCATGGTAGCCAGGGTGCCCAGTAATACACGTTGCTCAAGTAGCGTGCCGCGCTCCACCAGGGCTACCGGTGTATCGGGTGACCGGCCATGGGCCTGTAACTGCTCACAGATCACCGGCAAACCAAGCAGGCCCATATAGAATACCAGGGTCTCGGTGGTGGACTGGAACGCACTCCAGTCATGCTCCACTTTATCGCCTTTCAGATAGCCGGCCACAAAGCGCACTGACTGGGCGTAATCCCTGTGAGTGAGTGGAATTCCGGCGTAGCATGCGGCGCCGTTGGCGGCGGTGATGCCAGGCACCACCTGAAACGGAATACGGTGTTTGGCCAGCAACTCTATCTCTTCGCCACCGCGCCCAAAAATAAACGGGTCCCCGCCCTTGAGGCGGACAACGCGCTTGCCCTGTTGTGCCAGCTCCAGCAATAGTTGATTGATGTCTGTTTGCGCGACGGTGTGGTCGGCGCGTTTTTTACCGACGTAAATGCGCTGCGCATCATGCCTGGCCATATCCACGATGACCGGTGATACCAGGCGGTCGTATAACACGACATCGGCGCTCTGCAGCAACCTGGCAGCCTTGAAGGTCATCAGGTCGGGATCCCCGGGGCCGGCCCCGATAAGGTAAACTTCACCGCCATGCAAAGCACCGGTATCTTGCAGGCGTTCTCGCAGCTGGGCCTCGGCCTGCTGCTCCCTGCCGGCGAGCACCTGCTCCGCCAGGGTACCTTCCATGGCCTGCTCCCAGAACAGTCGACGCGGCGTGTCCTGCGGAATATGCTCCTTGACCATCTGGCGAAAGCGCCCGGCAAAATCGGCCAGGCGGCCATAGGCGGCGGGTACCATCGCTTCAATTTTCCTGCGCAGGATTCTCGCCAGCACCGGGCTTTTACCGCTACTGGTAATGGCAATTAACAATGGATCGCGATCGATGATGGAAGGGAAAATGAAACTGCACAACTCCGGCGCATCCACCACATTCACCGGCAGAGACAGCGCCATGGCGTGTTGGTAGATTTGTTCGTTGGTCGCTCTTTCGGGTGTGGCGGCAACAACCAGCTTTTTGCCGTGCAAATCAGTTTCCTGATAGCGGGATTGTTGCCACACGCCGCCGTGATCGGCCAGCAATTGCTCCAGCTCCGCGCTTATCTCTGGCGCTACCACGGTGACATTGGCACCCGCCCGTAGCAACAGCCGCGCTTTGCGGGTAGCCACTGTGCCTCCGCCAACCAATACCACGGGCGTATCTTGCAACCTCAGACAGACGGGAAGATATTGCACGGCTTCAGCCTCCCAAAATCGTCAAACCGCCCATATAGGCTTGCAGCACCTGCGGGATGCGAATTGTGCCATCCGAGCGCTGGTAATTTTCCATGACGGCAACCAGGGTCCTGCCCACGGCGAGGCCGGATCCATTGATGGTATGCAGTAGTTCCGGCTTGCCTGTCGCGGGGTTGCGCCAGCGCGCCTGCATCCTGCGGGCCTGGTAATCGCCAAAGTTACTGCAGGAAGAAATCTCCCGGTAAGTATCCTGGCCGGGCAGCCATACTTCCAGGTCGTATGTTTTCCTGGCGGAAAAGCCCAGGTCGCCACCACAGAGAATTACCTTGCGATAGGGCAGTTCCAGCAGCTGCAGTACTTTTTCTGCGTGGCCGGTGAGCTGTTCCAGTGCCTCTGTGGACTGCTGTGGCCGCACCATGCGTACCAATTCCACTTTTTCAAATTGATGCTGGCGAATCAGACCCCGGGTATCTCTGCCGTAGCTGCCCGCCTCGCTGCGAAAACAAGGGGTATGGCACGCAAACTTCACACCGTCTTCACCGAGCTCTGCGTCTTCAAATATTCTGTCGCGGGCTACGTTGGTGACCGGCACTTCCGCCGTCGGGATCAGGTAAAGGTCCTGCTCTGCCCTGAGCTTGAACAAATCATCTTCGAACTTGGGCAGCTGGCCTGTGCCTCGCAGGGATTCCCGGTTGACGATATAGGGTACGTAGATTTCAGTATAGCCATGTTCCTGGGTATGCAGGTTGAGCATGAACTGGGTCAGGGCGCGTTGTAACCTGGCAAGCCCGCCGTACATCACGGTAAAGCGCGAACCGGTGATCTTGCCCGCGCTTTCGCTGTCAAGTTGATGCAGGGCCTCACCCAGTGCCACATGATCTCTTACCTCGAAGTCGAACTGCCCCTGCTCGCCCCAGCGGGACACTTCAAGGTTGTCGTCTTCACTCTCGCCGGCGGGCACTTCCTCGTCGGGAATATTGGGGATGCCTAGCAGCAGTTCTTCCAGCTCGCCCTGCACCTGTTTGGCCTGTTCGGTAAGGTCGTCAATCCGCGCGGCGATAGTTTGCAGGGTTTCGTTAACCTGCGCCTTGGCATCATCCACGCTCATGCCCTGCCCCACCAGCACACCAATTTTCTTCGAAGCGCTTTTGCGCTCCGCCAGCAGGTTCTGGCTGTCCATATCCGCCTGCTTGCGGCGTGCGTCCAGTGCCTGGAACTGCGGCACATCGAAAGTAAAGCCGCGTGTAGCCAGCGCTTTGGCGATGCCTTGGGGGTCTTGCCTGACCGCCTTGATATCCAACATCCTGGTAATTCCTGTTACTGATCGGTGATTGTCAAAGTACTTGCAACAGCCGCTTGCCGGCGGTCATTTACGTTACTAAACGGGTGAGCGCAATGGCCGCGCCTGCCATGACCACGCAGAGAATCGCACTGCCCAGCATGTAAACCAGGGCATGGATGATATGACCGGCCTCCATCAGGCTAATAGTTTCCAGCGAGAAGGTGGAGAAGGTGGTAAACGCGCCAAGAAAACCCACCATCAACACACCGCGCCAGTCCGCGTGGATAAACTGACGCTCCACCACCAGCACGTAGACGATGCCTATGGCAAAAGACCCCAGCATATTGACCATCAAGGTCCCCACCGGCATCTTGCCCTCCCAGAGTCCGTGCGCCCAGTTAGCCAAAAGATAGCGTGAAATGGCCCCGGTGGCGCCGCCAAGAGCAATGAACAGCAGGTATTTCATGGTTGTATAGTGTGTATACTGACTCAGTCGTAGCGGCGTATTGTACTGTTTTTGTCGCGCTCGCGCAGGTATTTGAGCTTTTCCTGGATCTTCTGTTCCAGCCCGCGATCCACCGGGTGGTAGTACTGCCTGTCTTTCAATTCTTCGGGAAAGTAGTTTTCGCCTGCAGCGTAACCGCCCTGCTCATCGTGGGCGTAGCGGTAGTCGGCACCATGTTCCATATTTTTCATCAGCTGGGTTGGCGCGTTTCTCAGGTGTAGCGGCACCTCGGTACTGGCGCCCCGCTCCACCTCTGCCCGGGCCGCTTTGAATGCGGTGTAAACGGCGTTGCTCTTGGCCGCACACGCCAGGTAGATAATTGCCTGGGCGATGGCCAGTTCCCCCTCCGGGCTGCCCAGGCGCTCCTGCACCTGCCACGCCTCCAGGCACAGGGTCAGCGCCCGGGGGTCGGCGTTGCCGATATCCTCGCTGGCCATGCGCACCACGCGACGCGCGAGGTAAAGCGGGTCACAACCGCCGTCGAGCATACGGCAGAACCAGTACAGTGCCGCATCAGGGGCACTGCCACGCACGGCTTTGTGCAGGGCGCTGATCTGGTCGTAGAACAGGTCACCGCCCTTGTCGAAACGCCTCAGGGAGGCCTGCAATACCTCTTCCAGCGTACTCGCGGTAATTCTGCCCTCTTCCGCCAGGTCCGCAGCGAGCTCCAGCAGGTTCAGAGCCCTGCGCGCATCACCATCGGCCTGTGCGGCGATCAGTGCGAGACAACCCTCATCGACCTGCACCCTGTCACCCAGCGCGCCCAGCCCCCGCGCCAAAACCGCTTCGAGATCCTCTTGCTCCAGCGAACGCAGCTTATACACACGCGAACGGGATAACAGCGCGTTATTGAGCTCGAAAGAAGGGTTCTCCGTGGTGGCGCCGATGAAAATGACCGTGCCATCTTCCACATAGGGCAAAAACGCATCCTGCTGGGATTTGTTAAAGCGGTGCACCTCATCCACGAACAGCACGGTATCGCGCCGGCCTACCTTGTGCTGCCGCGCTTGGGCAATGGCCTCCCTGATCTCTTTGACACCGGACAACACCGCAGACAACTGCAAAAAATGCGCACTGGCATGTTCCGCGGCGATTCTTGCCAGGGTGGTTTTGCCCACGCCCGGCGGCCCCCAGAAGATCATGGAGTGTAATTGCCGGCTATTTATGGCCTGCCATAGCGGCTTACCAGGCGCCAGTATGTGTTGTTGTCCGGCGAAGTCATCCAGATTGGCCGGTCGCAGGCGCGCGGCCAATGGCTGGTAACCTCCCGCGGGCGAACCGGCAGCGGTGGCCGGTGGCTGCTCTATTGAACTCGAGCCGAACAAATCACTCGTCATAGTAGAACAGGTCTACCCCGTCCGGCGGGGTAAAGGCGAAGTCGTCGCTGCTTAGCTCAGTCTCGCTATCCAACTGGCTGAACTCGATGACCACGCGCTGGTTCAGGTTGTCCAGAATATCCATGCCGGTAATGGCCGCCCCGTCCAGGTGCAGGGTCAACTGCTTGAAGCCCACATCATCAGCTACCGGCACCAGCGCGAAATCACCTGCACCGACCCGCTCTACGTTAAACCGCCTGCGCAGTACAGGCGCGTCGCCGCCCAGCACCTGCAAGGGGGACATTTGCGCGCTGTCGGTCACCGGCCTGCGCGTGGCGGTTTCCAGGTCCTGGTCGTAATGCCAGATGTACTCGGGGCTGGCGATAATTAATTGATTGTCCGGCGAGAGAATCTCCCAGGCGAAATAACCGGGACGCAGCAGGCGAAATCTGCCGCGAGATTCAAGGAGCAGCACATCGTCGTTGCCGTACTGACGCTGCTCGAAGTTACCCTGCAATTGTTGCAGGCCCTGTAGGGCTTCCAGCAGTTCATCGGTGGCGCTGCCGGGTTGGGCTGCGACTCCCAGAGGGTAACAGGATCAGCCACAGGGTGGCCAGGATTCTCTTCATGCTATTTCCGCTTGTTCTGCTTAAGCTTGTAATATTCAGACTTCAGGAGGCGGCGGCGCCAATACTTCCCGCTGACCGTTGGTGCCCATTTCAGTGACAACACCGGCCGCCTCCATAGCCTCGATCAGGCGCGCCGCACGATTGTAGCCAATGCGCAATTTGCGCTGCACGGAAGAGATAGAGGCGCGACGGCTCTGTGTCACATAGTGCACCGCTTCGTCGTATAGAGCGTCACTCTCGTCATCTGAGTCAGCGGAACCGGACTGAAGTTCCCCGGGAGTTACCAGCGTGCTGCTGCCTTCGTCCAGCAAACCCTCGATATACAGGGGTTCACCGCGGCGCTTCCAGTCCGCCACCACGCGATGCACCTCTTCGTCACTACAAAAGGCGCCATGTATCCGGGTTGGCATACCGCTGCCCGGTGGCAGGTAGAGCATATCCCCATGGCCCAGTAGTTGTTCCGCCCCGCCCTGATCCAGAATGGTACGTGAGTCGATTTTAGAGGACACCTGAAAGGCGATACGAGTCGGTATATTGGCCTTGATCAGGCCGGTGATCACATCGACTGAGGGGCGCTGGGTGGCCAGGATCAGGTGGATGCCGGCGGCCCGTGCCTTTTGTGCAATACGCGCGATCAACTGCTCCACTTTTTTGCCGACTATCATCATCATGTCGGCGAATTCGTCAATGACCACCACGATCGCTGGTAGCTTCTCCAGGCGCGGGGGCTCCTGTTCCTCGTCCGTCTCGGCGAAGATGGGGTCCGCTGTCCACAGCGGATCGGGGATGGGGCTGCCCGCTTTGATGGCGTCCTCCACCTTGCGGTTGTAGCCCGCCAGGTTGCGCACACCCAGGGACGCCATGAGTTTGTAGCGCCGCTCCATTTCAGCCACGCACCAGCGCAGGCCGTTGGCGGCGTCCTTCATATCGGTGATCACGGGTGTCAGCAAATGCGGAATGCCGTCGTACACCGACAGCTCCAGCATTTTAGGGTCCACCAGGATCAAACGGACATCCGCGGGGCCGGACTTGTACAGTAGGCTCAGCAGCATGGAGTTCACACCGACCGACTTACCTGAGCCGGTGGTTCCCGCCACCAGCAGGTGCGGCATCTTGGCCAGGTCCGCCACCACTGGCTGACCCGATATGTCGTGCCCCAGGGCCAGTGTCAGCGGTGACTTGGATTGCTCAAAAGTCTGGGATGACAAGACTTCCTTGAAATTGACGATTTCCCTGTCCTCGTTGGGGATCTCTATGCCCACCACCGATTTACCGGGTATCACCTCCACCACCCGTACACTGATCACGGCCAGTGAGCGTGCCAGGTCCTTGGCCAGGTTGGAGATGCGCGAAACCTTGACCCCGGGAGCGGGCTGGATTTCAAAGCGTGTGATCACCGGCCCGGGGTATACCGCGGTGACCTCGGCGCTGACACCAAAATCAAGCAGCTTCAGTTCCAGTAACTTGGAGAGGGCCTCCAGGGCCTCCCTGGAATAGCCTTTGCTTGGATCCTTTACCTGTTCATCCAACAGCTCCAGATGCGGCAGATCACCGGTCACCGGCGCTTCAAACAGAGGCTGTTGCTTTTCTTTCTCCACCCGGTCACTTTTTTCCGCCCGGGATTTAAGCGGCTTGATCTTGGGTGGTTTGCGTTTTTTTTCTCTCTCCACGTGCTCGGTGATCACCACCTTGCGCGCCTCAACAGCCTTTTCCCGTTCGCGCTTGTCACGGAACTCACCCATACTTTTCGTCAGCCAACTGCGACAGCGGGTAACAATGGCGATACTCCATTTACCCAGCTTGTCTATCAGGGTGAGCCAGCTCAAATCTGTGAAGATAGTCATGCCGAACAGGAACACCGCCAGCAGGATCAGGCGGCTACCTACTGCGCTGAAGGCCAGGGTAAACGCATCACCGATGGCCTGCCCCAGAATACCGCCGGCGCCCTGGGGCAGGCCGGACGACCCCGTATCGTTCATGGCGGCCAGCGCGGTACCCGCTATCATCACCAGCACCAGGCCCAGAGCGCGGATACCAAAGGTGAGCCAGTCAAAGCCCTTATGCTCGTGTCGTTCAAGCAGGATAATAAACGCGCGATAAGCCAGCAACAGGGGAAACAGGTAAGCGGCGAAACCCACCAACGAGAAAAACACGTCTGCCAACCAGGCGCCGGTAGGGCCACCCAGATTGCTGATCTTGGCGCCACTGCCGGTGGCCGACCAGCCCGGATCCCGTGAGCTGTAGGTGGTTAAGGCCATCAACAGGTACAGGCATACAGCGCTCACGCCGATAAACGCCCCTTCACGCAGCCGTGGGCCAAGGAAACTTTCGGTGTTGGTACTGTCGGGCACGGCTTTTACTGTCCTTCCTGGTCGCCCGGGCCTAGCTCCGATACGACGCCACTATACGATTCATTACAGGAACCAATTGTGAACGAATTTGCTATTTATTTCAAAGAGTTATAGCCTTTTTTTAGAATAACCCTGATCTTTGCCGGATTTCCACCTTTAAAGTACCATAGTCGACCCCCATATGATTGGGGTCAGGTCTAGAATTTAGCGTGAATCACGAATTGTCTGACGTCAAGATTTCCAGTTTCTCCTGAATCACGCTAAATTCTAGACCTGACCCCATGTAATGCTATCCCCCAAAGCAGGAAAGAACCCTATGAGTGACACCAAGCACCACACCTTGATTATCCTGGGCAGCGGCCCCGCCGGTTATACCGCGGCCGTATACGCCGCGCGGGCCAATCTCCAGCCGGTGGTCATCACTGGCATACAGCAGGGTGGGCAGCTCACTACCACCACCGAGGTGGAGAACTGGCCCGGTGGCGCGCCGGACCTGCAGGGGCCCCAACTGATGCAGCAAATGCAGGAGCATGTCGAGCGTTTTGATGCGGATATCGTATTTGATCATATCGAAGAGGTGGATCTCAGCGCCCGCCCGATGCGGCTCAAAGGCACGGGGACATACACCTGTGACGCCCTGATCATCGCCACCGGGGCTTCCGCCCAGTACCTGGGGTTGCCCAGCGAAGAGGCATTTGCAGGCAAGGGCGTCAGCGCCTGTGCCACCTGCGACGGCTTTTTCTACCGCAACCAGAAGGTCGCGGTCATAGGCGGTGGCAATACAGCCGTGGAAGAAGCCCTTTACCTGGCCAATATCGCCTCGGGAGTGGTGCTGGTGCACCGCCGCGACGCCCTGCGCTCGGAAAAAGTGTTGCAGGACCGGCTGTTCGCACGTGAAAAAGAAGGCAAAGTGAAGATCATGTGGGATCACACTCTCGATGAAGTTTTGGGTGACGATAGCGGCGTGACCGGAATGCGCGTGAAATCGGTGAAGGACGACACTCTGAGCGACGTTGACCTAGCCGGCGTGTTTATCGCGATTGGCCACAAGCCCAATACCGACATCTTTGCCGGGCAACTGGCGATGAAGGACGGTTACATCAAAATTCACAGCGGTACCGACGGTAATGCCACGGCGACCAGCGCCCCGGGCGTATTCGCCGCCGGTGATGTGGGTGATCATATCTACCGCCAGGCGGTCACCTCAGCCGGGTTCGGTTGTATGGCGGCGCTGGATGCGGAGAAATACCTGGACAACCTTTAGCTGTCCCGATGCGACCTATAGCGCGCCTGGGGAAGGACAGCGACTTCCCCCCCTCTTCCGAGGCCCTGGACTACCCCAATGGCTTGTTGGCTGTAGGTGGTGAGCTGACACCCCAGCGATTGCTGGCGGCCTACCGCCGGGGAATTTTTCCCTGGTACGAGGAGCCACAACCCGTATTGTGGTGGACACCGGACCCTCGCTCCGTGCTGTTTCCCAATGAGCTGCATATCTCCCGCTCCCTGCGTAGAACATTGCGCAGGGATAAGTTCCACCTGGCGGTGGATGGCCAATTTTCCCGGGTGATGGGCGAATGCGCGCAGCTGCGCCTGGATGGCCTGGGTACCTGGATCGATGATGACATGATAGCGGCCTACAGCACCCTGCAGGCGCAGGGCTATGCCCACTCGATAGAAGTGCTGGACGAGGACGGTGTACTCCTTGGCGGCCTGTACGGCGTTGCCCTGGGCCGGGTGTTTTTCGGCGAATCCATGTTCAGCCGGACGGATGATGCCTCCAAGGTGGCCCTGGTCGCGCTGGTGAACATCCTGCGCCGCAGCGATTTTGAGATGATTGACTGCCAGGTGGAAAGCGATCACATGAACTCCCTGGGAGCGCGATTGATCAAGAGACTGGACTTCGAGCGGTGCCTTGCCCAAACTGTGGATATTGAAATCGATACCGGCACCTGGCAGTTGCCGGCCACTTGTGGAGATTTGCTGTGACCTCATCCATGCGGGATCTCAAGGTGTACACCACCTATCCCCATAGCTGCAGCTACCTGGAGGATCAGGAGGCCACCACTTTGTTCGTCGATCCGCGCCAGCCAGTGGACCAGAAACTCTACAGTAATCTCTCACAACTGGGCTTTCGGCGCAGCGGCAGTCACATCTATCGCCCTCATTGCACCCATTGCGACGCCTGTATTGCGGCCCGCATTCCGGTGGATTTGTTTGAAACCAAGCGGGGCCAGCGGCGTACATGGAACCGCAACCAGGATCTGACGGTACACGCCACAGACGATATGCGCGATAACGCGGCCTTCGAACTGTACCAAAACTACATAGAGTCACGCCATTCGGACGGGGACATGTACCCGCCGGAGCGTGAGCAATATGAGTCCTTTCTCAGTAATGCCTGGGGGTGTACGCGCTACTACCGCTTCTACGACGGGGAGTCTCTGGTCGCCCTGGCAGTAGTGGATGAACTGGTGGATGGCCTCTCGGCCATCTACACATTTTTTGATCCGGCGCTGGACAGGCGCAGCTTGGGCGGCTTCGCTATTTTGTGGCAGATTGAGAAAGCCCGTGAAATGGGCCTCGATTATCTCTATCTGGGTTACTGGGTGCGAAACTGCCAGAAAATGGCCTATAAATCTGACTATCGGCCGCTGGAACTGTATGTGAATAACCGCTGGACGACCCTGCTTTAGGAGTCACGCGTTCTTTCATAATTCCCGGCCAGCCCAAGACCTGAAGTTTTGCCATTGTTTGAGGTGGCGCTGGCGCCCACTTTCAGGCAAAATGCGGCCTGTTTTTTCATCGAGGACTGCCACCTAATGGCAAAAGAAGACCAGATTGAAATGGAAGGCGAGGTGATCGACACCCTGCCCAACACCACTTTTCGGGTACAGTTGGAGAATGGCCATGTTGTGACCGCCCATATCTCAGGCAAGATGCGCAAGAACTACATTCGCATCCTGACTGGCGATAAGGTACGTGTTGAACTGACGCCCTATGACCTGAGTAAAGGCCGCATCACCTACCGCGAGCGCTAGCTCTCCTCGAGCTCAGCCGCCTCCTCCTCCTCTTGTACTGTTACTTCCAGCTTGTTGTCCGCCTTGTTGAGGCGGACCAGTGCGGTGCCGCCCGACCGGGCGAGTGATCCGAATAACACCATCTCGGCCAGCGGTTTTTTTGATATATTCCTGGATAACGCGTTCCATGGGGCGTGCGCCCATGTGTATGTCGTAACCCTTCTCCACCAGCCACAGGCGGGCATCCTCGTCCACATCGATGGTCACGCGCTTCTCATCCAGTTGACTCTGCAACTCGGTGAGGAACTTGTCTACCACGGTGAAAATCACATCCTCACCCAGGGGCTGGAATTGTACGATGCTGTCCAGCCGGTTGCGAAACTCCGGCGTAAACATTTTATTGATGGCTTCCATACCGTCGCTGCTGTGATCCTGGCTGGTAAAGCCGATGGTACGGCGACTGATACTCTCGGCGCCGGCATTGGTGGTCATCACCAGGATGACATTGCGAAAGTCCGCCTTGCGGCCGTTGTTATCGGTCAGGGTACCGTGGTCCATGACCTGCAACAGCAGATTGAACACTTCCGGGTGTGCCTTCTCAACCTCATCCAGCAGCACCACCGCATGGGGGTGCTTGGTAACGGCGTCAGTCAGCAAACCACCCTGATCAAAGCCCACGTAGCCCGGCGGCGCACCTATCAGGCGGGACACCGTGTGGCGCTCCGTGTATTCCGACATATCGAAGCGAATCAGTTCCAGACCCAACAGGCCGGCCAGTTGCCGGGTCACCTCGGTCTTGCCGACCCCGGTGGGGCCCGCCAACAGGAATGAGCCGATGGGCTTGTCCCCTGACCTCAGGCCGGCGCGGGCCAACTTGATGGAGGTGGCCAGGCTACTGATGGCCTCATCCTGGCCGAATACAACCATTTGCAGATTGCTCTCCAGCTTTCTGAGGGTGTTCTTGTCGTCCGTGCTGACGGTTTTTGGTGGGATACGGGCGATCTTGGCGATTACCGTCTCGATATCACCGACACCAATGACTTTTTTGCGCTTGGAAGGAGACTGCAACTGCTGGTAGGCGCCCGCCTCATCGATCACATCAATCGCCTTGTCCGGCAGGAAACGATCCGTGATATATCGGGCGGACAAGTCGGTGGCCACGCGCAGGGCCCTGTCCGTGTAGCGCAGACCATGATGCTCCTCGAAACGGGACTTCAGGCCCTTGAGTATCTTGTAGGCGTCGTCCGCGCTGGGCTCCATCACATCAATTTTCTGAAAGCGTCGACTGAGGGCTTTGTCCTTGTCGAAGATGCCGCGATATTCCTGGAAAGTGGTAGAGCCGATACAGCGCAGCTTACCGGAGCTCAACAGCGGCTTTAACAGGTTGCTGGCGTCCATCACCCCGCCCGAGGCGGCGCCGGCGCCGATGATGGTGTGCACCTCGTCGATAAACAGAATAGCGTGTTCGCGCCTTTTCAACTCGTTCAGCAGACCCTTGAAACGCTTCTCGAAATCACCCCGATATTTGGTGCCCGCCAGCAGGGCGCCGAGATCCAGGGAGTATACGACGCTGTCCTTGAGAATCTCCGGCACCTCGCCATCCACGATCTTCTTGGCCAGGCCTTCCACAATGGCCGTCTTGCCCACGCCGGACTCACCCACCAGCAGCGGATTATTCTTACGCCGGCGGGCCAGGATCTGCGCCACGCGTTCAACTTCGGCAATGCGTCCGATCAACGGATCAATATGGCCGGCAGCGGCCTCCATATTCAGATTGGTGGTGAAGCTGTCCAGTGGATTGGATTCCGCCTCTTCCGCCCCTGACTCTTCGGTACCTGCCTGCCCGGGCTCGGGGGCATCACCGTCATTGGATACCTTGGAGATACCGTGGGTAATGTAATTCACCACATCCAGGCGGGCGACGCTCTGGGTCTTGAGGAAAAATACCGCCTGGCTTTCCTGCTCACTGAAAATCGCTACCAGTACATTGGCGCCAGTAACCTCGCTTTTGCCCGATGACTGCACATGGAACACCGCGCGCTGTAACACACGCTGGAACCCCAGCGTCGGCTGGGTGTCGCGGTCGTCTTCATCCTCTGGAATAAGGGGGGTGGTGGCGTCCACAAACTCCACCAGGTCGCCGCGCAGGCCTCCGATGTCGGCACCGCAGGCCTTGAGCACCCGGATTGCATCATTATTATCCAGAAGTGCCAGCAGTAGATGCTCCACGGTCATAAACTCGTGGCGCTTGGCCCTTGCACCCCGGAAGGCGTCGTTCAGCGTCTGCTCCAGATCTTTACTCAGCATACTTACCGCTCCTGGGAATTTATCCCTCAGATGCCTCTATTTCACACAATAACGGGTGTTCCTGTTCACGGGCATACTGGTTCACCTGAGCCGCCTTGGTCTCTGCGATGTCCCGTGTATAAATCCCGCATACACCCTTGCCCTGTGTGTGTACGGTCAACATAACATGAGTTGCCTGTTCGCGGTTCATGCGGAAGAAAACCTCCAGCACCTCAACCACAAACTCCATAGGAGTATAGTCGTCATTCATCAGTACTACTTTGAACAGCGGTGGACGCTTAAGTTCAGGTTTGGACTCCTTCAGCGCCAAACCGCCCTCGGAATCCTCCTGTTCCTTACTCATTCGCCAGTTGCCGCCCTGGGGGAACCCTCTCACTCACCACTCTCTTTCGATTTACTGATCAATTACTGTATATGGCTACATTATACGGTTTTTCAAGCAGGGGAAAGGCGCGCATTGTCCTTGATTCTTGCGAATAAGTGAATCTCACTCGATGGTAGCCGGTGTTGTGCTCTATGCCGTACCCGGACCGTCGGCGGCCATGGACGGCCGCCGCCGAGCCTACATGGATGTACTTGTAGCGTGTCCGGGTACGGCATAGAGCACAATATCGGCGAGGGATACGGAGAAGTATCTCTCGTACGCCCCCGCCGGTACTGTAAACAGTGCTGTTCCAGGACACGCTACAAGCACATCCATGTGCGCTCGGGTTCGGCCATCCATGGCCTCACACGGTCCTGGAACAGCACTGTTTACAGCACCTGCTCCCATCGGTTTCGTGCATAGCAATTAGGAGCCCATGCCAAAAAGTTGGGCATAAGGAAGGCAGCAACAAAAAAAGGGCCCGTGTCACCACGAGCCCTTTTTTATAGCGAGCCTTGTTATTACATGGCTGCAACGATCGCCTTGCCGAACTCGGAACAGCTCAGCAGAGTCGCACCTTCCATCTGGCGTTCAAAGTCATAAGTGACCGTGCGCTTCTGGATGGCGCCGTTCATGCCCTTGATAATCAGGTCGGCAGCTTCGTTCCAGCCCATGTGGCGCAGCATCATTTCCGCGGACAGGATCAGGGAACCGGGGTTCACTTTGTCCTGGCCGGCGTACTTGGGTGCGGTGCCGTGGGTGGCTTCGAACAGGGCGATGGTGTCGCTCAGGTTGGCACCCGGTGCGATACCGATACCACCTACCTGGGCCGCCAGGGCGTCAGACAGGTAGTCACCGTTCAGGTTCAGGGTGGCGACCACGCTGTACTCTTTGGGGCGGGTCAGAATCTGCTGCAACATAGCGTCGGCGATCACATCCTTGATGATGATCTCATTGCCATTGTTGGGGTTTTTGATGGAAACCCAGGGGCCACCGTCAATCAATTCGCCACCAAACTCTTCCTGGGCCAGCTCGTAGCTCCAGTCGCGGAAAGCGCCTTCGGTGAACTTCATGATGTTGCCTTTGTGAACGATGGTCACTGAGGGCAGGTCCTGGTCGATGGCATACTGAATGGCTTTGCGCACCAGTCGCTTGGTGCCCTCCTCGGAGACCGGTTTGATGCCGATGCCAACGTTGGTGGGGAAGCGGATCTTGGTGGCGCCCATTTCATTGATAATGAAATCGACCACTTTCTGGGCTTCCTCAGTACCGGCCTCGTACTCGATACCGGCGTAAATGTCTTCGGAGTTCTCGCGGAAAATCACCATGTTACAGGCACCCGGGTCCTTCACCGGCGAGGGCACGCCCTCAAACCAGCGTACGGGGCGCAGGCAGGTGTACAGGTCCAGCTCCTGGCGCAGGGCCACGTTCAGGGAGCGAAAACCGCCACCCACAGGCGTTGTCAGCGGGCCCTTGATGCCAACCGCGTATTCTTTAATGGCTTCCAGGGTCTCCTCGGGAAACCAGTCACCGTCGTACATCTCAGCTGCTTTCTCGCCGGTGTAGATTTCCATCCAGGAAATTTTCTTGTCGCCGTTGTAAGCCTTGTCGACCGCGGCATTTACCACCTCGATCATCACCGGGCTGATATCGACGCCGATACCGTCACCTTCGATGTAGGGAATGATAGGATTGTCTGGGACGTTCAGGCTGAAATCTTCATTGACGGTGATTTTGTCACCCTCAGTAGGGACCTGAATATGCTTGTAGCCCATAATGTACTCCTTTGCTGCCGGGTCGTTGGAATCAGGGGCGGCATGCTTTGCCGTCCCGTTTGAAGCGGCGCGCATTGTAGCACGATTAAATCGCAAAATTCTCGGGAAATAGGGTCTCTTATGCTAGTGCTCAAGGTGAAATGGCTAAAATAATCCTCCTGAATAAGCCTTTCCGCGTTCTCAGTCAATTCAGTGACAAAGAGAGACCGCCGGGACAGTCGCGCGCGACCCTCGCCGACTACCTTGCGGCTCCGGGTTTCCGGGTGGCCGGCCGCCTGGACTATGATTCAGAGGGCCTGTTGCTACTTACTGACGACGGATTGCTGCAACAACAAATCGCCAATCCCCGGCACAAGCTATGGAAGACCTACCTGGTCCAGGTTGAGGGAGAGCCCGACGATGGGGCTCTGCGGAAACTGGTAGACGGTGTCGAGCTCAATGACGGCCCCACCCTTCCCGCCCACGCCCGGCGGGTACCAGACCCGCGAATCTGGCCAAGAACACCTCCTGTGCGAGAACGCAAATCCATACCCGACTGCTGGCTGGAACTATCTATACGCGAGGGTCGCAATCGCCAGGTGCGGCGGATGACTGCGGCTATCGACTTCCCCACCCTGCGCCTGGTGCGCACGCGCATTGGGGACTGGTCCCTGAACGACCTGCTTCCGGGGGAGTATCGGGAACTCGCCGTCCACATGCCGCCCCGGTCTACAAAACCGCCATCATCCAAAAGGAGGCGCTAGTGTACTGGCTGGCGACATCCAACACCTTGCTTTACTGCACCGTTTCTGCGTAAGCTTAACTAGTGTCCGTCCGGAAACGATGTGTTGCCAAACTGGCCGTCATTCCCGCGTAGGCGGGAATCCAGTAAAATCAAGCACATGCTGGATCCCCGCCTGCGCGGGGATGACAAAATGTGAGTTTCCGGATGCGCACTAACCAGGGATAACATCTTCAATAACAAGTTGATCCACGGAATGGACACCAGGAGTATCAACTTCTCCGTTCCAGGGTCATCACAGGTTTTATGGGGTAGACACAAAGCATGCTGGACGAAAAAAGCACCAAGATCGGAATCCTGGTCGATGTCACCGGGGAACACTTCACTGCAAAACTGATTTCCCAGGGTGACCAGGTCGCCTCCAGTGGGATGCCCGGCACCAACGATGTAAGAATCGGGCAGGTAGGCTCCTACCTCTCGGTCAAGCAGTCCGATGTGCAGACTCTGGTTATGGTAGAACGCAGCTACCGCGTAGCCGACAGACAGGGCCAGGCCGCGCATATGGTTCGCTTAACGCCACTGGGTGAAATCAGCCCGAAAGGCGCATTTAGCAGGGGCGTCTCTCATTTTCCAACCAGTGGCGCCGAAATTCACGTGGTTTCGCACAGGGACCTGGAACGGGTCTTCGCCAGGCACAGTGAAGTCGGTTACAAAGTCGGCCGCCTGACGCCCTTTGAAGGCATCGATGTTTATCTGGACGCCTCGGCTTTTTTCGGTCGTCACGCGGCAATTCTCGGACAAAGCGGTTCGGGGAAATCATGGACTGTGACCAGCATGATTCAATCGGCACTGCGCAGCATGCCCCAGGCTCACATCATCCTGCTCGACCTGCACGGAGAATACTGTGACAAGGAAGTGGATGGTGTAGTCAGCAAATCCCCTTTTCCTGCGAGCAAAGTGCGCAGCCTCCAGGCGAGTGAGGTGGAGTTCCCTTACTGGCTTCTGTCCTATTCGGAGTTATGCGAATTAATCATCGACCCGGACGACGAAAACGCCTCGATCCAGGTTTCGTTCCTGCGCTCGATACTGATGCAGCTCAAGCGGGAGACCAACGAGCACCTCGAACTGGGGCACATCACGGTGGATTCACCGGTGTACTACTCAATGGATGCTTTTATCGAGTTGATCGAGAAGAGAAACTCGGAAACAAGTAATTTCGGCAAGACGCAATCAGTGTCGTTCGGCAGGTTCGACCAGCTGCTGGTACGGATGAACAGCCTGCTTAACGATACGCGCTACGACTTCCTGATGAAGCCGACTGTGCGGACATCGACTGAATCACTGACGGACCTGATGAAAGACCTGGTCGGCCTGGGAGAACCGAAAGCCAGCGTGACCGTTCTGGATCTCAGCGCCGTGCCCTTCGACGTTGTGCCGATGGTGACCGCCCAGATTGGTCGACTCGCTTACGAATTCAATTTCTGGAACCCGCTGTGCCGGGAGTTTCCGATTTTCCTCATCTGCGAAGAGGCGCACGAGTACATCCCCCGTGAAGACATTCCGCGCTACAGGGAAGCGCGCCGCTCGATGGAGAGGATTGCCAAGAACGGCCGCAAATACGGTGTCGGCCTCTGCGTGGTGAGCCAGCGCCCGCACGATATTTCAGAAACTGTGCTGTCCCAGTGCAGTTCGTATATTTGCCTTCGCATATCCAACCCGGAGGATCAGGAGTACATGCGTTCCATGGTGCCCGAAGCCGCGCGCGGTACGTTTGCCGCCCTCACTTCCCTGTCAAAGGGTGAAGCCGTAGCGCTGGGCGAGGCAGTGCCAATGCCGGTACGCTTCAAGGTCGACATACCGGACCCACCACCTAACTCGACTGATATCGATTACGCAGGCAAGTGGGCCCACGGCGGCGAGGAAATCAGTGTCGAGAAGCTGGTAAGCAACTGGCACAGGCAGGTGCGTTAAGCCGCGATATTTATCACTCTCTGGATCTGATTTACAACGAATGAGCCTGAATTCTGCCAGCAAAGTTATCGTCGGTATGTCCGGTGGCGTCGATTCCTCCGTGTCTGCCCTGCTCCTGCAGCAGCAGGGCTATCAGGTGGAAGGCCTGTTCATGAAGAACTGGGAAGAGGACGATGGCACGCAGTACTGCACCGCCAAAGAAGATTTTGCCGATGCCCAGGCGGTAGCCGATAAACTGGGTATCACACTGCACGGTGCCAATTTCGCCGCGGAGTACTGGGACAACGTATTCGAGCATTTTCTGGCCGAATACAAGGCCGGCCGCACACCCAACCCGGACATCCTGTGTAACCGGGAAATAAAGTTCAAGGCCTTCCTGGATTATGCCATGCTGCTGGGAGCGGATTATATCGCCACGGGTCACTATACCCGCTGCGGTGAGGCAGATGGTAAAGCCACCCTGCTCAAGGGGCTTGATAACAACAAGGACCAGAGTTACTTCCTGCATGCAGTGGGCCATGCGGAACTGGAAAAAACCCTGTTTCCCGTGGGTGAGATAGAAAAGCCACTGGTGAGAAAGCTGGCGGAGCAATACGACCTGGTGACCGCGAAAAAGAAAGACTCCACGGGTATCTGCTTTATAGGCGAGCGTCGCTTCAAGGACTTTTTGCAGCAGTACCTGCCGGCGCAGCCGGGTGAGATACTGAGCCTGGACGGGGAACTCCTGGGCCGGCACCACGGCCTGATGTACCACACGATTGGTCAGCGTCAGGGCCTGGGTATTGGTGGCCTGTCCAACCACACGGAAGCGCCCTGGTACGTGGTGCGCAAGGATCTGTACAACAATGTATTGCTGGTGGCGCAGGGTAATGATCACCCCGCCCTGTTCACCTCCAGCCTGAATACCGGCGAAATCTACTGGGTAGCCGCCGCGGCGCCACAGTTGCCACTGAGCTGCATGGCCAAAGTGCGTTACCGGCAACCGGACCAGGCCTGCACCCTCAGCCTCGGGGGCAACGGCTACCGGGTAGATTTTGAGCAGCCCCAACGGGCGGCGACCCCGGGGCAGTCGGTGGTCTTTTACCAGGGCGAACTGTGCCTGGGCGGCGGCGTTATAGAGCGTACTGAATAGCCAATGAGCGAATCGAACCTCTCAAACCTGGAACAGCAGACAGTGGCGCTGGCCGGCGTGGCACAGGCCGCGCGCATGGTAGACCAGATTTCCAAAACCGGCAGTTACCCCCTGGAATTTCTGGAGCCGTCGGTACACAGCCTGTTCGCATTCGAAGCGGACAGTGTCGAGGATATTTTTGGTGGCCTCCCCGGCGTCAAGCTGGGTCTGCACAATTTGAGCAGCCTGCTGGCCAGTCGCCAGGCGCAGGAAAACCACGACGTGGTGCGCTATGTATTCAGCCTGCTATACCTGGAGCGCAAATTCGCCGCCAATCGGGAGATGATGTCCGTGGTGCACTCGCGCCTGGAGCACGCCAGTTTCCGCGCCGAGCACTTTGCCAACCATGTCCATGACCTGTGCCACAGTGTATCGGGAATCTACCAGGACACACTGAGCGGACTCAAATTTCGCATCAAGGTCAACGGCAGCGCCCAGCACCTGCAAAATACCCAGAATGCCGATGTGATCCGCACCCTGCTGCTGGCCGGCATCCGTTCCGCCTTCCTGTGGCGCCAGTTGGGGGGACGCCGCTGGAAACTGGTAGTACAGCGCAAGCAGTTGCTGAGGGCCTCGCAGAACCTGTCCCGCGGTCTTGGCGTGGTGTAAAATCACCTTTTTATTTTTGGAGAAATTCATGGACTTGTCAGCACTCAGCGCAGTCTCCCCCATCGACGGCCGTTACGGCAGCAAGACCGCAGCCCTGCGTGAGGTATTCAGCGAATTCGGGCTGATCAAGCGCCGTGTACTGGTGGAAGTCCGCTGGTTGCAGTGCCTGGCAGCGCACGGGGGAATTGTAGAGGTACCCACACTGTCAGCGGAAGCAAACCGCATACTGGAAGAAATCCTGGCCAATTTTGGCGAGGTGGATGCGCGCCGCATCAAGGATATCGAAGCGACCACCAATCACGACGTCAAGGCGGTGGAGTATTTCCTCAAGGAACGCTTGGCCGGTAATGCGGAGCTGGAGGCGGTGTCGGAATTTGTCCACTTTGCCTGTACCTCCGAAGACATCAACAACCTGTCTCATGCCCTTATGCTGCGCGACGGCATGCGGTCCGTGCTGTTGCCGGCCATGCAGGAGGTTGTCACTGCCCTGGCCGGCGTGGCACAGGAAGCGGCGGCAGTGCCTATGCTGTCGCGCACACACGGCCAGACCGCCAGCCCCTCCACCATGGGTAAGGAGTTCGCCAATGTCGTCGCGCGCCTGCGCCGCCAAATCAACCAGCTGCAACAAATGGAGTATCTGGGTAAGATCAACGGCGCCGTGGGTAACTACAACGCCCACATATCGGCCTACCCACAAGTCGATTGGCAGCTCAATGCGCAGGAATTTGTGACATCCCTGGGCCTTAACTGGAACCCCTACACCACCCAGATCGAGCCCCACGATTACATGGCGGAACTGTTCGATACCATCGCCCGTTTCAATACCATCCTGATCGACTTTGACCGGGACATCTGGGGCTATATTTCCATGGGCTATTTCAAGCAGAAAACCGTGGCAGGGGAAGTGGGCTCTTCCACCATGCCGCACAAGGTCAACCCAATTGATTTTGAGAATTCGGAAGGAAATCTCGGCCTGGCCAATGCGGTATTCGGGCACCTGGCTGCCAAGCTGCCACTCAGCCGCTGGCAGCGGGACCTCACCGACAGCACGGTGCTGCGCAATATGGGCGTTGGCGCCGGTTACAGCCTGATCGCATACCAGTCCAGTCTGAAAGGTATTAGTAAATTGCAACTTAACGAGGCGCGCCTGGCCGATGACCTCGACAACAGCTGGGAAGTGCTGGCTGAGCCCATACAAACGGTGATGCGCCGCTACGGCATCGAGAAGCCTTACGAAAAGCTTAAAGAGCTCACCCGTGGCCAGGATATGAGCAAAGAGGTTATCCAGGCCTTTGTCGCCACACTGGATTTACCCGAGGAAGCCAGGCAGCAACTGTTGGCCCTGACACCGGCTAACTATATCGGTAACGCTGAGGACCAGGCCCGGGGTATCAAGTAAGCACACTATGAGTATTGGCTGGAACCAGAGCTTCGACAGGGAAATATTCCTGGCCCGGCACTGGCAGCGCAAGCCGCTGCTGATACGCGCTGCTCTGGAAAACTTCAGCCCGCCGCTGGACCGCCACGAACTGGCGGGGCTGGCGCTGGAAGAAGGCGTGGAATCGCGCATCATCGAACACCGGGACGGCCTGTGGCAGTTACATCACGGCCCGTTCTCGGAGCAGGATTTTCAGCGCGATTTTCCCTGGACCCTGCTGGTACAGGCAGTCGATCACCATATTCCAGAAGTCGTCGCACTGCGCCAGTTGGTAGATTTTCTGCCACAGTGGCGCATGGACGATGTGATGGCCAGTTACGCTGTGGATGGCGGCAGCGTGGGCCCACACTACGACAACTACGACGTTTTCCTGTTACAGGGCGAGGGCGAGCGGCTGTGGAAATTGGGCCAGTTCTGCGATGCTGCATCCACGCTGCTACCTCATGACGAACTGCGAATTCTCGATACCTTCGAGTGTGAGCAGGAGTATCTGCTGGGTCCGGGAGACATGCTTTACGTTCCGCCAGGTATCGCCCACTGGGGCATTGCCCAGGGTGAGTGCACTACATTTTCCATCGGGTTTCGGGCACCGCGTATCAACGATATGGTGTCGCGCTGGGTCGACCAATTGCTGGAGCAACTGGACAGCGATCAGTTCTACCGCGATGCCGGCCAGGCACCCGTCACGCGCCCCGGCGAGATACGCCCGCGCGACCTGGAGCGCGCACTGGCCCAGCTGCAGGCCGCTCTGGACCAGGACGCCGGCAATCATTGGTTTGGCGAGCTGGTTACCGAGCCTCGCTACGAACCCATGTCGGATGATGACGACCTGGCGGAGGCCCAGGCACTATTGGCCGATAGCGCTGCTTTTGTAGCCTTGTCTCCCGCGGCCAAACTTGCCTGGCAGCAAGAACTGGAAGGTATTGCCGTGTTTGCCAACGGCGAGAGTCTGGAATTTCCACAGGGCATCCTGCCTGTTCTGATAACACTGTGTGAAAACTGGCGCCTGGAGGGCGATACACTGTCTCGCGCCATGATCGATCCCGATAGCGCCGCTCTGCTACACTACTTGCTGGAGAGCGGGTGTATCTATGTCGAATAAAGAGTCGAATAAAGAATCGAATAACGAGTCGGATGACGGGCCAAATGAAGAGCTCGGTAAAGAGTTGAACGAGGTGGCGGCTGGTTTTGTTACCGGGGTAGAGTATCCCCACCCGTTCGCCGAGATGGCCGCTGAACTGTGCAACAGCGCATCACGTTATATCTGCATACTGAGTCCACACCTGGATCACGAGGCTTTTGATACCCCCGAGTTGGCCGCGGCCCTGAGCGCCCTGGCGCGCAACAGCCGCCAGACCCAGGTGCGTATATTGATCAGCGACTCGCGAGCGCTGGTAGGGCGCGGCCACCGATTGCTACAACTGGCCCGGCGCATACCCTCCTCCCTGGCTATCCAGAAGCTGGCGGAGCACCCGGACTGGAAAGGCGAGACCATCGTCATCAGGGATCACGACGGCGTGCTGTATAAACCCGGGGGAAGCGGGCACGACGGCTTCTACGAACCCGACTCCCGGGCATCAACCCAGAAACATCTCGAACTGTTTGAGGAACTGTGGCGACACAGTGCCCAGGACACCGAGCTGCGTTCACTGAGTTTGTAGGGCACTAACCGCGCTTGATACGGGTCGCGAGCAGGCCAATGCCTTGAATAAACAAAACCGGACCAAAAAAGTAAGCGAGAAACAACGGTCCGTTAAAGAAGAACTCAACCTCATACTGTAAACCGCTGGCCGCCCCATCGCCCCCTTCGCTTATCGTATCGAAATCCAGCGGGCCGGAAGCGCCTGCCTCCATCAGTTTGACCGAGATTTCGCGCTCTATAAAGGGAAGAAATATCTGTTGCCCGATGGGATCGCGGCTCAGGCTATTCCACTCCACCAGCGTTATTACAGCCAGCGCCACTGCCCAGGCTATGCTGAGATGAGTGGCGCGATTTATTACCGGTGTGCTCATGAGCTAACTCATTTGCGCGATTGCGTCGGCCAGCGCCAGCTGTCGCTGCGCCTCTTCGACGTGTAAATTTTCCACCAGGCGGCCCTTTACAACCACCACACCCTTACCTTCCGCCCGCGCCTGCTCGAAGGCCTCAATAATATCGCGCGAACTGGCGATCTCCTGTTCATCGGGGGCGAAAGCAGCGTTGGCGGCATCGATCTGCTTCGGGTGAATCAGGCTTTTACCATCAAAACCCAGGTCCCGGCCCTGCTCGCAGGAGGCGCGCAGCAATTCGTCGTTTTCCAGATCGAGTTGCACACCGTCGATGATATGCAACCCGTGAGCCCTGGCGGCATAAACACAGAGACTGAGCGCGGTGATAAAACCCAGTCGGTCGGGTGTGTGACGCACGCGGGTATCCTTGGACAGGTCGGATGTACCCAGCACCATACCCTTCAGGCGTGGGTGGGCGCCGGCGATTTCCGCTATATTCAGGATGCACAGGGGTGTTTCAGCCATAATCCACATATCGACTGTGTCCGGACAGCCGGCGGCCTCAAAGGCGGAAATCGCCTCTACCACGTCCGCGGCGGTGGATATCTTGGGGATCAGAACCGCGTCGGGGGCGGTACCCGCGCCGCAGATGGCGTTGATATCGTCCAGGCCCCATTCAGTGGACAGTGCGTTGATACGTACCATCAGCTCCCGATGACCATAACCACCCTGCTCCAGAGCCCCTGTAATCTGTTCCCTGGCCAGTTCTTTGGCCTCCGGGGCAACCGCGTCTTCCATATCGAGAATCAGGCAATCCGCTGGCAGTGAGCGGGCTTTTTCCAGGGCGCGCGGGTTGGAGCCTGGCATGTAGAGCAATGAACGGCGGGGCCTGATCTTCATCGTGTAAGTCCTCGAATGTCTGTAAAGGTGCATTGTGGGGCCGGAGACGAGGCAAGGATACAGAAATTCGCGGAGTATAAGCAAGGCCGGGGCTTAAAAGCACATAACTGGAGACGAAACTGGACATGTCCCACTGCTTCCGGGACTTTTTTGCCTTGCTCAGTTAGGATAAAGCATGCCTTTGCATGGCAAAAAACTCCCGGAAGCAGCGGGGACGTATGCACTATCGACTTAATTAAGTGTCATTCACCAATAGCTCTATTCAACAGGCAGGATAAACTATGACAGACGTCTCCAATGATGGCGAGCAATCGCTGGCCCAGGCCGCTGCGGTATTAAGTGACACACAGGGCCTCATCGACCGGGCGCTGGCCGCACTCAGGTCCAAAACCCTGGAGGGCGACCGGGTCTCCCCCGCGAAGCTCGATGCCTATCAGTTGGTCTCCTACGAGTTGTCCCTGTGCTGGGCCGAGTGCTCCGCCGCGAGCTTCTTATTGGCCCACGCCAGCCGCCTCGAAGAGGAAATGCCCGACGCAGCCGGCTTTACCACCCGCCTGGCGACCCTGTTCTGCGCCGAGGCGGTCACCAACTGCACCGCCCGCTTGCGTGCCAGGCCCGCGGATTTCGAGTTCAGCGAGGCGGACATCTCCGCGGTGACATCCGGCGACAATACGGCGGCATTCCTGGCGGCACAACTTACTGCCGGGAACATCGCCGCCATCGGCCAGGAAGTGCTGGATCGCGATGGCGACCTCGGTCCGGACCTGCTGAGCGAACACCACACCATGATGCGCGACACCTTCCGACGGTTCGCCGACGACGTGGTCGCCCCCCTGGCGGAAGACGTACACCGGGAAGACCTGATCATTCCCGATGCCATCCTGGAACCGCTGAAGGAAATGGGTATGTTCGGCCTGTCCATCCCCGAGACCTACGGTGGCCTGCAGGAGGATGACAAGGAAGACACCATGGGCATGATCGTGGTGACCGAGGAATTGTCCCGGGGCTCCCTGGGCGCCGCCGGCAGCCTGATCACCCGGCCGGAGATTCTGTCCAGGGCGCTGCTCAAGGGCGGTACCGAGGAACAGAAACAACACTGGCTGCCGCAACTGGCGGTGGGTGAACCCTTGTGCGCCGTTGCGGTGACCGAGCCCAATTACGGTTCCGATGTGGCCGGTGTGCGCCTGAAGGCAACTGCCACCGAGGGGGGCTGGATCCTGAACGGCGCCAAGACATGGTGCACATTTGGTGGCAAAGCCGGTCTGCTGATGGTGCTGGCCCGGACCAACCCCGATATATCCGCCGGTCACCGCGGCCTGTCCATGTTCCTGGTGGAAAAGCCCGCCAGCGACGGTCACGATTTTGAGATCACGCCTGAAACAGGCGGCAAACTGACCGGGCGTGCGATTGCCACCATAGGCTATCGCGGTATGCACTCCTTCGAACTGTTCTTCGACGATTTCTTTGTACCCGCCCAAAACATGCTGGGCGGTAGCGACGGTGAAGGCAAGGGCTTTTACTACGCCATGGCGGGCTTCGCCGGCGGCCGTATCCAGACCGCGGCTCGCGCTGTCGGTGTCATGCGGGCGGCCTTTGAGAAGGCCATCTCCTACTCCAAGGAACGGGTCGTGTTCAACCAGCCCATCGCACAATACCAACTCACCCAGGTGAAGCTGGCGCGCATGGCGGCCTTACTGCTGGCCTGTCGCCAGATCACCTACGATGTGGCCAAACTGATGGACCAGGGCTCCGGCGATATGGAAGCCAGCGGTGCCAAGCTGTTTGCCAGCAAGACCGCCGAGTGGCTCACCCGAGAGGCACTGCAGATTCACGGCGGCATGGGCTATGCCGAGGAGACCCCGGTGAGCCGCTATTTTGTCGACGCGCGGGTGTTGTCCATCTTCGAGGGCGCAGAGGAAACCCTGGCCCTGAAGGTTATCATCCGCTCCCTGGTTGAAAACGCAGGAGATCAAGCATGAGTGTTTCCCTGAAACTGACACCCCAGGAGGAGATTTCTGCCGACATTCCCATCGACCTGGAAAAAACGCGCCAGCCGCAATACGGCCGCTACCTGGACGAGCTGGACCCCGGGCAAGTATTTGAGCATCCCCGTGGCTACACTTTCGACACCACCAATATGCTGGATTTCGCCCGCACCTATATGCAGGCCAACCCCCTGTACCTGAACGCACAGTACGCCAGGGCGCACGGCTTCGCGGATCTGCTGGCCAGCCCGCAGATGGTGTTTAATGTGACCCTGTCACTGGGCGTGCAGAACGACTCGGAAAAGGCTATCGCCAACCTGGGCTACTACCAGGTGCAATTTATCCGCGCTGTCTACCCGGGAGACACGTTGCGCGCTTTCACCAAAGTGCTGGAACGCAGAGACCGGGGGCCGGACAAGCCCGGCATTACCCGCATCCGCACCGTGAGCGTCAACCAGAACGATGAAGTAGTACTGCAATACGAACGCAAGATCATGGTGGCCTGGCGCGGCGATCGCCTGCCGACCACGCCGGCACCGGATGTGACAGTGGACTTTCCCGGCGAGGACGCCCCGGAGGTACAACTGCCCCTGACAGACGGCCACTTCGCCCCTGGCCTCACCGGACCCAATACCTATTTCGAGGACTACAACCCCGGCGACATCATCGTGCACGCCAACGGCCGCACTATCACCGAGGAGCATATGGCCCTCACCTACCTGGTGGGCAACAGCCATCCCCTGCACTTCGACCGCATTTTTTCCAGCGGACTGTCCGGCAAGATGAGCGGTGAGCCCATCGTGTACGGCGGGCTGGTGTTTGCCTGGTTGGATGGCCTGGCCAGCCGCGATGTGAGCGAACACGCTGTATGGGAACTGGGCTTTACCGAGGGCTACCACACCCAGCCGGCCTTCGCCGGGGACACCGTGGGCGCCCTGTCGCGCATATTGGCCGTGGAAGATGTTCCGGGGGTGGAGGGCTACGGTATCGTGACCATGCAGTTGATCGGTGTGAAGAATATTTCCGCCGCCGCGGCCCTGGAAAAACATGGCGCCGACCTGTTTATCAAGGAAGACACCAAACGCGGCCTGGGCAAAGACAAGATCACCGACAAAATTTTTGAAATCGAGCGGCGCCTGCTGATCAAGCGTCGCCCCCGCTGAGGAGCACAATGTGACCCAGGAAACTGTACAACGCGACCGCCCGTGGCTGATGCGCACCTATTCGGGCCATACATCCGCGAAAGCGTCCAACGAATTGTATCGTATGAACCTGGACAAGGGGCAAACGGGGCTCTCTGTAGCCTTTGACCTGCCCACCCAGACAGGATACGACTCGGACCATCCCCTGGCCCGGGGGGAAGTGGGCAAGGTGGGTGTACCCATCGGCCACATAGCCGACATGGAAGCCCTGTTCGACCAGATACCCCTGGATCAGATGAACACCTCCATGACCATCAACGCCACCGCACCCTGGCTGCTGGCCCTGTATGTGGCGGTGGCGGAGCGCCAGGGTGTAGACCCGGCGCAGTTGCAGGGCACCACCCAGAACGACGTGCTCAAGGAATACCTGTCCCGGGGTACCTATATCTTTCCGCCGGAGCCCTCTGTACGGCTCACCACAGATCTCATTGCCTACACAGTAGACAATATCCCCAAGTGGAACCCCACCAATATCTGCAGCTACCACCTGCAGGAAGCCGGCGCCACGCCCACCCAGGAACTGGCCTACGCCCTGTCCACCGCCATCGCCATTCTGGACGCGGTGCAGGCCTCCGGACAGATTGCGCAAGACCGGTTCCAGGCGGTGGTAGGCCGCATTTCCTTCTTTGTGAATGCCGGTATCCGCTTCGTGGAGGAAACCTGCAAATTGCGCGCCTTCGGCCGCATGTGGGACGCCATGACGCAGAAGCGTTACGGCGTGGACGACCCCAAACAGCGCCGCTTTCGCTATGGCGTGCAAGTCAACTCCCTGGGGCTCACCGAATCGCAGCCGGAAAACAACGTACAGCGTATCGTGCTGGAAATGCTGGCGGTGACCCTATCCAAAAACGCCAGGGCCAGGGCCATCCAGTTGCCCGCCTGGAACGAAGCCCTGGGACTGCCCCGCCCCTGGGATCAACAGTGGGCCCTGCGTATGCAGCAAGTGCTGGCCCTGGAAACTGACCTGTTGGAATACGGCGACCTGCTGGATGGTTCTCCGGTGGTTGAGGCGAAAGTAGAGGAATTGATTGCCGGCGCGGAAGCGGAAATGACTCGCGTTGCCGAACAGGGCGGCATGGTCCAGGCCATCGAGAGCGGTTACGTCAAACGCGAACTGGTGCAGAGCCATACCCGGCGCATGCGCAACATCGAGAGCGGCGACCTCAAGATCGTCGGTGTGAACTGTTTCCAGGAAACGGCGGAATCACCCCTCACCTCCGGCACAGACTCCGGGATTATGAAGGTCAACGTGCAGGCCGAGCGCGACCAGATCGCTTCATTACAGGCCTTCCGCGCTGCCCGCAACCAGGGTGAAGTGGACGAGGCTCTGGGACAACTACGCGCCGCGGCGGTGGGTGGCGACAATATCATGCCCTCCTCCATCGCCTGCGCCCGGGCGGGTGTAACCACCGGCGAATGGAGCGAGGTGCTGCGCGAGGTGTTTGGCGAGTATCGTGCGCCCACCGGCATTGATATTTCCATGGCCAGCCAGACCGGTTCTGCCGCCCTGGATGAAGTGCGCGAGCGGGTGCGCAAAACCGGTGAAGAACTGGGCCGCCCCCTGCGCCTGCTGATCGGCAAGCCCGGTCTGGACGGACACAGCAATGGCGCCGAACAAATCGCCGTCAAAGGCCGCGACGCGGGCTTTGAAATCGTCTATGAAGGTATTCGCCTGACACCGGCCCAGATCGCCCGGGCGGCACAGGAAGAAGGCGTCCACCTGATCGGCCTCTCCGTACTGTCGGGCAGCCACATGGAACTGGTGGAGGATATCTACAATGAGCTGGAGAAAATTGGTGCATCGGGCGTGCCTCTGATTATTGGCGGCATCATCCCGGAAGACGATGCGACACAGCTGAAGGCACAGGGGGTAGCGGCCGTGTTCACGCCCAAGGACGTGGATATGAACGCAATTATGGCTGATTTGGTCGATATCATTCGAGTCGCCAATGGCCTGGAGGCTTTCGCGTAATTCCACCGATGAATGCCAGCGGATTACCAGACCCTGCCGAACTCGCTGCTGCCGCCAGCAGGGGTGAACGTGCGGCCCTGGCCACGGCGCTTAACCTGTTGGACGACAGGCGCAGCGCATCGCGCCAGTGCGCGGCGCTATTTCTGGCCCGTTTACAGCAGGATGGATCCTGTGCCGGCGGGCGACTGATAGGCATCACCGGGCCACCGGGAGCGGGAAAATCCTCACTGACCGCGGCACTGATCACCGTGTGGCGGCAACGGGGACTGCGGGTCGGCGTATTGGCTGTCGATCCGTCCAGTCCTATCAGCGGTGGCGCCCTGCTGGGCGACAGGCTGCGTATGAAGACCAGTAGCGACGACGACGGCGTGTTCGTTCGCTCCCTGGCCTGCCGCGGTGAATTCGGCGGCCTGAGCGCCGAGGTGTGGCCCATGAGCCTGGTCATGCTGGCGGCCTTCGATGTGACCCTGATCGAGACAGTCGGCGTGGGGCAGCGGGAAATCGACGTCTCCAGGATGTGCGATACCACCTGTTATGTGGCACAACCTGGCTCCGGCGACAGCGTACAGTTTTTGAAAGCGGGTATTCTGGAAGTGCCCCACATTTTAGTAGTCAACAAAGAGGATATGGGTGCAGTGGCGCGCCGCACCCTGTCGGAACTGGGCGCCGCGATGAATCGCGAACACCCTGACGGGCACTGGCAGGTTCCGGTACTGTCCGCCAGCGCCACGCACGGCACAGGCATCGAGGCACTGGCCGATGCCATGGAGCAACACCATGACATGCTCTGCTCCCGCGGTTTGCTGCAAACTCGCAGGCAGTGCTACCAGGGCCAGTGGATACTGAAGAGATTGCAGGATGAGTTCGGCAATTACGGCATTGAACGGCTCGGCGGCGAGCAGCAAATACTCGACCAGCTCCAGGCACAGGGTCTGGCACTGTTTGAACAGCACGAAATGCTCAAGCAGCGAGCCTACAGTTTTTATAACGACACAAATGACACACACCATTGAGATAACACTCAGGAGTTAATTATGCGCAGTCCCCGAGATTTTTTCCGACCCCTGGCACTGGGTGCCCCACAGCCCTTACGTGACATCCCGGTACGCCCGTCGCGGATGATTCACTTCTTTGACCCCAGCAACCCCAGGATGGCGGAAAAGGCGCCGTCCATCGCCAGCAAGGTCGATATCCTGCTGGGCAACATGGAAGATGCCGTCGCCATAGACAACAAGGAAGCGGCCAGAGAGGGCTTTATTAAAATCGCCAGGGACAACGACTTTGGCGATACCCAGCTGTGGACACGGGTGAACAGCCTGGACAGCCCCTGGTTCCTGGATGATGTCACGCAGATCATTAGCGAGGTGGGCGACAAGGTCGACGTCATCATGCTGCCCAAGGTCCAGGGTGCCTGGGATATCCACTATGCCGACCAGCTGATCGCCCAGCTGGAAGCCAGGGCGGGGCTCAAGAAGCCCATTCAGCTACACTGCATCCTCGAAACCGCCCTGGGTGTGGCCAACGTGGAAGAGATTGCCAATGCCAGCCCGCGTATCCAGGGCATGAGCCTGGGCCCTGCTGACCTGGCGGCCTCACGGCGCATGAAGACCACCCGCATTGGCGGCGGCCACCCGGGCTATCTGGTGCGCAACGATCCCCGGATCCGGACAACCCTGAAGCGGCACGCGGCACCCACCAGCAGGATCTGTGGCACTACACTATCGCGCGCATGGTCGATGCCTGCGTCGGCGTCGGCGCCCTGCCCTTTTATGGCCCCTTTGGTGCCATCGACGACCCCCTGGCCTGCGAGGACCAGTTCCGCAACGCCTTTCTCATGGGCTGCGTGGGCGCCTGGTCGCTGCACCCCAACCAGATAGACATCGCCAAGAATGTATTCAGCCCCCCGGCGGATGAGGTGATCTGGGCCAAGCGTGTACTGGAGGCCCTGCCCGACGGCAGCGGCGCGGTGATGGTCGACGGCAAGATGCAGGACGACGCCTCCTGGAAGCAGTGCAAGGTCATGGTCGACCTGGCGCGCCTGATCGCCGAAAAGGATCCTGAGCGCAAGGCGCTTTATGGTTTCTAGATGAGACTGGCGCCCCAAATGCTGCTAGTAAATCAATAATCAAGAGGGAGTTATGTCCTGTGACAGCAGTGAAATAAGGCATGTTATTTACCGCTACGCTGACCTTATCTACCGGGGGGACTGACTTAAGCGAAATACCACGGTCTCCGCACAAGCTGTAGGGTCGAGTTTATTCGACCAGTGCCAGAGTTGCTTCAATTCCTGGCCGAATAAATTCGGCCCTACATCGCTTAAGTCAGAGCCATCAGCTCATTTCCCGCTGCTGTTGAAGCAAAATTCAGACATTTGTCTTCAGCATCAACTTTTTGAATGTCACTGCATTATGATCTGTAGTGTCCCGTTCCGGCTCTTCAGCCAATTCGATATTGGGGAAGCGCTTGAACAACTCGCTGATGGTCAGGTACAGCTGGCGTTTGGCCAGCGCAGCCCCGATGCAGAAGCGCGGCCCATAACCAAACAACACATCGGGGTCGAACACTCTTTTAACATCAAACGTCTCGGGGTCGTCATAGTAGTCCGGGTCGTGATCCTTGAGGTGCGGCATCATCAACACCATTTGTCCCTTGCGCACCGGTTGCTCAAGTATCTCCATGTCCCTGGGAGCATAGCGGGCAAAGCCCATTTTTGACTGGGTTGACCAGCGCATGATTTCGCTGAAGGCATTGGAGAAACTCTCGGAAGATTCCAGCGCCGCCTCGATTTGGTCCTTGTTTTTAAGCAGAGAATAGACAGACCACTGCTGCGCAACCAAAGTGGTGTCAGCACCCGCCCCGATCAGAGCCAAAACCAGGGTAATAATATCCCACTCTTCAAAGCCCTCATTTTCCTCCTCCACCTTGAGCAACACACTGAGAAAATCATCCTGTTCGGGTGCCAGGCGCCGCTCGGCGATCACATCCTTGAGTATCTCGATCGCGCGATTGCTGTCCTGTCGCGCACTCTCGCGCCGCTCATCCGAGATGGTGGGGTTCCAGGTTTCAGTGAAAGTCAGAATCACCTGTTTGATGTCTGGCCAGTACTTCTCCGGTACACCAATGGTCCGGCTAATGGAGATAAACGGAATCTCCCGCGCAATTCGCTCCAGGTAATCAAAGCTGTCCGGTTCGCCAAGCTCATCAAACAACTTCTGTACATCAGGCTCTATGCGACGCTGTATGGCGTCGACTACATTGCGTGAAAAAGCCGGCGCAGTGACCCTGCGAACAAGACGGTGATGATCGTGATCGGCTACCAGGCTGTGGCCTATTAGAGCGCGTTCGAAATTGCTCCATTCATCCTGCGGAGGGCGCGGGGGAGCGAACTCCCAGTCGTAGAAATCCGAGGAGAGGTACTCCGTTTTCCAGCAGGCCATGATGTCCGGCATGCGGGTCATAATCCAGGCCTGCCAGGGTTCGTACCAGACCAACCGACCGCGCTTCGCCAATGCAAGGCACTGTGGCGTCGGGTTGATACTGTACTGTTCAGAATTCGGGTCGTAAATATCTTCAATCGGCGGCAAGTCCGCCTCGAGCTGGGACATCTTGAATCTCCTTTAGAAGACTAAAAGTTGTTTTCCTGCCATAAAAGGTTACTATAGTGTATGTTTATACTCAAGTAATCTATTTGGAGGTATTTCTTTGCCAGTAGCAAACTCGGGACGCCGCGAGCGCAAGAAACAGCTGCTGCGCGACCGAATTTGGGAAGAAACCATCCGCTTGATAAAGCGCGAGGGTGTAGAGCGCACCACGATTGACGCCATCTGCGAGCGCGTGGATATCGCTAAGAAAACCTTCTATAACTATTACAGCTCCAAGCACGACTTGCTGATCGACATCTGCCAGTCGGTACTACTCGACCGCACCGGTGAATTAATAGACGAGGCACTGGCCTGCAGCGATCAACTGGCTGAACAGCTGGACACCATTTTTACTGTCTTTGCACAGCGTAATCGAAGTGCGGGGATGTTGGACCGGGAACTGATTGACTATATGGTGGGCAGCCTCTCCGACAATCGAAGCGACGGGGGCGGACAACTCACCTTTATGAATGAATGCTTTTACCGGCTCTATCGGGCCGGAGAGAGCCAGTTAAAATCGGGGCTGACACCTGAATTCTGCGCGGAAATGACGGTGGGTATGAGCAATGCTATAACGCTCAACTGGTTACACGATAAACAGTACGACACAGAAAACAACTTTTTGATGCTGCTCGCCTTTATCAGGAACAGCATGCTGCGAAATCAAAACTAACAGGACAGCCCATGCCGGGACATCAGGAGAAGCACCATGAGCAAACGCTACGACAAACCCATTCCATTTGGCTGGTATGCCATTGAGTACTCGGGTCAACTTGAGCCGGGGGAAGTAAAGCCGCTAAGCTATTTTGGCAAAGAACTGGTGTTGTTTCGCAGTGAATCCGGCGAGGCGGCGTTGCTTGATGCCTACTGCCCTCATCTTGGTGCCCACCTGGGACATGGGGGCACGGTAGAGGGTGAAAGCATCAGCTGTCCTTTTCACGCCTGGAAATTCGACGGCAGTGGCATGTGCACAAATATTCCCTACGCCAAGCGCATGCCACCGAAAATTGAGGGCAAGCAGGCAGTGGGCAACTACCCGGTTGTTGAGCGCAACCAGATGATCTGGGCCTGGTATCACCCCCAGGGGGCTGAACCAGGCTTCGAGGTAGAAACCGTAGCGGAGCTTCACTCAGACCAGTGGACGCCAATTGATACTTTTGACTGGACGATCAATACCATCATCCAGGAGACCGGGGAAAACGCGGCAGACATAGCCCACTTCGTCACGGTTCACAGTGCCGTCGAAATGCCGGACGGCAAGGTCACCCTGGAGGGGCACAAACGTTGTACCCTGATGGACAGCGAGAGTGCGTCTATAGATGAACAGGGCAAAGTTGACCGCAGCGGTAAAACCACGGATTCAGTTCGCCTGGAGTCCTGGAACATAGGCCCTGGCCAGACTATCCAGCGATTTTCCCGCATGTTCGATATCATCATGCTGGGCACAGTTACACCCATTGATGACCAGAGTATTCATCTACGATTTATCTTCACCCTGCCCAGGGAACAATCCGGACTGCATCAACTTTATGCCAATGGCGTAAGGGACGAAATTGTCCACCAGGTGGAGCAAGACCTTCCCATCTGGGAACACAAAGTGTATCTGGAATCCCCTGTTCTATGTGACGGCGATGGGCCCATCGCCAAGTACCGAAAATGGTTCCAGCAGTTTTACGCCAGTTAAATAACCTATGTAGAAGGAAACAGCAATAATGAATGATTTCAGTAAAAAAATCGCAGTCGTAACAGGTGGTGCAAGCGGTATAGGCCGCTCACTGGTCAAGGAATTGCTCGCCGCCGGCGCTAAAGTTGTCATCGGTGATGTAGAACAGGCCGCCCTGGACAGGGTGACAGCGGAATTTGCCGATGCGGGAGATATCCTGGGCGTGGTAACGGATGTCTCCAACCCGGACTCGGTCAATGCACTCGCCGACAAGGTCTACGACAGCTACGGCGCCTGCCATCTGCTGTTTAACAACGCCGGCGTGGCCGCTCCCTCGGCCAATGTCTGGGAGACCACCGCCAACGACTGGACGTGGGTACACGGTGTAAATGTGTATGGCGTTGTGCATGGCATCCAGGCCTTTGTGCCACGCATGATTGCATCCGGTGAAGAGGGCTATGTCATCAACACTTCTTCCGGCGATGGCGGCGTTTCACCCCTGCCCTACCAGTCTGTCTATGCCTCGAGCAAGGCGGCGGTTTCCTGCCTGACCGAGTGCCTGGCGGCACAACTGCAAACCGAAGACACAAAACTGGGCGCATCAATTTTCTACCCTTCCGGCGGGCTACTGGATACGGGTATCTGGACCACCGACAGAAACCGGCCGGCAGAGCTTGCCAGGGAAAAGCCGTACGACCCCGTTCCCACCGTGCAGGATTTCCAGAAGGCAGCGGAAGCCGCCGGCATGGAGCTGCCACTGCAGGACCTGGACGAACTGGCACGTTTTTGCCTGCAGGGTATTCGCGAGCGGCGCTTCGTCATCATGATCGGTATTGAGCAGGCTGAAGTCACTCTGCAAGACAGGGCTGGGCGTATTGGCCGTGCGGAACTGCCAATTGATTTGGCGAGCGTGCCCCAATTGTAGTGAGAGTACTCATCGGGCCATAACAGCACGCCATTCCTGATGAAACCACAGCGCCGGGGATTCCAATCCCCCGGTGATCCATCCATTGACTTCTACTCAGCCAGGTTCATCCGCCGCCGCAGTGTCACAAACCGCAGGTGCCGCCCCACCACAGGATGCCGTCGTAAATTGACAGCCGCGTTAGCCAGAAGCTGGGGGTCGCGAGCGTCTATTATTCGCTACGGCATCATTATTACCGGCTATTCCAACATCATCGCCAGTATGTACGGTGGCATTTTCGGTGCCCGGGGCCTTATGCCCAATCCAGAGTCTTCCATTCACGACCTGGTCGTTTTTTTACGGTTTCGTGACCTATTGCGGCCGGAGGCCGCTGCTACAGCTGCCTGTATTATTACAGTTGATCCATGATCTGCCTGGCCGCGGCATAAGGGGTGGTTTCACGGTTTTCCACTTCCCGCTCCAGCCTGGGTAGTAGCGCCTTTATCCGGGGATTCTGCGACAGTTTCAGCAGCAGCATCTCGTTCACCAACTGATGCATCCAGTCGCGATTCTGTTGTGCGCGCTTGCGCTGGAAGGCCTCTTGCTCCAATGCCTCGAAGTAGTAATCCACCACCATACCCCACACCGCATCGATATTAATCACCTTCAGTGCAGAGCAGGTCATCACCCGCGGCGTCCAGAAGCTATTGTGGCGCAACAAATTCATGGCGCTGGTGTACTGTCGGTAAGTCAGCGTCGCCAGCCTTTCACTGTCACCGTCCGCCTTGTTGATCACCAGCGCATCCGCCAGCTCCATGATGCCCTTCTTGATGCCCTGCAACTCATCGCCGCCACCGGGCAGCATCAACACCATAAAGAAATCCACCATACCCGCCACCTGGTACTCCGACTGCCCCACTCCCACAGTCTCCACCAGAATCACATCGTAGCCGGCCGCCTCGCACAGCAGCATGGTTTCCCGTGTTTTCTGCGCCACACCGCCTAGAGCACCTTCAGAAGGCGATGGCCGTATAAAAGCCTCATCCCGACGCGATAGCTCCTCCATACGGGTCTTATCGCCCAGAATAGAACCACCGGCAATAGGCGAGCTCGGATCCACCGCCAGCACCGCCACCCGCTTACCCTGCTCGATCAGGTACAGCCCGAAAGCTTCAATAAAAGTAGATTTACCCACACCCGGCACACCGGTGATGCCGATACGAATGCTGTTACCACTGTGAGGCAGTACCTGCTCCAGAATACCCTGGGCCTGCTCCCGGTGCGTATCAAGCTTGCTCTCGACCAGGGTAATCGCCTTGGCCAAAGCGCGGCGATTGCCGCCGAGCAGAGCCTGCAGGTCAAAATCACTCATAAGAATTGAATGACACTTACTTAAGTCCGTCATCCCCGCGAAGGCGGGGATCCAAGGGGGCTACAGCCCGCTGGATTCCCGCCTTCGCGGGAATGACATGTAGAGAGATTGCGCTTTGAGCCATTAAGTAAGTGCCATTCACTCATAAGAATTGGTTTTCACACTGAAGGAGAGGCGTGGCTGAGTTAGTTGGCATTTCAGGACCGTGTGAGGCATGGATGCCGAGCCCGAGCCCCCATGGATGGGTTCACGGCGTGCCCAGAAATGCCAACTAACACAGCCACGACTCGGGTACACAGAACCATACTCAGAATTGACCAGTTCCAGGTGCGACTCATGTTCCAGGGACGCATAATCAAGACTGCGCGTCATTCACCGCATCAAGCACATCACGAGCACAAACCGGAATCGGCGTCCCCGGACCAAAGATGCACTTCACACCGGCATCATAAAGATAGTCATAATCCTGCTTCGGGATCACGCCACCCGCAATGACCACAATCTCACCCGCCCCCTGCTTCTTCAGCTCCGCCACCAACTCCGGCACCAGCGTCTTGTGCCCCGCGGCAAGGGATGAAGCCCCCACCACATGCACATCGTTTTCGATAGCCTGCCGCGCCACCTCCTCGGGTGTAGAAAACATCGGCGACAAATCAATATCAAAGCCCACATCGGCAAAAGCCGTCGCCACCACCTTGGCGCCGCGGTCATGGCCGTCCTGGCCCATCTTACACACCAGCATACGCGGACGCCGGCCGTGCCTCTCCACAAAGGCATCGATATCCTTAATGATCGCCTGCCAGTTCTCGTCTTCCTGGAAAGCAGAGCCGTACACACCGGACACAGTTTGCGCCTGAGCGTTAAAACGCCCGAATTCACGTTCCATGGCGAAAGATATCTCCCCTACGGTGGCGCGGCGGCGGGTCGCTTCGATGGACAGCGCCAAAAGGTTGCCCTCGCCACTCACCGCGCACTGGTAAATTTCTTCCAGTATAGCCTCTACCGCCGCCTCGTCGCGGTTCTCGCGTATGCTGGCCAGGCGCGCCAGTTGCGCCTCGCGCACCGCCTCGTTATCGATCTCGAGGATATCCACTTCTTCCTCATCCTCGATGGTGTATTTGTTGACGCCCACAATGACATCTTCGCCACGATCAATGCGTGCCTGTTTTTTGGCGGCGGCTTCCTCAATGCGCAACTTGGGCATGCCGGTCTCAATAGACTTGGCCATGCCGCCCGCTTCCTCTACTTCCTGAATCAGTTCCCAGGCCTTGTCGGCGATATCCTGGGTCAGGTTCTCCATCATGTAGGAGCCGCCCCAGGGATCCACCACTTTGGTGATGCCGGTTTCCTCCTGGATGATGAGCTGGGTATTACGGGCAACGCGAGCAGAGAACTCGGTGGGCAGGGCAATGGCCTCGTCCAGGGCATTGGTATGCAGGGACTGTGTGCCGCCAAATACCGCCGCCATCGCCTCGATAGTGGTACGCACCACGTTGTTGTATGGGTCCTGCTCAGTGAGGGACCAGCCGGAGGTCTGGCTGTGAGTCCGCAGCATGGAGCTTTTGGGATTTTGTGGATTGAATTCGGCCACGATACGCGTCCACAGCAGGCGCGCCGCTCGCAATTTGGCGATCTCCATGTAGAAGTTCATACCGATGCCCCAGAAGAAGGACAGGCGCGGTGCGAAATCGTCTATGCCCAGGCCAGCAGCGATAGCCGTGCGGATATACTCCTTGCCATCTGCCAGGGTATAAGCCAGTTCCAGTGCCGCGTTGGCCCCCGCCTCCTGGATATGATAACCGGAGATAGAAATGGTATTGAAACGCGGCATATTGCCGGAGCAATAGGCAATGATATCGCCGATGATTTTCATGCTGGGCGCAGGTGGGTAGATATACGTGTTGCGCACCATAAACTCTTTCAGGATGTCGTTCTGGATGGTGCCATTGAGTTGCTCCTGGGCAACGCCCTGCTCTTCAGCAGCGACTATATAGCCCGCCAGTATCGGCAGCACCGCGCCGTTCATGGTCATTGACACCGAGACCTGGTCCAGTGGGATACTGTCGAACAGGATTTTCATATCCTCAACCGAGTCGATGGCGACACCAGCCTTGCCCACGTCACCGGTTACCCGCGGGTGATCCGAGTCGTAGCCCCGGTGGGTGGCCAGATCGAAAGCGACGGAAATACCCTGCCCGCCGGCGGCCAGTGCCTTGCGGTAAAAAGCATTGGATGCCTCAGCCGTAGAGAAACCGGCGTACTGGCGGATGGTCCAGGGACGCCCGGCGTACATGGTCGCCTGGGGGCCGCGCAGGTAGGGAGATAGTCCCGGCATGGTATCGGTGTATTGCAGCCCCTCCATGTCCGCCGCGGTGTACAGCGGCCTCACCGCAATACCTTCCGCGGTCTGCCAGGCCAGCGTATCCGGGCTCACACCCTTCAGCTGTTTGGTGGCGAGTTCTCGCCAATTGCCGGGTGTCGCGTTGGCCTTATCGTAAATTTTGTCACTCATGGGCAAAACCTCAATGGTCTTCAGCGGGCTGGTTAATCTCTATCAGTACGCCATCACAGCTCTTGGGATGAATAAAGATGACCATGGAGCCGTGGGCACCGGGGGTCGGCGCATCCGCCAGAAACTGGTAACCCTTTGCCCTTAGCCGGGCGACATCTTCCTCGATATTGTCCGAGCGAAAACACAGGTGATGTAAACCCCCACCTTTCTTTTCCAGGTAGGTGGCAATGGGGCCTTCACCATTGAGCGGGTAGACCAGCTCGATATTGGTGGGCGGCAGTGGCAGAAAGGCAGCGGTGGTCTTCGCCGACCTCACGTCTTCCTGCCCGCCCATGGGCAGCCCGAAGTCTTCAACAAAACGTTTAATGGCTTTTTCAAGATCCGGGACTGCGATCGCTATATGATCCAGGGCTGTAATCATTGCTCGTCCTCCTTACAACTGCTGCAGAAATTGAGTGGTGACCTTGAGACGCCGTGCGGCAATTTCCTCAGGGGATTCCTCGATAACTATTTCATCGGGCGTGATCTTGAATATCGCCTGCCCCTTGCTGATGATGGTGCCATCGGCATCTACCAGCACCTTGTCGACAGTGCCTGAAAAGGGCGCGTAGACCTTGTTGAACATTTTCATGACTTCCACGATAAACAGGGGGTCACCCGCGTTGAAGTGATCGCCCTCGCTGACGTAAATCTCGTGCTCCGGTGTCTCACGAGAGTAGTACATACCGCCACTCTCAGAGAGAATCTCATCGGACTTGGCTACCGGCGGGGGCACCAGCACTTTTGCCATGCTCTCCTGCAGATCCTCGGCGGTGAGGTGTTCCGGGATATGAATAGTCAGGTCAGAATTTACCGTCAGATTATAGAAACCTGTAGCCTCTGCGACGCTGGGCAGTATGGCGACAATATCCGCACCCGCCTGAAATCCCAGGTGTGCACTGCGCACCTCGCCCCACAGCTGTGTATTGAAACCATCGGGGGCCTCGGCGGTGTCAAGCATAGAGCAGAGCTCTACCCAGTCCTGGGCCGGCACACGGTTATTGAGCTCGTCATAAAAGGCCAGAGCCTGCTGCAGGATGTCATTGTCGTGATCCCAGATCATGGCCGCCGCGGGCGGCTTATCACCCTCGACCAAATCCATAAAGAGGAAATGGTAGGTGTCCGCCAGTAACTCCAGCGGATTCTCATTCCAGCAGATCTTGCCATCGATCATGGTATAACAGTCCCGATTTATGCTGAGCCAGCCGCTGAGCATGTGGGGTTCTGCCAGCAACATGTGCAGGGGTCGCAGCAACAGGGATTCTTTTAGCTGCAGCGTCTGGGCCAGGGCCTTTTGCGCCTCGCCTTCAACCCCGGCTAACGCGGCTTTGCTGATCTGCTTGTAGGCGAGGCTCAGGTCCAGGTTGTTGGCTTGCTGCTTGAGTTCGCCGACAGCCGTCAGGTAGGGCACGATAAAGCGTGTGGTCGGCCTGGCGTTGATGTTCTGCCCTATAAACCAGTTCACCAGGCCGTAGTGAAACTCCCGGTTGGTGGCCAGATCCAGGCCGCGCATACGAGTCTGGCGAATGGTCTCCGCCATCTGCTGGTAAGCATCCAGCCGGGTTTCACCTACCGTCAACAGCAGTGCGATATTTGAATCGTAGGCGCCCGCCAGTGTGTACTTCATGAACACGTCGGTATCGGGGTTGTGCAGGCTGATACCCTGATCGTCGCGAATCTCTCCCTCTGTGGCATCACTCCAGGACTCGATTACTCCACCGGCGTGGGGCTGCAGTGCCTGGTTGGTGGCGTTCAATCGCGCTTCGACGCTGTCATTATTGCGTACCAGACGCTCCGGCCTGGGCAGTTTTTCCGCATGCGTTGCCAGTAGTACCATGGCTTCCACCAGGGATTCCACAATGAAAAAATCTTCAGGGTTGTCCGGGTTGCTGAACTTGAGCGAGTAACACAGCTCTGTGACCCGGTGTTCCACCTGAATGCGGGTGTTCATTTCCATAAAGAAGTGCTTGTCCCTATCGACGATACACTCAAAGGTGGAAACGGAATCAAGACCCACGGCCTCGCCGAAACGCTCCGCCTGATCCTCCATCGCCTGCAGGGTCGTCAGGTCCTGTTTGAGAACGCGCGTCTCCTCCACCTGGCCACTGGCCCGGGCCTGCTCAATCGCCCGCTGCAAAGACTCGACGGTCACCGAAACTTCCAGCAGTTTTTGCTCGTGCATCTGCAGTGAACAATCGCGGCCGCCCATGGACATGGACCACTGGCCGTTGCCAATCGACTGTATCTCCATGTGACGGGTGGTCTCGATATTCAGTTCGACCAATACGTTTTTGTTGTCTCCAACGCCGGTGGTTTTAATCTCATTGAGGATTTCACGCACCATTTCCGCAGTGCGCTCTCCCTCGCCAATACCGAGAATGCGCTGGCCCTTACCGCCACCACCACTGATGGCCTTCAAGCGCACCCGGTTCTCGGGGTAGTCCGCAGTCATTTTAGCCACCGCTTCGGTGAGCGTTTCGCACAACTCGTCCACGGTATACAGATCGATGCCCTTTTTATAGGAAGCTGCCAGAACCATGTCGGCCTTGTCTTCCAGTGTCACAGCCCCGTCATCCAGGTTGGCAACATCCACGGCGAGTTCGTGTTCTGCAACAAGCGCTTTCAGCGCCGCCGCGTCAGGATGCTTCTTGAGCAGGGTAAGTGCGGTGCCGTTGTCAATACCCGGTGTTACGGAAACACCGCATTTCAGGGCGGTGCGCTTGGCCTCGTCCTTCAGGCCCGCATCGTGCACCGTGCGTGAGCAGGGGCCGATAAAGTTGAGCCCCGCCGCTTCCATGGCCGCCACCATGGTCTCGTCCTCCGCCATGAAACCGTAGCCGGCGAAGATCGCGTTGTAATCGTTGTCCCTGGCGATACCGATGATCTGTTCAATTCGCTGCTCGCGCTCTTCCTTGTCGGCCCCGCTGTAGTCCGGAACACGGTGCACCCGCTCCGGGTCGGTAAGAGAGCGCAGCTCCGGAGCGATGGCGTTGCGGTAGACAATGGAATCTTTTTCGGACAACAGTATCCCGAAATGCTCGATGCCCATCTCGGCAAAGACGTCCATGGCTTCTTTGCGGATCGGGCCGCGGCAAATGATAAGCGGACGCATATGAGTGCAATCGAACCCATTCACCCATTCGGTGTGCCCGCGCCCCAGCCTGCGGTCGCGGTGGATAAGCGGATTATTCAGGTAAAATTCGTTGGACACGCCTGTCTTCCTCTATTGGTGTATTGCCGGGGTTGGTCTCTAGTGGAACTCACGCTGCACAGACTGCAGTGGTTCAGCCTTGTAGCGGCGCAGGTAAAACGCCATATTCTCCGCCAATACCTCGCGCAGATCTGAAGGCATGACAATCTGGGAAATGGAACCGAGGCTCAGCGCCTCATTGGGATTCATTAACTCCCGCTCATAGCGCTGGACTAATAAGGCTTCCTCAGACTTGACCCAGTCCTCAACTAATTGTTCGGCTGCCTCGACAGCCTGTTCCCCGGACAAGCCGGCCGCGATTTGCGCCTCAGTCTCTGCCGTTATTTTAGCGACCACTGAACCGCGTATTTTGCGCACTTCATCCTTATAAACATAGTCAACGCCCGCCGGCCCCATGACCGCCACACGTGTGGTCGGTAAGGCCACCACAAAATCCGCCCCAACCGGAAAGCTGTTGAATGCGGCGTAGGCGCCCCCGAAGGCATTGCGCACCAACACCAGAAAGCGTGGTGTACGCAGGTCTACAATAGCGTCCAGCATGGCCCGGCCCGCCTGGACGATACCGCCGCTCTCCTGCTCCTTTCCCGGTAGGAAGCCGGTGGTATCTTCAATGAAAATAACCGGAATATTGTACAGGTTACAGAAGCGAACAAAGCGGGCATTCTTGTACGCCGCGGCGATATCCACCTGCCCCGAAGCCACCGACGAGTTATTGGCGACGAAGCCGATCACGTTGCCGCCCAAACGACCCAGGGCGGTAACCGTGTTACGGGCCCTCTCCGACTGGATTTCCAGGTAGTCACCATGGTCACACAGTTGTTGTATCAGGATGGTGATGTCGATGGGCGTATTGAAACCGGTGGGCGAGTTGAAGGCCTTTTTCAGCAGGATGTCGATGTCCCATGTCTTGCGATTGACCGGGTCAGAACTTGCCTGGTGAGGGGCCAACTCGCCATTGTTGCTGGGGAGATAGTTGAGCAGTGCCCTCACCTTGCGCAGTGCCGCTACCTCGTCCTTGACCACGAAATCCGTTACCCCGGACTGGCTGTGAACGCCGGGGCCACCGAGCTCATCGGGAGTAACATCCTCACCCAATACGGATTTCACCACACCCGGGCCGGTCAGGCCGAAGAACGTATCGTTGGGCTGAATCAGGAAACTGCCCTGGCGCGGCAGATAGGAGCCGCCACCGGCGTTGAAGCCGAACATGCACATGATGCTGGGTACGATGCCGCTGATCCTGCGCAGGGCGGCGAAGGCTTCCGCGTAACCGTTCAGCCCCCCCACGCCCGCCGGGATAAAAGCGCCGGCACTGTCGTTGATACCCACCACCGGAATGCCTTGTTTGGCCGCCAGTTCGAACAGGCGGGCCAGTTTGGCGCCATTGGTAGCGTCCATGGAGCCAGCGCGAACGGTGAAATCATGCCCGTAGAGGGCTACATCGCGCCCGTTGATTTTCACCAGGGCGGTGACCAGCGAGGCGCCATCCAGGTTGGGACCCCAGTTCTGGTACAAAATGGTGGGTTCGCCATCACTCAGGAAGCGGATACGCTCCCAGATGGTCATGCGGTTTTTCTGGTGCTGGCGTTGAATATTTTTCACGCCCGCCGCCTTGTAAGGACGTTGCTGCAGCTCCCAACCCGCTTTCATCGACTCTTCAAAGGGACCGGGTGTGGTGGCGATCTGCCCCGGCACCCTGAATTCCTGCTCATCATTCCGGGCAAAAGGATTATCCAGGGTTGCGGTCAGGCTCGTATTGTTCTTTGTCGTCATAGTCCTTGATCCATAGTTAGCCCACAGGGCCATCGAGGGCTCGCAATACCGTCTGCGATGCACCTGTGTTGCAAGTCTTGGCGGGCGGGCTTACGATGCAAACCTGCCAGAAATTCTGGCGACTTACATTAGTTCCATAGGCCTAAAAAGTCAATTCACTACAAGACAGGTACTTGTCATTTCAGCGTAGATCGTTGCCATTTCATCGTAGATTATGACTTTAAGAGACGAAGGGTTCCCGGCTGGTCCAAACCACAATCGATGGGTATATACATATATTCGGTGTTAACATTTAAAGGGTAGCGGTATTTTGGCGAATACGGGTCCAAAGCAATGAGCAAGACAGTTCACCTGGACGAGATCCCCTACTCTCCCGACAGCTGTGAGTTGTTTGAGCGTATCAGGGACCTGCCCCGGGCGGCCCTGCTGGACAGTAGCTACCCCCATGCCACAACCGGGCGCTACGACATACTCACTGCTCAGCCCAGCATTACGGATCTGCCCAGCCTCAAGGCCGGGGCTACTGAAGCGGAGGGTCGTGAGTTTTTCGATCGCCTGGGGCAATTTCATACGGAACATTACGCCGGCATCCAGCCCGCTTCCCAGGACATCCCCTTCTGCGGCGGTATCCTGGGCTACCTCGGCTACGACTGCGGTAACAGCCTGCACAGTATTGGAGCGCAGCAGCAAGCGCCATTCCCCCCAGTGCAGCTCAGCGCCTACGACTGGTGTGTCATTCAGGACCATTTGCTGCGCCGGGCGGTACTGGTGGCACAACCGGGGGTTGGCCCGGGGCAGCGCAGGGATTTACTGGCCAGATTACGCCAGCCCGCCGTCAGCAGGCTGGCAAACTTCAGGCTGGGCGGCAATTTTGCTTCCAATTTTACCACTGAGCAATACAGAGCCGCCTTCGACAGGATACAGGCGTATATTCAGGCGGGCGATTGCTACCAGGTCAATCTGGCCCAGCGATTCAGCGCCCCCTGCAGTGGCGACCCCTGGCATGCCTACAGGGAATTGCGAGCTGTGGCCGCCGCGCCGTTCGCAGCATATCTTGCGCTGGGGGATGACAGCGCGCTGATGAGCCTTTCGCCGGAGCGTTTTATATCACTGCACGGTCATCACGTTGAAACCTCACCGATCAAGGGTACACGCCCCCGCCACAGTGACCGTCGTGCGGATGAATTGGCGGCGGCGGAATTGCGCACCTCCGACAAGGACAGGGCCGAAAACCTGATGATCGTGGATCTGCTGCGCAACGACCTGGGGCGCAGCTGCGTGCCGGGCAGTATCCATGTGGACCGCCTGTTCGAACTACAGAGTTTTCCAACGGTGCACCATCTGGTCAGCACCATCAGTGGCGAGTTGCAGGATGACCGGGGCCCCTATGATTTACTGCGTGACAGTTTCCCCGGGGGATCAATCACCGGCGCGCCCAAGCGGCGCGCCATGGAGATAATCGCTGAACTGGAGCCCGACCCGCGGCAGGTCTATTGCGGCTCACTGCTCTATATCAGTGCGGATGGCCGCATGGACAGCAATATCGCCATCCGTACCCTGCTGTGCGATCAGGGCGAGGTGCGATGCTGGGGTGGCGGCGGCATTGTCGCTGATTCCCAGTGGCAACAGGAATACCAGGAAACCTATGACAAGGTGGGGAAATTTTTAAGTGTGCTGGAGGGTTATATCGCTAGCTGAATTCTAGCGTTTCAGGGTATTGCGGTAGCTTTATCCGCGGGACTCAGATCGTCAGGTTCCGATCACTGGCCTCTACAAAAGCCGCCTTCAGTGCGTCCAGATTAGCTACCGGCTTGAACTGTGGAAACTCATCGATGACATTCTGTGGCGCGTGGATTAAGAAGCCCACATCCGCCTCACTCAGCATAGTGGTGTCATTGTAGGAATCGCCGGCGGCGATAACACGGTAATTCAGACTGTGCAGTGCCTTGACTGAGGCCCGCTTCGGGTCCTCCTGGCGCAGCTTGTAATCCACGACCCTGCCGCTGTCATCGGTAACCAGCCGGTGGCAGAACAGTGTAGGCCACTTCAGCTGGCGCATCAGGGGCTGGGAAAATTCATAAAAAGTATCGGACAGAATGATCACCTGAAAGCGTTCTCGCAGCCAGTCTAGAAAGTCGATGGCGCCGGGCAGAGGCTGTAGCGTGGCAATCACCTCCTGAATGTCGTCAATTTTCAAATTGTGCTGATCCAGCAGGGCCAGGCGCTGCTTCATCAAAACATTGTAATCGGGGATGTCCCGGGTGGTAGCGCGCAATTCCTCTATACCTGTGCGCTCGGCAAACGCGATCCAGATCTCGGGGACAAGCACCCCCTCCAGGTCCAGGCAGGCCAATTCCACGTGTCAGTCTCCTTGGGTGCTGGTGCTCCAACCACTTGATAAGTTAGGATCAGCAAGTCCACAAGCCGTTAGATGCAAGGCGCCGGTTCGAAGGCACAGTGGGCCTATGTCGAGAAGCGGCAACGCTGCAGATGACGGCTTGTGGGCTTGCCCTCCGGGTGCCAACCAGGCGGCACAATGCTGCGTTGCAGCCGCTTGACATAGGCCCACTATGCCGGCACGACTGCGTCTTGCCTTGAGCCGCCTGGTTGGCACTGATCCTAACTTATCAAGTGGTTGGAGCACTAGTGGTTTAGCGCAACAATCTAACCACTTGTAGCCGCAGGCACAAGCCCTGCCACACTTAAAGCCGGGGCCAGGTCAGTAAACCGGTAATTTGAGGTGGGAAAACAGCTCTTCCAACTCAGCCTTGGTGCGTCGCTGAAAGGCCTCCTGAACCACGTCACGGGTCAGGTGGGGGGCAAAGTCCTCGATAAATTCATACATATAACCGCGCAGGAAAGTGCCGCGACGGCATCCGATTTTGGTGACACTACTGGCGAACAGGTGTCTGGCATCGAGCGCCACCAGATCACTATCCACGTTCTCGTCATAGGCCATGCCGGCGACAATACCTATACCTAAACCGAGGCGCACATAAGTCTTGATCACATCCGCATCGGCGGCGGTAAACACCACTTTGGGTACCAGGCCTTTCTCGGCGAAAGCCTCATCCAGTTTAGAGCGACCGGTAAAACCAAAAACATAGGTGACAATCGGGTGCTCGGCAACATCTTCCAGTGTCAGCTCGGATAGCTGGGTCAGTGGGTGATCCCTTGGCACCAGGACGCAGCGGTTCCAGCGGTAGCAGGGCATCATAATCAGGTCAGAGAATAACTCCAGAGCCTCCGTGGCGATGGCGAAATCCACCGTACCATCGGCCGCCATCTCGGATATCTGCATTGGCGTGCCCTGGTGCATATGTAATGACACATCGGGATAGCGTTCAATAAAGGCTCTGATGGTAGCCGGCAGCGCATAACGCGCCTGGGTGTGGGTGGTGGCTATGGACAGTGCGCCTTTCTTTTCGTTGGAGTACTCCTGGGCGACCTGCTTGATACTTTCCACCTTGCGCAACACTTCCCCGGCGGCCTGGAGGATGGCCTCTCCCGCCGGTGTTACGTGGGTCAGGTGTTTGCCACTGCGAGCGAATACTTCGACCCCCAGTTCATCCTCCAGCAAGCGAATTTGCTTGCTGATGCCGGGCTGCGAGGTATACAGGCTCTGGGCTGTCGCAGACACATTGAGGTCGTGGTGAGCCACTTCCCAAATGTAGCGCAACTGCTGAAGTTTCATGCCAGACTCCTGGTGCGGGGATAATCCATATGATTGCCCGACTTTTCCTTATAAAGGTTCCTTATAAAGAATAGCCATAAACTCAGGTATTTGCCAAATAAAAAAGGAATAAACCCAGCCGTTGCATCAACTTGCCAATTATAGTTATCCAAACCACTCCAAACTCAGCAGGAATGACGGTTCGGGTTCGCTTAAGCAATTGCTGGGTAAACCCCCGACGGCTGAAAATCAGGGGTTGGCCACGCCGTGAGGTACATGTCCGGTGGCGATATGGGGACTGGCGGACTCGCAATGAATGGGTTGATCATCAAAAAAAACATCGGCCTGGTAGGCCTTGAGGAAATCCGTCTTATTCAGGCCGCCCAGGAAAATCGATTCGTCGATGCGGATATCCCAGGCACGCAGGGTGCGAATTACCCGCTCATGGGCCGGCGCCGACCTGGCGGTGACCAGCGCCGTGCGAATGGGCGCCTCACTGGCGGGAAACGCCTGCTGCAGGCGGTGCAGGGCCGCCAGAAAGGGCTTGAACGGGCCACCTCCCAGGGGCTCCCTGGCCGCCGCTTTCTCGCTGGCGGTAAAGGCCTCCAGACCCTCGCTTTTGTACACCCGCTCCGCCTCGTCGGAAAACAACACAGCATCGCCGTCAAAGGCAAAGCGCAACAGGTCACTGTCGGTGCCCCCTCCCTTACTGGAAACCAGTGTAGCGGCCGCGACCCCACAGTCCAGCGCGTAACGCACATCCTCGGCCTCGTTGGACAGGAACAGCTGGCAGCCAAAGGCGTTGATATACCGCCAGGGACTCTCGCCACCACAGAATGCGGCCCGACTGATATCCAGGTTGTAATGCGCAATAGAATTGAAAATCCGCAAGCCGGTATCGGCGCTGTTTCTCGACAGCAACACGACCTCCACCCTGGAATCCTCGCCCAGGCGCTCATTCAAGCGCAATAGTTTGTGTACCAGTGGAAAAGCCTCTCCCGGCTCCAGGGGCTCCTCTTCCCTGGCCACCTGGTACTCGGAATAGGCCTGCAAGCCATCATTTTCATAGACCTGATGGCTATCGTTCAGGTTAAACAGGGCCCGGGAGGAGATTGCTATTACGAGCTTGTCGTCTGATCTTGTCGGCATGGGTGAAGAATACCCGCTTGTTATGGGCTCTACCAGTCTGCTCTGTTACTGGCCGGCACAAACCAAAAATCAGCTGCCCTTCAACAGCCCCCGCTCCTCAAGCTCCAGCAGCAATAACTGCTGAATCAGGAAATCCTTGGTTGTCTCCGGGTGCTCCAACTGGATGCGCTCCAGGAAAGGTTTGGCGGCCGCCTCGTCACCCTTGTGCATCAAGGCTTTGAATGAAGCCTTGATGAATTGCCCCGGCTCCGCGCTCAAGGCCTTGATCTTGCGCAAACTGGCGCCCAGTGCGAGCTCCTGATCGGTGAGGTCATGCCCAAAGGGGTAGGCCGGCAGCATGCCATTCTTCTGGTAAGGCGCGAGAATTTGTTGCAAGCGCTCCGGCGTGTTGTTACGCGCCTCGGGGGGGATTACATAGTCCCGCGCCAGTTTGTTGTGTTTCTTGGCGAACTCAAGGAGATTGTCCTGATACCGCGAATCGGCGATATTGATAAGGCGCTTGATGATTTCCGCATCATTCTGGCCTCGCAGGTCCGCCACGCCGTATTCAGTGACGATCACATCGCGCAAGTGCTTGGGTATGGTGGTGTAACCGTAGAACGGCACAATATTGGACTGCAAGTGTTTGCCCTGCCCGCGCACACTGCGAATGCACAGTATCGAGTGGGCGCCCGGCAGGTCCTGGGCCATTGCCACGAAGTTGTACTGCCCCCCCCACCCCGCTGATCACGGTGCCGTCTTCCAATGCGTCGGAAGCCACTGCCCCGTTCAGGGAAACGATCATTCCGGTATTGACGAAACGCGCTTTCTGGCGCTGGGCACAGTACAGGTGATAATCCAGCAATAACTGGTTGGTGCGATTCACTCCGGTCATGCAGATCTCCGCCTGTCCCGTCGCATCCAATTCGCGCAGCTTGGCATAGAAGTCCCGGGGGCCCAGGAAAAAGCCACCGTGCAGAATTCGACCATGACGCAGTTCACAGCCATCGGCACTTTGCAGTAGCGCGTCGCGAGTGTCCGGGTTATCCAGGTCATTGGGCATCGATTGCCCGTCAATGACCAGTATGTCGGCGCCTATGGATACATTCTCGGAAACAATCCCCCAGTACTGCAGTTCCTGCAGCGAACTCTCCTCCAGGCTGGCCGGGATAAGACCCTGTTGCCGGCCATAATCGTACAAGCGCTCATCCACACGATTATCTATTTGCCCGTCGTTAATTCCTCGCTGAAGAATAAGATTGTCGTATACCTTGCGTTTGACAATGTCCTGCTCCATGAGGTGCATCATGCCGTTTACAAACATTTCGGTGGAAACGTACAGGCCCTGGTCGAAGGTGCCACCGTCTTCGGCCAATGGCGTGACCTGGTGAGTCAACTGCTTGATGATGGCATTGTAATCGTCATTGTGCTGCTGGCGTACGATACAGGCATGGGCCACCGCGTCGCCCAGGGCGCCGATACCAATCTGCAGGGTACCGCCGTCCGGGATCAGGCTGCTGGCGTGCAGGGCCGTGGCGTAATCCTGCAGTGGTATTGCCGTATTCGGCACAGCGAAGAGGGTCTTGTTGTACTGCGGGGTTGCGCACTACCCAATCGAAAGTGTCCAGTGACACTTCTGCGTCGTGCTCCATAAAGGGCATATCATCGTGGGTCTGGGCCAGCATTATGAAGGGTCTGTTCGGGTCGCGCTCCTTATCCATCATTTCCAGGGTGATATCCGGGTTACTGGACAAACTGAGCGACAGCCCCTCGGGTGTTTCCCGCGCGGCCACCATTTGCACCATCACGTTGACGCCAGAGGTGAACATATCGCGGACGATATGGGTGTAATTACTGGAAATATAATTTTGCTGGGCGATGGGTTGATTTTTCATCGAGCCAGCTTTGAAATAAAGCTCGCTGACCTGGATATTGTCCGGCAGACTACCATCCCGAAATGGCTGAATGAATGCCAGTTCTTCATAATCCCCGAACAGGCGCTCCATGATCGGACCGGCCAGGTTGGCTTCGATATGGCTACCAGGCTTGGGAACCTCCAGGCACAGCGCTGTAACAATATGTAAGGAGAGAGAAGGATCGGCAGCCACCCGCCGATAGAAAGCGTTGATCAACTGCACCGGCTTACCCAAGCCCAGGGGCGCGGCTACTACCAGATCATTGCCAACGGCGACTATCGCTTTGTCTACACACTCTTCGACTGTGGTCAAAATATTGCTCATTGGCAACCCTCTCTGGTGCTGGTAAAACTAATCTGAACCGAATGCATGTTTAAGGTGAAAATGGCAGCGTCCCGCTGCTTCCGGGAGTTTTTTGCCATGCTCAGTTGGAACCCCACGCAGCGGGAGCCACACGACATCATAGACGAATTTCACTAGCTCGTATTGATTCAGCGCAACAATACCAGCCACTTTCAAGTAGCTTCAGTGGCTGATGAAAATATTCTCGAAGTATTCCCGGGTAATTTTGAATACCAGAGGACCGAGCAAAACCAGGGCGATGAGATTGGGAATCGCCATAAATGCATTGAGGGTATCGGCGATCAACCACACCATATTGAGCTCCACCACCGTACCCACCGGAATGGCGATCACCCAGGCCACCCTGAACGGCACAATTGCTTTTGTGCCAAACAGGAAGACCACACAGCGCTCACCATAAAAGGACCAGCCAATCATGGTGGTAAAGGCGAACAGGCACAGGCCCAGCGTGACGATGTACTGGCCACCGGGAAAGCCGTTGGCAAAGGCCATGGTCGTCAGGCTGGCGCCGCTGACACCACTGGGCCACACGTCCATGATGACAATAACCAGCCCGGTCATGGTGCATACCACGAGGGTATCGATAAAGGTGCCGAGCATGGCGATCATGCCCTGCTGCACCGGTTGATCGGTACGGGCCGCCGCGTGGGCGATTGGCGCACTACCGAGTCCCGCCTCGTTGGAAAATATACCCCGGGCCACACCAAAGCGCAGGGCGGCCCATACGGTTGCTCCGGCAAAGCCTCCGGTCGCCGCCACGGGGTTGAAAGCGCTCTCGATAATGGTTACGAAGGCTCCCGGCACCGCCTCCAGGTTCGCCAGAATGACCACCAGGCTCATCAGCACATAGCTGACCGCCATCATCGGCACCAGCCAGCTGGCCACACTGGAGATGCGTTTAATACCGCCCAATATCACAGCGCCCACCAGCACCATCAACACCAGGCCTGTGGCCAGTGGTGGCACGGAGAAGGAGTCGTGCAGCACCTGGGACACTGAGTTGGATTGCACGGTGTTGGCAATACCAAAACCCGCCAGGCCGCCAAAGATCGCGAAAGCGACACCCAGCCAGTGCCAGTGTTTGGGCAGGCCGTTTTTGATGTAGTACATGGGGCCGCCACTGTAGTTGCCCTCGTCGTCCTGCTCGCGAAAGCGCACCGCCAATACCGCCTCGGCATACTTGGTGGCCAGGCCGACCAGCGCGGTCATCCACATCCAGAAAAGAGCACCCGGCCCACCCAGTGCGATGGCGGTCGCCACCCCGGCGATATTGCCAGTGCCGATAGTTGCCGACAAAGAGGTCATCAGGGCGCTGAAGGGAGAAATATCGCCCTCGCCCTTGCCCTTGCGACCCTGCAACAGCAGGCGAAACCCCGCGGGAATCTTGCGGATTGTCATAAAGCGCAGACCCACGCTCAGGTATAACCCCGTGCCGAGCAACAGCGCCAGCATTAGCGGACCCCAGGCCCAGGCGTTAACAGTGGTAATCAGCTCTGTCATAGGACTTTCCGTCAGTTTTTTGTTATTTCCAGCGCCGAGACGAGGCGTTGGTCGATTATTTTACCAATTGAAACCGTCCCGTTGGGGAAACAAGCCGAAAATGCCCCCGGTATGAACAAAGACGATGTCCCTGCAGCCCTCAAAACGCCCGCCTGCAATCTCGGCCAACATCCCGGCAAAGGCCTTGCCCGTATAAACAGGGTCCAGCACCAGCCCCTCCAGGCGACTCAGCTCGACAATAAGGGCGAAGACATCTTCGCCGGCAATACCATAACCCTGCCCGACATAACCATCCAGCACACGGGGCTGTACTTCCACGGGCGGCACATCCGGATAGCGCGCCCTGCAGTCAGCGATGTCAGAGGCGACCTTGTCCAGAAAGTACTGTTCATCGTCACACACATTCACACCCCACACTGTGGCCGGCAGCTGGTGCAGGGCCGCGCCCAGGGTCAATCCCGCCTGGGTGCCGCCGGACCCGGTGGCGGTCACAATATGGGCCTGCTCGATAGTCGCCGCCTGGAAATCCTCCGCCAGCTCTTCACAGGCCGCGATATAACCCCAGACCCCGATACCGTCGCTGCCGCCGGTGGGTATCGCCAGGGCTTTACGCCCCTGGTCAGCGTAGTGCGCCTGCCACTGGCCGAACAGGTCATCTATCTCACTGACATACTGCCCGGTTGGATAGCAACTCACGGTTGCCCCCGCCAGGTGATCCAGCAACAGGTTGCCGTCGCGCGAGGGGGGTTCCTCGCCGCGCAGTAACAGGTGTACAGCCAGCCCCAGCTGGGCACCGACAAAGGCCGTGGCTCGACAGTGGTTACTCTGCAAACCGCCGCAGGTAACCAGCGTGTCGTAACCATTATCGATAGCGTGGGCAGCGATAAACTCGAGTTTCCGTACCTTATTGCCACTGAGGGTACTGCCGGTCAGGTCGTCGCGTTTGACCCACAGGCGATGACCGCACCCCCACTTACCGGAGGCGCGTTCGAGGTATTGCAGCGGTGTCGGTGTGCGAGCCAGGTCGATCTTGCGGGGGTACGCCAGCGTCATTTTATACTCTAGCCGATGGACTTGAGAGTACCCTTGGGCAGGACAGCGTGAACATGAACACGCTGGAATTTCATCTCGACGTTGTTGGCGACATTCAGCACCATATAGTTATCATCCATAGCCGTGACTTTGCCCAGGATACCGGAGCTGGTCACCACCTCGTCACCCTTGCTCAGGGCGGACACCATTTCTTTGTGCTCTTTCTGGCGCTTGCGCTGGGGCCGGATGGCGATGAAGTAAAACAGGACGAACAGTCCCACCAGGAACAGTATCTGGAACATCTCTCCGCCCGGGGCGGCCTGCTCGGCCTCCTGGGCGTGTGCGCTGGCAATAAACAAACTCATCACAAATTCCCTTCATATGGGCTCCATTGGGAGCGTTGAAAACGTCGGCTAATTTACAGGGTTTCAGGTGGTGATGTCGAGGGCGTATTCCATAATCTGCGGCGCGTGGTCCGAAAAGCGCTCATCCTTGTAAATATCGGCGCCCCTTACCTTGTCCACCAGTTTCGGTGAAATGACCTGGTAGTCCAGGCGCCATCCCACATTCTTGGCCCAGGCCTGTCCCCGGTTGGACCACCAGGTGTATTGTTCCGCCTCGGTATTCACCAGGCGGAAGGAATCGACGTACCCCACCTCGTCGTAGAGTATATCCAGCCAGGCCCGTTCCTCCGGCAGGAAACCGGAGTTCTTCTGGTTACTGCGCCAGTTTTTCAGGTCGATTTGCTGGTGACAGATATTCCAGTCGGCACAGATAATGACTTCGCGCCTTTTGCGCCGTAGTGTACGCAGGTGCTCCATAAAAATATCCATAAAACGCAGCTTCTTCTGCAGCACTTCCTCACTGCTGGAGCCCGAGGGCATGTACAGGGAGATCACGCTCAATCCCTTGTAATCCGCCTGCAGGTATCGTCCCTCGGAATCCGCCGGATCCCATCCCAGGCTGGTGATTACCCGCTGCGGCTTGACCTTGCTGTACAGGGCCGTGCCACTGTAACCCTTTTTGATCGCGTCGTTGTAATAACAGTGGTAGCCATCGGGGGAGAATACCGGGTCGCTCAACTGCTCCTCCTGGGCCTTGGTCTCCTGGATGCACACCACATCGGCCTGCTCCTTCTGTAGCCAGTCGAAAAAACCCTTGCGCGCCGCCGCGCGGATACCATTGGTATTGCAGGTGATTATTTTGGCCATTGTCCTCATCCGGTCTGATTTAAAGCAACGCAGTGTAACGGAAGGCTGAGGGACGGTTCAAATTAGTGCGATAAATCTCGCTGCACGGTACACCACCCTCGGTTGAAACCCCACGCCCTTGAGTGGTATCACACGTATTTTCACGCTACTCGTCTATAATGGGGCGACAAGTATTTATTTCCCGACAGTCGGACGGAGAATCTCGTGAAAAAAACGATAGCAGAGACAAACCAGGATATCGCCTACCTGCTGTCCAACAACCTGTCTCGCCTGTTGCGGGAGTTTTCCCGGGACTTCGATCGGCGCATATGGCAGGCACTGGCCGCACGCGGCTACCCCGACATCCGCCCCTCCCACAGCGCCGTCTTCGCCAATCTCGGCCTGGGTGCGGTGCGCGTCACTGAACTGGCGGAACGCGCTCAGGTAACCCAGCAGGCGATGGGGAAAATGCTCAAGGAACTGGAGCGTATGGGTTATGTGGCCCGGGACGTGGACAGCGATGACAAACGCGCAAAGGAGATCAGGCTTACCGAGCGGGGCATACAGCTTGTCACCGACAGCCTGGAAGTCGTCGATGAGGTGCGAGCACACTACGCCGCCAAGCTCGGCGGCATGCCCGAAATTGAAATACTGGAAGCAAGCCTGCGCGATGCCGTGCGCAAACTGGAACTGGATTACTTGCCCGAATCCTGGGTGGATCTGCAGCGGGGTTAGGCGCAATAGCGCTTACTAAACATAGCGACATAGATTTTGTCGCATACACCGGTTGGTCGAATAAATTCGACCACATGCGGCGATATTCATGTCGTCGTGTATAGCTGCCCCGCATCTCCCAGTCGATCAATCCCCGTCAGGTTGAGCGCCAAGCACCATATTGCGGGCATTTTTGGCAAATTCCTCGGCGTCCTCCTGGCGTTTGGCATCCATCAGTTCGGCGATATCCACCGGCACCTTGACCCCGCGTTGCGCGCCTGGGCGCTCCCTGATGACGCCCATCCAGCGATATAGATTGTCCAGCCCTTCCACTGATATCCCCGACCAGCTGTTGGTGCGCACCCAGGACCAGTTGGCCATATCGGCGATACTGTAGTCGCCGGCCAGGTATTCGTTATCGGCCAGATGGGTATCCAGCACCTCAAACAGGCGCCGGCCCTCGGCCTGGTAGCGATCGATGACAGGTTGTATTTTTTCCGGAAAGTAGCGAAAGAATACGTTGGCCTGCCCCATCATGGGGCCAATTCCGCCCATCTGGAACATCAGCCACTGGATCACCCGGGAGCGGCCCTTTACGTCAGTGGGCAGGAACTTGCCACACTTTTCCGCCAGGTAAATCATGATGGCCCCGGTTTCGAATACAGCAAAGTCCCCCTCGTCCGTATCGACAATGGCCGGGATGCGCCCGTTGGGACAAATCTTCAGGAATTCCGGCTTTTTCTGGTCCCCCTCGGTCAGGTTGATGGTATGGACGTTGTAGGGAATTTCCATCTCCTCCAGGGCGATGGAGGCTTTGTAACCGTTGGGGGTCGGTGCTGTATAAAGCTCAATCATGCGGGATCCTGCGATGTTAATAGTGCTAAAGATTCATGAATTCGGGAGCGTTGAAAACCCAGCTCTTCTCCTCCTCCCTGCGACAAATCCGCCAGCCATCGGCCGTGCGGCGATACTCGTCCACGTACCACAGTCCCAGGAAGTAGGTCTGGGTGCCCCCGTCGGGCATTGCCATTTCCATGGGATTAAAACACATCACACGTCCTTTTGCCCTATCCCCATCCAGCTCCACCTGCACATTGGCATTGAAGTGCTGGGTATTGGGAAACAGTTCATGGGTAAGCGCCGCATTGAGAAACTCAATCGTCTCATCCAGGCTGCCAACACTGCCGCCAAAGGCGCTGTAGTCGATGTGGGCATCCGCTGTGAATACCGTATCGCGTAGCTGGTCGAGCTGTCTGCTATCAATAAGATGTGCATAGTGGAAAACCAGATCCTGGATCTCAAAACGATCTGAAAGCTCTTGTTGGGAAAGCACAACTGTCTCCTTATCTCTGATTGCGAGTACTGGTCTACTCGTCCAGTTTAAACACGCGAATGGCGTTTTCCCGCAGGAACCCGGGCCAGACCTCGTCGCGAAAAGGCACGTCGGGCATTTCGCTGAAAATACGATCCAGGGACAGTCCCATGGGGAAGTAACCTGCGTACATTACCTGCTTGGAGCCGCGCTTGTTAGCGAACTCAACGATATCCTTCGGATAATGTTTGGGGGCGAATGCACTGGTCATATAGTGCAGGTTCGGGTACTTGAGCATCATTTTGCAGGCCAAATCGGTCCAGGGTTCACAGCCGTGGCGGGTCACCACGCGCAATTCAGGGAAGAACCACAACACCTCATCGAGTAACTCGACCTTCTGCGGCCCCATCGGCACCCGTGGGCCGGGCACACCCATGCAGGGACAGAAGGGGATATCCAGCTCCACCAGCTTGGCGTAAATGGGGTACCACTTTTTATCGTTGACCGGTACCGGTGGGCAAATCATGGCGGGAGAAGCGGTGACCGCCTTGATGCCAAACTCCTCGTGCATGGTGACAATGGTGCGCACTTCGTCCATACCATTATTGGGATTGGCTTCATAACAGCCGAAAAAACGGTCCGGGTGCCGGCGCAGTGCATTGGCCTGCACGTCACCGAACTTGCCGACCCCGATCATGGCGCGCTCTATACCATGCTTGTCCATCTGCTCCAGGGTGTAGGCGATATAGTCTTCCTGCAGGCCGGTATCGGGAATATCCTTGAACATGTATTGAGCCGGCATCTTGAACATCTCATGGCTTTCTTTATCCATAAGCATGGGTTTGATCCACTCGTAGAAGTGACTGCTGTCGTCTCCGGGTACGGCGAGCATCAGGTCAATAACACCGATATCCCTGGGCATTGGCATGGACAGTTCCCCCGACTGGGCTGGTTAATGGAATCAATCGTTGTCGCGCATGGAGTAGGCTCGCGCGCTCAGTCTCGCAGCCATAGACTCCAACTCGGCCGGGTCCCCCGGTGAGCGTGCGTGAATAACGAGATCTTCACCGGTATTCCTTGGGATGACATGCATGTGATAGTGGAACACGGTCTGCCCCGCTGCTGCCCCATTCAGCTGGAATACGCCGACACCTTCACACTGCAGTTCGTCTTTGACCGTGTGGGCAATAAGCGTAGAAACGTGCCCCACCATGCTGATGGCTTCCGGCGTGGCTTCAAATATGTCCCGGTAGTGATCCTTGGTCACAATCAGGCAGTGCCCGGGCGCTGCCGGAAAAATATCCAGGAAAGTTTTGGTATAACGGGTTTCGTGAACAGCGTAACAGGGCGCCTGTGCGTTGAGTATCTGGCAGAAAATACAGTCGTCACTCATAGTTTTTACCTTAGAATTATTTTTTAACTAACTGTTTATCAACAGCTTTAAACCTGTAACGGCGCCTGATCTTCTGCCTCATGGTGATGCTTGCGCAAGCGCATGCCCAGCGTGTCGTCCACCGATTGATAGCGGTATCGTCCCTGTTCGTCCACATTCCGCTCCAACTGTCCGCGCTGGTGGAGGTAATTGAGGTGTGCGATGCACTCCCCCATCGCCAGGCCGATCTGGCTTTCATCCAGCTCCCGCTTGAACAGCACCGGCAGGAGGTCCATAGCCGTGGGCGAGCCCGTCACACAGGCCTCCTCCAGCGCCAGGAGATGGTCCTCATGGTGTTCGATCAAAAACCGCAGCCGCTCATGTAAACCGTAAAAAGGCGCATTGTGAGCCGGCAGCACCAGCGCATCCGCTGGCAATGCCCCCAGAAACTGCTCGTGGGAGTTGAACCACGCCTTGAGGGGATTGGCCTCGGGTTCACCACCCATAACACTGATATTTGACGTGATTTTGGGGATTACCTGGTCACCGGAGATAAGGATGTTCAGGGCGCCGCAGTACAGACAGGCATGTTCCGGTGAGTGGCCACTGCCCACCACCACCCGCCAGCGATTACCATTGATGGTGAGGGCGTCGCCGTCGAGCAAACGTCTATAGGACATGGGCATGGGCTTTATATAGGGGCCAAAACCGCCAAAGCGCTCCCGCGCCGCGTCTACCTCTTGCGGGCTGTAGCCGGAACGCTGCAGGAACTGCTCGGAGCTCCAGCTAAAGTGCTCCCGCTGCATCCTGCTGAACGACAGGCCGCTGAGGTACTCCAGCCGGGTCATATAAAACGGCACTCGCCACTTCTCACACAACCAGCCCGCCATGCCTGTGTGGTCCGGGTGAAAATGCGTGGAAATAACGGCTTTTACCGGCTTACCCTCTAAATGCCGGTCAAATATCTGCTCCCACAATTCCTGGGTGGGGCCGATGGCGATGCCTGTATCGACAATCCACCACCCGTCGTGATCTTCCAGCAGGTACAGGTTAATGTGATCCAGGGCCATGGGCAGCGGCATACGCAGCCACAATATGCCCGGAACAATCTCCCGCACCTGGCCTGGTTCCGGGACGTCATCAAACAGATATTTCAGCATAGTGGGCGGACTTTAAAGTCCCAGCTCCACAATCAGCGCCATCACATCATCGTGATGTGTCTTGGTTTTTACCTTGTCCATTACGTGCTTGAGTCGTCCGTCTTTACCGATGATGAATGTGGAGCGCAGTACGCCCATGAATTCGCGGCCCATAAATTTCTTCAGTCCCCAGGCACCGTATTTTTCAGTTATTGCATGATCCTCGTCGGACAGCAGGGTAAAGTTCAGGTCCTGCTTTTCGATAAACCGACCCAGCCTGGCCACCGGGTCCGGGCTGACGCCCAGTACCACCGTATCGAGTTTCGCCAGTGCTTTTTTACTGTCTCGAATGCCGCAGGCCTGCACGGTACAACCCGGGGTCATGGCCTTGGGATAGAAATACAATGCCACGTTTTTCTCCCCCCTGAATTGCTTGAGGCTGACCTTGTTACCGTCCTGGTCCAGTAAAGTAAAGGCCGGGGCCATGTTGCCGATTTTGGGAGATGCCATGCTGACTAGTCCTTCCATGTAGTGATTGATAAGGGCCTATGGTGCGGATCTGCACCGCTGGCCGACATTTCGAGTACAAATTACCTGCGCCAGGAGCCGCGCTCTATCGCCGATACGCGCACCGGGAAATGCCCGGCCTCGACATCCGCAAAATATTCCTTGAGCGTCTCATAGACCACTGGAAACGCAATCTCGTCCCAGGGTATATCCCGCTCCTCATACAAGTCGGTTTCCAGACTCTCCGGCCCCACCCCGTATTCCCCGTCATCCAGGTCGCAGCGATAAAACATATAGACCTGGCTGATATAGGGCACGTCAAACACGCGGTACAAATCCAGGTTGCTGACCCGCGCCCGGGCCTCTTCCCAGGTCTCCCGAGCCGCGCCCTGCAGGGTGGTTTCACCATTTTCCATAAATCCGGCGGGCAGGGTCCAGTAGTTCTTGCGTGGTTCAATCGCCCGCTTGCACAGCAACACCCGACCCGCGTATACCGGCACACAGCCGACAATGACCCGGGGATTGATGTAGTGGATCAATTCACAGGTGGTACAGACAAAACGTTCGCGGTCGTCTCCCGCAGGGATCTGCAGGATGACCGAACTACCGCAACTGGTGCAAAATTTCATGAAGGCCAAACCATCACCAATAGAAGCAGATCAGTATAAAGCCTCAGGCGGGTAATAGAATAGCCCGACGCAGCGGAAAGTGGTGTGCTGTCGTCGGAACAGAGCAGTGCCCCCAGCACCTGATCTTGGCTTATCAGGTGCTAGGGGGACTATGCAGCTGGTGATAACCGCCACTGAAAAACAGCAGTGGCTCGCCATCCGGGCGTTCATGCAGGTCCCTGACGCGCGCCACGATAATGAGGTGATCGCCCCCTTCGTGGGTGACTTCCAGCTCACATTCGAAGCTTACCAGGGCATCGAGGATTATGGGTGAGCCGTGTTTACCGAGGCGGTAGTGCGCAGCTTCCAGTTCGTGTTGCCCCTTCCTGGCGTATTGATCGGAATGAGACTGGTGCTCGCGGGCCAGGATATTGATGGCGAAAAAGCGCGGGCTGGAAAAAACATCGTATACATCGGAATTATTCTGCAAACTCCACAACACCAGGGGTGGATCCAAGGACACCGATGAGAAAGAGTTGGCCGTCATACCCACCGCCTGGCCGCTTTCCGTCACCGTACTGATGACACACACTCCGGTAGCAAAGCGCCCCAGGGCATTTCTCAGTTCCAGGCCTTCAAAACTCATTCTTTATCTCCTTGCCCAAACTCTCATCTGTTAAAAGGCGGGCGCTATTGAGCCCCAGGCAGATTTCCAGCGCATCCCCCATTCAGGCTATTCGGCGGAGTTGTCCTGCCAGCGCGTGGCCCTGCTGGTATCGGCCTCCCGGGCCGACACCCAGTGCCCGCCATCCGGGCCCAGTTCTTTTTTCCAGAACGGCGCCCGGGTCTTCAGGTAGTCCATGATAAATTCACAGGCATTGAAGGCGGCCTCCCGGTGCGTGGATGATACACCTACCCAGACAATACGGTCACCTGGAGCCAGTTTACCCACCCTGTGTACCACTGAGGCCGCGAACAGGGGCCAGCGATCAGCCGCCTGCTGCAGGATGTCGGTAATACTGTTTTCAGTCATGCCCGGGTAGTGCTCCAACTCCATCGACTCTACCCGACGCTGCTCATTGGAGCGCCGCACATAGCCGGTGAAAGCGGCGACAGCGCCCTCCTGCTGCGCGCCCGCCAGCAGCGCCTCCTGCAATGCGGCCACATCGAAATCGGCCTCCTGCACGCTGACTGTCATCGTCGCTAGCGGGGCCGCCATATCAACCTCCGGTCACCGGGGGAAAGAAGGCCACTTCATCGCCATCCTGCAGCGCGCTGTTGCCGTCCACTACCGTCTGGTTGACCGCGCGAATCATATTGTCCTGCCCCAGCACCTCACGCCACTGGCCCCCGTGTTCAACACACAGCTGTTCCTGCAGGGCATCCAGGTCTGTCACGGCATCCCGCCACTCCAACTCCAGGCCACCGCAGTCCAACTCCTCTTTAATCCTGGCGAAAAACAGCACCTTCAACATTGGGAGGCACCCTCTACATCGCGACGCCACAGGCCGGATTTTCCCCCCTCCTTCTGCAGCAGGCCTATGTTGGAAATTTCCATGCCGCGGTCCACGGCCTTACACATGTCGTAAATGGTCAGGGCGGCAACTGAAACAGCTGTCAGTGCCTCCATTTCCACACCGGTTTTACCCGAGACCTTACAGCGGCTCTCGATAGTGACCGTGTTGGCCTGTGAATCGATATGGAAGCTGACCTCCACCGAGTTCAGCATCAGAGGGTGACACAGGGGAATCAGGTCGGAGCACTTCTTGGCGGCCTGGATACCGGCAATGCGGGCCACGGCCAATACGTCACCCTTCTTATGAGCGCCCTGCTCCAGCAGGGCAAGGGTCTCTCCCTGCATTGATACGACAGCGCTGGCCACAGCAATACGCTCTGTAACGGCTTTGTTGCCGACGTCGACCATACGGGCGGCGCCGCTTTCATCGATGTGGGTGAGTTGGGACATGGTGTACTCCGCAGGTGTTGGCGTTCAAGCTGGCTGAGTCTATCCAATGGCGCGCTGGATTGACAATTAAATTGAGCGGCGAAGTCAGGAATTTTGGCCGGGGAACACTTTTGCCGGAGGCCATCAATGGCGTAAAGTGAGAGGCTCACTCAAGGAGAATCACCATGGCAAAACTTTCACTGGGACTGCAACTGGGCTACTGGGGTGCGCTGGCGCCAAACAATCATGTGGAAATGGCCCAGGAGGCCGAAAACCTCGGTTTCGATTCCGTGTGGACCGCCGAATCCTGGGGCAGCGACTGTTTTACGCCCCTTAGCTGGATTGGCGCCCATACCTCAACAATTCGCCTGGGCACATCGGTTGCGCAATTGTCCGCGCGCACACCCACCGCCTGCGCTATGGCCGCCCTCACCCTGGATCACCTGTCCGGGGGGCGTATGATCCTCGGCCTGGGCGTGTCCGGCCCACAGGTGGTGGAAGGCTGGTACGGCCAACCCTACAGCAAGCCCGTGACCCGTACCCGGGAATATGTTGAGATCATCCGCAAAGTCCTCGCCCGCGAGGCACCGGTCACCAGCGACGGCGAGTTCTATCCCCTGCCCTACAATGGCCCCGGCGCCTGGGGAATGGGCAAGCCGCTGAAATCCATCACCCACCCCCTGCGCGCCGACCTGCCGATTTTTATTGGTGCCGAGGGCCCCAAAAATGTTACCCAGACCGCCCAGATCGCCGACGGCTGGCTGCCACTGTACTACTCACCCTATCGACAGGAGGTGTACGCAGAGCAACTGGTGGATGCCAAACCCGGCTTCGAGATAGCCCCCACTGTAGCGGTTAATATCAACGACGATCTGGAGGATGCCCTGTACCCGGTGAAGGCCATGCTGGGCTTCTATGTCGGCGGTATGGGTGCGGCAAAGCGCAACTTTCACAAGGAACTGATGGCCCGTATGGGCTTTGCCGATGAGGCGGATCAAATCCAGCAATTGTTCTTCGCGGGGAAACGCGACGAGGCTATCGCCGCTGTTCCGAACCAGTTTGCCGACGAGATTTCCCTGTCCGGCCCCCGGGATCGTATCAGGGAAAAGCTCAAGGACTGGGAGAACTCGCCCGTCACCTCCCTGCTGATTCACGGCGATGTCAATTTCTTGAGGGACATGGCAGAGTTGGCCCTGTAATCTCGCCCGGCGCCCCCAGGCGCCACTACTAGCCAGCACTACAGGAGCAGCCTCCATCCAAGCGAATAGTGTACGCAGCAGGCTCTTGTACGGGTCGGGAGTGGTTAACTATGCGTTGAAGGATGCGGCCTTCGGGGCTTTTGTGTTGTTCTACTACAAGCAGGTGCTGGGACTCAGCGGCACCATGGCCGGCATCGCTATCGCCATCTCTGTGCTGTGGGATGCCATTTCAGATCCGCTGGTGGGTGCCTGGTCCGACAAATTACGCTCCCGCTGGGGCCGGCGTCATCCCTTTATGCTGGCATCTGTTGTCCCCCTGGCACTGAGTTTTATCGCCCTGTTTTCTCCCCCGGCACTGGCGCTGGCGACACCAGGCTACTTATTTTACTGGTTACTGGGCAGTGTCATCGCGCTGCGCACCGCGCTCACGTTTTTTATGGTGCCCTACCTGGCACTGGGCGCAGAGATTTCCAGCGATTACCACGAGCGCACCCGACTGGCCAGCGCCCGTACCAACATGGGGTGGTTTATTGGGGTATTGGTCCCCTCCAGTGCCCTGCTCCTCATATTCACACCGCAAGACGGCGTGGACGGCCGCTTCATAGCGGAGAACTACGCCAGTTACGGCCTGTTGAGCGCCGCGGGAGTACTGCTGTTCAGTTGGATTTGCCTCAGGGGAACCTGGCATTACATACCCACCCTCTCGGGCAGAGATGGCGGAGACAGTGCGGGCATCTGGCGAGATATCGCGCAGACATTCAGTAACAGGAATTTCCGTTACCTGGTAATACTGGAAACGGCGCTGGGGGGCATGGGCGGTATCATCTCCGTTTTACTGATGGTGACCTACACCTACTTCTGGCAGCTCAATACCACGCAAATATCACTGCTGTTCGCCGGCCCTCCGCTGCTGGCGGTGCTGATCGCAACCACCAGTTCGCGATTCCTCAATCACCACCTTGAAAAACAGCAGGTGTTGCGCCTCAGCTGTTTACTGGGAGCCCTCAATCTCCTGTGGCTTACACCCATGAAATTATGGGGTTTGCTACCTGATAACAGTTCCCTGGTGTTTTTGCTGATATTTTTGAATTACGCGCTTAACACCACGTTTACCATACTGCGCACCATTTCCAATCATGCCCTGCTGGCCGACATAGCCGACGAGCAGGAGCTGGTAACAGGCAAACGCCAGGAGGGCGTAATGTTCGCCGCGGCATTTTTCGCCGCCAAATTTATCAGTGGCTTCGGCTACCTGGTGGCGGGCCCGTTTCTGGATCTGATAGGACTGGAGAGCGGCATGTTACCCGGGGAGACGCCGGCAAGTGTGTTCTGGGGACTGGGCCTGATTATGGGGCCGGGCCTCGCCCTGATCCTGGCCATACCCGTATGGATGGCATTCAAGGTCAATCAAAGTAAGGCGAGCCAGCTGCAAGTCCAAAAGGCCCTGTGGGAACGCCGGCGTCAGGACAAGCAGGAATAAGCGGCCTTGACCAGCGCCATGGAGCGCGGATCTCCCTCCAGGTTGAGCTGCATGGCATTCATCACATAGGCAAAGCCCAACTGCGCATCCGGATCGGCAAAGGCCAGGGCGCCACCCGCGCCGGGATGGCCAAAGCTATTGGGGCCTGCTCCTGGAGCAAGGGAGGGCTGCAGGCCAAAACCCAGGCCAAAGCAGGTCTCGTGAAAAATAACCGCGTCGGGGCCCCGCACCTGCTGCTCACAGGCACGGCTCAATTGCTCAGGTCCAAGCAGTCGTACCCCGTCGACCTCTTCAAACATCGCTTCGTAGAAGCGCGCCAGTGAACGGGCATCACCCACGCCGTTTGATGAGGGCATTTCGGCGGCCAGGACGTCCGGTCGATTCCACATCTCGTTGTAGCCGAACAACTGGCTGGGGCCGCTCATTACCCGAACAGTCAGGCTGTCTGCGCCCAGCAATGCCCTGACTGCATCGTCACCCCCTTCTGGCGGAATCAGTGTGGCACAGTTAACCAATTCCTGTTGTGGCAGGCCCACCCAATAGCGCAGGCCCAGGGGCTTTCGTTATCTCCCGGTCCAGGTAGTGACCCAGGGATTCGCCGGTAATCCGACGCAACAGTTCACCCAGGATCCAGCCAAAGGAGCGGGCGTGGTAGCCGTGCATGGTACCGGGTTCCCAGTTAGGAGCCTGCGCCGCGATGGCCTCTACCACCGGGTCCCAGGCCAGCACTTGCTCCAGGGTTAAATCGCCATCCACCGCCGCCAGGCCCGCCTGGTGGCTCAGCACCATACGCGTGGTAATGGCCTCTTTGCCATTGCAGCTGAACTCAGGCCAGTAATTGGCAATGGGGAGGTCTATGTCGAGCAGTCCCGCTTCCACCAGACGGTGTATACACGCCGTGGTGGGACCCTTGGCTGCGGAAAAAACCAGTACCACGGTGTCCCGCTCCCAGGGCCGCGTACTGGCCGGGTCTGCCAGGCCGCCCCAGATATCCACCACACAGCGGCCACGGTGATAGAGCGCGCAGGCCGCGCCCACGTCACCGTGCATGGTGAAGTTCTCCGCAAAAGCCGCCACCACTGCCTCAAAGCCGGGTTCAATTGAACCACTCACGTTTGCATCGCCGGATTTAATGGCTACGGTGTTCATCTTGTTGCATCACCAATTTTGTATAAGCGACTTACGATGGCGGCGACTTGGGGCGTTGTCAATCGCATTTACCCGAAACTGCCGTCGTAGAGGGGCGGGGGTATACGCTAACAAGTGAACCCCATATTCAGCATATCCAGCAATTTAAGCCACAAGCCGCGTTTACCATTGTTGGCATCGGCCTTCACTAGCGCCATTTGCGTCAACCTGACACCGATCCAACGGACGGGCTCCGGCACCCAGGGCAGCGCTCTCCCCTTAACAAACTGCATATTCAGAATATCGCTGGGTTTATAGCCCAGCAATTCAATACCAATGCGAGCGCCAAACCTTGAGGCCCCCACACCCAGACCGGTATACCCCACAGCCCAGGCTACCCGCCCGTTATGGGCGACACCCGACACCATGCAGAAACGCGTTGATGTGGCGATGATACCGCTCCAGCGATGGCTGAATTTCACGCCCTTCAGTTGAGGGAAGGTCTCAAAAAACTCCCTGGACAGTTGCTCGAAGCGCTGGGGAATATCGGCACATTCGGGACCGGTACCGCGATTAAAGTAATAGCGCACCGCACCGCCGCCGCCCCAGGTAATGCGATTATCCTGGGTAATACGGTAGTAATGAAACATATTGGCGTCGTTGGATAGGGCGTGACGTGTCTTGTGCCAGCCTATCGACTCCAACTGCTGTACAGTCAGTGGCTCGGTCGCCAATTGATAATCCCATACCGGAATAATCGATCTGCCGACTTTACCCAGTGGGTTGCGAAAGCCATTGGTCGCCATCAGGATTTTGTCACTGTCGATAACACCGCCTTCACAGAGGGCTTGCATACGGTCGCGGCCGACGGGCTTAATATCGTTTAGCGTGGTGCTCTCAAAAATACGTACACCGAGATCCAGGATCACTTGCTTCAAGCCCCAACACAGGCGCCCCGGATCGACAATGCCATTACTGCCACCGCGGTACCACAGGCCTGCTAAATAGGTTGGGGAATTAACCTGGGCCCGTATGGCATCCCGGTCGAACCACACGACATCCGCGCCCGCGGTCTTTTCCGATTCATAGATTGAACGCAAATGCTCTACCGACCCCTGATTCGTGGCAACAGAGGTCTCCCCTACTTTCTCGTACCGCGCATCAATGTTGTATCGCCCCAGCGTCGCCAGCAATTCCTCGATGTTTTTCTCGCCCAATTCGTACAGTCTTTCCGCCTCGCCGGGGAAGTGATGATCGGTATTGGTTTCACCGTGGGCCAGGCTGGAATTTAAAAATCCGCCGTTGCGCCCGGAGGCGCCATCGCCAACGAAGGTTTTCTCGATCAATATGAGGTCGGCATCCGGCTGGCGCTCTTTCGCCTGCAGGGCAGCCCACAGGCCGGTGAATCCACCACCCACAATAAGTAGCTCACAAGTCACATCGCCTGACAATGGCGGTAAAGTTTCCGGGCGCACATCCTGATCATGCCAAAGCGAGCAATATTTCGAATCTTTCAGTGCTTCAAGGTGGTGTTGCATAAATTACTCTAATGTTGAGTGGTACTTGAATGGCAATTACTTAAGCGATGAAGGGTCGAATTTATTCGGCCAGGGATCGAAGAAACTCCAGCACTGGTCGAGCTAATTCGACCAATACCGTTTGGTCTCATTAATTCGGCCCAGGTTGGGCGGAGACCGTGATTTTCCGCAAGTAGCCCGCACGGTCGGCGCCAGTCAAGCGCGGCCATGAGCCCTCGTCAAACGCCAGCCTCGCCGCACATACTGCCGAGTCAATGTCCTCAGCATTTCCCGCAGAAACCCGGGTAATGATTTCTTCATTCGCCGGGTTTATAACAGTAAAAGCCTGTGTCGACATGGGCGTAACCCATTGCCCACCGATGTAATGTTTATCATTCATTAATTAATCGATACCTGCGATTTGCCTGTTTATGTAGATAGTCGCACTGCGGCCAGTGGCAATCTTCCTTGTATGCGCGCACTAAAACATAAACCGAATATTTATTCAATAATTACCGTACATTCATTCGGAATAGGAGTAGTTAACATCGCTAAGGTGTGTGATCATTGCACTGCCTTTATTACCAGCGCATCTAAATATGTCTAAAACAAACATCCTGGACAACCGCGGCAAAAATTCAACCGAGGCGAGGCGTAAACCCCTTCAAGCCAGGGCACTGAAACGTCACGGCCAAATTCTGGACATCACCGCCGAATTATTGGAGAAGGTGGGTGTCGATGACCTGACCACAATCTTAATTGCGAAAAGCCTCGATATTTCCGTTGGCTCGCTATATCACTATTTCCCCAACAAAATCGCCATTCTGTATGCGCTGTCGCAACGCTGGCTGGATGAAATCAACCAGGCACTTGATGACATTGATGCCACATTAGTCGATCACGAAGATTTACTGCACTACACCGAACACTCTGTTGATCGCTTACTCGAGGTCTACCGCCGGCAACGCGGTATCCTGCATCTGGTGCAGGCGATGTTTTCTATTCCCGAACTCAGGGAACTGGATGAAGAACACGACAAAATTATGATTGACCGCTTTTGCAAGATGTTTATCCGCCTGGGCTTTGAGTTAGATAACAAAGAAATAAAACGTATAGCGCGAATTTACCTGGAATTAGTTCATGCATTATCTGTAGAAATCGTCGAACAAAAGGGCAAACAAGCCCGCAGGACCACCGACGACTTGAAATCCATGGCTTACACGCTTCTGGCGAAATACCACACGGATTGAATTCCACCCGCGACTCAAAGAGTATATGCTACGACCACAGCGAGCCCACCTTTCGAATATCCACATAATATGGACGCCCCCAGCATGATCCGGATCCTGCCACGCGCCAGCCTGATAGCGCTACTTGCCACAATGCTGACCGCCTGCGACAAACAAGTCACAGTCATATTATCTCAATCCGAAACCCCGGCAGCGGTGACCGAAGAGACCCCTGCCATAGCTGTGGTGGAAGAAGCCCCGGCACCGGCGCCACCGGTTGCACAGGTGAATGCGCAGCGCCTGATAGCGGCAGACAAGGAGCCGGGCAACTGGATGTCCTACGGCCGCACATACAGCGAGCAACGCTACAGTCCGTTACAGAGGATTACTGCCGACAATGTGGCAGATCTTGGCCTGGACTGGTCTTTCGAGCTTGAAACCGAGCGCGGCATTGAGTCCACATCCATTGTTGTGGATGGCATCATGTATATGACTTCTTCCTGGAGTATTGTGCACGCCTTTGATGCCCGCAACGGAGAACACCTGTGGACCTTCGACCCCATGGTGCCCAAGGAAAAGGCCAAACATACCTGTTGCGACGTGGTAAACCGCGGTGTCGCCGTGTGGGAGGGCCAGGTATTCTTTGGCGCACTGGACGGCCGCCTGTTTGCCCTGGATGCCGCCACGGGCGAGGTCAACTGGGAAGTCGCGACCTTCGATCCCAAATTGTCCCACACCATTACCGGCGCCCCCCGGGTGGTCAAAGACAAGGTCCTGATCGGTAACGGCGGCGCGGAATTTGGCGTGCGCGGTTTTATCAGTGCTTACAATGTCAGCGATGGCTCGCTGGCCTGGCGCTTCTACACCGTACCGGGCAACCCCGAGCTCGGTTTTGAGAGCGATGCGATGAAAATGGCGGCCGAAACCTGGAACGGGAATTGGTGGGAAATTGGCGGTGGCGGCGGCACCGTGTGGGACGCCATGGCTTTTGATCCCGAGTTGGACCTGCTGTATTTCGGTGTCGGCAACGGCACGCCCTGGAATCGGGAAATCCGCTCCCCCGGTGGCGGCGACAATTTGTTCCTGTCATCTGTTGTCGCCGTGCGGCCGGATACCGGGGAATATGTCTGGCATTACCAGACCACGCCCGGCGAGAGCTGGGACTACACCGCCACCCAACACATTATCCTGGCGGATATAGAGTTTGGCGGTAAGCTGCGCAAAGTCTTGATGCAAGCGCCCAAAAACGGTTTTTTCTACGTGCTGGACCGTACCAACGGCGAACTACTTTCCGCTAATAATTACATCAATATCACCTGGGCTACCCACGTGGACATGGAAACCGGCAGACCGGTTGAAGTGCCAGGTTCGCGCTACGAAAATAAACCCTTTTTGATGTACCCGTCTTACCTGGGTGGTCACAACTGGCACCCCATGTCCTACAATCCGCAAACGGGGCTGGTGTATATCCCGGTACTGGATATTCCGGCCACCTATGGCCAGCCGGACGATTATAAGTACAATCCCGGCGTCCACAATCTGGGCATCGATATGGTCATTGGCGGACTCCCCGACGACCAGGCTGAACGCGATGCGGTGGGCGCCCTGGTACAGGGACGACTGGTCGCCTGGGATCCGGTGCAACAGAAAGAAGCCTGGCGTGTTGAGCACCGGGGCGCCTGGAATGGCGGCACCCTTACCACCGCCGGTAACCTGGTATTCCAGGGCACCGCAGACGGCAATCTGGTGGCCTACCGGGCAGACAATGGCGAGAAGCTGTGGGAATTCGCCACCCAGACCGGTGTGGTGGCGCCGCCGATATCCTATGAGATCGATGGCGAGCAATATATCTCGATAAACGTGGGCTGGGGCGGTGCCTTTGCCCTGGTATTCGGCGAGTTTGTACAAAAAGAAAGCATGCCCAATGTCAGCCGTGTGCTCACCTTCAAACTGGGTGCCGACGGTTCCCTGCCCGAAGTGGCCTGGGAGCCAACCGTGGCATTCAACCCGCCGGAGCCGACGGCCAGTGACGAAACAGTGGCGTTAGGCCTCCTTACATTCCAGGATATCTGCATGGGCTGTCACGGGCTCAATGCCGTCTCCGGGCTGTTGATACCCGACCTGCGCGGCTCCGCCTACCTGTGGGACGCCGAAGGCTGGGACGAGGTGGTGCGCGGCGGCAAGCTCAAAGATAAGGGCATGGCTTCGTTTGCCAATAACTTCGGTGAGGAAGAGAGCCAGGCGCTGCGGGCTTATGTCATTGCGCAGTCACACCGGGGTTTGGCTGTTCAAAAAGCGGCCGCGGAGAAGGAATCGCCATTACCGCAGTAACTGCTGCAGTCATGGCGCCCGGCGCCATCGATATAGCAGGTGAATGCGTTTATTGTTTTCCATCGAAAATAACCGCGTGACTTTTACAATCGGTCACTCACAGTAAGGTATTGGCAATCTCTATACAGGTTTTAATGGGCAGCCACATTTCAAGGTGTGAATGATCATCGGTGTCGGCGGGTAAAAAGCCATACTGCCGATAAAATGGAATAACCTGTGGAGTCATAGGATCAACAAACAATCCGATGGCTGAAATTTGCTGCGCGACCAACACTGTACGATAGATGGCATCAATCAATAACTGTTCACCCAGCCTTTGCCCGTGGTGCGAACGATCCACGGCAAGACGAGCCAGTTTTACCGCACTGAGAGGATGGGGATACTTTTTATAATTCCCCTGGGTAGGCGGTGCTGTCACTGAATACCCGGTAAGCGTGTGATAACCGATGACTTTAGTGGGTGCGGAATCCAGGCAGGCCACGTAGGTTTTTGAGATGTGTTTTACGGTTTTCTGCCGTGCTTGTTGTTGTAAGAGCCGATTTAACTCAGTGACGTCGCAATCAAATGCTTTGCGATTATGTTGCCGGGTGATGCCTTCAATGATTACGGACATTCACCTTATCCCTATAGTACTGCGCAGCTTCAAGTAGCTTTTTGTTCGCTTTTGGCGGATTTTCCAAAGCAGCAAACAAAGCATCAGCCCCAGCCATCGAGAGATGCAAGGTTTCAGTTCGCTCTATCACGTTACGTGCTTTCTCCATCGCCGACTCAATGAGGAACTGTGAAAGAGTTGCGCCAGAGTAATCAGCCGCCCGCTGTATGATTTCCTGAATCTCTGTGGAAGTTCGCGCAACCAAACGGGTTTCTTTACGTTTTGCATTGCCAGCCATAATTTCACCTGATTTTTTAGCCTGTACAAGGCGCCATTATGGCGCACATGAACGACACTCGTCAATATGTATGCCAAAAAGGCACACATTCCTATTGCCGGTTGTCATGGTACGAAGCCGTATGCCCGCTGGTGTGAAAGGACGGCGGGAGTAATCCCGCAACGTACTTTTCCGGGATGAACAGTAAATTCAAATTAAAGACAACCGTCATGGCGCCGTATAACTCAAAAGAACCTGCTGAATTTACCGTGCAGGTTACCAGGTGCAGCCACGCTCTAATGAGGCAAGCCCAGGGATTTGCGAAACTCCAGGGGTGACATACCCATCCAGCGTTTAAATGCGCGGGTGAAATTGGCTGCGTCCGAAAATCCGAGCATATAAGCAATTTCAGTAATGGCAAAGCTGCTTTGCTCGATGTAGCCAGCGGCCAGTGACTGACGCGTGCTGTCGAGGACCTGCTGAAAGTTTGTGTTCTCCCGGGACAGCTTGAGCTCCAGGTTTCTCAAGCTCATATGCAGATTGTCCGCAACCAGTTTTTTGGAAACCATGCCGGTGGACAGACTATCGACAATGACCGCCTTTACCCTGCCGCATATGTCCTGGCGCTCGAGTTTTTCCAGGTATTCCATGGCCGTTTTGTCATGCATCTGCGCCAGTTCCCTGCTTGCACCGGGAAGCGGCTTGTCCATAAGCGCGCTGTCGATACAAATACGAATCTCCGGCCGCTCGAACAACACGTCACAACAGAAGTAATCCCGGTAAGGCTGATCGCCTTCTGGGGGTTCTGGCCGAACCAGTTCCACCCGAATCGGCGCCATCTGCGGATCGCTAACCGCGCGCATCAACCGGACCATCATCGCGGCAAACGCGTCTTCAGTTTCGCAGCAGGTGTCGGGGTTCAATAATTTTACGGCAAAGATCGCCTCATCGGCACTTTCTATCAGGCGAAACGCGACATTCTGTGAAACGAGGTGGTAGTAGTTGTTCAGCCGCAGGCCGAAATCCCGTAATGTACTGCTGGCCAACAATGCAAAGCCCAGGGCATGCAGGTCCGATATGTGTAAGCTGTCGGCAACAAACAAACCAAAATACGGGTCCTGGGTGAGCTTGAATGACTCGCGATAGAGTGCGGTGATCTCCACATTGCTCATACGCCGCATTGGATCAGTGGTGGTAGACAGGGGCACACCGGCACTTTCGAACACCGTTGCGGCATCGATGCCTCGCTGCTCCAGCGCCGCTGCGATAGTTCGTCCATAGGCCGCTATCGCTACCGGTTTATCGGCGGTGTCAGCACCCATGGCAAGCCACAACCATTGTTATCATTGGCGCAGTGTAATCTCCGTGAACATGTATGGGAAGGACTTCTCCCCCGGTGTGGTTGACCCCTAATTCAGTTACAGAGACAAGGCCTTTAGGTGATATAGACAAGCGCCGCCCCATCTACGCGGATAAAGTGTCCCCTGTTATTTTAATCCGGATCGCGACATGTATCCGAAAGTGGTCATTGCCGGTGTCGGCATGGTAAGGAGCAAGATATGCGTTTTAACAAAAAAATCGTCCTGGTAACGGGCGCGGCATCGGGCATCGGCCTGGAGATCGCCAGGCAGTTTATTGCCGAAGGGGCCACCGTGATCGGCACGGACATTAACGAGCAGGCATTGAGTGCCGCGTCCGCGGCCAACCCACAGTCATTCCATACACGCATCAGTGACGCGGGGGATCCCGCTGCAATCGCAGAACTGGCCGAATGGATAAGGGCCGAGTTCGGCGCCCTGGATGTACTGGTCAACAACGCCGGCTTCGCCCGACTCAACAGCCCGGAACAGGTTTCCCTGGAAGACTATACGGCACAGATGTCTGTGCTCCTGACCGGCCCTGTCTTCCTGGTACAGCACTTCGCCAGCCTGTTGCGCACCAGCGACAATGGTTCCGTAATCAACATCTCCTCCGCCTCGGCCGTAATCACCATGCCCGGTTATTGCCCCTACGGTATGGCCAAGGCCGCCATAGCCAAGTTCACCGAGGACTGCGCGGTAACCGTACCGGGCATTCGACACAACGGGGTGTTACCCGGCTTTATCGAGACGCCCATATTGCGCAGTACCTACGGCGATGAGGCGGTCGATGGCATGTTGCAATATCTGCAAGCGAACTCGCCAGCGCAACGCGTGGGTACCACTGATGACGTGGCCAAAGCCGTTTTATTCCTGGCGTCTGATGACGCAAGTTATATCACAGGTGCGAACCTTCTGGTCGATGGCGGGATTTCTAAAATTCACGCCGTAGCCCAGCTTGGCACCAGCTGACCTGACAGGATCAGATTTACTTTCGCGAACAAGGCCCCGCGAAGGGGCTTTTTCAGAAGAGGGATTGAAGCCAGCCAGGCATTGGCTCTGTTCTTTGTGAACTTATTCCGCCAATACCATCCCAGTGGCATGACCTGTCAAGCAATCTGACGCGATCTGTCAAGCGACCAGGGATTGCTTCCCTTAAAGTACGTCCCACATGATAGCTGTTCTGACAACAAGCAACTGAGAGAACGCTGTCCAGATTCGATCAATCACTGCTGTTGTGCGAAAAAACTATTTTGAGATCGCCAGGAAAAACAAGGCCAACCCGGGAAACGAGAATATGAAACGCCGCCAGTTTTTAAAAAACGCCACAACCTTTACCGCCGGAGCGACAGCCCTGGCCGGCGCTGGCCTCGCGTCTGCAGAATCCGGCGACAGGTCCAGTTGCAAGTCACCTGGGTGTGATTACGACGTAATTGTCGTCGGCGGCGGCAGTGCCGGTGCGGCCGCAGCCCGCGATTCCATGAAAAATGGCTATAAAACCTTGCTACTGGAAGCCCGAAATCGTCTCGGCGGGCGCACTTTTACCAGCAGCCTGGATGGCGTGCCGATCGAGCTTGGCGGTACCTGGATTTACAACACCCAGCCCTTTGTTTGGGCTGAGGTGGAGCGCTATGGTCTGGATATCGTGGAGACGCCGGGAGCGGTACCGGACGTGATGCACATGACTCTGGAAGATGGTGAGCGCATCACCTTGTCAGAGGAGCAGGCGATTGAAGCAGTGACCGGCTGGGAACTCTATGTCGCTGCCGCGAGAACAATTATTCCTCGTCCCTATGACATCCTGCACAACGAAGGAGCCGCTTTACAGGCAGAAAAGATCAGTGCCCTGGAACATCTGGACAGCCTCGAACTGACCCCACTGCAACGTGCCTTCAACCGGGGACTTATCGAACTCACAGCGAACAACGGTGCAGAAACTATCTCGTACCTGGAAGTATTGCGTTTCTATATGTTGGGCGGTGGCTGCTTTCCCACATTCATGGATTCACTATCCAGATTCAAATTAGAAGATGGAACTATCAGCCTGATCAATAAAATGATTGATGACGGGGGCCCCGAAGTCCGACTGTCGACACCGGTTAAATCAGTGCGCGACCTGGGTGACAAAGTTGTGGTGACGACCAGTCGAGGGGAAGAGTTGACCTGTGGGGCAGTGATCAACTGCCTGCCCATGAACACCCTCTTCAATATTGAGTTCAACCCTCCCCTGCCTGCCGGAGTTGTCGCAGCGGGTAAAGAGCGCCACCCGGGATCCGGGATCAAACTTTATATCAAGGTCGAGGGCGATATTGGCAATGTCTCCACCATTGCGCCGGGTCGGCCATTGAACTTTGTCATGACTTATAAACAGGCCGTGGACTACACAGTGCTGGTGGCCTTTGGCAGTGATCCGGACGCGCTGGATGTTTACGATGATGATGCGGTGCAGGAAGCCCTCAGCGCCCAACTCCCCGGGGTGAAAGTCCTTGCCAGCATGTCTTACGATTGGAACAACGATCCCTATTCCAGCGGCACCTGGGCCACCTATCGGCCGGGTTGGATAGAAAAATATTACGATCAGTTCCAGAAAGAATACGGGCGAATCTATTTCGGATCAGGCGATCACGGCGAGGGGTGGCGCGGAACGATTGATAGCGCCATTGGCGGCGGCATCCGGGCAGCACACAAAGTCAAGACGCGGCTGGGCTGAAGGGAGACGGGTACTGCCATGAGGAAATCAGTTACTGCTTGGTTACTCGCAAGCGTCTTAACTATAGGCGCTTTACCTCTATACGCACAGGAAGATTGTGATAGCGAGGCAGGAAAAAAACAATTTAACAAGTGCGTAGCGTGCCACTCCATGGAGGCCGGCACTCATATGATGGGGCCCAGCCTGCACGATTTGATGGGGCGCAAAGTTGGCACAGCACAGGGGTTTACATTTTCCCCGGCGATGGAACAGGCAGACTTTGCGTGGACTGATTTAACCTTGTCAGCGTTTCTTGAAAACCCCATGCAATATGTGCCGGGCACAGCGATGCCCTTTGGTGGCATCAAAAAGGCTGAACAACGTGCAGAACTGGTCTGCTACATCAAACAACGGCAATAACCAGCCTATTCGCGTGCCAGGTTTAACGAGTACTGCATTATCGCGCCTGGCGTAAACTTGAGCTAGTATTCAGGAAAAGGTGAACTAAACGTGGGCTCCATGCCAACAATTTTCTCAGAAAGGTTGTTTCTGAACTTTGAGGAACAGTTTCGCCCCTTCCTGGATCAGCTGGATATTCCGGAAACCATTTTTACCCGCCGGGACGTGGAGATTTCCGACGTCAAGTACGTCGATCTCCTTGAAACTGTCGCCAGAAATACCAACCCCTATATTGGCCTGGATATGGGTGAGCGCCTGGTCGCGCAGGACCTGGGGGTATTGGGCCATGCCATGGCAGCCACAGCTACGGTCGGCGAAGCTCTCGCGCTGTTTTCGCACTATATTTATGTCTTCGCCCAGTCAAACACCATTCGATTGGACCTGGGTGAAGACAAGGTCGTGTGCAGCTATAGCGTTACCATTTTACAGCCTGATCTGGTACGCCAGGATGCCGAGTTCGCGCTGGCCTTCATGACCGGATTGATTCGCAAACTTTCCCGAAGGGAATTTCACCCTAATCTTGTTGAATTCGGGCACAGCCAACTCGCTGGCGCCGCCAGGCATCAAAACCTGTTCGGGTGTAAGGTAATGTTTGAAAGGCGGACGAACAGAATTCACTTTAGTAAGAAGGTCCTCGACTTTCCCGTGCTCTCCGCCGATCAGGGCCTGCTGGAGGCTTTGCAATTCTATCTCGACGACCGGCTCAAAGTCCGCTCCGAGGAGGAAGACCTGCTGGCGAAAACCCGGCACCTGATTTCCGTTTCCCTGAGCCGGGGCGTGCCTGACCTGGACCGGGTGGCTTCGCTTCTGGGCATGAGTAAGCGGACGCTGCAACGCAAGCTGGGGGAAAACAACATTATCTTCAGTGACCTGGTCGAGTCGATCTCCAAATCCATTGCGATGGATTACGTGCAACACACTGATTACAGCTTGACGGATATAGCGCTGATGCTGGGTTACAGTGAGCTGAGTTCGTTTTCCCGTGCATTCAAACGGTGGAATGGCATGAGTCCGCAGGACGCGCGCAGGTCCGGTGAAACACCTGCGCAGTAGCGGTTAATCTGATGGCAGGTAGGGATCAAGTGTGCCCGGCCGAATGGGTGGGTATTTCTTCAGCGATCCCATATGCTCAATAAGCTGCGGCATGGCTGAGCGTGGCACCCAGGTATTGGGGAAAAGAACGTTCTCCGTTTCACCCGGATCAGTCAGTAAGTTATAAACTCTTGGCACGCCATAGTCTTTCACCTCGCTGAAAACTGTTTCCAGCTCTTTAAAGTGCAACTTCCAGTTCTTCCATTTGACGCCATAGACCTCTTCACCCATGTACACAATGACGCCATCACGATTGGAGTTTTTCTGTTTACCGTAGAAAAATGGGCTTTGATCGACACCGTCAATTGCCCGGTCGGCCGGTACTTTCCCCCCGGCGATTTTTGCCAGGGTCGGGAACAGGTCCATTTCATGAACGATTTCGTTACTGGCACTGCCAGCGGGAATTCTACCCGGCCAGCGAATCACAAAGGGAACGCGCAAGCTGCCTTCAAAGCCGGTAAACAGCGTACCTCGCCAGGGGCCCGCACTACCTGTGAGCGATGTCTCTATCGCCAAACTGTTACTGCCACGAGGGAGAGCCTCGGGACCGTTGTCTGCGGTAAAGATAAAGATCGTATTATCACTGATCCCCTGATTCTCCAGCTCATCCAGGAGTCGCCCGGTGTATTGGTCGATTTGATGGAGCAAATCAGCCCAGGGGCCATTGCCGGTTTTACCGGCATAGTCCGGATGCGGTATCGTCGGGTAATGCGTTGCAGTGTAGGGGACAAATAGGAAGAAGGGTTTATCGGACTTTGCCCCACGCTTGATAAAGTCCACCGCCTTATCGGTAATATCGCCATCAATCAGCCCGCGATACGACAAATCGTAGCTGCGAACTTTTGTCGGTGTCTCACCCCTGCGAGATTCCATTACGAAGCCAAGCTTTTGGCCGCTTTTAGCAAAGCCTTCAAGCTCCGCCCAGGCGGCCTCATCACTACTGTTAGGAATACCGAACCATTCATCGAAGCCCTGATCAGTTGGGAAGCGGCCTTCTGTGTGCCCCAGATGCCACTTGCCAAATATCCCGGTGTAGTAACCTGCATCGGTTAACATTTCAGCCATGGTGACCTCCCACTGGACGAGCCCGTAAACACCTCCAGCTATGGGGATTGAGCCATTACCACTGCGGATGGCATAGCGCCCTGTCATGATTGCTGAGCGCGAGGGTGTGCACTGCGCTTCAACATTAAAGTTAGTCAGCTTTAGCCCTTCACTGGCCAGTTGATCCAGTCGCGGTGTCGGTGCACCTCGGATCACTCCGCCACCATTAAAGCCGGGCTCCCCCCAACCAAAGTTATCCAGGAAAACCAGCACGATATTAGGCTGGCCTTTGGCGGTCGCCACCCCTGGCAAGCACACTAGTAGTGTAAAGACGGTGCTGACTAACAGCGTTTTCCATCCGTTCATTGGTTTACTCCTCTGTGTGAAACTGCAAGCGATCGAAACGGTATCTGGACCAGTAGCCTAAGTTATCTCCTGGTCCTTCAGCCCCGGGGTTGTTAGAAGCCCATGGCAAAGGACAGATAGATATGGTCACCCCCCATGCGGTTATCCACCTGGTAACGGTATAAATCATTGCGAATTGTCAGATCAGTGGCAGGCTCAACAGCCGCAGCGAAATCGCCATAACTACCGGGAAGATAATTGCTATAACCACCTTCGGCAGCATTGAGTGAGCTGGCCAGACAGCAGACGAACGCTCCAAAAATTCTGGGAATTCGCATTATTTGATCCCTAAATATTCAAAGAGTTACCCAGCTTTTTGCCATGGGGAAGGATACACCCATAACAACAGCGAGACCATATGCAACAAAGGCATTATAGATCTGTGACCGCCAAAAACGCCGATGATACGACGCCGGGAGGTATTTCATCTGGCGATACTGACAGTAGTTTTGTATCGCCGGGTATAGTAAGATTTTCTCCGTTGAAGGTGACAGGCTTTCACAGTGTTGTCTCCGATCGCTCGGTTAACCCCTGGCCCCCCGAAATAATCCGATACTGTAGAGGTGACTCATGAGTGACGAAAAAAGCAGCCCCGATATCGATCGACGCCGCTTCATCAAGGGCGCCGGCGCGGGCACATTGGCCGCTGGGCTGGGGGGTCACGCTGCAATGCTCGGCGCCGCCGGCACCAGTGGGAAAACCCCGTTCGACTACGACACCCTGGTGATTGGCGGCGGCTTCGCCGGTGTAACCGCAGCCCGCGACCTGAAGGAAAACGGCTACAGCTGCGCAATTCTCGAGGTACGCCACCGTCTTGGCGGACGCACGTACTACGCTCCTTTTGGAAATACCCATGTGGAACTGGGGGGCACCTGGATACACTGGATGCAGCCATTCGTCTGGACTGAGGTAATGCGCTATGGCCTCGAGATCAAGGAAACACCCGGCGCTACCGCGGAACGCATTATTCAATTGGAGGACGGTAAGGCGATTGAGCCGGACATCAACAAGTTCTACACCGATTTGTTAGTGGGCGGCCAGGGCCTGGTCGATCGATCCAGATCAGTCTGGCCGAGACCCTTCGATGTTGCTTTTAACATGAAAGCTGTTCTACAGGCCGATACCGCTAGCATTGCGGATCTACTTGATAGTCTTGAACTGACTGACTCACAACACAAGGTGTATGAAACCCTGCTGGTGGGTGGTACGAATGCCAGCTTGAGCGATGTATCCGCCAACGAAGCACTACGGATCTTTGCGCTTTGCGGCCACAATGTGGGCTCGTACTACGACGTCAACGCACGCTATCAACTCAAGGACGGCTCGATCGCCCTGATCGACAGTATGATCGAAGACGGCAAACCCGAGGTCAAACTCAACACCTACGTAAAGCGCATCGAACAAAAAACTGATCACGTCGTTGTAGCAACGGCGGCAGGCGAAGTTATTACCGCCGCTGCCGTAGTTTGCACCGTGCCCTTGAACGTACTGAAAGACGTGGAATTCATTCCCCCAATTCACCCGCAGAAGCTGGCAGCCTCCAAAGAAGGACATCCGGGACGTGGGTTCAAGGTCTATGCTGAAGTCAAGGGTAGAATACCCAATGTTTTGTTATCCGGTGACCACAACGAGGTGATCGAGGAAGCATTTACCTATCAGATAGGGGATGACAGTTCCCTGATTGCATGTTTTGGTAAGGACCCGCGCGACGTTGACATCTACGACAAAAAATACCTGCAGGCGACGCTTAGAAAGTACTTGCCCGATATTGAGGTAACAGGATCGACTGGCTACGGCTGGACCGATGATCCGTTCGCGCAAGGCACCTGGTGTACCTGGCGTCCGGGCTGGTATAGCAAATACGGTGAGGGCCTACGGGATGGGCCGGAAGGGCGGGTGTTTTTTGCCAGCTCGGATTTCTGTGAAGGGTCGCGCGGCTACATTGATGGCGCTATGGGCTCCGGAATCAAGGCTGCGCGGCAGATCAGCGAACTCCTGGGATAAGGTGTCTCCGTATTCGACGTAGAGAAACAGGTTGTACACTGTACCGCCCTCCCACTGAAAGCAGCACACTGTTGAGTGGCACACATCGCGACGCACTCGACGGGTTGCGGGTTTTTCTATGCTTGGCCTGCGACCTATTGGGCGCCGGGTGGTCGGACACGAGCATTCCCCAGCCTACTGCCATGGCCACCAACCCGAACAACTGGGCATGATAGTGCCGGCGTCGTTCAGTTCCCCGCCCATGGCAGACTACCTTTCATCAATTAATTCAATGGCTTTTGCAGCAGTTGAGCGCCTGGCGCTGATCTGCCTTCCTGATGTCGCCAAAAGGCATGACAGCATCCTACTCGATTGGTATCGCGGTAAAGTTTGCCGTCAAGTGGGGCTTTGCGCTTGTCTTTGGGCGACTAGTTGTTTAGCTATTCGCGTCAGCGGGAAGTAGTCAGCGATACCTTCCTAACATGACGCGATCTGACAAGCATTTTGTCGTGTACTGCTAAGCACGAGACAGCCGGTTTCTCCAAACTACAACTTCAACTTCAACAGTTCAGTGTCTGCCCGGAATTGCATAAAGTGGAGATATAAAACGCTGCTACTGGAGGCGGGAAATCCGCCGGGTGAGTATAGCTTATCAAAGAAAACCAGTGACATTCCATTCACAGGGCAAGGCAAAAAATCAAATTTTCACCGCTAAATATCATAAGAGGAATTTCCCTATGAACCATCCGACGATCAAGAAAACCGCTCTGAGTGTGGCGATTGCTGCAAGTGTATTTTTGACAGCTACCGCACATGCTCAACTTGAAGAAGTTATAGTTACGGCGCAGAAGAGAGCGCAATCACTACAGGACGTGCCTATGGCTGTTTCGGCGCTCAGTGCCGAGACCATGAACAGTGCCGGCGTCCAGACTATGCAAGATATAGCAAAGCTGACGCCGTCCCTGGAAGTACAGTCCAATACCGGCCCCGTTCAAAGTAATTTCCGCCTGCGCCGTGTCGGCAACCTGGGCAACATTCCAACATTTGAAAGTGCCGTCGGTGTATTTATTGATGGTGCGTTTCGTTCTCGGTCGATATTTGGTGTGACCGAGTTGTTCGATATCGAGCGCATTGAAATTCTGCGAGGGCCCCAAAGCACGCTGTACGGGAAAAACGTCACGGGGGGAGTTATTGGCATCTATACAGCCGCACCGGCGGAGGAATTCGAGTGGCGTTCTGAACTGACTGTGGGCGGTATGGAAAGCTCGAAAGACGCGCTTCTCGGGCGCTACAAGGGCGGCGTAAGTGGCCCGCTGACCGATTCGCTTGGCGGCAGTCTGGGAGTATCGTATTCCTACCGTGATCACACGCAGGAGCAGGCAGTTGCCGGTGCTGAGGATGCCAACGACGAGGACCGATACTCAGTCCGTGGACAGCTTCAGTGGGACGCTTCAGAGGCGCTGACAATCCGCACCATTCTCGGCACGATGCAGCAGTCTGAGAACGACCAGAGCAGCAACGACTATTATTACGATCCCGAGGGCTATGTCGCCACTTTCGTACTTCCCACTTTGCAGGCCGCCGGTGTCAGCCAGGTTTGTACCGACAATGACCCACATAACGATAAAGCCTGTAATCGGCTTGCAATTACATCCGACGTGAAGGCCTATGAGGCCACCCTGCTGGCGAATTATGAGTTTGACAGTGGATTGACCCTGGACTCGATAACGTCCTGGGACACCTCCAAATTCAAGGGGCAGCAGAATGATGTGGCACAGGTTATGGCTCCCGTTTTGCGTTACCACGATACCTGGGAAGACGAGGCTTTCCAGCAGGAATTTCGCCTGACTTCCTCCGGAGAAAGTGTTGATTGGATGACGGGGGTGTTCTATTACACCAACACGTTTAACCGGGGGGACAATGGGGACCGGGCAATATTCCTGTACGATACCCTGAGTGACGATCCGACCCTCGCTGCGGTAAACGGGATAGTTCTCGGAACCCCCTTCGATGTACCGATGGCAACCCAGGGGCAGTTGGGTTTCCTTGATTCCGAACAAGAGACGGATTACCTGGGCATTTATGGCCAGGGAACCTGGCGGATAACCGAAGCGTTTAACGTCACGGCCGGGCTGCGCTGGCAAGAGGAAGAGAAAGATGCCTATGTCCGGCAGTGGGTCAACGACCCGTCGATCAGCGTCATTTCCGCGGTTCTCTCCCCGACCCTCAGCGGCGAGATGGACCGCAAAGCGGATGATGTGACCTGGTCGGTTACCCCCCAGTGGTTCGTCACAGACGACACCATGGTTTTTGCCACGGTTTCTCACGGTTTTAAATCCGGGGGCTTCAACACCGGCTTTGGCGGGTTGCCTATCGATGGTCGTGAATTTGATGACGAAGATATCATGCACTATGAAACTGGAATAAAAAGCGATCTCCTGGACGGAACCCTCAGGCTGGCTGCAAGTGTCTTTTACACCGAGTACGACGACTACCAGGATGCTGCGTTCATTGGCGCCCAGTTTACGGTTGGCAATGCAGAGACAGTCGAACTGAAGGGCTTTGAAGTAGAAGGTACCTGGCTCGCCGCTGACAAGCTGACACTGGACTTCGCCGTATCCTACGCTGACCTCTCATACGATAAAAATACCAGTGGAATGTGCTATCCCGGGCGGGTTTCGGACAGCACAACGACTCCCGGTGCGTGTGACCTCAGTGGTGAACATCCCATCAACGCGCCCGAGTGGAAGACCCACCTGGGGGCACTCTATGAACAGCCTGTCAGCTGGGGTGACGTGTATGCGCGTGTGGATTGGTCGTGGACCGATGAGTACAACACCAGTTTCTCAGCCGACCCGCGTCTGACCCAGGATTCCTACAGCCTGGTAGGTGTAAGAGTGGGCTCACGCTGGGATAATTTTGAAGTGGTAGGGTGGGTCGACAATCTGACCGATGAAAAAGTCTCGATGATCGATGCGGTGGCCAATATCTACGCAGGCGACAATAGCGTACAGTCCTACCTGGAGTCGCGCAGGTCCTACGGACTGACCCTCCGGGTGAACTATTAGCCCGGTCAGCGGCCCGGAAAATGAAGCGATTCATTTTCCGGGCTGGTCTCCAGCTCAGGAAACAAGTAGCATCGGCGCTATGGCAACCATATTTTCAGAAGGGATCTTTGCCAAGTACGAAGACCAGTTTCGTCCTTTTCTGGCAAAGCTCGAGATTCCGGAGAGCATTCTAACCCGCCGGGACGTGGAAGTTTCCAATCGTAAATACGCCGAATTACTTGAAACCGTAGCCAGGAATACCAACCCCTATATTGGCCTGGATTTGGGGCAGAACCTGGAAGCAAGGGACTTGGGAGTGATTGCTCATGCCATGTCAGCTACGGCCTGTATTGGTGACGCCCTCGCGGTGCTCTCTCGTTATCTCTACGTCCTTTGCCAATCGTGCACCCTTCGCCTGGATATTGGGGAAGAAAAGGTCGTATGCACGTATACCGTTACAATGCTTCAGCCCGACCAGGTTCGTCAGGATGTCGAGTTCACTCTGAGCATGATCACTACTATGATTCGAAAACTTTCAGGAAGGAGTTTTCGCCCCCTTTTAATCGACTTTTGCCACAGCCAGTTCACGAGTACAAAGAGGCATCAAAGCCTGTTTGACTGTGACATTGTGTTTGAGCGGCGCAAAAACAGAATTCATTTTTCCAGAAAGGTACTCGATTACCCCGTCTTAAGCGCTGACCCGGGCCTTCTCGAGGCCCTGATTTTCTTTCTTGATAGTCAGCATTTTCTGCGTTCGGAGGAAGGAGACTTGCCGGCGAAGGTGCGGCACCTGATCTCTATCTCCCTTGGCGATGGCTTACCCGATTTGAATCAGATCGCTTCACACCTGGGAATGAGTGGGCGCACGCTACAGCGCAAGCTCCGTGGCAAGGACCTTGCCTTCGCCGACCTGGTTGACGAAATACGGTATGAAATAGCACAAGACTACGTTTCACATTCCGAATTCAGTCTCACCGATGTTTCCATGATGTTGGGTTATGCAGATCTGAGTTCTTTTTCCAGAGCGTTTAAACGGTGGACGGGCATTAGCCCTGATCTTGTCCGCAAATCTTTAATCGAAAACCCGGGTTAGCCGCAATACCAATAATCATAGAAGTATTGATGAGAAAGGCGCCCAGGGCATTGCGTCCCGGGACCTGCGCAGTCCGACGTTTAAATAAAAATGTTCTCGATTAGGGAGATTTCGATAGAGAGCTAAAAGCTGTCTTCGGCCAGTTCCATCACGCTGCCAGTGCCGGTCTTGATCATGGCCAGGTGCGAAGCTGCCCGTGTTAATAGATGGTCTGCATAAAACTGGCAGCTGATGAGCTTATTCTGTGCAAACAGGCTGTCATCGCCTTGTACCGCCAGCGCTGCGCGGGCCATCTGCCAGCCGCCGGTAACAAAGCCCGCGAGCATCATCAGATTAAAAGACACCGTCTCCGGCAGGTGTTGGGTCGTTGCGTTGTCAGCAATCCAGCCCACAGCCTCTTTAAGTTGATCCAGACCGGTGTTGAATGCCCGGGATTGCTTAGAGAGACTCTCGGTGGCGGCTAATTCTGCAGCGCTTGTCTCCATGTCTGCAATCAGGGCGACCATCGCTTTACCGCCATCGCGGAGAAATTTTCGGCCCACAAGATCCAGGGCCTGAATGCCATTGGTACCCTCATAGATTGCCAGTATGCGCGCGTCACGGTAGTACTGGGCGGCGCCAGTCTCCTCAATAAATCCCATGCCTCCGTGTACCTGCACACCGAGGGATGTGAGCTCATTGGCCATTTCAGTACACCAGCCCTTTACAATAGGGGTCATGAGATCAACCCGTTGTTGGGCAGTAGCCCTCGCCGTCTCATCGGTGGCATGCGTGGCAATATCGAGCATGCCCAGTGTGGTATAAGTGATGGCGCGCATGGCCTCTACTGAGCTGCGGATGAGCATCAGCATACGCCGGACATCGGGGTAGTTAATAATGGTCAGACCGCCGCCCTGAACCCGCTCTTTGGCATAAGATACTGCCAGTTGGTAGGCGCGCTCGCTGATCGCAACACCTTGCAGTCCAACGTTAAGGCGAGCATGGTTCATCATCGTGAACATGTACCTCAGGCCTTTGTTTTCCTCACCCACCAAATAACCCACTGCACCGCCATTGTCGCCAAAGCTCATCACGCAGGTAGGGCTCGCATGGATGCCCAGTTTATGCTCCAGTGACACGGCGTAGGCATCGTTGCGCTCACCCGGTGAGCCGTCTGTATTGAGCTTGAATTTTGGAACCACAAACAGGGAAATACCCTGGGTACCAGCGGGAGCGCCGCTAACGCGCGCCAACACCAAATGGATAATATTTTCGGCCATATCGTGGTCGCCCCAGGTGATAAAGATCTTCTGCCCGCTGATCAGGTAGTGATCGCCGCTGGGGACCGCTTTGCTGCGCACGGCGGCCAGGTCTGAGCCAGCCTGGGACTCGGTCAGGTTCATGGTGCCCGCCCATTCTCCGCTGACCATCCTGGGCAGATAGATATTTTTTAGCTCATCGATACCGTGGGACTCCAGTGCCGCCAGCGCACCCTGGCCCAGCATTGGGCAGAGCGCAAAAGCCAAATTGGCGCTTTGGAGCATTTCCATGACGGATACTTCCAGAATGTGGGGCATGCCCTGACCACCATATTCAGGGTCACAGCCCAGGCTCGGCCAACCTTGCTCTACATACTGCTGATAGGCTTCCTTGAAGCCGGATGCAGGAACGACTCCACCGTCTACGATTTTTGACCCTTCCTGATCACCGGATCCATTGAGAGGTGCCAGCACTTCACTGGTAAACGCAGCGGCACCTTCGAGGATGGCATCAATGAGGTCGTCAGTTGCTTCTTCATAGCCCGGTAATTGTGCGATGGCGCTACTGTCGCACAATTGTTTGAGTACGAATTGTTGATCAAGTAATGGTGCGTTGTATTCACTCATGGCCGATCCTTTTCGATAAAGTGTGCTGGGCGCGGGATTCAACACCGGCTTTTAAGTATAGTTCAAAATCATTGATATCGGGGACAGACCACGGTATTTCCGCGGCCAGTGTCCGCGAAGGGGGCCAGATCGCGCTCCCGGGTGGAAAGAGACATTCAAGGCCTGCTATTCTGAAGGATAGCTAACTCATAAGGGGCATCCATATCTACCATGAAACGCAATACTGTTCTCTTGTTTCTGTCGATCATACTGGTTGCTCCAAGCGGTTGGGCTCAGAACGCCACGTCGGCCGGCTCTCATACACCTGGACCACACATAGTGTCCATCGATTACGATGCGCTTTATCAAATGCCGAAGCCGCCGGAATACAAGCCCTTTAGTTTTTACGGAGCCTTTCTCTTCTCCGTGGCAAAGCAGCAGACTCCCCTGGCCATGGACATAGCGCGTCCAACTCCTGACAACGTTTCGCAGACCATGGATGTTGTGTTTAAGAATATCGACGGAATCAAGCTGGGCCTGGACGTCTACCAACCAAGTAAAGACGACACGCCCAACCCGTTGATCCTGATCACGCATGGAGGCGCATGGAAGTCCGGGGATAAAGCCCTGTATCGGCCCTACGGTATCGATTTCGCGGCTTTAGGTTACACGGTGGCATCGATTAACTATCGACTGTCTGGCCAAGCGCCTTTTCCCGCTGCGATCGAAGACATTCGAGACGCAATCGTATACCTGAGGAAAAATGCCACCAAATTCAACATTGATCCTAAGCGGTTAGTGATCTTTGGAAGTTCCGCCGGGGGCCATCTTTCGGCCTTCACTGGCTTGGCGGCGAACACACCGGGAGCGTCTTATTTGAGTGGTGTTGATGCCAGGACGATCAAGGCTGTTATTAGCATCTACGGCCCTTCCGACCTGGCAAGCTCTGTGCATCGTAATCAAGACGACATTCGAGACTTCATGGGCAAGTCCTATGCGGATGCGCCAGAGTTGTACCGTGAAGCCTCACCGATCAACCATGTCGACAAAAACGATCCGCCAGTTCTGTTAATCCACGGAACACTGGATGCTATGGTACCTGTGCAAAACTCTGACGCACTGTCTCAAACACTGAAAGAAGCCGGCGTACCGGTTACCTACGATCGAATAGAGGGCTGGTTCCATGTCATGGACTTCTTTTCACCCATTAGTGAACGCACGCTCTGGCAGTGTTATAACTTTCTGAAGACCCATGTACCTTCGGATGAAATGCTTGAAAGCATTAAGACATCCAGGGCGCGAGCCTGATGCAGATCAGATTTTGAGGAGCAAGCAGAAAATGAAATCAATTATTCTGGTAGTTATCGCCGTTTTGCTAAGTGCACAAGTCGCATCTGCGCAAGAGAAACCCAACGTCGTATTAATGGTGCAGGACAATCTCGGTTGGGGGGAGATCGGCGCTTATGGCGGTGGCATCCTCCGCGGCGCCGAAACGCCTCGCCTGGACGCGCTCGCCGATGAAGGCCTGAAACTGCTCAATTTCAACGTTGAAGCTCAATGCGTGCCCTCTCGGTCTGCCCTGATGACGGGTCGTTATCCGATCCGGTCAGGAACGCACTCGGTCGTGTGGGGAATGCTTTATGGCATGACGCAGTGGGAAGAGACGATTGCTGAATTGCTTTCCGAGCAAGGCTACGCTACCGGAATGTACGGGAAGTGGCATCTTGGTGATGTCGAGGGACGCTTCCCTACCGATCAGGGCTTCGACGAGTGGTATGGCATACCTAACACGACCGATGAAGCGGTCTATTCAGAGGGATTTCAATACGACGCAAGTGTCAGCGTTTTGCCCAATATTCTCCAGTCCGTTAGGAGCCAAACACCCGAACTGGTCAAACCGTATACGCGTGAGACGCGACGATCGATCGATTCGGAGCTCGTTGAACATACCATCGACTTCATGAGGCGTAGCGTAAAACAAAAGAAACCCTTTTTCGCCTATGTACCGTTTACTCAGGTACATATTCCGGCAGAGCCCCATCCTGAATTCAAGGGAAAAACAGGCAATGGTCGATGGGCCGACGTGTTAGCTGAAATGGATTTTCGTGTCGGACAAGTACTTGATGCCATTGATGATCTTGACGTTCGAGACAATACAATTGTTATCTGGATGAGTGAGAATGGTCCTGAGGAGATTTTTCCGCATAACGGCGCAAGAGGCCCCTGGAAGGGCACTTATTTTACCGGGTATGAAGGCAGCCTCCGAACATCTTTTCTAGTTCGCTGGCCCGGGAAGATTGAACCGGGGTCGGTAAGCAACGAAATTGTGCATATTACAGATGTCTATACGACCCTCGCAAAAGCGGCTGGCGCTACAATTCCGCAGGATCGGATTATCGATGGGGTCAATCAGCTGGATTTCTTCACGGGCGAATCCGAAAAATCCGCTCGCGAAGGTTTCCCGGTATACCAGGGGAGCACGCTGTTTGGCTATAAGTGGCGGAACTGGAAATTACATCTAGCCACGCAGGAAACCATGGGAGCCCCTGTGGTAAAGCCAGGTATGCCAAGACTGTATAACCTCTTGATGGATATGAGAGAGGATTACGACCTTGTGAAATTCGGTGGTCGTGATGGCGGAGAGCAGCATTACTGGGTTCTGCCTGTGATCTTCAAGCGGATTGTTGCTCACCAAGCCAGTTTGGCCAAAGAGCCGCCAATTAAGATGGGAACGCCTGATCCTTATCTGCCCCAGATGCCCTAATTTTTGCGAGTGACTGCTTCTGGGCCCCTTTTATCTCCGTTTTCGACATGGAGGAACAGCCGCCAGTTGGTACTGAGATCCGTGCTGTCAGGGTGCTGACAGCGGGAAATGAAGCTGGCTGATGATCGCGTCCAGGGCGCCCTCCTCCCCGGCAGTTTCCTTTTCAATCCAGGACACAAATGATTCCTCGTGGGTGATCATGGATTGCAGGACATCCTGGTCTTCTGCGGGACCGGCTGCCGCGATTTCCTTGAATCGGGCAACGAAGTTGTTAACCAGTGGCGTCAGTCCGGTGAGAAAATCCAGCCAGCTGTTCTCCCGGTAAGCTGCGACGATGCCATCCACCATCTCAGCATCCGGTTCCTCCACAAGTTCAAATCCGTGCCTTAGCAGAAATGGTCGCAAACGCGCCTTGGTCTCAGTCTCCAGTTGCAGCACGGTGCCGATGTGATATTTATCTCGCTCGTTCTTTGCAATGTTGATTAGTGCGAGAAAGGCTCCTTCGCCTAACACTTCGCTCTGGTAAAGCTCGCTAATGCATGCTGGATAATCCGCGTTATTCATCGTACCTCTGCTCCTTCCAGTGATGGTTACGGTGCATACCAAATAGGTGAAGTGTAGGCTCTTTCCTGACCTATTAATTCGGCCTCTTTGGGAATTACAGCACCCAGTCTTACCTTATCGTAAACAACCCAGCGTGGTGTCGGTATCTCCAACACTCTTGCATAGTAGAAGGCTGATTCGTTACTGTTAAAATCAGGATCGGTCCAAACCGTGGCTAATTGGGAATCTCCAATACTGTTGCTCCAGGTAGCCGTTTCCAGGTCAACGGTATTGCCAACTGCCTTCTTACAACGGCCATCTTTAATTTCACGACCATCCGATACAGCAACGTCATAGACCTTTTCATGAAGCTTACCTTTTACATCCAGCCACCCTTTAATGATCTGGATTCGATCAAGATTTGCACTTTGGGGATCGCGCAGCGCGTACACCATAAAGCGGGGTGCCTTTTTGCCTTTGGCTTTTTTCAGGTCTCCTCCCATAGGAACACCTTTGGCGTAACCTATCGTTGCAGGGTTGTTGGTATAGATGTCGTTTTCTTCAAAGTCCCAGCCACCAAAAAGTCGAACCGTCATTCGCGGCCCGGTCGTACCGTAGGTTTCCTTGCGTTCCATGGCGTCAAATAGCGCTGCCCGGGTATTGTCATGCGCCCAGATACCGGTATAGCCCGAAGCGACTAATTTATACCCCTCAAAAGTACCCAATTTAGATTTAACAAAGGGGTGATTAACCCTGTCTACAGAAGGCTCTACGCTGGTAGATTTGCCAAAAAAATTATCTTCGTCAGCTGTTGCTAACGCGGTATGGCTGTCGGTAGCGCCACCAACACCGAACTTATAAGGGTTGTATCCCAGTTTCGCTTCAAGCAGCAAACCCTGCTTCAATGCTTCACGCGAATATTCCCCTTTTAGCATCTCAGGTTTTTTTAATTCAGAAATATCAAGATTACCCACGTCCCATGTCTCATAATCAGCAAACTCATCTTCAGGCGAAAGGTAGGGGTGAGCCTCTCCATCCCCTTTTATCTGGGTGTTTTCGTAATGGGGCTCCCATTTGGCACGCAGTTTTACATATTCTTCATCTACCACACCACCAGCATAGGTTTTTTCAGTGGGGAACATCCAACCGTTAGAAAGGTTACCATTATGGGAAAAGGCGAATGCACGGCCACCGGTTTTGCGTTCGTAATCGTCAAGCCATTGATAAAGTGCAAGAGGATCAGTCGTACCCAAAGGTGGCTGAGTCGTTAAAGGTAGAACTCTCAAGGCTTTATCGGCGTTGTCACGGAATATGACATTGCGATGGAGGTTAAATCCTTTGGGTACAGAGGTCCATTCATACCCGATAAACGCAGTGAACAAACCGGGCTCATTGTGTTTCTCCGCTGAGTTGACAATATCTTTCCATATCCCTTCGAACACTTCAGACCCTGGGCTATAATCTTCCACCAGTTGCTTCGGTAAAGTCATCTGTGCAAAATTACTGATCAGGTCAAATGCTGCTTCAGCAGCCGCCTGGCCGCCTTTTTTAAATCCCTCATGCCATTCCTTACCTTTTTTATCGGCCAGGATATTAGGTGTCCCCTTTTTTATATCAGTGGCAATACCCATCAAATCAGAGTGGTCAGTCACGACCATCCAGTCCAGCGGGCGAGCTAACTTAACCGGTGTTCCGGAAGAAGCGGTAATCTGCCCGCCGCGCGCAAGGCGATAGGCGTCATCGGGGCCCAATGTGTTACCAAACAGGCCAGCATCCAATGACAAGCCCGTGTGCAGATGCGAATCGCCCCAATAAACAGTGGTCGCGTGGGTAGCGTTTGCGGGGGGAGAATAGGCTTTGACAGCCTCCGTTGCTTTCCCCGGGGAGGCAAAGCTGGTAGAAGCGACAATACCCGATACAATGAACAATAGTGTCGTTGTTAATACTGCAGTAAAAGCTTGTTTGATATTCTCCATGATACTCTCCCGAATCCATAAAATTTAAGGCGCAAGTGAACAGCCTTTAAGGAAGCCATTATAATAGTGCTAAAACCTCTAACGAGCCAACGATGCTACTCATAAACTCACCAGAGGCTGAAATTATTGAATCAACTCAACATCATTTAGCTCAAAACTGCCATCAAACACGGCCCGTTGTGGGCCATAGAAGCGGAACAACATAAAGAATCTCCGGCCGTCGGCGGTGGGTATCCAGTTGGATTCATGGCCTTTCGGGGCTACGGGACCGAAATAAACATCCACGCTGCCGTCCTTATTCCTTTTGAGTTCAGGTTCAAGGGAGTCAACGCTGCTCTTGGGCATATCACGGATATAAGAAGCCGACTCAAGGTCATAGACGTTCACCGCCCAGAAGTTGTCTACAGGAACATTTGGCGGTACAACCAGCCTGTAACTCTTACTGCCATCCAGCCATTCGCCGTCGGGAGTCTCTGCAAGATCGATATAGAAGGTGGCTGAACCATAGTTCTTCACGCCGGATATGATCGCGTAATAGGAAGCGCCACGGGCGTGGTAATCAAAATAGCCGGGGAACTCGTAAGTGAAGTCGGTTTCGACGACGCCCGGCGGAATTAATACGCTCCACTTTTTCCCCTCGTAAATCCAGGGGTTCAAATAGCGATGGTACTGCTCGAGCAGATACTGTAGTGCTTCTGGTGCCGCGGCCGCGTAGGTTTCCCTGGCCTCGGCGCTGGGCTCAAACGGCCTGCCTTTCTGAATGCCAATTTTGTTGAGCATGCCCATCATCGCAAGATTCTGCTCCTCAACGACCTCTTCCTGGATAATCTCGTTGATTTCAGCGTAAATGGTTTCATCCAGCACCGGGGTGCCTTCCATAAGCTTTCCATAAATATCGATGTACTTGTTCTTGGGTGGATTATCGGCTTTGGCGAGAGGGTAAATCTTGATTTTCTTGGCAAAAGCTACGACCTTTCTTAAATTCTCCGGGCTAGCGTCTGGAATAATGCCGCGCAGTATGGCGAAACCGTTGTTAGTCCGTTGACGATAGGTAAAAGCCCTGGACAAAAGCGGGCCCTGGTAGCCCTCGGGGACCATGAGGTATTTTGCCCCGTTGCCCTTGTCACGCCCTCGCGGACCGACATCGTCGATGGGACGTTGCCAGGCATCCATAAGGGTGCCAAAAATAATGAGACCATCCTTCGACGGAGGGATTTCAATGACTACCGGGCCATCTTCAATATTCCAGAAAAAGTTGATCATCGGCGTTGTATTATTGGGGGTGGCGGTCTGGAACTTCCAATCCTGCATTTTGCTGTAGTAGGCGATATCGTTTTGGCCGACCCCCAGGGCTCTGTGGCCGTCTCGATATTGTTTGAAGTTTAATAAAGGCATGGCCCATACCACGGACTCGATGGCACGGTGATGAAACATTCGATCATGGATGGACTGCTCCTGGGCATTGGCCGATGACAGTCCAAAGGTAAGCATGAGGAATGCGAACATCGTCCCACTCAGTACACCGCTCATTCGTTCTTGCAGATTCTTTTTCATTGCGCTTGTCCTATTACTCTGTGCATGACACAAATTCTCCTGTAAATACAGCCTAGTTGACCGCCCTGCCCTGTGATTCCCAGTAGCTGTCGCGCAACTCATTCTTCAGCACTTTGCCCGCCGGGCTACGGGGTAATTGCGCCATGAAATCGATGCTTTTCGGTGCCTTGACGCTGCCCAGTTTGTCCTTGCAAAGCTCTACCAGCTCTTCTTCACTGCATTGCCCGCCCACCTTGAGCTGGATGATGGCTTTTACCGCCTCACCCCATTTCTCGTCCGGAATACCAATCACAGAGCAGTCCTGCACCGCCGGGTGAGCCATCAAAACCTGCTCAATCTCGTTGGGGAATACATTGAAGCCACCGGTGATAATCATGTCTTTCTTGCGATCGACAATCCTGATAAAGCCCTCGTCATCCTGTATACCGATGTCCCCGGTGTGATGCCAGCCGAATTCGCGGACTTCCGCGGTAGCCTCCGGATTATTGTAGTAGCCTGGGGTGACCAGGTCACTTTTCACACAAATCTCACCGCGTTCGCCTCGCGGCACTTCATTGCCGTCATCATCCAGGATGGCAACCTGGTTGAAGGCCGCCGGGCGGCCAACGCTGGCCAGCCGGGATTCGATGATATTGCCATCGCTGTCGAGGTAATCCGCCGGGGCTTTAACGGTAATGGCCGCTGGGGGCCTCCGCCTGGCCAAAACACTCCGTCAGCACCGGGCCGAACACGTCGATCGCTTCCTTGAGCTTCTCCAGCGAGGTCGGTGCGGCGGCAACCAGCATGTGCTGCAGTGAGGAGTAGTCGTAGTCGCGCACGTTGGGCAGTGCCAACATCATGTACATAACCGTGGGCGGTATAAAGAAATGGGTAATGCGGTACTGCTGGACAGCCTGGAGGATCCCCTTCCGGGGTCGACGGCATCCATCATATAGTTGGTACCACCGCGAGCAAAGTGGGCCATACCCATGATGCCCGCACTGTGGGTCATGGGGCGCCACCACCAGGTGGCGGGTATTGTCGTGGTAGCTGAACGCCGCCCAGAAGTTGGCGAACATCGTCTCGATGGCCTTGTGGGTCATCATCACGCTCTTCGGTTTGCCGGTGGTACCACCCGTTGGGAACAGGGCCAATAGATCGTCCGGACCCTCCGGTCCACTGGCAAAAGTCCCCCTGGTAGCCTTCGATCCAGTCGCTCAGCGGCGTACCCGCCCCTTCGCTGCCATCGAGCAACACCAACGCCTTAATGCCCGGAACCCGGGCTTTGATCGCCTGGGCTTCGCGTTCATAGCCGCTGTGATAGAACAACAATTCACCTTCGAATCGATGCAGCAGATCGACGTTGGCTTCGACCGTATTGCGGGGATTGATGGGCAACCAGACAGATTCAGCGCGCATCAGTCCCAGCAGAGCCAGAAAGGCGATGTTGCTGTTGGGAGCGAGAATGCCGATCCTGGAACCTTTCAGGTAGCCGTGCCCGTTAATCGCAGAGGCAATGCTATGGGTTTCCGCCGCCGCCTCGGCATAGGTATATTCCGAGCCCGGTTCAACAAAGGCCAGGTTATCCGGATATATGCTCACACCCTTGTCAAAAAAATCGATAATGCGCATTTTTCAGTATCCCTGTGCCTCAGCTTATTACCATTTCGGCCAGGCCAAAGTTCTGTACCTGTCCAAATATCTCGTTGTGGCCAACGGCTTCACAGGCGGAGGTAAACCCAGAGGTGAATTGATGGCCGCCCAGCAGGAAGTTGGCGGTAGCCGCCTGTATCAGGCCCGTGGTCTGGTAGGGCATCACACTGCGAATCTCGCAGCTCACCGCTGAGTTACCACCGCGGCCATGCACGACATCGATATTGCGGTGCACGAGGGGGTTTTCCCGCGGCGGCATTCCCGGCTGCATGGATTCACCCAGAGCTTTCAATTTTTCTGCCTGCTGGTCTTCAGGCAGGGTCTTGATTTCCGTCTCATACATATGCTGCATCTGGATAAGCGCTTCCATCAATGCCCTGTCGGTAAACCCTGTCAGCTGGCGCACATTGCGGACCCGGGGGTCATCCTGAAAATACAGGGGAAGCGTGCCGCCACCCCAGGGGTGGGTAAGTAAAGAGTCTATCTGGCCGGGCATATTGACTTCATAGCCTTTCGCGGCGGGCCAGTTCACCATCTGGTCATTCTGCAGGTAGAATGACTGATCCGCCGTGCTGAACATGGCGAAAATAGTCTGGGTAGAGCCATAAGTGGGCGTCCCCGTCGGGGCGCACAAACACTCCAGTGAGTCGATTCCCGGGGTTTCCAACACCTTGCGTGCGGCGATTTCCAATATCGTATACATATAGGCTGTGCTGGGGGCAAGCACCTTGCCGTTAGCGCTAAACGCCTCGTCAAATTGCTTCTTGAAGGCCGACAAAACGGCCACCTCGCCGCCACTGTCCAGGTAATGCGTCTTCGCGTTGGCACAGGCTTCCGCGACTTCAAAACCGTAGTAAAGAAACGGGCCGACGGTATTACACACAACCTCAGTGCCGGTAAACAACTCCGTCAGGGCGTCGACACTGTGATCGACCTGCACGATTTCGTAATCGGCGGTCTCAATGCCGGGCACCTTCGCCATGGCCTCTTCAATCCGCGCGGCATTGCGACCGGCGGCGATAAAGGGGATTTGATATTGGCGTAAGTACTCGGCGATCAGGCGCCCGGTGTACCCGCTGGCACCGTAAACTACAACTGGTTTCTTTGACATGGTTATTTCCTCAAGTAAATAGTTATCCGCTATAAATCGTGTTTGTCCTTGTAAACGGCACTCAACATTGATGCCGTTTTCAGTCCGAGCACGTTGTTCTCACCGTCTTCAATGAGCGAGGCACGCGCATCGCGCAACAACTTCTCAATGGGGTACTCCCTGGTCAGCCCATTGCCACCAAAAAGTTGCAGAGCCTCACTGGCGATCTCGAATGCATTCTGGGTCACAAAGGTTTTGCTCGTCATCGAGGCAATCACGTGGGGGCCGTTACTGCTGTAGTTGTAGTTGAACACTCGATGTGCCAGTGCACGGCAGGCTTCAAGTTTTTGCCAGAGTCCGAACAGGCGCAAGCGAACGGATTGGTGCTCGATAATCGGTACGCCGCCCTGTTTACGCTCATGCACATAGTCCAGGGCATGCTCATACGCTGCCCGGGCCACGCCGGTGAAGGTCACCGCCATCTCCATATTGGCGAAGGTTAACGCCCCGAATATGAAGCGGTGGCGGCTTCCTTTTGCGCCAAAACATATTTCAGGGGTACGCGGACTTCGTCAAAGAATATTTCTCCCCTGCGGCAGCGAGCGCTGGCCCAATTTGTCCAGTGGCTTTCCCTTGGAAACACCATCCAGATCGAAAGGAATCAGCATTGCGATCAGGTTTTGACTACCATCTTTCCTGAAAAGGCCATCCCCATAATCACAGCCGAAATACGCCAGTGTACACTCGGCAACAGGCCCAGCGGAGACCCAGGCAGAGGACTGTCCGTTCACAATCACTTCATCACCTTCAATCCGGGCGTGCAGGCCTCCTCGATTCTGGCGTGTGCCGGGATGAATCTCAGTGGCATCGAAATCAACGACATCGCTGCCCCGCTCTGGTTGTGTTCCCAGCCAGCAGCCAATCTTGTCGCCAAAGCGCTCGATCAATTCAGGATCACCGGTGGCATAAGCCGCAAACGCGGGAAAACTGGTCACCATGGCCAGCAAGGTGAGGCCGGAGTCTCCCCAGGCTAATTCCTCAAATATTATAGGGATAAAGCGGCATTTGTCCTCATCGCTCATGGCTCCGATCATTTCCAGGTCCAGTAGGCCGGATTCCCGGATCTGCCGCAGATAATCCCAAAGGGGCGACCCCTCGGCGACCACCTCTTCCGGGGACATTTTGTCGAGTTTCTCAGCGATGGGCCGCATCACCTCCTCCGCGAAGCGATGAGCGGAGTCCTGAATGGCACGCTCCTCCTCCGACATGTCAGCTTCAAGTCCTCTCAAGCCCAATTGTGGCAGTCCAATTTGATCGACAACGAACATATTTTTATCTCCTGACTTGTGTCTGTTGGGTGTAATCCGAATCAGCTAGCGTTTTTCGCATGATCTATAATATAGCCTGCCAAATTGACTTCTGCTTGTCGTTATTCGCGCAGTTATTGTCCCTTCTATGGATTATTCCCACGATTAGACGTGGCCGATTACCTGACGCCAAATGAGGCAAGAAACAAAGCTTTACCAGCACGTTTTATGTCGCCGAATGCCAAGTAAATGGCGCGTTCGGCCATATATAGGCTAGTCTACTGTAGCTACACTCAGGTAAATTCGATGGACTAAATGGATTTCGATGAAGAAAATAGCCTCACATATCAAGACGACGGCGACCGACTTCGGGGATATGGTTGGGAAGAGCGCGGTGAAACCCGGGTCAAACCGCGCCCTGGCACAAGCTGATGCTCTCTATGATACGCACTATATTGTAGATGACCTGCAAGCGGGAACCGTGGCCCGCAAGGCTGCAGTGCAGCTGGGTTTATTGGTGGATGACGGGGTAGACCTGCTTTTACGCGCCAACCCTGCCCGTCTACTACGCAAGTCCGCAGGCGGGGCAGCAAATACCCGCAGGCAGCACTATGATGTCCGGTATCGCCAGAAAATAGATATCCATGCCACCGATGGTACCCGCATCTGCGCCAACCTGTTTGCGCCACAAGCCGGTGATCCGGAGCAGGTATTTCCCGCCATCATTTTGATCAACAGCTGGATGATGGATAAACACCAGTACGTATTGCAAGCCAGGCGATTTGCCCGCAATGGTTATCTCGTACTGTCCTACAGCGCCAGGGGCTGGGGCAAGTCCGGTGGCTTCGTCGATGTCGGCGGCGCCAATGATATGAGTGACCTGAGCGCTGTAATCGACTGGTTAATCGGCAACGCCCCGGTCGACCCGGACAATATCGGCACCGCGGGCATTTCCTATGGCAGCGGCCTTTCCCTGCTCGGTGCGGCGCACGATGCGCGCATCAAAACCGTCGTGTGCATGAGTGGCTGGGCCAACTTGCTGGATGCCTTCTGGTCGCAGCAGACCCCGCGGGAGGCCTGCGCCAATGTTCTGGTGAAATCCAGCGATCTCGCCGCGAAGACCGATGACCAATTGAGTTTTCTGCTGAATAGCCTGATTAAAAACCAGAATATGAAAGAGGTAAAAGCCTGGGCGAAAGAGCGCTCACCGGCGACCTATCTGGCGAAATATAACAAGCGACAGCCGCCTATTTACCTGATACAAAATTTTCAGGACGAGTTATTCCAGCCCAACTCTGTCCTGGAATTTTATTCGAAACTGAAAGGGCCAAAACGCATCGATTTAAACAGGGGCACCCACGCCAGCGCGGAAATGACCGGCATGCTGGGTTTGAAAAATCACCTGTGGAAACAAGCCCACGCCTGGTTTGATCACTGGCTGATGGCTGTGCCAAACGACATCATGGAACAGCCTCCGGTCACCTGTCAGTTTGAACGACACAAGGGATTCCAACTCAACCTGGGCAAACATGAAGGGTCGCGTCGGACACTGGAAGACTGGCCGTCAAAATCCATAGAGTCTCGCAGGTTTTACCTCGGACCCGCTACTGGTTCAAAACGATCAGGCCAGTTGTCGCCTGATCCCGAAAAACCTAAGCCGAGCCAGACCATCTACTCTGCGCTGGGCACATCCAAATCAACTGCGGGCTTACCCTTTGTCTCGTCGACGATAAATGCACATTTGAATATGCCGTTAAAGCTGGATATCGACAAAATAAATCGCAAACGTGCGCTGGTTTTTCAGTCAAATACTTTTTTTCAGCCGGCCCTGATAGTGGGCGCGCCCGAGTTAACGGTGCGCATTGAAACCACCCGACCGCAGGTTCAGCTTATTGCCTATCTCTATGAAGCAAATGCGGAGGGTCGCTGTCGCCTGATCACTCACGGGCCTGTCACCCGGCATTCAGTAAGACCCAATAAGCCGTTTGATTTGAAATTCGAACTGGTAACGACCTGTTATGAGGTGCAGGAAGGCCACCACCTGGTTCTGGTTATCGATACCAGTGACCTGCAGTACAAGTCGCCCACCAAAGACGATTTCGAAGTCACCTTCCACTACGACGGCGGCGTACAGCCGACACTGGACGTGCCGTTTGCAGGAGAAGATCTTTAGCAAAAAGAGAGATCTGGTGCTGACTGCAGTACCTCCAGCACTCTTTGCAAACAACTCAATAATATTCTTCGGCCGGGGGTCGTTCCTCCAAAGTAGAGCACAGCAGGGTGACACTATACTCAAGCCTCATTAACCCTGCGCCCCAGTTCCGAAGGACAACCCTGGCTGTAATCGGAAAAACTTCCCCAAACTCCAACACAGCATCTTCAATCCGGCATTCAAACTGCTCTACACCACACCCGGTGTCATTAGATGTTCGGTCATTGGTCATCGTACTTATGGTAACCAGTGGCGCTGCGCTCTCTACGAGAAAGAAACTGCCATTCAGCGGCTCGACTGGCATTTTAATCAACATATTGACGTTCTCTCGTTGCCACTGCTCAGGCGGTTCCTCATCACCCTTCAATTGACCGAGTAAGCAGACACCCGTGACTTGTATTACTTCCTTGTCGCCACCCACTTTGAAATGTACCCAATGTTTCGAATCAAACCGGTCCGGATCGTTTATTTCATCGATATTGATCGACATGTCGACGTCCCTTTTCTATGTAAAGTAAAGTGAACAAGCCTGCCACTTACAGTTCACACTTGATGCCCTGCGCCAGTGGCAGCACCCTGCCCCAGCTGCAGATCCTCGACCAGGCTCTGTCAGGAGCAATGGGCCTTGCCTGGCTCATTAGAGTATAGAGGATATTCCCGGAACCAAGTGGCTTATCCGGGGCCATGGCCAGCAGCTTGATCTGTATCAAGGAGTCGCCACATGTCAGTACAAACCCACCAAATTTCGTAGATGATCCAAAGGTTTAGTGAGAAAATTCCGGCCGCTGTTCATTGTTAGCCTATTGGAGTTTAAGAATGCAAATTAACAATATTTTTGTTGTTTATGATCCCACCACGGACGCCCAACCCGCTCTGGAGCGCGCTGCACTTATCGCTCAAACTAAAGGTTCTGAAGTTCAATTACATCTTTTTTCCTGTATTTATTCTGACAGACCCAAATCAGAGGAAAAGTCCGGCGAGATTGAAAGTCTGGTCGCCGCCCAGGAGGAGATATTGAGCCGCGCTATCGCGCCACTTGTCGAGAAAGGGATTCAGGTGACCACAGAGGTCAAGTGGAAGAAGAACTGGTATAAGGCCGTGGTACGAGCTGCAGATCGCCACAATGCCGACGCGGTACTTAAAGCCTCCCATAAGCATTCGGCTACCCAGCGCCTTTTTAAGAAAACATCTGATTGGACGCTAATCCGGGAGTGCAGCTGCCCGGTATTGCTGGTGAAGGGTGAAGTGAAAAATGATGCGCGCAAGGTCCTCACTGCTATTGATGTGCGGGGGGAGAAGGAATCCTATGAGGAAGTAAACGAAAATATTCTCAGCTTCTGTAAGAGATTTGTGGATGCCGAGAATGCAGAGCTGCACTTCATTACTGCGTACAAGGATTTGCCGAGCCGCCCAGACAGGGGATCAATGATCAGAGCCTGTGGTGTTGAAAGTGATAAAGTTCACATAGAAATGGGCGAACCCGGTAAAGTTATCGTTGAGAAAGCCAAAGCTCTGGATACCAATCTCGTTGTTATTGGTAATTCTGCGCGATCTGGCCTGTCGGCAGTGGTCAACAATAACACTGCGGAAAAGATACTGGACGAGCTGGAGTGCGATCTACTGGCCATACCCTGATCGGGCGCTGGAGTTTCCGTGCCGCTAATGGCGGCACTCACACCCGGCCACTATACCCAGGGCTCCGTGCAAACACATCAATAATAATCCTCGACTGGAGGTCGTTCCTCCAATGTAGAGCACAGCAGTGATTGTGAGAAATAAGGCTACACTGGGACGCTTTACACTGGTAGCCCTGGTTATCGGTAACATGCTCGGTGCCGGTGGTGACGGTGGTGACGGTGGCCAGTCTGTTTATTGTCGTACGAAAGAAGCAGGCTGAGCTCGATGATTTGCCAGGCTATCCCTGGGCGCCGATTACATTTATTTTTTTCACCTTGATGTTTACGGGACTGGCGGCAATCAGGAATCCCCAGGAGATGCTGGCCGCGGTATTAACAATACTCTCTGCAGTGATACTTTATGTGCTGTTTGGCAGAAAGCACCAGAAGCTGCGTAACGATCCTGCGTAGCACCGGGGGCCTTTTGGCAGGCAGAGATTTTACCGATATTTGCCATTATTGCGACCTGCGTGGAACAGTCCGTAAACGCGGGGTAACCGTGTTACGGCACATGGCTCCAAGTTCACGGTACACTGCACTGACATCCTTGATATAGCGCTTTGAAAAATGGAAGGGCAGCAAGTGCCCGACACCAGCCAGATTGGCAATTTCGGCGCAGGCCCTGGTAGTCAAATGCTGGGTGCGGCGCGCCTGCTTCTCATGTTTCAACGTAAACGCTGACTCGCAAAACAGGCTGTGCGCCCCTTTCGCCAGTTCGACCAGCCGCTCCCGGTTACCCGGGGTATCAGCAAAATCAGTAGCGTAAACCAGCTTCTCCCCTGGTGAGTTCAGCAATACCTGCTTCCTTAACTGCGCCACTGTTAAACTGCTGCCATCCGGCAGTGGAACCATATGCTCATAGTTGCCCGCCAGATATTCGCGCTTGAGCTCCTGCAACCAGGGGCCGGTGGCCAGACCCAGGGCCTGTAGGCGGTCTCGACAGACGCTAATACGGGCCCGGGGCTCAAAAGCATAGGCCAGTACCGGCGTGCCGTGGTCAAGTTCCGTGGCTCTTACCACAAAACCCGGCTCGCGCCATACCACTCCGGCGTCGATCATTGCCTCCCCGGTTTCCACGGCAGCTCCCTCCCCCGCAATCACCTGAAAACAGCGCAGCTTGTCGCCATGCCATTCTCGTACCTCGAAGCGGGGAGCGCGCTCTTCCACCCGATCCCAGAGAATGCCATCCACCATGCCCGCTATCTGCCGGGCGACCCCGGCTGGGCCGTAAATGCGGCAGGCGGGCAGAGGACCGATACGCGAGCGCAGGAACCAGAGAAACCCCCCGATGTGGTCAGCATGCGTATGGCTAAGGAAAACATCGGTCACCTGATGAGCCACCCGCGCCGCCATACGCCCTGGATCACCAAGGTCGAACAGCAGGCTGCGACGCTGGTGGATCATTTGCAATCTCAGTAAGGGATCGCCAAAAACTCCATTGACCATGCAGGCCGACACTTCACCGATGCGGATTCCGGGAACCGGCCCATGGTGAGCAGTTTTGGTAAGCCCGGAGGCCTGTGGTGGAAAGTCTCCTGTGGGAGATTTTGTGCTATCCAAATGTTTTCCCCTTGGCTACCCGCGTCATGGCGCGCACCTTGGAGTAGCTGATTTCACCGGTGCCGAAGGAGGCATCGATCAAAGGCAGAGCTTGCAGGCAATGCGCGAACCCCAACTCTATTCCGTTATGTGGCTTAAGCTTCCTTTACCAGTACCCGACAGTAGAAGTCATCCAGTACAGTGATGATTCTACCGCTGGATTTGTGAATACAATCAACAACTGGCAACCGCTTGCGGCCGGGATAAAAGTACTCCAACTCGTTGCCCCGGTAGATTGGGCCAATGATTCGTATGCACTCCTGCAACTCCTGGCACTCACTGCATAGCTCGCAGATGCCCAGGTCTACAGCCTGTTGCCATGCGACCTCCAGGTCACGTCCAATTTTGCGCAAGTCATCTTCATTGACGCCACGAAAATACAGATAGGACTTCAAGGCCAACTCAACAGCGTGTAAGAAGAGGTAGTTCACGGGCAGCGGTGCATCCAAATGCTGTGGCCCCGTATTGAGCTTTTCAGCACTCTTATGGAAGCTCTTTGCGGCAGTTAACAAACCGATGTGATTATGCTGACTCATGCGCCCTCCCTACAACCAGCTTGTGTTTGTTCAATAAGCATAGCGCATTTTACTGATTTTGCCCCTGCCTAGTGCATGGTTATATGGCGGAAGGGCAGATTGAGCCCGAACGACGTAAGAGTTTTATATACTTCGCCTCTGATCGTCTTTGTAGGCATTAATGATCAGAGCTTCCAGAGGCATACTCTCGCCCAACTAAGCTGCAATCTGCCGGCAGTGCGTCGCGCAGGCAACGTGTGACAATGCCCGTACCGGCTGCCAGCTCCAGCACTGAACCGGGGGTCAATTCGGCGACCCGACCAGCCAGGTCATCCGCAAAATCATGGAAAATACGGGGGCCGAGAAATTGGTCGTAGTGCTGCGGGATGGAACCGATAAAATTAGATGCTTGCTTTGTCATTGAACTACAATCCTCATGGTATACAGGCTATCTGATGGAAAAACTTCCATACACACTGAGGTAGTGTAGATCATGCCAGCCGCGCTGGCAGGATTGAGTCGTTATATCGTGTTAGCTTGAGGAATAATGGCGGTGAGCGAGAGATTCGAACTCTCGAACGGTTACCCGTTACACACTTTCCAGGCGTGCGCCTTCGACCACTCGGCCAGCTCACCGTTGAGGGCGCGCATGATACCACAACATGTGGCTGTTGCCAGTCCCCGGGCTCTCAAATTTATCCGCTACAGAAGATTACTCCCCCTACTGCCGATTCAGCCTGGGCAGCGGCCTCGCCCCTGGATCGGTACTGCGGAAGGGGTTGATATCCAGGCCTCCACGGCGGGTATAAAACGCCTGGATGTGAAGAAATTGGGGACTGCAGCGCTGCCAAATATCGATAAACATACGCTCCACACACTGCTCGTGAAATTCCTGGTGTTGGCGGTAGGCAATGATGTAACGCAGTAGTGAGCCATGGTCTATGGCTGCACCCCGATAATGGATCCATACCGTCGCCCAGTCGGGCTGCCCTGTCACGGGGCACAGGGAGCGCAACAGGTGGCTGTACAACTGCTCCTCGACGGGTTCTGTCGATTGTACCCTGAGAATGGTGGCCTTTGGCTCCAATGCCTCAGTCACCACGGGGAGGTCGTCCAGGCACACACCCGACAGCCCGGTGCCCGCCAGGGATTGGTCATCCGGGTCAAACAGCTCCAGTGCAACGTCCTCACCGACGGTTTTACCGATATCGCGTTTAATCGTAGCCGCAGCCTCTTTATCACTGGTGAAACAGGTACTATTGAGAGAATTCAGGTACAGCTTGAAGGACTTGGATTCCACCATATTGGGTGAGCCGGCCCCGATAGTGAAGCGCCCTACCCTGGCTACCGGCTTACCCGTATGGTCAAGCCAGGACATTTCATAGGCATGCCACAGATCTGCCCCGGCAAAGGGCAGTGGTTCGTGCAGGCCAAGTCGGCCGCGCGCATCACGCCTGGGAATCGGGTATAGCAGCTGGGGCGAGTATTCATCGACTACCGGTGTGTGCACGCCCAACAGCATGTCATTTTTGATCTTATCAACCATCGCACTATTGCCTGAGGCGCTTGCCGCTGTTGAGCAGGTGCATACTGAAAGCGAAGGCGGCGGCGGTGAACAGGGTAATCATGCCCAGCGCGAACGGCATGCTTACATCGGAAACGCCGAGCATGCCGTAGCGAAAGGCATTGACCACATAGACCAGCGGGTTGAGCCTGGAGACATTGGCCCAGAACTCCGGCAGCAGGTCCATGGAGTAGAACACGCCACCCAGGTAAATCAATGGCGTCAGAATAAAAGTCGGGACAATGGAGATATCGTCAAAGCTGTTGGCGTAAACCGCGTTGATAAAACCGGCCAGGGAAAACAGTGTGGCTGTCATCAGCACGATCACCACCACGACAAAATAGCTGTGTATGTGCAACTCAGTAAAAAACAGGGACACAGTGGTCACCACCACCGCCACCAACATGCCGCGCGTAACACCGCCCACCACGTAGCCCATCAGGATCACGTAATTGGGGATTGGAGACACCAGCAATTCCTCCACGCTGTGGTTGAATTTGGAGCCAAAAAAAGAGGACACAACATTGGAATAGGAGTTGGTGACGATTGCCATCATGATCAGGCCCGGCACCACAAACTGCATATAGCTGAAACCGCCCATCTCGCCGATGCGGGAGCCGATGAGGGAGCCGAAAATCACAAAGTAAAGTGACATGGTGATGGCCGAGGGCAGCAGAGTCTGGGTCCAGATACGCAGGTAGCGCCTGATCTCCTTCCTGACGATGGTCATAAAAGCCACATATTGTTCCTGTCCGGTCACGCTGCACCCTCCACCAGGTTGACGAACATTTCCTCCAGGCGATTGGCCCGGTTGCGCATGCTACTGATATGAATACCCAGTTGGTCCAGTGCCGCAAACACGCTGTTGATGTGCTGGCCCTTCTCCACTTCCACTTCCAGCGTATGGGCATCCATACGCCTGACCGTAAAGCCCTCTATGGCGACCGCATCCGGCAAATCCTCCACGCAATCCAGGATAAACACTTCCTTGTGCAACTGGCGCAGCAGGCTCTTGATGGAGGTATTCTCCACGATTTTGCCCTGGTTGATGATGGCGATGTGACGGCACAGGGCCTCCGCCTCCTCCAGGTAGTGAGTGGTGAGAATGATGGTGGTGCCCTCGGCGTTGATCTTCTTGAGGAAATCCCACATGGAGCGGCGCATTTCGATATCCACACCGGCGGTGGGCTCATCCAGGATCAGCAGCCGCGGTTCATGCACCAACGCACGGGCAATCATCAAACGGCGTTTCATACCGCCAGACAGCGTACGGGAGGGCACATCGCGCTTTTCCCACATACCCAGTTCTTTCAGATACTTTTCCGCCCGCTGCAGGGCCAGCCTCGGCGGCAGGCCATAATATCCGGCCTGGTTTACGACGATATCCAGGCCCTTTTCGAACTGGTTGAAATTGAACTCCTGGGGGACGATACCCAAGTGCTTTTTGGCTGCGGGAAAGTCCTTATCGATATCCACATCAAACACCGACACCCTGCCACCGGATTTGGTCACCAGCGAGCAGATAATGCCGATAGTGGTCGATTTACCGGCACCATTGGGGCCCAGCAGGGCAAAAAAGTCACCCTGCTGCACCTCCAGGCTTATCCCCTTGAGGGCCTCAAAGCCGTCTGCGTAGACCTTGCTTAGATTTTCAATGGTCAGTGCTGGT